>Ga0308172_1000010_pt1 | contig 508470 bp, 459 predicted proteins | sample PhyGR2_FD_202134 | JGI IMG/M metagenome (GOLD analysis project Ga0308172, IMG submission 202134) | Phyllosphere microbial communities from UC Gill Tract Community Farm, Albany, California, United States - DLSLSG.R2 | ecosystem: Host-associated > Plants > Phyllosphere > Unclassified | place... | reverse complement strand
CGACAGTGAGCCGCGCATTACGGTGGACCAAGAGAAGGCCTCCACTTCGGTGACGTTAGACACCACCAATCGTGGAGGCCTTCTCCCTATCCGAATGTCACCAACGTGCTGACCGGGTACAGCTAGGCATACGCCGTGATCCGGCGTTCCGGGACCGAGTTATCCAGTTGGCGACTCTTGGGGCTTGTCGTCTCGATGACCTGCCGGCGCTGCTGACAGTCGAGGGCGAGGTTGATCGTCGTAAGCTCCTGGCTCACGCTGGACAGCTCGAACTGGAGTCAGAGCGCTGGACATTGCCGCCGGGTCAGGCTGCCCTAGGGCGTATTCTGCACGGGTTGCCTGCCACATCGCGTGGGCCGGTGCTGACGACCAACTTTGACCCGCTCACGGAGATTGCGGTCCGCCGGTCGGGTGGAAACCCCAGTATGTTCATCAACGCGGACGATACGTCCTTCCTCGCGAACTTGAGAGTACAGAACAACCCATTCGTCCTACATCTTCACGGATATTGGCGCGACTCGACGACTTTGAGTACGCCAGAACAACTTGAGTTGAGGCGGCCTGTACTTGAGGCCAGCTTGAAGTATGTTCTGGAGCGATACACACTCGTAGTGGTCGGCTATAGCGGCTGGTCTGATGTTGTGGCACGGATACTCAAAGATCAGGTTGTGCTCCACGGTGTAGAGTCGCTGGACATCTTGTGGGCCTTCTTTGAGAACACGAGTGAGGTCGAGAAGATGGCAAATCGCCATCCTGTCGTAAGTACCCTCGCAGCCGCCCCTGGAAATGTGCAACTTTATGCATCCGTGGATGCGAATGTGTTCTTCCCGGCTTTGGAGAAGAAACTCGAAGATCACCTCTCCTTTCCTGGAGGTGACCGAAAAATCGACCCCATCGCGGGTTTGCCGGGTTGGACTACTGTGGATGAGGTTTTCCTCTCAACTTATGAGCCTGCCGCAACGAAAACCGCCGCTGTAACGTTCGTCGATGGGCGGATACCATCCTGGCAGGATGCCGTGAGCCCATTCGTGCCAAAACGTGAACTAACCTTGTCGCTCTTCAATAACCTGAAACAAGCTATCCCCTCCAGGGATTCATCGGTTGACCTCGTGCTCGGAGCCAGTGGTGAGGGGAAGTCGACCATTGCCTTGCAACTTGCCTCTCTAATTGCCGCGGACCGCGACTTTGGCGCGGATGTTCTCGTCATGAGTGGTGACTATTTTGGGCCCGATTCTAGCATTCTGCAACTGCCCGAAACTCGAAGTTATGTACTCATCGTAGACGACGCCTATCGGTTTTCGGCGCGACTCCAAGAGTTGATAGTGCGAATACATCGAGAAGCCCGAACCCGCATTCATCTAGTTCTCCTTAGTCGCGATACGGATTGGCACACCAGTGGCGCGAACGGCTTCTCCCTCTCTTCCTATCTGAACACGAGAAAATACGCGCTAGCTGGCCTGAGCCGTGCTGACGCAGTATCTATGGTCTTGACGTGGGAGAAGATCGGCGCAGAGGCGCTCGGCGAGTTGGCTTCCCTGGGGAGTGCTGATGCTCGAATCGAGCACCTCCTTGAGATCTCGCAGGGTGTCGGTCTCAGCGAGGGGCGTCGCTCTTTGCTCGGCGCTCTTCTGGCCACTCGATATGGTGCGGGCCTGCGTGAGCACATAGCGGATCTCATGACGCGTCTGCAAGGTCGAATGATTCGTGCTGGTCATTCGGATTCACTGCTGGACGCGCTTTTGCTAATCGCGATTCCATACGCTTACGAAATTGTCGATCTGGAGCCTGTGCTCCTCAGCGAGATCTTCGAGATGACTTGGCCGGAGGTGGTAGCGCATGTATTGGAACCCCTCGGCGACGAAGCGGCGATTGCGTACACTTCGGGTCGCGTGGTTGTCCGGCATGAAATGATTGCCTCTGCCATCATTGATGTTGCGCTCGAATGGGAACTCGATCTAGGCGAGCATGTGTCAAAGCTTGTCGGAGTAGCCGCTCGTCGGCTTGAAAGGCACGGGTACGCCCCGCGAACTGGATCAATTGCGTACATTGCATCGCGAATCCGAGATCTGCCGCGAGTGGCTGTAGCCGCAGCGGAAGCGGCTGCGAATGCTGTGCCGGAAAGATTGTCGTACGTCACCCACCTGAGCGCGGCGCTACGCCGTGATGGTCAAGCCGGTCGCGCGGTTGATATCAATCAGGCGGCAGTAGGTCAGCTGTCGAATGTGGCGAACCGCGATCAGGCTAGAGCCTACTTGACTGAGTGGGGGGTTGCGGAGGGTAATCTCGGGCGCTGGGCAACAAACGCTTATCTGGTTGGACTATCCCTTCAAGACTCTTCAGCTCTAGGAGTGGTAACCTCGGAGAAGATGCGAGGCGCGTTATCTTGTTTCCTGCTTGCTCTTCGTCGCCTGGATGAGCGGGATCCAGCGATTGAGCTGATTCAAGGAATGGCCGCAGCGTCTACGCTTGCGCGGTCCTTCGGTATCTCTGATCCAAATTCTCGGGCATGGTTGCGCGCCGCGGAAAGGATTGTGGATGGTAGGGGCGTTTCATACCCCGAAATAGGCGACGCGCAGTTGATGACGCGTTATCTGAAGTCGTCAATATGGGCTGCGCGGGAGTCCGCAGAACGCGAGTTGCCACAGGGGCTGCCCTCAGCATCGGGAAGTTTCACTGAGGTCCTCAGGTCCGCGGCGCGCCTTCCTCGAGTTTCTTAGGGATGCAAGAGAGCTCCCAATTTCGACGGTTTCGGGGAGACGAGCATGCCATGGCCTCTTGGCTGGCCCTGATCGGGGAGACGCGAGTTCGGTGACTCCGTCTATCTTCATGCCCGCACTGCGAATGCTGCGTGCACCCGGTTTCACTCGTGGATCGTGATCGTTCCGACCGGACGCATCATCACGTGCATCGTCGTCTGAGCCATCTCGACCGCGTCACCGTCTCGAAGCGACGCGCCATGCTTCCATCACCCCCGCGCCTTCAACCGCGCCTTCTTCTCGTGGTTGCCGCACGTGTTCATGTCGCACCACCGCCGCGTTCGGCCGCGGCTCGTGTCGAAAAACGCCGCGCGGCAGGTGGGGGAGGCGCACAGCGCGAGGGCGCCGGGACGCACGCCGGCGAGAATCTCGATCGCGTCGGCGGCGACCACGCCAAGGGCCGCCGCGACGGTCGCGGGTTGCCCCAGGAACCACCGCCGGTGGCCATCCTCCGCGAGCACCGCCACCGCGCCACCGCGTGCGCTGAACCCGTTGATGACCTCGACGGCGTCGCGAGGGCGCGGCTGCCCGACGGCCTGAGCCGACGCCGCGATATGGATTGCCTCGCGCAGCTCCACCGCGGCGGCGAGGTCGGCGGGCGAGCACGCGTCGACGGGGAGGTCCACCTCCCGCAGCCAATCCGCGAGGCGCGCGGCTGTCGGAATCCGCTCTACGGGTGCGCCGAACCGTTCGGTGAGCGTCCCCGTGAAGGTGGTCGCGAGCACGGAACCGAGACGGAACTCCGGGTCGCGAGCGGTCATGGAACCAGCATAGGCGGTTCCGCTTCGTCGGCGGAGGTGTTAGAACCGTCATAGCCGGTTCCACCCGCCGGTCGACGAGGAGCCTCGATGAGCGACCAGATGACGACGAACCGGATCGAGCGCTTTGAGCCGCACGCCACCGACGAAGACCTCGCCGCGCTGCGCGCACGCCTGACATCGACACGACTCCCCGAACGCGCGACGACACCCCACGACGCGCGAGGCCGCGATCGGTGGGAGCAAGGCCCACCCCTCGCCGACATCGCTGAGCTGATCGAATACTGGCGCACCACCTATGACTGGCGTCCGTTCGAGCGCCGGCTGAACGAGATCGGCCAGTTCCGAACGGTCGTCGGCGGGCTCGGCATCCATTTCCGCCACCGCCGTTCGCCGCGGCCGGATGCCACCCCGCTCGTCCTGACCCACGGCTGGCCGGGGAGCGTCGCCGAGTTCGTCGACGTCATCGACGAGCTCGCCGAGCCTCAGGATGCCGAGACCCCGGCGTTCCACGTCGTCGTGCCGTCGCTTCCGGGCTTCGGGTTCTCCGACAAGCCCGCCGAAGAGGGGTGGGGCACCGAGCGCATCGCGGCTGCATGGGTTCAGCTCATGCGCCGACTCGGGTACGACCGCTTCCTCGCCCACGGAGGCGATTGGGGTGGGCCGGTCACCATCGCGCTCGGCGGCAGGTTTCCGGCGCGCGTCATCGGCATCCACACGACCATGCCGAGTGCGCCGCTCGGACTCAGTCTCGACGGGCTCGACGCCACCGAACGGCAGTGGGTCGAGCACACCCGCGCCTTCGAGAGGAACCGTCTCGCCTACGCGAAGGTCATGGCGACCGCGCCGCAGACGATCGGGTATTCCCTGGTCGACTCGCCGGTCGGGCTGCTCGCGTGGATCCTCGAGAAGTTCTTCGAGTGGAGCGACACGGTCGACTCGCCGTTCGAGACCATCTCGCGCGACCGCTTCCTCGACAACGTGACCCTGTACTGGCTCACCGCGACCGGGGCGTCAGCCGCACGCATCTCCTTCGAGAGTCACCAGTCGCTCGACCCCGACCTGCGGGTGACGGTGCCCGCGGCCCTCACCACCTACCCGCACGACATCGAGAAGCATCCGCGGCCCTGGGCGGAGAACCGATTCCGCCACATCGTGCGATGGCGGGCGCCCGAGGCGGGCGGCCACTTTCCGGCGCTGGAGATCCCGGGGGAGTTCGTGCGTGATCTGCGGGAGGGGCTGGCGGCGGTGCTGGCGGCGTCGAGGTGAGGCGTTATGAGCATGGTCGCGCCGAAGCGCCCCGCCCGATCGCTCTCACGAGTGGACGTGCGTCACGCCGGGGTCTGGCACCATACGAAGACGCCGCGCCCGCACCATGATCACGATCGCCCCGATGCCGCCCGTGATCGCCACCCAGGCCGCGAGGAGCCCCGTGGCTATCAGTGCTGTGAGCGGCAGGACGGAGATCGCGAGGTCGGCGTCTATGGAGCCAGCGTTCGGAACCCAGATCGTTCCAGCGTTCAGGAGGGCGTAAGCGAGGCCGGTTGAGGCGAGCCAGACGCCCCGCATCTGACCGCCGCTACGCAGCACCGTCATGGTCCCGCCGACGAGGCCGGCGATGATGGCGAGGCTGACGGCGATCAGAACCACCCACGGCAGAGAGGAAGCAACGAAGTCGCCCATGACGTCACGGCAGAAGAACGCCCTGTTGTTGCCCCAGCCAGTATCTGAACCGCGGCATCCCGCTCCGACATAGGCGATGTAGAAGAGGACGATCGTGCCCCCTGCCACCATCGCGCTGATGCTCAGGATCAGCCAACCCCACCCCAAGCCTGTGCGTGGCCATCGCCGCTTTCCGTCGTTCCCCACATCGTCAGTGTGGCATTCGCGGAGGGAGACGAGTGCGCTTGCCGCGGCTGCCGGCGCGGCACGCACGCTCACTCGTCATCGCCGGAGCGATGGTAACGACCGAGGGGACCGTCGGTCTCGCCCTCGCTCCTGTGCTCCCTCTCGCGCTCGTTGCCCTCACCTTCGCCGCTGTCGACGCGGCCGTGCTGTTCCCAACATTGCTCGGGTTTGTCTCGCGAGCTGTCTCAGAACACCATCGGGGGCGGGCGACGTCGATCGTCACGGCCATCGCCTACACCGGCTTCGTAGCGGGGCCGCCGTTCGTCGGCATCCTGAGCGGCATGCTCGGTCTGCGCGCGGGCATGCTCGGGGTGGCCGTGCTGACGGCGCTGCTGGCCGTCGCGACGCCGTTCGCGCTGCGGTCGGCGCCGAGGCGTGCGTTGCCCTAGCGTGACCCCGGTCCGCTCGCACGAAGGTGGTTCGGGCGCTCGTCATCGAGCGCATGGTCTCCCGAGGGACGCTTGCTCGAGAGCGGGAACTCGCCGGAGAGGCCACGATCAAGACGTCACCCACCGTGGGTCTACGCTCACGACATGTCACAACGTCGCAGCCGCGGTCCGCGCGCGGAGGGGTGGGTGCCGCCGCGCTTGTGGACAGCCGTCTTCACGTGGTCGCCGGTGTTCTCACTCCTCGGCGCGGGGGCAGGCGGCATCCTGCTCCTTCGTCTTCTTCTCATCTCGTCGAGCGATGAGTACCACTTCGGTCCCGACATCCCGATCGAAGCAGCTGTGCTGGTCGTCTGGGGCGCGAGTGTGGTCGTCCTGATGAACCCTCCACGATCTGTTCTCGCTTGCCAGCGAGTCGACGGTCCGCCCCGGGGCCACCTGTGGTCGCTGGGCCGTAAGTTCCGAGTCTGGAACGTGTCCGCGGCGCCCGCGGTGGGACTGCTTCTTGTTGTGCTGCTTGCGCCACTCGCCGAGGCGACGAGCGAGCAGGGACTCCTGCCAGGGACGCCGTCCGCCTTTCTCGTGGTTCCGTTCACTGCGGCGTTTGCCCTCATCGTTGTGCTGGTGGCCCGCATCGGTTGGTGGGGTGTCGAGCTGAAAGGAGACGTGCTGATCGCGCGGGGTTTCCTCCGCAGTCGCCGATATCAGCGCGATGAGATCGAGGCGGTGTGGCCCGGTCGGGTCTCGGGGCTGGGCGGTTGGGTTCTCGGACTGATGATGAACAACCAGGGCGACTTCTTCACGGTGAAGATTCGGCGGAGAGGCGAACGCACGAAGACGCTGTACGCCTCACACTCGACGTACCGCGATGCCGCGAACGCCGCCCAGATCGTCAAAGTGTGGCTCACGCATCCTGCGGACACCTCTCCCGGGTCATCCATGTCGCGCGACCGCGATCTCGCCGGCGGAGATCAGGGAGGGCTTGCGGCGTCGACGGGAGGACCGTGACACCGAGCCCAAAGCGGGCCGCGACCCGGGGCGCACCCCCCGAGCCGCGGCCTTCCAACGTGCCGCCCGAACGTCTTCTCCGTGTACTCCGCGATGACCGAGCCCGTGGCATCCGTGATCTGCACCGTCGAGCCCGCGGAAACCGACACCGTCGCTGCCAACCAACACTGCGGTGCCCCCGCTCAGGCCGCACACGGCGTGCTCGCTACGGTGGTGCCATGGATCACCAGCTGCCGTCCGCTGCCTCACCGGCACCGCCCGTCGGCCGGTTCGTCGACGTGGACGGGCATCGCATCTGGACCGATTCGAGACCGGGGCCGGGGCCATGTGTGGTCTTTCTTCCCGGATCCGGCGAGGTCGGTCTCGACCTGTGGGAGACCCACGACCGCGTCTCGCGATTCCGCGCCAGCATCGTCTACGACCGGGGCGGCACCGGCTGTAGCTCGCCCGTCCCCCTTCCGCGCACCGCGGCGGCCGTCGCGGAGGAGCTCGAGACTCTCCTCCGCACCCTGCGTATCGAACGGCCCGTGGTGCTTGTCGCTCATTCCCTCGGTGGCGCGTACGCACAACGCTTCGCTCAGCTGTATCCCGATCGGGTTGCCGGAATGGTCCTCCTTGACCCGGTACATGGCGCGTGGAACGAGGTGATGCCCGACGAACTGCGGATCGCGGTCAACGCCTCGTCGACGGTGGTCGTCACGGACGACCACCGCGCTGCCGGTCGCCGCTGGAGAGATGCGGTCACCGCGCATCTTCCACCGGAGGTCCGCCAGTACGTCCGCCACCGTCACCTCTCCGACGCGCTCCGGACCGGGCCGCGAGAGGGTGCGAACTTCACCGAGGTCCTCGACGAGCTCGGCACCGGACCCTTCGCCGCGCCGACCGTCGTTCTGCGCGCCGGTTCCATCGATCCCCTGCAAGCGCAATTCCGGAGCGCGGATCACCTGCGTCTGCAGATCGACGCCATGCGTCGCATGTACGAAGCCGCCCTGCCCGAGGGCTCGCTCGTGAGGGAGCTGCCGACGGCGACGCACTCCGACATTCCGCTGCTGTTCTCGAGCGACGTCGTGGATGCCATCAGTGAGCTCGACGAGCTGATCCGCGCGACATGACGAGGGTTTCGTGACGACGGTCGGATCGGCGTTCACCCGGAGTGGGGACTGCTCGTGATGCTTGTCGCGCCGGCGGTGCTCGGCATCCTGATCCCCCTCGTGGTGAGAGCGACCTCCCTCCGGAGATAGCGCCGCCTCCCGCGGGGTTCAGAGCGGAGCGTCGTCGACGACGGCCGCAACAGCCTCGATCTCGACGAGCTGGTCGTCGTACCCGAGCACGGTGACGCCGAGCAGCGTGCTCGGAACATCGTGCTCACCGAACGCCTCTCGGACGACCTCCCAAGCGGCCACGAGGTCGGACCGGAGCGAGGAACACCGGCGTCGTCGACGTGCGCCACTGCCCGGCGCCACCACCCGCACCGGTGGGGCGTGTCAGCGGTTGCGCACCGTCATCGCCAACGTCGCTCCCGCGATGATCGCGATGCCGAGCAACTGCAGCGCATCGGGCACGTGCCCGTAGACCATCACGTCGACGAGCACGGCGACGGCGGGATTCACGAACGACAGGGCAGCGAGGGTGATCGTCGAGAGCACGCGGGCGGTGCTGTAGAGGATCGAGTACAGCAGACCGGTGTGGACGATGCCCATCACGGCGATCCACCCCCATGACGACCCACCCCAGTCGAGCGAGTGGGCGAACGGGAGCAGGATCGCAGCTCCCACGACGCACTGGATGAGCGTCATGGGGTAGGGGCGGATGCCGCTGGTGTGCTGCGCGGCGAAGGTCGCGACGGCGTAGAGGGCGCCGGCGGCCAGAGCGGCCCCGATTCCCAGCAGCTGGGTCGCGTCGAGCGGTTGGATGCCACGAGCGCCGACGAACTGCGTGGCCAGCAGGAGTCCGCCGAACGCGGCGAGCAGCCAGGCCACATCGCCGCGTCGCGGCGCCGTGCGACTGGCGAGAGCCCCGAGCGCGACGAGGAAGAACGGCTCCAGGTGGTACGCGACGGTCGTGATGGTGATCGTCGTCTGGCTGAACGAGAAGAAGAGGAACGCCCAGTTCGCGACGAGCGCGAGACCGCCCAGAACGGTCAGTGCCACGGCGCGCCGCGTCCACACCGAGGTGCGGAACGACCGCGTCGCGAGAGACAGCACCAGCAGCGTCGCCGCGCCGAACACGCAGCGCCAGGCGGTCGTCGTGATCGCGTCGGTGCCCGCCTGGATGCTGAACAGCCCGATCGTGCCCCACCCGGCCATCGCGAGCGCCAGCATCACGCTCGCGCGTGTGCGCGGGTTTCGGGGCGCGGGGATGCCGGTGGCGAGGGGGGTCGTCTGGGTCACCTCTCCAGGGTCCCCGCGGAAACCATCCAGCACAATCGAGTATTCGTCACACCTAGGTTTTACGATCAGTGAATGATCGATGTCCAGGGACTCCGAGCGTTGATCGCGGTGGCGGACGCGGGATCGGTGACCGCGGCGGCCCGCGTGCTCCACTACACCCCCTCGAACGTGACGCAGCGCGTCCAGCGTCTCGAGCAGTCGGTCGGCGCGCCGCTGCTGGAGCGGGTGGGGCGCGGAGTCGTGCTCACGGAGCTCGCCCGCCGGCTCGTCGATGAGGGACGCCCCGCCGTCCTCCGCCTCGATGATCTGGCCGAGATCGCGGCATCCGATCGTCCGTCCGGTCGCGTACGCGTCGCCGCCTTCCCGACGGCCCTGCGCGGGCTGGTCGTCCCGCTCATCGGCGAGCTCCGAGACACGTGTCCGGCCGTGCGCGTCGAGCCGGTGGAGTCGGAGCCCGTGGATGCCACCCGCCAGGTGCGTCTCGGACTCGCCGACGTGGCCATCGTGAAGTCGTGGGGCGACGCGCCGACCGGACGCGTCGACCCCGACCTGCACCGGGTCGTGCTCGGTCAGGATGCCGTCGACGTCATCCTCCCCGCCGATCATGCGCTCGCTGGTCGAGACGGCCTGCGGTGGAGCGACCTGGTGGATGAGGACTGGGCGGTGACCCAGGACGACGATCCCTACCGGCGGTGGCTCGAGTCGACGACCGGGCTCGACCGGAGCGCCGGAACCATCTACGAGGCCGCGGAGTTCCAGTCGCTCCTCGCCTTCGTCGAGCGGGGGCTGGCGATCACGGCGCTTCCGCGCCTGGGGCGCGGCGATCTCCCCTCCGGGACGGTCGCGGTGCCGCTGGCCGACGAGACCGCGTTCCGCGAGATCGCCGCGATCGTGCGCGGTGCCCGCCGCGACGGCGCGACGATCCGCGCTGTTCTCGCCGGGCTGCGGCACCAGATGGACGCCGCGTCCTGACGCCCGCGACACGAAGATGTCGCCGGGTGTTACGCCCTACTACGCCGCGGATCGCCCGGGCGGATGGCATCCCGTAGCTTCATCTCACCGACAACCCCCGAAGGCAGGTGAAGCCATGTCCCGCACGATCTCGTCGACAGTCCACCCGATCCAGCGCTGCATGGCGGCCTCGAACCCCTCCGCCTGGTGGGACGGCCTCGTGATCGACGCCGACGGCACGACGGCGACCGTCGCGCTGCTGAACGGCGCGACCGTGACGCTGCGCGTGATCGGCCCGGTCGTCGACATCGCGGCGGGGGAGCCGGTGGCCTACCACCCGGTCGCCGAACTGCTCAGCGCGGCGACGGTCATCACGACCGCGCGCGTCGCATAGCGGGGCGGCCGCCGACGGGTCGTCAGCGGCCGCGCGTCACGAGAACTCAGGAAGCCATCGAGGCCATCATGGCCTCGCACTTCATGACCATGTCGTCGCAGGCCATGGCGCAGTAGCGGCACATCTCATCCATGTCGGCGTGCGCGCGGCATGCGGCGGCGCAAACCTTGCCCATGGTCATGCAGGCGGTCATCATGGCGCTCATCACGTCCATGTTCATGCCGGCCGGACGCATCATCATGTGCATCGTCGCCTGAGCCATCTCGACCATGTTCGAGCACATGGCGCAGCACGTGGCCATCTCGGGACCGTGCATCATGTCGCTGCCGGCGCACATCGCCGCGGCCATCGCGCACGCGTTCAGGGACTGCATGCATTCCTGCATGGCATCCATGTCCATGGTCATCTCGCCCATGTCCATCGACTTCATCATCGCCATCGTGTCCATCTGAATCTCCCGTGTTCTCGTCGTGACGGAGGGACCGGATGCCGTGGAGCACCCGGCTCCTCGAATGCTACGCCGAAGCCCTCGGCGCTCGACAGGGCTGTGAGGGGGTTGATCAGAAGGTCATCGACCGTGCACCGCCCTACGCGATGCGGCGGAACCTCGGCCCCGAGTAGCCGTCGCGCTCGACGGTCTCGGTGAACATCTCCACGGGACGGACCCAGAACGAGTAATCGTCGTAGAGCTTGCGGTACGACACGAAGACCTCTTCGGTCTCGGAGTGTCTCGCCGTTCCGAACACCTCGTACCGCTGGCCCTTGAAGTGCTCGTAAATGCCGGGTTCGATCTGCACGCGCTTTGCTCCGTCTCGCAGGAAAGGAGGCGTCAGGTCGTCCGCGACTGCAGGTACTCGCAGAGGCGCCCCGTGGTCAGCAGCTCCTCGCCGAGCGCGATGAGATGGCTGCCCGAGAGGGGGAACTCACCGGATCGCTCGGTGAGCGCGGCCGTCCACTTCCGCTCGCAGTCGACGTTCAGATAGATCGACGCGGGGCCGTGGTTGAGGTGGACCGCGACGATCCCCGACTCCGGGTGATCGGGGTCTTCCTGGGGGAGCACGTGCACGGTCGCATGGGCGACGTGATCGTGCTTCTCGTAGTCGGCGACCCACTCGGTGATCTCGTCGAACGTCGGGCGGGAGCAATCCATGAGTCGAGGCTAACCGCTCGGGGTGGCGTCACGACCCCGCGCTCTCCGCGTAGCGTGGGCCCATGGCCAGGGTGCGGATCACCGGGATGTCGGGGACCGGGAAGTCGACCGTGCTCGCGGTTCTCGCCGGCCGGGGGTACCGGACGGTCGACACCGACTACGACGGGTGGACCGACGGCGACGGGGGCCCGTGGGATGCCGCGCGGATGACGGACCTGCTCGCGACGGAGTCGACCGTCGTGGTGTCGGGGACGAGCGAGAACCAGGGCTGCTTTTTCGATCGGTTCGAACACGTGGTGCTGCTGAGTGCCCCCGTCGACGTGCTGATCGAGCGGGTGCGCGCCCGCACGAACAACCCGTTCGGGCACTCGCGGGCGCAGCAGCAGCGCATTCGCGAGGATGTCCGGGAGGTCGAGCCGCTCCTCCGGCGGGGGGCGACCGTCGAGATGGACGCGCGGCTTCCGGTCGCGCAGCTGGCCGCCTCGATCGCGCTCCTGGCCGGTCCACCCGTCGACGCGGAGTGAACGCCCGCCCCTCGACACACCGCGGCCTGCGAGACACGAGGAGTGTGCCCGAACGAACCAGACGATGCTCACCGCGCGTGGAGCGTTCGTCCCCCGATCGGGGGACGAACGCTCGCGCGACCACGCACCCTAGGCGGTCACCTCGACGAGCACCGCCGACTGCGGCGTGATGTCGAGCTCGAGCTCGAGCGAGCCCGCGTCGGACACGCGCGCCTCCCGGGGCGCGGTCGGGTCGCCGGTGAGTGCGGTCCGAGTGATCGACACGGTGCGGCCGGCCCACGGGAGATTGTCGATCGTGACGTGTGCGGAGGTCACGCCCGCCGAGGCCAGCTCGGGCCGTTGCGGAGGCAGGTCGAGGCTCAGCTCGATGCGCTGCTCGCCGATCGGGATGCGGAACGAGAAGGTGTCGCTCTCCCGCGGGGCGAGCGCCGACTCGGGGGCGACGAAGTTCGCGACGAGGAGGCGGACGGTGTCTCCGTCGCGGCTCGCCAGGCACGCGAACCCCGAGGTGTCACCGCCGGTCACCGCGAGACGCTCACCACTCGTCGCCTTGCCGGCGAGGATCAGCGCACGCGTGCGCTCGTCGGGTCCCTCTGCGCCGGAGATCCCGGCGGGATCGACCATGCCGTAGTGCGGATCGAGTCCGCTGTCGGCGCGGAAGAAGAACGCGCGGTCGATCGCGGTGTCCTGCAGGGCGATCGTCGTCGCCGCCTGGAATGCGCCCTTCTCGTCCGACGGCGCGGAGCTCGTGGGGATGGAGAGGTAGTTCCAGTAGCAGAGCCACAGCTCGGTCGCCGTGAATCCGTACTCGTCGAGGAGGCGCCGGAGGTCGTCGGCGACGTATCCGAAGTTCTGCGGATCGCGGGTGGAGTCGGTGAACCACAGGAACGAGAAGAAGTCGAGCGGCAGCCGGCGCTCGCGCACGAAGGAGAGGAACCCCTCCCGGTAGGCGGCATCCGCGTTCAGGGGGAACGCGAGGGCCGGGCCTCCGATGATCAGCGAGTCGTCGACGCGCTGGACCGCCGCGCAGAACGCCGCGTACATCTCGGCGAACTCCTCCGGGCGTCCGTCGAAGTGCAGAGGACCCAGGTCGGGCTGGTCGCCGAACTCCCACCGGCGGATCGACGTGGACGGGCCGTCCGCCCACCCCTGCACGTAGTGCCGCACGATGTGCTCGACGACCCTCCCGTAGACCTCGAGGTCGTGCGCGGGCAGCTTGTTCGACGGGATCGAGCTCGCGATCGTGAAGACGACCTCGGCGCCGATGGCGTGGACGGCGTCGACCCACTCGTCGGTCGCCGTGAAGTTGTAGCTCGCCGGATCGTCGGGGTCGGCATCCCATTCGGGGAAGAGACTGGTCGGGTTGTCGCGGGTGTCGAGACGCGATACCCAGTCGAACGAGCGCACGAGCGTCACGCCGGCTTCTTTCCAGACCGGCGTCATGTCGGGGAACTGGGGGAACCCGGTGACGGGGCTCGGCACGCCGCCGACGCCGTTGAGGGGCCGGAGACCGCTCACGGCGGCGGCGTCGACGTGAACCGCGCGAACGGAGGGGGCGAGCGTGTCGATCGTGGTCGGGGAGCTCTCGGGGGATGCGGACATGGGTGTCTCCTTCGCGACCGATCAGATGGGCATTCTCAGGAGCCGGTTCGCGTACTCGTTCGCGATGGGCTCGTCGTGGGCGAGGAACTCGATGCGACGACGGAACGTCTCGGGCGTCACCGAGTCGAACTCCTCGTTCATCGACTCGATCGAGCGGTCGTGCACCGCCCGGACGCGGGGGAGGCGTCGCCGCATGAGGGCGAGCTGGGCGTCGAGCAGCGACTGATCCTTCGCGAGCTCTTGGGCGAGCACGATCCCGTCCTCGATGCTCATCGCCGCCCCCGATCCCAGGTACGGGGTCATCGCGTGCGCGGCATCCCCCAGGATCATGACGCGACCGCGGAACCACGGGTAGGGCACCCACACGGTGGAGTAGGGCGTGTACGCGACGCTGTCGGAGTCGAGCACATCGTCGAGGGCATCTGCCAACCACTCCGCCCCGCCCATGAGCGCGGACGCGCGGTCGTGCATGATGCGCGGCATCTCGGCCGGGTCGTAGCGCGGGCGTCCCTGCTCCGCCACGGTCAGCACCATGTACATCGTCTCGGCCGACAGCGGGGTCAGCATGATCTTGCCGCCGTAGCCCTGGCAGATGATCGGCTGGGTCAGGCCGCGGCGGTTGGGCAGGGCCGAACGCCACGCGACACCCCCGACGGGCTTCGGGTCGTACTCGGCTCCGAAGTACTCGTGACGGATCTGCGAGTTGATGCCGTCGTAGCCGACGACGAGGTCGTAATGGGCGCTGTCGCCGGTGTTGAAGACGACGGTGACGCCATCATCGTGCTGCTTCACGTCGGCGATGGTCGTCGCCAGCCGGATGGTGCAGCCCACCTCCCGCGCACGCTCCGTCGCGATCTCGAGGAAGCCGATGCGCGACATGGTCACGCACCCCGGCAGCCCCTCGTCTTCGGTGCCGTAGCTCATGGTGCTGAGCAGGCGGCCGTCGGGGTCGTAGAGGTCGATCGCCGGGGACTGCTGCCCCATCTCGAGGCAGCGCTCGAGCAGACCGATGTCGCGGATGGCGCGCAGGCCGTTCAAGCGGAGTCCGAACCCGACGCCGGGAACGCTGTTGTCGGGCTTGATGTCGATGACATCGACCGTGACGCCGTTCTGAGCCAGGGCCGTGGCGGCGCACAGGCCGCCGAGCCCGGCTCCCACGATCAGGACTCTCTTCACGTCGGTCATGCCGTGCTCCTCTCTGAGCGGGGTGATCGCGATCTCTCCGGTCCCTCGCGCGGTCGCAGGAACGACAGGGCTGCAAATCCGAAGATGAATACGTATTCGGATTTCACACGGTAGCCTCGTCCCAACGAAAGGGCAAGGCGACATGGCGACTCGAGTGACCGAGCGGTCCCGCGAGACGACGCTGCCCCCGGCGACGCAGAACCGCAGCCGCGCTTCGCTCGAGAGAGTGCTGGATGCCACGGTCTCGCTGCTCGTGCAGCGGGGCGCCACCGGGTTCACGGTGGCCGAGGTGAGCACCCTCGCCGGCGTCGCGATCGGCACGATCTACGGGCGCGTCGGGAGCAAGGAGTCGCTGCTCCTGGCCGTCTCGTCGCGCGAGCTCGACCGGATCGACGCCGATACGGCGACGACGCTGGCCGAGGCCGCCGAGGGGGGCGACACGTTCGCCGAGGCCCTCGGTCTCATGGTGGACGCCCGGTTGACGATCCTGACGCGCGAGGCGACGCTGCTGCGCGCCATCATCCGCGCGGCCGACGACTACCCGGCCGCGGCCGGGCGCGGGCACACCTCGGGCTCGGTCGTCCAGCGGACCGTCACCGACGCGCTCGGCCGCGTCTGCGGTCGGTTCGGCGTCGCGGCCACGATCGACGATCTCTACTGGGCCGGCGACGTGGTCGAGGCCGTGGCCACGCACCACCTGAGCATCGGTCTGCCCGATCACGCCGCTCCCGCCCGCGGCGTCGACTCCCGCGAGTTCGCCGACCGGCTCACCGAGACGGTGACGTCGTTCCTGCTCACCCGGGCGGGCGCGGCCGACGACGCGGCGACCTCCCCTCGGGGCTGACGTCCCCGCGCGCGGAGCCCGGTCCCGTCAGACCCGGATGCCGACCGACTTCAGCTCGAGATCGGCGAGCCGACGCATGACCTCGGGGTCTCTCCGCCGCCACGCGCCGAGCGCGTCGGGGGCGACCTTCGCGATCGCGCCCACCTTCTGATGGGTGAGCGCGCGCAGCGCGAGCAGCTCGACATCGAGACCGGCGTGGAGCATCGCGCGGGTCCGGGTCGCGCGCACGGCGAAGCGGAGCCGCGGCAGGAGCCACACGAGCACCAACAGCAGGATCGGCAGCGCCGCGACCCCGACACCGAGCGCGATCGCCGCACGCAGGATCAGGTCCTGCTGCGTCTGCCCCGCGGCCTCGAGAGTGCTTCCCGCGCCGCTCGCGGTGTCGAAGGGCGCGCTGATGCCCGCTCCGATCAGGGGCACCCCACTCAGCCGGTCGCCGACGTCGGTCATGGACAGCCGGAAATCGGCACCGGCATCCTGCATCTGCCGACCGAAGCGCGACAGGTCGTTCACGGTCGAGAAGACCGCGACCCCGTTCGCGACGCTCGCCACGATCAGAACGAGGGCGACGACATCCGTCGCGATCTGGCGCGTACGACGCGCGGCGAAGTCGGAATACAGTTTCACGCCGCCACTCTCCCACGCGCGAGAGAGCCCCGCGGCGGGTTCCGCGGGGCTCTCCTTCACCGCTGACGTCAGGGCCGGCTGCCGCCCATGCCACCGCCACCCCCGCCCATCCCGCCGGCCGCGGCGACACCCGCGGTGGCGGAGGTCGCGGCGCGCCGACCCCGACGCGCTCGCGGCGAGCCAGTCCTGGGTCGACGACTCCTCGGGCGATTCGGCCATCCCCGTGCTGCCGATCGCGACCAGCGTGCCGCCCGTGACCGTGATGCCGCCGTTCGCGTCGAGGGCGCCGCCGCCCCCGGTCGAGGTGGTGCTCCCGGAGGCGTTCACCCCGTCGTCGGAGGATGTGACGTGTGTCGTGCCGCCGGCGAGGCGGATGTCGGCCGCTTCGAGGCCCTCGTACGACCGACTGATGGTGACGTCGCCGCCCGCGATGGCCAGGGCGACCTCATGCCACCGGGGAAGGCGGCCTTCCCCACCGGAGCCGAGGGCATCCCTGCCCGCAGCCAAGAGAAGCTACGAGAACGCTCTGAGCGGCGGCGACGCGACGATGCCGAGTCAGCGCGCGGGCCGCGATGCTCGCCGGCGGCGCGCTTCGCGCGGCGGATCGCCCCGACGACCGATCGGATCAGGCGACCGCGCGGATCACGCCGGTGATGATCAGCGTGACGACCGTCGTCCACAGCGCGATCGCGGCGGCCTGCCACGCGAGCACGCGCACCGGGGGGACGCCCGTGGAGGTCAGGGCCGCGGCCGTGAACTGCGTCGGCAGGAGCAGGGGACCGAGCAGGCTGACGCCGGGGGTCCCGTACCGGTGGTACGCGCGCTCGAACTTCTCGCGACGGGCGGTGGCGGGCTTCGCCGATCCGCCGCGGCGGGCGGTCACGGCGGTGCGCACGCGCGAGGTCGCGAGCACGACGATCGCGACGCAGACGAGGTTGCCGATCGCCCCGGCGAGAGCGGCGACGATCGGGTGGATGCCGCCGATGATGCCGATCGCGGCGGCCCCCTCTCCCTCGATGAAGGGCACAGCACCGGCCAGGGCGACCACGAGGGGCTGGACGAGATCGGGGACCTCGGCGACGAGGTTCTGGAAACCGAGGACGAGGTCGGAGACGGGGTTGGACATGACTGCTCCCGGGGGATGGGTCCGCGGCGTGTTCCGCGGTGATTCCATCCCACCGAGAGCAGCGATCTCGCGGCAGTGTCACGGCGTCATGACCGGGCGGGAGGATGTTCCCGGTGCCCCATGACGAATGTCACGCTCCCTCGCGCCCGAGCGCTTCATCGCCTAGCCTGCAGGGGTGGGTTCGATAAACAGCGCGCTCCTGACGGGGCGCTTCTTCACCTTCCGCGACCGCCGCGCCTGACGGCGCGCTCGCTCTCGCACGCATCGGCGCGCCGTCCTTCCGAGTAGACCACCGCACCTCGGACGGGCCTTCCGCGTACCCCTCCACGCTGCCCCACGGGGTGCTCCCTTCTCTTCCGGAGCACCGCTATGCCTCGATCCTCTCGTGGCGGCCGCCACGAACTCGGCCAGAACTTCCTCATCCATCCGCCGTCGATCCGGACGATCACCGACCTGGTGAACGCGACCGACGGCCCGGTCCTCGAACTCGGAGCCGGAGACGGCGCCCTGACGTGCCGCCTTGCCGCGCTGGGGCGACCGCTCACCGCCATCGACATCGACGAGCACCGGGTGCGTGCGCTCGCCGCCCGACTCCCGACCGTCGATGTCGTCCACGCCGACGCGCTCCACATCGCTTTCGACGCCCCCACCGTCGTCGGCAACATCCCGTTCCACCTGACCACGCCGATCCTTCGCCGCCTCCTCCGCGCACACCGGTGGCAGCACGCGGTCCTCCTTACCCAGTGGGAGGTCGCCCGAAAGCGCGCCGGCGTCGGCGGCGGGACCATGATGACCGCGCAGCACGCCCCGTGGTACCGCTTCGCGCTACGCGGCCGTGTGCCCCGCGGCGGCTTCACGCCCGTGCCGAGCGTCGACGGCGGCATCCTGACGATCGACCGCCGGGCAACGCCGCTCGTCCCGGTGGACCGCCGACGCGAGTACGAGCGTTTCGTCGCTGCGGTCTTCACCGGAAGGGGTGGGCGAATGGAACGCATCGTGCAGGACGTCTCGCGCGCGAGCGCTTCGGCGGCGCGCAGTGCCGTCGCGCGCGCCGGCGCTTCCGGAGCGCTGCCCCGCGATCTGACGGCCGAGCAGTGGGCCGTGCTCTGGCGCGCGCTGCGCGGGTGAACCGGATGGCTCCGGGGGAGCGCGTCTTCCCCGGAGCCATCCGGGGCGCGGGGCGCCCACCCATGACGAATGTCACGGACGTACAGTGGCGGGGGTGAGCTCGTCCCCCTCCGCGACCTACGCCCGTGACGTTCGCGTCACCTGGTGGTACACGGTCGCCTCGATCCTGCTGCTCCAGATCTTCGGCCTGGTGGTGTGGTCGCTCCTCGTCGCGCTGCGGGCACCCGTCCTGTCCACGGTGCTGTTCGTTGTCGGGGCGGCCGGGTCGACGGCATCCGCGATCCTGCTCCTGCGCCACTACCGGCGCGAGCCGCTCGACGAGGGCGACAGCGCTGCGCACCAGCCCGTCTGGCCGCTCGTCATCGCGGGGCTGGCCTCCTCCGCGCTCGCCGGAGCCGCCGCGGGGTCGCTGCTGCTCGCGACGGCCCTGGCGGCGCAGGTGCTGTGCCTGCTGCGGTGGCGGTCCGGCATCCGGTTCCGTCTCGTGCCGCTGGTGAGCGTCGGCATCGTGGCAGCCTGGGTGGTCGAGGTGACGCAGCTCAACCCCACGGGGCACGTCGCCGACCTCTTCGCTATGGGCCTGTTCATCGCGATGCTGCCGCCGCTCACGGCGACGTCGCTGTGGTGGTGGGATATCGTGCGCGAACTCGACCGCGCCCGACGGGCCGAAGGACGTCTGGCCGCCGCGCAGGAGCGCCTCCGCCTCGCGGGCGACCTCCACGACCTCCAGGGCCACCACCTCCAGGTCATCGCGCTGCAGCTCGAGCTCGCCGAGAAGATGCTCGCGCGCGATCCCGCCGCAGCCGTGGAACAGGTGCGTCTCGCGCGAGCGAGCGTCGACGAAGCGCGCCGCGGCACCCGCGACCTCGCGACGCGGTTCCGCGGGGTGCCGCTGCCCGACGAACTCGCCAACGCGGCCGATCTGCTCCGCGCGGCGGGTCTCCGTGTCGACCTCGACATCGCCGCCGATGCCGCCGACGCGCCCGCCGACGTGCTCGGGCCCGTCATCCGCGAGTGCACGACCAACGTTCTCAAGCACGGCGGCGGGGTCTCGGCATCCCTCGCCCTGCTCCGCGGAGACGGCGCGTGGGTGTTCACGATCGAGAACGACGTGCGCGAGACGCGCGGAACGGGTGGCACCGGACTCGACGGCATCGCCGAACGCGTCGGGCGCGTACGCGGAACAGTGGATGCCGGACACTCCGGCGATCGATTCCGGGTCACCGTCTCGGTGCCCGAGGGGGTGATGGCGTGATCCGCGTGCTCATCGCCGACGACGAGGACATGATCCGCACGGCGCTCGCGGCGCTCCTGCGGCTCGAGCCCGACCTCGAGGTCGTGGGGGAGTGCCGCGACGGCGAGAGCGCGATCGCCGAAGCCGAGCGGCTGCGCCCCGACGTGTGCCTGCTCGACCTCGAGATGCCCGGTCTCGACGGCGTCGACACGGCCGCGCGGATCCTGCGGCGCGTGCCGTCGCGGTGCGTGATCGTCACGCGTCACGCGCGGCCCGGCGTGCTGCGGCGGGCGCTCGGCGCGGGCGTCGACGGCTTCCTGCCGAAGTCGCGACCGGCGGACGACGTGGCCGCGGTCATCCGCGAGGTCGCGGCCGGGCGGCGCTATGTCGACCCCGAGATCGCGGCCGACGCGCTGAGCGACGAACGCAGCCCCCTCACCGACCGGGAGCTCGACGTGCTGCGGGCGGGGGCGCGAGGCGAGACGGTGGCCGAGATCGCTTCGGCGCTGCACCTGTCGGCCGGGACCGTGCGCAACCACGTGTCGTCGGTGCTGGGGAAGCTGGGGCTGGCGAGTCGGCAGCAGGCGACGATTCACGCGCGGGAGCGCGGCTGGATCTGAGGGTCCGGCGGCGGGGGGCTCGGCATCGGAAATCCCTCCCAATGGAGGGGCAACCGTCGGGGCACGTCAGCCCCGTCTAGTAGGGTGGACGATTGGCGCAGATCTCTTGATATCGAGAGACTTTCGCCTCCTCCCACCACCGATCGCCCAGCGAAGGATTGTCCGTGGATCTCTACGAGTACCAGGCACGTGACCTGTTCGAAAAGTACGAGGTGCCGGTGCTCGCCGGCATCATCGCCGACACCCCTGAGGAGGCGAAGGCGGCCGCGGAGAAGCTCGGCGGTGTCGTCGTCGTCAAGGCTCAGGTCAAGACCGGAGGCCGCGGCAAGGCCGGCGGCGTGAAGGTCGCCAAGACCCCCGACGAGGCGTTCGAGGCGGCTCAGGCCATTCTCGGCCTCGACATCAAGGGCCACGTCGTCAAGCGCGTCATGGTCGCCGCCGGCGCCCGCATCGCCAAGGAGTTCTACTTCTCGGTCCTGCTCGACCGCGCCAACCGTTCCTACCTCTCGCTCTCGAGCGTCGAGGGCGGCATGGAGATCGAGGAGCTCGCCGTCGAGCGTCCCGAGGCGCTGGCTCGGGTCGAGGTCGACCCGATCGAGGGCATCACCCCCGAGAAGGCGCTCGAGATCGCCAAGGCCGCGAAGTTCGACGACGAGCTGGCGCCCAAGGTCGCCGACGTCTTCGTCAAGCTGTTCAACGTCTACAAGGGCGAGGACGCCACCCTCGTCGAGGTGAACCCGCTCATCCAGAGCGAAGACGGCGACATCATCGCCCTCGACGGCAAGGTCTCGCTCGACGAGAACGCCGGCTTCCGCCACCCCGACCACGAGGAGCTGGAAGACAAGGATGCCGCCGACCCTCTCGAGGCGAAGGCGAAGCAGCACGACCTGAACTACGTCAAGCTCGACGGCCAGGTCGGCATCATCGGCAACGGCGCGGGTCTGGTGATGTCGACCCTCGACGTCGTCGCGTACGCCGGCGAGAAGCACAACGGCGTCAAGCCCGCCAACTTCCTCGACATCGGCGGCGGCGCCTCGGCGACGGTCATGGCCGCGGGCCTGGACGTCATCCTCGGCGACGAGCAGGTCAAGAGCGTGTTCGTCAACGTCTTCGGTGGCATCACCTCGTGCGTCGCCGTGGCCGAGGGCATCGTGAAGGCCCTCGAGATCCTGGGCGACACCGCCACCAAGCCGCTCGTCGTGCGCCTCGACGGCAACCAGGTCGAGGAGGGCCGCGAGATCCTCGCCGCCGCCAACCACCCGCTCGTCACCCTCGCCGCCGGTATGGACGAGGGCGCCGACAAGGCCGCCGAGCTGGCCAACGCGTAAGGGATAGGGAAACAAGAACATGTCGATCTACCTCAACAAGGACTCCAAGGTCATCGTCCAGGGCATCACCGGCGGTGAGGGCACCAAGCACACCGCCCTCATGCTGAAGGCGGGCACCCAGGTCGTCGGCGGCGTCAACGCCCGCAAGGCCGGCACCACCGTCAGCCACAAGGACGCGTCGGGCAACGACGTCGAGCTGCCCGTCTTCGCGTCGGTCGAAGAGGCCATCCGCGAGACCGGCGCCGACGTGTCGATCGCGTTCGTGCCCCCGGCCTTCACGAAGGACGCGATGGTCGAGGCCATCGACGCCGAGATCCCCCTCCTCGTCGTCATCACCGAGGGCGTGCCCGTCGGCGACACCGCCGAGGCGTGGGCCTACGCGAAGTCGAAGGGTGAGAAGACCCGCATCATCGGCCCGAACTGCCCCGGCATCATCACCCCCGGCGAGGCGCTCGTGGGCATCACCCCCGCGAACATCACCGGCAAGGGCCCCATCGGCCTGGTGTCGAAGTCGGGCACCCTGACGTACCAGATGATGTTCGAGCTGCGCGACCTCGGCTTCTCGACCGCCATCGGCATCGGCGGCGACCCGGTCATCGGCACGACCCACATCGACGCCCTCGCGGCGTTCGAGGCCGACCCCGAGACCAAGGCCATCGTCATGATCGGTGAGATCGGTGGCGACGCCGAAGAGCGCGCCGCCGCGTTCATCGCCGAGAACGTCACGAAGCCCGTCGTCGGCTACGTCGCCGGCTTCACCGCCCCCGAGGGCAAGACCATGGGCCACGCCGGCGCCATCGTCTCCGGCTCGGCCGGTACCGCGCAGGCGAAGAAGGAGGCCCTCGAGGCCGCCGGCGTGAAGGTCGGCAAGACGCCGAGCGAGACCGCCGCCCTGATGCGCGAGATCATCGAAGCGCTCTGACGTTTCTTTCGTGAGGGCCCGGATGCCATGGCATCCGGGCCCTCACGCATTCCCGGTGCCGCGTGGCGTTGAGTGTCCAGGAAACGCCGCATCGCGCGGCGCGTTTACGGCGTTTCTTGGACACTCAACTGGGGGCGGGGAGCCGCGAGACCGTGCGCGACTGTCGAGACCGCGGGGGAGGGGCGACCGACGAGTGCGTCCTCGACGAGGGGGTGCGGTTTCGGCGCCGTCCGCCGGCGACGCGCTCAGCCGAGCAGCGCCTCCACCGGTCCGCGGGCGAAGAAGACGACGAAGCCGGCGGCGACGATCCACAGCAGCGGGCTGACGCGGCGCGCGCGGCCGGAGAGGGCCTGGATCAGCACCCAGCTGACGAAGCCGGCACCGATGCCGTTGGCGATCGAGTAGGTCAGGGGCATCACGGTCACGGTGAGGAAGACCGGGATGAGCACCGACATGTCGCTGAGGTCGACGTGGCGGATCTGGCCCATCATCAGCGCGCCCACGATCACCAGTGCCGCGGCCGCGATCTCGGTGGGAACGATGCTCGTCAGCGGCGTGAAGAACATCGCGAGCAGGAACAGGCCGCCGGTGACGACGTTGGCGAGGCCCGTGCGGGCGCCCTCGCCGATTCCGGAGCCCGACTCGATGAACACCGTGTTCGACGACGACGAGGTCGCGCCTCCCGCCACCGCACCGATTCCCTCGATCACCAGCGCGGAGCGCAGGCGGGGGAAGGTGCCGTCGGGAGCGGCGAGACCGGCCTCGCGCGACAGGCCGGTCATCGTGCCCATCGCGTCGAAGAAATTCGTGAACACCAGGGTGAAGACGAGCATGAGGGCGGCGAGCACGCCGATGCGCCCGAAGGAGCCGACGAGGTCGACCTGGCCGACGAGCGAGAGATCGGGCAGGCTCACCAGCTGCGCGGGGAGCGTGGGGACGCTCAGACTCCACCCGCCGGGGTTGTCGTCGGAGCGAGCGCCGAGGTGCGCCAGGGCCTCGACGATCACCGCGATCACGGTGCCCGACAGCAGGCCGATCAGGAGCGCGGCTTTGACCTTGCGCACCAGCAGCACGGCCGTGATGACGAGCGTCAAGACGAACAGGGCCGTGGGGATCGTCGCGATGGAGCCCTCCACGCCGAGACCCACCGGGGGCGAGCTGAGCCCCGTCGAGGTGACGAGCCCGCTGTCCACGAAGCCGATGAACGCGATGAACAGGCCGATGCCGACCGTGATCGCGGTCTTGAGCGCCAGCGGCACGGCCTCGAAGATCATGCGGCGAAGGCCCGTGACGGCCAGCAGCACGATGATGAGGCCGTTGATCACGACGAGTCCCATCGCCTCGGGCCAGGTCACCCCGCCGACGATTCCGACGGCGAGGAACGAGTTGATGCCCAGACCCGCGGCGAACGCGAAAGGCAGGCGCGTGACGAGGCCGAAGAGCATCGTCATGACGCCCGCGGTGAGGGCGGTGGTCGCCGCGACCTGCGGGAAGCCGAGGGCGTCGCCCGCGACGTCGGGGGTACCCGACAGGATGATCGGGTTCAGGATGACGATGTACGCCATCGTCACGAACGTCACGACACCGCCGCGCACTTCGGCGCCGACGGTCGAACCGCGTGCGGTGATCTCGAAGAACCTGTCGAAGGCGTTCTTCGGTGCGGGGGCAGCAGTGGTCTCGGGAGCGGAACTGCTCATGGGGGCTCCAGAAAAGCGGGGCGGTGGGGGAGAACGCCGACGTATCGTGGGAGACATGTCGCTCTCAGGAGAGTATCTGCCCAGTACCAGCGAGTGGGCCCGCACCCAGGCCGAGACCTTCGAGGCCTCGGGAGGCCGGGAAGCCGGTGAGCTGCGGGGCGTACCCATCATCGTCCTCACCACGGTCGGCGCCAAAACCGGGGGACTGCGCAAGACGGCCCTCATGCGCGTCGAGCACGACGGGAAGTACGCGGTCGTGGCATCCAAGGGCGGTGCGCCCGAGCACCCGGCCTGGTTCTACAACCTCGTGAAGAACCCCCGCGTCGCCCTGCAGGACGGCGACGTGAAGAAGGACTACGACGCGCACCAGGCCGAGGGAGCCGAGCGCGAGGAATGGTGGGCGCGTGCCGCCGCCGTCTGGCCCGACTACGACGAGTACCAGAGGAAGACCGAGCGCCGCATCGAGGTCTTCGTGCTCGACCCCGTCGCCTGATTCTCCCCCTCCCCCCGGCGTCCCCCCCGTTAACCCCGTTGAGTGTCCAGGAAACGCCGTTTCGCGCTCGACTTTTACGGCGTTTCTTGGACGCTCAACAAGGACGGGGGACGGATGCGACGGGCGGAAACTCACACGCGGGCCCCGGCCGCGTGAGAGAAACGTTCGCGGGGAGTAACGCCGGGGCGACGGCGGGGGAAACCTCCGCTCCGTAGCGTCGGGGCATGGCCCGCTCAGACACCGCAACCGGCACGAAACGTGCCGCTGACCGCCGCGCAAAGTCCGCCGCGTACGGTGACGACGTGCTCCACCCCGCGTCATCCGGCAACGTCGTCGTCGTCGGCGCGGGCATGGTGGCGCACCGCTTCGTCGAGAGCCTCACCAGCCGCGACACCGACGGCCGCTGGTCGATCACGGTGCTCGGCGACGAGACCCGCGGCCCCTACGACCGCGTCGGCCTCACCGGCTACTTCAGCGGCAAGACGCCCGACGACCTCGCCCTCGACCCGACCGTGCTCGATCACGAGCGGGTGCGCGTCGAGACCGGCGCCCGCGTCACGGCCATCGACCGCGCGAACCGCACTGTGACGACCGAGGCCGGAACGACCCACGCCTACGACCGCCTCGTCCTCGCCACCGGATCCTTCGCCGCGCGCCTCGCGCTCGACGGCTTCGACCACAAGGGCTGCTTCGTCTACCGCACGCTCGACGATGTCGCCGGCATGCGCGCCTGGGTCGCGAAGCGCTCGGCGCAGCTCGGCCGCCCCCTCCGCGGCGCCGTGGTCGGTGGGGGCCTCCTCGGTCTCGAGGCCGCGGGTGCGCTGCAGGCCGAGGGCGTCTCGCCCTTCGTCCTGCAGTCGAACGAGCGGCTGATGTCGGCGCAGCTCGACCTCGGCGGCGCCAAGACGCTGCAGCGGCTCATCGAGGCGCGCGGCATCGAGGTGCGGACGCAGTCGGTGACGACCCGCGTGGATGCCGACAAGTCCGGCGCCGTGTGCGGCCTGGAGCTGCGTGACGGCACGTGGGAGGCCGTCGACATCGTCGTGTTCACCGTGGGCGTCCGCCCCCGCGACGAACTCGCCCGCACCGCCGAGCTCGCGGTCGATCCGCGCGGCGGGGTCGTGATCGATGCGAACTGCGACACCTCCGACCCCGCGATCCTCGCGATCGGCGAGGTCGCCAGCTTCGACGGGCAGTGCATCGGCCTGGTCGCCCCCGGCTACGCGATGGCCGAGGTCGCCGCCACCCGCCTGCTCGGCGGTGAGGCCGCGTTCGACGGCTTCGACACCTCCGCCAAGCTGAAGCTCTCGGGCGTCGAGGTCGCGAGCTTCGGCGATGCCTTCGCCGAGACGCCGAATGCCCTCGACGTCACCTACGCCGACCCCATCTCGGGCGTCTACAAGAAGCTCGTGCTGAGCGACGACGCGCGAACGCTGCTCGGTGGCATCCTCGTCGGCGACGCCTCGGCGTACACGTCACTGCGCCCCCTCGTGGGCCGCGCGCTGGGCGGCGATCCGGCGGCGTACCTCCTGCCGTCCGACCTCGCCCCGGCCCCGCAGGGCGACCTCCCCGACGACGCGATCGTCTGCTCGTGCAACGGCGTCACCGCCGGCACCGTCCGCGGGGCCGTCACCGAGCACGACTGCGCGGATGCCGCCGAGGTGAAGGCCTGCACCAAGGCGGGCGCGGCGTGCGGCTCGTGCTTCACGCTCGTGAAAAAGCTCGTCGCGACCGAGCTCGCGGCATCCGGGAAGGAGGTCTCGAACGGGCTGTGCGAGCACTTCGCGTTCACCCGCGCGCAGCTCTTCGACGCCGTGCGCATCTCGGAGCTGCGCACCTTCACCTCGATCGTCGAGCGCTTCGGCACCGGCCGCGGCTGCGACATCTGCAAGCCGGCGCTCGCGAGCATCCTGGCGAGCCTGTACTCCGAGCACGTGCTCGACGGCGAGCTCGCGACGATGCAAGACACCAACGACCACGTCATGGCCAACATCCAGCGCGACGGCACGTACAGCGTCGTCCCGCGCATCGCGGGCGGCGAGATCACGCCCGAGGGGCTCGTCGTGATCGGCGAGGTCGCGCGTGACTTCGGGCTCTACACGAAGATCACCGGCGGCCAGCGCATCGACATGTTCGGCGCCCGCCTCGAGCAACTGCCCGCGATCTGGAAGCGCCTCGTCGACGCCGGCTTCGAGTCGGGCCAGGCCTACGGCAAGTCGCTGCGCACGGTGAAGTCGTGCGTCGGGCAGACGTGGTGCCGCTATGGCGTGCAGGATTCGGTCGGCATGGCCGTGCAGCTCGAGCTGCGTTACCGGGGTCTGCGCTCGCCGCACAAGATCAAGTTCGGCGTCTCGGGCTGCGCGCGCGAGTGCGCCGAGGCCCGCGGCAAAGACGTCGGCGTCATCGCGACCGAGGCCGGCTGGAACATGTACGTCGGCGGCAACGGCGGCTTCACCCCGCGCCACGCGGTGCTCTTCGCCGAGGGCCTCGACGACGACGGACTGCTGCGGGCCATCGACCGCTTCCTGATGTTCTACATCCGCACCGCCGACCGGCTGCAGCGCACGGCGCCCTGGATGGAGGACTACGAGGGCGGCATCGACGCGCTGAGAGGCGTCGTGTTCGACGACACCCTCGGCATCGCCGAGGACCTCGACCGCGCCATGGCCGCCCACATCGACAACTACGAAGACGAGTGGGCCGCGACCCTCGCCGACCCCGAGAAGCTCAAGCGTTTCCAGAGCTTCGTCAACGCCCCCGACACGGCCGACCCCACGCTCGCGTACGTCGCCGAGCGCGGGCAGCCCCGCCCCGCGACGGCCGAGGAGCGGTCGTCGGGCGCGGTCTTCATCGGTGGCACCACTCTGGCGGTGCGCTCGTGACGATCCTGAACGCGACGAGGACGGATGCCATGACCCCGGATGCCATGACTCCGGCGCCGCCCGCCGGTTCGGTGCCCGCCGCCGGCCCGGCGCCCGCGGCGGCCCCGGCCCCCGTGTCATCGACCCCCGATGCCCTCGCCGAGGCCCCGGCATCCGGCTGGACCCGCATCTGCCGCGTCGACGACCTGCTCGTCGAGCGGGGCGCCGCCGCCCTCGTCGGTGAACGCCAGATCGCGTTGTTCCGCACCTATGACGGGCGGCTCTACGCCACCGATCAGGTCGATCCGTTCAGCGGCGCGGCGATCCTCTCGCGGGGCATCGTCGGCGACCGCGGTGGCGTGCCGACGGTCGCATCGCCCATGTACAAGCAGGTGTTCGACCTGCGCACGGGCGTGTGCCTCGACACGCAGGGCAAGGACCCGCAGACGCTTCGCGTCTATCCTGTCGCCGTGAGCGACGGAGACGTGCTCGTCAAGCTCGCCCCCGCGGCCGATGCCGCCGGCGCAGGAGAGGACCCCCGATGATCGCTCTGGCAGGACTCGACCTCACCGACCGTCTCGTCGTGTGCGTCGGCGGCGGCAGCGTCGCCGAGCGGCGCATCGCGCGGCTGCGTGCGGCCGGTGCGCGTGTACGTCTCGTCGCCCCGGTCGCCACCGCGGGTCTCGCAGCGCTCGCCGCCGCGGGCGACATCGAGTGGCGCGACCGTGCGTTCACGCCCGAAGACCTCGACGACGCCTGGTTCTGCCACACCGCGACCGGCTCGGCATCCGTCGATGCCTCCGTCGTCGCCGCGGCCGAGGCGCGTCGCGTGTGGTGCGTCAACGCCGGCCACGGCGGCAAGGGCACCGCGCGCCTGGCCGCCGAGACCACGAGCGGCGACGTCATGGTCGGCGTCGTCTCGACCGCGGGCGCCGACCCGCGGCGCACCGTCGCCGTGCGCGACGCCATCGCCCAGCGCCTCGCCGAGGGCGCCCTTCCGCTCCGCCGCCGACGTCGCCCGCTCGTGGGGAGCGTGGCGCTCGTCGGCGGCGGCCCTGGCCCGGTCGACCTGCTGACCGTCCGTGCCCGTGCCCTGCTGGCCGAGGCCGACGTCGTCGTGCACGACCGCCTCGGGCCGACCGGTGTGCTCGCCGAGCTCGGCGACGACGTCGAGCTGGTCGACGTCGGCAAGCGCCCTCAGCACCACCCCGTGCCGCAGGACGAGATCAACGCGATCCTCGTCGACCGCGCCGCGAGAGGCCTGCGGGTCGTGCGGCTCAAGGGTGGCGACCCCTTCGTCTACGGGCGCGGCGGTGAGGAGGTCATCGCGTGCCGGGCAGCCGGCATCCCGGTCGAGGTCGTCCCCGGCATCTCCAGCTCGATCGCCGTGCCATCGGCAGCGGGAATCCCGGTGACGCACCGCGGCGTGGCCGGTACCCTGCATGTCGTGAACGGTCAGGACACCCCGAGCGAGGCGACCCTCGCGGCCCTCCGCGACGACTCCGCCACCGTCGTCGCGCTCATGGGCGTGAGCGCCCTGCCCCGCTTCGTCGCCGCGGCCCGTGCCGCCGGCGCCCCCGAGACGCGCCCCGTCGCCTTCGTCGAGAACGGCCACACCCCCGCGCAGCGGACGATCCGTACGACCCTCGGGGCGGCGATCCGGGATGCCGAGACTCACCGCCTCGCGAACCCCGCGGTGCTGGTGTTCGGCGAGGTCGCCCGACCCGACCTGCTCCTGCCGGTCGCGGTCGCGCAGAGCGAGGGCGTCGGGTGACGACACCCGCGCGGACGATCAGCACGGTGCTCCAGGGGTGCACCGTGCTGCTTCCCGTCGATCGGCGGTCGGGGGAGCTGTCGGCCGCGCTCGAGCGCCACGGCGCGCGGGTGCGCGTCGCCCCCGCCCTGACGATCATCCCCCACGTCGACGACGAGGAGCTCATCGCGCAGACGCGCTCCCTCGTCGACGATCCGCCCGACGTCGTCGTCGCCACGACCGGCGTGGGCTTCCGCGCGTGGATGGAGACGGCCGACGAGGCGGGCCTGCACGACACGATCGCCCCCGTGCTCGACGCGGCGCGCATCGTCGCGCGCGGACCCAAGGCCCGCGGCGCCATCCAGCAGGCGGGGTTCGAGGCCGACTGGGTCGCCGAGAGCGAGACCGCGGCCGAGCTGCGCGACTTCCTCGTCGCCGAGGGCATCGACGGGCTGCACGTCGCGGTGCAGCACCACGGGTCGGGCGCGGACGGTCTCGACGAGGCCTTCGAGGCCGCGGGGGCTCGCGTGACGAGCCTGACCATCTACCGGTGGGGTCCTCCTCCCGACCCCGAGGCCGTGGCCGCCTCGACGCAGCAGGTCGCGCGCGGGGAGGTCGACGCCGTGCTGTTCACCTCGGCCCCGGCCGCGCGCGAGTGGATCCTCGCGGCCGAGCGGGCCGACGCGCTCGACCGCGTGGCCGCCCGCGCGCGGCGCGGACACGTCCTCGTCGCGGCCGTCGGCCCGATCACCGCGGGACCCCTGATCGACGCGGGCATCACCCCGCTGATCCCCGACCGCGGTCGCCTGGGCGCGCTCGTCCGCGCCGTCGTGACGCACTACGGCGGGACCGACGCGCCCGGCATCCCGACGACGGCCGGTCGTCTCGGCATCCGCTCGTCGGGGATCGTGCTCGACGGCGTGTTCACCCCGCTGCCGCGCACGGGCGTCGAGATCCTGCGGGCGCTCGCCCGCGTGCCGGGCGCGGTGGTGTCGCGCGCCGACCTCGTCGCGACGCTGTCGAGCGCCGAGTCGAGCGGACACGCGGTCGAGGTGGCCGTCGCGCGCACCCGCGAGGCGCTCGGTGGCATCGACCTCATCCGCACCGTCTACAAGCGCGGATACCGGCTCGACGTGATCGACGAGGAGGACGCATGACCGCGGTGCTGATCGCCTGCGCGCACGGCACCCGCTTCGAGGAGGGGCGGGTCGTCATCCGCGAGCTGCTCGAGGTGCTGCGCGCGACCGCGCCCGACGGTGTCGAGGTCCACGAGGCGTACGTCGACGTGCACGGTCCGTACGTCACCGACGTCGTGGCCGCCGCGCGCGAGACCACGGACGACATCGTCATCGTCCCGCTCCTGCTGTCGACGGGCTACCACACCGAGGTCGATCTCGTGGAGGCCGCCGGCGGCCTGCCGATCGCCCGCGCGCTCGGGCCGCACCCGGTGCTGGCCGAGATCCTCGTCGACCGTGTTCGCGCGACGGGGGCGAGCCCCGATGACACGGTGGTCCTGGCGGCCGCCGGCTCCACCCGCCCCGGGGCGGTCGTCGACGTCGAACGCATGGCGGAGCTCATGGCGGATGCCGGCATCGCCGGTCCCGTGGTGACCGCGTACGCCGCGGCATCCGAGCCCCGGATCCCGGATGCCGTGGACACCGCGCGCTCCGCGGGGCGCCGCACGGTCGCGGCCAGTTACGTCCTCGCGCCCGGGCACTTCTCGCGCGTGATCGAGAGAGCGGATGCCGATCTCACCTCGGCGCCCATCGGCGCGGACCCGCGGCTGGCCACCGTGGTCTGGGAACGGTGGCGCGAGGCGCGGGGCACCGCGACCCCGCGCGAGGCGGCCGAGCGCGTCGACGCCGGCCGAACCGCGGACCGCTGGCCCGTCAGGATCCGCGCCCTCCTCTCCGCCGCTCTCCGCCGCGCCTGAGAGGAGCGCGCTGGGAGCGCGGGTAGGGTCTCACACGCCCATGCATCGCCTTCTCGTCGCCCTCCTGGCCGCCCTCGACGCCGTCCTGGCCGCTGCGGGCGGAATCGCCGTCGTGCTCGCCCCGCTCGCCCTGCTCTGGGTGGCCGGCCTCGGCAGTCCCGACTGGGGCGCGCTCTGGCCCACGACGGCCGCCATCTGGCACCTCGGGCATCTCGTGCCGGTGACGGTGACTCTGCCCGACACCTACCTCGCCGCGACCGGCATCGACCCGTCGCTCGCGACCTTCACCCTGTCGCTGGCCCCCCTGGCGTTGGCCACGTTCACGGCCCTGTTCGCCGCCCGGTCGGGCGTACGGGCGGGCGAAGCCGGGGCCGCTCTCACCGGATGGCTGTCCGGCTCGATCGTGTTCGCCGGGATCGCGACCCTCGTCGCCCTCACCGCGAACGCTGCGCTCGTGGCATCCGAGACCTGGCTCGCCATCCTCCTGCCGTCCGTGCTCTTCTTCGTGCCCTCGTTCATCGGGGCCGTCATCGGTGCGTGGCGCGTCGGGGACGACGGTGCGGTCGATGCGCTCCGCGCTCAGATCGGGCGGCTGCCCGGTGCCTGGGCGAACGTGCCCACCCTCGCGCTGCGCGGTCTCGCGTCGACGACGCTGGGCCTCGTCGGGGTCGGGGCGATCGTGGTCGTCGCGGGCCTCATCGCGCGTTCCACGCAGGTCATCGGCATCTACCAGGCCAGCAACGCGGATGCCGTGGGTGCCACCGTCATCGCCCTCTGCCAGCTCATGTACCTGCCGACGCTCGTGCTGTGGGGTGTGGCCTTCATCGCCGGTCCGGGCTTCGCGATCGGCACCGACACCGCGGTCACCCCCGCCGCCACGCAGGTCGGCGCGCTCCCCGGCATCCCGGTGCTCGGCGCGGTCCCGGACACCGCCTCGCCCTGGTTGCTGCTGCTGGCGCTGCTGCCCATCGGGATCGGCGCGCTGACCGGATGGATCCTCCGATCCCGGATGCCGCAGACCGCCGACCCCGAGCCGATCGGTCCGCGGCTGGTCCTGGCGATCGCCGTCGCCTCGCTCACGGGTGGCGTCGGGGCGCTGATCGCCGTCGTGTCACGGGGAGCGATCGGACCGGGCCGTCTCGCCGAGACGGGCCCGCAACCCGGTCCTCTCGCCCTCGCTCTCGGCCTCGAGGTGCTCGTCGGCCTCGCGATCCTGCTGCTGAGCCCTCGTTCGGTCACGGGCGTCGACGTCGTCCCGCACGCGCGCGAGGAGACGCGGGACGAGACGCCCGCGTTCTCGTTCAGCCCCCGCGCCCAGACGCCGTTCGACCGCGACGAGCACGCGACCGGACCCGCCCCGATCGTCTCGGCGCCCGGCACCGGGATCGACCACGACGTGTGGCCGAGCGCGTACCGCGGGCCCGACGATCCGGGCGTGGCGGGGGAGCTCAGCGACGACGAGGTGCGCGCACGCATCCGCGCGGCGTGGGCGAAACCGGACGACGGCGGTTCGGCGGGTCGAGGCTGAGGGTCACGCGCTCGGCGGCCTCGGGCGCACCTGCGTAGACTGACCTGCGTGCTCACGGTCGCCGTTCTCATCTCCGGCACCGGCTCCAACCTCCGCGCCCTGCTCGAGGCGGCTGCCGCTCCCGACTTCCCGGCGCGCGTGGTGGCGGTCGGTGCCGACCGCGAGGCCGACGGCTTCGCTCACGCCGAGCACTTCGGCATCCCGACCTTCCTCGTCCCCTTCAGCGCTTTCGCGACCCGCGAGGAGTGGGGCGCCGAGCTGGGAGCGCAGCTCGCCGTCTGGAACCCCGACCTCGTGGTGCTGAGCGGCATGATGCGCCTGCTCCCGGCCGACCTGGTCGCCGCGTGGGAGCCGCGCATCATCAACACCCACCCCGCGTACCTGCCCGAGTTCCCTGGAGCCCACGGCGTGCGGGACGCGCTCGCCGCCGGGGTCGCCCAGACCGGGGCGAGTGTGATCGTCGTGGACTCCGGGGTCGACACCGGCCCGGTTCTCGCCCAGGAGCGCATCCCGGTGCTCCCCGGCGATGACGAGCACTCCCTGCACGAGCGCATCAAGCCCGTCGAACGGCGCCTGCTGATCGACGTGGTCCGCCGCATCGCCGAGGGCGAGCTCGACCTCGCCGTCGCGGCATCCCGACCCGCCTGACCCGCGAGACGGGCGTCGGCCCGTCGCGCACCGAATCCGACTCGAGACACAGGAGCCGCACGCCATGGCCGGACCCCGCCACGACCCCGCCGACTACCGTCCCCGCGACGTCGTCCCCATCCGCCGCGCGCTCGTGTCGGTCAGCGACAAGACGAACCTGCTCGTGCTCGCCGAAGCGCTGGCCGGAGCGGGCGTCGAGATCGTCTCGACCGGCTCGACCGCGGCCAGCATCCGTGACGCCGGCTACGACGTCACCGACGTCTCGGCCGTCACGGGCTTCCCCGAGTCGCTCGACGGACGCGTCAAGACGCTGCACCCGAACGTGCACGCGGGTCTGCTCGCCGACCTGCGGCTCGCCTCGCACGAGGCGCAGCTCGAGCAGCTCGGCATCCTTCCCTTCGAGCTCGTGGTCGTGAACCTCTACCCGTTCGTGGAGACCGTGGCATCCGGGGCCGAGGGCGACGACGTCGTGGAGCAGATCGACATCGGCGGCCCCGCCATGGTGCGCGCGTCGGCGAAGAACCACGCCAACGTGGCGATCGTGGTCTCGCCCGAGTCGTATCCCGCGATCATCGAAGCCCTGCAGGCGAACGGCGGCACGAACCTCGTGCAGCGTCGCGAGCTCGCCGCCCGCGCCTTCTCGCACACCGCCGCGTACGACACCGCGGTGTCGACGTGGTTCGCGGAGGGGACGCTCGGCGACGACATCGATCTGCCGGCGCACCTGACCATCCAGGCGGAGCGTCTGTCGACGCTGCGCTACGGCGAGAACTCGCACCAGCGCGCCGCGATCTACACGCGCGTCGGCGGACACGGCATCGCCCAGGCCACGCAGCTGCAGGGCAAAGAGATGTCGTACAACAACTACGTCGACGCCGACGCCGCCCTGCGCGCCGCCTTCGACATGGTGAAGCCCGCGGTGGCGATCATCAAGCACGCGAACCCCTGCGGTATCGCGGTCGCCGCGCCCCACGCGCTCGACCCGATCGCCTCGGCGCACCTGCGCGCCCACGAGTGCGACCCCGTCTCGGCGTTCGGCGGCGTGATCGCGGCGAACCGCACGGTGACGCTGAAGATGGCCGAGAACCTGCGCGACATCTTCACCGAGGTGATCATCGCGCCCGACTTCGAGCCCGAGGCGCTCGAGGTGTTCAAACTCAAGAAGAACCTCCGCGTGCTGCAGCTGCCCACCGACTGGCAGCAGGAGCGCATGGACGTGCGACTGGTCTCGGGCGGCCTGCTGCTGCAGGACGCCGACCGTTTCCCCGACGACATCGAGTCGGTCGCGAAGGACTGGGAGCTCGTCTCCGGCGAGCGTCCGGCCGAGGGTGCGATGGAGAGCCTCATCTTCGCGTGGAAGGCCTGCCGCGCCGTGAAGTCGAATGCCATCGTGCTCGCGCAGGGCTCGGCGACCGTCGGCATCGGCATGGGGCAGGTCAACCGCGTCGACTCGTGCCGCCTCGCGGTCGAGCGCGCCGGCGATCGAGCGGCCGGGTCGATCGCGGCATCCGACGCGTTCTTCCCCTTCGCAGACGGCCCCCAGGTGCTCATCGATGCGGGGATCTCGGCGATCATCCAGCCCGGCGGATCGGTGCGCGACGGCGAGGTCATCGACGCCGCGCGCGTCGCCGGCGTGACGATGTTCTTCACGGGCGAGCGCCACTTCTTCCACTGAGGCGTTCCGCCCCCCGCGCGGGGCTCGGCACACCTGTGACGCCGTCGCGGCTTCGGTCGCGGCGGCGTTGGCGTCGGTGCGTGCGGTGGTGCGTCCGGTGGTGTGTGTGTGCGCGTCGGCGTGTGTGCGGGCGTTGGCTTGTGTGCTGTGCTGGCGGCGTCGGTGCGTGTGCGGTGCCGGCGGTGTCGGCGTGCGCGGCGGCGTGCCGCTTCATAAACGCCGTTCCTACCGGCAAACGCCGTGTCACAGAGTGTCTCGCGAGAATCGGCGTTCATCGACGCGGGCAGGGGCGGTCGACCGCCCGGGGTCAGGCGCTCAGTGCGACGAGCTTCGCGATCGTGTTCGCGTTCCGGGCGGTGCCGGTCACGCCGAGGCGCTTCTCGAACCACCCGGCCTGCAGCGTCGAGCCGCCGATGCCCTCCGGATAGCGGACGAACACCTCGCGACCGTCGAGCACGGCTTCCTCGGGGATGCCGTCGGGCACCGTGAGCGTCGGAACCGCGGGAGGCGCGTCGAGGAACACCGTCTGGACCCACCTGCCCTCGGGGGTCCCGGCGAACGGATTGCGCGCGACGGTGTCGGCGAGCTCGGCGTGCGAGCGAACGATCACGGGGAGGTCGAACCCGAACGCGGCGAGCACGGCCTCGCGCACCGTGGCCGCGATCTCGTCGGGGGTGCGCTCCGCGGCATCCAGGACCACGTTGCCCGCGACCTGGAGCGTCTCGACCGCGCCCAGACCCTCGGATGCCAGCACCTCGCGCAACGCGGGCATTCTCAGGGCCGTGGGGCCACCGACCCCGCGGATCAGGGCGACGGTGCGGGACATGCTGCGACCCTAGCGCGGGGGAGGGACACCCGGTCGGGTCTCCGGCATCGCTTCGCCCGCGGGCCGGGGTGGACGATCAGGCGGAGTCGCGGCCGAGCGTCTCGAGCAGCCGCAGCCACACCTCACTCACGGTCGGGTACGACGGGACGGCGTGCCAGAGGCGCTTGACGGGCACCTCGCCCACGATGGCGATGGTGGCGGAGTGCAGGAGCTCGGCGATGTCGGGGCCGACGAAGGTCGCGCCGACGAGAACCCCGCGGTCCCGATCGACGATCGTGCGCGCCTGGCCGACATAGGCGTCGGACTGCTCGCTCGACCCGGCGACGTGGGCGAGGTCGTAGTCGAGGACCTTCACGTTCAGCCCGCGTTTCTCGGCCGCGGCGGCGGTGAGTCCGACCGAGGCCACCTCGGGATCGGTGAAGGTCACCTGCGGCACGGCGTCGTGGTCGGCGGTCGCGACGTGAGCGCCCCACGGGGCGTCGTCGACCTCGCCTCCCTGCGCGCGGGCCGCGATCACGTCTCCGGCGGCGCGCGCCTGATACTTGCCCTGGTGCGTCAGCAGCGCGCGATGGTTCACGTCGCCCACCGCGTAGAGCCAGTCGGACCCGCGCACGCGCAGCGTGTCGTCGACGTCGATCCATTCGCCCGCCGTGAGGCCCACGGTCTCGAGACCGAGATCGCTGGTGCGGGGCACGCGCCCCGTCGCGACGAGGACCTCGTCGGCGGTGACCGTGGTCCCGTCGGACAGCTCCACCACCGCACGCCCGTCGTCGTCGCGGCGCGCGGCCGTGGCATCCGTCCCGGTCTTCACACTCACGCCGCGCTCGCGGAGGGAGTCGGCGACGAGCTCGCCCGCGAACGGCTCGGTGCCGCCGAGGAGACCCGAGCGGGCGATGATGGTGACCTGGGTGCCGAGGCTTGCGAACGCCGTCGCCATCTCGGCTCCGACGACGCCGCCGCCCAGGACCGCGAGAGAGCCGGGGACTCGCTGCACCGCGGTGGCCTCTCGACTCGTCCACGGGGAGATGTCGGCGAGACCCGGGATGTCGGGGAGGAGCGCTGCGGAGCCGGTGCAGACCGCGACGGCGTGCCGGGCGACGAGGTCGGTGGTGGTGCCGTCGTCGGCGGTCACCCGGACCGTCTTCTCGCCGGTGAGTCGCCCGTGGCCGCGGACGAGGTCGATCCCCGCCCCCTGCAGCCACTCGACCTGTCCCGAGTCGTTCCAGTCGCTCGTCATCGTGTCGCGTCGGCGCAGGACGGCGGCGACGTCGAGGTCGCCCGTCACGGCCTGCTTCGCGCCGTCGACGTCGCGCGCGGCGCGCAAGGCCGCCCCGCTGCGCAGCAGCGCCTTCGACGGCATGCAGGCCCAGTAGGAGCATTCTCCGCCGACGAGTTCGGACTCGACGATGACCGCGGTGAGACCGGCCCGTACCGCGCGGTCGGCGACGTTCTCGCCCACGGGGCCGGCGCCGATGACGATGAGGTCGTATTCGCTGTCGCTCATGGCCTCACGTTACCGAGGGGCTCCGACATCGCACGGGGGTTGCGCCGCGCCGCTTCGGGGCGGGTTGCGCTCCGCCCCCGGCGCGCCCGGTGCCCGCGCGCGCTCCGCACGCTCCGCGCCCGCCTCCCGGGCGTGAGTGTCCAAAACTCCTCCTCATTTTCCGCAGACCACCAAAAGGCACTCTCCGCCGGCAACGGCCGCCGCGGACGCCCCCGCACAGACCCCCGAACGTCACCGATGCCCTGATACACCAACCGACACCGATGTCCTGAGACATCACACCGGGCAACCAGATCTCGTTCCGGTCGTCTTGGACACTCGACCCGCCAAGCACGCTCGCGCTCGACCCCGAGGCGCGCGATCGTGCCCGACCGCCGGGCTCGCGAAAGCCGGTCACGGTCGTGTCCGATTTCCGCCAGTCAATGTCGGAGGTCGGTGGCAGGGTGGATGCCATGACCCTCCCCACCCTCGACGGACCGGTCCCGACCGCCCCGGGCTTCGCCGAGCGCTATCGCGTCATCCAGTCGCGCGATCGGCGCTTCGACGGCCAGTTCGTGACCGCGGTGCGATCGACGGGGATCTACTGTCGACCGAGCTGTCCCGCCCGCACGCCCAAAGAGGCGAACGTCACGTTCTACGCCACGTCGGCGGCGGCGCACGAGGCGGGCTATCGCGCGTGCAAGCGCTGCCTTCCCGAGGCGGCTCCCGGCTCGCCGCTCTGGGACGTGCGGGGCGACGTCGCCGCCCGGGCGATGCGCCTCATCGCCGACGGGGTGGTCGATCGGGAGGGGGTGCCCGGTCTCGCCCGACAGCTCGGCTACTCCCCGCGCCACCTCACCCGCGTCCTCACCGCCGAGCTGGGGGCAGGGCCCCTCGCCCTCGCGCGGGCGCATCGCGCGCACACCGCGCGCACGCTGCTCGTCGGCACCGACCTGTCGATCAGCGACGTCGCCTTCTCCGCGGGCTTCTCCAGCATCCGCCAGTTCACCGAGACGATCGGCGAGGTGTTCGGGATGCCGCCGAGCGAGCTGCGCGCGCGGCGCTCCCGGCCGGCCGGGCTCCAGGGGTCCCCCGGTGAGATCGACCTGGCGCTGCCCGTGCGCGGCCCCATCGACACGGTCGGTCTGTTCGGGTGGATGAGGGCGCACGCGATCCCGGGTGTCGAGGTCGGCGACGACCGATCCTTCGCGCGCGTGGTCATGCTCCCGCAGGGCCCGGCCTGGTTCGAGGTGCGGCTCGCCGACGACGGATGCTTGCGGCTCCGCACCCGTCTGACAGCGCTGGCCGATCTCGGCACCCTCATCTCGCGGGTCCGACGTCTCTTCGACCTCGACGCCGATCCTCTGGCCATCGACGCCGAACTGTCCCGGCATCCCGAACTCTCTGCCGCCGTGGCCTCGATCCCCGGGGTGCGGGTCCCGGGTGCCGTCGACGCGGGCGAGATGCTGCTGCGCGCGATGATCGGCCAGCAGATCAGTGTGGCCTCCGCCCGCACGATGCAGGGGCGCCTGACCGCGGAGCTCGGTGAGCAGGTCACCGTCGGCCCGGAGCCGATGACGCTGTTCCCCGAGCCCGCCGTGATCGCCGCCCACGGGCTCGACGTGCTGCGCGGCCCCGGCGCGCGCCTGCGGGCCATCGTCGCGGCGGCCGAGGCTCTCGCGGACGGGTCCCTGCACCTCGGCCCCGGCGACGACGGCGTCGAACAGAGGTCGCGACTGCTGGCCCTGCGCGGCGTGGGGCCCTGGACCGCCGACTACGTCCGCATGCGCGTCCTCGGCGATCCCGACGTGCTGCTTCCCGGCGACGTCGCCGCGCGAGCGGGCGCGGCGGCGCTCGGTGTGCCGTCCGATCCGGCCGCATTCACCGCGTGGTCTGAACGTCTGGCGCCGTGGCGCAGCTATGCCATGGCGCACTACTGGTACGCCGCTCCCGTGACCCAGGCCTGGCGGACGTCCGGGGCCGAGACGGCCGCGGCCGCGGCCGTCCGTCATCCGAGGACACCGGCCGACCCGGCGCCGATGCGTCGGTCGCCTGCCCGGGGCCCGGCATCCGCGTCCCTCCCTTCCACCGCCCCCGAAAGCGAGCCCCGACCATGAGCACCGCCACCCTCGAGTTCATCGACACGCCCGACGGCCCTTTCGCGATCCTGGCCGACGCCGACGGCGCGGTCCTCGTCTCGGGGTGGACCGCCGACCCCGCCGCGGTGCTCGCCCGGCTCCGTCCCGAACGGCGCCCCGATGAAGTCGCCGACGGTGAGACGCCCGCGGCCGACGCGGTGCGCGCGTACTACGCGGGCGACCTCACCGCGATCGACGCGGTCGACGTGCGACAGTTCGGCACCCCGCTCCAGCGCGCGGGATGGGACGCCCTGCGGCGCATCGCGCCCGGTGCGCCTCTGACGTACACGGGGTTCGCGAGCGCCCTCGGTTCTCCGAGTGCCGTCCGCGCGGCCGCGTCCATCTGCGCCCGTAACGCGCCCGCGCTGTTCGTCCCGTGTCATCGCGTGCTCCGCGGCGACGGGACGATGGGCGGCTTCGCCTGGGGGACCGAGGTGAAGCGGTCACTCCTCGCCCGCGAGGCAGCCTGACCGGCCGCGGGCGCCAAAGTCTTGCCACTCGTCTCCTCTCAGGGATATCCTGAAGGGCTGTCACACCCCCGGGCAGCTTCCGATCGTCTCGAGGAGGATGCATGGATCACATCGACGCCCCCGTCGCCCGTGTCGCCGCGCCCTCCGCTCTCGCGCGCCCCCGCGGGCGCCGCCGCTAGGGCCTTCCGCCGGCGCTTCGGCGTCGCATTCCGCCCGTCCCGGCTTCGGCCGGTGCCCCTCGGCATCCCCTTCCGCGCCCGATCCCGGCGCTCGCTTCGACCCCTCGAGGATCATGACTTCCGCTTCGCCCCGTCCGCACCTGTCCACTCCGCGCGCGCTCGCGCGGCTCCTGCCCGTGGCCCGACCGGTCCTTCCGCGCCTGCTCGCCGGCGCGGTCACCGCCCTCATCGCGAGTCTGCTGGCCCTCGCCATTCCGCTGGTGCTCGAGCAGATCGTCGCCGGCCCCATCGCGTCGCTCGACCCCACCGCGCTCGTGTGGGGCTCGCTCGCCGTCCTCGGTCTCGGCCTCGCCGAGGCGGTGATGGTGTGGCTGCGTCGCTGGTTCGTGCTCGCGCCCGCGACCAAGGTGGAGTACGACCTGCGCCAGTCGTTCTACTCACGCCTACAGCGCCTGCCGGTGGCGTTCCACGACCGCTGGCAGTCGGGTCAGCTCCTCTCGCGCATGATGCAAGACATCAGCATGCTGCGTCGCTGGCTCGCGTTCGGCGTCATCCTCCTCGTGGTCAACCTGCTCACGATCGTCATCGGGGCCGTCCTGCTCTTCCGGTGGCACTGGCTGCTGGGGGCGTTGTTCCTGGTTACCTCGGCTCCGGTCATCTACGTCGGCTTCCGCTTCGAGAAGCGCTACGGCGCGCTGACCCGCCAGAGCCAGGATCAGGCGGGCGACCTGGCGACCTCCGTGGAGGAGAGCGTGCACGGCATCCGTGTGCTCAAGGCCTTCGGCCGCGGCCGGCACGCCCTGCAGAAGTTCACGCGCCAGGCCGAGTCGCTCCGCGAGACCGAGATCGACAAGGCGCGCGCCGTCGGCTGGATCTGGTTCTTCCTCGTGCTGCTGCCCGACATCGCCTTCGCGGTGTGCCTGGGAGCGGGCATCGTGCTGAACCAGCTCGGCCAGCTGCAGGTCGCCGAGCTCGTGGCCTTCTTCGCCATGGCCACCGTGCTGCGCTGGCCGATGGAGTCGATCGGCTTCCTCTTCTCGTTCCTCCTCGACGCGCGCACGGCCACCGACCGCATCTTCGAAGTCTTCGACGAGCAGAACACGATCACCGACCCCGAGAACCCCCGCACCATCGCGCAGCCCCGTGGAGAGCTGACGTTCGAAGACGTGCACTTCCGGTACCAGGATGCCGCCGCCTTCGAGCCCGACCTCATCGACGGCGTCGACCTCGTGCTCCGTCCCGGTGAGACGATGGCGCTCGTCGGCCTCACGGGGTCGGGGAAGACGACGCTCACCACCCTGCCCGGACGCCTGTACGACGTGACGGGCGGTCGGGTGCTGCTCGACGGCGTCGACGTCCGCGAGCTGAGCCTCGCCGAGCTCCGTCGCCACGTGGGAATGGCCTTCGAAGACGCGACGCTGTTCTCACAGACCGTGCGGGAGAACGTGCTCCTGGGGCGAGAAGACCTCGCGCCCGGGTCGGAGGAGGCCGATCGCGTCCTCCGGGAGGCGCTACAGGTCGCGCAGTCCCACTTCGTGTTCGATCTGCCCGACGGCCTCGACACCGTCATCGGAGAGGAGGGGCTCAGTCTCTCGGGCGGTCAGCGCCAGCGTCTCGCTCTCGCCCGCGCGGTCGCCGCGCGCCCCGCGGTGCTGGTGCTCGACGACCCGCTGTCCGCGCTCGACGTCGACACCGAGGCGCTCGTCGAGGACGCGCTGCGTGAGGTGCTGAGCGAGACGACCGCCCTGGTCGTCGCGCACCGTCCCTCCACGGTGACCCTGGCGGACCGCGTCGCGCTGCTCGAGGACGGCCGGGTCACCGCCGTCGGGGCGCACTCCGACCTGCTCCGCGAGAGCGAGCACTACCGCTACGTGATCTCGAGCCTCGAGGAGGCCGAGCGCGAGGCACGCACCGGCGCGATCGATGTGATCCGGACGAGTGACGACGACGTCCTGAACGAGAAGGAGGCGACCCGATGACCACCGCGACCGTCTCCGGAACCAGCGGCGAAGACCGCTCCGACTACACGCGCGACGAGAGCCGGGCGATCCGCCGGCGCTCGCTGCGACTGCTCGGCTCGCTCGTGTCACCGCTGCGGTGGCAGCTCGTGCTCGCGGCGGCCGTGCTCGTGGTCTCGACGGCACTGCGCGTCGCCGGTCCTGCCCTGATCGCCTACGGCATCGACAAGGCCCTCCCCGCGGTGATCGAGCGGGCCGATTGGATGCCGACCATCGGCGTCGTGGGCATCTACCTGCTCGCGGGTGTCGGCGGCGCCGTGCTGATCGGATGGTACGTCGTGGTCGCGGCACGTCTGACCCAGGCGGTGATGCTGGACCTGCGCAAGCGCATCTTCCTGCACACGCAGAGACTGAGCCTGGAGTTCCACGAGTCGTACACGTCGGGACGCATCATCTCGCGGCAGACCAGCGACCTCGACACCATCCGCGAGCTGCTCGACGGAGGGTTGAACGAGCTCGTGTCGGGCGTGCTGTACGGCCTGTTCACGCTCGGGGCCCTGTTCCTGATCGACTGGCAGTCGGGACTCATCCTGACCGTCATGGGCATCCCGATGTACCTGTTGATGCGCTGGTTCTACCGCCGCTCGCAGGTCATCTACCGCGAGTCGCGCGTCATCAGCGCGCAGGTCATCGTGAAGTTCGTCGAGACGATGACCGGCATCCGCGCCGTCAAGGCGTTCCGCAAGGAGCCCCGCAACGACGAGCAGTTCGGCTCGCTCGCCGCCGACTACCGCGACGTGAACATGCGCTCGATCCGTCTGTTCGGCACGTTCGAGCCCGGCATCATGGCGGTCGCCGCGGTGTCGGTGGCCGTCGTGCTCCTGTGGGGCGGCGGACGGGTCATCGCGGGCCCGCTCGAGATCGGCGTGCTCACGGCGGCGGTGCTGTACGTACGGAACTTCTTCTCGCCGCTGCAGGAGGTCGCGTTCTTCCTGAACTCGTACCAGTCCGCGACGGCGGCGCTCGAGAAGGTGTCGGGCGTGCTCGAGGAGGAACCGACCGTCCCCGATCCGACCGACCCGGTCGACCTGTGGTCGGCGAAGGGCCACGTCCGCTTCGACGAGGTCACCTTCGGATACAGCGACGATCGCGTCATCCTGCCGAACTTCTCGCTCGACATCCCCGCCGGCCAGACGATCGCCCTCGTCGGGACCACCGGCGCCGGCAAGTCGACGCTGGCGAAGCTCGTGTCGCGCTTCTACGACCCGACCGAGGGGGCGGTGACGCTCGACGACGTCGATCTCCGCCGGCTCCACCCCAAAGACCTGCGCCGCGCGATCGTCATGGTGACGCAGGAGGCGTACCTGTTCAGCGGGACCGTCGCCGACAACATCGCGCTCGGCAAGCCCGACGCGACGATGGACGAGATCCGCGCCGCCGCCCGCGCGGTGGGAGCCGACGGCTACATCGAGAAGCTGCCCGACGGCTACGACACCGACGTGAACAAGCGCGGCGGACGCGTCTCGGCCGGTCAGCGTCAGCTGATCTCGTTCGCGCGCGCGTTCCTCGCGAATCCGGCGGTGCTGATCCTCGACGAGGCGACCGCCTCGCTCGACATCCCGAGCGAGCGCCAGATCCAGGACGCCCTGCAGACGCTGCTCGCCGACCGCACCGCGATCATCATCGCCCACCGCCTGTCGACGGTGGCGATCGCCGACCGCGTGCTGGTGATGGAGCACGGCCGCATCATCGAGGACGACACCCCCGCCGCCCTGATCGCGGGGACCGGCAAGTTCGCGCAGCTCCACGCCGCTTGGCAGGACTCGCTCGTCTGATCCCGCGGAGCCACGGATGCCATGCCTCTCCGCCACGCGGGGGCATGGCATCCGTGGTTCCGGGTGGTCCGTCTGGCTCAACAGTGCGGAGGGGGCATGCGCGCGGATCCGGAGATGCGCGCCGGATCCGGACCAAACGCCGTGATAAATCCGGATCTACGGCGCATCTCCGAATCTGCGGCGTGCGCGGCACGGAGGACGACCCCGCGCCAGCGCGGACATCCTCTCGCCGGCGCGGACATCCTCTCGCCGGCGCGGACACTCCTCTCGCCGGCGACACCTCAATCCGCGCGGTGGTGGCCCTGCGCCAGATGCTGCACGATGACGCGCTCCACCCGTTCCCAGTGGGCGACGACGTCGGCGTAGGTGAAGCGCAGCACGGTGTACCCGCGGGCTCGAAGCTCGCGGTCGTGCGCGACGTCGCGTTGCCGATCGGTGGGGGTCGAGTGGAACGCGAAGCCATCGAGCTGGACGATCAGGCGCTCACCGATGAGAACGTCGACGTCGTGCCCCGCGATCATCACCTGCTGCTGGATCCCCACACCCCATGGGGCGAGCCGCACCACGAACAGCGATTCCAGCCCCGAGTCTGAATCTCCTCGCGCTGCCGCGGCCAGTCGACGCGCTCTCGTGGTCCGCCACCTGATGCGCACGAGCGCGTCCGGATGCAGGTCCTCGCGCGTGCACGCCGACTCCCACACGACGAGCGCCTCCTCGTAGGGCAGGCACGCGGCGACGTGCTCGAGCGTGTCCGGCACGGATTCGATGAGCCGATGGGGCGGTTGCGGAACGAGGGGCGCCGACCAGTGGATGATCGCCGTCGTCTCCGGGGGCAGCTTGGCATCCGGGCGCACGGCGAGGTGGACCGTGCTCGCCGTCCCTTCCGGCATCCACCATCCGCGGTGGGAGGCGGCGCTGACACAGGCGAGGCGGCCGGACGCGCGCGCGGCTTCGAGGAGCAGGGGAGGGGCGACGCTCGTGGCCACCCAGTAACGCCGCACCCGGACGACGTCGCCGCGCGCCAGCGCAGCGCGCAGCGCGCGGAGCGGGACGCCCCCGTCGAGCAGTTGCTGCCGGTGGACGATGCCGCCCTGGCGTGTCACGCGCGAAGCGATGTCCATGACGTCAGCGTGCCGGGCGCCGCTTTCCGCTGCCGTGCCGAGGGCTCGATATGGGGACGCTCTCGTGGAGCTTCTCTGTGTGGAGGAACAGTCCCCGCTCCGGCCCACGTCATCGGATCCGGAAATGCGTCGTAGATCCGGATGAAATCACCGAAATGATCCGGATCTGCGGCACATCTCCGGATCCGCGCGCACCGCGACGCGGCGCACCCGGGGTCCGCGCGCACCGCGACGCGGAGACGCCGCACACGGCGACGGCTCCGCCGTCCCGCGTCAGACGTTGACGCGCGCGATGACCTCGCCGTACTCGGTCTCGCCGACCGGACGGAAGCCGACGCGCTGGAAGAACGCCTCGGGGCCGCCGACGCCGGGCTCGTAGATGACGTCGACGTGGTCCATGCCGCGCTCGCGCGCCTCGGCGAGCACGGTGGCGATCGCGTAGCTGCCGACGCCGCGGCCCTGCTCGTCGGCGTCGACGTTGATGCGCCACAGCACGGAGCGGAAGTGCTCCTCAGGCGCGTCGGGGTCGAAGTTGGCGCTGACGAAGCCGACGACCTCGTCACCATCGAGCACGACGCGCTGCCACGACGTCGAGGGGTTCATGACGGTGGCGGCGATGCCGTAGCTCACCGGGGCGAGGAACTGCTCCTGCCCGGGCTTCAGCGACAGCGTGTTGACCGCCACGATCGTGGCGGCGGACAGTTCGACGAGACGCAGGTCGGCCATGCGCCCAGGGTATCGGCCCCGCCGTGGTGTGCAAGCGGGCGGATGCCGCCGCCCCGGGGTCGAGAAGCGCCGGACGCCCCGAGAACTATCTCGATATCAAGAGACTTTGCCGCGGTGCGATAGGCTGATCGAGCAACCCTGGCCGCCTCTACGGAGAGATCTGACGTGCCCGATTCCACCATCATCTACACGTACACCGACGAGGCGCCGGCACTTGCCACCGCGTCGTTCCTGCCCATCGTGCAGGCCGTCACGAAGCAGGCGGGTGTCGACGTCGAGACCCGCGACATCTCGCTCGCCGGTCGCATCCTCGCGGCCTTCCCGCAGCGCCTCACCCCCGAGCAGCAGGTCGGCGACGCGCTCGCCGAGCTCGGTGGCCTCGCGACCCTCCCCGAGGCCAACATCATCAAGCTGCCGAACATCTCGGCATCCATCCCGCAGCTCAAGGCAGCGATCGCCGAACTCCAGTCGCAGGGCTACGACATCCCCGACTACCCGGACGAGGCGTCCAGTGTCGAAGAGAAGGACGTGCGCGCGCGTTACGACCGCATCAAGGGTTCGGCCGTGAACCCCGTGCTGCGCGAGGGCAACAGCGACCGCCGTGCCCCTCTCGCGGTGAAGAACTACGCCAAGAAGCACCCGCACCGCAACAAGGCGTTCGCCGAGGGCTCGAAGACGCGCGTCGCCACGATGGGCCACGACGACTTCTTCTCGAACGAGAAGTCGGTCGTCCTCGCCGACGACGACGTCCTGTCGATCCAGCACGTCGCGACCGACGGCACCGTCACGACGCTGAAAGAGGGCCTGAAGGTCCTCCAGGGCGAGATCGTGGATGCCACCTTCCTCTCGGCCGCGGCGCTCGACGCGTTCCTCGCCGACACGCTCGAGCAGGCGAAGAACGACGACGTGCTCTACTCGGTGCACCTCAAGGCCACGATGATGAAGGTCAGCGACCCGATCATCTTCGGCCACGTCGTGAAGGCGTTCTTCGCCGACGTCTTCGACCGCCACGGCGAGGCGCTCGCCGCGGCGGGTCTGACCCCGAACGACGGCCTCGGCTCGATCCTCGCCGGGCTCTCGAACGTCGAGGGCGGTGACGCCATCGCCGCCGAGATCCGCGATGCCCTGGCATCCGGCCCCCGCCTGTCGTACGTCAACAGCGACAAGGGCATCACGAACCTCCACGTCCCCTCCGACGTGATCGTGGATGCCTCGATGCCCGCGCTCGTGCGCAACGGCGGCAAGCTCTGGGGTGTCGACGGGGGAGAGGATGACACGCTCGCCGTCATCCCCGACTCCTCGTACGCCGGCGTCTATCAGGCGACCATCGAGGACGTCATCGCCAACGGCCCGCTCGACCCGGCCACCATCGGTTCGGTGCCGAACGTCGGCCTCATGGCGCAGGCGGCCGAGGAGTACGGCAGCCACGACAAGACCTTCGAGATCGCCGCGCCCGGCCGCGTGCAGGTCGTCGCCTCGAACGGCGACGTGCTGCTCGAGCACGAGGTGAACACCGGCGACATCTGGCGCGCGACGCAGACCAAGGACGTGGCCGTCCGCGACTGGGTGAAGCTCGCCGTCACCCGTGCTCGCGCCACCGGTGTTCCGGCCGTCTTCTGGCTCGACGAGAACCGCGCGCACGACCGCAACCTCATCGCCAAGGTCAACGAGTACCTCCCCGACCACGACACCGAGGGCCTCACGATCGAGATCCTCGCGCCCGCCGACGCGACAAGGTACTCGCTCGAGCGCATCCGCCGCGGCGAAGACACCATCTCGGTCACGGGCAACGTGCTGCGCGACTACCTGACCGACCTGTTCCCCATCCTCGAGGTCGGCACCAGCGCCAAGATGCTGTCGATCGTCCCGCTGCTCGCGGGCGGTGGCCTCTTCGAGACCGGCGCCGGCGGATCGGCCCCGAAGCACGTGCAGCAGCTCGTCGAGGAGGACTACCTCCGCTGGGACTCGCTGGGTGAGTTCTTCGCCCTCGCGGCGTCGCTCGAGCACCTCGCCGACACCACCGGCAACGACCGCGCGCGCGTGCTCGCGCAGACGCTGGACGCCGCGACCGGCACTTTCCTCGAGAACGACAAGTCGCCGGGTCGCGCCCTCGGCACGATCGACAACCGCGGCAGCCACTTCTACCTCGCGCTCTACTGGGCGCAGGAGCTGGCGACGCAGACCCAGGATGCCGAGCTGGCCCAGGTGTTCGCGCCGGTCGCTGAGAAGCTGGCCGCTGAGGAGGAGACCATCGTCTCCGAGCTCAATGCGGTGCAGGGCCACAAGGTCGACATCGGCGGCTACTACCGCCCCGACACCGCTCTCGTCGAGAAGGTCATGCGCCCCTCTGCGACGCTGAACGCCGTGGTCGACGCCCTGCGCTGACCCACCTTCTGAGAGGGGCGGATGCATCGGCATCCGCCCCTCTTGCGTTCCCCTCGACCGCTCGCGGGGCGGCGCGTCGTGAAGCTGCGCCGCCGGGATCCGGCGCGTCGCGGGAGCGGTGCGCCGCACGCGCCCCACGCAGTTCCGGCACGATCGTGCTCGGGCCCCATACGCACGCCCGGGGGCGGGGCTTCGCGGGCGAAGGGCAGGAGTTCTGTGCACGAAAAAAAGGGGGCGGATGCCACGGCATCCGCCCCCTCGGAACGTCGGACTCAGTAGTGGACCGAGACCTCGGTGCCCTTGTAGGCCCAGTCGTACAGCTCCTTGGCGGCCGAGACCGTCAGGTTGATGCAGCCGTGGCTCATCGGTGTCCCGAAGTTGTTGTGCCAGTACGTGCCGTGGAAGCCCTCGTCGCCGTTGAAGTAGGCGACCCAGGGCACATCCTTCGTGCAGTAGTCGTATCCGTCGACGCACCCCATGTCTTGCATGGTCGTCTTCCAGCCGATGCGGAAGTTGCCCGTGTGGGTCTCCCAGCCGCTCTTGCCCGACGACATCGACCAGTTGCGATAGACCTGGCCGTTCTCGTAGAGGGTGACCGACTGGTTCGACAGGTTGACGTCGATGCGCCGCTCGGTCTTCTTGGTGTCGAACGGCGTCTCGCTGACGGAGAGCGCGTACTTGGCGTTGCCCTCGGCGAGCTGCGTGGCGAAGGCCGCGGCGACACCCGCGGTGTCGCCGAGCGCGCGGCCGGTCTGCCCCTCGGTGAGCGTCTTGATGACCTCTCCGCCGCTGTCGACGATCACGTCGGCGTTGACCGCGCCACGGTCGACCGCGCCGGGCAGGCCGTTCACGGCCTGCTGGATCGCGGCTTCGTCGGCGGAGATCGCGAAGTCGCCCTGGCCGTCGGGCGTGACGGTGAGCCACGAGGCGGCCGTGGCGCGATCGACGGCGACGGTGCGCTCGTCGCCGACGTAGAAGCCCGCGCTGTCGAGGATGCCGTTGAGCTTCGCGACGGTGGCGTCGGCCTCCTCGGTCGTGACCGCCGCCTCGACGGCCACCACTCCGGCCTGCGCGGTCGTGTCGACCGTGCCGGCGTCGAACGCGCTCTGCAGAGCGGCGGTGACGGCGGCGGTGTCGATGCCCTCGCCCGGCTGAGCGGGAGTGGTCACGTACGACTGCGACCCGGAGTCGTAGGCGACCGTTGCATCGACCGGCGCGGTGTAGGTGCCGGGGGCGCGCTCGCGGAGCGCCGCCGCGGCGGTGGCGGGGTCGACCGAGATCGAGACGCCGGTGCCCGCGGGGAACCATGACGACGGCTTCCACATCGGGTTCTCGGCGAAAGCCTTGTCGGCGATGGCCTGCGCGTCGACGGTGGCGCCGAGGTCGGCGCCCGTGACGGTCACCTCACCCGCGGGGCTCTCGACGGCGACCGTGGTCGTGGCGAGGCGGTCGGAGATGGCCTGCGCCGCGGCTCCCGCCGTCAGGCCGCCGATCTGCACCCCGGCGACGGACGCGCCGGGGGCGATCAAGACGAACGACGCCGCCAGCAGGGCGACGGCCGTCGCGCCCGCGGGGATGCCGATCCACAGTCCCGACCGGTTCTTGCGCTTCTTGGGCTCGGGCGGTGCCCACGCGTACGTCGCGCCGTCGGTGCCGTTTGCGCCGTCGGTCATAAGTCAAACCCCCCGGAAGTCAGTCTTCTCATGCTACGGCCGACCGCTGCGCAACGGCCGTGAGATTTATCACGGTCTCATCACGCAGAGGCCCGGGCGCCGCGCCTCAGGGAGCGAACACCTTGCCCGGGTTGAGGATGCCAAGCGGGTCGAAGACGCGGGCGATGTCGCGCTGCACGCGCCACTGGTCGTCGCCGAGCTCGTCGGCCAGCCAACGGCGCTTGAGCACGCCGATGCCGTGTTCGCCCGTGAGCGTCCCGCCGAGGGAGAGAGCGGCGCGGAAGACCTCTTCGGCGGCGTCCCACACGACGGATGGGACGTCGGGGCCCTCGAAGACGAAGTTGGGATGCAGGTTGCCGTCGCCCGCGTGCGCCACCGTCGGGATGACGAGGCCGTAGGCCCGCTCGATCCGCGCGATCTCGTCGAACATCTCGGGCAGCGCGCTGCGCGGCACCGACACGTCTTCGATGAGGGTGGTGCCCAGCGACTCCATCGCGCCGTGCATCGACCGACGGATCGCGAGCAGCGTCTCGCCCTCGGCGTCGTCCGCGGCGACAGCCACCCTCCCGCCGGCGGCGGTCAGGACCTCGGCGATCGCGCGGGCCTCCGCCGCGGCCACGGGCCCGTCGGTCTGGACGGTGAGCTGCGCGGCGCCGGCCGGCGGGGCGGGCAGCGACAGCAGGCGATGCGCGGCCGCGAGGCTCGTGGCATCCATCAGCTCCATGATCGCGGGCTGCACCCCCGACGCCGTGACGGCCGCCGAGGCGACGGCGGCGTCGCGCACCCCGTCGAACAGTGCCGTCAGCGTCACGCGCTCGCCCGCGATCAGACGCCGTAGCTTCAGGGTCGCGCCGACCACGACGCCGAGGGTGCCCTCCGAGCCGATCACGAGGGAGGTGAGGTCGAGCCCGGTGACGCCCTTGACGCTGCGGTGACCGAGGTGCAGGAGACGCCCGTCCGCGAGCACGAGGTCGACGCCGAGGACCGCGTCGCGCACGACGCCGTACTTGGCGCACAGCAGACCGCCGGCGCCGGTGGCGATGTTGCCGCCGACCGTCGAGATCGCGCGGCTGGCCGGGTCGGGCGCCCACCAGACGCCGTGCGGCTCGAGCAGGGTGTTCAGCTCGGCATTGAGGATGCCGGGTTCGACCACGGCGAGGAGGTCGTCGGGGCGTACCTCGAGAATCTGGTCCATGGCGCGCACCGAGAGCGCGATCTCGCCGCCACCGGCGTTCGCCCCGCCCGCGAGCCCGGTGCCGGCCCCGCGGGGCACGACGGGCGTGCGCGTCGACGTGGCGATCCGCATCACGGACTGGACGTCGGCGACGGAGGCGGCGTGGACGACCGCGAGCGGTCGGCCCTCGGCGGCGTGGCCGGACTTGTCGGCCCGCACGACCTCGAGCGCGGCGGGAGAGGTGTCGACGCGGTCGCCGAGCTCCGCGCGCAGCAGCGCGAGGGTCTCTTCGGCGGGGCTCCGCGTGGGCGTCGACGGAGCGGCGATCGCCGTCTCGTCGGCGCTCACGCCAGGCGCCGTCGGCCGTTCAGCGCCCCGAGCGTGACGGCGATGATCGCGAACGCCAGGCCGATCCAGGCCTGCCCCATGCTCCACCACGCGACCGTGGCGGCGGCGTAGACGAACAGCTCGACGAGGGCGCGGACGAACGGGTGCACCGCGAGCACCGCGCGCGGCGAGACGAAGAGCGCCCACACGAGGACGGCCAGGGCGGGGGCGCCGAGCCCGGCGACGATGTTCCAGGGAAGCGGCCACGCGAGGAAGCCCCAGATCGCGAGGGTCACGAACGCGAACACACCGCACAGCACGCTGCCGATCTCGATCGCGGTCGGGCGCGGGCGCATGCCGGGAGCGAGCGGCGCCTGCGCGCGGACGTTCGGGGAATCGGTCACCCGAGCATTTTACGCGGGCCGGGCCGCGCGCCTCCCCGGGTTCCTCGCCGTCGAGCCGGTGGCGTTCCCGGCCCGCCGCCGCGGGCGTGCAGCGGGGACGACCGGCCCCGATCCTGTGCAGGAACAGTGGATGCCGGGGAACGCCCGGTGCGGCCGCCGTTACCCGCTACAGTGGCAGGGTCGCGACTGGCGTTGAGGTGGGGAACCACCGGGGAGCGACCGCTTGACGGTATTCGACCGCACGCCTGGGTCGATGCGGTATCTCCGCGGACTCGCCGAGTCCGTGGCATCCGGAACCATCGTCAAGGAGATCGCATGACCGATCCGTACTTCAACGCCCCCCTCTCGGAGGTCGACCCCGAGATCGCCGAGGTCCTCGAGCGCGAGCTCAACCGCCAGCGCGGATTCCTCGAGATGATCGCGTCGGAGAACTTCGTCCCCGTCTCGGTGCTGCAGTCGCAGGGCTCGGTGCTCACGAACAAGTACGCCGAGGGATACCCCGGACGCCGCTACTACGGTGGCTGCGAAGAGGTCGACGTCGCCGAGTCGCTCGCGATCGAGCGGGCGAAGGCCCTCTTCGGCGCGGAGTTCGCCAACGTGCAGCCGCACTCGGGGGCATCGGCGAACGCCGCTGTGCTGCACGCGATCGCGCGCCCCGGCGACACGCTCCTCGGCCTCGCCCTCGACCAGGGCGGCCACCTCACGCACGGCATGAAGATCAACTTCTCGGGCCGTCTGTACGACATCGTCGCGTACGGCGTCGACCCCGAGACCAGCGTGATCGACATGGACGAGGTGCGTCGCCTCGCCCTCGAGCACAAGCCGAAGGTGATCATCGCGGGCTGGTCCGCCTACCCGCGTCAGCTCGACTTCGCGGCGTTCCGCGCGATCGCCGACGAGGTGGGCGCGTACCTGTGGGTCGACATGGCGCACTTCGCCGGTCTCGTCGCCGCGGGCGTTCACCCCTCGCCGATCCCGCACGCCCACGTCGTCTCGACCACCGTGCACAAGACGATCGGCGGCCCCCGCTCGGGCCTCATCCTCACCAACGACGAGGGTCTCGCGAAGAAGATCAACACCGCGGTCTTCCCGGGGCAGCAGGGCGGCCCGCTCATGCACGTGATCGCCGCCAAGGCGACGGCGTTCAAGCTCGCGATGACCCCCGAGTTCATGGAGCGCCAGGAGCGCACGCTGCGGGGAGCGGCGATCCTGGCCGACCGCCTCACCCAGGACGACGTGAAGAACGCCGGCATCGCCGTGCGCTCCGGCGGCACCGACGTGCACCTCGTGCTCGTCGACCTGCGCGACGCCGAGATCGACGGCAAACAGGCCGAAGACCTGCTGCACGACATCCACATCACCGTCAACCGCAACGCCGTGCCGAACGACCCGCGTCCGCCGATGGTCACGTCGGGGCTCCGCATCGGCACCCCGGCGCTCGCGACCCGCGGCTTCGGCGACGCCGAGTTCACCGAGGTGGCCGACATCATCGCCCTGGCGCTCCTCCCCGGCGCCGATGTCGAGGCCCTCCGCGCGCGCGTCGCGACGCTGACCGAGGCGTTCCCGCTGTACCCCGACCTGCAGCAGTGAGCCCGGCCGGGGCGGGGCGTCGCGCAGGCGGCCCCGTCCCGGTGGCCGGTGTCGCCGCGGCGTCGGGGTCTCGGCATCCGCTGGTGGTCCGCGCCGGCCCGCGAAAAACGGTCATCCTCACGAGACACGCTGTGACGCGGCGTGTCTCGCGAGAACTGGCGTTTATCGCGGGGATGGCGGGGGAACTGCGCGGCGTTGATGCGGACACGGAACCAACGACAGACAGACAACGAGGGATGCAATGACGGCGACGATTCTCGACGGTAAGGCCGCGTCGGCGGCCATCAAGGCGGAGCTCACGGAGCGCGTCGCGGCCCTGCGCGAGAGGGGCATCGTGCCCGGCATCGCGACGGTGCTCGTGGGCGCCGACCCGGCCTCGCAGCTGTACGTGGGCATGAAGCACAAGCAGTCCGAGGCGATAGGCATGAACTCCATCCAGGTGGAGCTGCCCGCCGAGGCGACCCAGGAGGAGGTCGAGGCCGTCATCGACCGCCTCAACGCCGACCCCGCCTGCCACGGCTACATCGTCCAGCTGCCGCTGCCGAAGCACATCGACACCGACGCGATCCTGGAGCGGATCGACCCCGCGAAGGATGCCGACGGCCTGCACCCCACCAACCTCGGGCGGCTCGTGCTGAACGTGAACACGCCGATCCACACGCCGCTGCCGTGCACGCCGCGCGGCGTGATCGAGCTGCTGCTGCGCAACGACTACGACCTGAAGGGTAAAGAGGTGGTCGTCGTCGGCCGCGGCGTGACGATCGGCCGCTCGATCGGCCTGCTTCTCACCCGCCGCGAGATCAACGCCACTGTCACCCTCACCCACACCGGCACCACCGACCTGTCGAAGCACCTGCGCGAGGCCGACGTCATCGTCGCGGCGGCGGGCGTGAAGCACGTCATCCGCGCCGAAGACGTCAAAGCCGGAGCAGCGGTGCTCGACGTGGGCGTCACGCGCGAGATCGACCCCGAGACGGGGAAGTCACGCGTGTACGGCGACGTGCACCCCGACGTGGCCGAGGTCGCCGGGTTCGTCTCGCCCAACCCCGGCGGCGTCGGGCCGATGACCGTTTCCCTGCTGATGACCAATGTCGTCGAAGCCGCGGAGCGCGCCGCCGTCGCGAGAGGGTGAACCGCGACGTGCCGGTCGTTGAACAGACGCAGCGGCGCGCGCAATGGGCACGCGCGAGCGCGTGCGACGTGGGAAGGTTCTCTCATGACTGAGTCCGTGCTGAACGACCTCCTCCGCCGTGTCACCGAGAGCGGCCTGCTCGACGACCCGCAGATCGACGAAGACAGCGTCATCGGCGTCGGCCACCTGGATGCCGCCGGCGTCGAGGTGGAGGTCGACCTCGACCCCGAGCTCGACGACGAGGACGAGCCCGACCTCGACGGCATCCTCGCCAACCTCAAGGACGTGCTCGCGGTCGGCGAGGAGCGCTGGCGCGCGATCGTCGAGGAGGTCGCGAGCGACATCGAGGACGCCCTCGACGACGACGAGCTCGATGCCGACGTCGACCTGCGCACCGATCTCGAGGCGATCGGCGTGGGTGTCTTCGCCGACGCGATCATCGTGGTCTTCGCGGGGGAGACGTCGTTCCCCGACGCGCTCGTGCACGTGCAGCTCACGCCCGAGCTCGAGGTCGAGGACATCGAGATCATCGGCGACGAGGATGACGACGACGAGGACTGACGGGTGAGACGGAGGCCGCGGACGTCGAGCGACGCCCGCGGCCTCGCCCGTCCGGGCGAACGAACGCCGCCTCGCGGCGCGGGTGCCGCATGGCGGCGTCCCCGCCTCGAGGCGGCGTCTCTCCGAGAACGTCAGACGATCGCGGCGCGAAGGGCTGCGGCGGCGGCACCCACGTCGGGGGCGCTGTAGATCGCGCTTCCCGCGACGGCCACCTGCGCGCCGGACTTCTGGACGTCGGCGATGCTCGAGGCGTTCACACCGCCCGCGACCGAGAACGGCACGCCCGAGGCCTCGCCGTCGCGCAGCAGCGTGCCGAAGGTGAAGCCCTCCTCGGCCTGCTCGTCGAGGCCGGCGTGCATCTCGACGAACTCGGCGCCGAGGGCGACGACCTCCTTGGCGCGGGCGGGCTTGTCGGCGACGCCGATGAGGTCGACGACGACACCCTTGCCGTGCTTCTTGGCGGCCTTGACCGCACCGGCGATCGTGCTGTCGCCGGCCGAGCCGAGGACGGTGATGAGGTCGGCACCGGCGGTGAAGGCGATGTCGGCCTCGAGCTCACCGGCATCCATCGTCTTCAGGTCGGCGAAGACGACCTTGTCGGGGTGGGCCTGCTTGATCGCGGTGATGGCGGAGAGGCCCTCGCTCTTGATGAGCGGGGTACCGAGCTCGAGGATGTCGACGTGCGGCGCGGCGGCGGCGGCGAGGTCGAGGGCGGCTTCGGTGGACAGGGTGTCCATGGCGAACTGCAGCTTCATGAGGGTCCTAACTCTCTGCGGGTGGATTATTCGAGGTTGGCGTGGCGGGGCCACAGGTCGTCGGCGTCGAGACCGGAGCGCTGCCAGAGGGCGTCGAAGATCGCGTCGCCCACCAGGACGACGGCCTGTTCGAACAGGCCGCCGGCGTACTGCGAGGAGGCGGTTCCCGAGCGGTCGAGCTTGGCCGCCGCGGGGACCACGACGAGCGCGTCGGTGGATCGGCCCAGGGGGGAGTCGGGAGCCGTGGTGATCGCCGCGATCTTCGCCCCGACGGCCGTCGCCGTCTCGGCGGCCCGCACGATTCCACCGGTGGTTCCCGAGCCGCTCGCGGTCAGGAGCGCATCCCCGGCGCGGATGGCGGGGGTCGTGGCGTCGCCCACGACGTGCACGTCGAGGCCCAGGTGCATCAGGCGCATCGCGGTCATGCGCAGGGCGAGGCCCGAGCGTCCGGCGCCGAGGACGAAGACGCGGTCGGCCCCGGCGAGCACGTCGAGCACGCGATCGAGGTCGCCGGCGTGCGTGACGAGGTGATCGACGACGGATGCCACTTCCGCGGCGATGCGCGCGAGGGAGGTGTTCACAGTGGCGGGGGAGGGCATGGCCTCATGCTGCGCCCGGTGCGGCGCCGACGGTGCCGGTCGATAGCAGGGGGTCGCCTACCCGAACGGGTAGGTGCAGACGATGGGCTAGGTTGAGGCTCGTGACCGACACCTCCCCCCTGCCGTCGCCGGCCTCGCGCGCGCTCGTCACCGAGCACGAGCGTGTCGTCGCCGAGCAGGCCGACCGGCACGCCGTGACCCTCGAGTCGGTGCTGGCGATCCTGCGATCGCCCCGCCTCGACGACCGCGCTGCGCGGACCCTCGCGATCGAGGCCGCGGCGGCCGCCCTGGTGGTGCTGCGGACCTCGACCGACAGCCAGCGCAGCGCGCTGCTCGAGCCGGTCACGGGCGCGTTCGCGCGCCTGCGCAGCGATCTACGGCCCCTCGTTCGTCACGGCGATCTCGACGTGCAGTTCGTCGAGCCGCCGACGACCGGCCGGGCGCTCCCCGGAGAGGTCGCTCACGAGGCCCGGGCGATCGTGCGTAGCGCCGTGCTGGCGCTCCTCGACCGCGGAGCCCCCCACCGCGTGCGGATCCAGTGGGACTGCGACGGCCTGAACCTGCTCATCGGCATCCGCGATGACGGGGAGGGGCGTCTGACGGCTCACGATGACTCCCTGCGCCCGATCGTGGAGCGCGTGAGCGCCCTCAACGGCGCCTTCGACGTCGCCTCGACCCCGGGGTGGGGGTCGGAGCTGTCGGTGCGGCTTCCGCTGGATCCGCCGGCTCGGCCGGAGTTCCTCGACGAGGCGGTCGACCTGAGCCCGCGCGAACGCGAGGTGCTGAGCCTCGTGGCCACCGGCTCGCGCAACCGCGCGATCGCGGCGCAGCTGGCGATCAGCGAGAACACCGTGAAGTTCCACGTGTCGAACCTGCTGCGCAAGGCCGGGGTGACGACCCGGGCGGAGCTTGCGGCACTCGGCGCGTTGCGGATGCCCTGACCGCGGCGCGGCCGGGGGATCGCCGCCACCCCGCCGATAAACGCCGTTTCGTGCGAGACACGCTGTGAGACGCCGTTTCTTGCACGGCGCGGCGTTTCTCGCGGAGGGAGGGCGCCTCAGTAGCTCTCGCGCTCCTCGACGTGGGCGGTGACGAACCTCTCCGCGAGAGCCTCGGACGCGCGGGCGAGCAGCGCGACATCGGCGCCGACCGCGACGAAGTCGGCCCCCGCGTCGAGGTAGGCCTCGGCCACCGCGGGATCGAAGGCGTTCACGCCGACCGGGGTCGCGGCACCCTGAGCCGCGGCGAAGACCCGGTGGACCGCGGCGACGACATCGGGGTGCGACTGCCGGCCGAGCAGCCCCATGGATGCCGACAGGTCGGAGGGGCCGACGAAGATCGCGTCGACCCCGTCGACGGCGGCGATCTCGGCCGCGTGCTCGACACCGTCGGTCGTCTCGATCTGCACGGTGAGCGAGACGTGCGAGGCGGCGTCGGCGAGGTAGTCGTCGACGCGGTTCCAGCGCGCGCTGCGGGCCAGTGCGCTGCCCACGCCGCGGACCCCCGCGGGCGGGTAGCGCGTGGCGGCGACAGCGGCCCGCGCCTCCGCGGCGGACGACACCATCGGCACGATGAGGTTCTGGGCGCCGAGGTCGAGCACCTGTTTGATGACCACGGGGTCGTTCCACGGAACCCGCACGACCGGGGTCACCGGGTAGGCCGCGGTGACCTGCAGCAGCGCGAGCACGGTCTCGAGCGAGGTCGCCGAGTGCTCCATGTCGAGCAGCAGCCAGTCCAGGCCCGATCCCGCCGCGATCTCGGCGGCGACGGGACTGCCCGAGCACACCCACATGCCGGCGAGCGGGCGATCGGATGCCGCGAGCGCGGCCCGGAAGGTCGGGGTCAGACGAAGCGGCACGAGATCGTTCCCATCGGTCCGTAGTCGCAGAAGACGTCGTCGCCCCGCGACACCCACATCGGGCGCGTGAACGATCCTGCCAGGATGATCTCGCCCGCCTCCAGGCGCGCGCCGTGCTGCGAGAACTTGTTGGCCAACCACGCGACGCCGGTGGCGGGGTGACCGAGGACGCCGGCGGCGACGCCGGTCTCCTCGATCTCACCGTTGCGGCTCAGCACGCCCGGCACCCAGCGCAGGTCGATCTCGTCGGGGCGCTTGTGCACGTCGCCGAGCACCATCGCGCCGTATGCGGCGTTGTCGCTGATCGTGTCGACGATCGTGCGCCCCTCGAGCTCGATGTGCGAGTTCAGCACCTCGAGCGCGGGGACGGCGTAGTCGATCGCGGCGAGGGCGTCGTCGAGCGTGCAGTCCTGGCCGGCCAGCGGTTCCTTCAGAACGAACGCGAGCTCGACCTCGATGCGGACGTTGGAGAAGTGCTCCACGGGGATCTCGGCGCCCGAGCGATAGACGGTGTCGTCGAACATCACCCCGTAGTCGGGTTCGGTGATGCCCGTCGCCTGCTGCATCGCCTTGGACGTCAGGCCGATCTTGCGCCCCACGAGCGTGCGACCGGCGGCGAGCTGCGTATCGCGCCAGCGGCCCTGGATCCGATAGGAGTCGTCGACCGTGGCATCCGGGAATCTAGCGGTGATGCGCGGGATGACCCCGTGCGTCCGGTCGGCCTCGGCGAGCTCGGCCGCGATGGCGTCGATCTGCTGTTCGGTGAGCATGTGTTCTCCTCGTTCACACCGTGGCGTGAGGGGCCAGTCGATGTCGCTTGGCGTGTCTCTCAGCGACAGGAAGTGACCCCTCACACACACGGGGGGGGGGGGGGGCTAGAGCTGGTTGCCGAGCTTGAACTCGGAGGGGGATGCCGCGGGCTCGGGCGGGCGGGTGTAGCTGAAGCCGTCGGCGCCGATCGTGACCGCCATCTCGCTCGAGTCGGTGCGGGCGCGCACCGGCTGCGGGATGCCGTCGAGGTCGAGCACGAGCGAGCCGTCGGTGTACCAGCTGGGCACGACGGGGTTGCCCCACCAGTCGCGGCGCTGGTTGTCGTGCACGTCCCACGTGATGACGGGGTTGTCGGGGTCTCCGGTGTAGTAGTCCTGCGTGTAGACCTCGACGCGGTGGCCGTCGGGGTCGCGCAGGTACAGATAGAACGCGTTCGAGACGCCGTGGCGACCGGGGCCGCGCTCGATGGCGTCCGATCGGCGGAGGGCGCCGAGCTTGTCGCAGATGGCGAGGATGTTGTGCTTCTCGTGCGTCGCGAAGCACACGTGGTGCATGCGCGGGCCGTCGCCGCCGGTCATGGCGGTGTCGTGCACGGTGGGCTTGCGCCGCATCCACGCGGCGTAGACCGTTCCCTCGGCATCCTGGATGTCTTCGGTGACACGGAATCCCAGCGACTGCATGAAGTTCACCGCGCGGGGCACGTCGGGGGTGATCTGGTTGAAGTGGTCGAGCCGCACGAGCTCGCCGGGGGAGTGCAGGTCGTAGCGCCACGACAGGCGCTCCTGGTGCTCGGTGTCGAAGAAGAACTCGTACGGGAAGCCGAGCGGGTCGACGACGCGCACCGAGTCGCCGATGCCTTTCGTGAAGCCGCCGGGCTCGCGCCGCACGTCGCAGCCGAGCTCTTCGTAGAACGCCACCGCTCTGTCCAGGTCGTCGGCGCTGCGCACGCGGTACGAGAAGACGGCCACCGCAGCCACGGGCCCCTTCCTCAGCACGAGGTTGTGGTGGATGAACTCCTCGGTGGAGCGCAGGTAGATCGCCTCGTCGTCCTCCTCCGTGACGTGCAGTCCGAGGATGTCGACGTAGAACACCCGGGATGCCGCGAGGTCGGTGACCACGAGCTCCATGTACGCGCAGCGCAGGATGTCGGGCGCGGGGGCCTTCGGGGTGGGGATGGGGTCGTCGGAGGCGATGGGTGCCTCCTGGGTCACCCAGAACCCGGAGGAGGTCTTCTGCTCTTCGGTGTGCTTTGCCATGGTTCGCGTCCTTGCGTGGGAAGTTGGGGGAGGGGTGCATCGCCGCGAGGTCACACGATCGCGCCGAGATCACGCGCTGCGGGCGACGCGGATCGGGTGATCTCGGGCGGATCGTGTGATCTCGCTCAGTGCGCCTGCGTCTTGCCGAACGTGGGGTTGTGTGCGGGGCCGAGCGTGATGTGCACGGCCTGCTGGTCGGTGTAGAAGTCGATCGAGCGGTAGCCGCCCTCGTGGCCCAGGCCCGAAGCCTTCACGCCGCCGAACGGGGTGCGCAGGTCGCGGACGTTGTTGGAGTTCAGCCACACCATGCCGGCTTCGACGTTCTGCGCGAAGGTGTGCGCGCGCTTGAGGTCGCTTGTCCAGACGTAGGCCGCGAGGCCGTACTTCGTGTTGTTCGCCAGGGCGAGCGCCTCCTCGTCGGTGTCGAAGGGAGTGATCGCGACGACGGGTCCGAAGATCTCCTCCTGGAAGATGCGGGCGTCGGGTGCGACGTCGGCGAACACCGTGGGCCGGACGAAGTTGCCCTCCGGGAACTCCTCCGGGCGGCCGCCGCCGGCGACCAGGCGCCCCTCGGTCTTACCGAGCTCGACGTACGACATGACCTTGGCGTAGTGCTCGGGGTGCACGAGGGCACCGACCTCGGTGGCGGGGTCGTCGGGGTAACCGACCCTCACGCGGTCGGCCTGCGCGGCGTAGCGTTCGACGAAGTCGTCGTACACGTCGCGCTGGACCAGGATGCGGCTGCCGGCGGTGCACCGTTCGCCGTTGAGCGAGAAGACGCCGAAGATCGTCGCGTCGATGGCGGCATCCAGATCCGCGTCGGCGAAGACGATCGCCGGGCTCTTGCCGCCGAGCTCCATCGACAGGCCCTTCAGGAAGGGCGCGGCGTTGGCGAAGATCAGCGACCCGGTGCTGCTCTCGCCGGTGAAGGAGATGAGCGGCACGTCGGGGTGCTTCACGAGAGCGTCACCGGCGTCTTCGCCGAGGCCGTTGACGAGGTTGAACACGCCCTCCGGAAGGCCCGCCTCCTCGAAGATCCCGGCCCACAGGGATGCCGACAGCGGTGTGAACTCCGCGGGCTTGAGCACCACGGTGTTGCCGGTGGCGAGCGCGGGGCCGAGTTTCCACGACTCGAGCATGAAGGGGGTGTTCCACGGCGTGATGAGGCCGGCGACGCCGATCGGCTTGCGGTTGACGTAGTTGAGCTGACGGCCGGGCACCTTGAAGGCGTCGTCGGTCTGGGCGACGATCAGGTCGGCGAAGAAGCGGAAGTTCTCCGCCGCGCGGCGCGCCTGGCCGAGCGCCTGGGTGATCGGCAGGCCCGAGTCGAAAGACTCCAGCTCGGCGAGGCGCTCGTCGCGCGATTCGACGAGGTCGGCGATGCGGTGCAGCACGCGCGAGCGCTCGCGGGGGAGCATGCGCGGCCACGGACCCTCGGTGAACGCTCTCCGCGCGGCGGCGACGGCGCGGTCGACGTCGGCCTTCTTGCCGGCTGCGGCCCGCAGGTACGTCTGATTCGTCACCGGGTCGAGCACGTCGAACGTGTCGCCGTCACCCGAGTCGACGAAGGAGCCGCCGATGTAGTGCTGGATGCGCTCGGGCAGATCGGCGGGCAGGCGACGGGCGGTGGTTCGCGGGGTGGTCATGCGGGGCTCCTTCGTGGGAGGGGTGGATGCCGGTGGCCTGTGCCCCGGGACGGTGGCGTCGGCGGGTCATGGCATCCGGAGTCAGAAAGCGGGCAGGCCGAGCGCCTGGTCGGGGTGCTCGTGGATCATGTAGGCGTCGAGCGTGGCCGAGCGGTGGCGCCTGGCCGTCTTCTCGATCTCGGCGAGCGGGGCACCGGTCTCGATGAGGGTGAGGATGCTCTCGTGCTCGCGCACCGACTCGGCGGCGCGGCCGGGGACGAAGCTGAACGTCGAGTCGCGCAGGTGCCCCAGGCGGGCCCACTCGGCCTGCACGAGGTCGAGCATGCGCGGGTTGGCGCACTTCGCGAAAAGGATCGCGTGGAACTCCTGGTTCAGGGCGGTGAAGGAGCGGGGGTCGAAGTGCTCCAGCGTCTCGACCATCAGTTCGTTCACCTGGCGGGCGCGGCGCACGTCATCGGTGGTGAGCGCCCGTGCCGACAGCGCGGTCGCGGCGCCTTCGAGCAGGCTGAGGGCCTGCATGCTGTAGCGGTACGCGGTGTCATCGACCATCGAGACGCGGGCGCCGACGTTGCGCTCGAACGTGACGAGCCCCTCGGCCTCGAGCTGGCGGATCGCCTCGCGCACGGGCACGACGCTCATGCCGAGCTCGCCGGCGATCGAGCCCAGCACCAGCCGATACCCGGGGGTGAACTCCTGCGACGCGATGCGGTTCTTGATCCAGTGATACGCCTGCTGCGACTTGCTCTGACCGGGGGCGATGGTCGCGCTCGCGGCGGGGCCGGCGGGGGTGCCCGTGCGGAGCGCGGCGGTCGCCGGGCTCGCGGCCGCGGGGCTGTCGGCATCCATCACGCGTTCCTCTCGCTCTCGTAGCGGGCGCGCCACTCCGCGTTCATCGGGAACAGGCCCTCGACGGGGTGACCGGATGCCACCTGCCGGGCGATCCACGCGTCTTCCTCCTCCTGCGCGAGGGCGGCGTCGGCCACCTCCGCGGCGAGGGCGGGAGGGATGACGATCACGCCGTCGCCGTCGCCGACCAGGATGTCGCCGGGTTCGACGGTGGTGCCGCCGCAGCCGACGGCGACGTCGGTCTCCCACGGCACGTGCCGGCGGCCGAGGACCGCGGGGTGCGGTCCCGCGGTGAAGACGGGGATGCCGACGGCGGCGACGGCCTCGGCATCCCGGACCCCGCCGTCGGTGACGATCGCGGCGGCGCCCCGCGCGTGGGCGCGGATCGCGAGGATGTCGCCGAGCGTGCCCGACCCGGTCTCGCCGCGCGCCTCGATGACGATGACCTCGCCCTCGTCGACGGCGTCGAACGCGCGCTTCTGCGCGTTCTGGCCGCCGCCGCGCGTCGCGAAGAGGTCTTCGCGGTGCGGGACGAAGCGGAGCGTCCGGGCCGTGCCGACGAAGCGACTCCCGGGGGTCAGGGCGTGCACGCCGTCGATCGTGACGTCGTTCAGACCGCGCTTGCGCAGTTGCCCGCTGAGGGCGGCGACGGGGATGCGGGAGAGCTTGGCGCGCAGATCGGGGGAGAGGGCGGGGGCCGGGGTCTCGGCATCCATCGCGAGAACAGGGGATGCGACGGCAACAGGCAATTCCGCCGGGGTTTGGCCTGTTGTGGTGACATGTCCTGTTCTCGGCGCGGTGTGGGGCGCGCCGGCATCCGTCACGAGAACAGGGGATGCGACGGGAACAGGCCGATCCGCCGGATTTTGGCCTGTTGCGGTGACATCTCCTGTTTCCGTGGCAGCGGCGGCCGCCGCTTGGGCCGATCCCCACGCCTCGGCGCGCTGGGTGTCGTCCACCGCCGGCAGCGAGCCGATGGCGGCGTCGAAGGCGCGATCGCCCTGGATCACCGTGGTGCGTAGTCGGCCGGTCGAGAAGCCGTCGGCATCCACCTGCACCTCGACGACCTGGCCGGGAGTGACCACCGACGACCCCGCGGGCGTTCCGGTGAGGATGACATCGCCGGTCTCGAGGGTGAAGTGCTGCGAGAGGTCGGCGACGATCTGGGCGAGGGGGAAGAGCAGGTCGGCGGTGGAGTCGTCCTGCACGAGCTCGCCGTCGACCCACGTGCGCAGGCGCAGGGCCGCGGGGTCGACGTTGCGGGCGTCGATCAGGACGGGGCCGAGGGGCGTGTACCCGTCGCCGCCCTTGGAGCGCACATTCGATCCCTTGTCGTTCGCTCGCAGGTCGTACAGGCCGAAGTCGTTCGCGGCGGTGACGGATGCCACGTGCGACCACGCGGCATCCGGGGTCACCCACCGCGCGGGCTCACCGATGACGAGCGCGATCTCGCCCTCGAACGCGAGCAGCTCGGTGCCGGCGGGGCGGACGATCTCAGCGCCGGACGCGGCGAGCGAACTCGACGGCTTGAAGAAGTACGAGGGTGCGACTGGGCGGCGTCCGCGCTGGTCGGCGCGCGACGCGTACGAGAGGTGGACGGCCACGATCTTGCCCGGGCGGGTGCCGAGGACGGCGAACCGAGGATCGGCGGTGTCGGTCATGATGCTCCCTCGCGTCGTATTTGAAATCGTATATGATTGCTTTTACGCCCACAAGACTTGGTGTCGGTGTTGCGCGGTCGAGCTGAGCGGGCCGAACTCCTCACCTTTCGTCGCGATCCGTACGTCTCAGAGGAGCCAGGGCCGGCTGCGACCGGTTGCTCCGGAGTTCGGCTCGCCGGAGTTCCGGCTCGCCCGGTGTTCGGGCTGTGCGGTCGGCTCGCCCTTCGGGCGGTCTGCTCGACCTGCAGCCGTGCGGCTCGCCCGTGCGCGGTCGTCTCGCCCCGTGCGCGGGCGGCTCGACTCGCGCGAACCGAACTCCTGACTTTTCGTCGCGTCAGGTGCCGGATGCCGCTGTGTCGCGCCGTGAGAGACAATCGTTCAGGAGTTCGGCCCGCCCGCGCCGCTCCCGTGCGGAGCGCCGACGAACTGCATTCCCGGCGCGTCCTCCGGTCGTCGCGCGAAGCCGTTGCGCTCGTAGAACGCCGTGCGGCCGCGGGCGGCGAACAGCTGGACATCGCGGACGCCCCGGCGGTGCGCCTCCTCGACGAGACGCCGCACGATCTCGGCGCCGATCCCGCCGCCCCGGGCGCGCTCCGACACGATCATCTCGGTCACGAAGGCGTGCAGGGCGCCGTCGCTGATCAGGCGGCCGAGGCCGACGAGACGGCCGTCGTCGTCGCGCGCCACGCACACGAGCCAGCTGCCGGCGAGGGCGCGTTCGAACGTCTCGACGGGCCACTCGCCCCAGCCGGTCTCGGCGTAGAGGGTCGCGAACTCGTCGGCGGTCGGGGTTGCGATCGAAAACTGCACGTTCGAGACGTTATCGCGAGGCGATCTCCTCCCAGAACGGCGCGATGACCGCGGCGCTCACGCGCAGGTCGAGCAGGAGGAAACCGCGTTCCTCGGCAGAGCGCGAGGTCCAGGATGCCAGCGCCTCGAGGTCGTCGACCGACTCGACCACCGTGCCCTCGGCGCCGAAGCCGCGCGCGACGGCGGCGAAGTCGACCTGGGGGATGAGCATCGGGTCGGGGTGCAGACCCTTCACGCCGTAGTTGAGGACCTCGGCGCCGTACTGCGCGTCGTTCCAGACCAGGGTGATGCCCCGGCCGCCGGCCACGCGGATCGCCGTCTCGAGGTCGGCCAGGGCCATGAGCCCGCCGCCGTCACCGGTGCTCAGCACGATCGTCGACTCCGGGCGGGCGACCGCCGCACCCGGGACGCTCGGGAAGCCCAGGCCGATCGACTGATACGCCGTGCCGACCATGATCATGCGGTCGGGGGAGGCGACCGGCCAGTACATGTTCGACCAGCCCATGAAGTGGCCGCCGTCGTGGACGACCACGCGGTCCTCGGGCAGCAGCTCGGCGAGGCGGGCGGCGGCGGTGCGCGGGTCGAGGCGGCCGTCGGGCCCGAGCCCCTGCCCCTCGGGCTGGCGCCGCGCGGCGACGAGGTCGAGCCCGTTGCCCCAGGTCGACGGTGTCACGCCCCGGGAGCGCAGACGCCGGGCGATCTCGAGGGCGACGTCGCCGGCATCCGCTCGGACGAAGCCACCGACGTGCGGGTGCGTCGCCGTGGCCGCGAGATCGACCTGGAACACGCGCGTGCCGGGGGCGAAGAGCTCGCCGAAGCGCATCGTGAACTGGTTCAGGCCCGCGCCGAAGACCACGGCGACGTCGGCTCGATGCGCGAGCTGCATGGCCCCGGGCGCCCCGAAGCCGCCCGCGACGCCGAGGTCGCGCGCCGGGTCGGAGAACAGTCCGCGTCCGAGCGCGCTGGTCGTGGTGAGAGCGCCGGTCAGGGCGGCGACGTCGTCCAGCGCGGCGCCGGCGTCGGCGAGCCACGCGCCGCGTCCGCCGAGCAGGACGGGACGCTCGGCGTTCGCGAGCGCGTCGACGATCTGGTCGATCACGCCGTCGGCATACGCGTCGAGCGGTGGGTGCTCGGGCGTCACCTCGGGTTCGGCGCCGGGAACCGTGGCATCCGGGATCGGACCTGCCTCGCGGGTCGCCACGTCGTACGGGATGCCGAGGACCACGGGCAGCCGATAGGTGAGGGCATGCTCGATCGCGATCACGATGGTCGCGGCAGCATCGCGGTGACCGACCGTATACGTGCGCGCGCCGACGGCTGCGGCCAGAGCGATCTGGTCGACGCCCCACGGCCGCGGGCCCGAGGTCGGCTCGTCGCCGACGATGAGCACGAGGGGCGTGCGCGCCTGCACGGCCTCGGCGAGGGCCGTGAGCGTGTTCGTGAAGCCCGCGCCGTAGGTGGCGGTCGCGGCGGCGAGGCGTCCGCTCGCGCGGTAGTGCGCATCGGCGGCCACGACTCCCGCGGCCTCGTGCCGGACCGCGACGAAGCCCGAACCGGTGTCACGGCCGAGCGCGTCGAGGAAGTAGGCGTTGCCGTTGCCCATGACCCCGAAGACGGTGTCGATGTGGCGGGCGAGGGTGTGCGCGACGTGCGCGGAGACGGTGGGCATGACGAAGGAAGCCTTTCGAGACGGGACGGAGGGGATGCCGTATGTGTCTCGCGCTGTCCGCGCTACGTGCCCTTTTTTCGAGCAGCGACGCACGACCCCGTGCGCCTGACGGGATCGAGTATAGGGGCACCCTGTCTTCGGCCGCGTCGAGGTGTGCGCTCGCCGCTTCTGCCCGCTGCCGTGGGTTCGCGAGACGGCACGGGGCTGACATCGTCGCGGCAGCCCGCGAGGATGATGTCAGGGAGTTGCTGTCTCGCGATCCGGATGGCCGGTCGGGTGTCACGTTCGCGGGGGCTCGCGACAGGTACGGGGTGAAGCGAATGAGGAAGGACACCCCATGACCCCCGACACCCTGGACGCCCTCGCCGCCGCTGACCCGGCGCGCGATGTCGACATCGCCCCCGAGCACGCGCGGCGGATCCTCCGCGCGGCGACCGCGCAGCCCGCGCGCCGTCGGCGCTGGATCGTGCCGACCGCGGCGGTCGTGGCCGCGTTGGCCGTCGGCATCCCGGGAGTGGCGGTGGCCTCCGGCTATCTCGCCCGCACCGGGTGGTTCGGTTCGCCGAGCCCCGGCTCGCCGGAAGGGACGCGCCCCCTCGGCACCGAGGCCGACGGGAGCGAGTGGATCGACACCTCGGCATCCGACTACGGCGACTACGCGGTCACCCTCTGGCCCTCCTACGCCCCGCTGCCCGACGGCTACGACACCGGGATGTTCGCCCGCGCCATCGCCTCGGATGGTCCCGAGGGTCTGCGGCAGGTCACCGGCATCCGCAGCGAGTTCGAGCAGAACGCGCGGTGCGCGTGGCGGGCGGAATGGCTGGATGCCGACGCCGTCGGCGACGCGGCCCGTGCGGCCGTCGCGGCACGCACGTTGACCGAAGCGGCCACCTGGCCCGCGACCGTCGCGACGGACGGCGGGGGGATCGTGGACGAGGAGCGTGCTCTCGCCACCGCGGCGGTCGCGGGCGACCGGGCGGTCGTGCAGACCGTCGACGCGTGGTGCGGGGAGATGCTCGAAGGACGCGCACGATGACGGGCGACGACGAACGCGAACGCTTCGAGGCGGCGGTCGAGCCGCTGATCCCCGACCTCCTGCGGTTCTTCGTGCGGCGCGTCGATCCGCGCGCCGACGCCGACGACTGCGTGTCGGAGACCACACTCGCACTGTGGCGGCATCGCCGGCGCCTGCCCGCGGCATCCGAGGAACAGCGCATGTGGGCGTTCGGGATCGCACGCCACGTCCTGGCCAATCACCTGCGCAAGCGCGCCCGGCGCGCGCAGATCGACGAGAGCCTCGTGCGGGAGGAGCCCGAGCCCGCGAGCGACGAGGCGTTCCTCGCCCTCGAGGCGCTGCGGACGCTGCCGCCGGCCGATCAGGAGCTGCTGCGCCTGGTCGTGTGGGACGGGTTCGGTATCGCCGAGGCCGGAGCGCTCGCCGGGGTGCGACCGGCCGCCGCGCGCAAGCGGTACGAGCGGGCGCGGGGGCGGCTGCGCGCGGCGTTCGACGCTCTCCAGGGCCTGCTCGACGCGCGCGAGGCGGCGTCGCGCTGAGGTCTGTGCCGGTGCGCGGCTCGACGCCGAGACTGCATCGCGCTGACATCTCCACTGCAGGCTGCAATGGAGATGTCGGGCGGATGCAGTCTCGCGCGCCGCGGGGAGCCCCGGCCGCCGGGCGGGCCGGGAGGGCGGGTCGGATCTACAGCGCGCTGCGGATCGCCCCAGCCGCCGAGGTCAGGCGGGCGGCGATCGTCGCGTCGTCGAGCGCGGTCGCGAGGTGCACGGCGGCGACCGCCGCCGGCTCGCGCCCCTGCACGGTCAGCGGCACGGCGACCGCGCGCAGGGACGGCACGACCTCGTCGTGGCTCGTCGCCCAGCCTCGTTCGGCGACCTCGGCCACCTCCGCCGCGAGACGGGCGTCGACGTCGTCGGGCCAGCGCCGCGGCGGGAGCTGCGCGAGGATCGCGCGCCCGGGAGCGCCGCGCGTGACGGCGTGCCGCGCCCCCGGCCGCTGCGCCACGGCGGTCACCGCATGCCGCGGCTCGACGCTCGCGAGCGTCACGCACTCCTCGTGGTCGAGGACGACGAGGAAGCACGTCATCCCCAGGTCGTTCGCCGCAGCGGTGAGCTCGGGCAGGGCCTCCGCCTGCAGGTCGGCGGCGACGCCCGCGGCAAGTGCCGCGAGGCCCGTACCCAGGCGCACCGCGCCCGCGGCATCCCGCGTGACGAGCCCGTGGTCCTCGAGTGTGCGCAGCAGGCGGTAAGCGACAGAGCGGTGCAGGTCGACGCGGGCGGCGAGGTCGTCGATCGAGAGGGGGATGCGCGCGTCGGCGAGCTCTTCGAGCAGGCGGATGCCACGGCTCAACGTCTGAGAAGCGGGCGGCGCGTCTTGCCGTGGGGGCATGCGGCGGCTAACCTCTCGTTCGATAGCTGAACGTTGCGTTCTAATATAGAACACGGCCGGCGACGAAGCAACCCCGACATCGACGTCAGGAGAAACGATGCAGTTCCATCACCACGGCTACGTCTCGGGTGACCCCCGCGTGCAGAACGCGGCCGGCACCGGTATCGACAGGCCGGCGGAGCTCCCCGACGAGGTCGACGTGCTCATCGTCGGCTCGGGACCGGCGGGCATGCTGCTCGCGGCGCAACTGTCGCAATTCCCGCAGCTCACGACGCGGATCATCGAGAGACGCGACGGACGCCTCGCCGTCGGCCAGGCCGACGGCATCCAGCCCCGCAGTGTCGAGACCTTCGAGGCCTTCGGGTTTGCGGACCGCATCACTGCCGAGGCGTACAACATCGGCTGGATGAACTTCTGGGCCCCCGACCCCGACAACCCCGACCGCATCGTGCGCCACTCCCGCACCGAGGACTACGCGTACAAGATCAGCGAGTACCCGCACCTCATCGTCAATCAGGCACGGGTGCTCGACTACTTCGCCGAGGCCGCCGCGAACGGACCCGGGCGGATCGTCCCGGACTACGGCGTGGAGTTCCTCGGCCTCTCCGTCGGCGCCGATGATGTCGAGGTGCGCGTGCGCACGGCGACGGGGGAGCGGAGCATCCGCGCGCGGTATGTCGTCGGCTGCGACGGCGCGCGCAGCGGCGTGCGACAGGCGATCGGCCGCACGCACGTCGGGGTCGCCGCCCGCCACGCCTGGGGCGTCATGGATGTGCTCGTCGAGACGGACTTCCCCGACTGGCGCATCAAGTGCGCGATCAACGCGGCGGCGGGCAACATCCTGCACATCCCGCGTGAGGGCGGGTACCTCAGCCGCATGTACATCGACCTCGGCGAGGTCGCGGCCGACGACGACCACCGCGTGCGCCAGACGCCGATCGAGGAGGTGATCGCGCGGGCGAACGCGATTCTCCACCCGTACACGATCGACGTGAAGCAGGTCGCCTGGCACAGCGTGTATGAGGTGGGCCACCGGGTGACAGACCAGTTCGTCGACGACCTCGACGACCCCCGCGTCTTCCTCACCGGCGACGCGTGCCACACGCACAGCGCCAAGGCCGGGCAGGGGATGAACGTCTCGCTGCAGGACGGTTTCAACCTCGGCTGGAAGCTCGGGCACGTGCTCACCGGTCTCGCCCCCGCTGAGCTGCTGCGCACCTACGACGCCGAGCGGCGCCCGGTCGCCCAGCAGCTCATCGACTTCGACCGCGAGTGGTCGGCGCTCATGGCCCGCAAGCCCGGTGAGATCACCGACCCCGACGAGCTCGCGACCTACTACCTCGCCACCGCCGAGTTCCCCTCCGGCTTCGGCACGCAGTACGCCCCCTCACGGATCGTCGCGGCGGATGCGGCGGCGGAGCTGGCATCCGGATTTCCCGTCGGCAAGCGCTTCCAGAGCGTCGAGGTCGTGCGAGTGTGCGACGGCAACGCCGTGCACCTCGGCCACCACGCCAAGGCCGACGGCCGCTGGCGCGTCTACGCCTTCGCGGACGCCGACGGCTCTGCGCTCCGGGAGTGGGCCGCGCGGGCGCGGGGCATCGTCGAGCGGTTCACCCCCGCGGGGGCCGACCTCGACGCGGTGTTCGACGTGAAGGCGATCTTCCCGGGCCGCTGGGAGGACGTGACGGACGTGCCGTCGCTCTTCCGTCCGCGGTCGGGGCCGCTGGGCCTCACCGACCTCGAGAAGGTGTTCGCCGCCGCGCCCTCGGCGTGGACGAGCGCCGACATCTTCGCCGGGCGCGGGATCGGCGCCGAGGGCGCGGTGGTCGTCGTGCGCCCCGACCAGTACGTCGCGCACGTCCTCCCGCTCTCGGCGCCGGACGCGCTGGAGCGGTTCCTGACCGGCGCGATGTCGGCGCCGGCCCCGGCGCCGGCGCTGGCCCCGCCACCGGCGCTGGCCCCGGCGCCGGCGCTGGCCCCGGCGCCGCCCGCATAAACGCTATTCCTGTCGATAAACGCCGCGTCGCAGCGTGTCTGGGGAGGAACGGCGTTTATGCGGGAGGAGGGCCCGGCCCCGGCCCCGGCCCCGGCCCCGGCCCCAGCCCAGCCCCGGCCCCAGCCCCAGCCCCCGCCCCGGTCCCGGCCCCGGCCCCGGCCCCGGCCACCGCCCCCGCCCTCGTCCCGACCCCAGCCCCAGCCCCGCCCCCCACTCCGCCGGCGCGGCGAAACGACTACACGGTTTGTACGCCGCGTATATCGGCCCCGCCGCGCGGGCTGACGAGAATTGGCGGAAACCCCGCCGCGATCCAGGAGGAACAATGACTGATTCACGCGAGAGCGCGCTGCTGGCATCCGTGCCCACCGGCCTGCTGATCAACGGGGAGTGGCGCGCGGCGACCGGCGGCAAGACCGTCGCGGTGAACGATCCCGCCACGGGCGACGTCATCCATGAGATCGCCGACGCCAGCGTCGACGACGGAATCCAGGCCATGGATGCCGCGGCCGAGGCGTTCCCATCGTGGGCGGCGACCCCGGCCCGCGAGCGTGCCGAGATCCTCCGCCGCGCCTTCGACCTCCTCCAGGAGCGCAAGGAAGGCATCGCGCTGCTGATGACGCTCGAGATGGGCAAGCCGCTCGCCGAGGCGCGTGGCGAGGTCGTGTACGGCGGGGAGTTCCTCCGCTGGTTCAGCGAGGTCACCGCCCACACGCAGGGCCGTTACGGCGCGAACCCCGAGGGCACCGGCCGCATGATCGTCACGCAGCACCCGGTCGGGCCCTGCTACCTCATCACCCCGTGGAACTTCCCGCTCGCCATGGCCACCCGCAAGATCGCGCCCGCGCTCGCCGCCGGCTGCACGGTCGTCATCAAGCCCGCGACCCTGACCCCCCTGACGACCCTCTTCTTCGCGCAGATCCTGCAGGACGCGGGCCTTCCCGCGGGAGTCGTCAACGTCGTCACCACCACGAACACCGGCCCGGTCTCGGAGCGCATCATCTCCGACCCCCGCCTGCGCAAGCTCTCGTTCACCGGCTCGACGCCGGTGGGCGTGAAGCTCCTGCAGCAGGCGGCGCCCGGCATCCTGCGCACCTCCATGGAACTCGGCGGCAACGCCCCCTTCGTCGTGTTCGACGACGCCGACCTCGACAAGGCGGTGGAGGGCGCGATGCTCGCGAAGTTCCGCAACATCGGCCAGGCGTGCACCGCCGCGAACCGCTTCATCGTGCAGCGATCGGTCGTCGAGGAGTTCACGCGCCGCGTCACCGAGTGCGTGCAGGGCATGAAGATCGGTCGCGGCACCGAGGAGGGCGTGCAGATCGGGCCCCTCATCGATGACCGCGCCGTCGACAAGGCGAAGACCCTCGTCGGGGATGCCGTCGAGCGCGGTGCCAGGGTCACCACCGGCGGCTCGCCCATCGACGGCCCCGGCACGTTCTTCGAGCCGACCGTCGTGTCCGACGTGCAGCCGGGCAGCGACATCCTCCGCGAGGAGATCTTCGGACCGGTGCTCGCGATCGTGCCCTTCGACGACGAGGACGACGCCGTGCGCATCGCCAACGACACCGAGTACGGCCTCGTCTCGTACGTCTTCACCGAATCGCTCGCGCGCGGTCAGCGCATGATCGACAGGCTCGAGACCGGGATGATGGGCCTCAACGTCGGCGTCGTCTCCAACGCCGCCGCCCCCTTCGGCGGGTGGAAGCAGTCGGGCCTCGGTCGCGAGGGCGGCGACGAGGGCATCCACGAGTACCTGCAGACGAAGTACACGCTGACGGCCAACCCCTACGCGTAAGGCCCCGGATGCCACGGCCCGGGCCCCGGTGGGCGTCGGGGTCGTGGCATCCGTGCGTCCGCGGCGTTTCGCAGAGCGATGCACGAGTCCGGCAGGACCGGCCGCGCGGCCCCGATCCGGGTCGCCGGCGCTGATTCTGCAGGAGGTGTGCTGCGCGCCCGGAGAACCGAAAGCCCGGGTGTCAGTCGCCCGCGTGGCGGTCCAGGAACGAGAAGACCTCGGCGTCGTCGACCCCCGGGAACATCCCCCGCGGGAGCGGCGAGAACATGTGCCGGTGCACCCGCGCGCTCGGCCAGGCCTTGCCCTGCCAGCGCAGCGCCGACTCGGAGTCGGGGCGGCGGCAGCACGATTCGTCGGGGCAGCGCGAGACTCCCCGCGTCGACGTCTCGCGTCCGCGGAACCACCGCGCGTCGTCGAAGGGCACGCCCACGGTGATCGAGAAGTCGCCGTCGGAGGTGCTGCCGGTCTGTGTCGAGCACCAGAACGTCCCGGCGGGGGTGTCGGTGTACTGGTAGTGCTCGGTGGTGCGGTTGTGCTCGGCGAAGGCCGACCGCGCCGAGAACCTCTTGCACACGATCTGCCCCTCGACCGATCCCGTCACGTCGGTCGGCAGCGGCAGGCCGTCGTTCTCGTACACGCGAGAGATCGCCCCGTCGCCGTCGACGCGGAGGAAGTGCAGACGGATGCCGAGATGCGCCGTCATGAGATTGGTCATCCGCATCGCGGCGGCCTCGTGCGTCACCCCGAAGGCGTCGCGGAAGTCCTCGACCGCGAGGTTGCGGTCCTTCTTGGCCTGCGAGAGGAACGCGACGGAGGTCGTCTCGGGCATCAGGCAGCACGCCGCGTAGTAGTTGATCTCGAGGCGCTGCTGCAGGAAGTCGGCGTAGTCGGTCGGCGGGCGGTGGCCGAGCAGGCGGTGCGCCATCGCCTGGAGGGCCATGGATCGCAGACCGTGGCCGCCCGGGATCGAGGCCGGTGGAAGATAGATGCGCCCGTTCTCGAGGTCGGTGACCGAGCGGGCGGAGTGCGGCAGGTCGTTGACGTAGATGAGCTCGAACCCCAGCTGCTCGGCCATGATGCTCACGGTGCGGTGCGTCAGGGCACCCGTGCCGTGGCCGGCCGCCTTGAGCTGCTTCTCGGCGAGCTTCTCGATGTCGGGCAGGTGGTTGTCCATCGCGCGCATGCGCAGCCGCAGCTCGGTGTTCGCGCGACGGGCCTCCTCGGGGCTCGCGATCGTCTCCCGCTCGCGACGCTGCAGTTCGCGGTGCAGCCCGAGCACCGCCTCGATCGTCTCGTCGGTGGTGCCCTTGCTGACCTTGATGGGAGGGATGCCGAGCTGCTGGAAGAACGGACTCGACTGCGCGCGCTCGAGCTCGATCTCCAGCGCCGCGCGCCGGTTGGGCGGTTCGGTCGAGAGCAACTCGGTGACCTCGGTGCCCGTCGCCCGCGCGATCTCCTGCAGGAGCGAGAGCTTCGGCTCGCGCTTGCCGTTCTCGATGAGGCTCAACTGGCTGCCCGCGACGCCGACGAGCGCGCCGAGCTCATCGAGGGTCAGTCCGCGCGCGAGCCGGTGGTGGCGGATGCGGTGTCCGAGCGTGGCGAGTTCGAGCGACGAGGCCATTCCTTGACCATATCGAAAGATCTCTACTTTTTACGAGACTTGTCGCGGTAAAGAATCCATACAGAAGGGTCAGAGTGGGGGAACACCCCAGAATTCGCTGAACCAAGGAGACGACATGGCCCTCGCCGACATCTTCGCCCGCCCCACCGGCCGCGCCGCCGCGACCACTCCCGTCGCCCGCCCCGGCTACGGCGCGCGTCCTGACGTCGACGGCCCCGGCATGCCCGGCCTCCTCGCCTGGGTCGACCAGGTCGCCGCCCTCACGCAGCCCGACCGCATCCACTGGGTCGACGGCTCGGCCGCCGAGAACGACGCCCTCCTTCGCGAGATGGTCGACGAGGGCAAGCTCATCAAGCTCAACCCCGAGTGGCGTCCCGGCTCCTACCTCGCCCGCTCGCACCCCGGCGACGTCGCCCGCCTCGAGTCGCGCACCTACATCGCGTCCGAGAGCGAGGACGATGCGGGTCCGACCAACAACTGGATCGCCCCGGCCGAGATCCGCGAGACGCTGAACGGCGTCTTCGAGGGCTCCATGCGCGGCCGAACGATGTACGTCGTGCCGTTCTCCATGGGTGCGGTCGGCGGTCCGCTGAGCCACATCGGCGTGCAGATCACCGACAGCGCGTACGCCGTGGCATCCATCGGTGTCATGACGCGTGTCGGTGCGGCCGTCACGGCGCAGATCGCCGCGGGAGCCCCCTGGGTCAAGACCGTGCACTCGGTCGGCGCCCCACTCGCTCCGGGCGAGGCCGACGTCGCGTGGCCGTGCAACGACGAGAAGTACATCGTCCACTTCCCCGACACTCTCGAGGTCTGGTCGTTCGGCTCGGGTTACGGCGGCAACGCGATCCTGGCGAAGAAGTGCTTCGCCCTGCGCATCGCCTCGGTCATCGGCCGCGACGAGGGCTGGCTCGCCGAGCACATGCTCCTCATCCGCGTGATCGACCCGCAGGGCAAGGCCTACCACGTTGCCGCGGCCTTCCCGTCGGCGTGCGGTAAGACGAACCTCGCGATGCTCCGCCCGACGATTCCGGGCTGGCGGGTCGAGACCCTCGGCGACGACATCACCTGGATCCGTCCCGGCGAAGACGGGCGCCTGTGGGCCATCAATCCCGAGGCCGGCTTCTTTGGCGTCGCCCCGGGCACCGGCGAGTCGACCAACGTCACCGCGATCGAGACCCTGTGGGGCAACACGATCTTCACCAACGTCGCGCTTCGTCCCGACGGCGACGTGTGGTGGGAGGGCCTGACCGACGAGGCGCCGCCGCAGCTCATCGACTGGGAGGGCAAGCCGTGGACGCCCGCCTCGGGTCGACCGGCCGCGCACCCCAACTCGCGTTTCACCGTCGGTGCCGCGCAGTGCCCGCAGATCGCGGAGGACTGGGAGGCGCCCCAGGGCGTCCCGCTCGACGTCATCCTGTTCGGCGGACGTCGCGCGACCAACGTCCCCCTCGTGGTCGAGGCCACGGACTGGTCGCACGGCGTCTTCATGGGTTCGACCGTGTCCTCCGAGAAGACGGCTGCGCAGGAGGGCACCGTCGGCGAGCTGCGGCGTGACCCCTTCGCGATGCTCCCGTTCTGCGGATACAACATGGGCGACTACTTCGGCCACTGGCTCGAGGTCGGCCAGAAGCTCCGCTTCGACCGTGCCCCGCGCATCTTCCAGGTCAACTGGTTCCGCAAGGGCGACGACGGCCGCTTCCTCTGGCCCGGCTTCGGCGACAACGCCCGGGTGATCGACTGGATCATCCGTCGCGTCGACGGGCAGGTCGATGCCGTCGACAGCCCGATCGGTCGCCTGCCCAAGGTCGAGGACCTCGATCTCTCCGGGCTCGACCTCCCGGCCGCCGACCTCGAGGAGCTGTTCTCGATCGACGCGACCTCATGGCTGGCGGAAGCCGACCTCACAGAGGTGTTCTACGACACCTTCGGCTCGCACCTGCCGGCCGCCCTGCGTGCCGAGCTCGCGGCGCTGCGTTACCGCCTACAGCGCGCCTGATCCGGGGCCCGGCTTCGACCCGGCCCGCCCCGACTCGACGCCCCTCCCCGCTCTTGGCGCGCGCGGAGGGGCGTCGTCTGCGTTGCGCGCGAGCCGCCGTGCGGTCGGACGCGCACGGCTCAGACCAGCAGCTGGTGCTTCGCCAGATCCCGATACAGGGGAGTGGATGCCACGAGCTCGCTGTGCGTGCCCTGGCCGACGACGCGGCCGCCCTCGAGCACCACGATGAGGTCGCTGTCGACGACCGTCGACAGACGGTGCGCGATGACGAGCAGGGTGCGGTCGGTCGCCACGGCGTCGATCGCTTCGCGCATGCGCTGCTCATTCACGCCGTCGAGCGACGACGTCGACTCGTCGAGGAGCAGCACCGGGGGAGCGGCGAGCAGCGCCCGGGCGATCGCGAGGCGCTGACGCTCGCCGCCCGAGAGCATCACGCCGTCCTCGCCCACCGGCGCGTCGACCCCGAGAGGACTGCGCTCGAGCACGTCGCCGAGGTTCACCTCGCGCAGCACGCGTTCGCAGTCGGCGTCGCTCGCGTCGGGGGAGGCGAGACGGAGGTTGTCGGCGATGGTTCCGGCGAGGGTCGGGGCGTCCTGCTCGACGTATCCGAACCGGTGGCGGAGCTCGTCGCGCGGGATGTCGCGCGCGTCGACGCCGTCGAGGAGGATCGCCCCCTCGGTCGGGTCGTAGAAGCGCTCGATCAGCGAGAGGATCGTGCTCTTGCCCGCACCGGACGGGCCCACCAGGGCCACGCGGGAGCCGCGTGGCACGGCGAACGACACCCCACGGAGCACCTCGTGGTCGGTCTCAGTCGGGAGGTCCTCCGCGTCGAGGTGCACGTCGGCCAGGACCGAGCGCGCCTCGCGCGCGGCCGCCTCGCGGGCCTTGACGACGTGCTCGGGGTAGCGGAACCGCACGTCGCGGAACTCCAGGGCCGCGGCATCCGGAACCGGCGCGGTGGTGCGCGGCCGGTCCGCGTCGCTCTCGAGCGGGAGGTCGAGCACCTCCTGGATACGGCCGAGAGCACCGAGCGCCTGGTTCACCGAGGTGATCGCCCCGACGGCCGAGGCGAGCGGCTGCACGAGGAGGAAGAGGAAGATCACGAAGGTCACGAGGGAGGCGACGTCGATCGCTCCGGATGCCACGCGGTAACCGCCGACCCCGAGCACCACGAGCAGCGACACCTGCATGGCGACGAAGGCGATCGGCACGATGAGGGCCGAGACCCGGGCGATCCGCACGCCGGCGTCGTAGGCGGCAGTCGCTGTCTCCGTCACGGCCGCCGTCTCGCGCTCGGTCGCCCCCGCTGCGCGGATCGTGCGGATCGAGCCCACCGCCCGCTCCACCCCCGACGACAGCTCGCCGACTCTGGCCTGCTGATCGGCGGAGGCCGAACGGATTCGCGTGCTCAGCAGCACGACCACCGCGAGCGAGGCGCCCACGACGACGATGATCAGCCCCAGCAGCAGCGGGTCGATGAACGCCATCGCGACCACCGCGCCGACGAGGATGAGGGCGTTGCCCACGGCATCCGCGAATCCCTGCGTGAGAACCGCGTACAGCAGCGTCGTGTCGGTGCCGACGCGCGAGACGAGGTCTCCGGTGCGCCGCGCGTCGAATTCGCTGATCGGCAGACGCAGGATGCGCGCGATGAGCCGTCGGCGGCTCGAGTACACGACGGCGGTGCCGGTGTGTTGCAGCAGGTAGTGCTGGAAGCCCGAGATGATCGACGACAGGACGACGAAGCCCACGAGCAGCCACACCAGGGCGCCGAGGGGGACTGCGTTCTGCACGCGCGAGATGACCTCGCCCACGAGCAGGGGCTGCGCCAGGGTCGCGGCGGCACCGAGCACGCTGAGCACGGCGACGACGACGAGGGTGCGCTTGTGCTCGAGCAGGAACGGCAGCAGCTGTCGGAACGAGGCGCGGGGGCCTTCGGGCACGCGGCGGCCGCGCCGAGCGCGCGCGGGGGCGGGAGATGACATGCGGACCTCGAGAACGGAAACGGGGTGATTCGACCGTACCCCTCGCAGCCGCGCGGCCGGCTCCGCTGCTTCGTCGGTGGACCGAACTCCGGATCTGCCGCGCGATCCCGCCCGCCTGCCGGGGTCGTGGGGTCGCCGATGACCGGAGTTCCGGAGCCCGGCACGCGCGGCCCCGCGGCGACGGCCTGCCGGTGACCGGGATCTCCCGTGTCCGCCCACCGCGGCGGAGCCGTGTCGGACCCCCTGGATAGGGTGGACCGGTGCCCGAGCCCGTGATTGCCGCCCGAGACCTCGTCAAGCGCTACAGCGCGAAGGGGAAGCCCGAGTTCGTCGCGGTCGACGGGCTGTCGTTCGAGGTCGCGCCGGGCGAGTCCTTCGGGCTCCTCGGGCCCAACGGGGCGGGCAAGTCGACGACCATGAAGATGATCGGCGCCGTCTCCACGCGCAGCGCCGGCGACCTGCGCATCCTGGGTCTGGATCCCGACCACTACGGCCCCGAGATCCGTTCGCGGCTCGGCGTGATCCCGCAACAGGACAACCTGGATGCCGAGCTGAACGCGCGCGAGAACCTCTACGTGTACGGCCGGTACTTCGGTCTGCCCGGCAGGGTGTGCGCGCAGAAGGCCGACGAGCTACTGGCGTTCGCCCAGCTCGAAGACAAGGCCACGAGCAAGGTCGAGCAGCTCTCCGGCGGCATGAAGCGCCGCCTCACGATCGCGCGGGGGCTCATCAACGACCCGCGCATCCTGCTGCTCGACGAGCCGACCACGGGGCTCGATCCGCAGGCGCGGCACGTGCTGTGGGACCGGCTGTTCCGCCTCAAGGAGCGCGGCACGACGCTCGTGTTGACGACCCACTACATGGACGAGGCCGAGCAGCTGTGCGACCGGCTCATCGTCGTCGACAAGGGCCGCATCATGGCCGAGGGTTCGCCCTCGTCGCTGATCCGCGAGCACTCGAGCCGCGAGGTGCTCGAGGTGCGCTTCGGCTCCGACCGCAACGAAGAGGCCGCCCGCGCCCTCCAGGGCATCGGCGACCGGGTCGAGGTGCTTCCCGACCGCGTGCTCGTCTACGCCCACGACGGCGAGGCAGCCCTCGAACGGGTGGTGGCCGCGGGGCATACGCCCCTCACGTCGCTCGTGCGGCGTTCCAGTCTCGAAGACGTCTTCCTCCGCCTCACCGGACGGACGCTGATCGAATGAGCACACCCCACACCCCGGATGCCGTGCGCCACCCCACCGCCGATGAGTTGCGCGCCGAGGCGCTCGCGTGGGCCCGCAAGCCGCGCCGGTACGGCTCCTGGTACGTCACCGAGCACATGGTCCGCACGATGCGCGCGTACGGCTGGACGATCGTCGTCGGCGCCCTCGGCCAGCCGATCCTCTACCTGCTCGGTCTCGGGCTTGGCCTGGCCGCGCTCATCCAGGGCCAGATCGACGACGGTGGTCGCCCGGTGCCGTACCTCGTCTTCATCGCGCCCGCGCTCCTGGTCACGGCCGCCGTGGGGGTGGCATCCGAGGAGTTCACTTACCCGGTGATGTCGGGCTTCAAATGGCGCCGGTACTTCTACGGCTTCAACGCCTCGCCCCTGTCGTCGGCGCAGATCGTCAACGGCGTCGTGCTGGGCGCCTCGGCCCGCATGTTCGTCGGTGTCGCGGCGTACTACCTCTTCATCTGGCTGTTCGGCGCGGTCCCCGAAACCGCGACCGGGTGGCTGTCGATCCTGGTGGGGCTGCTCGCCGGTGTGAGCTTCGGCGCCCCGCTCATGGCCTTCGCGGCCTCCCTCGAAGAAGACAAGGGGCAGTTCGCTCTTGTCCAGCGGTTCGTGTTCGTGCCGATGTTCCTGTTCTCGGGCACGTTCTACCCCCTGGCGACGCTGCCGTGGTTCCTGCAGCTCATCGGATGGGTCTCGCCGCTGTGGCACGCGACCGAGGTCTCGCGCATGCTCACCTACGGTCCGTTCGAGCCGCTTCTCGCGCTCGGACATTTGGCGTACCTGCTCGCGCTCGCCGTCGGCGGCTACCTGCTCGCGCGACGGATCTTCGAGCGGCGGCTCGCGGCATGAGCGCTGTCACCACCTCTCGTCGGCGCGGCGGCGTCGGCGCCCTCTGGGCGGGCAATCCGCAGGCGGTGCTGCAGCGCAGCTTTCTGGCGGCGCGGTCGTCGAACTGGGTCGTCGTGGTGTCGGGCTTCTTCGAGCCGGTGCTCTACCTGGCGTCGATGGGCATCGGCCTCGGCGCGCTGGTCGGCGAGGTCACGACCTCCACCGGCATGGTCGTCCCCTATGCCGCTTACATCGCCCCCGCGCTCCTGGCCGTCTCCGCGATGAACGGTGCCATCTACGACTCCACGTGGAACGTCTTCTTCAAGCTCAACTACGGCAAGCTCTACGAGGGGATGCTGTCGACCTCGCTCGGTCCGCTCGACGTGGCGCTCGGCGAGATCCTCTACGCGTTGATGCGCGGACTTCTCTACGCGTGCGGCTTCATGGTCATCATGCAGCTGTTCGGACTGAACCTGGCGCCGACGGCGATCCTCGCCCTCCCGGCGGTGGTGCTCATCGCGTTCGGTTTCGCCAGCCTCGGCATGGCGATCACGAGCTACATGAAGACGTTCCAGCACATGGACTGGATCACGCTGCTCATGCTGCCGATGTTCCTGTTCTCGGCGACGTTCTTCCCGATCACGACCTACCCCGAGCCGGTGCAGGTCGTCGTCCAGGCGTTCCCGCTCTGGCACGGGGTCGAGCTCATCCGCGGGCTGACGACCGGTTCGCTCTCGCCCGCCCTGCTCTGGCACGTGCTCTACTACGTCGCGATGATCGCGGTGGGCCTGGTGTTCACCACCAAGCGCCTTCGAGTGCTGTTCCTCGACTGACCCGTGCGGGCGGCGGGTCCGCTCGCTTCGGTCGCTGCCCGTCCCGGCCGCGCCGTGTCCCGGCCGCGCCGTGTCCCGGCGGCTGCGTGTCCCGGCCGCTGCGCGTCCGGCGGACGCGCCGCCCCCGCGCCCCGCCGCGCGCTCCCGCGCCCCGCCGCGCGGGCGTGCCGAGCTCCGGAAGAACCGGCTGTTTCGGCCTCCGTGACGGCCCCGGGGTTGCGACGCCGCGGAGAGTTCCGGAGTCCGGCACACGTCCCGCGGCCCCCCGCGCCCCCGCGCGCCCGCCCCCCCGCCGCGCGGGCGTGCCGAACTCCGGAAGAACCGGCTGTTTCGGCCTCCGCGACGGCCCCGGGATTGCGACGCCGCGGAGAGTTCCGGAGTCCGGCACACGTCCCGCGCCCCCGCGCCGCCCCGCGCGGCCCCCGCCGCGCCGTCGCCCGGACCCCCGGAGACACCGGATGCCACGAGGCCCCGGCCCCGTGGCATCCGATCGTCCGATGACCCGCCGTTACGGAGCGGTCGCCCCGGCGGCGAGGTTGTCGTCGTAGTCGACGTTCTTGGTCTCAGGCGAGAGGACGAGGGCGATGAGGGTCAGCACACCCATCGCCGACAGGTAGACGCCGACGAGCCAGGGGTTGCCGTCGCCCGCGGCCCACAGCGCCACCGCGATGATCGGTGCGAGCGCCGCACCGAGGATCGACGAGACGTTGTACGAGATCGCCGAGCCGGTGTATCGCACGTTCGTGGGGAACAGCTCGGGGAGCACCGCGCCCATGGGGCCGAAGGTCGTGCCCATCAGCAGGAAGCCGATGATGAGGAAGGCCTGCACGAGGATCCGGGTGAAGCCGGGGTCGGCGTGCGGCACGAGGAAGAACGAGAACGTCAGGCCGAACACGATGATCGCGATCGTCACGCCGATGAGCAGGCGCTTGCGCCCGATCCGGTCGGCGACCGGGCCCGACAGCAGCGTGAAGATGCCGAAGAACACCACGCCGATGATCTGCATGATGACGAAGTCGGTGTAGCCGTAGCCGAGACCCGGGACGTAGGCCGCGGCGTCGAACGCCGTGCCGGCCTTCTCCGCCGCCGCCTGCGCTCCCTCGATCGTGGGCTTGGTGCCGTACGAGAGCGTGAAGCTGGTCATGAGGTAGAAGAGCACGTAGGTCGCCAGCATGATGAACGTGCCGAGGATGAGCTGCACCCAGTTGCGACGGATCGCCTCGCCCAGCGGGAACTTCTTGATGGCGCCGGTCTTCTCCGCCTTGGCGAACGACTCGCTCTCGACGAGCTTCAGGCGCACCCAGAGGCCCACGATGACCATGACGGCCGAGAACAGGAACGGCACGCGCCAGCCCCACGCGAGGAACTCCGCCGAGCGCTGCGCGGTGCCGTCGGGGTGCGGCAGCGCGAAGTTGATGATGAGGAACACGCCGTTGGCGATGATGAAGCCGATCGGGGCACCCAGCTGCGGGAAGGTGCCGTACCAGGCGCGCTTGCCCTTCGGGGCGTTCTCGGTGGCCACGAGCGCGGCGCCCGACCACTCGCCGCCGAGCGCGAAGCCCTGCGCGAGGCGCATGATCAGCAGCAGGATCGCCGCCCACACGCCGATCTCGTTGAACGTGGGGAGGCACCCGATGAGGAAGGTCGCGACACCCATCGTGAGGAGGGATGCCACGAGCGTGGCCTTGCGTCCGAAGCGGTCGCCGAAGTGGCCGAAGACGATCGCGCCGAGGGGACGCGCGACCATGGCGGCACCGAAGACGCTGAACGACAGCAGGAGCGAGGTGGTCTCGTTACCGGTCGGGAAGAAGAGGATCGGGAAGACGAGCACCGCCGCGGTGGCGTACGCGTAGAAGTCGTAGAACTCGATCGTCGTGCCGATGAGGCTCGCGGTGATGACACGCGAGCGCGGATTGGCCGGAGCGGACGTCGAGGGGACGGTGGGGGATGAGGAGGTCATGACAGCCTGACGAGAGAGCGATCGGTTGCGTCCGTCGTGGGACGCGGGGTGGGGCGGACGGATGCCGGGGTGATGGCATCCGGGATCGCCGAACAGCACCCGGCGGCGGTCCCGAGTGGGGGCCGCCGACCGTTCAGTCTATGCGCGCGCTGGGAAGAGGGGCGCGTCAGCGCCAGAGCACCGCGAGCGCGGCGTTGAGGAGCGTCAGGATGCCGACGAGCCAGAAGACCGCGGCAGGGAGGTCGGCGCCGCGCTTCTGCCGGGCGGAGCCGATGCCGAGCAGCGCGCCGATGACGAGCAGTACCAGGAGCTTCACGCCGATCTTGGCGTAGTTGAGGTCGTGGTCGAGGCCCCACGGAGCGGCCAGGGCGAGTCCCGAGACGAGCGAGATCGCGAGGGCGTAGTTCATCAGCGGCGTGACGCGGACGCGCCGCGCGGCGGCCTCGACGACCCAGGCGCCGAAGAGGATCGCGAACCCGACGAGGTGGACGAGGACGACGGCGTGGCGCAGGAACTCCATACCGGTCAGGGTAGGGATGCCGCGCGGACGCCGCCAGCAAGGCGGCCCTCACCGCGCCGCCGACCGCCAAGGCCGGGGCGCCGGGCGTCCATCGGGTCGGTCCGCGACCGCCGCAGTGCACGCCCCGCGCCCCGGCACCGCGGAGCGTCAGCCGCGGTGCACGCCCGTCGCCCCGCACGGGGGAACGTCAGCCGCGCAGCTCGCGCAGAAGCAGCGCCGTGCGGAGGGCGGCATCCGCTGCTTCCGCGCCCTTGTCCTCCTTCGACCCCTCGAGGCCGGCGCGGTCGAGACCCTGCTGCTCGTCGTCGAGGGTGAGTACGCCGAAGCCCACCGGCTTGCCGGTGTCGAGGGCGACGCGTGTGAGCCCGTCGGTGGCGGCCGACGAGACGAACTCGAAGTGGGGGGTGCCGCCCCGGATGATCACGCCGAGGGTGACGACGGCATCCGCTCCGCCCTCGAGCGCGGCCTTGGCCGCGACGGGCAGCTCGAACGAGCCGGGGACCCTGACCACGCGGTACGTCGCGCCGGTGGCATCCAAGACCCGCTTCGCTCCGGCGATCAGCCCGTCGGTGATCACGTCGTGCCAGGTGCCGGCGATGACGACGACGTTCAGGCCCGAGGCGTCGACGCCGCCGGTCTCGGGTGCTCCACTACCGGCCATCAGGCGCTCTCCTCTTTCAGGTGCGCGAGGGCGTCGCGCAGGTCGTCCTCGGCGATGACGTGACCCATGCGGTCGCGCTTCGTCTCGAGGTACTGGTGGTTGTTGGGGCCGACGCCCACGAGCAGGGGCACCTGCTCGACCACGTCGAGGCCGAAGCCGCGCAGCTGGTTCACCTTGTCGGTGTTGTTGGTGAGCAGGCGCACCTGCTCGACTCCGAGGTCGGCGAGGATGCCGGCGGCGGCGGCGTAGTCGCGGGCGTCGGCCGGCAGGCCCAGCGCGAGGTTCGCGTCGACGGTGTCCATGCCGCGCTCCTGCAGGCTGTACGCGCGCAGCTTGTTGATGAGACCGATGCCGCGGCCCTCGTGACCGCGCATGTAGATGACGATGCCGCCGTCGCGGTCGATCCGATCCAGGGCGGCGTCGAGCTGGGGCCCGCACTCGCACTTGAGCGAGCCGAACGCCTCACCCGTCAGGCACTCGGAGTGCACGCGGACGAGGGGGGCGTCGTCGCTCAGATCGCCTGACACGACGGCGAGGTGATCGGTACCGGTGACACGGTCTTTGTACGCGAGGAACCGGAAGGTGCCGTGGGTCGTCGGCACGTTCGACTCGGCGCGCAGGCTGACGCGGCGTCGCGCGGTCGGCGCCGTGGGCAGCGGTTCGACCTCGTTGAGGTGGGCGATGAGCTGCTCGATCGTGATGACCGGGATGCCGTCGCGCTCGGCGAGCTCGAGGAGTCCGGGAAGGCGCATCATGCTGCCGTCCTCGGCGATGACCTCGGCGATCGCGCCGACCGGCTGGAGACCGGCGAGACGCATGAGGTCGACCGCGGCCTCGGTGTGCCCCGCGCGCTCGCGGACGCCGCCCTCGACGGCCCGCAGCGGCAGGATGTGGCCGGGGCGGATGACGCTGCTCGGCACCGAGTCGGGGTCGGCGAGCACGTTGAGCGTACGGGCGCGGTCGGCCGCGCTGATGCCGGTGGTCACGCCCGAGGCGGCGTCGACGCTCACGGTGTACGCGGTGCCGCGCGCGTCTTCGTTGACCGCCACCATGGGCGGCAGGTCGAGCCGGTCGGCCCACTCGCCGGGCATCGGGGCGCAGACGTAGCCGCTGGACCAGCGGACGGTCCAGGCGAGCGCCTCGGGGGTGGCGAGCTCGGCCGAGAGGATGACGTCGCCCTCGTTCTCGCGGTTCTCGTCGTCGGCGACGAGGATCGGTCGTCCGGCGCGCAGGGCCTCGAGGGCCTCGGGGATGGTGGACAGGCTCATTCGGAGCCCCTCTCGGTCGATGCGGCGGATGCCGCGGGGTTCTCAGGTGCGCGGAAGCTCAGCATGCGCTGGACATGGCGCGCGAGGATGTCGGTCTCGAGGTTCACGGGGGTGCCCGCGGTCGCGGTGCCGAGGGTGGTGGCGGCGAGGGTCTCCGGGATGAGCGAGACCTCGAGCCACTGCTCGGCCTCGTCGGGGGCGCTCACGGCGCTGACCGTGAGCGAGACGCCGTCGACCGCGATCGAGCCCTTGTCGACGACGAGGGGAGCGAGGTGGGCCGGGATGCCGACGCGCACGACGCTCCACTGCGCGCCCGGGCGCACCTCACGGACGACGCCCGTGCCGTCGATGTGGCCCTGCACGATGTGACCGCCCAGGCGCCCGTGCGCGGCCGTGGCGCGCTCGAGGTTCACGGCACGACCGGGAGCGGCCTCGGCGAGCGTCGACATGTCCAGCGTCTGCTTCATCACGTCGGCGGTGAACCAGTCGTCGCCCTGGTCGACGACGGTGAGGCACACGCCGCTGACCGAGATCGAGTCGCCGTGACCGGCATCCGAGACCGAAAGGGGAGCGCGCACGGTCACGCGCACGCCGTCGCCCGAGGGCTCGACGGCGGTGATCGCGCCCATCTCTTCGACGATTCCGGTGAACATCAGTGCTCTCCTCGTGTTCCGGTGGTGGGGTGGGCGACGACCAGCAGATCGTCACCGAGGGTCTGGACGGATGCCACGGCGAGCCGTCGCGCATCGTCGATGCTGGTCACGCCGACGTCGCCGAGCGCGAGACGTGAGCCGCCGAGAAGGACCGGGGCGACGTAGACGAGCAGCTCGTCGGCGAGGTCCGCGCGAACGAACGCGCTCGCGAGCGTGGGACCGCCCTCGACGAAGACGCGCTGTACGCCCCGGGCTCCGAGGTCGGCGAGCACCGCCGGCAGGTCGTGGGTCGCGTAGAACAGGGGCTCGCGGGGGTGACGGCGCACCGCGGCATCCGGTGCCGTCTCGCTCTCGCCGATGATGACCGGCAGGGGCTGGGCGTCGAGGAGCGCTCCGTCGGCGGCACGGGCGGTGAGGGCGGGATCGTCGGCGCGGACCGTTCCCGTCCCTGCCACGATCGCGTCGGCCGCCGCCCGGCGCAGGTGCACGTCGCGACGGGCGGCCGGGCCGGTGATCCACTGGCTCGTGCCGTCGTCGGCGGCCGCGCGCCCGTCGAGGCTCTGCGCCCACTTGACGGTGACGCGGGGACGGCCCGTGCGCTGCAGGGCGACCCAGTCGTGGACCAGGCTCTCGGCCGCATCCGCCTCGACGCCGTTCTCGACGTCGACACCCGCGGCCCGGAGGCGGTCGGCCCCGCCGGCGGCGGCATCCGTGGGGTCGTCCAGCGCGTACACGACGCGGCCGATACCGGCCTCGATGAGCGCGACCGCGCAGGGACCGGTGCGACCCGTGTGGTTGCACGGTTCGAGCGTGACGACGGCGGTGGCGCCGCGTGCGGCCCCGGGGGCCAGCTGCGACAGGGCGTCGACCTCGGCGTGCGGGGTGCCGGCGCCGCGGTGGTACCCCTCGGCGAGGATCTCGCCCGCGGGAGAGAGGAGGACCGCGCCCACCTGCGGGTTCAGCCCGCGGGGACCCCGCCGGGCGAGCTGGAGCGCTCGCCGCATGGCGTCGATCTCGACGGCGGATGCCATTTCCCTGTCCTTCCCGCGGGTGCCGGGGCAGGGCCAGCGGGAAGGCGCGACGCGCCGTCCGTGCTGCCTCCTATCCGGACTCGCGGCGGTTACCCGTCGCATCACCGTCGGTCCCGGAATTCCACCGGATCGGCCCCACCGCGTGATGCGGAGGGGTTCGCGGACTGTCACCGCCGGTTCGGATTCTCACCGACCCCGGAGCACGTTGTTGCTCTTCGAAGTGTAGTCAACGTGGTGTGGCGGGTTTCATTCCCCGACATGGATGGACACGTTCGGGGTGTCCGTGGCAGCGGCCGCGCGGGCAGCGCCGGGGGATGCCCCGCGGGCTGCCGCGCGGGGCTCGGCAGGGCCGTGGGTCGTGGCCACGTGCGCCTGGCAGGGCCGTGGTCCGTCGGGGCGCGCCCGGCGCTTCGTCCCGAGCTCTGCCGAGCGGCGCTGCGCGCGCGTCACTTCAGCAGGCGAGAGAGGCGGCGGTCGGCGAGCATCTTCCCGCCCGTCTGACACGTGGGGCAGTATTCGAGCGAGTTGTCGGCGAAGAAGACGCTGCGCACCTCGTCGCCGCAGACGGGACACTGCTGACCACGGCGCCCGTGAACGCGCATGCCGTGCCTCTTGGCATCCTTCAGCTCCGCCGGCGGCTTGCCGCGGGCCTCGTCGATCGCCTCGGCCAGCGTCTCGGTCATCGCGGTGAAGAGCCGATCGACTTCGTCGTCGGTGAGATTCGCAGCGAGGGCGTAGGGCGACATTCTCGCGGCGTGCAGGATCTCGTCGGAGTAGGCGTTGCCGACCCCCGCGATGATCGACTGGTCGCGCAGCACGCCCTTGATCTGCGTGCGGCGCCCCGCGAGCAGCGCCGCGAACGCCGCGCGGTCGAAGCCCGCGCTCAGCGGGTCGGGGCCGAGCCGCGCGATGCCCGGCACCTCGTCGGGCGCGCGCACCGCGTACACCGCGAGAGACTTCTTCGTGCCGGCCTCGGTGAGGTCGAAGCCCGCGTCGTCGTCGAAGCCGACGCGCAGGGCGATCGGCGTCTTCCCGGGCTTGATGATCGTGGTCGGCAGCAGGTCGTACCACCGTAGCCAGCCCGCTTTCGCGAGGTGGAAGACGAGGTGGACGCCCGCGTCGGTGGAGATGTCGACGAACTTGCCGTGCCGGTCGACGGCGGTCACCGTCGAACCCACGAGAGCGGTCAGGGGCGGGTCGTAGGTCTTGAGCGCATTGATCGCCGACACGGTGGCCTTGGACACGTGCAGTCCGACCACCCGTCCGCGGAGGAACTGCACGAGCCCCTCGACCTCAGGCATCTCCGGCATGCGCCTATGCTGGCACGGACCCCCGACATCGTCACGGCCCTTGCCGTCGGCCCGGCACTCGTCGTCGCGGATCCGGAGATCGTCGCCGGATCCGGTCGCATGCCCCCGATCGATCCGGATCCGGCGACGCTCTCCGGATCTGCGAGGCCCCCGGGCGAACGGGCGACACCTGCGTGCCGGCCGTGCGGTCGCGCGGGGGCGTCAGCCGCGACGCAGCAGGCCGATGCGGTCGTACACGTCGGCGAGGGTCTTCTCGGCGACGGATGCCGCCCGCTCGGCGTTCACGGCCAGCACCCGGTCGAGTTCGGCGGGGTCGGCGATGAGCTCGAGCGCGCGCTCGCGCACCGGCTCGAACTCGTTCACGACGACCTCGGCGAGGCCCTTCTTGAAGTCGCCGTAGCCGCGGCCCGCGTACTCGTCCTCGATCGCCGTGATGTCGCGACCGGTCAGGGCCGAGTAGATGACGAGGAGGTTGGAGACGCCGGGCTTGGCGTCTCGGTCGAACCGCACCGATCCTTCCGAGTCGGTGACCGCGCGCATGATCTTCTTGGCGCTGACCTTCGGCTCGTCGAGCATCCACAGCACACCGGCATCCGACTCGGCAGACTTCGACATCTTCGCGGTGGGGTTCTGCAGGTCGTAGATCCGGGCCGTCTCGCGCTGGATGATCGGCTTCGGCATGGTGAACGTCTCACCGAAGCGCTGGTTGAAGCGCTCGGCCAGATCGCGCGTGAGCTCGATGTGCTGCTTCTGGTCGTCGCCCACCGGCACGACGTCGGTCTGATACAGCAGGATGTCGGCCGCCATCAGCACCGGGTAGGTGAAGAGGCCGACGTTCGTGGCATCCGTGCCGTAACGAGCCGACTTGTCTTTGAACTGGGTCATACGCCCGGCTTCGCCGAAACCCGTGAGAGTGGAGAGCACCCACTGCAGCTCGGCGTGGGCCGGCACGTGCGATTGGACGTAGAGCGTCGAGCGAGAAGGCTCGATGCCGGCGGCGATGTACTGGGCGGCCGTGCGGCGGGTCTTCTCGCGCCGTTCGGCCGGGTCGCCCGGCTGGGTGAGCGCGTGCAGGTCGACGACCGAGAAGAACGCGTCGTACTCGTCCTGCAGCTGGCGCCACTGCAGCAGCGCACCGATGTAGTTGCCGATCTGGAGGCTGTCGGCGGAGGGCTGCATTCCGGAGTAAAGGCGCTGCTGAGTCACCCCTCGATCCTAGGCGCGGGCGCGGAGCTGGCCGTCGCCTCGCCGCGTCGGTGCGCTGCACCGAGCCCTCGACCGGGTCGACGAGGAACCCGGATGCCGCGGGGGTGCCCTCCGGCCACGGATCGTCCCCGGTTGCCCAGACGCCCGCCGGGCGGGCGCCCCGGCATCGCGACGCTCGCCGGGCCGGTGCCTCAGCGCCCGAGCGTGTAGTCGACGATGACCGGAGCGTGGTCGCTCCAGCGCGTGTCGTACGAGGGGGCGCGGTCGACGCGGTAGTCGGTGACCCGCTCGGCCAGGGCCGGCGTGGCGACGTGGTAGTCGATGCGCCAGCCGCTGTCGGTGTCGAACGCCTTCCCGCGCATCGACCAGAACGTGTAGGGCCCGTCGGCCTCTCCCACGTGGCGCCGCCCGACATCGACCCAGCCCAGGCCCGTGCCGGTCGAGCCGTCGACGCCCTCGACCTGCTCTCCCGCGGGGCCGAAGAAGCGATCGAAGTAGGCACGCTCGCGCGGGAGGAACCCGGCGTTCTTCCGGTTCCCCCGCCAGTTCTTGATGTCGAGCTCGCGATGCCCGACGTTCAGGTCGCCGGCGACGAGGGCGAGGGGGCGCTCGGCCTGAAGAGTGGCGAGACGCTGCTCCATGGCATCCAGGAACAGCCACTTGGCGTCTTGCTTGGGGGTGTCGACCTCGCCGCTGTGCACGTAGGCGCTGACGATGGTCACCGTCTCGCCGTCGATGTCGAAGTCGGTCTCGATCCACCGCCCCGACGCGTCCAGCGGCTCGGGCCCGAGATGCGTACGGGTCTCGACCCCGGGCAGTCGACTGATGATGGCCACGCCCGCCCGGCCCTTCTGCAAGGCCTCGTCGTTGACGATCTCCCACCCCGGGAGTGCCTCGGCCAGCTGGTCGGCCGTCGCGCGCACCTCCTGCAGGGCGACGATGTCGGCCCCGGAGCCCTCGAGCCACTCGACCATGCCCTTGCGCACGGCGGCACGGATGCCATTGACGTTGATAGAGACGATGCGTACGGAACGAGCCACCCGACGACTCTAACCGGGGCCTCCGACATCGCCCGCCGGTGCCCCGCGCGACCGCCGCGGTCAGTCGGGCAGCAGCGTCGAACGGCGCGGAGCGGGCAGGGCGGCTTTCGCGCGCGAGAGGTTCTTCTTGGCCGCGGCCAGACGCCGTCGCGCACGCCAGCGCCACGGCCACCGCGCGAGGGCGGCCGCCCGTTCGGCTTCGCGGACCCCGACCTGCGCCGCGATCACGAGGGCCGCCTGCTCCATGGCGCGACGGTCTTCGGGGGAGCGCAGGGGAACGTCGCGGTCGCCCGCGGCGACGGCGATCCACGCGGCCGAGACGAGGATGACGATGCCGATGAGGCGGAACCACAGCAGGAAACCGATGAGCGCGGCGAAGGTTCCGAGGAGCGGGTTCGTCGGGGTGTAGACGAGGAGGAAGCCCGCGCCGATCTGGAGCACGACCATGCCGCCCGCACCGACGAGAGCACCCGGCCACGCGCGTCGCCAGGTCAGCGTCGTGCCGGTGAGGAAGCGGAAGAGCGAGGCGAGCGCCACCGTGTTCACGCCGAACGCGATGACGGCCGAGACCGCCCGCGCACCGATCGTCCAGCCGGGGGTCTCCCGGTCCCACCCGAGGATGCCGAAAAGGAGGTCCACCGCACCCGTCGTGATCGACCCCAGCAGAGCGCCGATCAGGAGCGCGAACCCGAACAGGAGGGATGCCACGAAGTCGCGCGCCTTCAGCAGGACGTAGTTGCGCGTGTCGAAGGGCAGCCCGAACGTGTCGCGGACGGCCCGGCGGGTGAAGGTGACGAACCCGATCGCCGTCCAGATGACGACGACCGCGGCGACGCCACCGGTGATCCCGAGCAGCTTGCCGCTCTCCTGGGCGACGGCCTCCACCTTGTCGGGCTGGACGAGTCCGTTCCTGCTGATCAGGCCCGGGATGTAGCTGTTGATGATGCCGATGAGGCCGTCGATCGCCGCTCTGCTCCCGCCGAGCCAGATGCCGACGGCGGCGAACGACAGGTACAGCGCGGAGAACATCGCGAACAGCCCCTGGTAGCTCATGCCCGCCGCGAGCAGGAAGCCGTTGTGCTGGAGGAAGTGCCGCCACACGCGGATCGGGAACCACTGCACGACTTTGGCCGCGCGCGCGAGCGGTTCGTCGAGGCGCTCGCGCAATGCCGACTGCGCGGCGTCGAACCGCTCGCGCAGCGTCCGCTCGTCCTCGCTCTCCGCGGGCAGCGGGTGCGGGTCGTGGCGACTGTCGGTCACGCGTCGAGCCTAATGAATGGATGCCGCGGCTCCGTCGCGGTCGCCACCGCGGGTCGACCGGGGCAGACGCCGAACGGCGGGACACCGAAGCGCACCCGCCGTTCGAGAGGAGAGGGTCAGCGACCGCCGCGCAGGACCGCCTGCTTGACCTCGGCGATGGCCTTGGTGACCTCGATGCCGCGGGGGCAGGCCTCGGTGCAGTTGAAGGTGGTGCGGCAGCGCCACACACCCTCTTTGTCGTTGAGGATGTCGAGACGCACGTCGCCGGCGTCGTCGCGCGAGTCGAAGATGAAGCGGTGCGCGTTCACGATCGCGGCGGGGCCGAAGTACTGTCCGTCCGTCCAGAACACGGGGCACGACGAGGTGCACGCGGCGCACAGGATGCACTTGGTGGTGTCGTCGAACACCTCGCGGTCGACGATCGACTGGATGCGCTCCTTGCCCGGCTCGGGCTTGGAGTTGGAGATGAGGAAGGGCTGCACCTCGCGGTAGGAGGCGAAGAACGGCTCCATGTCGACGATGAGGTCCTTCTCGAGCGGCAGGCCCTTGATCGCCTCGACGTAGATCGGCTGCGAGATGTCGAGGTCCTTGATCAGCGTCTTGCAGGCCAGGCGGTTGCGGCCGTTGATGCGCATGGCATCCGATCCGCAGATGCCGTGCGCGCACGAGCGGCGGAACGACAGCGAGCCGTCGGTCTCCCACTTGATCTTGTGCAGGGCGTCGAGCACGCGGTCGGTGGAGTACAGCTCCACGTCGTAGTCGACCCAGCGCGGCTCGTCGTCGACCTCGGGGTCGAAGCGACGGATGTTGAAGGTGACGAGGAACGACTGGATGCCGGTGTCAGCGGGAGCCTGCTCGATCTCGTCCGAGGTGTCGACCGTGTCGACGACGGTGGATGCCATCTCAGTACTTCCTCTCCAGCGGCGGGTAGCGCAATTCGCCCGCCTCGTTCTTGGTGAAGACCACGGGCTTCCAGCCGAGCTCGATGTGATCGGCCGGGTGCGACGAGTGGGGGTCTCCCGACAGGTACGCCATGGTGTGCTGCATGTACTTCTCGTCGTCGCGCGTGGGGAAGTCGTCGCGCATGTGGCCTCCACGGCTCTCTTCGCGGTTCTGCGCCGAGTAGACGACGACCTCGGCGAGGTCGAGGAGGAAGCCGAGCTCGACGGCCTCGAGCAGATCGGTGTTGAACCGCTTGCCCTTGTCGTCGACGTGGACGTTCTTGTAGCGCTCTCGGAGGTCGGCGATCACGTCCATGACGTGGGCGAGGGACTCGTGGGTGCGGAACACCTGTGCACCCTTGTCCATCTCGTCCTGCAGCGTCTTGCGGAGCACCGCGATGCGCTCGGTGCCGCTGTTGTTGCGGAGTCCCTCGATGAGACCGCGCACCTCGGCGGCGGGGTCTTCCGGCAGCGGCACGAAGTCGGCGGTCTTGACGTACTCGACCGCGTTGCGGCCGGCGCGCTTACCGAAGACGTTGATGTCGAGCAGCGAGTTGGTGCCGAGGCGGTTCGAGCCGTGCACCGAGACGCACGCGCACTCGCCGGCGGCGTAGAGGCCGGGCACGACGGTGTCGTTGTCGGCGAGCACCTCGGCCTTGATGTTGGTGGGGATGCCGCCCATCGCGTAGTGCGCGGTCGGCATGACCGGCACCGGCTCGACGACCGGGTCGACACCCAGGTAGGTGCGGGCGAACTCGGTGATGTCGGGGAGCTTGGTCTCGAGGACCTCGGCACCCAGGTGCGTGCAGTCCAGGAGCACGTAGTCGCGGTGCGGGCCGGCGCCGCGCCCCTCGGCGACCTCCTGGACCATGCAGCGCGCGACGATGTCGCGGGGCGCGAGGTCTTTGATGGTGGGGGCGTACCGCTCCATGAAGCGTTCTCCGCTGGCGTTGCGGAGGATCGCGCCCTCACCGCGGGCACCTTCGGTGAGCAGGATGCCGAGACCGGCGAGACCGGTCGGGTGGAACTGGAAGAACTCCATGTCCTCCAGCGGCAGGCCCTTGCGCCAGACGATGCCGACGCCGTCACCGGTGAGGGTGTGGGCGTTGGAGGTGGTCTTGAAGATCTTGCCGAAGCCGCCGGTGGCGAAGATGACGGCCTTCGACTGGAACACGTGCAGCTCGCCCGTGGCGAGGTCGTACGCGACGACGCCCGCGACCTGCGTCTTGCCGGCGGCGTCCTTCACCGTGATGAGGTCGAGGACGTAGAACTCGTTAAAGAAGTTGATGCCGAGCTTGACGCAGTTCTGGAACAGCGTCTGCAGGATCATGTGACCCGTGCGGTCGGCGGCGTAGCACGCGCGGCGCACCGGGGTCTTGCCGTGATCGGCGGTGTGGCCGCCGAAGCGACGCTGGTCGATCTTGCCCTCGGGCGTGCGGTTGAACGGCAGGCCCATGTTCTCGAGGTCGATGACGGCGTCGATCGCCTCCTTGGCGAGGATCTCCGCGGCATCCTGATCGACGAGGTAGTCGCCGCCCTTGATGGTGTCGAAGGTGTGCCACTCCCAGGAGTCCTCTTCGACGTTGGCCAGGGCCGCCGCCATGCCGCCCTGCGCCGCACCGGTGTGGGAGCGGGTCGGGTAGAGCTTGGAGATGACGGCGGTCTTCGCGCCGGGGCCGGCCTCGATGGCCGCGCGCATTCCTGCGCCGCCCGCGCCGACGATGACCACGTCGAACTGGTGGTAGTGGACGCCGTCCTTGATGACGGAGTCCGAAGAAGTCTGAGTGCTCACGTGTGCGATACCTCTGGTGTCAGGGAGAAAAGGGATGCCACGGGCTTACGCCGCCTGGCACACGTCCCACAGGGAGCTGCTCTCGGTCACGCCGAGGCAGGGGTCGAAGGTGAAGACCACGAGGGTGCCGAGCAGGATGAGGAATCCGGCCGACAGCCACAGCGACCACACGAGCACCTTGCGGACGGTGGCGTTCGTGACGTAGTCGTTCACGATCGTGCGCATGCCGTTGGCGCCGTGGATGAGTGCCAGCCACAGCATCAGCACGTCCCACCACTGCCAGAACGGCGAAGCGAGCTTGCCCGCGACGAAGGCGAAGTCGATCTGGTGGATGCCGTCGCCCGTCATGAGATTGACGAACAGGTGGCCGAAGATCAGGACGATCAGCAGCACGCCGGAGGCGCGCATGTAGATCCATCCCCACTTCTCGAGGTTGGAGCCCTTCTTGCGCACGCCGGGCGTGCGGGGGGCGGGGATCGTGGCGGCTTCCTGGGCGACGGACATCAGTGGCTCCCGGTGACGGCGCTGAAGACGTTGATGAGATGGCGCGGGGTGAACCCGAGCATCGTGACGACCCACAGGCCCAGCACGCCCCACCACAGCTGGCGCTGGTGGCGCGTCGCCCACGGCCAGAAGTCGACGAGGATGATGCGCAGGCCGTTGAAGGCGTGGTACGCGATCGCGCCGACGAGGGCCACCTCGCCGAGACCCATGATCGGGTTCTTGTAGGTGCCGATGACCGCGTCGTACGCCTCGGGCGAGACGCGGATGAGTGCGGTGTCGAGGATGTGCACGAGCAGGAAGAAGAAGATCGCCACACCCGTGATGCGGTGCAGGACCCACGACCACATGCCCTCGCGACCGCGGTACAGCGTGCCGCGCGGCCTCTTCGAGGTGGTCTCTTTCACCGACGGCGTGGCACGTGCTGGTGCTGACACGGTCGTCCTCCCTGATCGAACACGGTGGGGGAGCCGGCAGAGGCCCCAGGCGTCACACGGGCGCTCACAAATACTACGGCCGAGCTATGAATCCGGGGGATTAGGGGTGCCTAATAGTCTCTCGACATCGAGATACTTCGCCGATGTCCTCTGAACGCGGGAGAAGCGGGCGACCCTCCCGCGTCACCGCCGCGCACGCGGTGCGACAAGGGCCGGAAACACGATGACGCTAGGGTCGGTCGCATGGCAGACTCCGCAATCGACGATTTCTACGCCGTGATCCCCGCCGGAGGGATCGGGAGCCGGCTCTGGCCCCTGTCGCGGGCCGACGCCCCGAAGTTCCTCCACGACCTCACCGGTTCCGGTCAGACGCTCCTGCGCGACACGTGGGATCGGCTCGCGCCGCTGTCGGGCGTGGACCGCATCGCGGTGGTGACCGGCCGTGCCCACCGCGCCGCCGTCGAGCGTGAGCTGCCGGGCGTGCCCGATCACAACGTCTTCCTCGAATCCGAGCCGCGCGACTCGTCCGCCGCGATCGGCCTGGCCGCGGCGATCCTCGTGCGGCGCGAGCCCGACGTCATCATCGGCTCCTTCGCCGCCGATCACGTCATCCACCAGACGCGCCAGTTCGAGTTCGCGGTCCGCCAGGCGGTGGCCGTCGCGCGCGAGGGGTACATCTGCACCATCGGCATCCAGCCCAGCGAGGCATCGGTCGGTTTCGGATACATCAAGCAGGCCGGCGAGCTCATCGTCGACGACGCCCCCGAGGCGTACCTGGTCGAGCGTTTCGTGGAGAAGCCCGACCTCGACACCGCCAAGCAGTACTTCGAAGACCGCGCGTACCTCTGGAACGCCGGCATGTTCATCACGCGGGCCGACGTCCTGCTCGCCGAGCTCGCGGTCAACGAGCCCGAGCTGCACGCCGCGCTCCTCGAGCTCGCCGAGGCGTGGGACGACCGCGACCGCCGTGGCCCGGCCGTGGACCGCCTCTGGCCGAGCCTGAAGAAGATCGCGATCGACTACTCGGTCGCCGAGCCGGCGGCCGAGAAGGGTCGTCTGGCCGTCATCCCCGGGCACTTCGACTGGGACGACGTGGGCGACTTCGCGAGCCTGTCGAAGCTGAACTCGCACGGTCGCAACGAACTCGCCATCCTCGGTGAGGACGCCCGCGTCCTCGCCGACGCCTCCAGCGGCATCGTCGTCACCCAGACCAAGCGCGTCATCAGCCTCATCGGGGTGCGCGACATCGTCGTGGTCGACACCCCCGACGCACTCCTGGTGACCACCGCCGAGAACGCCCAACGGGTCAAGGGCGTCGTCGACGCGCTCAAGCTCACCGGTCGCGGCGACGTCCTCTGAGCGTCCGCGACTGACACCTGATGCCAGCGGGTGCGGCATCCGGTGTCGGTTCCGCGCGCGTGCATGTGGCAGCGGCGTGTCGCGAGATTGCGGGCGTGTGAACCAGATTGCGGCTTTGTAACCATTGGCGCGCACGGTGGCCTCGGGCGCGCAAGCACGCCGACACAGTAGGTAACGTGACGGGATCGTCCCCCGAAACCGTTGGGGGACTCCTGTCTTGGAGGACCATTCGTGAAGACCACGAAGAAGGCCGTCGTCAGCGGCCTCGCCATGATCGGCACCGCCGTGCTGCTCGCCGGCTGCGGCGCCGCACCCGAGAGCAACGGCTCGTCCGCGGCAGCCGGCGCCAGCGACTACCTGCCCTGCATGGTCTCGGACTCCGGTGGTTTCGACGACAAGTCGTTCAACCAGCTCGGCAAGGAGGGCCTCGACGCCGCGGCGGAGGAGCTCGGCTCGAAGAAGCCCATCGAGGTCCAGTCGCAGTCGGAGACCGACTTCGCGTCGAACCTCTCCAGCCTCGTCGACCAGGGCTGCAACACGATCATCACCGTCGGCTTCCTGCTCGCGCCGGCCGCCCTCGAGTCCGCGACGGCGAACCCCGAAGTCGACTACGTCTCGATCGACGACACCGTCGACCAGGACTTCGACGGCAAGACCGACGCCCCGAACATCAAGCCGATCATCTTCGACACCGCCCAGGCCGCGTACCTCGCGGGCTACCTCGCCGCGGGCACCTCGAAGACCGGCGTCGTCGGCACCTTCGGCGGCATGAACATCCCGACCGTCACCATCTTCATGGACGGCTTCGCCCAGGGCGTCGAGAAGTACAACGCCGACAACGGCGCCTCCGTCCGCGTCGTCGGCTGGGACCGCGCCGCCCAGGACGGCTCGTTCACCGGTGGCTTCGAGGCCAACGACACCGCCCGTCAGACCGCCCAGGCGATCATCGACCAGAACGTCGACGTGCTGCTGCCCGTCGGTGGCCCGATCTACCAGTCGGCCGCCGTCGCGATCCAGGACTCCGGCCGTGAGATCGCCCTCGTCGGCGTCGACGCCGACGTGTTCGAGACCGATCCCTCGATCGGCGACCTGCTGCTGACCTCGATCCTCAAGGGCATCGACGTCGGCACGAAGGACGCGATCGTCTCCGCGGGTGAGGGCTCGTTCGACACCACCCCGTTCATCGGCACGCTCGAGAACGACGGTGTCGGCCTCGCGCCGTACCACAGCTGGGAAGACCGCGTTCCCGCGGAGCTGACCACCAAGATCGACGCCCTCAAGGCCGACATCATCAGCGGCACCATCACCGTCGAGTCCTACCTCGCCGGCTGAGACGCGCATGCTCCGGGGGGAGGTCGGCACACGCCGGCCTCCCCTCCTCTATGGGGCGGTCGCGCACGCACCCCGGTGCGCCGCCCGCCCCTCCCTGACAGGGCCCGCCCACGACGCGGGTCCTTCCGCCGCGAACCCCCGCGCGCGGTGCCACAGAACCTAGGATCGGGAACATGAAGCTCGAACTCCGCGGGATCACGAAAACCTTCGGATCCCTGGTGGCGAACGATCACATCGACCTCACCGTCGAGGCCGGAGAGATCCACTGCCTGCTCGGTGAGAACGGTGCCGGCAAGTCCACCCTCATGAACGTCCTCTACGGCCTCTATCAGGCCGACGGCGGAGAGATCCTGCTCGACGACGCCGTCCAGCACTTCTCCGGCCCCGGCGACGCGATGCGCGCCGGCATCGGCATGGTGCATCAGCACTTCATGCTGATCCCCGTCTTCACCGTCGCCGAGAACGTGATGCTCGGGCACGAGCCGACGCGTTTCGGAGGGCGCCTCGACCTGGCATCCGCCCGCGCCCGCGTGCGGGAGATCTCCGACCGCTTCGGGTTCGACGTCGACCCCGACGCGCTCGTGGACGACCTCCCCGTCGGCGTGCAGCAGCGGGTCGAGATCATCAAGGCGCTCTCCCGCGACGCGCGCGTCCTGGTCTTCGACGAGCCGACCGCGGTGCTCACCCCCCAGGAGACCGACGAGCTCATGGCCATCATGCGCCAGCTCAAGGAGGCCGGTACCTCGATCGTCTTCATCACGCACAAGCTGCGCGAGGTGCGCGAGGTCGCCGACCGCATCACGGTCATCCGCCTCGGCAAGGTCGTCGGCGAGGCGGATCCCCGGGCGTCCAACGCCGAACTCGCCTCCCTCATGGTCGGTCGCGCGGTGGAGCTCACCGTGCAGAAGGAGCCGCCGACCCTCGGGGAGGTCGGGCTCTCGGTCTCCGGCCTCACCGTCGCGGATGCCATCGGCCAGCTCGTCGTGAACGACGTCAGCTTCGACGTCCGTCGGGGCGAGGTGCTGGCCATCGCCGGAGTACAGGGCAACGGGCAGACCGAGCTCACCGAGGCGCTGCTCGGCCTGCAGGACCGCGTCGAGGGCTCGATCGTCCTCGACGGCACCGAGCTGAACGGCTCCAGCGTCCGCGGCGTCCTCGACGCCGGCGTCGGATTCGTGCCCGAGGACCGCAAGGAGGACGGCCTGGTCGGAGAGTTCTCGATCGCCGAGAACCTCATGCTGGACCGCGCCGACGGTGCCCCCTTCGTCAAGGGCGGCGCCATCCAGCTCTCGACGCTCTCCGACTTCGCGCGGGAGAAGGTCGCCGAATTCGACGTCCGCACCCCGTCGATCGACACCGCGGTGGGCAAACTGTCCGGCGGAAACCAGCAGAAGGTCGTCCTGGCGCGCGAGCTGAGCCGCGACCTGCGGCTCTTCGTCGCCGCTCAGCCCACGCGCGGCGTGGACGTCGGGTCGATCGAGTTCATCCACAAGCGCGTCATCGAGACGCGCGACGCGGGCGTCCCGGTCATCGTCGTGTCCACCGAGCTCGACGAGGTCACCGCCCTCGCCGACCGCATCATGGTCATGTACCGCGGTCGCGTCGTCGGCATCGTCCCCGGCGACACCTCGCGCGACGTGCTGGGCCTCATGATGGCCGGCGAAACCCCCCAGAACGAAGGAGTGGCCGCGTGAGCGATCCGCACAGCCCTCAAGACCCGACGGTGTCGCAGGCCGACGTCGCGGCCGCCACCCGCGCCGACGTCGCCCTGGAGGGGTCGGCGGTCGTCGACACCGCCGCCGGTGCGCGCGTCGCGGTCTCGCCGCCGAGCTCAGACGAGGGCCGTTGGCAGCGTGCCCTGCGGGAGATCGCGACCGGTAACGCCATCATCTCGGTACTGGCCGTCCTCCTCGCCCTCCTCGTCGGCGCGATCATGATCGCCGCGACCGACGAGAACGTCCAGGCGGCCTCCGGGTACTTCTTCGCCCGCCCGTTCGACACCTTCTCCGCGATCTGGGAGTCGGTCTCCGGGGCGTACTCGTCGTTCTTCCAGGGCGCCATCTACAACTTCCGTCGCCCGGAGTTCGCCACCGGCATCAAGCCGCTCACCGAGACGCTCACCTTCGCCACCCCGCTCATCGCGGCGGGTCTCGGCGTGGCGCTGGCGTTCCGCGTGGGCATGTTCAACATCGGGGGCCGGGGCCAGATGCTGGTGGCCGCCGCGGCGAGCGGCTGGGTCGCGTTCGCGTTCGACCTCCCCTGGGGCATCCACCTCCTCGTCGCCCTCGTCGCCGGCGTCGCCGCCGGTGCCGTGTGGGCCGGCATCGCGGGTGTCCTGAAGGCGCGCACCGGGGCGCACGAGGTGATCGTCACGATCATGCTCAACTACGTCGCGTTCTACCTCGTCTACTACATGCTGCGCACGCCGGGCCTGCTGCAAGCCCCCGGCTCGAGCAACCCCACCACGCCACCGATGAAGGACACCGCGGTCCTGCCCGACCTCCTCGGGCCGAGCTACAACCTCCACTTCGGCTTCGTCCTGTCGATCCTCGCCGTCGTGCTGGTGTGGTGGATCCTCGAGCGCTCCTCGCTCGGCTTCCGCTTCCGCGCGGTCGGCCTGAACCCGAACGCGGCCCGCGTCGCCGGCATCAACGTCAAGTCGATGTACGTCTACGCGATGCTGATCTCGGGTGGTCTGATCGGACTCGCCGGTGTCGACCAGGTGCTGGGCACCGTGACCACGGGCTTCTCGAGCGGGATCGACGCCGGCATCGGCTTCGACGCGATCACCGTGGCGCTGCTGGGACGGTCGACCCCCGTGGGCGTGCTCGTGGCCGGCATCCTGTTCGGTGCCTTCAAGGCCGGTGGTTTCGCGATGCAGGCGGCCAACGGCGTGCCGATCGACATCGTGCTCGTCGTACAGTCGCTCATCGTGCTGTTCATCGCCGCCCCGCCGCTGGTGCGCGCCATCTTCCGTCTGCCGGCTCCCGGGGTCCGTCAGCCGAGAGCGCGTGCCCTCAAGAAGAAGGAGGCGGCCGAGTGAGCACCACCGCCGCGCACCGCGAGGTCGCCCCGCAGCCCGCCGCCCTCGACACCGCGGTCGTGGTCAGCTGGAAGGCCCCGATCGTCTACGCCGTCATCACCGTGCTCGCCGCCGTGCTGTTCGTCGTGGCCCGCCAGGACGGCGAGGCCGTCTTCCGCATCTCGAGCCCGGGGGAGTTCCTGCAGCTGCCCGAGGTCGTACTGGGCGGGGCCGTGACCGGCATCGTCTGCACCGTGCTCATGGCCCTCGTCACGGTCGCGGCCGTGCTCCTCGTCCGCGCGCGCCGTCGTCCGCCGATCTGGCTGGCCGTCGTCTTCGCCCTCGTGTTCATGGTCGGCTTCCTCACGTGGGCCGCCGCCGGGGCGACCACCGCGGTCATCCCCCTCACGGGCCTGCTCGCGGGCGGCCTCAGCCTCTCGGTCCCTCTGATCTTCGGCGCCATGGCCGGCGTCATCAGCGAACGCGTCGGCGTGGTCAACATCGCGATCGAGGGCCAGCTCCTCGCGGGGGCCTTCACGTCGGCGGTCGTCGCGACCGTGACGGGGAACCCCTTCGTCGGGCTCCTCGCCGCGGCGGTGTCGGGCGTGCTCGTGTCATTCGTCCTCGCTGCGTTCGCGATCAAGTACTTCGTCGACCAGGTGATCGTCGGCGTCGTCTTGAACGTGCTGGTCGTGGGGCTCACGAGCTTCCTGTTCTCGCAGTTGCTCTCGCCCAACGCGGCGACGCTGAACTCGCCGCCGCGCTTCCCGCGCCTGCCCATCCCCGTCCTCGCGGACATCCCGATCATCGGCCCGATGCTGTTCAACCAGACGATCATCGTGTACCTCATGTACATCACGGTCGCCCTGGTCTACGTCGGCCTGTTCCACACCCGCTGGGGCCTGCGTCTGCGCGCGGTCGGCGAGCACCCGCAGGCCGCCGACACCGTCGGCATCAACATCGCCCGCACACGCTTCTGGAACGTGTCGCTGGGCGGAGCGATCGCCGGTCTCGGTGGGGCGTTCTTCACGCTCGGCTCTGTCGGTGCCTTCAACAAGGAGATGACCGCGGGCGCCGGGTACATCGCCCTCGCGGCCGTCATCTTCGGTCAGTGGGACCCCATCCGCGCCACTCTCGCCGCCCTGCTGTTCGGGTTCGCCTCGAACCTGCAGAACACCCTCGGCGTGATCGGTTCGCCCGTGCCCAGCGAGTTCATGCTCATGCTGCCCTACGTGGTGACGATCTTCGCCGTCGCCGGCCTGGTCGGGAAGGTCCGCGGACCCGCGGCCGCCGGCAAACCGTACGTCAAGGGCTGATCCGGCCCGCTTCCCCTTCACGAGAGGACCCCCTGCTCCACGATGACCGACATCGATTGGGACGAGCTCCGTTCCGCCGCGACGGATGCCATGCATCGCGCGTACGCTCCCTACTCCCGCTTCAAGGTGGGCGCCGCGGCGCTCGTCGCCGACGGCCGCATCGTCTCCGGATGCAACGTCGAGAACGCCTCCTACGGGGTGACGCTGTGCGCCGAGTGCGGCCTGGTGTCGGAGCTGCACATGTCGGGCGGCGGTCAGCTGGTCGCGTTCGTCTGCGTCGACGGCGAGGGGCGCACGCTCATGCCGTGCGGGCGCTGCCGGCAGCTGCTGTTCGAACACGCGATCCCGGGCATGCTGCTGGAGACGGTGAGCGGCATCCGGACCATCGACGAGGTGCTGCCCGACGCGTTCGGTCCGCGCGACCTCGAGGAGGCCGCGCGGTGACGGCCGAGCAGTACGACGCGGTCGACATCATCCGCGCGCAGCGCGATGGACGCTCGATCACCGAGGGCGAGATCCGCTGGCTCGTCGACGCATACACCCGGGGATACGTGATGGACGCGCAGATGTCGGCGTTCACCATGGCAGTGCTGCTCAACGGCCTCGGCCGCGATCAGATCCGCGTGCTCACCGACGCGATGATCGCCTCGGGCGAGCGCATGGACTTCTCCTCCCTCGGCAAGCCCACCGTCGACAAGCACTCCACGGGTGGAGTGGGCGACAAGATCACGTTGCCGTTGGCGCCCCTCGTCGCCGCGTTCGGCGTCGCCGTGCCGCAGCTGTCCGGCCGTGGCCTCGGCCACACCGGTGGCACGCTCGACAAGCTCGAGTCGATCCCGGGCTGGCGGGCGGCGCTGTCGAACGACGAGATCATGGCGCATCTCGCCGACGTCGGTGCGGTCATCTGCGCGGCCGGCGCGGGCCTCGCCCCCGCCGACAAGAAGCTCTACGCGTTGCGCGACGTCACCGGCACGGTCGAGGCGATCCCGCTGATCGCGTCGAGCATCATGTCGAAGAAGATCGCCGAGGGCACCGACTCGCTCGTGCTCGACGTGAAGTTCGGCTCCGGGGCGTTCATGCAGGACATCGATCGGGCGCGCGAGCTCGCCGAGACGATGGTCGCCCTCGGCACTGACTCGGGCGTGAACACCACGGCCCTCCTCACAGACATGAACACGCCGCTGGGTCTTGCGATCGGCAACGCGAACGAGGTGCGCGAGTCGGTCGAGGTGCTCGCCGGCGGCGGCCCCGCCGACGTGGTGGAGCTGACCGTGGCGCTCGCCCGCGAGATGCTGACGCTGGCCGGTCGGCCGGACGCCGATGTCGAGGCCGCGTTGACGGACGGCCGTGCCATGGACGTGTGGAAGCGCATGATCCGCGCGCAGGACGGGGATCCGGATGCCGCCCTCCCGTCGCCGCGGGAGACGCACACGGTCGTCGCCGAGCGCTCGGGTGTCGTGACCCGCATCGAGGCGCTGCCGTTCGGTATCGGCGCGTGGCGTCTCGGGGCCGGACGCGCCCGCGCGGAGGATGCGGTGGTGCACGCCGCCGGTATCGACCTGCACGTCACCGTGGGCCAGCCGATCAGCGCCGGACAGCCGCTGTTCACCCTGTCGGCTGACGACGCGACGCGGTTCGACCGTGCCCTCGACGCCGTGGCCGGCGCCTGGGAGATCGGTGACGGGGCCCCCGCGGCATCTCCCCGCGTCCGCGAGCGCATCACCGCGTGATGGCCGATCAGAGAAGGAGCACCATGGCATCCGACGAGTTCCGCATCGGTCGCACGAGAATCGCCGACCTGCCCAAGGTCTCGCTGCACGACCACCTCGACGGGGGTCTTCGCCCGCAGACCGTGCTCGAGCTGGCCGACGAGATCGGTCTCGACCTGCCCGCGAACGACGCGCAGAGCCTCGGGGCGTGGTTCTCGGATCATGTCGACGGCGGATCGCTCGAGGACTACCTCGAGAAGTTCTCGGTCACCGTCGGGGTCATGCAGACCCGCGAGGGACTCGTGCGCGCGGCGAAGGAGTTCGTGGAGGATCTCGCCGCCGACGGTGTCGTCTACGGCGAGGTGCGATGGGCCCCCGAGCAGCACCTCGCCCGCGGCCTGGGCCTGGCCGACGTCGTGGACGCCGTGCAGGAGGGCATCGAACAGGGCGAGGACGCCGCCGACGCGCGTGGTCGCGACATCCGCGTCGGTCAGCTGCTCACCGCCCTGCGGCACACCGACAGCGCCCGCGACATCGCGGAGCTCGCGGTGTCGTGGCGCGGTCGCGGTGTCGTCGGCTTCGACATCGCCGGGCCCGAGGACGGCTTCCTCCCCTCGCGGCACCGCGCGGCGTTCGACTATCTCGCGGAGCAGTTCTTCCCGACGACGGTGCACGCCGGAGAAGGGGCGGGGCTGGCATCCATCCGTTCGGCGCTGATCGACGGCCGCGCACTGCGCCTGGGGCACGGCGTGCGCATCGCCAACGACCTCGACGTCGTCTCGCGCGAGGGCGAGGAGGTGCAGGTCACGTTCGGCGACCTCGCCCGCTGGGTGCGCGACCGTGAGATCACGCTCGAGCTGTCGCCGACGTCGAACCTGCAGAGCGGCGCGGTGAAGGCCTGGGGCGACACGATGGACGCCCACCCGTTCGACCTGTTGTACCAGCTCGACTTCTCCGTCACGGTGAACGTCGACAACCGTCTGATGAGCGCGACGACGCTCACGCGCGAGCTGGGCCTGCTGGCCCAGGCTTTCGACTACGACCTCGACGACCTCGAGGCCTTCCAGCTGAACGCGGCCGCCGGTGCCTTCCTCCCCGTGGAGGAGCGCGAGGAACTGATCGAGATCATCTCGGACGGCTTCCACCGCTGATCCGCCGGGCGTGCGCTCCGGTTCCGGCGCGCCCTGCGTGCCGCGCTCCGGATTCCGGCCGCACGGACGACTCACGCGTCCGTGCGACGTGTTTGCGCCGCCGCGTTGTTCCGGAGCGCGGGACGACCTGGCGCGACCTGGCCTCGGGGAGGCCGGGCCGCGTGTCGCGCGATCGGTGCGTTCTGCGTTCCGGATCAGAGGCCTCTCAGATGGCGCGGCTGTGCGGCGATTCGCGGACGACCGCGCGAACTTCCGGAGCGCCGGACGGTCGGGCCGCGATCGAGGATGTCCTGTAGCTGGAGACGGACGGCGTCCGGGCGCGAGAGGACGTCCACCGCGAGGAGGCGCACGGTGCAGTAGCCCTGCGCGAGGGCTGCGGCGTCACGGCGCCGGTCCCGAACGTGGGCCTCCCAATCGGAGTGGAACTGTCGGCTGTCGCATTCCACGATGAGCCACCCGTCGACCAGGAGGTCGACCCTCCCCACTCCTCCTCTGACGACCTGCAGGTCGGCTCGACGACCGAGAGTGCGCAGGATCAGCCTGACCAGTGTCTCGACTCCTGCCTCGCTGCGGGGATCCAGCAGCGCCCGAAGTACCTGGAACGCGCGCGGGAGGCGACGGAACACCTCGTCGATGCCCTCGGCATCCACCACACCGAGGTGCCATGCGCTGTCGAGCGTGGCTATGGCGTGGCGCGCTCTTTGGCAGAGGACCGCCTGCGCCAGCGCTTCCACCACCTCGACAGCCAACGAGTCGGAGGGCGCAGACGACGACCGCCAGTGGCAGCGAACACGGGCGGGCCGGGGTGGGAGACGCGTCGCGTGCCGATCGATCTGGACGTGCGGACCGTCGTGCGTATGGACGAACACTCCGAGATGCGACAGCAACGAGATGCAGTCGACGCGACCGCCCCACCGCGCGGCGTCGATGAAGACGTCCGGCGTGTCCTCGGGAGCGTATCGACCCAGGCGAAGGCGGATGAGGCGGCCCTGCCTCACGGCGGTCGCGATGTCTCGCTTGGTCAGGCCCGCGTCTCGCAGGGCGCGTGTGGAGAGGGCGTTCGGGAGCGGGGGAGGGGTCTGCACCCGTCGAGGGTCGTCAGAACCTCGGTCCTGCCGGGGGTGTTCCGTGCACCTGTGGACTGTTCCGAGCCTGTGCAGAAGGAGTGAGCGCCGGCGTTGCCGTGTGCCTCGCTCCGGACAACTCCTGCCCACCCCCCGCAGGGCGGGGTCGGGCCTGTGGCCTCTTGTCGGATTCTTCCGGAGCGCGGGACCCGCCGACCCGCCGGCGCGCCAACGCGCCCGCCCGCCGCCCCGTCACCGGCCCCGCCGGGGCTAGGGCCGCGGCAGGAAGCCGGCGAGCTGCTCGGCGATCACGCGATCGACCTCGGCGGGGTCGGCGGTCGGGGTGCCGTCGCCGGGCTGCGGGCCGTACGCGCCGAAGGACGCGTGGGAGGCGCCGGGGATCTCGACGAACGTGGCGTCGGCGGGCAGCTCGCCCTTGGCATCCGCGATCTTCTGGGGCGTGCTCAGGCCGTCCTCCGAGCCCGACAGGCTGAGCACAGGAATGCCGGATGCCGAGAGGTCGGTCGCGCAGTAGGAGGCGAAGAGCACGAGGGCGTCGGCGTCGGTCGCGAGCTGGCAGGCGCGCACGCCGCCGAGCGAGTGTCCGCCGACGGCCCAGGCCGACACATCGGGCGCCAGGTCGGTGAACGTCGACAGCGGCCGCGGGTCGAAGAACGCGAGGTTCAGCCACGGGCGGGTGATGACGACGGTGATGCCGCCGTCGACGACCGTGTCGGCGAAGGTCGCGATGTACCCCTCGGCCTCGACCTTCGCGCCGGGGATGAACACGAGTCCCTGGCCGGTCGCCCCCGACGTGGGGGAGAGCACGATGGCTGTGCCGTCGTCGGCGATCGTGAGACCGGGATCGGCCTCGGCCTCGGCGAGCGGGGCGGGCTCGGGGCCCATGACGCCCACCTGGCTGTAGATCAGGATGCCGCCGACCAGCAGCACGAGCAGGGCGCCGAGGCCGCCGAGGGTCCAGCGCAGCCAGCGACGACGGCGGGGCTTCCTCGTCTCGGCGGTGGCAGCAGGGTTGTCGCGGTCGGGCACTCCCCGAGGGTAACGCGCCCCTGCCCGGCCGCCGGACGCGCCACCGTGCCCACGCGGGTAGGCGCACGGCGCACGCATCCCCGGAAACGACCGCCGCCGATGCGATGCACGGGGCATCTCATCGGCGGCGGGGGAGATCGCTCGATCGCTCAGGAGACGAGGGCCGCCTGACGGGCCGCGACGATCTCGACGATCCGCGCGTACAGCGGGTGCTCAAGAGTCAGCCCGGTCACCTCCGCCGTGAAGGCCTCGGCGTCGAGCTCGCGCAGCATCCGTTGGAGGTCGACGGCCTGGGCGTCCTCGGCATCCGAGAACTCCAGCGCGGCGGCCATGGCCGCCACGAGCGCGTCGACGGGCAGGCCGCGCTCGACCGCCTCGGCGGCGGGGCCGACGAACCGCTCGTGGCGCGAGAGCTTGCGCAGCGGTTGCCGACCGACCCGCCAGACGGTGTCGGGCAGGGCGGGGTTGCGGAAGCGGCGCAGGATCGTCGCGCGGTACTCGCCCTGCACGGCCGCGTCGAGCTCGTGCTTCTCGACGAGCAGCGCGCTGGTCTCCTCGAGTGCCGCTTCGACCTTGGCGGCGATGGCCGGGTCGGCCAGGGCATCCGAGATGCGGTCGACGCCGGCCTGCGCACCGAAGTACGCCGTGGTGGCGTGTCCCGTGTTGACCGTGAAGAGCTTGCGCTCGATGTACGGCTCGAGATCGTCCACGAAGTGGGCGCCCGGGATGTGCGGCGGGTTCTCGCCGAACGGTGCCCGTTCGATCGCCCACTCGTAGAAGGGCTCGACGGTCACGTCGATACCGCCGCCGGCCTGGGCCGGCACGATGCGGTCGACCGCGGTGTTGGCGAAGACGGCACGGGCCGCGAGGGCGTCCCACGAATCTCCAGCGAGCTCGATGACGTGTTCGCGCAGCTGGTCGGTCGCGCCGATCGCGTTCTCGCACGCCATGATCTGCAGCGGCGCGAGGGAGGGATCGCGCAGGGCGAGCCCCGCCACGATGTGCGGAGCGACGAACTTCAGGATCGTGGGACCGACGGCGGTGGTGACCACGTCGGCCGTGGCGATCTCGTCGACCAGGGTCTCGGCATCCACCGAGCTGTCGATCGCGCGGAAGCCGGTCACCTCCTTGTCGACACCCCCGTCGCCGACCTCGTGCACGGTGTACGACGAGGCCGAGTTGATGGCCTCGACGAGGGCCGCCGACACGTCGGAGAAGACGAGGTCGTAGCCCCCCTCGTGCAGCAGGAGGCCGACGAAGCCGCGGCCGATGTTGCCGGCCCCGAAGTGGACGGCCTTCATGCGTTGACGGACCCGGCGAGGGCCTGGAACAGCTCCTCGGGGGAGGAGGCGGCCTTTAGACGGGTGACGTCGTCCTCCTCGGAGAAGAGGATCGCGATCTGCGACAGGATCTCGAGGTGCTCGTCGCCCTTGCCGGCGATTCCGATGACGAAGCTCACCGGCTCCCCGCCCCAGTCGACGCCGCCGTCGTAGCGGATGACCGAGAGACCCGAGGCGAGGATGGCCTGCTTGGTCTCGTTCGTGCCGTGGGGGATCGCGAGCTCGTTGCCCATGTACGTGGACACGGTCTCCTCGCGCTGCTGCATGGCGGCGAAGTAGTCGGCGGTGACGGAGCCCGCGGCCTGCAGGAGGTCGGCCGCCTCCTTCATCGCCTCCTCTCGGGTGGCGCTCCCGGGGTGGATGCGGACGGATTCGATGCGGAGGACGTTCGACATGGTTCTCGCCTTTCTCGTCGTGCTGTCCAGCCTCGCAAAACGCGAGCCGGACGGGAAGACGGAGGAGCCGGGGTTGTGCCCCAGCCCCTCCGTGATAGGGGTTACTTCGCGTCGTGCTGCGAGCGGACCATCTCCACGACCTCGTCGTACTTCGGCGAGTTCATGAAGTTGTCCACCGAGACGTGCACGGCGTCGGGCGACTGCGCCTTGGCGCGGTCGGTCAGCTGGTTCTGCGTGATGATCAGGTCGGCCGAGCCGTCGAGGTTCGCGATGGCCTGGTTGGTCACCGTGACGCCCTCGATACCGGCCTTCTTGATCTTGTTGCGCAGGACGCTCGCGCCCATGGCGGAGGAGCCCATGCCGGCGTCGCAGGCGAACACGATGGTGTTCAGTTGCTTCGTCGCCACGGCGCCGTCGAGTCCGCCGAGCGCTCCGTCGACGTCGCGGTCGGCCGACTCCGTGGTGCCCGATCCGGTCGTGCCTGCCGCACGGGTGCGCAGTGCGCCGAGGGTGGCCGACTCCTTGCCCTTGTTCGCGGCGGTCTGATCGATGGCCGCGGCGAACGCGTCGCCCTCGGCGTCCTGGTCGCGCTTGCGGGAGGCACGCAGGATCACTCCGGCCACCAGGAAGGTCACGACCGCGGCGACGAGCACCGAGAGGTAGACCACGAGCACGTTGCCGACGCCGCCGCCCGCCGCGGCCGCGGTCACCGCGATGATGCTCCCGGGGGCCGCGGGGAATGCCAGGCCGCCGCCGAAGATCATGTTCACGGCCACGCCCGAGGCGCCACCGGCGATGAGAGCGAGGATCGTGAGCGGCTTGGCGAGGGCGTACGGGAAGTAGATCTCGTGGATGCCGCCGAAGAACTGGATCACGATCGCGCCGGGCGCGGACGCCTTGGCGGCCCCGACACCGAAGAAGGTGAACGCGAGGAGCAGGCCGAGGCCCGGGCCGGGGTTCGCCTCGATGAGGAACAGGATCGACTTGCCGGACTCGGCCGCCTGCTCGATGCCGAGCGGGGTGAAGACGCCGTGGTTGATGGCGTTGTTGAGGAACAGCACCTTCGCGGGCTCGACGATGATCGACAGCACCGGGAGCAGGTTGAACTGCACCAGGAAGGCGACGATGCCGCCGAGGAACGCGCTGATGCCGAGGAAGACCGGACCGAACGCGAAGAACCCGACGATCGCGAGGACCATGCCGAGGATGCCGGCCGAGAAGTTGTTCACGAGCATCTCGAAGCCGGGGCGGATCTTGCCGTCCCACAGCTTGTCCATCTGCTTGGTGATCCAGGCCGCGAGCGGGCCCATGATCATCGCGCCGAGGAACATCGGGATGTTCGTGCCCACGATGACGCCCATCACGGCGATCGTGGCCACCACGCCGCCGCGGGCGCCGTAGACGATGCGTCCACCGGTGTTCGCGATGAGCAGCGGCAGCAGGTAGGTGATCATGACGCTGACCAGGCCGACGTAACCCTGGTAGGTGCCGGCGTCGCCCTCGGTCAGGGCGGTCATGGCGCCCGGCCACCCGATCGTCGCGGCGTCGCCGCCGCCGCCGATGATGTCAGCGACCGGCGACCAGTGCCACGCGGGGCCGAAGGGGCTGTTCGCGCCGAAGAACCCGGCGGGGATGAAGAGCATGGTGATGAATCCCCATGCGATGAATGCCGCGATGTTCGGCATGATCATGCCGGACAGGAACGTGCCGAATCGCTGTACGGCGATTCGCGCTCCTCCCGGCTGCGTGGCGGGTGACGTCGTCGTCATTGCGGTGTCTCCTTGGTGTGGTGCGCGGCGTACGCCGCGCGGTGGGGGGAGTGGCTCAGGCGGCCACGGTCTCCGAGGACGCGGCCTGGGCCGCCTCCCGAGCGGATGCCGCGTCGTCGGACGTCAGGGCGGCTTCGGCGATGCGGCGGGCGTCATCGAGGGTGTGGGTGAGGAGGGTCGCGCGCACGTCCGCAAGGGCCGTGGGGGCCATCGACAGCGTGGTGGCGCCGAGTCCGACGAGGACGACGGCCAGCAGCGGATCGGCCGCCGCCTCGCCGCAGATGCCGACGGGCTTGCCGTGGGTGCGTCCGGCGGCGCCGACCTCGCGGATGAGGCGGAGGACGGCCGGATGCCACGGGTCCTGGAACGACGCCACCGAACCGAGCAGACGGTCGGCGGCGAGCGTGTACTGCGTGAGGTCGTTCGTGCCGATCGAGGCGAAGTCCGCGATCTGCAGGATGCGGTCGGCCAGGAGCGCCGATGACGGCACCTCGACCATGACGCCGGTCGTCTTCAGGCCGTAGTCCTTCGCGAGCGCGGTGAAGTAGCGGGTCTCCTCGACGGTGGAGACCATGGGGGCCATGACCCACAGGTCGGCGGGGCCGGCCTCGGTCTTGCGGGTGGCGGCATCCGCTTCGGCCAGGGCCGTCAGCTGCTCGCGGAGGATGTCCTCGCTCGCGCGCAGCGCGCGAAGACCGCGAAGGCCGAGGGCGGGATTCTCCTCGTGCGCGTCGTTGAGGAAGGGCAGGGGCTTGTCGGCGCCCGCGTCGAGCACGCGAACGACGACCTTCTTGCCGGGGAACGCGCTGAGCAGTTCGGTGTACGCGGCGCGCTGCTCCTCGACCGTGGGAGCGGAGCTGGAGCTGAGGAAGAGGAACTCGGTGCGGAACAGACCCACGCCCTCGGCCCCGAGCTCGACGGCCTCGGCGGCACCGCCCGGCTTGCCGAGGTTCGCCAGCAGGGGCACCTTCGTGCCGTCGGCGAGGGCGCCGTCGGTGATGGGCGCGGATGCGGCGGCGGCTCGCGCGTCGGCGCGGTTCTGGGCACGGGCGAGGTCGTCGTCGCTGGGGTCGACCGTGACGACGCCGGCGGCGGCATCCACGATCACCGTCTCACCGTCGGCCAGGTCTTTCGCGCCGGCCGCGCCCACGACGGCGACGATCGACTTCTCGCGGGCGAGGATCGCCGTGTGCGAGGTGGGGCCGCCCTCGGTCGTGACCAGGGCCAAGACCTTCTCGAGGTCGAGCAGCGCCGTGTCGGCGGGGGCGAGGTCCTTCGCGACGAGCACGAACGGGTGACCGGGATCGGGGATGCCGGGGGCCGCGACGCCGCGCAGGCGGGCGATGACCCGCTGGGCGACGTCGTCGAGGTCGGCGGCGCGCTCGCCGAGGTAGCCGCCGAGGGCGACGAGCTGCTCGCGGAAGGAGGCGAAGGCGTCGTGGACGGCGAACTCGCCGGTCTTGCCGGCGGCGAGGCGGCTGTCGACCTCGGCCTCGAGCGTGGGGTCTTCGGCGATCATCGCCTGCGCCTCGAGCACGTCGCGAGCGGCGCCTCCGGCCTGCGCACCGCGCGCTTCGAGCTCGCGGGCGACGGCGCCGATGGCCTCGCGCACGCGCGCCGTCTCGGCGTCGACCGTCAGGTCGCTCTGGGCGTCCTTCGGGGCGGGCAGGGGCTCGGCCATGCGCGCGATGGGTCCCTGGGCCACGCCCAGTCCGATTCCGACTCCACGGAGTTCCGTCATGGTGCTGTTCTTCCTTTGCTTCGCGTCTTCTGCCGGCGTCATCACGCGGCGTCCTACTCGGCGTCTTTACTCGGCGTCGTGGTCGGTGGTCAGCAGTTCGCTGAGGCGGTCGATGGTGGCCTCGGCGTTGTCGCCGTCGGCGGTGAGGGTGACGTAGTCGCCGTACTCCAGACCCAGGGCGATGATGCCGAGGATGCTCGCGGCGTTGACCGGGGCGCCGGCGTCCTTGGAGAGCGTCACGGGGATGCCGGATTCCTTCGCCGCTTGGGCGAAGAGCTTCGCCGGGCGGGCGTGCAGGCCGTGCGACGATCCGATGCGGGCCGTCCGGGTGATTCGGGGCATGGGCGGAGTCCTTCTCGCGGGTCAGACGCTGTCGGCGGGGTGTCGGGCGCGAAGCGCCTCTTGGACGAGGGCGAGCGTGCGGCTGCCGTCGCGGTCGGCGAACACGTCGGCGGGCAGCAGGACCACCGACACACCGCGCGTCGCGGCATCCCGTTCGATGCGTCCCAGATCGTCCGCGAGGTGCGGACCGACCAGGACGATGTCGGAGGCATCGAGGTCGATCGGGAGCGATCGCACGGTTCCGGCGGACGCGGCGTAGTCGAGGCCGCGGTCGTGAGCCGCTCGACGCACACGCTGCGCCACGAACGTGCTCGACGCGCCCGCGCCGCACACCACGAGGATCCTCATCGAACCCGCCTCCTTACCTCTCGATTGTCGGGAACCGACTCTCAGCTGACAACCAGGTTCGTTTCCCACCCCCCGGAACACGGCTGCCGCCCGCCCGCGCCGCGACACGGGACGCGTGGTTGGATGGAGGGAGCGCTGCCAATCCGGGCGCGGCGCGGAGGACGGATCGTGACGACGAAAGTGCGCCAAGACCGCCTGCTGGCGTTGTTGCTGCGCGACGGGGAGTGGTCGACGGCGGCGTCCCTGGCGGACGCACTCGGGGTCACGCCCCGCAGCGTGCGCTCGTACGTGACGGCGATCAACGCGCGCGTGGGTGGGGGAGCGGCGATCGAGTCGGGCCCTCTCGGCTATCGGGCGGGGAGCGATGCCGCCACGGCGCTGCGCGCGACCGGGGGGGCCGATGCCGGCACCCCGCGCGACCGCCTGCACACCCTCGTCCGGCGCCTGCTGGATTCGGCCGACGGCATCGACGTCTTCGAGACCGCCGACGCGCTGCACGTGAGCGCCGCGACGCTGGAGGCGGATCTCTCCCGCGTGCGCGGACTGCTCGGCGGGACCGAGCTGACCCTCGAGCGCTCGGCATCCCTCGCTCGCCTGCGCGGGACCGAGGTCGCGCAGCGTCGGCTGCTGTCCAAGCTCGCCCATGACGAGATGGATGCCGGGCACTTCGACCTCGACGCGTTGCGGCGCACGCTCGGTGAGCGGTCGGTCGGTGCCCGGGCCTTCGGTCCCTTCAAGGCCGAGCTGGTCGCCGAGCTCGGCGCCCTCGGGTACTTCGTCAACGAGATCGGCATCGGCGACGTCGTGATGCACATCGCGATCGCGGCCGACCGCACCACGCGCGACCGCGCGCTCGGCTCGACGGGGACGGACGTGTCGGAGGCGACGGCCGCGGTCGCGGAGCTGCTGGACCGTCTCACGCTCAAGCACATCGGGGTGCAGCTGGGCCAGGGCGACCTCCGCCACCTCGCGACCCTGGTGCTGACGCGCATCGTCGCCCCGGGCGGGCCCGCGACCGACGACGTGCGCGCCCGTCTCTCGCCCGAGGTGGAGGCGGCCGTCCGCGCGGTCGTCGAGGCCGCGGCATCCCAGTTCCTCGTCGACATCGCGCACGAGGACTTCATCCTGCGGCTCGCGCTGCACGTGCAGAACCTGCTGCACCGGTCGCGGGAGCAGGCGTGGTCGCGCAATCCGCTCACGCGGTCGCTGAAGTCGACGTACCCGATGATCTTCGAGGTCGCCGTGTACATCGCGACGGGGCTGCAGGAGTCGCTCGGCATCCCGATCCTCGACGACGAGATCGCCTACGTCGCCATGCACGTCGGAGGCCGCCTCGAGCGCAGCCGTCGCGCCGATCAGCTGCTCACGGCGACGATCGTCTGCCCCGGCTACTACGAGCTGCACGAGCTGTTGCGGTCCAGCGTCGACCGGTCTCTCGGCCAGGCGATCGAGGTCGTCGGCGTCGAGACGCGCATCGACCCCGTCTGGGACGGCATCGACACCGACCTCGTCCTGACCACGATCGACCCGCCCCGCACCGGCGACCGGTTCGTGCGCATCCAGCCGTTCCTGACCGACGCCGACGTCGAGCGCGTGCAGTCCGCCGCCGGACGGGTGCGCCGCGGGCGTCGCCTCGCGCGCCTGCGGGCCGAGCTCGAGCGGTACTTCTCGCCCGAGGCCTTCGTGCGGGGGCTCGACGCCGCCGACGGCGAGGCCGGGGTGATCCGCGACCTCGGCGCCCTGTTGACCCGGCAGGGCGTCATCGACGACGACTACGTCGCGCGGGCCGTCGAGCGCGAGGGCATTTCGTCGACGGCATTCACCGACGCGCTCGCCGTGCCGCACGCCATGGGGATGACCGCGACGCAGACGCGCATCGCGATCGGGATCGCCGACCCCTCGATCGCGTGGGGGGAGGGACGCGTGCAGGTGGTGGCGCTCGTGGCCTTCAGCGAGACCGACCGCGAGGCGTTCCAGACGGTGTTCGAGCAGTTCGTCGAGGTGTTCAGCGAGCGCGACAGCGTGCAGCGCATCGTCCGGCGCGGCACGGATTTCACGGCGTTCCTCGACGAGCTCGTCGCCGTGATCGACGGCTGACGTCCGCGGAGCTCGGCGCTCGGCGCCCGGTGGCTTGCGGGGCGGCGCGCTGGGGCGCGGGCCGTGCACCGGGGCGTCCGCAGACCACCCCGGTGCACGGCCCGCGCCCCGGCCTGGCCGGTGCCTTGGTCCGCGCGGTGTCGTTGTCACGACCGGCGGGGCGGGGGCACGATGCCGAACATCGCGAGGCGCCGCCCCAGGGTCGCGGCGTCGCGAATGTCGTGCCAGCCCCACCGCGCGAGCCGCCGCTGGGTCGTGCCTCGGATCCAATCCTCGCGCTGCTTCTCACGTTCGACGACCGCGCGGGGGGCCTCGCCCGCGGCGTCAGCGAGCGCCCGATACTTCGTCATGCCGTCGAACTCGCCCCACGCGTCGACGTCATTCAGGCCGAAATCCACCCAGTACGTGCTTCCGTGCGGTCCGGGCACCGCGACCTGAAGCGCGGGGGATGCGAAGCCCAGGTCGAGCAGTCGTAGCCTGCTGAGGCTCTCGCCGGGCAGCTGCGCGCGACCGTCGGCCAGAGCCAGGACGCGTTCCGCCCGAGCCCGGCCACGCTCGGTCGCGGCGGCGACTCGTCCCGCTTGATCGCGCAAGGTCTCGGCCGCGTCGATGTCGTACGTGCCGGGCGGTGAGAACGCCACCTGACGCAGGGCGGCGTCGGCGACGCACACCGCGGTGTCGCGGGATTCGTGGCGGGCGACATCGACGATCGTTCGCGCGAGGGGCGTGCACAGGAGTTCGCCCACCCGCACGGCATCCGAGTATCCGGCGATATCCCGGTGTCGGACGACTCCTTCGCCCGCCCCCGGACGGGCCTCGCCCGCGAGGACGTGGAGCCGGCCGTCGTCGCGAATGACGGGCAGGCCGAGCAGGGCGGCGGCCGTGACGCCGCAGAAGACCGGGGGCGTTCGCGCCACGACCTCGTAGGCCCGAGCGCGGACGACAATTCTCTGTTCGGGGGAGAGGTCCGCGACATCCGAGGAGGAGACGTACACGCCGCGACGGAGCGACAACAGGTGCCCGGACTCGACTTCCTGGCGGATGCGGCGGGAGTGCCATCCGCGTGCGTCGAGCTCTGATCGGAGGATGAGCGGTGGGGAGAATGCGGATGCCACCCGCCCACCATCGCAGCCACGGCACGACAGAACGGCCCCCTCATCTCCCATCTGTGCAGGAGATCTCCTTCTCGCGGCTTGTGCAGGGCAGCGCGGCCGCGCCCGGGGCGGCCTGCCTCGCGCAACGCGCCCGCGTCCGGGGCGGCCTGCCTCGCGCAACGCGCCCGCGTCCGGGGCGGCCTGCCTCGCGCAACGCGCCCGCGTCCGGGGCGGTCTACGTGCAGCGGGTCGCTCGGCGACCACCCCGCTGCACGTCCGGCGCCCCAAACCCGTCAGCACAGAGACGCCCGCGACGTCAGCGCGCCGACACCCCGCCGCGGCGGCACGCCCCGACGCCCGCGACGTCAGCGCACGGACGAGAGCAATGCCTCGGCCCCGGCGTGCAGCGCGGCGAGGCGACGCGCGGCCTTCTTCGCCGACGGTGCTCGCACGTCGAGGTAGAGCTTGAGCTTGGGCTCCGTGCCGCTCGGGCGCACGATCAGACGCGACCCGTCCTCGAGCCACACCCGCAGCACGTCACCCGGGGGCAGCCCGTCGACCCCGAGCAGCAGGTCGTCGACGCGGGCGACGGCGACCTCGCCCACCGCGGCGGGAGGGTCGGCGCGCAGGGCGGCCATGATCCGGCCGATCTCGCTCACGTCGGTGACGCGGATCGAGATCTGGTCGCTCGCGAACGCACCGAAGGTGTCACGGAACTCCCGCAGCAGGTCGGCGAGTGTGCGGCCCTCGCTGCGTGCCTCTGCGACCATCCCGAGCAGCGCCGTCGCCGCCGAGATCCCGTCCTTGTCGCGCACGACCTCGGGGTTCACCAGGTAGCCGAGGGCCTCCTCGAAGCCGAAGACGAGTCCGGGGGCCCGCGAGATCCACTTGAACCCGGTCAGCGTGGAGTGGAACTCCAGGCCGTAGTGCTCCGCGACGACCTGCAGGCCGGGCGACGAGACCAGCGAGCAGGCGAGGGATCCCCCGGTGCCGGTCTCGGCGGCGGCGCGGGCCGCGCGCCAGCCCAGGAGCAGGCCGATCTCGTTGCCGGTCAGCCGGCGCCATCCCCCCTCGGCCCCCGCGTCCGGGAGTGCGACCGCGAGGCGATCGGCATCCGGGTCGTTCGCGATCACCAGTTCGGCCTCGACCGCGCGCGCGGTCTCGAACGCGAGGTCCATCGCTCCCGGTTCCTCCGGGTTGGGGAAGGCCACCGTGGGGAAACGGCCGTCGGGGTGGATCTGCGCCTCGACGACGACCGGCTGCGGGTACCCGGCGGTGGCGAGGACGCTCGACACCGTCTCCCACCCCACGCCGTGCATCGCGGTGTAGACCCACCGCAGTCCCTCGGCGCCGGCGGGCGCGGGGGCGACGGCGGCGGTCGCGGCGACGTACGCCTGGACCACCGACTCGGGCGCATTGGCGTAGCCGACCGAACGCGGCAGCACCGTGACGTCGCCGCGGTCGGCGACGTTCTGGATGTGCGCGGCGATCTCGGCGTCGGCGGGCGAGACGATCTGGGCGCCCTCGTCGGCGCCGCCGAGGTACACCTTGTAGCCGTTGTCGTCGGGCGGGTTGTGGCTCGCGGTCACCATGACCCCGGCGTCGGCGCCCAGGTGGCGCACCGCGAAGGCGAGCACGGGCGTCGGCAGGGGTCGCGGCAGGAGGATCGCGTGCAGCCCCGCCCCGGTGAAGATCTCGACCGAGTCGCGCGCGAAGACGTCGGAGTTGCGACGTCCGTCGTAGCCGACCACGACGGTGGGCGTGCCGGAGGAGCGCTCGCTCAGGTACGCGGCGAATCCCGCCGCCGCCTGCGCCACGAGTACGCGGTTCATGCGGTTCGAACCCGCCCCGAGCGTGCCGCGCAGGCCCGCCGTCCCGAAGGCGAGCCGCGTCGAGAAGCGGTCGGCGAGGTCGTCGGCGGCGGCGTCGTCGCCCTCCTCGACCCGCGCGATCAGTCGCGAGAGCTCTTCGCGAGTGACCGGGTCCGGGTCCTGCGCGAGCCAGGCGCGGGCCGCGGTGAGGTACTCGCTCACAGCGCGTGGACCACGCGGGCCAGCAGCGCGGAGATGACGGGCTCGGCCTCGCGGCCGGCCTCGAGCACCTCTTCGTGGCTGAGCGGTGTCTTCTGGATGCCGGCGGCCAGGTTCGTGATGAGCGAGAAGCCGAGCACCTCCATGCCCGCCTGTCGTGCCGCGATCGCCTCCAGCGAGGTCGACATGCCCACGATGTCGCCCCCGATGATCCTGGCCATCTGCACCTCGGCGGGCGTCTCGTAGTGTGGCCCGCGGAACTGCGTGTAGACGCCCTCGTCGAGGCTCGGATCGATCTCGCGGGCGATGTCGCGCAACCGCTTCGAGTAGAGGTCGGTGAGATCGATGAAGGTCGCGCCCTCCAGCGGGGAGTCGGCCGTGAGGTTGATGTGGTCGCTGATGAGCACGGGCTGGCCGGGCTTCCACGTCTCGCGGATGCCGCCGGCGCCGTTGGTGAGGATCATCGTGGTCGCGCCGGTCGCGGCGGCGGTGCGCACGCTGTGCACGACCCGACGCACGCCGTGGCCCTCGTAGTAGTGGGTGCGCGCGCCGATGACGAGGACGTTCTTCCCCCCGGGGGTGCGGACGCTGCGGAGCGTCCCGACGTGTCCCTCGAGCGCGGGCTTGCTGAAGCCGGTGACCTCGGTCGCCGGGAACGACGCCGTCTCGTCGCCGATGAGCTCGGCGGCGCGTCCCCACCCGGATCCGAGGGTCAGGGCGATGTCGTGGTGCTCGACGCCCGAGAGACGGGCGATGTCGGCCGCTGCGGCCGCGGCGACCTCGAACGGGTCGATCGCCGGGTCATCGAGCGGGTGAGAAGTGCTGTTGGACATTCCCCCACTTTAGGAAGCGCCGAGCCCCGGGGCCAGACGCGCGGACCGCGCGTCGTCCGGGGGAAGCGCCCTGAGGAAGAATGGATGCCATGGTGCAGAGCTTCGAGCGCAAGCAGTCCGTCGCGATCGTCGGGGGCGGCCCCGGTGGCTACGAGGCGGCCCTGTCCGCGGCGCAGCTGGGCGCGGACGTCACCCTCGTCGAGCGTGCGGGTGTCGGCGGCTCCGCCGTCATCACCGACGTCGTGCCTTCGAAGACCCTCATCGCCACGGCCGATGCCGCGGTCGCGATCCGCAACGCCAGCAGCCTCGGTGTGCAGCTTTTCGCCAAAGACGACCGCGGCAAGCCCCTGACCCCCGAGGTGGCCATCAATCTCGCCGCCGTGAATCAGCGGCTGCTCTCGCTCGCCCGCCAGCAGTCCGACGACATGCGCTCGTCGCTGCTCGAGGCCGGGGTGCGCATCATCTCTGGGCACGGGCGTCTCGACGGTTCCGGCGCGGTCGTGGTGTCGACCGAGGCCGGCGGCACCGATTTCGACCGCGTCGAGGCCGAGACGCTCGTCGTCTCGGTCGGCGCCTCTCCGCGCGAACTGGCCTCCGCCAAGCCCGACGGCGAGCGCATCCTCACGTGGACGCAGCTCTACAACATGAAGTCGGTGCCCGCGCACCTCATCGTCGTCGGCTCCGGTGTGACGGGCGCCGAGTTCGCCTCCGCGTACATGAACCTCGGCGCGAAGGTGACGCTCGTCTCGAGCCGCGATCAGGTGCTCCCCGGTGAGGACCAGGATGCCGCCGCGGTGCTGGAACGCGTCTTCCAACGCGGCGGCATGACCCTGCTGGCGAAGGCGCGCGCCGAGTCTGTCGTCAACACCGGCGACGGTGTCGTGGTCACCCTCGCCGACGGCCAGACCATCGAGGGCAGCCACTGCCTCATGGCGGTGGGGTCGATCCCGAACACCGCCGGTCTGGGTCTCGAGCAGGCGGGTGTGCAGATGACGGCATCCGGTCACATCCGTGTCAACCGCGTCGCGCGCACCTCGGTGCCCAACATCTACGCCGCGGGCGATTGCACGAACTTCTTCCCGTTGGCCTCGGTGGCATCCATGCAGGGCCGTCAGGCGATCTTCCACGCGCTCGGCGACATCGTCATCCCGCTCGAGACGCGCCGCATCACGGCCAACATCTTCACCGCCCCCGAGATCGCCACGGTCGGTTTCAGCGAGCAGGACGTCACCGAGGGCCGCATCGCCGGCGTCGTGCGCAAGCTGCCGCTGTCGGCCAACCCGCGCGCGAAGATGCAGGGCATCACCGACGGTTTCGTCAAGCTCATCGCCCGCAAGGGCAGCGGCACCGTGATGGGCGGTGTGATCGTCGGACCGAAGGCGTCGGAGCTCATCTACCCGATCGCGATCGCCGTCGAGCGCCGACTGACCGTCGACCAGGTCGCGCGGGTGTTCGCGGTGTACCCGTCGCTCACGTCGAGCATCACCGACGCCGCGCGCGCGATGCACATCGTCGACCGCGACGACCCGGGCGAGGACTGAGCATCGCGGATGCCGGGCCCCCGGCGTCCGCTCCCACCGCGTCCGCTCCCGCTCGGCCGGGTTCCGGTGCCACCCCACGCGGGAACGCGATCCGTGCGCGTGAACGTGTCGTCTGCGCGTTCACGCGCACGAATCGCGTTTCCGCGTCTCAACCGGCTCGGCACCGCCGCCCGCGTACGACGCCCGCGTACGACGGCGGCGCCGCACCCCGAAGGGCGCGGCGCCGGGGGCGCGTGCGGGACGCGTCAGGTGATGAGCAGCAGCTGGTGCCCCGCCGACACCGTGGTGCCGGCGGTGGCGTCGATCCCGGCGACGGTGCCGTCCTTATGAGCCTGGATGGGCTGCTCCATCTTCATCGCCTCGAGCACGACCACGAGATCGCCCTTGACGACCTGCTGGCCCTCCTCGACGGCGACCTTGACGACTGTGGCCTGCATGGGCGACTTCACCGCGTCGCCCGTGGCGCCGGCGGCCGGCGAGGCCGCGTGCGAGCGACGGGACGGGGGAGCGGCGGCCGGTCGCCCGACCTGCGGGGCGGCGGCCGAGATGCGATCGGGCAGGCTGACCTCGAGGCGCTTGCCGCCGACCTCGACGACCACGGTGTGGCGTCCCTCCGTCGCGGAGGGCGCCTCGAGCTCCCCGTCCCACGCGGGGATGTCATTGACGAACTCCGTCTCGATCCAGCGCGTGAAGACCCCGAACCGGCCGTCCTCGGCGGTGAACGCGGGCTCGCGCACGACCTTGCGGTGGAACGGGAGCACGGTGGGCATGCCGGCGACCTCGAACTCGTCGAGGGCGCGACGCGAACGCTCGAGCGCCTCCGCGCGGTCGCGGCCCGTGACGATGATCTTCGCCAGCAGGGAGTCGAACGCCCCCGAGACGCTGTCGCCCGCGGTCACACCGGAGTCGAGACGGATGCCGGGGCCGCCGAACGTCTTGAAGACGTGGATGGGGCCGGGCTGGGGCAGGAAGTTCCGGCCCGGGTCCTCGCCGTTGATGCGGAACTCGATCGAGTGTCCGGTCGGTGCCGGGTCGTCGTATCCGAGCTCCTCGCCCTCGGCGAGACGGAACTGCTCGCGCACGAGGTCGAGGCCCGTGACCTCCTCGGAGACCGGGTGCTCGACCTGGAGGCGGGTGTTGACCTCGAGGAACGAGATGGTGCCGTCGGCGCCGATGAGGAACTCGCACGTGCCGGCACCGATGTAGCCGACCTCTTTCAGGATGGCCTTGGATGCCGCGTACAGGACCGCGTTCTGCTCGTCGGTGAGGAACGGGGCGGGGGCCTCCTCGACGAGCTTCTGGTGACGCCGCTGCAGCGAGCAGTCGCGCGTGGAGACGACCACGACGTTGCCGGCGGCGTCGGCGAGGCACTGGGTCTCGACGTGGCGCGGCTTGTCGAGGTACTTCTCGACGAAGCACTCGCCGCGACCGAAGGCCGCGACCGCCTCGCGCGTGGCCGACTCGAACATCTCGGCGACCTCGTCGAACTCGCGGGCGACCTTCAGACCGCGTCCGCCTCCGCCGTACGCGGCCTTGATGGCGATGGGCAGGCCCACCTCCTTCGCGAAGGCGACGACCTCGTCGGCACCCGACACGGGGCCGGGGGTTCCGGGGGCGAGGGGAGCGCCCACCTTCTCGGCGACGTGGCGGGCGGTGACCTTGTCGCCCAGCGCCTCGATCGCATCGGGCGAGGGGCCGATCCACACCAGGCCGGCGTCGATCACGGCTCGGGCGAAGTCGGCGTTCTCGGCGAGGAAGCCGTAGCCGGGGTGCACGGCATCGGCGCCCGAACGGCGCGCGACGGAGAGGATCTTCTCGATCGAGAGGTAGGTGTCGGCGCTCGTGGAACCGTCGAGGGCGTAGGCCTCGTCGGCGAGGCGCGTGTGCAGGGCGTCTCTGTCCTGATCGGCGTAGACCGCGACCGAGGCCCGGCCCGAGTCGCGGGCGGCACGGATGACACGGACGGCGATCTCGCCGCGGTTGGCGACAAGGACCTTGGCGATCTTCGGCATCCTCCCAGCCTACCGAGCGGCAGGGGGCGCCTTTTGACCCTCCTCGACAAGAATCGCCGAAAAACGTGTGTCAGAACCTACGAACGATTCCAGAGCGTCGTCCAGGAGCCGCCCAGCTCGCGGACGAGTCGGCGGACGGTCGACAGCGACATCCCGATGACGGTCGACGGGTCGCCCTCGACCCTCTCGATGAAGGCGCCGCCGAGGCTGTCGACGGTGAAGGCCCCGGCCACGAGCAGCGGTTCGCCGCTGGCGACATAGGCCGCGATCTCGTCGTCGTCGACGTCGGCGGCGAATGTGACCGACGCCTCGGCCACGGCGTGCGCCTCGACCGCAGCGGCGCCGGGCGAGAGTCGGAAGACGCTGTGCCCCGAGTGCAGCACGCCCGTACGCCCCCGCATTCCGCGCCAGCGGGCGGTGGCCGCCTCGGGGGTGTAGGGCTTGCCGAGGATCTCGTCCCCGAGCTCGAACATCGAGTCGCCGCCGATGACGAAGCCGTCGAAGCCCGGGTCCTCCTCGCGCAGCCGCGCGGCCACGTCCTCCGCTTTGCGCCGGGCGAGCAGCAGCACGTGCTCGGGGGCGGGGAGGCGGCGTCCCTCGGCCGCTTCCACCTCGGCGATCACGGCCTCCTCGTCGACGCGGGGCGATCGGGCCTCGGGTTCGATCCCGGCTTGGCGCAGCAGCATGAGTCGAGCCGGGGAGGTGGATGCCAAGCACACGCGCATGCGTCCACGCTAGCGGCGCTGCGGGCGCTGCCGGGCGCTGCAGGGTGCCGAAGGGGTCGCCGGTCAGACGGATGTGTCAGGCTCGGACAATGCATGACGGCGACCTCATCGATCTCGACATCACCGGTATCGCCCACGGCGGGGTGTTCGTCGGGCGTCACGAGGGCCGTGTGATCTTCGTCGCCGACACGCTCCCCGGCGAGCGGGTGCGGGCGCGGCTCACCGATACGCGGAAGAAGTCGTTCTGGCGCGCCGACGCGGTCGAGGTGCTCGACGCGGCCCCCGAGCGGCGGCCGCACGTGTGGTCGGCCGCCGACATCGGCGTGGCGCCCGAAGACCGGCCGGGCGGGGCGGAGTTCGGGCACATCGAGCTCGCGCACCAGCGGCGGTTGAAGGAGCGCGTCATCCGCGAAGCGCTGGAGCGTGTGGGGCGCCTCGAGCTCCCGGTCGACGTGCGCGCCGCCGGCGACGCGGACGACCCGGAGACCGCGGACGGCACGGGCTGGCGTACCCGGGTGAGCCTGCACGTCGACGACGAGGGACGCGTCGGTGCCTATGCCGCGCGCTCGCACCGCGTGATCGAGACCCCCGACCTGCCCCTGGCCACGCCCGCGGTCGCCGAGGCCGCGGCCGCCGCGCGTGCGGCCCAGCCCGGGCGCCTCGACCTCGTCCAGCCGGCGGACGGCCGCGTGCGCGTGCTGCCGCGGCCCGACGGGGCGCGGAGCCGGCCCGCTACCGAGGTCGTCGAGGAACGGGTGGGTGGCCGTACGTTCCGCGTCGACGCGGGCGGCTTCTGGCAGGTGCACCGTCTCGCGGCTCGCACGCTCACCGCGCTCGTCGCCGAAGAGCTCCGCCGGGACGGACGCGCACTGGACCCCGAAGCACTGCACCTCGACCTCTACGGCGGCGTCGGACTGTTCGCCGCGACGCTGGCCGACCTGGGCGGGCCGTCCACGCGCGTCGTCAGCGTCGAGTCGGATCCCCGCGCCACCGAGCACGCCGGCGAGAACCTCGCCGAATGGATCGGTGCACGTGCCGAGACCGCCCGCGCCGATCGCTTCATCGCGAAGCTCGCCGCCGACGCCTCGACGCGCGAGCGCGAGCGCCTGGCGCGGGGCGTCGTGCTCCTCGACCCGCCGCGCGCCGGGGCCGGGCGCGACGTGGTGGAGGGCATCGCCGCGCTCGAGCCCGCGACGGTCGTCTACGTCGCGTGCGATCCGGTCGCGCTCGCGCGCGATCTCGCGACGTTCGCGGAACGCGGCTATCGCGCCGACGGCGGGATCCGCGGCGTCGACCTGTTCCCCCACTCGCATCACGTCGAAGCGGTGGCCGTTCTGCGCAGATGACCCGCCGATCGGCGGGTGTCCAGGCCCCTGACACGGGGATGCGCGCCGATACGATGTGGAGATGACCCGCGTCGCTCTCATCGATGATCACGAGTCGGTCCGGCTCGGGCTCGAGGCGGCGCTGGCCCAGACCCCCACGACGCACGTGGTCTTCTCGGGCGCGAATGTCGCGGCGTACCTCGACTGGCGTCGGGTCACGATCGAGTCGCCCGCGGACGTGGTGGTCCTCGACCTCACGCTCGGCGACGGCACGACCGTGTCCGAGAACGTCGATCGTGTGGTGCGCGACGGCTCCAGCGTCATCATCCACAGCGTCGCGGATCGTCCTGCCGCGGTGCGCGAGGCGCTGGCGGCGGGAGCCGCGGGAATCGTGAGCAAGTCCTCGCCCACGCACGAGGTGCTCGGTGCGATCGGGACGGTGGCTCGCGGGGAGCTGCTCGACAATGTCGAGTGGGCCAGCGCGGTCGAGGGCGACCGCGCCTTCGCCGACGCCCAGCTGTCCGCGCGCGAGCGAGAGGTGCTGCGGTTGTACGCGGCGGGGCTGCCGCTGAAGGCGGTCGCGGAGCGACTGGGGGTGGCCTACTCCACCGCGAAGGAGAACATCACGCGCGTGCGCGTGAAGTACGTCGAGGTCGGTCGCCCGGCCCCGACGAAGGTCGACCTGCTACGGCGGGCGATGGAGGACGGCATCCTGCACGACGCGCCCGAAGCCGAGACCGATGCCTGAGACCCTCCGTTCGGAGGCCCAGCGAGCGGTCCTCGAGGAGGCCTGGGGGCGGATCCCGCACTCGCGCGAATCGCGTGAGGACCCCGGTTCGTTCACCCAGAAACGCATCGAGCGCGTTCTGACGCTGTTCGTCGGACCGGCGTCGCTGGCCCTCGGTGTGCAGGCGCTCGTCGCCGCGCTCGGCCGCGCCGACGAACGCGAGGGCTGGCACCTGCCGCTCGCGCTCGGCGTCTTCGTGCCGTTGGCCGCCATGATCATCGCCTGCGCGGTCGGACGCTTCGCCCGGTTCTTCGCCGGGACCTTCGCGGTGGTGTTCCTGGTCGCGCTCATGCTCTGGCCGGTCGCGACCGCCGGCGGACCACCGCCGTCTCCGCTGGAGAACCCCTGGATCTTCTACCTCATCAACGTCGCGACCGTCGCGGCCGTCGTCGCCTTCCCCCTCGCGCTGCAGGTCGCGTGGACCGTCGCCGCGCCCATCCTGTTCGGCATCGTGCGTCTCATCCAGGCGGAGGGGCGGAGCGAGTTCTCTGTACCGGTCGCGCTGGACGTGTCGTTCGCGTTGATCCTCGGCAGCGTCCTCGTCACGCTGACCTGGATGTACCGCTCGATCGCCACGCACGTCGACGAGACGCGGGCCGAGGCCGTCTCGAGCTACGCGGAGGCCGCCGCCACCGCCGCCACAGAGAACGAGAGGGTGGCGGTCGCCGCCCTCATGCACGACAGCGTCCTGGGAGCGCTCCTCGCCGCCGAACGGGCGTCCACGCCCCGTGAGCGCAGCCTCGCGGTGAGCATGGCGCGCGAGGCCTTGACGCGTCTGGCGAACGCCGAGAAGGACGCGCTCGAGGGAAGCGATGCGCCGGTGGATGCCACGCGCCTCGCCGACGACATCGAAGCCTCCGCGCGCGACCTGGGCGTCGAGATCGAGGTCCGTCGTCGAGTGCACCCCGACACCCCGCGCGTGCCGGGGCGCATCGCCCGCGCGCTGGTGCTCGCCGCCATGCAGGCGGTCGCCAACGCGGTGCAGCACGCCGAAGCGCGCGGGCTGACCGTCGAGGTGGCGGGCTACGCCGACCCGGGAAGCGTTCTCGTGCGTGTGCGCGATGCGGGGGAGGGATTCGACCTCGAGGCGATCCCGGCCGACCGGCTCGGCATCCGGGGCTCCATCATGGCGCGCGTCACCGCGGTCGGAGGTCGCTCCGACATCGAGTCCGGTCCGTCGGGCACGACCGTGACCCTCGAGTGGGAGAGCGGGGACCGCTGGTGACCGTCCGCGCCGTCCTGTCCGTCATCGCCCTCGCGTTCACCGCCTACCTGGCCGCACGCGGCCTGCTGTGGACCAGCCCCGACACGGTGGAGCGCGGCTGGCTCATCATCGCGGCCCTGGTGCTCTACCTCCCGGTGGCGTGGCTCTGGATCCTGCTTCCGGGTTCGCGGCGTCCGGGAGCGCCCGTGGGGACGCCGGGAGAGCGATCCAACCTGCCGAACTGGGCGGCGGCCCTGGCGCTGGTGACGTCGGTCGTCGTGCCGAACGCAGCCTTCCTCGCCGTCTCCGACGCGGGCCGGACGCAGCCGTTCGTGACCTGGGTCATCGGGGGAATCGGTGCTCTCATGACGATCGTGATGATCCGCCACCGGCCGATCGTGGCGTGGATCGGCATGGGGGTGCTGTCGGTGTCCGCGTCGGCCTGGCTCGGCTTCGTCTCGGCTCTCAGCCTCGGGCTGGTCGGATCCCTCGTCTGGGTCATCCTCGCCCAGCTCATGTCGATGGCGCTCGCCCGGACGGCGCGGGACGCCGCGCAGCTCTCCGAGCTCCAGCAGGCGGCGTCCGCCTGGCAGGCCGCTCAGAGCGGCCGTCAGCGTGAGAGGCGCCTGCACGTGCAACGGGCGCTCGGCCTCGCCGGCCCCGTCCTGGGTCGGGTGATCGAGACCGGCGGGAACCTGCGTCCGAGCGAGCGCGAGGCGGCGAGACTGGCCGAGCACAGCCTGCGCGACGAGCTGCGCAGCCCGCGCCTGCTCGATCAGGGCGTGCGCGCGCAGATCGACGCCGCGCGGCGACGCGGCTCGGCGGTCACGCTGTTCGACGAGGGCGGCCTCGAGGGTCTCGACAACGCCGCCCTGGACGCGATTCGCGCCGAGCTCGCCGACATCCTGCGCGGAGCGGAGTCCGAGCGTCTCATCATCCGCACGTCGCCGCACAACGGAGTCGCGGTGACGGTCGTCGGCCGATCGGCCGGAGACGGCGCGGGCGGCGATGATGACGAGGTCGACCTCTGGCGCGAGATCCGACGCCCGCGCTGAGGCCGGCGACGCCCGGATCGATCTCGCGGAAGAGGACGAGCCCCTCAGGGGGATGGGGGTGAGGGGCGGCGATTGCTCACCCCTCACCCATGCGGACGGTTACCCGAAAACCGGCCGCTTGGCCGGCACCGGCTCGATGAGCGGCCCGACCGAACGCACGAAGCGTTCCAGCTCATCCAGTATCCGTGAGGTGTCTCGGGTGCGTCTGTAGGTATTTCGGGGGACACTCGTGAGAGCGGTCTCAGCCGCTGAAGCCGTGCCAACCCGCCCTGCGGTCGAGGGGTCTGCGCAGCCCCCGCGCCGACAGTTCCCAGCGGGAGCGCGCAGCGATGTCGGGCACCGTGGCCTCGGCCACTTCGCGGGCGTACGCTTCGCTGACCACGACGATCGCCGCGGCCAGTTCCTCCTCGGTGGGCGCGCCCCGCACGACCTCCGCCACCACGGGGGGACGGTCGGCGTCGGCGTGTTCCTCGCTCACAGCGGGATGTTCCCGTGCTTCTTCGCGGGCAGGCTCGCCCGCTTGTTGCGCAGCGCCCGCAGAGCCTTCGCGATCGAGACGCGGGTCTGCGCGGGCTCGATGATCCCGTCGAGCTCACCGCGCTCGGCCGCGAGGAAGGGGGACGCCACGTTGTAGGTGTACTCGTTGGCCAGGCGCGTACGCACCGCCGACACGTCCTCGCCGGCGTCTTCGGCGCGCTTGATCTCGCCCCGGTAGAGGATGTTGACGGCGCCCTGGCCACCCATGACGGCGATCTCGGCGGTGGGCCAGGCGAGGTTGATGTCGGCGCCGAGCTGCTTGGAGCCCATGACGATGTATGCGCCGCCGTAGGCCTTGCGCAGGATCACGGTCACCAGCGGGACGGTGGCCTCGGCGTAGGCGTACAGCAGCTTCGCACCGCGGCGGATGACACCCGTCCACTCCTGGTCGGTACCGGGCAGGTAACCGGGCACGTCGACGAGCGTGACGATGGGGATCGAGAAGGCGTCGCAGAAGCGCACGAAGCGGCTGGCCTTCTCGCCCGCGTCGATGTTGAGGGTGCCGGCCATCTGGGAGGGCTGGTTGGCGATGATGCCGACCGTGCGGCCCTCGACGCGGCCGAAGCCGATGACGATGTTCGGCGCGAACAGCGGCTGCACCTCGAGGAAGTCGCCGGCGTCGACGATGCCCTGGATCACCGTGTGGATGTCGTACGGCTGATTCGGCGAGTCGGGGATGATCGTGTTCAGCGACCGGTCGGCATCCGTGGTCTCGAACTCGAACGGGGTGTCGTAGACGGGGATCTCGGCGAGGTTGTTGTCGGGCAGGTACCCGATGAGCCCCCGCGCGTAGTCGATGGCGTCGTCCTCGTCGTCGGCGAGGTAGTGCGCGACGCCGGAGCGGGTGTTGTGCGTGTGCGCGCCGCCCAGCTCCTCCATGCCGACGTCTTCGCCGGTGACGGTCTTGATCACGTCGGGACCGGTGACGAACATCTGGCTGGTCTTGTCGACCATGATCACGAAGTCGGTCAGGGCGGGGGAGTAGACCGCGCCACCGGCGGCGGGACCCATGATGATCGAGATCTGCGGGATGACGCCCGAGGCGGCCGTGTTCAGGCGGAAGATCTCGCCGTACTTGCCGAGGGCGACGACACCCTCCTGGATACGCGCGCCGCCGGAGTCGAGGATGCCGACGATCGGGATGCCGCTGCGCAGCGCCAGCTCCATGACCTTGATGATCTTGTCGCCGGCCACCTCGCCGAGCGACCCGCCGAAGGTGGAGAAGTCCTGCGCGTACACGGCGACGGTGCGGCCGTGGATCGTGCCGGTTCCGGTGACGACCGAATCGCCGTAGGGGCGCGACTTGTCCATGCCGAAGGCGGTGGTGCGATGGCGGACGTACTCGTCGATCTCGACGAACGAACCGGGGTCGACCAGCATCTCGATGCGCTCGCGGGCGGTGAGCTTGCCCTTCGCGTGCTGCTTGTCGCGGGCGGCGGCCTCGGCGTCGACGACGGCCTCCTGGAACCTGGTGCGCAGGTCCGCGATCTTGCCGGCGGTGGTGAAGAGATCGGGCTGGTCGGTCACGCATTCCACCCTAGCGACAGCGTCGGCGCCCACGTTGGAGGGTGCGCACAAGCGAATCGGCGGGGCGCTGTGGCATCCATTCAGCTCCCGGTCCGTGAGAGCTCGCGACCGACGAGCAAGCGGATGCCGTCCGCCCCCCGATTCCCTAGGGTGTGGGCATGTCGATCCCCGAAGCCGGATTCCCGCGCACCGCCACGGTCAGCTCCCGCGTCCAGGTGGTCGAGACCACGGACTCCACGAACGCCGACGTCGTCGCGGCCGTCACCGCCGACCCGGCCGGGTGGCCGAGCCTGTCGCTCCTGATCACCGACGACCAGCGGGCCGGGCGGGGGCGCCTCGACCGCTCCTGGACCGCCCCGGCGGGCACCGCGCTCGCGGTCTCGATGGTCGTGGACGCCTCGACGGTGCCGGTGACCCTCCGCGGCTGGATCCCGCTGATCGCCGGTGCCGCGATGACCAAGGCGGTGGGCGACCAGCTCGCCGGCCACAGCGGGACGACCGAGCTGAAGTGGCCCAACGACGTGCTCGTGGACGGGGCCAAGATCTGCGGCATCCTGGCCGAAGCCGTGCCGGGCACCTTCGACACCGTCGTGGTGGGTGCCGGCGTGAACACGCGCATGAGCCGAGCCGACCTCCCGGTGCCGACGGCGACGTCGTTCGCCGCGGTCGGCGCGTCGTGCGACGAGGACCGGCTCCTCGCCGACTACGTCGGGACCTTCTCCGACTTCCTCGCGGCGCTGTCGACGGGCGGCGAGGAGCGGGTGCACCGCGACGTCGAAAAGGTCTGCGCCACGGTGGGCCGCGAGGTCACCGTGGCCCTTCCCGACGGGACGAGCCTCACGGGCCGCGCGACGCACCTCGATCGGACAGGGCGTCTGGTCGTCTCGGCGGGGACCATCGTGACGACGGTGTCGGCGGGCGACGTCGTGCACGTGCGCTGAGAGACCCCTCCGCGTGTACACCCGGGGCCGGGCCGCCGACGCCCCACAATGAGAGGGTGACCCAGCCGACCAGCTACGGGGGACGCCCGCGCATGCCGGCGCCCGGCGCCTCCGCGCCCGAGCTGCGCATCGCCCGGGTCCGCTCCCATGCGCGACGGCTCGCGCTCTCGGCCCTCGTGCTGATCGGCGTCGCCGGTGCCACCGCGTACTACTACGACAACCTCCCCGCGCCCTTCGAGAACTGGATGCTGGTCACCGCGGCGGCCGTCGTGGTCGTCCTGCTCGTCGTGATCCCGTACCTGGCGTGGCTGTCGCGCTCGTGGACGATCACCACCCGTCGGGTCATCGAGCGCTCCGGGCTGTTCGGATCCCGTCGGCAGGAGATCTCGCACGTCCGCGGGTACGCGATACAGATGCGCCGCGGTGTGCTGCAGCGCCTGTGGGGCGCGGGAACGCTGACGCTGTCGAACGGCGTCGAGCCGCCGCTGCGGTTGAAGAACGTGCCGCACGCGGTCCTCCTGCACGAGACGCTCGTCGACCAGGTCGAGGTCAACCAGATCCTCGCGCACCGCGATTCCCAGGCCTTCGGCTCCGGAGCTGTCGAGGTCTGAGCACCCCGAGGCGATCATCCTGCCGACCGGGAAGGCGGGCGGTGGTCCCGGCTCGCGCCTGCACGAGAGGCCAGACAGAATGGATGCCGACGAAGGGAGCGGCATGGCGCTGCGAGTCGGAGTGATCGGTGGCGGACAGCTGGCGCGGATGATGATCGCGCCCGCCGTCGAACTCGGGATCGAGATCCGCGTCCTCGCCGAGGAGGAGGGCATGTCGGCCGCGCTGGCGGCGTCCTCGGTGGGCGACTACCACGACGCCGAGACGGTGCTGGCCTTCGCCCGCGACATCGATGTCATCACCTTCGATCACGAGCACGTGCCGCAGGACGTCCTCGCCGCGCTCGTCGACGCGGACGTGGCGGTCCACCCCGGACCCGCCCCCCTGGCGGTCGCCCAGGACAAGCTCGTCATGCGCGCGCGTATGGCGGAGCTCGGCCTGCCGCAGCCCGACTGGGCCACGGTGGCCGACGCCGCGGAGCTGCAGGCCTTCCTCGACGACCACGGCGGCCGCGCCGTGGTCAAGACCCCGCGCGGCGGGTACGACGGCAAGGGCGTGCGCGTGGTGGGTGCCGCGACCGAGGCCGACGACTGGTTCGCCGCGCTCGCCGAAGACGGCAACGGCGGTTCCCTCCTCGTCGAGGAGCTCGTCGACTTCACCCGCGAGCTGGCGCAGCAGGTGGCGCGACGCCCGTCCGGGGAGGTGCGCGCGTACCCCGTCGTCGAGACGGTGCAGCGCGGCGGGGTGTGCGCCGAGGTGGTCGCCCCGGCGCCCCGCGCCGACGCCCGCGTGCAGCGCGTCGCCGCCGAGATCGGTGTGGCCGTGGCCGAGGGCCTCGGCGTCACGGGGATGCTCGCCGTCGAGCTGTTCGAGACGAGCGACGAACGCATCCTCATCAACGAGCTCGCGATGCGGCCGCACAACAGCGGGCACTGGACGCAGGACGGCGCGGTCACGAGCCAGTTCGAGCAGCACCTGCGGGCGGTCCTCGATCTGCCGCTGGGCTCGACCGATGCCAGGGCCGACTGGACGGTCATGGTCAACGTGCTCGGAGGCCCCGCGGAGGGCACGCTCGAGGAGCGCTTTCCGGCCGCGCTCGAGGCGCACCCCGCCGCGAAGGTCCACACCTATGGCAAGGCGCCCCGCCCGGGACGCAAGGTGGGGCACGTGAACGTCTCCGGCGATGACCTGGACGACGTCGTCTACGAGGCCCGGGCTGCGGCGGCGTTCTTCGACTGAGCAGGTCTGAGCGTGCCGTTGCGAGATCTTCCAGCGAGCCGCCCTAGCCTGGTCCGGTGACCCGGCCGCTGCATTCCTCCGAGACGCCCCTGGTCGGCGTCGTCATGGGCTCCGACTCCGACTGGCGCGTGATGAACGCCGCCTCCGAGGTGCTGACGGAGTTCGGCATCCCCCACGAGGTCGAGGTCGTCTCGGCGCACCGCACGCCCGACAAGCTCGTCCGCTACGGCCGGGAGGCGCGCGTCCGCGGTCTGCGCGCGATCATCGCCGGGGCCGGGGGAGCGGCGCACTTGCCGGGCATGCTGGCATCCGTCACCGCGCTGCCCGTGATCGGCGTGCCGGTGCAGCTGGCCACGTTGGACGGTCTCGACTCGTTGCTGAGCATCGTGCAGATGCCCGCCGGCATCCCAGTGGCCACGGTCTCGATCAACGGGGCGAAGAACGCCGGACTGCTCGCCGCCCGCATCCTCGGCGCCGCGGACGCCGACATCGCCGAGCGCATCGAGGCGTACGCGCGCGACCTCGAGACGCAGGTCGAAGAGAAGAACCGTCGGCTCAAGGAGTCCCTGTGACCCTGGCGCCGCCGCGCGCATCCGCGCGCTCGCCGCTCGTCGAGCAGCGCCCCCTGCGTCACCCCGACGCCGGTTCGCGCGCCGTCATGACGCGCCGCGGGTGGTGGCTCATCGTGGCCAACTTCCTCATCCCCGGCTCGGCGCAGGTGCTGGCAGGCAATCGCCGCCTCGGTCGCCTCGGCCTCGGCGCCACCCTCGCGCTCTGGGCCGCCCTCGTCCTCACGGCGCTGGTCGGCCTGCTGGCACCCAGCACCCTCTTCGCGCTGGCGACCGGATCGTTCATCCCCGAGTTCCTCGCGTGGTTCCGGTGGGTGCCGCTGACGCTCGTGCAGCTGGTCCTCGTCGGCTATGCGGCGCTGTGGATCGTGCTCACCGTCGACACCCTCCGCCTGGTCCGGCTGGTCAAGACGGGCCCCCTGGCGCGCTTCGGCATCGCGCTGGTTTCGGTGGGTCTGACCGGCACACTGGTGGCGGGAGCCGGGTGGGCGGTGCAGACCGCGGGGACCACTCGCGATACGTTCGCCGAGGTCTTCGCCCAGTCCGCGCCGGTCGTCCCGCCCTCGGACGGGTACTACAACATCCTTCTGCTCGGTGGCGACTCCGGCGAGGGCCGCGACTCGATGCGCTTCGACAGCATCTCCGTCGTGTCGATCAACGCCTCCTCCGGTGCGGTCACGATCACCGGCATCCCGCGCGACATGCCGAACTTCCCGTTCGCACCCGGGCCCATGCAGGACGAGTACCCGAACGGTCACGAGGGACACTTCAGCGAGACCTGCGGCTGGGGGAGCGGGATCAACCAGCTGCGCACCGAGGTCGAGGTCTGCCAGGACGGCAACGCTCTGTATCCGGATGCCGTGTCTCAGGGCTCCGAGCCGGGCATCGAGGCGACCAAGGACGCCGCGGAGGGCATCCTCGGCATCCAGATCCCGTACTACGTGCTCCTCGACATGAAGGGGTTCGCCGACGTCGTGGACGCCCTCGGCGGGGTCGACATCACCGTCGACGAGCGCCTGCCGAAGGGCGGCCCCGCCTACGACGGGCAGCCCGTCGACGACTGGGCGTTCGGGTGGATCGGGCCCGGTGCGCAGCACATGGACGGCGATACCGCGCAGTGGTACGCCCGTTCGCGGTACACCACGAGCGACTTCGACCGCATGCGGCGTCAGCGTCAGCTGCAAGAGGCGATCCTCGCGCAATTTACCCCGCAGAACGTCCTCACGCACTTCAAGGAGGTCGCGGCGGCCGGGACGAACACGGTCGAGACAGACCTTCCCCAGGGGCTCATCGCCCCGACCCTCGTCGATCTCGCCATCAAGGCCAAGGACCAGCCCGTCTCGACCATCGAGCTCACGCCCGAAGGCGGCATCGACGAGTTCGATCCGGACTACTCCCAGATCCAGCAGATCGTGCACGACAAGCTGCATCCGCCCACCGAGACGGAGGCACCTTCCCCGTGACCGTCACCCTCCGCGTCGTGCTGGACCAGCTCGTCGCGCCCACCTCGCGCGACCTCGCCGAGGCCTCGGCCTCGCTCACTCAGGCGCTCATCGACACGGCCCCACGCGGGTGCGACGTCGCGGCCATCGTTCCCGCGCCCGGCCTGTCCGACGACGCGGGTGTCACGGGCCTCGCCGCCGAGACCCGCCTGTCGATGCGGCGGCGCGAGCTCGCGGCGTCCTGGCAGCTCGGCGTGGCGCCCGGTGTGGGCAAGGGCCTCATCCACTCGCCCACGGCGCTCGCCCCGCTCGTTCGACACGACCGCGTGAACGAGACGCACCAGATCGTCGTGACGCTCTGGGACCTGCGCGCCTGGGAGACACCCGAGGAGCTCCCGCGCGCCGAGGCGCTCGCGGCCCGTGCGCTCCTCTCCCGCGTCGCCAAGCACGCCGACGCGGTCGTCGTGCCCACCCACGCGATGGCGGAACGTCTCGGCGAGGTGGCGAAGTCGAAGCTCGTCGCCAAGGTCCGCGTGATCGGCGGTGCCCCGGCCGCCGGCCTTCGCGTCCCCTCCGATGCGGTCGGGCGTCTGCGCACCCTCGATCTGCCGACGTCGTTCCTCGCGCTCGCCGGGGGAGCCGCCCCCTCCGACGGCCTCGGCGGCGCGTTCACCGCGGTCTCCGCCGCCGGATGGGACGGCGACGTCGTGGTGCTCGACGTCCCCGACGGCGAGGAGCCCGCGGTCATCGAGCGGGCGGTGGCCGCCGGCATCCCGGAGGCGCGCGTGCACGCTCGCGGTTCACTCGACCAGTGGGATCGCGCCGCGGTGCTGACGCACGCGGCGGCCTTCGTGACCGCGTGCGCGCGCACCGACTGGCCGTGGCGCGCCGTCGACGCGCTCGCCGTCGGGATCCCGATCGTCGCGGTCGACACCCCCGTGCATCGGGAAGTCCTCGCGGATGCCGCGTCTTTCGCCGCGGTCGACGAGCTGGGGGCCGCGGTGATGCGCGCCCTGGGCGAAGACGGCGCGCGACTGCGCGTGCTCGCCGGTGACCGCGCGAAGGGCTTCGCGTGGGCGGCCTGCGCGGACCGCATCTGGGCCCTGCACGCCGAGCTGTGAGCCCCGGCGTCGCCACCCCCTCGCACGACTCCCGGCCCCTATGCTCGAACGCATGCCTGCACGCGCCGGGATCGTCGTCCGCACCCGCCATCGCCCGGCGTTCCTCCGTCGGGCGCTGAACGACATCGCCGCGCAGCGGTACGACGACTGGCGTCTGGTGGTCGTCGACGACGGCGGTGACCCGGCGGAGGTCGACGCGATCGTCGCCGAAGCAGCTCTCGGCGATCGTGCGAGCGTGATCCACATCGCGCCCGGCGCGGGCGGCCGCTGCATCGCCGCGAACGCCGGGGTGCGCGCCCTCGACACCGAGTATGCGGTGCTGCACGACGACGACGACCGGTGGCATCCCGCGTTCCTGGAGCGGACTGTCGCGTGGCTCGACGCCCACCCCGGGCACGGGGCGGTCTCGGCGGCCACCGAGATCGTCTACGAGGAGAACCGCGCGGGCACGTGGGTGGAGGTCGGACGCGCCCCGTTCTGGGCCGGCATGGGCCGCATCTCGCTCGGAGAGATGATGAGCGTCAACCGCGCCGTGCCGATCTCCGTCGTCTACCGGCGCCGCCTGCACGACGAGATCGGCTGGTACGACGAGACACTCGACGCCGTCGAAGACTGGGACCTCTATCTGCGCATCCTGCGGGTGCACGAGATGGGCTTCATCGCGGGGGAGCCCCTCGCCTTCTGGACCCAGCGCCCCGATTCGGTGGGTCTGGATGCCAACAGCATGTTCGGCCTGGCGGCCGAGCACGCGCGTGACGACGCCGTGGTGCGCGACCGCGCGCTGGCGGAATGGGTGCACCGCGAGGGACCCGGGCTGCCGCTGTACCTGGCGTCGCTGCAGACACAGCTCGCCGCGCACGTCGACGAGGCGGTGGCGCGACTGCGTTCCGAGCTCCGCGACGATGTTCGGCGCGAGATCGACGCGCACCAGCCCCTGCTATCGCGCGTGCGCCGCCTCCGACGGAGGCTGGGACGTCGATAACGGCGATCTACCGATTATCGACAATATTCCCATCCGTCACTCAGGCCACGCATAATGAACGCGTGGATACCGCACACGACACCGCCGTTCCGTCTCGCTCGAGGCGCGCGCGTGTCGCGCTGCCCGCGCTCCTCTTGATCGCAGCCCTGACGGTTTCCGCCTGCGCGACACCCCGACCGGGTGCCGCCGCCTCACCCACCTTCTCGCCCTCATCGGCGACCGCGTCGCCCACCGCGACGCCCGCCCCGACACCCGCCTCCACCGAGACGCCGACGTCGGAACCCACCCCGAGCGACACCGCCACCGCGGACGCGCCCTATAACGGCGAGATCCTCGTCGTGACCTCCGAGGTGCGCAGCGGGGCTCTCGAGGTCACCGCCATGGTTCCGGGGGTCTCCGAATCGGGCGGCACCTGCACCCTCACGCGCGACGACACGGAGGAGTCCGTGTCGGTGGAGGCCACCGAGGGCAAGGGCGTCACCTACTGCGGTCTCATGTCGATCCCCGTCGCCTCCGACGCGGGCGAGGTGGCGTTCCACGTCGACTACTTCTCGCCGCAGCTGCGCGCGAAGTCCGCGACCGCGACGGTCGAGCCCGGGCAGTGATCGCACGCTCCCGCCGCCGCAGCGCCGCGGCGATCGTCGCCGCGTGGGCCTGCGCGATCGCCCTCCTGGTCGCGCTGCCCGTGACGCTTCCCGCCACCGTCGCGCCGGTCGAGGCGGCGGCGGCCGCCGACGCGGCCGACTGGAACGCGGGCAACATCATCGACGACGCGGTCTTCTACGACGGCGCGGCCATGACGTCGAACGAGATCCAGGCGTTCATGGAGCGCCAGGTCACCTCCTGCCGGTCGGGCTACACCTGCATCAAGGACTACCGGCAGAACACCGACGACCGCCCGGCCGACAAGTACTGCGACGGGTACCAGGGCCGCGCGAACGAGAGCGCGTCGACGATCATCGACAAGGTCGCGCGCTCGTGCGGCATCAGCCAGAAGGCCCTCCTCGTCCTGCTCCAGAAGGAACAGGGGCTCATCACCTCGACAGCACCGTCGGACTGGAACTACCAAGCGGCGACCGGTCAGGGCTGCCCCGACACCGCGCCGTGCGACTCGTCGACGTCGGGCTTCTTCTACCAGGTCTATTACGGCGCGCGGCAGTTCGAGGTCTACCGCCTGAACCCCACGTGGTGGGGCTACCAGCAGGGACGCTGGAACAACATCCTGTACAACCCGGACGGCGGCTGCGGGACGCAGCGGGTGTACATCGAGAACCAGGCCACCGCGGGGCTGTACATCTACACGCCGTACGTGCCGAACCGAGCCGCGCTGAACAACCTGTACGGCACGGGCGACGGGTGTTCGGCCTACGGCAACCGCAACTTCTGGCGCACCTTCACCGACTGGTTCGGTTCGACGCGCGCCGGCGGGCGCCCCTTCGGCGTCGTGGACGCCATCGAGGCCTACCCCGGCGGCATCCGCGTGCGCGGGTGGGCGATCGATCCCGACACGAGCAGCCCCATCCAGGTGCAGGCCTCGGTCGCCGGTTCCGTGACCACTCTCACCGCCGACGGCGACCGCGCAGACGTCGGCGCCGCGTACCCCGGGAGCGGCGACCGGCACGGCTTCGATGCGCGCATCCCGGTGACGCAGGGCGGCAGCGGGCAGGTGTGTCTCTCCGCCGTCAACACCGGGCAGGGGTCGAACGTCACCCTCGGATGCCGAGACATGCCGTTCTACACCGGTTCGCCGGTGGGGGCCGTCGACGTCGTCAAGGCGTCGTCGGGCTCGGTCACGGTGTCCGGCTGGGCGCTCGACCCCGACACGGCGTCCTCGATCGCGGTCCACGCGTACGTCGACGGCGTCGGCACCGTGCTCTCGGCGAAGCGCGAGCGCCCCGACCTTGCGGGTCCCTATCCGGTCCACGGCACGGCCCACGGCTTCAGCACGACGCTGAAGGTCCCGCTCGACGCCAAACAGATCTGCCTCTACGGCATCAACACCGGCAGGGGCGACAACGCCACCCTCGGGTGCCGCAGCATCATGGTCCCCGCCTCCCGCGACATCGGACGCGCTCCCATCGGCAGCCTCGACGGCGTCGACGTCGCGGGGACCTCCGCTCGGGTGCGGGGCTGGGCGATCGATCCCGACACGAAGAAGTCGATCCCGGTGCACATCTACGTGGCGGGCACGGGCACGGCCTTCACCGCCGGTGACACGCGCGCCGACGTCGGCCAGGCGTATCCCGGCTACGGCAACTCCCACGGGTTCTCGAAAGTCGTCGACCTTCCGGCCGGGAACAGCACCGTCTGCGTGTACGCGATCAACACCTCGGGGGCGAACACGACCCTCGGATGCCAATCCGTCACCGGTCGAGACAAGGGTCAGGCCCCGATCGGCAGCCTGGACTCCGTGACGGTGTCGGGTCGGCAGGCGACCGTGGCCGGCTGGGCGATCGATCCCGACACCGTGCGCCCCATCGCCGTCCGCATCTCGGTCGACGCAACGGCCACCCGCGTGACCGCGAGCGCATCCCGGGCCGACGTCGCCGCCGTGTACCCGCTCTACGGGGCCTCGCACGGCTTCTCCCGCGCGGTCAAGATCCCCATCGGCCCGTCGAAGGTGTGCGTCACCGCGATCAACACCAGCGGGCCCGACACGGATCTCGGATGCCGTTCCATCACGACCCCCGATGAGGGCAGGACACCCGTCGGCAGCATTGACGAGGTCAGCGTGGTCGGTACCACGGCGACGGTGCGTGGCTGGGCCATCGACCCCGACACCGCCCGTCCCATCGCCGTGCACGTCTACGCCGGGGGAACCGCGACGGCGCTCATCGCCGATCGCTCCCGCCCCGATGTGGGGGCGGTGTACCCGGACTACGGCTCCGCGCACGGGTATCTGAGCGCGGTGACGATCCCTGTCGGCACCTCGCGATTGTGCATCTATGCGATCAACACCCGGGGGGCGAATCCGTTGATGGGATGCCGGACGGTGACCGGGGTCGCCGGCGCCCCGATCGGCAGCCTCGACGCGGTCACGGCCTCGACCGGCGCCCTCTCGGTGCGCGGATGGGCTTTCGACCCCGACGTCAAGGGGGCGGTGAGCGTCCGCATCGCCATCGACGGGAAGGTGCGCTCTGTGCGAGCCGACCGCTCCCGCCCCGACGTGGCCGCGGCCTACCCGGCCGCCGGCGCGTCCCGCGGTTTCGAACAGCGTCTGACCGCGACCAAGGGTTCCCACCAGGTCTGCGCGAGCGTGGTCGACGACAAAGGCGCCTTCTCGGTGTCGCTCGGCTGCCGCACGGTGAACGTGCGCTGAGACGACGGAACCCCGCCCGACCGGACTCGTCCGGCGGGGCGGGGTTCTTGCCCGTCGGGTGCGGGTCAGCCCGCGTTCAGGTACTCGCGCAGACGCTCCCCGGCATCGCCGAGGGGTACGCCCGCGGACGTCGTCAGCGACGTGTCCAGGAGGCTGTTGCGCGGCCGGGGAGCGATCGGGGTGGTGGCCCCGGCGAAGTACTCCTCGGTGCTCACTCCGGTCACTCGGCTGCCGTCGTGACCGGTCGCCTCGTACACCTGACGCGCGATGTCGAACCACGAGGTCGCCTCGCCCTGGCCGGTGACGTTGTAGACGCCGTATGGTGCGCGGGTTTCGACGAGCGTGCGGATGGCGACGGCGATGTCGACGGTGAAGGTCAGACGGCCCACCTGATCGTCCACGACGCGCGGATCGACGCCCCGCTCGGCGAGGGAGGCCATGGTCCGCACGAAGTTGTTGCCCTCGCCGATCACCCAGCTGGTCCGCACGATGTAGTGCCGTGGGACGACGGAGACGATGGCGTCGCCCGCCGCCTTGGTCTGTCCGTACACGCCGAGGGGAGAGAGAGCGTCGTCCGGTGTGTACGAGCCGGACTTCGTGCCGTCGAAGACGTAGTCGCTCGACACGTGCACGAGCGTGATGCCGTGGGACGCGGACACACGCGCCAGGGCCGCCACGGCGGTCACGTTCGCGGCCCACGCCTCGGCGCGGCCCTCGGGGGTCTCGGCGGCGTCGACCTTGGTGTAGGCGGCCGCATTGATGATGGTGCCGTAGTCGCGCCAGCGGCGCGCGGTCGCGAGGTCGGGCGACGTCAGGTCGAGCTCGCTCCGCGAGGCGTACTCGATCCAGGGGTGGTCGCCGAACTCCTCCCGCAGGGCCCGGCCGAGCTGACCGTCGGCTCCTGTGACCAAGATCTTCTGCGGGGGCATGGGCACGACATCCGCGAGACGCGGGTGGTTCTTGTCCTTCGCGCTGATCTCGACCTCGTCGAGGGGGATCGGCCATTCGATCGCGGCCGTCTCGTCGGCGAGGTTGAGGAAGGTGTACGTGGCGTCCGGCGACCAATGGTCGTTGACGAGGTACGTGTACGCGGTGTCGGGTTCGAGCGTCTGGTAGGAGTTGCCGACGCCGCGGGGGACGAAGATCGCCGTCGAGGCATCGAGCTCGGTGGTGAAGACGGCCCCGAAGGAGTCGCCCTCGCGCAGGTCCACCCACGCGCCGAAGATCCGTCCGGTCGCGACGGAGACGTACTTGTCCCAGGGCTCGGCGTGGATGCCGCGGGTCGTGCCCACGGCGTCGTTGAACGAGATGTTGTTCTGCACGGGGCCGAAGTCGGGCAGATCGACGCCCGCGGCGGTCATCTTCTCGCGCTGCCAGTTCTCCTTGAACCACCCGCGTGCGTCGCCGTGCACGGGGAGCTCGAGGACGATGAGCCCGGGAATGGGCGTCTCGCGGACGGACAGGGACTTGCCGAACTCGATGGACACGCGGTCACTGCCCCTTGCTGGCGTAGAAGGCCTCGACACCGTCTTTGGTGGGTGCCCACCAGGCCTCGTTCTCGCGGTACCACTCGATGGTCGCGGCGAGCCCCGACTCGAAGTCGCCGTAGGTGGGCGTCCACCCGAGCTCCGTGCGGAGCTTCGTGGAGTCGATCGCATAGCGCAGGTCGTGGCCCGGGCGGTCGGTGACGAGGTCGTAGGCGTCGGCGGGCTGACCCGTCATCTGCAGGATGAGCTCGACCACCGTCTTGTTGTCCTTCTCGCCGTCGGCGCCGATGAGATAGGTCTGACCGATCTCGCCCTTGTCGAGGATGGTCAGCACCGCTGAGGAGTGGTCGTCGGCGTGGATCCAGTCCCGCACGTTCTCGCCCGTGCCGTAGAGCTTCGGGCGAATGCCCCGCAGGACGTTGGTGATCTGGCGGGGGATGAACTTCTCGACGTGCTGGTAGGGCCCGTAGTTGTTCGAGCAGTTGCTGATCGTGGCACGCACCCCGAACGAACGGACCCAGGCGCGAACGAGCAGGTCGGAACCGGCTTTCGTCGACGAGTAGGGCGACGACGGGTTGTAGGGCGTGCTCTCGGTGAAGCGCGCGGGATCATCGAGCTCGAGGTCGCCGTAGACCTCGTCGGTCGAGATGTGATGGAACCGCACGTCGTGACGGCGGGCGGCCTCGAGCAGCGTGTAGGTGCCGATGATGTTGGTGTCCAGGAACGGACGCGGGTCGTGCAGGGAGTTGTCGTTGTGCGACTCTGCCGCGTAATGGACGACGGCGTCGGACTCGGCCACGAGCGGGTCGACCACGGAGGCGTCGGCGATGTCGCCCACGACCAGTCGCACCCGGTCCGACGGCAGACCGTCGAGCGAGGCCCGGTTTCCGGCATAGGTCAGTTTGTCGAGCACGGTGACCGTGTGATCGGTGTGGGCGATGACGTGGTGCACGAAGTTGGAACCGATGAAACCGGCGCCACCGGTCACGAGAAGACGACTCATGCTCCCCAGATTACCGGGGGCTCCTTCGCCCCGTCGGGGGCTGGATTGGCGCCCGCTCCGGGATGAGGGAAACTGGTGTTCATGCGAGGAATCATTTTGGCGGGCGGTACGGGATCCCGGCTGCACCCCATCACCCAGGGCATTTCGAAGCAACTCGTGCCCGTCTACGACAAGCCGATGATCTACTACCCCCTGTCGACGCTGATCCTCGCAGGCATCCGCGACATCCTCATCATCACGACGCCGCAGGACTCGGAGCAGTTCCAGCGCCTCCTCGGCGACGGCTCGCGTTTCGGCATCTCGCTCAGCTATCGGGTGCAGCCGTCGCCCGACGGCCTCGCGCAAGCGTTCCTGCTCGGGGAGGAGCACATCGGCTCCGATTCCGTGGCGCTGGTGCTGGGCGACAACATCTTCTACGGCCAGGGCATGGGCACGCGTCTGCGCCAGTACACGGAACTCGACGGCGGAGTCGTGTTCGGGTACCAGGTGGCCGACCCGACGGCGTACGGCGTCGTCGAGTTCGACGACGAGGGCCGGGTCGTCTCTCTCGAGGAGAAGCCCGCGCGCCCCAAGAGCAGCTACGCGGTGCCGGGTCTGTACTTCTACGACAACGACGTGATCGAGATCGCGCGGGCCCTCAAGCCGTCGCCGCGCGGCGAACTCGAGATCACCGACGTCAACTCCGCCTACCTCGAGCAGGGGCGTCTGCGCGTCGAGCTGCTCCCGCGGGGCACCGCCTGGCTCGACACCGGCACGTTCGATTCCCTCAGCGAGGCGACCGAGTTCATCCGCACCGTCGAGAAGCGCCAGGGCCTGTCGATCGGCTGCCCCGAGGAAGTGGCGTGGCGCATGGGATTCCTCTCGGACGACGAACTGCGCGAGCGCGCCGAACCGCTGGTCAAGAGCGGCTACGGCCGTTATCTGCTGAGCGCCCTCGAACATGCCACGTCCCGCTGACGCCGAGGCGTCGGGCGAGATCACGGCGGTCGAGCCCGCGCGCGGCGCGGACCGCGCGGTCGTGTACGGCGTTCGCGCGACCGGTCGCCTCGAGCAGACCTCGATCCTGGCCCTGAGATCACTGCGCGACGTCGCGGCGACGATCGTTCTCGTGCACCCGGGGCCGCTGTCGGCCGAGCATCGCGCGCTCGTGGACGGTCTCGTCGACGAGGTCCTCGAGACCGGGTCGGGCGAGTTCGCGTCCTCGTCCTACTCCGAGGCGGTCGACCGGGTCCGTCGCCGCCCGGAGATCGCCGAGATCGTGCTGACGGGCGATTCGTGGTTCGGGCCGGTGGCCGATCTCGGTCCGTTGTTCGAGCGGATGTCGTCTTCCGATGCGGATGTCTGGGATCTCGTCCCGCCGACCCCGCCCCGCGAGTCCTTCCCCGAGGAGGGGTTCCCGGGCGCCGCGGATCGGCCGTGGTTCTTCACCGCCGTGCGCCGGGGGTTCCTCGACGGGGGCGCCTGGGACCGCTGGTGGGGGCAGGAGCAGCCCGCCGGAGAACGGGAACGCTCGCTCCTCTCCTTCGCGGCCGCGACGGGAGCGCGCCACGAGCGTGCGTTCGACACGGAGCGCTTCCACACCCACGATCCCGCCCTCTTCGCACCCGAGGACCTCCTCGACATCGGTGTGCCGTTCGTCGACCGTGCGGTGTTCACGAGCTATCCGCCGTTCCTGGATCGGTTCGCGATCCTGGGTGCCGAGATCGCCGAGATGATGGGGGAGCGCGGGTACCCCCTCGGAGTCCTCCGTTCCGGTCTCGCCGCGAGCATGCCCCCCAAGGCCCTGAACACCAACCTCGGGCTGCTGTCCGTCCTGTCCGACGTCGCCGTCGAGCCCGAGAGCGGCTCGTCGCTCTCGATCGCGGCCATCGTGCACGTCAGCGACATCGACGAGGTCGACGAGGTCCTGCGCCGACTGCAGTACCTCCCGTCCGGGGCGTCGGTGATCGTCACCACGACCGAGGGCGTCACCGCGGCCCGTCTGGAGCGTCTCCTCGAGGCCTGGGCGGCCACGAACGCGCACACGTACGAACTGCGCGTCACGCCGCAGAGCCCGGGGCGCGACATGGCGGACTTCTTCGTCGGATGCCGCGACATCCTCCAGTCCGATGAGTACGACCTCGTGGTCAAGCTGCACATGCGGCGGGCCCCGTGGAAGACGATGAACCGCCTGCGCTACTTCCGCCGCTACCAGTTCGACAACCTCCTGAGCAGCCCCGGATACGTCCGCAACCTGCTCTCGCTGTTCGAGCGCGAGGAACAGCTGGGTGTCGTGTTCCCCCCGATGATCCACATCGGCTACGCCACCATGGGCCGCGGGTGGGCCATGCTGCAGCCGCACGCGAAGCGCCTCGCCAAGCGCCTCGGCATCCGGGTGCCGCTCGACGTCATCTCCCCGTTGGCTCCCTACGGCGGCATGTGGGTGGGCCGCCCGGCCGCCTTCCGCGCGATGATGAACCGGCGGTGGACCTTCGCCGACTACGACTGGCGGTTCCAGCGCCGCTTCGGGCATCTGGCGCACCTCCAGGAACGTCTGATCAGCGCCGCGGCCGGTCAGTCCGGGTACTACTGCCGCACCGTCATGAACTACGCCCACGCCGAGATCAGTTACACCGCCCTGGAGTACAAGGTCGATCAGCTGTTCTCCACCACACGGGGATGGCCGGTCGAGCAGATCCGGCTCCTGCACCGCGCCGGGTACACGGGATACGGCGGCACCGTCGCGCTGGTGCGGATGTTCCTCCGCGTGAACCACCCCGGCGTCGTGGACGCCTTCCGGCCGCTGTACCGGCTGGCATGGCGGGCCTATCGCCTCGTGTCCCCGGTCCGCCGGTTCGCTTCGCGTCTGCGCACGGAACGCGGCGAGAGAGAGAAAGACCAGGAGGCGTCGTCGTGAAGACCGCAGAGCTGATCGGCGACTGGACGCGTCCGGCGGATACGTTCCCCGAGGGCGGCAAACGGCTCCTCATCTACGTGGTCTTCGACCGTCGGGGCGAGGTCGGCGACTTCGTGCTCTACGCGCTCGAGCATCTGCGCGCCTTCTGCGACGAGATCGTCGTCGTTTCCAACGGACCGCTCACCGCCCAGGGGCGCGAGCGCCTGGAGACCGTCGGCGACCTGGTGCTCGAGCGCCCCAACGAGGGCTACGACATCTGGGGCTACAAGCACGGTCTCGACGCGGTGGGCGAGCGCGTGGCCTCGTTCGACGAGCTGCTGCTCGTCAACGACACCTGGTTCGGCCCCATCCGTCCGTTCGGCCCGATCTTCGACCGGATGAACGCCCACGCGCTCCACTTTTGGGGGATGACGGATCACCTGCGCGTCGAGCCGCACCCGTTCACGCCGGAGGATCAGGACTACCTGCCCTATCACCTCCAGTCCTACTGGGTCGCGGTCCGACGGCACATGTTCACCTCGCCGGAGTGGCAGAGCTACTGGCGCGATCTGCCCGTCATGACGTCGTACTCCGACGCCGTCACCAAACACGAGGGCATCTTCACCCAGCACTTCACGCAGCAGGGCTTCTCCGGCGAGGTGGCGTTCCCCACCCTCACCGACAAGATCGAGAACCACGCCGTCCTCTACGCCGAACAGTTGATCGACGCGGGCTGCCCCACGCTCAAGCGGCGCCCCTTCTTCCAGTGGCCGGTCTTCCTCGACCGGGTCGCGGTGGTCGGGAAATGGACTCTCGAGGCGGCGGAACGCACCGGTTACCCCGTCGAGCTGATCTTCGACGACCTCGCCCGCAACGTCGAGCCGCGCGTGCTGAACGCGGATGCCGCGCTCCTGCGCGTCCTCTCGCCGACGGATGACGCCTACGACCCCGCGAAGCCGCTGCGCATCGCCGTCGTGGCCCACATCTTCTACGTCGAGATGACCGAGGAGATCCTCGACCGCGCGGGATACCTCCCCGGGGACGTCGACCTGATCGTCACGACTCCCGAACGCGACCGCGCCGACGAGATCGAGCGCATCATCGCCGCACGCGACTTCCCCGGTCGGGTCGACGTCCGGGTCGTGGCATCGAACAACGGGCGCGACCAGGCGGCGTTCCTCATCGGATGCCGCGACGTCCTGCTCTCCGATGACTACGACCTCGTCGTCAAGATCCACTCGAAGAAGACCCCGCAGGACGGGGCCAACGTGGGGCGTCACTTCCGCCGCCACCAGTTCGAGAATCTGCTCGGCGGCCCTCGCGAGGCGGCGAACGTCGTCGCGCTCTTCCAGCAGCAGCCCGGACTCGGGCTCGCCTTCCCGCCGACGGTCCACCTCGGCCACCCCACCATGGGGCACAGCTGGTGGGCGAACCGGCCCGGGGTGGAGGAGCTGTGCGCGGAGCTCGGCATCCGTGTTCCGCTCGACGAGATCTCGCCCCTCGCGCCCTTCGGCTCGATGTTCTACGCGCGTCCCGAGGCGCTGCGGCTGCTGGTCGAGCGCGAGTGGACCTACGACGAGTTCGGCGGGGCCGAGGCCTACGTCGACGGTGGTCTCGCGCACGTCCTCGAGCGCATGCCCGTGTACGCGGCCGGTGAGCTCGGCTACCACTCGATGACGATCGCGACGCCCGAATACCTGGCGAAGAGCCACACCGCATTCGACTACAACCTCGACCAGATGTCGGCGACCATGCCCGAGGACACCCAGCACCAGGTGCAGTTCCTCCGGCGCGCCGGGTACATCGGCTGGGGACGCTTCCGCGACTTCGTCGACATGTGGGTGCGCCTCCACCGTCCGGACTCCGCCGATCGCGTCGACCGCGTGTTCGCCCGAACCGAGGGCGTGCGCGGCGGTTTGTGGCGAGCGCGCCAGCGCCTGCGTCGTCGCTGAGTTCAGACGTCGTGCAGAATCTCACCACTAGAATCGGTCCCCATGCCCAGTCCTTCACCCTCCGCGGCTAACGCGCGCTTCGCACGTCTCGCGGAGATGCCGATGCGTGCCGTCGGCGTCACCCCCGGCCTGGGGTTCGCGTCGCTGTGGACCACGCTGCGCGACATCTTCGCGCGGCGCGAGATGCTCGATCTGCTGGTGAAGCGCGACATCAAGGCTCGCTACAAGGACTCGGCGCTGGGCTTCGTGTGGGCGCTGATCCGCCCCCTGATCCTGCTGGGCATCTACTTCGTCGTGCTGGGCCAGTTCCTGGGCGCCGCGCGCGGCATCCCGGACTTCGCCATCTTCATCTTCACCGGCCTCACGGCGATGAGCCTGTTCCAGGAGATCGCCGTCGGGGGGACGGGGTCGATCATCGCGAACGGCGGCGTGGTGAAGAAGGTCTACATGCCGCGGGAGATCTTCCCGCTGGCCGCGACCGGCTCTGCGCTGTTCAACTTCATGATCCAGCTCGGTGTGCTGCTGGTCGCGACCCTGATCGCCGGCAAGCCCCCGCTGCACTGGCAGATCGTGTACGCGGTCCCGTCGCTGCTGCTCATCCTCGTCTACGGCGTCGCCTTCGCCCTCTTCTTCTCGGCGGTCAACGTCTATCTCCGTGACGTGCAGTACCTGGTCGAGGTCGTGACGATGCTGCTCATGTGGCTGTCTCCGGTGCTGTACGCGTGGCACCTGGCGAGCCAGATCATCACCAGCCCCACGCTGCTGGAGATCTACACGAACAACCCGCTCACCCTCGCCGTGCTCGGATTCCAGCGGGCGTTCTGGCTCGGGGGCGACGGTCTGGAGCAGCCCGCGCACCTCGTCCTGCGCATGGCCGTCGCGCTGCTCATCGGACTCGTGCTGCTCGTCCTCAGCCACCGGGTCTTCGTGCGCCTGCAGGGCAACTTCGCCCAGGAACTGTGATCGATATGTCGTTTGACCTGACCCCGGCACTGGCGCGCCCCGAAGTCGTCGTGCTCAACGACGTGTCCAAGCGCTTCGTCGTGCGCAAAGACACCTCGATCAAGGAGCGACTCGTCACGCTCGGTCGAGCCGGCCGCAGGCACCGTCAAGACTTCTGGGCCCTCAGCGACGTGAGTCTGGACATCCGCGCCGGCAACACGATCGGCCTCATCGGCCACAACGGCTCGGGGAAGAGCACGCTGCTCAAGGTCATCGGCGGGATCATCCAGCCGACGTCGGGTGACGTGACGCAGCGGGGGCGCGTCGCGGCCCTCATCGAGTTGGGCGCCGGCTTCCACCCCGACCTGACCGGGCGGGAGAACGTGTATCTGAACGCGTCCGTCCTGGGACTCAGCCGGGAGGAGACGCGCTCCAGCTTCGACGCCATCCTCGACTTCTCGGGTGTCGGCGACTTCATCGACACGCAGGTCAAGTTCTACTCGTCGGGCATGTTCGTGCGCCTGGCGTTCGCGATCGCCGTGCACACCGACCCCGACATCCTGCTGGTCGACGAGGTGCTCGCCGTCGGCGACGAGCAGTTCCAGCGCAAGTGCCTCGACAAGATCAAGGAGTTCCAGCGCGAGGGACGCACGATCATCATCGTCTCCCACGCCCTCGATCAGATCGAGGAACTGTGCGATCGAGTGATCCTGATGGACAAGGGGCGCGTCGCCTTCGACGGCCTCGCCGAGGCGGCGGTCGAGCGCTTCCGCGAACTCCTCGAAGAGGGATCCGGCAAGGTGGCCGATCGCCCGGACCAGGTCACGCGTGCCGCGGAGATCGTCGCGGTCGAGGTGCGCACCGCCGATGGCCGGAAGGCGGGCGATCTCCGATCCGGCGAGTCGTTCCGCGTCGGCGTGACCGTGCGGGGGCTGCGCCGACTCGACGAGTGGGCGCTCGGTTTCAGCATCGACACGGCATCGGGAGTGCTCGCGCTCGCCTCGAACACGAGCATGCTGGGCGCCTCGCTCCCGCCGTTGCGCGAGGGGGAGACGCAGACCATCGAGGTGGACGTCGACGGCGCACGGTTCAACCCGGGCAGCTACTGGATCAACGCGAACCTGCACGGGATCAGCGAGTCGACCTCGCACGCCCTCATGCAGGGAGCGGAGTTCACCGTGCACGGCCAGTCCGACTCCCTCGGCTCGGTACCCGCTGAGGTGCGCTTCCGCTGACGCTCGCCCCGCCCCGGTGACGCGCGTGTCGCCGGGCGGCTCGTGCCACCGTCTTGACCGCGCGCGGCTCCCGCGGGCGCGGGGCCCTCGAACGCTTCCTCCGTCAGACCGTCGCGGTTTCTCCCCGGAGCCTCAGCGCCGCGTCCAAGAGTGTGCGCGCGCGAGCGTCGAAGGAATGCTCGGCGCGGATGCGCGCTCCGGCCACGTCGAGGGCGGGCCCGGAGGGGAAGATCGCGTCCAGGTCGCTCGAGAGCATCTCGATGAGCTCGGGGATCGAGTCGTAGGTCGCGACGGCACCCCCGAACAGCTCGTCGATGCCGTCCACCCGATCGCTGATCGCCCGCCCACCGGCGGCCACCACGTCGAACAGGCGGTTTCCGATGAAACCGTGCCTCTGCATGGCCGGCCAGTGATCGTTCAGGACCACCCCGGCCCGCTCGTACAGCTCGGGCAGCTCGTCGTTGGACACGCCCGTGGCGCGCACGTGCGAGGCCGGGATCCATCCGCGCCAGTCGGGTCCGATGACGGAGACGGGGATACCGGCGCGGATCGGCTCCACCACCGACGGACGCAGGATGCCGCGAGCCGTGCCGACGAAGAGGACGTCGTCGCCGCGTTCACGACCCTCCGGGTGGAAGCGCGTGGCATCCGTGCACTGGAGGAGCGGGTCGATCTCGACACCGAGACGGGCGCCGGCCGCGCGGGCCCAGGGGGCCGACGCGGCGAAGACCCGGTCGAACCCGGTCACATCGGTTCCGGTGATCTGGTCGGGGTGGCTGATGACCCAGAGGAGGGAGACTCCGTACGGTGAGGCCTCCAGCGGCTCCGGGCCGCGCAGCGCCACGGTGACGTCGTCGAGGTGGCGCGTGGACCGGGACCGCGCGGCGTAGGAGTCGATGACGACCTCCTGCCCGAGCCGGCGCAGGGCGCCCGCGAGGGCACGCGCGAAGTGCGTGTCGCCCCATCCCTCGGCGCGGGGCCCGACCGGGATGGCGGTGCGCAGCGCCCAGCGCAGGACGGGGATCTCCGAGCCGTCGGCGAGCGTCGCACGGCGGCGCGGGCGTCGCACGCGTGGCGACGGCCCGTCGGACACGCGCTCCCAGCCCGCACGGACGACGAGATCGTCGCCCTCGGTGGGCTTCACCGCGGAACGGATGCCGTCGAGGTCGGCGCGCGGTGCGGTCGAACGCGTGCGCGTCTCGAGGTCGAGCGCCACGATCGCGCGTTCCCCGACACGGCTCGCGGCATCCGGTCCTCCGAGGTCGGATGCGATGTCGTGACGGCGGACGGCGAACGTGAGACCGGCGAGGGCGGGCACCTCGAGGCGCGCGTCGGTGCCGAGCGCGGCGATGTCCTCGATGGGGTGTCCCGCGAGGAAGCGGCCCTCGGCGTCGGCGCCGACGGCCGCGATCGTACCGTCACCGTCGCGCCATACCGGGGCGACGGCCGTGCCGACCGGTTCGGCCTCGACCCGTTCGGCGAGACCGGCGGCGTCCACCGCGGTGAGCGTCTCGTTGGGGCCCCGGACGACGACGACCTCGGCCGCCGAGCTTCGCACCAGCTCGTCGAGAGCACGCGCCGGATCATCGTGCCGCCGACGGCTGATCCGCACGCGCGGATGGGACGCGGCCATCAGGGAGGCGAGGGTCCAGTCTTCGGCGCGGTCGTCCATCACCGCGACGGCGACCCCCTGATCGTCGCGCTGCGCGAACAGCACCGCCTCGGCGAGGGACTCGTCGAAATCCCATTCCTCCGGGCCGAGCGCGATCAGGAGCTCGCGACGAAGGGGTTCGCCGCCCGGTGTCGCGGCCACCTCGCCGCCCACGCGGGCGCGCCCCGCGGCCGCGGCGATGACGCCGGCGAGCTCCGACCACGGAGCAGGGGCCGGCCGCGCCTCCGGCCCGTAGGGGAGAGAGTGGGACTCCCGGCGGCGCCAGGCGTGGCCGACGGGACCGCCCGGGGCCTCCCATGCCTCGGGGTGGCGGGTGCCGTAGACGTCGGCGTTCCACAGGGGACTGACCTGGAGGCCGCGGGGGTCGGCCACCAGATATGCGTAGAGCGCCGGCACGCGCCAGGCCTCGGGCAGATGGTCGCCCACGGCGCTGTCGACGAACAGCGGCGACAGGCGCAGGCCTTTCCGGTGTCCGCCGTTGACGTAGCGCCGCACGGCGGCGGCCTCCGAGAGCGCGCGACCCGTCTGCGCCCGGACGTAGTCGAGGTCGACGATGCCCGCCCGCCGGATGACCCGAGCCCACCAGATGCGATCGACGCGCGCGACGAGGGGCCGCAGGAGAGACGAGTCGCGTGCGGAGCGCGCGCGCGAACGGAGAGCGGACAGCATGAACCGAGTTTACGGAGCGCGCCGGGCCTCGACGGGCCCGGAGCGGTCAGGCCGGCAGGACCGAGCGGAAGTACTCGATCGTGCGCTCCAGACCCGCGCGCAGGGCGATCGAGGGCTCCCAGCCGAGCTCGCGGCGTGCGAGGTCGATGTTGGGCTGGCGCTGCTTCGGATCGTCCTGGGGGAGCGGGCGGTGCTCGATCGTGGAGGCGCTGCCGGTGAGTTCGAGCACCGCGTTCGCGAGCTCGAGCATCGTGAACTCGCCGGGGTTGCCCACGTTGATGGGACCGGTGACCTCGTGACCGGTGTTCATCAGACGCACCATGCCGTCGACGAGGTCGTCGACGAAGCAGAAGGAACGGGTCTGCGAGCCGTCGCCGTAGATCGTGATGGGCTCGCCGCGCAGGGCCTGCACGATGAAGTTGGACACCACTCTGCCGTCGTTCGGGTGCATGCGCGGGCCGTAGGTGTTGAAGATGCGGATGACCTTGATCGACAGGTCGTGCTGACGCCGGTAGTCGAAGAAGAGCGTTTCAGCGGCGCGCTTGCCCTCGTCGTAGCAGGAGCGGGTGCCGATGGGGTTCACGTTGCCCCAGTAGTCCTCGGTCTGCGGGTGCACCGCCGGATCGCCGTACACCTCGGAGGTCGAGGCCTGCAGGATCGGCACGCGCAGCCGCTTGGCGAGCCCGAGCATGTTGATGGCGCCGACGACGCTGGTCTTCGTGGTCTGCACCGGGTCGTGCTGGTAGTGCACGGGAGAGGCGGGGCACGCGAGGTTGTAGATCTGGTCGACCTCCACGTAGAGCGGGAAGGTGACGTCGTGCCGGATGAGTTCGAAGCGCGGGTTGTCGAAGAGGTGCTCGACGTTGCGACGGGACCCCGTGAAGAAGTTGTCGACGCAGATCACCTCGTTGCCCTCGTCGAGGAGACGCTCGGAGAGGTGGGAGCCGATGAAGCCGGCGCCGCCGGTGATGAGAACTCTGGATGACACGTCCTCAGCGTAACAGCGGGGTCACGGGCGCTCAGCGGGTGGCGGAGACCATGCGCGCCTGACCGAAGGTGCGACCGAGCGTCCCCTCCAGGCGGCCGACGAACATCGGCCACCCGTCGCCGACCGTGATCGGGCGGGGGTTGCGGACGCCGTAGAGCAGCCCTGCCCCGGTGAACGCCAGCCGCCACCAGAGCGGGTAGCCGTGGACCGCGAATGCGCGTCCGGTGCCCCGGCCGTAGGCGCGGAGCTTGCGCCGGCGCTCCGCCGCGCTGAGGCCGAATCCGGTGGAGATCCCGTCGACGTGGACGTCGGCGGGGAGCCAGCGGAATTCGTCGACGAGGCGGCGCTCGTGGGCCATCGCGCGCAGGAGCAGGTCGGTGCCCTCGGCCACCTGCCAGGGCGAGGCCGAGCCGGGACCCATGTCCTCGTCGAATCCGCCGATGGCGTCGAACAGGGAGCGTCGGATGAGGATGCCCATCTCGATCACCGACCACACGTTGTACTTGTCCAGCGGGGTTCCCGCCGACGGCAGCGTCGTCTTGGGGCCCCGCTCGTCCCACGAGGTGAAGCCCCCGGCGAGGAACCCGGGGTCGTCCACGGCCGCGTGCAGCGCCGTGACGGTCCCGGCCGGATAAGTCGTGTTGTCGTTGGGGAACGTCACCACGGCGTCGCCGGCGGGGAGGGCGGCCACGCCGGTGTTGCGCCCGAGCGACGCACCGCGGGCCGAGGTGGTCGCCGTCACGGGCACGCCCCGGGCGGAGAACTCGGCGGCCAGGGCTGCGACGTCGTCCTGGGCGCCCTGCGCGACGAGCACGACGTGGTCACCGGGTCGCAGTTGATCCTCGAGGGAGGAGAGGAGGGCACGGAGCGGGTCGAGCCGGCCCAGCGTCGTCACGACGAAACCGATGGTCATGGGGCGTCCTCTCGGATCAGGGCAGAGCGTTGACGGCCGGATAGGCCGGGTCGGGTGCGGGCGAGCCGAGGCGCCACCCCGCGCGGACGTAGGCGGCGCCGCGACGGTCGCCGCGCGCCAGGGTGAGCAGGACCTTCGCGCTCAAGCGCGCGAGACCGGTGACGGTCGTCGCCCCGCCGTGCAGGTCGAGGAAGTGCCGGAACGCCTGGCTGGAGTACGCGAGGATGCGGGAGCCGGCCCGCGAGTGCGACGACGAGACGGCGTGCGTGAGGACGGCGTCGGCCACCTCGGCGAAGCCGATGCCGAGACCGCGGAGACGGAAGCCGTACTCGACGTCCTCCCAGTACATGAAGAAGCGCTCGTCGAGCAGTCCCGCCTTCTCGAGCGTGGACCGACGCAGCAGCACGCACGCCCACGTCAGGAAGTCGGGCTGTTCTCCCGGCCGCGGCTGTCGGATGCCCCACGTGAGGCGGTTCACGACGCCCCCCGCGGAGAAGCGCTGACCGTCCGGCGTGACGATGCGGGGACCGACGACCCCCAGCGCGGCGTCCGCGGACAACCTCTCGCGCAGCCTCTCGATGTCGTCCGCGGGGAGGGTCGCGTCGTTGTTCATGACGAGCAGGAAATCGATGCCGTCGTCGTCGAGGAGGACCGTCATCCCGGCGTTCACCCCGACGGCGAATCCCGTGTTGGCGCTCAGCTCGACGAACTCGATGCGCTCGTCGGGCTCGAAGGCGCCGCGGATCGTGCCGTCGGCCTCGTTGTCGACGACGACGACGCGCGCGATCGCCGGCGAGGAGAGGAGCCCGGTCACGCACTCCACCGTCTGCACGCGGTCGCGCCAGGTGAGCACGACGGCGCCGATGCGCGGTGCCGCGTCGTGGGGGGAGGGGGTCATGCGGTGCGGTCCTGTTCTTCTCGGGCCGGTGGGGACGTGATGTCCCGCAGGGCGATGACGCAGGGACGCCACAGCAGCAGCGTGGCAAGACCTTCGGTCAGGGCGTAGCCGAGGGCCGCGCCGAGAGGGCCGATCACGATGGCCATCGCGATCATGGCCGGGACGCCGATCGCCGTCGCAACGAGCGTAGCGCGCATGACCAGCGGGGCCTTGCCCGCGGGGAACAGCACGTGGCGCGTCATGGAGGTGCGGATCGACAGGAAGGCGAAGACGAGTCCCATCGCGGCGAGGAGGTCGATGCCGGAGGCGGCGGACTCGCCGAACATGATCAGGCTCACCCACGGGCCGAGCGTCGTGAGCACCACGGCGCCGAGGACTCCGAACGCCGCGTGCGTGCCCAGGGCGACGCGCAGGCGGCGTCGGCGGTCGTCGGCGTCTCCCTCGCTCACCCAGCTCTGGAACGCGCTCGCGAGCGTGAACGGCAGGACGCTGCCGAGCTTGAACATCTTGTCGGCCGAGGCGTATCCCGCCGCCGCCGAGGGCGCGGCGGTGACGTTGACCAGCGGGGCGGGGACGCTCGAATACGCGCTGAGGGCGGCGTCGTTCACGGCGACCGGGAGGCCCGCGCGCAGCAGTCCGGGGATTTCCCGCATCGGCGGCCACGGACCGGGATGCCGGCGGAGCAGGCGGACGCTGAACAGCGTCGTGCCGCCCAGGGTGACGAGGATCCCGGCGATCGGGTAGAGCTCGACGATTCCGGTGAGCAGGATCGCGCCCGCGGCCAGCGCCGTCGCCACGACCCGGGGGATCGCGTCGTAGGCGATGATCGTGCGCGGATCGCCGACTCCGGCGCAATACCAGGTGAACGTGAGCGCGATGAGCGCGCCCTGCACGCCCATGAGCACGGTGAGGATCTCCGAGCCCGGGTGGGCGACCAGCCAGCACACCACGACGAGCACCGGAAGCAGCACCACGGCCAGGAGCGCTCGCACGACGATCGAGTCGCGGTACAGCCGGGCCCGCCGATCGGCGTCGGGGGCGATCGAGATGAGGGCCGGGCCGACCGCCGTCCACCCGTAGCCGATCGCGATCGCCGCGAAGGTGCCGATCGCCTCTCCGGCGATCGCGCTGGCCCACCCTCCGTCGCCGGCGAGCCGCGCGATGAGCGGGAGCACCAGCAGCGGCGAGATCGCGGCGATGGCGGGGACCACCATGAAGCCGAGGAGACGCCCGCGCAGGGGCGCCGGACCGGCGGTGTCGGTCACCGGCGTTCCTCGAGAGCGCGGTCCAGCACGTCCGCCGTCCGGTCGGCGGCCTCGTCCCAGGTGAAGCGCGACGCCCACCGTTGCGCGGCCTCGCGGGTCGCGGCGTCCGGCGGGTCGCCCAGCGCGGCGCGGATCGCGGCGCCGAAGGCGTCGGCATCCGTCGCGTCGGCGTACCGCGCGGTGTCACCGCCCACCTCGCGCAGGACCGGCACGTCGTTGGCGAGCACCGGAACCGAACGGCGCAGCGCATCGACGACCGGGAGACCGAAACCCTCCACGAGGGAGGGGCAGGCGTAGAGGTCGGAGATCTGGAACAGCGCCTCCAGCTGCGCGTCGCTCACCCAGCCGGGCAGGACCACGTCGCCGGTGAGTCCCAGACGCTCGACGTCGGCGGCGAGCGGGTCGGGGAGGCGGCTGCCGGCGATCACCGTGGCGGGCCGCTCGACGGGGGGAAGGGATGCCACGGCCTCGAGCAGGCCGGTGAAGTTCTTGTGCGGCATCCGGTTGCCGACGCTCAGCACGACGGGGCGGTCCCGCGGGATGTCGAGCCCCGAGAGGACCCCCGCGGGATCGGCCTGCGGGTGCGGGGTCGAACTGCCGTTGTGGACGACGGTGAGGCGTGCCGGGTCGAGACCCAGGTGCGCGCGGATGCTGGCGGCCGCCGCGTGCGAGACCGTGAGGACGCGGTCCGCGGTGCGGGCGGAGCGGCGCATGAGGAAGGAGGTGACGGCCCGCTGCGCACGCTGGGCGAGACCGCCCGGGACCTCGTCGTAGATCGCGTCGTGGACGGTGACCACGCGGGGGACTCCGCGCACGATCGGTCCGAAGTTCGCGGGCGCCCAGACGAGGTCGGCGCGGTGCCGGCGGGCGAGGGCATCGGTCGCGGCGACGGCCCCGACGGCCCAGGTCGCGGGGTCTGCTCCCACCCAGGGCACGATCTGCACCTGCCCCGGGAAGAAGCTCGCCACGCGGGCGCTGCCCTCGCGTCCGGTGATCGCGGCGAAGCGCGCGCGCGGCATCCGCTCGGCCAGCCGGGGCAGGAGCTCGCGCGCGTAGGTCTCGGTTCCCCCGCGCGAGCCGGTGAACCCGAGAAGGTCGACGAGGATGCGACGCGCGGCCATCAGCTCTCGATGACGGCTTCGGGCCGCTGCTCGCGCCGCGGCGTGGTCAGCACGCCCGAGAAGAAGCTCATCATGACCGTCTGGAAGCCGAGGATGATCGTCAGGGCGCTGGGGACGGCGATGCGCACGGCCTGAGCGGCGTTCTGCGTGCCGAAGTCGAGGTTGCCCCACAGCGTGACCTGGACGATGCCGATGACGATGCCCAGGAGGAAGAGCCCGAGGCCGATGAGCAGGCCCCGCTCCGCCGACCATTTCGCCACGATCCGTCGATAGCGCTCGCTCGTCGGGAGGAACCCCTCCTGCGTGGCGTACAACTTGGTGAGCCAGAAGAAGAGCAGGGACTGGAATCCGATGACGCAGAGTGCGCTCGCGTAGACCATGGTCGTGACGTCGAACCCGACACCGGCGATCTCGATCCCGCCGAACGAGAGCACGCCCACCGCGATCGCGCCGAGGAAGAAGGCGACGAGACCGGGGTAGACGAACAGCCAGCGCGGGGCGAACAGCAGCAGGAAGCGCAGGTGGCGCCAGCCGTCGTGCCAGCTGCGCAGGTGCGGCGGACGGGAGCGCCCGTCCTTCTTCAGAGTGGTCGGAACCTCTTCGATGCGGTAGCGCGCGAGGGAGGCGCGCACCACCATCTCGGAGGCGAACTCCATCCCCGTCGTCTGCAGGTCGAGGTCGCGGATGCGCGCGCGGTTGAAGCCGCGCAGACCGCAGTGGAAGTCGCGGATACCGGGGCGGAAGAACAGCTCGCCGATGAACGACAGCACGGGGTTGCCGAGGTACTTGTGCAGCGGCGGCATGGCCCCGGGCGCGATCCCGCCGCGGAAACGGTTGCCCATGACGAGATCGGCTCCCGCCCGCAGGCGCTCGACGAAAGGCTCGAGGTTCTCGAAGTCGTAGCTGTCGTCGGCATCCGCCATGATGACGAATCGGCCGCGGGCCGTGTCGATGCCGTTGATGAGCGCGGCCCCGTAGCCGCGGCGGGGCGCGTGCGAGACCCGCGCGCCGAGGCGCTCGGCGATCGCCTGCGATCCGTCGGTGCTGCCGTTGTCGGAGATCAGGACTTCGCCGCGGATGCCCGTGCGCGACAGGAACCCCTGCGCCTTGCGGATGCAGACCTCCAGCGTCTCCGCCTCGTTGAGGCAGGGCATGAGGATCGTCAGCTCGACCTCATCGGTGGGGGCGGGATCGGTTCGGGCGGGAGTTGTCACGGGGTGTCTTCTTTCGTCTTCACCGTGGAGCGGGTCGGCAGCGCGAGTGCCGACGCGATGCCCTCCACGGTGCGGCGGATGGTGCGGGTGCGGACGGCGGTGTCGTACCAGGCGCGCGCGGAGCGGCGGAGGTCGTCACCCCCGTCGGCGACGTCCCGGATGGACCGGGCGAGGTCGGTGGGGCCGGCGGTGGGGGCGACGACGCCGTTCACGGCGTCGTCGATGAGCTCGGTGGCGGCGTTGCCCTCGTCGGCGACGAGCACCACGGGGGTGCCGTGGGCGTTGGCCTCGACCACGACGAGACCGTATCCCTCGCGGCGCGACGGGTTCGCCAGGCACAGGGCGCCGTGCAGGAGCGTGTCGAGCTCGGCATCCGAGACGAAACCGGGGAAATCGGTCCACTCGTCGCCGCCCACCCGCTGCACCTCGGCGCGGACGGCGTCTGTGCTGGGGCCGGACCCGAGGATCACGAGACGGAGCCCGGGGACCGCCTCCCGGGCCGCGGCGACCGCGGCGGGGAGCGTCTCGACGCGCTTGTCGGGGATGTGACGCCCCGCGTACAGCACGTAGGGCGGCGTCGCCGCGGGGTCGGGTGCCCGCACGTCGGCGGCGGCGTCGATGAGCCCCGGGCTGACGAGGGGCGCGCGACGCAGACCCTCGCGACGCAGGCGCGTCGCGCTCAGCTGCGAATGGCACGTGGCTACGGGGGTCACGGCGATGGCGGCAAGTTGGAGGACCCACGCGATCGTCCCCGTCAAGAGACCCGAGTACTCGACCCACTGGCGTCGATGCCAGACCTCGAGATAGTCCACCGCGACTCGCGTGCCCGAGCCGAGCAGCGCCAGGCGGGCGGCGAAGACGTTGAAGACGGGGAGGCCGCTCACCACCACGGCGGCGTAACGCCGTCGCCGCTGCACGAGCGCGCCGAAGAGCCCCGCCGCATAGCGCAGGGCCGCGGGGATGCGGCGGACCCCGTCGGCGGAGTACAGCGCGAGACGGCCGCACACCGGAACGACGCGGAAGCGCTCGTCGGTGGGGGTGGGGCCGTCCCACTGCACGGCGGTGAGGTAGTCGACCTCGAGGCCGAGGTCGGCGAACGTGTCGGCGAACGCCCGGTACTGCCTCTCACCGCCGCCCGTGGAGTGCGGGAACAGGCAGTCGTACGCGACCGCGACGGTCTCTCGGCGCGCCATCGTCAGCACCCCTCGATGCGGAACAGCCGGGCGTCGGCGCCCTGGGAGTCGACCAGGACGAGATGCGACGAGGGGACCAGATCCTGGATGCCGTCGTAGGCGGTCGCCCCGGCCGGGTCGTCGATGACGTCGCGGCGTCCGAAGTCGAGGACGTAGTCGATGCCGAGCTCGTCGACGGTGGAGCAGACGGCGGGGTCGTTGTCGATGTCGCGCAGGTGGGTGTTCAGGTACACGAGGTCGGGCGACGGGCTGCCGAAGACGTGCCGCTGCGTCACCTCGCGATCGGCCAGGGCGAGAGCGAGCGACGTGCCCGTGCGGGGGCTGCCGATGATGAGGGCGTCGGCGGGGGTCTCGTCGTCGAGGCGCTCCAGGAGGGCGTACTCGTCGCCGGAGAGGATGAGTGCGTCGTCGGTGTAGGCGTACGCCTCGTGCACCTGCGCGAGCGCGATGCGCACGTTCGGGCCGAGCACCACCGAGAACACGGCGATGACCGCCACGACGGCCGCCGTCACGCGGGCCGCGCGCGGGAGCGATCGGCGGTCGGCCCAGCGACGGGCGACGTCGACGATCGCGAGGGCTCCCAGGGTGGCCACCGGGATCGCGGCGAGGGGGAGGAGGGCGGCGAGACGGTTCGAGTCGTTGTACCAGGGGTTCGTGAGCCACTGGCGGATCGGGTGGTCGATGCGCAGACCCGAGGCCACGACGAAGAGCAGCGTAGCGACGGCGAACATCGCGAGCACGGGTGCCCATCGCGGACGCCGGACGACCACGACCACCCCCGCGACGAGCAGGACCACGGCGACGATCGTCGGGGTGAACCCGCGCGGGGAGGCGAACAGCCCTTCTCCGAGGGCCTGCGCGAGCTGCTGCCAGGGCAGCCATCCGGAGTGCTCGGCGCCGGTGCGGAAGACGGCCCACACGCCGAGCATCACGACGGCGAAGCCGACGACGGCCACACCCACCGCGACCACCGACGCCCGGGTGCGTGCGTCGACCGCCCGGACGACCAGGATGCCGATGACCAGGGCGGCGGAGAAGGCGAGCAGCGAGAGGAACGCGTTGGGGTGGCCGAGGAACACCCCGCCCGTCAGCAGCGCCACGAGCAGAAGAGCGCGCGTCAGTGCGCGAGCACCCCGGTCGTCGAGGGCCGTGACGACCGTCGAGAGCGCGGCCGGCACCATGGCGTAGCCGACGAGGTTGGGGTAGAGGACCCCCCAGTTGAAGAACAGGGCGGGGAAGGCCCCGAAGCCCGCCGAGAGCGCGGCGGCGGTGACGTACGCCGTCCGGCGCTGCGCGAACAGCGCGCCCACCAGCGCCATGATCGACGCCGGCCACAGCAGGGACACGATCGCGAGATTGGCCCCGTTGACCGCGACCGGGATCGAGGAGCCGGTGAGCTCGACCGCGAGGGTCGTGAGCGCGTGCCACCCGTTGGGGTAGAAGTCGATGTCGGAGGTCGCGCCGATCTGGAACCCCGAGGCATCGCCGTTCTGCACGGCCAGCGCGATCGCGTTCAGGTGCACGATGTTGTCGAAACGCTGCGCGATGTTGTCGGGGGACCCGAACGCCCGGGCGAACATCACGGTGGTGACGCCGGCCGTGGCCGCGAGGGCGAGCGCCGCGGTGAGCATCGTGCGCCGACCGCTCGGCGCCCGGTCCGCTCCCACGCCGCGCCGCAACAGCAGGGCGATCCCGACGACCACGGCCGTGAGCAGCGCGAGCGGGAGGAGGTTCCACCGCAGTCCGACGAAGTGGGCGATCGTCGCCGCGGCCGCGGCCAGCGTCGCCGAGATCGCGGGGGCCAGCAGCAGCCGTTGCGGGCTGCGAACGCCCCAGCCGGCCGCGACGACCGCGGCGCCGGGGAGGATCAGGATCAGGACGACCGCGAGGTACGACGGAACGGCGCTGATCCAGTCACCCATACGATCCGTCTCCGTCAGTTCCGTTTTCGACACGCCATCGTATCGGACCGACTCTGCGCGCCCGCTGAGGCGTTCCGTACGACGCCGAGGAGGGCCGCGGGTAGGATGGACGGCGTTCTGCCCCGAGACGAGAGTTGTTCGCGTACATGGATCTTCTGGTAGTCGGTTCGGGCTTCTTCGGTCTCACGATCGCGGAGCGGGCGGCCGCCGCCGGTCGCCGCGTCACCGTCATCGACCGCCGTCATCACATCGGTGGCAACGCCTACTCCGAGGACGAGCCCGAGACGGGCATCGAGGTGCACCGCTACGGTGCGCACCTCTTCCACACGTCGAACCCCACCGTGTGGGAGTACGTGAACCGCTTCACGGACTTCACGAGCTACGTCCACCGGGTCTACACCACCCACAAGGGCGTGGTGTTCCCGCTGCCGATCAACCTCGGCACGATCAACCAGTTCTTCCAGGCGGCGTACACGCCCGACCAGGCCAAGGCGCTGGTACAGGAGCTCGCGGGGGAGTTCGACGCGAAGGACGCCGCCAACCTCGAGGAGAAGGGGATCGCCCTGATCGGCCGGCCCCTCTACGAGGCGTTCATCCGCGACTACACGGCGAAGCAGTGGCAGACCGACCCGAAAGACCTGCCGGCCGAGGTCATCTCGCGGCTGCCGGTGCGCTACACCTACGACAACCGCTACTTCAACGACACGTGGGAGGGTCTGCCCGTCGACGGGTACACCGCCTGGCTCGAGCGGATGGCGGATCACCCGAACATCGAGGTGAAGCTCTCCACCGACTACTTCGACCCCTCCCAGCCGCTGAACAAGAACGACACGGTCGGTCAGGTGCCGGTGGTCTACACGGGGCCCGTCGACCGGTACTTCGACTACGCCGAGGGTGAGCTGTCGTGGCGCACGCTCGACTTCGAGCAGGAAGTGCTCCCGATCGGCGACTTCCAGGGCACGAGCGTGATGAACTACGCCGACGCCGACGTCCCCTACACGCGGATCCACGAGTTCAAGCACTTCCACCCGGAGCGCGCGGATCGCTACCCGAGCGACAAGACGGTCGTGGTGCGCGAGTACTCCCGGTTCGCCACGCGCGCCGACGAGCCGTACTACCCGGTCAACACCGCCGACGACCGCGCGGGTCTGCTGGCGTACCGGGAGCTGGCGAAGGGCGAGCGCGACGTGCACTTCGGCGGACGCCTCGGCACCTACCAGTACCTGGACATGCACATGGCCATCGGTTCCGCCCTGTCGATGTGGAACAACCAGCTCGCGTGACGCGACCGTGCCGCTGACCCTCGGGTCGCACCCCCGCCCGGTCTCCACCGGACGGGCGGACGAGGGGCGCTGGGCGTACCGTCACGACCTCGACGGACTGCGCGCCGTGGCCATCCTCCTGGTCGTCTCGTACCACGTCTGGGTCGGCCGCGTCTCGGGGGGCGTCGACGTCTTCCTGATGCTCTCGGCGTTCTTTCTCACCCGGGGCTTCGTTCGGCGCATGGCCAGTCCTTCACCCGTCCGGCCCGTCGCACACCTCGTCGGCATCTTCCGGCGCCTTCTCCCCGCGGCCGCCGTGACGCTGGTCGGCGTCCTCGCGCTCGTCTGGACGTTCTTCCCCCCGAGCGTGTGGCGCACGGTCCGGGAGCAGACGTGGGCGTCACTCTTCTACGTGCAGAACTGGCTGCTCGCCGCGGATGCCGTCGACTACTACGCGCGGACGGAGGTCACGAGCCCGCTGCAGCACTTCTGGTCGATGTCGGTGCAGGGACAGGCCTTCGTGCTGTGGGTCGTCCTGCTCGCGGGCTGCCAGGCCATCGTGCGCCGCTTCGGTGTGTCGCCGGACCGGGTCGTGGGAGTGGTCTTCGGCGCCGTGTTCGTCCTGTCGCTGTGCTACTCGATCGTCCGGACGGCCTCAGCGCAGCAGACCGCCTACTTCGACACCGGCGCGCGGCTGTGGGAGTTCGCGGCGGGATCGCTCCTGGTCGTCGCGCTGGGGCACCTGCGCCTGCCCGCCGCTGCTCGATCCGTGCTCGGCTGGCTGGGACTCGCGGGGCTGCTCGTCACGGGTGTCGTGCTCGACGTGCAGGGAGGCTTCCCCGGGTACCTCGCGCTCTGGCCCGTCCTGTGCGCGGCGGCCGTGATCGTCGCGGGCGCCGGGGGCCGCGACGACGATCGGGGACCCGCGGGGCTGCTGGCATCCCGGCCCCTGCTCCTGCTCGGTCGCGACGCGTACGCGCTGTATTTGGTGCACTGGCCCGTTCTCCTCACCTTCTTCCTCGTCACGGGGAGGGAGGGGGCCGGTCTCGTCGGCGGAACGCTCGTCGTCGTGCTCTCGCTCGCGCTGGCCCGTGCCCTCACGGCCGCGGTCGACACCCCCGTCCGCGCCTGGCGTCGGCGCGATCCCTCGGTCCTCGTGCCCGTCGCCGTCGTCGTCGCGGCGACCGCGGTCGTCGTGACGCCCGTGACCGCGTGGCAGGTGTCGAGCGAGCTCGAGGCGCGCGCCGTCGCGGCCCGCTCGGCGCTGGCCAACCCCGGCGCGGCGGTGCTGCGCGATCCGACCCTGCCCGAGCCGCCCGCGGATGCGGTCCTGCTCCCGCTGCCGACCGCGCTCGAGGAGGAGTGGATGCAGCTGGACCGGCCGTGTACGGGCGACCGGTCGCCGACCGAGGGGGTCCTGGTCGGCACCTGCAACGAGACGACGCCCACGGCGCGCGCGCGGCACACGATCGCGGTGGTCGGTGACTCCCACGCGCAGCAGATCACGGCGGCCCTGCTCCCCCTCGCGGAGCAGAACGGCTGGGGCGTCGTCATGCTCGTCAAGGGCGGCTGCTCGATGGGCCTCGACGAGACCGGAATGGACCCCACGTGCGAGCCGTGGCGAGAGGCCGCGGTCGCGTACGTCGAGCACCTTCGCCCGGATGCCGCGGTCACGGTCGTCACGCGCTCCGATCACGGCGAGTCGGACGAGGCCGTGCGGCCCGGCATCGAGCGCTTCCTCGATCGCATGGACGACGCCGGGATCCAGGTCGTCGGTGTGCGCGACAATCCGCGCTTCCCCTTCGACATGTACAGCTGCGTGGCGGAATCGAGCGACCCCGTCGACTGCGCCGTCCCGCGGGCGGGCTCGCTCGCCGACGACAACCCGGCGGCGGTGCTGGACGGCGCCGGCGTTCAGCTCGTCGACCTGACCCCGTGGATCTGCCCCGACGACGTCTGCGTCGGCGTCGTCGGCAATGTCGCGCTCTACCACGACGACAATCACCTGTCGCGAACCTACGCCGCGACGCTCGCCCCCGCGCTGGCCGAGCAGCTGCCGCCCAGCCTCGGATGACGCCCCCGCATAGGATTCTGTGGTGACCCCCGCCACCGTCGGCGCACCCGGTTCGGTGCGGCGCTCCCTCCACTCGCTGTGGCTGCTGTCGTCGCGCGATCTCCGGGTGCGCTACTCCACGAGCGCACTGGGGTACCTGTGGTCGGTGCTCGACCCCCTGGTGATGAGCGGGATCTACTGGTTCGTCTTCACGCAGGTCTTCCACCGCTCGGTGGGCGAGGACCCCTACATCGTCTTCCTCATCACGGCGCTGCTGCCGTGGGTGTGGTTCAACTCGGCGGTGACCGATTTCACCAAGGCGTTCAAGAAAGACGCGCGGCTCGTGCGCTCGACCTCGATCCCGCGCTGGATCTGGGTCAACCGCATCGTGGTGAGCAAGGGCGTCGAGTTCCTGTTCTCCCTCCCGGTGCTCGTGCTGTTCGCGGTGTTCGGGGGTGCGCAGGTGTCGTGGGCGCTGCTCGCCTTCCCGCTCGCGGTGGTGCTGCAGACGACGCTGCTGGTCGGTCTGGGACTCATCGTCGCGCCCCTGTGCGTGATGTTCGGCGACCTCGAGCGCACCACGCGACTCGTGCTCCGCGCGCTCTTCTACGCCTCGCCGATCATCTACGGCGTCGGCAACCTGCCGGGGGTGTTCGCGGACATCGCCGCCGTGAACCCGCTGGCGGGGATCTTCACCCTGTACCGCGTCGGTTTCTTCCCCGACCAGTGGGACACCCTGACCGTGCTCGTGGGGGCGGCCGTGAGTCTCGGCATCCTGGCCCTCGGCCTGTGGATGTTCCCGCGGCTGGAGCGTCCCGTGCTGAAGGAGTTGTGATGACGGGCCCCGCGATCGACGTACAGGCGCTCGGCGTGCGGTTCCGCCGCAACCGCCGCGGCTCCCGCAGCCTCAAAGACCTCTTCGGCGGGGCGGCCCGCCGCTCGCGCCCCGACGAGTTCTGGGCGCTGCGCGACGTGTCGTTCCGGGTTCAGCCGGGGGAGTCGATCGGGGTCGTGGGCCGCAACGGTCAGGGCAAGTCGACGCTGCTCAAGCTCGTCGCGGGGGTGCTGCTCCCCGACGAGGGCGCCGTGGTCGTCGAGGGCGGGGTCGCCCCGCTGATCGAGATCACCGGCGGGTTCGTGGGAGATCTCACGGTGCGCGAGAACGTGCGCCTCACCGCGGGACTGCACGGGATGCCGCGCGCCGAGGTCGGGCGTCGCTTCGACAGCATGATCGCCTTCGCCGAGATCGCCGACTTCGTCGACACCCCCTACAAGCACCTGTCGAACGGCATGAAGGTGCGTCTGGCGTTCTCGGTGGTGTCGCAGCTCGACGAGCCCATCCTGCTGGTCGACGAGGTGCTCGCCGTCGGTGATCGGGCGTTCCGCGAGAAGTGCTATCGGCGCATCGACGAGCTTCTCGCCGCGGGCCGCACGCTCTTCTTCGTCAGCCACAACGAGAAAGACCTGCGGCGCTTCTGCACGCGCGGACTGTACCTCGACGGTGGACGCCTGGCGATGGACGGACCCATCGCCGAGGTCCTCGACCGCTACAACGAGGACTACGCGACGCGCTGACCGTTTCGGGCGAGCGGGTCCGGGGCGTCAGGCGAGGGGGCGAGCGGGCTCCAGCGGCGGCATCGGCGTCCACGACGCGTCGCGCAGGATGCCTCGACCATCGCGGAGGCCGCGGAAGAGGTGGCTCGTGCCGCGGAGTTTGCGCTCGACGACGACCAGACGGATGAGCTCTTTCACGAACGTCAGCGCCGTCCCGGCCGAGAACGGCAGCGGGCGGTAGACGCCGAGCTCGCGGTAGTACTTCTGCAGATAGGCGCGGTTGCGCATGATGTAGTACCGATAGGCGTCGCTCGAGGCGTTCATGTGGCGGATGCCCATGTCCCACTGCTTGATCTCGCGGGTGCGGCGCAGCACGAACTCGTTCACGATCACCGACGGCGTCTCGCGCGAGGCGAGCCACCCGTACAGCTGGTCGTCCCAGTAGATGAAGAAGCGCGGGTCGGGCAGGCCGATGCGGGCGACGATGTCGCGGTGGATGAACATCCCCTCGAAGCAGCCCGAGTTCATCGGCTTGTAGCCCGAATCGTCGAAGCCGGCCGGCGCGAACGGGATCGGGATCGCCATCGACTCGGCGACGCGGTACTGCCAGTAGAACTCGCTGCCGTCGTAGTCGTAGCGTCGCCCCTGGATGCTGCGGAAGCGCGGGGCCCAGTGGCCCATCCGGGCGAGACCGTCCGACACGACCTCGACGTCGTCGTCCATGAGCCAGATCCACTCCGAACCCAGCTCGTAGGCGACGCGCATGCCCTCGCTGAACCCGCCGGATCCACCGGTGTTCGTGTCGAGCCGACGGTAGACCAGCTCGGTGGGCAGACGGTCGCGGAACGACTCGACGACCTCGGTGGTGTCGTCGGTGGAGGCGTTGTCGATCACGACGAGGTGCCCCGGCGCGGGCGACATCCGCTCGATGCTCTCGAGCAGGCGCGTCAGCAGGTGCGTGCGGTTGTACGTGACGACGACGATCGTCGCGGTCGACGGATCGAAGGATGCCATGTTCACGAGCGCTCCTCGAACGTCGAGCGCCACTGCGCCTCGGACACGAGGTCGGGCAGCGCCCGACGGTACTGCGCGGCCAGCCGCGGCCACTCGCGCTGCAGGCGCCGGTGCAGCCGCACGCTGTCGATGAGCATGCGCCGGAACTGCGCGCGGTCGCGCGTGTAGATGTTCTGACCCGATCCGTCCGCCGCGCTGACGAGGGCGCTGTCGTAGAGCGGGACGCGCCACCAGTGGGCGTCGGCCTTGCCGAACTCCACCTCCGGCTGCGCCACGTTCTCGGGCCGCGGGGTGTGGAACCAGTGCGAGAGCAGCGTGCGCGCGGTGAACGCGCGCAGGCGCAGGCCCGTGGGGCTGTCGAACTCGTGCCGCTTGAGACGCGTGAACACCTGGCGTCCGTGGCGCGCGCGCAGAGGGACTCCCGAGTCCTTGTGGACCGTCGTCTCGGGATGCTTCGTGGCGATGGCGCGCGCCTCGGGCATCGCGGTCGCCAGGCCCCGTCGCATGTGCGCGGGACCCGAGAGCACGTCGCGCAGAGCCCGGTGCCGCAGCTCCACCGGGTAGTACTGCATCATCATGAGGTGCTTGAGGTCGAGGCGACGAGAATGCCGGATGAGGGTGCCGCCGCGGGGTGAGCGGGAGTGCAGGAGCGCGGACACGATGCGGTTGCGGGCATGGAAGTAGGCCTGCCAGTCGATCGAATCGTCCTTGCCGACCCAGGAGACATGCCAGAGCGCGACCCCGGGAAGGGAGACCGTGGGGTATCCGGCATCCCGGGCCCGCAGGCAGAACTCCGCATCGTCCCATTTGATGAAGGCGGGCAGGCTCAGCCCGATCTCCCGGAGGATGCTCGTGGGGATCAGGCACATCCACCAGCCGTTGTAGTCGGCGTCGAGCCGCATGTGCAGGATCGGGCTCTGACGGAGGTTCGCCACGCTGAAGTCGTGGGGCAGACGCTCCTGGTACAGCGCCCGCCACATGAACGGGGCATCGTCGACGACCTCGGCCCACGCGTGCAGCTTGGGACGGTCGAGCAGGTCGAACATGTGCGCACCGACGATCGTGGGCACCGAGGTGTAGCGGCCGAAGACGACGGAGCGCCGGATGGACTCCGGCTCGATGCGCACGTCGTCGTCGAGCAACTGCACGAAGTCGCTCTCGGGACGCTGCAGCGTCTCGGTCATCGCGCGGGCGAAGCCGCCCGACCCGCCGAGGTTCGGCTGGCGCACGACCTGCAGCGTCTCACCGAGACGGGCCGCGAGCTCGGGAAAGGCGTCCTGATCGGCGACGAGATCGGTGCCCTGGTCGATGAGGAACACCCGGTCCACCACGTCGAGCACGTCGGGGGAGTCGGCCAGCGCCTGCAGCGTGCCCACGCAGTAGTCGGGCTTGTTGTACGTGGTGATGCCGATACTGGCCTTGCCGGCGCGGACCGGCTCCTCCTCGGTCGTCCACGTGGCGCCCTCGAACGTCGCGTCCGAGCGGTCGGCGGCGACGTCGAACCAGATCCAGCCGCCGTCGCTGTACTGGTCGAGGACGAGGTCGACGGACGTCTCCGTCGATTCCCCCCGCACCTCGCGCGTCTCGATGCGCTGCTTCGTGCCGGCCCCGTTGGAGCGGTACACCAGGATCGTGGCGTCGCCGGAGGTGCGGACGTTCAGGCGCACTCGCCGTACCGCCGTCCAGTGCTGCCAGTACGACGCGGGGAACGCGTTGAAGTACGTCCCGAACGACACGCGGCGGCCGGCCACGATGCGCGCGCGATGACGGTCCAGCACGTTGCTCAGCTGGGCGACGTTGGTCACGCGGACGGGCTCTTCGTCGATCGTCGACCACGTCTCGGGGTCGACGTAGAGGGGGAGAAGGTCGGGATCGCGGTCGAGCGGGAGCACGGCGTTCTGCAGGGTGTACGTCACGAAGGGTCTTTCGTCGAAGGCGCGGGCCGTCGGGCGGCCGACGGGGAGTCTACCCGGCGGCGGTGGGCGGGCCCTGAACGCCGGGGCCGGTCTCGCGCGGGGGCGCCGGCGGCATCCGGAGCCCGAGGCTCTCGCGCCACGAGCGCGACTGTCCCGCCCGTACCGCGCAGATCACCAGAAGGAGAAGACCCGCGCCGGACAGGGGGAAGCTCTCGAACAGCGAGAAGCTCAGCAGCGCCACGAGGGTCAGCGGCGCCCAGGCGTGCACGACGGAGCGTCGCTCGCTGGCCACCAGCCACCCGCGGGCGAGCGCGAGGGCGCCGAGGGCGAGGAAGAGCAGCAGCCCCACCCACCCCAGCTGCAGCAGCACGTCGAGGTAGGCGTCCAGTGCCGAGGTGTGGCGCTCGCCGAGAGCGAAGTTCAGCGCCGCGAACGGGAACGCCTCGAGTGACCAGGGGCCGAACCACCCGAAACCCTCCACCGGGCGGTAGGCGACGAACGTCAGCAGCTCGGACCACAGGTCGGTGCGGAGCGAGAGGTCGGCGCGCGCGTCGACCAGGGCGGCGAGTCCATCGCGGACCGCGTACCCCGCGGCCACCGCGACGATGACGCCGGCGCCCAGCACCAGCTGGGCGAGGGGGCGACGGTGTGCCGGGAGCCGTCGGACGAGGGTGAGCGCGAGAGTCGCGACGCCGGTGGCCACGGCCACGGCGAGGACGGTCGGCGAGCCGCTCAGCGCGGCCAGGGAGCCGGCGAGCACGACCGAGGCGATCGCGGCACCCGGGCGCACCGACTGCGTGCGGTACTCGACCAGGAACGTGATGAGGGCGATGACCGTGACGAAGCCCAGGACGTTGCGCGTTCCGAAGATGCCCTGCACCGGGCCGAGCACGGCGATGTCGCCCTGGATGCCGAGGAACGGGATGGGCAGATCGAGCAGGATGCCGCTGAGCACCTCGAGCGCGAGCGAGGCGCCGAGCAGCCACCGGAGGACATCGCCCAGGGCGCGCACCGTCTGCAGGGCGTCGCGGACGTGCCCGATGACCACGGCGAGGAAGGACACCCCCACGAGCGCTCCCCACCCGGCGAGACTGGCCGCGGGGTCGGCGCTCCAGAGGACGCTCGCCCCCGCCCAGGCCACCAGCAGCACGAGCGTCGTCGGCGCGAGACGCACCAGCTCGATCTCGCGTCGGCGGGACCACAGCACGCCCACGCCGAGAAGGCACAGCCCCAGGGCGATCGTGCCGAGGGTGACCTCGCTCGCGAGGCCGCGGATGGCGGCCGAGCCGAAGACGGTCGCGAAGACGGTGAGGGTGAACGCGCGCGCGAAGCCCGCGGAGGCGAGCACCGACGAGAGGGCGACGAGGGGTCCGGGCGGTGCCGGGCTCACGATCCCGTGCTCTGCGGTTCGCCCCGTTCGATCGCGATGCTCTGCTCGGCGGGCCCCACCCCGACGAGGGGGGCCTGCTTGATCTTCGCGCCGAACAGCACCACGAACATCCAGCCCCAGAGCAGCAGAGGACCGGACTCGGTGAGGCCCTGGACCACCAGCAGCGCTCCGATGAGCGTGGGCAGCAGGGTGAGGGGGGAGTAGGGGCGGTCGGCACGCAGATCCCACCGCGGTCGGTCGATGGCGAAGAACCACGACCGCCACAGATAGGCCAGATACACCAGCGTCAGCAGGACGACGCCGACCGCACCGAGCTGGAAGAAGACGTCGATCCACACGCTGTGCGCCTGCACGACGGTCTGGCCGTGGTCGACGATCCACCCGTCGATCAGCGGTTCGGAGGCGATCCAGGGCGTCGAGAACCCCCACCCGGTGAGGGGGCGCTCCGCGGCCCGCGCGAGGACGTCGGTCCAGATCCCCTCGCGGCCGGTGAGATCGGCGCCGCGTCCGAGCACGCCGAAGATCGCGTCGCGGCCGAACCACAGCGCCGCCCCTCCGCCGAGTCCGAGGAGCGCGTAGAGCAGGTACCACCGGGTGCGCTCGCCGGGACGGCTCGCCGTGCGCATGACCAGGACCGTCACCAGGACGAGTGCGACGAACGCCGCCGAGATCACGGCCGTCGCCGACCCCGCCCGCACGAAGAGGAAGGCGGCCACCGCGATCCACACGATCAGCAGGGCGCGCCGCGGCGCCCCCGCCGCGAACCGGATGGCGAAGACGATGATGGCCACGAGCATGACGGCGGCGAGCAGGTTGGCGTTGCCGAAGATCCCCTGGATCCGCCCCCCGTCGAAGAGGTTGTCGCGCGACCAATAGACGATCGGATCCATCCGCGACGTCGGCAGCACGAACCCCGGCAGGATCGGGCCGCGCACGAGGAGCGAGACCGCGACCTCGAACAGCAGCGAGAGCCCCACGACCCATTTCGCCGCCGACGCCACGGCGCGCACCACATCGCGCCAGGTCAGCACCGCGCCGATGAAGAGTCCCTGGAACGTCGTGATGAGCAGGAGCAGGAGGGTGAGAACGGATGCCGCGGGCCACGCGCTCCACAGCAGGGAGAGCACGGCCCAGCCGACGTAGCCGAACGCGAGCCAGGGGAGGCGGCGGACGGCCACGGGTGGGCGCACGACGACCCACACGACCGCGGACACGATCGCGGACGCGACGACGATGACGGTGCTCGCAGCGGGTCCGACGGCATTGACCAGGCCGACGCCGCCGAGGGCGAGGACGATCACGAACACGCACCACGCGCGCAGCAGCAGGTGGCCCGTGGTCTCGCGCACGGGTGCCGACGGCGGCGCCGAGACCGGGTGGTTCGTGTACATGGCCATGGTGGATTCAGGCTACCGTCCGGCTCCCGGCGCCGCGGGGCGGGACCGCTAGGCTTTCGCCGTGCTGGTTGCCCTCTCGAACACGCCCCGCGACTACGCGTGGGGAAGCCCGACGCTCCTCGCCGACCTCGAGGGGCGCACGCCCACGGGTGCACCCGAGGCGGAGGTGTGGTTCGGCGATCATCCCGGCTCGCCCGCCCTCGTGCTCGACGGCTCCGGCCGCACCCTCGACGAGTGGCTGCCCGCGGTCGCGCGCGAGACCGGCTCCCCGGAGCGTCTTCCCTACCTGTTGAAGCTCCTCGCCGCCGGCGCGCCCCTGTCGATCCAGGTGCACCCCTCCAAGGCGCAGGCGGTGGAGGGTTTCGCCCGGGAGGAGGCCGCGGGCGTTCCCCGCGACGCGGGCTCGCGCAACTACAAGGACGACAACCACAAGCCCGAGGTGATCGTCGCCCTCAGCGAGACGTTCACCGCGCTCGCCGGGTTGCGCGACATCGAGCAGACGCGCCGCCTGGTCGCCGGTCTCGACGGGGGCGACGGCGTGAGCGAACTCCGCGCGCGTCTGGCGGCGGACGATGCCTCGGACGCCCTGCGCCGGGCGATCGGGTGGGCGCTCGGCGAGGCCGCTCCCGCGCAGATCGCGCAGATCGTCGAGGCCGCGGCATCCGTGTCCGATCCCGCCTTCGCCGCCGAATCGGCTCTGGTGCGCCGTCTTCGCGAGGCGTACCCGGGAGACCCGGGGATCGTGGTGGCGCTGCTGATGAACCTCGTCGAACTGCGCCGCGGCGAGGCGATCTTCGTCCCGGCCGGCGTGCTGCACGCCTACGTCTCGGGGCTGGGCGTGGAGATCATGGCCGCGAGCGACAACGTGCTGCGCGGTGGGCTCACGCCCAAGCACATCGATGTGACGGAGCTGTTGGGCCTCGTGGACTTCCGCCCGGCGGCGCCGCCGCGCCTGGCGCCCGCGACGACCGCCGACGGGGCCGAGCTGTTCGCCCCCGGGATCGCCGACTTCACTCTCGCGCACGTGGGCGTCTCCGGCGCGGCGACGCGGGTCGAGCTGACAGGCGTCTCGATCGCCGTCGGTGTGGCGGGCGAGGCCACGGTCACGGGTGCCTCGGGCGCGAGCGTGGCCCTGGCCCCCGGTCAGGCGGCCCTGGCGACGACCGACGAGACCCCGCTCCGGATCGAGGGCGGCGAGGTCTTCGTCGCCATGCCGGGGGCCTGATCGCCGCGACACGCCGACGGCGCAGATGAAGCTTCACCTCTGCCTTGAGGGTTTACGATCCGCGACTTGACCAATTCGAATGACACGGGTGTAATTACTCGTACGCGAATTCGCGTGATGGGGGCTCGAGCGAGGCGGAGGACGACATGACGACGTCGCAGTACCGGTCCGGTGTTCCGGACAACTGGTTCGTCGATCCGGTCGATCTCGGCGTCCCCGGTGTTCGTCGCGACATCGATTCCGTCGAAGAGAACACGCTCGCCTGGCAGACCGACGCCCTGTGCGCGCAGACCGACCCCGAGGCCTTCTTCCCGGAGAAGGGCGGATCGACGCGCGACGCGAAGCGCATCTGCACCTCGTGCGACGTCAAGTCGGAGTGCCTCGAGTACGCCCTGCAGAACGACGAGCGGTTCGGCATCTGGGGCGGTCTCAGCGAGCGCGAGCGGCGCAAGCTCAAGCGCCGCGCCTGATCCGCGCACCCTTTCTGAGCGATCCCCTTCCGCTCGGCGCGGCGTCGGCGAACGCGGAGGACCGCGCTTAGGCTGACTGCGCCATGCCCGCCCGTGTTCACGCCATCCTCGTCGTCCGCCCCGAAGGACGCACTCCCGCCGCGCACCACCTGACGCGGACCCTCGCGGCCGTCGCCGCGCAGACCCGCCCCGTCGATGCGCTCACCATCGTCCTGTGCGGAGCCGATCCCGAGCTCACGCGCCTCGCCGCCTCCTCGGGCGCCGAGGGCGTCATCACCGCCGCGGCGGGAACCCCCTTCGCCGTCGCGACGGCGCTGGCCACCCCCCGACTCACCGGCGACGCGGTGTGGCTGCTCGCCCAGGACACGGCGCCCGAACCCGATGCGCTCGTTCTTCTCGCCGGAGCCCTGGAGCTCTCGCCGTCGCTCGCGGTGGCGGCGCCCAAGCTCGTCCGGTGGGACGAACCCGAAGAGATCGTGTCGCTGGGTGTCAGCCTCACCCGCTACGGCCGCACGGTCGAGCTCGCGGCCGGGGAGTTCGACCAGGGACAGCACGACGGCGACGCCGATGTGCTCGGTGCGGACGTGCGCGGCCTTCTCGTGCGCCGTGAGTCGTGGACGGCCCTGGGCGGACTCGACCCGGCCCTCGGCGGTGCCGACGAGGGCGTGGACGTGGGCGTCCGCGCGCGCCTGGCGGGGGACCGCGTGTCTCTCGTGCCGTCCGCCCGCGTCGCGGTCGCCGGCGACGGCGTCGCGGCGATGGCGCGCGGTCGTCGACGCGCCCGACGCCGCGCGTTCGCCGAGCGCACCGCGCAGCTGCACCGTCGGCTCGTCTACGCACCCGCCGCCGCGGTCCCGCTGCACTGGCTGTCGTTCCTGCCCCTCGCGCTGTGGCGCACCATCCTGCACCTCGTCGCCAAGGCGCCCTACCGCGTCCTCCCCGAGTGGGGTGCCACGCTCCTCGTCATGGCTCGCATGGCCGCGGTCGCGCGCGCTCGTCGCCGCATCCGGGCGGTGCGCGCGGTCGGCTGGTCGCGTATCGCGCCGCTGCGGGTCTCGCGAGCCGAGATGAGGCTGCGCTGGGAGGCCGACGGATCGGTCGCCGACGCCCCGGTCCGTTCGGAGCTGCGCTTCTTCGTCGGGGGAGGCGCCTGGGCGGTGCTCGGCGCCCTGGCGGTGTCGGCCGCGCTGTTCGCGCCCCTGCTGGCGTGGCCCGTCCTCGGCGGGGGCGCGCTCGCGCCGCTCCGGGCGACCGTCGCCCAGCTCTGGCAGGACGCCGCGTGGGGGTCCCGTGCCCTGGGATGGGATGCCGTCGGCCCCGCCGATCCCTTCTCCGCGGTCATCGCGCTGATCGGTACCCTCTCGCCCGGCGAGCCCTCTCGCGCCCTGGTGGTGCTCTGGGTGCTCGCGCTCCCGCTGGCCGTGCTGGGCGGGTGGTTCGCGGCGACCCGGATCACCGAGTCGTCTCTGCTGCGCATCACCGCCGGCGTCGCCTGGGCGCTCGCGCCGACGTTCCTCGCCGCGATCGTGGAGGGGCGTCCGGCCGCGCTCCTCGCGCACCTGCTGCTGCCGTGGCTCTTCTTCGCCGCGAGCGTCGCTCACCGAGCTTGGGCGCCGGCGGGAGCGGCATCCATCCTCCTCGTCCTGGTCCTGGCGTGCGCGCCCTCGCTCGCCCCCGCGGTCGTCGTGCTGTGGTCGGCGGCCCTCGTGGTCGTGGCGCTCGTCGCCCCGCGCGGGGTGGCGCGCGTGGTGTGGCTTGTCATCCCCTCGATCGTCGTCTTCGCGCCGGTGGTATGGACGCAGGTGCGCACCGGGAACCCGTGGGGACTGCTCGCCGACCCCGGCGTGCCCTTCGCGGGCGCCGAGGTGACGGCCGATCCGCTCGGTCGCGCTCTGCTTGCCGCGGGGTTCCCGACGTCCGACCCCGGCGGGTGGGGCAGCGTCTTCGACGGCCCCGTCTGGTGGGTCGGTCTGCTGATCGCCCCTCTCGCGGTCCTCGCCCTTCTCGCGGTCCTCACCCCGCGGTGGGTCACGGCGTCCGCTCTGCTCGTGATCGCCGCCATGGGACTGGCGACCGCGTTCGCCGCCGTCGGCGTCGCCGTGTCGTTCGACCACGGCACGCCCGTGCCGCTCTGGCCGGGTGCGGGTCTGAGCCTCGCCTGGCTGGGTGTGGTCGGCAGTGCGATGGTGGCCTTGGACGCCGGGGTCGTCGAGCGCGTGCGGGTGTTGCGCCCCCTCGGCGCGCTCGTGACGCTGGTGGCGCTTGTCGTCGCGGTGGGCCCGGCGCTGACGGCCTCGACCGATCAGACGAACCCCCGATCGGTGCTGACGAACGGCCCGACCTCGACCCTGCCCGCGTTCGTCGCGGCCGAGGGACGCGGCTCCACCGCGATCGGCACGATCGTGCTGGACCCGCGTGCCGACGGGCTGCGCGTGGACGTGGTGTGGGGCGGGAGCGCCACGGTGGGCGGTCAGAACACGATCCAGGCGACGCGGACCGTGGCGGGACCGGCCGGCGTCGAGCTCGCCGATCTCGCCGCCGACCTGTCGACCCCGTCGTCCGACGACGTGGTGCAGCGCCTCGCCGAGCGCGGGATCGGCTTCGTCCTGCTCGAGGCCGCCCCCGCGGGCGAAGACGACGTCATCCGCGGCGCTCGCCTGGCCGCGGCGACCTCTCTCGATCAGCGCGACGCGCTCGACAGCGTCGGCGCGACGTCGCGCGGTGACCTCTGGCGCGTGACCGCGGACGTCCAGCCGCGCGCGCCGCTCGACGCGCACCAGGCGCGCCTGCAGAGCCTGGTCGCCTTCGGCTCGCTCGGGGTCCTGCTCGTGGCGCTGCTGCTGGCCGTTCCCACCGGCGCGTCGCGCCGGATCGCGCGCCGAACGCCCCGCATCGTGGGCCCGAACCCCGGAGGAAGCCGATGACCAGCGATCGCCGACTCGTCCGCTGGGCGACCACCAGCGCGCGCGTGGTGGCGGGATCCGCCGTAGCTGCGGCCGTCGTCGTGGGCACGGTGGCGGGCATCGCCGCCCCCTGGCCGACGCTGACGGCGACTCCGGTCCGCGTCCAGGCGACCCCCGCCCCCTCCGACACCGTCCTCGCCTGCGACGGACCGCTGCTGGCGCTCGGCCGCAGCGCCGAACAGGCCGGGGCGCTGAGCGCGGCCGCCGGGCAGCAGGTCGTGAGCGGTCCCGCCGACAGCCTCGCCACCGAGAGCGCGCTCAGCGGATCCACGTCGGACGGGTCGGGCGACGCGACGGCACTGCGCGCCCAACCGCGCGACGGCGCGGCCGCGCCCCTGGCCGCGGCCGGGTCGGCGACGGCGACCTCGGAGGACCTCATCGGGTTCTCGGCATCCGCCTGCCGGTCTCCGCTCGCGGAGTCGTGGCTGGTCGCCGGGGCGTCGACGACCGGCGCGAACGACCTCGTCGTCCTCGGCAACCCCGGCGACGTGCCCGCGACCGTGCAGCTCTCGGTGTACGGCGCGCAGGGCGTGTCCACGCCCCCGGGCGGAAGCAACATCATCGTTCCCCCCGGCGGTCAGCGGGTGGTGCCGCTCGCCGGTCTCCTCCTCGGTGAAGAGAGCCCGGTCGTGCGCGTGGTCGCCTCGGGGGCGCCGGTGCACGCGTCGCTGCAGGCGAGCCTCACCCGCCTGCTGCTCCCGGGCGGGGTCGACCAGGTCGCGCCCTCCGCGCAGGCCGACACGCGCCTGGTGATCCCGGGTGTGCAGGTCGTCACGTCCGGCGGGAGCGAGGCCGGGACGGTCCTGCGCCTCCTGGCGCCGGGAGCTGCCGCGACGGCGTCGGTGACGCTCACGCCCGTAGGCGCGGGTGCCGCGCCGGGTGCGTCACGCGAGGTGCCGCTCGAGGCGGGCAAGCCCACGTCGCTCGACCTGTCAGGTCTGGAGGCGGGGGCGTACACGGTGGAGATCACCGCCGATCAGCCGGTGGTCGGCGGGGCCTGGTCCACGACCGGTTTCGGGGAGGGGGCGGACTTCGCCTGGTACACGCCCGCTCCGCTCTTCGCGGTCCCCAGCACGGTCGCCGTGGCGACCGGCGCGGGTGCCGCCCTCGTTCTCGCGGCCGAGCCGGGTGCGGGGGATGCCACGGCCACGCTGCGTCCCGTCGACGGCGGCGACCCGGTCACCCTGTCCGTTCCGAGCGGGGGAAGTTCGTCCGTCGCGGTGGCGGCGGGGGTCTACACCCTCGAACCGGGAGCGGCTGTGCGCGCGGCGGTCACCTACACCTCCGCCGGGGCGCTCGCGGGCTACCCGCTGTGGCCGGCGACGGGCGCCGAGGCGGCGGTGACGGTCCTGCCCTGAGTCGCGAGAGCCGCGCTCAGAAGTAGCGGAAACGCTCGGGACCGAGGTCCCACGGGTCGCGGTCGAGGTACTCGGCGGCCGCGCGGAACACCGCTCCCTCGATCATCATGCGGCGGTGCAGGTCGTCGTCGTGGTGGGGGTGCCCGAGCCGTTCGATCGGCACGCGGTAGAGGATGATCCGCTTCTCCTCGCGCAGCACCGTCCATCGCGGGATGCCGTCGGTCGCCGCGGGCGGCATGATCCCGATCTCGAACGAGACGTCGCGCAACTCGCTCCACGCGGAGCGCAGGAACTCCGCGGCGGCGCCCACGGCGATGTCGAACCGCTCGACGCGGGTGTCGATCGGGGGGAGCGGTGGCCGCACGACCGGACTGCGGTTCTCCCGGCCGTGCCGACCGTGCCGGGAGGGGCGGGCGACCGGCCGTGCTTCGCGGGATCGACGTCGCACCATGCGCCCATCCTACGGTCGCGTCCGATCGGTCGGCGGCGCGGCGCACGCCCCGGGCGCGTGCCGCGGGCTAGTGTGGCCGGCGATGCGCGACAGACTCTGCTCGAAGGTGGGATGCGCCCGCGAGGCGATGAGCACCCTCACCTACGACTACGGCGACCAGATGGCCGCTCTCGGCCCCCTGGGCCGGGCCGACGACCCGCACGCGCACGACCTCTGCGCCATCCATGCCGACCGGCTCTCGGTCCCGCGCGGGTGGGTCGTGGTGCGTCACGAGACCCTCCGCGCCTGACATCGCACCGGACGCCGCGATCGACACCGCCCGTTAGCGGTCGGTGAGGCTCGCGGCGCGCTCGTTCTCGATCACGAGGGCCCGGTACTCCCGATCCCGGCGGACGGCGGCGACCGCGCGGACGAACGCCTCGGGCTCGGCCGCGGGACGGGGCGAGACGAAGGGGGCGACGGCGTCGGCCAGGGCCGCCGCCACACGCACCCGCGCCGCGGGATCGAGGAGCTCCGCGCCGCGGACGAACTGCGACACCCGGGCGGCGAGCCGGTCGGGGAGGCGTGAGACGTCGGCGACCCCGGCCCACGACTCCCATCCGGCGGGGATCCCCGGGGCCGGCGGCGGGAGCGGACGCGTCCGCGTGCGCTCGCTCGCTGTGCCCGCGAGGAGGTCGCCGAGCCGTTGCGCGCGGGGCGTGAACATGCCCACGATCGCGGCGAGGCCGCCGAGCGTCAGCCACAGCTCCAGGACTCCGGCGAGCGCGCGGATGAACGCGGCGCGGAACCCGGCCGCCCCGCCGTCGACGCGGACGATCCGCCCGCCCACCGCCCATCGCCCGAGGCTGCGCCCGCGCGACAGCGTCTCGACGGCCGTGGGGATGACGACCGTGATCAGGACGAGCAGCGTGATGATCGCGATCCGCAGGGCGCTCTCGGGGATCGAGCCCGTCGACGCCATGGCCACGAGGAGCAGGGCCCCGCCGATCAGCAGGACGACGCCGACCACCATGTCGATGAGGCACCCCACGGCGCGGAGGAAGAAGCCGAGCGGTTGCACGTCGAGCGCGACCGCCTCGCCCGTGAGCGTCTCCTCGGCGGCGGCGTGCACCAGCGCGACCCCGCGCGCGGCGAGAGGGGAGGACGCCGGGGACGAAGCCATGCGTACAGTTGACCACATGGACCTCGACGCCCTCACGGCCGCCCGCCGCGAGGAGTGGGCGCGTCTGGACGAGCTGGGACGCACGCGGCACCTCACCGGCCGCGAGGTCGACGAACTCGTCACGCGCTACCGCGCCGCCTCCGCCGACCTCGCCGACATCAAGACCTCGGCGGGGCGCACGCCGCAGGGCGATCACGTGTCGATCCTGCTCGCGCGGACGCGTCTGCGGCTGACCGGGGTGCGCGAGAACGTGCTGAAGCAGCTCCCGCGCTTCTTCCTCCTGCAGCTGCCCGCCGCGCTCTACCGCGTGCGGTGGGGCACCCTCGCCGTCGCGGTGGGGTTCGTCGTCGTCGCGACGGCCGTGGCGCTGTGGATCTCGGGGGACCCCGCCGCCGTCGCCGCGCTCGGCGCCCGCAGCGACCTGCAGAACTACGCCGACGAGCAGTTCGTGAGCTACTACCGCGAGAACCCGAACGCGATCTTCGCGGGCTCCGTCTGGACCAACAACGCGTGGATCGCGGCGCAGTGCGTGCTGTTCGGGGTGACCGGGGTCTGGCCCCTCATGGCCATGATGCAGAACGCCATCGGGGTGGGGCAGTCGGCCGCCGTGATGATCGCCTTCGACCGCGCGGACGTGTTCTTCCAGTTCATCCTTCCGCACGGCCTGCTCGAACTCACCGCCATCTTCGTGGCGGGGGCCGCCGGACTGCAGATCTTCTGGGCCTGGGTGGCGCCCGGCCGGCGTACCCGGGGAGCGGCCCTGGCCGCTGCGGGGCGTTCCCTGGCGACCGTGGCGGTCGGCCTCGTCTTCGCCCTGGCGCTGTCGGGGATCGTCGAGGGGTTCGTGACCCCGCGCGAGTGGCCGTGGCCGGTGAAGATCGCGATCGGCGCGGCCGCCCTCGCGGTGTTCCTGTTCTACATGCTCGGGGTCGGGCGGCGCGCGGCGCGGGCGGGTGAGACGGGCGACCTCACCGAGTACGAGGCGGGCACTCCCACCCTTACCGCGGGATGACGACATCCGTTCGTTCCCCCGCGTGTCATTTTTGATTCACTCAAAACAAGCTACAGTGGTCGCATGCTCGACGATCGGACGGATGCCACCGCGGATGCCCTGATCCGCGGTGCGGGGCTGCGGGTGACGGCGACGCGTGTCGCCGTGCTCGAGGCTCTCCGCGCCCGTCCGCACGCCACCGCCGACGCCGTCTTCGACGGCATCGTCGGCACCCTTCCCGGCACCAGCAAGCAGTCGGTGTACAACGCGCTCGGTGACTTCGCCGACGCGGGTCTCGCGCGTCGCATCGAACCCGCCGGTCACGCCGGCACGTTCGAACTGCGCGTGGGCGACAACCACCACCACGTGGTGTGCACGGGATGCGGCCGCATCGACGACGTGGACTGCGTCGTCGGCGAGGCCCCGTGCCTGCACATGCCGGAGGGGAGCGGGTTCGCCATCCACACCGCCGAAGTGACGTTCTGGGGCGTCTGTCCCGACTGTCGAGCAGAGTCCGAAGCCGAACAACCGAGAGGATCCCGATGAGCGACGCTCTGAACGGGTGCCCCGTCTTCCACGACGGAGCCGCCCCCGACGACAACCGACTGCCGGTGGGCGAAGCCCCCGCCGACAGCGAGCCCGCCGGCGCCCTGCCCCACCCCACCCAGGGGTCCGCCAACCGCGTGTGGTGGCCCGAGTCCCTGAACGTGAAGATCCTCGCCAAGAACAATGCGCAGCGCGACCCGCTCGACGAGGGTTTCGACTACAAGGCCGCGTTCGAGGCGCTCGACCTCGCCGCCGTGAAGGCCGACATCCAGCGGGTCATGACGACCTCGCAGGACTGGTGGCCCGCCGACTTCGGCCACTACGGCCCCCTCATGATCCGCATGGCCTGGCACAGCGCCGGCACCTACCGCGTGACCGACGGCCGTGGCGGCTCGGGCGCGGGCATGCAGCGTTTCGCGCCGCTGAACAGCTGGCCCGACAACGTCAACCTCGACAAGGCCCGCCGCCTGCTCTGGCCGATCAAGAAGAAGTACGGTCAGTCGATCTCGTGGGCCGACCTCATGATCCTCGCCGGAAACGTCGCCCTCGAAGACATGGGCTTCCCGACCTTCGGCTTCGCCGGCGGCCGCACCGACGTGTGGGAGCCCGACGACGACGTGTACTGGGGCCCCGAGACCACGTGGCTCGGCGACGAGCGCTACTCGGGCAACCGTGAGCTCGAGCGTCCGCTCGCGGCCGTCCAGATGGGTCTCATCTACGTCAACCCCGAGGGCCCCAACGGCAACCCCGACCCGCGGCTGTCGGCCCACGACATCCGCGAGACGTTCGGCCGCATGGCCATGAACGACGAGGAGACCGTCGCTCTCATCGCCGGCGGGCACACCTTCGGAAAGACGCACGGTGCGGCCAGCGACTCGCACGTCGGACCCAACCCCGAGGCCGCCGACATCAACGACCAGGGCCTGGGCTGGAAGAACGACCACGGCACCGGCAAGGGCGACGACACCATCACCAGTGGTCTCGAGGTCACCTGGACCTACCACCCGACCCGCTGGGACAACGAGTTCTTCCACATCCTCTTCGGCTACGAGTGGGAGCTCTTCCAGAGCCCCGCGGGCGCCCACCAGTGGCGTCCGGTGAACGGCGGTGGCGAGGGCCTGGTGCCCGAGGCGCACTCCGACGGCCGCCGCGAGCCCCGCATGCTCACGAGCGACCTGGCGCTGCGCGTCGACCCGGCGTACGAGAAGATCTCGCGCCGCTTCGCCGAGGACCCCGCCGCGTTCCAGGACGCTTTCGCCCGCGCGTGGTTCAAGCTGACCCACCGCGACATGGGCCCGCGTGAGCGCTACCTCGGCTCCGAGGTCCCGTCCGAGGTGCTCGTGTGGCAGGACCCGGTGCCCGCCGTCGACCACCCGCTCATCGACGCCGCCGACGCGGCGGCGCTGAAGCAGCAGATCCTCGACAGCGGCCTGACCGTGCAGCAGCTGGTCACCACGACGTGGGCTGCGGCATCCACGTTCCGCGGCAGCGACAAGCGCGGCGGCGTGAACGGTGCGCGTATCCGCCTCGAGCCGCAGAAGAGCTGGACGGTCAACAACCCCGAGCAGCTGACATCCGTGCTCGACGTGCTCGAGAAGATCAAGGCCGAGTTCGACGCGCAGGCGACGGACGGCAAGAAGGTCTCGATCGCCGACCTGCTCGTGCTCGCCGGCAACGCCGGGGTCGAGCAGGCAGCCCTCGCCGGGGGCGTCGAGGTCGAGGTGCCCTTCACCCCGGGCCGCACCGACGCGTCGCAGGAGCAGACCGAGATCGAGTCGTTCCGCTGGCTCGAGCCGATCGCCGACGGCTTCCGCAACTACGCCTCGCGTGAGGCGCGCCTGCCGGCGGAGTTCCTGCTGCTCGACAAGGCCAACCTGCTGACGCTCACGGCTCCCGAGATGACGGTGCTCGTCGGCGGCCTCCGCGCGATCGGCGCGAACTGGGACGGCAGCGACTGGGGCGTCTTCACCGACACCCCCGGTGCGCTGACGAACGACGTGTTCGCGAACCTCCTCGACCTCGGCACCACGTGGAAGCCGCTCGACAGCGGCAAGCACGCGTTCCAGGGCACGAAGGACGGCTCGGGCGAGAAGGTCGGGATCGGCACGCGCGTCGACCTGGTGTTCTCGTCGAACTCCGAGCTGCGCGCGCTCGCCGAGGTCTACGCCTCCGACGATGCCAAGGAGAAGTTCGTCCGCGACTTCGTCGCCGCCTGGCGCAAGGTCACCGAGCTCGACCGTTTCGACCTGGTCTGAGCCTCGCGCACGGAAGGTCCGTCCCCTCGCGGGGGCGGGCCTTCCGTCGTCATCGCCGGCAGAACTCCGGCACGCGTCCTCGCGGGTCCGGCAGGAGTCGTGCGCCGCTCAGACGAGGGACAGACGTCGCAGACCCTCGTCGATCGACACAGCGGGGGCCCAGCGCAGGTCGCGCCGGATCTCCGTCTGATCGAACCAGTGCGCCGTCGACAGCTGCTCGGCGAGGAAGCGGGTCATGGGCGGCTCGTCCTCGCCCGGGCGCACGGCCCACACGCGCTCGACGAGAGCCCCGGCGAGTTTCGCGACCCCCGCCGGGATGCTGTACCGCGGCGGCGTCACCCCCGACGCGCGGCAGATGCCCGCGAGCAGGTCGCCGACCGGGCGTGGTTCGCCGTTGGTGAGCACGTAGGCCCGGCCACTGACGTCGTCGACGCGACCGAGAGCGGCGACGATGCCGGATGCCGCGTTGTCGACGTACGTGGAGTCGATGAGCGCCGTGCCGCCGTTCAGGAGCGGCAGTCGCCCCCGGCGCGCGCGGTCGACGATGCGAGCGATGAGCTGCGTGTCGCCCGGTCCCCACACCAGGTGCGGACGGATCGCCACGACGGCGGCGTCGTCGCCGGCGCGGGAGAGGGCGAGCAGCTCGGCCTCCGCCTTCGTGCGCGCGTACTCGCCGCGCGCGGCCGCGGGGTCGGCCGGTTCGGCCCCGACCCCCGCGAGGGCGTGTCCGGCGTGCGCGACCGACGGGGACGAGACGTGCACGATGCGCGAGACGCCGGCCGCGGCGGCCGCGTCGAGGAGGATACGGGTGCCCTCGACGTTCACCGCGCGGAACTGCGCCGGGTCGCCGGCGAGCGACACCTTGGCGGCGAGGTGCACCACGCCGTCGACCCCCTGGAGGGCGGATGCCACGGCATCCGGGTCTGTCACCGAACCGCGCCGGTCCTCGGCGCCGTCCACCCCCGAGGGACGCCGCTGCAACGTGCGGACCCGATGCCCGCCCTCCTGCAGGGCGCGCACGACCGCCTGGCCGAGGAAGCCCGAGGCGCCGGTCGTGAGAACCCTCACGGTGCCATCGGCCTCTCGCCCGCGAGCAGGCGTTCGGCCCACACGGCCAGGCGCGAGCGATCGATCTTGGAGTTGTGCCGGATGTCGGTCGGCAGCGTCGGAGCGACGAGCACCGCCGCCAGCGGCTGCGCGGTCGCCGCGCGGACCGCGTCGGTCAGCTCGGGCGAGGCGAGACCCGGCCGACGGGCCGACGCCTCGACGACCGCGACGACGACCTGGCGCCCCACGGGCCCGACCCCCACGGCCGCGGCGCGCGTCACCGCGGGGACGGTCTCGGCGTCCTGCTCGATGCCGACCGGGGTGACGGGGCCCGTCGCCGTGGTGATGACGTGGGGGAGGCGCCCCTCGATCCACAGGCGGCCCGCGGCGTCCAGGTGGCCGACGTCGCCGGTCCGGTGCCACCGGTGGGGGACGCCGCGGCGCGCCTCCCGGTCGGTGAGGTAGAGACGGAAGTAACCCCGCTTCAGATGGGGGGCCGAGATGACGACCTCGCCCGTGATCCCGGCATCCGCGGTCGGTTCGCCCGACGCACGCCCCTCGGCGTCGATCGGCGAGATACGCACCTGGCCCGTGCCGAGCGGACGCCCGACGCAGACCCCGCGATCGCCCGCCGCCTCCTCGATCTCGGGCAGCGTGACGTCGGCGACGAGGAGGCACTCGGTCATGCCGTACGGGGTGTGCGCGACGGCGTTCGGCATGAGCTCCTGCGCTCGGCGGAGGAGGTCGATGCCCACCGGCGCCCCGGTGGAGAGGAACGTCTCGACGCGCGCGAGGGCCGCGCGGTCGTCGGCCGTGAGTGCACCCGCGGTGGCGACCACGTTGGCCACCGCTGCGGGCGAGAGGAACACGATGCGCGCGTCCGAGGCCCGCACCGCGGCGGCGACGGCGGGGGCGGTAAGGGTACGGGGGGCGGAGACATCCATGTCCGGCGTCGCCGAGCGTGTGCCGAGGGCCGGACCGAGCAGTGCGAACGGGGCGAAGCCGGTCACCAGACCCGTGTCGGCGGTCACGCCGAAATGCGCGGCCAGGGTGTCGCGCAGGGCGGTGAGCTGGGCGTGCGTGTAGACGACGCCCTTCGCCGGCCCCGTCGAGCCGGAGGTGAACAGCACCGCTGCGTCGGCGGACGGCGCGGGCGGGGCCGGAAGAGCGCGTCCCCGACCCGCGCGAGCGATGCCCGACAGGCTCGCTTCGACGCCCAGCGCCCGGGCGGTCGCGGCGGGAAGGACGGCGGCCGAGATCCGACGCCCCGGCCAGCCGAGGGCCCGCGCGGCGGCGAGACCCGCGACCTCGCCGATGACGACGTCGGGGACCGCTCCGCGGACGGCGCGCGACAGTCCCCGGATGCCGAGACCCCGGTCGGCCACGACGACGACCGCGCCGATGCGCAGACACGCATACAGCGCGGCGGTGAGCGTGGGGCCGGGCTGGACGAGCAGGGAGACCCGGTCTCCGGCCCGGACGCCGGCCGCGTCGAGGCCGGCCGCGATCTCCTCCACCCGCGCGGCGAGCCGGCGCCAGCTCACGCGGAGCGGCGAACCCTCGTGCGTGGTGGTCATGTCGATCACAGCGGTGTCGTCGTCGTCGCGGCGGGCGTCGAGGGCGTCCCAGAGGCGACCCGTGGGGGCGTCCTCGGTCGTCGCGGCGTCGGGCGCGGGAGCCGGGGTCGAGGCCGTGGCACCGGCGGCCACGCCCTTCTCGTCGAGCCAGTCGAGGACGACGTCGGCGTACGGACGCTCCTCGGCGATCAGGTGCCCGGCGCCCTCGAAGCGGTGCACGTCCGCGTGCGGCAGACGCTCGGTGAGGTCGTCGAGGTGGCCCTCGCCGAAGACGGGGTCTTTCGGACCCCGCAGGAACAGGGCGGGCACGTCGAGCCCGCGGAGTCCCGACGACAGGCGGCGCAGGGCCGGGGTGCTCTCGTCGGTGGCGGTCGCGGGGATGTCGGCGACGAACCCTCCGATGCCGCGGCGGCGGGCGACCGTCGCGTACGGCGCGCGGAAGGCGGCGCGCACCGCCGGTTCCAGGTCGGCCAGCGCCAGTGTCGTATCGAGGAACGCCGTCGTGCCGGTGGTGCCGGCCGCGAGCATGCCCCGGGCCGTCGCGATGCGCAGCGCGAACGGCAGAGGCGCGCCGTCGGGGTGGTGCACGGCGGTGTTGAGGGCGACGACGGCGGCCAGGCGATCGCGGTTCTCGACGGCCCACCCGAGCGAGACCGGTCCACCCCAGTCGTGCCCGATGGTCACGATCGGACCCCGGATGCCGAGCTCGCCGACGAGGGCGTCCAGGTCGGCGATCCGCTGCGCCAGCGTGCGTCGCAGCGACGAGCGCTCCGAGAAGCCCATCTCGAGCTGGTCGACCGCAACCACGCGCCAGGCGGTTCCCCCGGTCTCGGCACGGTGCAGGGAGGTGTTCGCGAGCGCGCGCCAGAGATACGACCAGGTGGGGTTGCCGTGAACGGCGACGATCGTGCCGACGGGGGCGATGCCGGCCTCGGCGAGGGCCGCGCCCGTGTCGAGCACGTGCCAGGTGCGGGTGCGGCCCGCGTCGGCGGCGACGCCGCTGACGTCGACGAGGCGCGAGAGCCTCGGGTCGAGGCCGGGCAGACGCACGGGAGGAAGGGTCGCGCCCAGCTCGGTCACCCTCACCAGGCCAGCTCCAGCATGCCGGTGTTCAGCCCGGAGCCCACTCCCATCAGGAGGACGCGATCACCTCGGCGCAGGGTCTTCTGCTCGTCCGCGAGGGTGATCGGGATGGACGCCGGACCGACGTTGCCCAGGTGCGGGTAGGTGACGGGGACGCGTGAACGGTCGAGCTTGGCCGCGCGCACGATCGCCGAGGTGTGCACGGACGACACCTGGTGCGTGATGTAGCGGTCCATCCCGGTCCAGGAGAACTCGCCCCTGGCCTCCTTCCAGGCGGAGACGACGAGATCGAGCCCGCCCTTGAGCAGCGCTTTGGCGTCGGTGAACATGCCGTCGACGCTGCCGACGCACAGGTCGTAGAACTGGGTCGCAGCCCGGGTCACGCCGCCGACGATGCGGTGCCCCTCGGGATGGTCGCTCGCGCGGCCGAGTACGGCGGCGGCCGCTCCCGAGCCGAGCGTCAGCGAGGCGAACTCCTGCATGAAGGCGTCGCGGTCGAGGTCTTCGCGCACGAGGCGGTTGATCGTGTTGACCTGGATCTCGTCGGCGTCTTCGCCGTTGACGATCAGGGCGTACTTGACCTGGCCCGACTGGATCATGCCCGCGGCCAGGCTCATGCCGTTGATGAAGCCGAGGCACGCGTTCGCGACGTCGAAATTGATCGCCGAGCTCGGCAATCCCAGACCGTGGTGCAGGCGCACCGCGACCGAGGGCTCCAAGTGCTTGCGCGTCACGGAGGTGTTGATGATCAGGCCGATCTCGCTCGGGTCGACCCCCGCCTCGGCCAGCGCCTGCTTGCCCGCGGCGATGGTCGCCTCGTCGCTCGATTCGTCGTCGGCCCAGTTGCGACGCTCGTTGACCCCTGCCACCCGCCGCAGCAGACCGGGCTTGAGCTTCAGACGCTGCAGCGCGGGAGCGAGGCGGTCCTCGATGTCGTCCGACGTCGTGATCCGGCTGGGCAGAACGCTCGCCACCGATACGAGGGCCACATCGTCGAAGCGGGTCGTGGCGTTTCCTGGCAAGAGTTCTCCCGCATCCTGTGCGTAGACGGCGCAACCGCGCGCGGAGGGGACGCGCGAACGGCTCGAAGGGTACCCCCCAGGATAAGCCGCGTCGTATGTCGCGGGCTGCATGGGGCCTGGGTGTGCTACAAGCGTCCGGCCGCCTTGAGCGCGAGGTAGCGGTCGGCGACGAGCGGGGGCAGGTCGTCGGCCGAGGCGGAGACGGCGTCGCCCCCGGCGCGGACCACGGCGTCGCGGACACGGGTGGCGTCGTGGCGCGCGCGCTCGACCGCGGCGGCGGCGTAGACCGAGGCGGCGTCCGTGCGGTCGGGCTCGTCGCCGGGGCCGTCGGTGGCGGTGGCGACGAGGAGGCGCGAGCGCGCGGCCACCGCGGGCAGGGAGGCCAGGAAGCCGCGGGCGGCTTCCGGATCGTCGTGCGCGGTCAGCAGGACGACGAGAGCCGGACGCACCGTCAGCTGCCGCACCTGGGCGAACGCGGCGTCCCAGTCGGTGTCGATGAGCTGCGGCTCGACGGGGGCCATCGCGTCCACGAGCGCCGGGAGGAGCTGCGCACCGTCGACCCGGGTGACGCGCGCCCGGGGGACGCGATCGAACATGACGAGGTGCACGTGATCGCCCGCCCTCGCAGCCAACGCCGAGAGCAGCAGCGCCGCTTCCATCGCGGCATCCAGTCGTGCGCCGTCACCGACGCGCGCGGCCGCGGTGCGGCCGGTGTCGATCACGATCACGACGTGCCGGTCGCGCTCGGGTCGCCAGGTCCGCAGCATCGTCGTGCCCGCACGAGCCGTGGCTCTCCAGTCGATCGAGCGCACGTCGTCGCCACGGACGTATTCGCGCAGGCTGTCGAACTCGGTGCCCTGTCCCCGCACCTGCAGGCTCGTGTTGCCATCGAGCTCGCGCAGCCGGGCGAGACGGGAGGGCAGATGCCGACGCGAGGTGAACGGGGGGAGCACCCGCATGCGCCCGGGGGCCTCGATCGTCGCCTGCCGCCCGGACAGGCCGAGGGGCCCGGCCGAGCGGACGACCGCGAACGCGCTGCGGATCTCGCCGCGCCGGCGCGGCAGGAGGGGGAGCGGGGCAGCACGACGTTCGCCGGGAGGTACGACCATCCGTGCGCGGCCCTCGGGGGCACCCGCCGTCGGCTGCCACGCATCGCGGACCTGCGCGCGCAGGAGGCGCGCACCGAGGTTGCGGATGCGCAGTTCGGCGTGCACCGGCTGGTCACGGAGGGCTCGCTCGGGAAGCCGCCGCGTGATCTCGACCGCGCGCGGATCGGCCGCGACCGCGACGTCGACGACGGCCGCCACCGCGCACAGCAGCACCCAGCCGCCGACGACGGCCCACGCCGGGACACCCGCCGTGCTCAGGAGCACGAGCGGGGCCACGCCCAGGGCGACGAGCAGCGCGAGACGACCGGTGACGTACATCAGATGGGGACGCGGGTCTGCTGCAGCACCGAGGTGAGGATCGCGTCGACGGACACGCCCTCGATCTCGGCCTCCGGACGCAACCGGATGCGGTGCCGCCAGACGGGAACGAGCATCGTCTGGACGTGGTCGGGGGTGATGGCGGGGTAGCCGCTGAGCCAGGCCCACGCCTTCGCGGCCGCGAGGAGGCCGGTCGTCGCGCGGGGACTCACGCCCAGGAGCACCGACGGGCTCTGGCGCGTGGCGCGGGCGAGATCGACGATGTAACCGAGGAGGTCGTCGTCGACGGCCACGGTGCCGGCCGCCCGCTGCGCGGCGAGGATCTCGGCGGCGGTGACGACGGGGTCCACGCCCGCGGCATCCAGTCGGCGCGGGTCGAAACCACCCGCGTGCCGCCGCAGCACGTCGACCTCGGCGTCGCGCCCGGGGAGGTCGACCACCAGTTTCATGAGGAAGCGGTCGAGCTGCGCCTCGGGGAGGGTGTACGTGCCCTCGTGCTCGACGGGGTTCTGGGTCGCGGCGACGAGGAACGGGTCGGGAAGGGCGCGGCTGACGCCGTCGGACGACACCTGGCGCTCCTCCATCGCCTCGAGGAGGGCGGCCTGGGTCTTGGGCGGAGTGCGGTTGATCTCGTCGGCGAGCAGGACGTGCGTGAACACCGGACCCGGACGGAACTCGAATTCGCCGGCGCGGGCGTCGTACACCAATGAGCCCGTGACGTCACCGGGCATGAGGTCGGGGGTGAACTGCACGCGGTGCGTGTCGAGGCCGAGCGCGCGGCTGAACGAGCGCACGAGCAGCGTCTTCGCGACACCGGGGACGCCCTCGAGGAGGACGTGTCCGCGCGACAGGAGAGCGATGAGCAGCCCCGTGATCGTGCCGTCCTGGCCGACGACAGCCTTGCCGACCTCCACGCGCACGCGGTGCATGGCCTCGCGCAGCGCGGCATCCCCGGGTTCGCGGTGCGGGTGGGCGGGGGCGCCCCCGTCCGGTGCGGTGCCGGCGTCGGGAGCGTCGAGAGGACTGTCGGTCATCGGGTGGTCCTTCCGGTGTGGAGCGCGGCGAGCACGCTCGTCTCGAGATCGCGCAGACGGTCGCTGGCGGCGACCAGGTCGCGGTCGGTCGCGGGGGAGTCGGAGATCAGGATGCCGCGGATCGCACCGCGGTCCGCGCCCAGCCGTTCGGCCACGGCGTCCGCAACCTGCTCGGCGGGCGTGTGGGGTGCCAGAGCGAGCAGGCGGACGAGGCGTCCCCTCGTCGCTCGCCGCAGTTCGTCGAGGGCGTGCCCGGCGTCGCGCGAGGCGGCGTACAGCCGCGCGCGTCCCTCGGTGGTCTCATTGGCGCGCACCATCACCGGCAGACGCTCGGTCACGAGGGGCCCGAAGCGGCGTCCCCGCCAGACGGCGGCGACCAGGGCGGCCAGGAGCAGCAGCAGGATGCCGGGCGTGACCCACGGCGGCGTGAGGTCGCCGATCGTGGGGACGGCCGCGGAGGGATCCGCGTCGGCGGGGGACGGGACGTACCAGACGACGGTGCCCGTGCCGGCCAGCGTGCCGATCGCGAGCGCGGCATTGCCGTCGAGCGGCAGGGCGGTGTTGGTCATCGTGGCCGAGCCGTCGAGCGCCGTCACGGTGCGACCGTCGGCGGTCTCGGCGACGAGCATGCCGTAGTCGCCGTCGACGGGATAGCACCCGGTCACCCCGGGGCCGGGGCTCATCAGTTCACCCGTGCGCGTCGCGCCGGCGGAGCGCGGCGCGGGGAGATCGCACGCCGCCTCGGTGGGGCGATCGTCGACGTACCCGCCGAGGGCCGAGCCATCGAGCAGGACGTCGAGGGCGCGCGAGCGCGGCTCGACCAGGACGACGTCTCGCGCGCGAGCGGCGAGGTCGCCCAGAAGGGCGTCCGAGAGCATCGGGGCGTCGCGCATGACCAGGGTGGCTTCGCCGCCGGCGAGAGCGCGTTCGGCGGCGCCCCTGTCGCGGGCGACCATCACGACGATTCCCTGCTGCTGCAGGATGCGCACGAGGGCCCGTGTGCCGTCGGGGCCGGGCGACTCCGGGTCGAGCACCCCCTTCTGCGTCCAGCCGCCGTAGACGAGCGTGGTGCCCACGAGTCCGATCGCGATGAGGGCCGCGACGAGAGCCGTCCATCCCAGGGCCGCGCGGCGTCGAGGGCGCGAGACGACGCGCGTACCGGTGACCGTCGTCATGGCGCCCCCGTCGGGGCGAGCGGCGCGGGGCGCGCGCGCACGGCGGCGTCGTCGAGGTCGGCCACCACGCGGTAGCGCTCGTCCGTGCCGGGGCGGCGGAGGTATCGCACGTCGTCGAAGATCCCGGTCGCGTCGTCGAGGCTCGCCTCCAGGGACGGGAGTGCGGCCGCCGCGCTGCGGGCGAAGGCGCGCACCGTCGCCCCCGGCGGCGGGTCGACGAGACCGCGTTCGGCGAGTCCGCGGGCGAACGCGCGGAAACGGAGCACGATCGCCGCATCCCAGTCCGCGTGAGTCGCGGCGGCCTCGGCATCGGCGCGGAGCTCTTCCGCGGTGCGGCCGTCGTCATCGTCGAAGAGCGCCCGGGCGGGAGGTTGGGCGCGGGCGACGGATCGCGGTCGCCCCCAGATGAGGATGCCGACGACGATCCCGATCACGAGCAGGACGCCCAGCACGATCAGCACGGAAGGACTCCACTCGCCCGACGCCGACGTCCTGAGGAGGTCGGCGAAGAAGTCGACGACGGCCCGTGCGAGCCTGTCGATCGGCGTCGGCTCGGCTGCCTGGTACGCCGGGTCGGACAACTCGCGCTCGGCCCAGTCCCGCGCCTCGTCCGCGTCGGGCAGCACCGCCGCGAGGGCGGAAGTCGGAGCCGAGAGGGACGGACTCACGCGTCGTCGGTGCGGGCGCCGGGCGCGGCCCACGTGGTCGTCGGGGGAGCGGGGGGCCGCGCCGCGTCCGCGGCGCCCGTCTCTTCCGCCGGGGTCGTCGCGCCGTCGCCGGTGACATCGGCGACAGGGGCCGCGGCGGCGTACGGCGGCGCCGACATCGCCCCGGGCATCGGTGCGCCCGGAGCGGCCGGCGGTGCCGTGCCGGTGTACGGCGGGGCCGCGGGCGGCCCGGCGGAGGCGGGCGCGCCGGAGGGCGGCAGCGGTCCCCACGAGGCGGCGACGCCCGCGACCGGCGGGCCACCCCACGACGGCACCGGGGCGATGGTGCGGCCGACGCCTGCGCGATAGGGGTCGGGCAGGTCGTCGCCGCCCGCGTCGCGGGCTTCGACGTACGAGGCGAGGTCGTGGTCGAGACCCTCCGTGCGCATGCGTGCGTCGACGTAGACCAGGACGGCCGAGGTCGACTGCACGACGAGGGCGATGGACTGCACGAGGAGGATGGCGACCTGCCCGAGCAGCTGCACGACGATGAAGGCGACCCACGCGTTCGGTGCCGAGGCGTCGGTCGGGGCGACGATGGTCGACAGGCCACCCGAGAGGATCCCGAGCGGGAAGGAGATGATCTGCGCGATCACGCTGAAACCCGCGGAGATGATCACCAGGACGCCGAGCGTCGACCAGAACCGCCCCCGCGTGAGTCGCCACGAGCGCGCGATCCCGCGCCGAACGCCGACCCCCTCGAGGATGATGACCGAGGGAACGAGGTAGAGCTTGGTCGCGAGCCACAGATACAGCGGGATGCAGCCGAGCGCGAGCAGGACGCCGAGGAGGATCCCGAGGGGGAGCACCGCGAGGGAGACCACCACCACGATCCCGCCCAGCACGGCGAACACCACCGCGGCGGCGGCGAAGGTGAGGGCGGCGTAGCCGATCAGGCGCCAGAACACCGGGCGCACCCGACGCCACACCGCTCTGAGCGTCGGCTTCTCCGCGACGACCGCGTGCGCCACCTCCCCGACCACGACCCCCTGGACGAGCACGCTCAGACCCCCGGCGGCCACGCCGAGGACGAGGGCGACCACCGCGGTGAGCGCGACCGAGCCCGCCATGACCGCGTCGAAGTCGTCGCTGCCGGAGCGGAGGGTGTCGAGCCGCGAGAAGCTCGCGAGCGCGACCCCGGCGATCGCCACGCTGATGACGAGGTACGCGACCGTCTGCACGACGAGGGCGAAGCCGAGGAGCACGCGGGGGTTGTGCCGCAGGGCGGTGAACGACCGGCCGAGGATCGTGCCGAAGCCGAACGGGTGCAGGGGCACGATGCCCGGGCGCGACGCGGGGGTCCAGGCGGGGTGCGCGGTCACGGTGACGCCTCCTCGGTGGTCGGCTGTGCCTTCATCGTGTCACAGACCCCCGACAGGGGAGGGTGGAGCGCCGCCTGGACGCGCGGACACCCGCGACTCGCTCGGCTCCTTCGCGGATGCGTCGACTACTCTCGTAGGGATGCTCCCTCACCCGGGGGGCATGACCCGTTCCCGAGCGGGTTCCGAGACGGAAGACGTGCACCCGATGACTTCACGGATCCTGGTTGTCGACGACGACACCGCACTCGCCGAGATGATCGGCATCGTGCTGCGCACCGAGGGATTCGACACGGTCTTCTGCGCCGACGGCGCGCAGGCGGTCGAGGCCTGGCACAGCGAGAAGCCCGATCTGATCCTGCTCGACCTGATGCTGCCGGGCGTCGACGGCATCGAGATCTGCACGCGCGTGCGCGCCGAGTCCGGCATCCCGATCATCATGCTCACCGCCCGGACCGACACCGCCGACGTGGTGAAGGGCCTGGAGTCGGGGGCGGACGACTACATCGTCAAGCCGTTCAACCCGAAGGAGCTCGTCGCGCGCATCCGCACGCGGCTGCGGCCGTCGCAGGCTCCGGTCGACGAGACCCTGCGCATCGGCGATCTCGTCGTCGACGTCGCGGCCCACGAGGTGCGACGCGGCGACGCGCCCATCGCGCTCACCCCGCTGGAGTTCGAGCTGCTCGTCGCCCTCGCCGAGAAGCCGCAGCAGGTGTTCTCGCGCGAGATGCTGCTCGAGCAGGTCTGGGGGTACCACTACAAGGCCGACACGCGCCTGGTGAACGTGCACGTGCAACGCCTGCGCGCGAAGATCGAGGCCGACCCCGACAACCCCCGCATCGTCACCACCGTGCGCGGTGTGGGCTATCGCGCCGGCGCGGTGGCTTGAGGTCGTCATGACCGGCGCGGTGCGCACCCTGGCGTCGCCGCGAGGATGGAGCATGCGCGACTGGCGCGACGTCCGAGACCGGTTGATCACCCTGTGGCGCCGATCGCTGCGGTTCCGCACCATCGTCATCACGGTCGCGCTGACCGCGACGACCATCCTCGTGACGTGCCTCGCGATGGCGCTGGTCATCCAGAACGAGCTCTTCACCGCGCGCAAAGACCAGGTCCTCCTGGAGGCGCAGCGCGCCACCGCGTCCGCGCAGGCCACCCTCGACGCCGCGGTCGACTCCACCGATCCCGCCGCGGCGCAGACGCTCATGAACGGCATCGCGACGCGATTGTCGCAGCAGTCCTCGAGCGACCTCATCGCGCTGTACCGCATCGGTCCGCCCTCGCCCCTCGCCCCGCAGCCGTTCATCTCCCCGACCTTCGAGTCCGACCTGGTCACCCCCGAGCTGCGCACGCAGGTGCAGTCGAGCCCCGACCTGCAGTGGTGGCAGTCGGTCGCGCTGCCCGCTGAGAACGATCGCCAGGTCCCCGGCATCCTGGTCGGGCACCAATTGCGTTTCCCCGCGCAGGACGGTGTCGACTACTACGAGCTCTACATGGGGTACGACCTCGCGAGCGCGGCGCAGACGCTGTCGTTCGTGCAGGTGCTGCTGTGGGTGGTCGGTCTGATCCTGGTGGTGTTGATCGGTGCGATCGCGTGGGTGGTGCTCCGCTCGGTGACGACCCCGATCGCGGATGCCGCCGAGACCAGCGCGAAGCTCGCGGCGGGCGATCTGGGCGTGCGGTTGCCCGTGCGCGGCGAGGACGAGCTGGCCACGCTCAACCGCTCCTTCAACGCCATGGCCGACAGCATCGAGTCGCAGATCAAGGAGCTGGCCGATTTGTCGCTGGTGCAGCAGCGGTTCGTCTCCGACGTCTCGCACGAGCTGCGGACCCCGCTGACCACGATCAAGCTCGCGGCCGACATGATCAACGATCAGCGCGAGGAGTTCGATCCCGTCACCGGTCGCGCCGCCGAGCTGCTGCACGCGCAGGTGCAGCGCTTCGAGGTGCTGCTGACCGACCTGCTGGAGATCAGCCGCTACGACGCCGGCTCGGTGCAGCTCGAGCTCGAGGCCACCAGCCTCGCCTCCCTCGCCGAAGACGTGATCGCCTCGATGGAGCAGCTCGCCGAGAAGCACGGGACCGACGTCCGCCTCGTCGCCCCCGGCGGGTACACCCCCGTCGACATGGACGCGCGCCGCATCCGTCGCATCGTGCGCAACCTCCTCGGCAACGCGATCGAGCACGGCGAGGGGCGGCCCATCGTCGTCTCCGTCGACAGTGATCGGGATGCCGTCGCCCTCGGTGTGCGCGACTTCGGCCTGGGCATGCGCGGCGAAGACGTCGAGCGCGTCTTCGACCGGTTCTGGCGCGCCGACCCCTCCCGCGTGCGCACGATCGGCGGCACGGGACTCGGGCTCTCGATCGCCCTGGGCGACGCGCGCCTGCACGGCGGCACGCTCGCGGTGTGGTCGGAGCCGGGTCGCGGCTCGAACTTCGTGCTGACCCTGCCGCGCGACGGGCGACCGCTCGGGAGCTCGCCCCTGCCGCTCGTGCCCGACGACGAACAGGGCGGGACCCTGGAGGCGCTCGGCCTGACGCAGCCGATCTCGCTCGGACGCACCACGACACGGGGGACGACATGAGGCGCGCCATCTCGCTGCTGGGCCTCGCCCTCGTGCTCGTGCTCTCGGCGTGCACCGGTCTGCCCACGGCGGGGTACGTGAACCCCGGACGCGGACCGCAGAGCGACGACTCGCAGACGTTCGCGTTCGTCCCGGACGGCCCGCAGGACGACGCCTCGCCCGCCGAGATCGTGGAGGGATTCCTGCGCGCCGGTTCGGGTCCGGCGGACGATTGGGCGACCGCCAAGCTGTTCCTCGCACCCGGGACGCAGTGGGATCCCCGTGCGCGCGTGACGATCGACCGCCTCGCCGATCGCCGCGCGACCGCCACGTCCGACGGTTCCACCGTCACCGTGGCTCTGTCCGCGACCGCGAGCGTCGACGGCGACGGGGCCTACTCTCCCGCCGTCGAGGGGACGACCGACACGCTCGGGTTCTCGCTCGTCCGCGTGGACGATCAGTGGCGCATCAGCGCCGCGCCCGATGGGGTGGTGCTCTACGAAGAGGTGTTCCCCACCGTCTACCAGTCGGCATCCATCGCCTACTTCGACCCGACGTGGAGCTTCATCGTCCCGGACGTGCGGTGGTTCCCCCGCCCGCTCGTGGCGAGCCGGGTCGCCACCGCCCTCGTCGACGGCCAGCCGAGCGCCTGGCTGGAGGGGGCGGTCAGGAACGCCTTCCCGGAAGACCTGTCTCTCGTCGGCCGCTCGGTCACCCTCTCCTCGGGCGGCGTCGCCCAGGTGCAGTTGCCCCGCACCGCCTTGAGCCTGGACACCACGACCCTCGACCGGATGCAGACGCAGCTGACCCGCAGTCTCGCGACGGCGGGCATCAGCGAGGTGCAGATGACCGTCGAGGGGACCCCCGTCGCCGCGAACGAGGTGCCCGTGCGCGTCACGCGTGTCGACCCGCCCCCCGCGATCCTGACCGCGGACGGAACCTTCGGCATCCTCTCGGGCGATCAGGTCTCGACCATCCCCGGGCTCTCCGACGCGGTGGAGTCCCTCGCCCCCGAGTCGGTCGAGGTCGAGGCGGATCGCAGCCTCGCCGCCGTCCGCACCGCGCAGGGGACCGTCGCCAGTGCCCTGGCCGACGGTCGGACCTTCCTGCTCGACGACCGGCCGGGCCTGATCGCCCCGTCCATCGACGGGTCCGGTCTCGTCTGGAGCGTGCCGGCCTCGGCCCCCTCCCAACTGCGCGCCTACACCCCGGAGGGTGTGCCCGCCGACGTCGGCAACGCGTGGCCCGACGCGTCGGAGATCACGGCGTTCCAGATCTCCCGGGACGGCACGCGCGTCGCGGCCATCGTGACGGTGGCCGGGGTCCGCGAGGTGTGGCTCGCCGCCATCCTGCGCACCACGGGCGAGATCAACCTCGGTCCGCCGCACGTGCTGTCGTTCTCGGAGGCCGGCGCGTTCGACCTGGCCTGGCTGGACGACGCGACCCTCGGGGTCCTCGCCCTGGACGACGGGGTGAGCCACCTCCGCGAGCTGGGGGTCGGCGGCCGCGGAACCACGGGTGCCGCGCCCGACGGCGCCCGCTCCCTCGCGGGCGGCAGCACGAGCGTGCGCGTCCTCGACGACACGGGCCGCCTCTTCAGCCGGCGCGGCAGCTCATGGACCCTCGTGGCCGACGCCGTCCGCGTCCTCGCGGCGCAGCAGGGCACCGCTTCCTGACGTGCCGCTCGCCCTCCTCAGGGCGTGCGAGGAGGGATCCGTCCACGGATGTCCGTGTGACGCTCTCAAGACCACCGCCGTTGCGGCAGCATCGCCGCATGCTCCGCGCCCTCATCGTTCTGCACCCCATCGTTGCGGCCCTCGAGGGGGCGCTGACGTTCTGGTTGCCCCTGGCGTGCGCCGGATGCGGCGCGCTCGACGTCGGGCTCTGCCCCGGATGCCACCGGGCCCTCGGCCTCGCCCCGGTCCGGCGACGGACGGACTTGGGGGTGGCCGTGACCAGCGCCATGGAGTTCTCGGGTGTGCCGGCGCGGGTGCTGCGCGCCCTCAAGGAGGAGGGTCGGACGACCCTCGCCCGCGCTCTCGCCCCGGCGCTGGCCGCGGTCCTGGCCGAGGTGGCCGGACCGGGAGTCGTGGTGACCACGGTCCCGTCGTCGCGCGCGGCCTATCGGCGCCGCGGGTATCGTCCGGTGGATCTACTCGTGCAGCGCAGCGGCCGGCGCCCCGTACCGCTGCTGCGGATCGCACGGACACCCCGTGATCAGCGCGGTCTCGGCCGCGCGGCACGGCGCGCGAACGTCGGGGGAGTGTTCGTCTCCCGTCCGGTCGCCGGACACCGCGTCGTCGTCGTCGACGACGTCGTCACCACGGGGGCCACGATCGACGACGCCGCTCGCGCCCTGCGCGCCGCCGGGGCGATCGACGTCGTCGCCGTGACGGTGGCGCACACGCCGCGCCGCAGGGGTCTCGCAGGTGAACCGGAGGTGATTCGTACGTGACACGCGACCGGCGCCCCACTAGCGTGGGGATGACTGAAGGCGACGGACGTTCCGCCCTTAGACCGGGCGGAACCCGGAACAAGGAGGTCACGGATGGACACCAACATCGTCGGCGTGGGAGTCGGTATCACCGATCGTTTCCGCACGGTGGTCGAAGAAAAGGTCAGCCGTATCGAACACCTGGCGCCGCGGGCCCAGACGCTCGATGTCAAGGTCACGCATCGCTCTTATCGCAACGGGCGCATGGAGGACGACACCGTCGAACTCACCCTCGACGGGAAGGGTCCCGTCGTCCGCGCCGAGGCGACGGACGCCGATAAGTTCGCCGCTCTCGACCTGGCGGTCGACAAGATCTCCGAGCAGATCCGCCGGGCGAAGGACAAGCGCATCGACGCGCGAAACCACCCCCGCGGCGCGAAGTTCGAGAAGGGGACCGGTGAACTGGCGGGCATCGATGTGCAGCCGGCCTCCGTCGACGTCCTGCGCGCCGTCGCGACGGGCGAGGTGCCCGTACAGAACTCCTCGGTCGCCGAGGAGGACTACTCGCCGGTCGTGATCCGTGAGAAGGAGTTCGGTGCGGAGTGGATGACGGCCGAGGAAGCCGTCGACCGCATGGAGCTCGTCGGTCACGACTTCTTCCTCTTCATCGACGCGCGCACCGACCACCCGAGCGTGGTGTATCGCCGCAAGGGCTGGGACTACGGCGTGATCGCGCTGTCGACGCAGGCGCCGCCTCAGGCCGTCGCGTCCTGACGCGCCCCCGTACCGAGATGAAGCCCCCGGCCCATGGCCGGGGGCTTCATCGTGCGTGGTCTGGTCAGCCGTCGAAGATGTCGCCCAGGAGCGATCCGATGACGAGGCCACCGAGCATCCCCCCGACCATGTTGCCGCCGCCGGAGCCGCCACGACCGTAGCCGTTTCCGCCCCAGCCTCCGCCGTTGCCCCAGTCGGAGGGACGCGACTGCTCGATGTCGCGCTGCGCGATCTGGAGGGCTTCGGCGGCCAGGGCGCCGGTGCGTCGCGCCGTCGCGAGGGTCGTCTCCCGGTCGTCCTCCGGGATGGGACCCAAGGGAAGACCCGCGCGCAGGCGCTCGGCCTCCACGAAGCGGGTCCGCGCATCGGCGCCGATCCATCCGCGGTGCCCGGTGATGAGCCCGCGCGCGACGGCGAGCTGTCGATCGGCGTCGTCGATCGCGTGGTCGACCTGCTCCTGCGAGGGGACCGGACGCGCCGCGCGCTCGCGTGCGACGTCGAGAGCGGCATTGGCCTGGCGCAGCGTCGAGAGGGAGGCGAACGGATCGGCACGCGACCCCGCGGGGGGCAGCGAGGCGAGGGCGCGCTCCAGGTCGGCCATCGCCTGCGTCACGTTCGGGGTCAGGGGTCCGCGACGGGCCTCGGCGAGGTCGCTGCGCGAGTCGTCGATCACGGCGGCGAGGGTCGACTCGGCGCGCAGGGCCTCGATCTCGAACGTGTCGACGGCGTCGAGCAGCGATTCTGCACGGCGCACGGCCTCGGTGGCCGCCTCGAGCGCCACGGACGCCTGCTCGCGCTGGCCGGCCTCGCGCCGCCGCTCCGAGACGCCCGCGGTGTGGACCGCGAAATCCAGCAGCTGATCGATCTCGTCGGGGTTGCCGCCGATCTGCGCCAGCGCCGAGTCGCTGTAGCGGCGGCCGAGACGCTCGACCACCTCGCGGGCGTGCGGAACGCGCTCGGCCAGGCGTTCCCGGTCCGCCCGGACGCGGGCGAGGATCTCCGGAGCGCGGCGCACCGCATCGATCTTCGGCTGCAGGACGAGGGTGCGCTCCTCGAGGAGGTCTTCCGCCCACTTCGACAGCTGGACGATGCGCGCGTTGCGCGTGCGCAGCTCCTCAGAGGTGTCGGGGATCTCGTCGTGGTTGAGCTGGTGAAGCTGGAAGGCCTCGGCCAAGTGCGTCTTCACCGAGTCGAGCGCCGCCGCGAGATCCTCGGTGGCCTTGTCGCCCAGTTCCGCCCGGGCGAAGTCGAGCTCGTCGGAGGTGAGCCGCACGCGCTCGTCCGCCGCGACGATCGCGAGCTCTGCCCGGCGCGCCAGATCGGCGTCCGCGGCATCCTGTTCTTCGCGCTTCCTTCTGCCCCAGAAACCGGCCATGGCACGATCCTAGGCCGGGGGATGACCACCGGACCCGAGTGTTCGCTACGGGCGCGAGGACGACCTGATCTTCCGGCCCGCTCGCAGGTCACGAACGGGTAACACGGATAACATGGCGATGTATGCCTGTTCGCAGGCCGGCGTCCGTACGGGCGTCGCACCCGACAGATGGAGATGCTCCGTGGCCAATCCGCTCGAGAAACTGCTGCGCGCCGGCGAGGGACGCATCCTGCGCCGCCTGCAGGGCGTCGTCAAGGCGACCGGTGCGCTCGAGGAAGACTACGAACACCTCACCGACGAGGAGCTGCGCAACGAGACGGTCGAGCTGCGTGCGCGCTTCGAGGCCGGAGAGACGCTCGACCAGCTGATGCCCGAGGCTTTCGCCGCCGTGCGCGAGGCCGCCAAGCGCACCCTCGGACAGCGCCCCTACGACGTGCAGATCATGGGTGGGGCGGCGCTGCACCTCGGCAACATCGCCGAGATGAAGACCGGTGAGGGCAAGACCCTGACGGCGGCGCTCCCGGCCTACCTGAACGCCATCGCCGGCAAGGGTGTGCACGTCATCACCGTCAACGACTTCCTCGCCGGCTACCAGGCGGAGCTCATGGGCCGCGTCTACCGCGCCCTCGGGATGACGACGGGCACGGTCGTGTCGGGCCAGACCCCCGAAGTCCGCCGACAGCAGTACGAGGCGGACATCACCTACGGCACGAACAACGAGTTCGGCTTCGACTACCTGCGCGACAACATGGCGTGGCGCAAGGAGGACCTCGTCCAGCGCGGGCACTTCTTCTCGATCGTCGACGAGGTCGACTCGATCCTCATCGACGAGGCCCGCACGCCGCTGATCATCTCGGGGCCCGCGTCGGGCGAGGCCAATCGCTGGTTCGCCGAGTTCGCCAAGCTCGCCCGCACGCTCGAGGCCGGCGTCGACTACGAGGTCGACGAGAAGAAGCGCACGATCGGCGTGCTCGAGCCCGGCATCGAGAAGGTCGAGGACTACCTCGGCATCGACAACCTGTACGAGTCGGCGAACACGCCCCTGATCTCGTTCCTGAACAACTCGATCAAGGCGATCGCGCTCTTCAAGCGCGACACCGACTACGTCGTGATGAACGACGAGGTGATGATCGTCGACGAGCACACCGGGCGCATCCTCGTCGGCCGGCGCTACAACGAGGGCATCCACCAGGCCATCGAGGCCAAGGAGAACGTCCCCGTCAAGGCCGAGAACCAGACGCTGGCCACGGTCACGCTGCAGAACTACTTCCGTCTCTACGACAAGCTGGCCGGCATGACCGGTACCGCCGAGACCGAGGCGGCCGAGTTCATGTCGACGTACAAGCTCGGTGTCGTCCCGATCCCGACCAACAAGCCGATGATCCGCAAGGACCAGTCCGACCTCGTCTACAAGAACGAGACGGCCAAGTTCGCGCAGGTGGTGGAGGACATCGTCGAGCGGCACGCCAAGGGGCAGCCGGTGCTCGTCGGCACGACCAGCGTCGAGAAGAGCGAGTACCTCTCGCGCCTGCTCGCCAAGAAGGGCGTGAAGCACGAGGTGCTCAACGCCAAGAACCACGCCCGCGAGGCCGAGATCGTCGCGCGCGCGGGTCGCCTCGGCGCCGTCACCGTCGCCACCAACATGGCCGGCCGCGGAACCGACATCATGTTGGGCGGCAACGCCGAGTTCCTCGCCGTGCAGGAGATGAAGGCGAAGAACCTCGACCCGGTCGAGACCCCCGAGGCCTACGAGGCCGAGTGGGACGGCGTGTACCAGGGCGTGCGCGACACCGTCGCCGAGGAGGCCGCGAAGGTCGTCGAGGCGGGCGGGCTGTACGTGCTCGGCACCGAGCGGCACGAGTCGCGGCGCATCGACAACCAGCTGCGCGGGCGCTCGGGTCGACAGGGCGACCCCGGCGAGAGCCGCTTCTACCTGTCGTTGACCGACGACCTCATGCGCCTGTTCCAGTCGGGCGCGGCCGAGGCGATCCTCGCGCGCACCAACTTCCCCGACGACGTGGCCATCGAGTCGGGCCTGGTGTCGCGGGCGATCAAGAGCGCCCAGTCGCAGGTCGAGGCGCGCAACGCGGAGATGCGCAAGAACGTCCTGAAGTACGACGACGTGCTGAACCGCCAGCGCGAGGCCATCTACGCCGATCGCCGCCACATGCTCCAGGGCGATGACATCGCCGACCGCGTGCAGCACTTCATCGAAGACGCGATCACCGCGGTGATCGACGACCACACCGGCTCGGGGCACACCGAGTCGTGGGACTTCGACGCCCTGTGGACCGAGTTGAAGACCCTCTACCCGGTGAGCGTGACGATCGACGAGGTCGTCGCCGAGGCGGGCGGCAACAAGGGCCGCATCACGGCCGAGGGGCTCAAGCGCGAGATCATCTCCGACGCCCGCATCGCGTACCAGAACCGCGAGGAGACGCTCGGCGCTCCCGCGCTGCGCGAGCTCGAGCGGCGCGTCGTGCTCCAGGTCCTGGACCGTCGTTGGCGCGAGCACCTCTACGAGATGGACTACCTCAAAGACGGCATCGGCCTGCGTGCCATGGCCCAGCGCGACCCGCTGATCGAGTACCAGCGCGAGGGCTACCAGATGTTCCAGTCGATGATGGGGCAGATCAAGGAGGAGTCGGTCGGCTTCCTCTACAACCTCGAGGTCGAGGTCCGCAAGGTCGATGGCGAGGAGAGCGCGCAGGTCGAGGCGAAGGGCCTCGCCCCGTCCCCCGTCGAGGGCCAGCGCCTGGAGTACTCGGCCGCGAACGACGCCGGCGAGGTCGAGGTCCGCAACGATCGGGGCCAGGTCCAGCAGTCGGCGACGAACCGCGTCCGCCAGGCCGCCGCGAACGCCGCCGCCACCGAGGCACCCGCGGCCGCCGCGCCGCGCGGTGCCTTCGGTCAGCGCACCGATGCCCCGGAGCAGCCGGTCGCGAACAACCGCGCCGACCGTCGCGCCGCGGGGAAGAAGAAGTAAGACGCGTCGCCGGTGCCGTGCCCGACACCCGTCGAGCAGCGGCACCGGCCGAGTCGGCACGATACGGATGCCGTGCCCCGACCCCGGTCGAGGGCGCGGCATCCGTGTGTGAGGGCAGTCCACCGGCTGTCGATTGGCTGTCGGGCCGCGGGGATATCCTGAACCGATGAGCCCGTTGCGCCCCCTCGATCAGTCGTCGAAGCTGAAGGATGTCCTCTACGAGATCCGTGGAGAGGCCCTCGTGGAGGCCGACCGGCTCGAGGCCGAGGGCCACGCGATCCTCAAGCTGAACACCGGCAACCCTGCGATCTTCGGGTTCGAGGCGCCGCACCAGATCGTGCGCGACATGATCGCGGCCGTTCCGAACGCCCACGGATACAGCGACAGCCGCGGTGTGCTGTCGGCGCGGCGCGCGGTCGTCTCGCGCTACGAGCAGGTGCCCGGTTTCCCGCACCTCGACCCCGACGACGTGTACCTCGGCAACGGCGTGTCCGAGCTGATCACGATGACCATGCAGGCCCTGCTCGACGAGGGCGACGAGGTGCTCATTCCGGCTCCGGACTATCCGCTGTGGACGGCGATGACGAGCCTGGGCGGCGGCACCCCCGTGCACTACCTGTGCGACGAGTCGCGCGAGTGGCAGCCCGATCTGGAGGACATCCGGTCGAAGGTGACCCCGCGCACCAAGGCGATCGTGGTGATCAACCCGAACAACCCGACCGGGGCGGTGTACTCGCGCGAGGTGCTCGAGGGGATTGCCGACATCGCGCGCGAGCACTCGCTGCTGGTCCTCGCCGACGAGATCTACGACCGCATCCTGTTCGACGACGCCGTGCACATCCCGATGGCGACGATCGCGCCGGATCTGCTGGTCCTGACGTTCAACGGCCTCTCCAAGACCTATCGCGTGGCCGGTTACCGCTCGGGGTGGCTGGCGATCACCGGGCCGAAGGCGCACGCCGAGGGGTTCCTTCACGGCATCAACCTGCTGGCATCCACGCGCCTGTGTCCGAACGTGCCGGCGCAGTTCGCGGTGCAGGCCGCCCTGTCCGGCGTGCAGTCGATCGACGCGCTCATCGCCCCCACCGGTCGCCTGCACGAGCAGAGGGATGCCGCGTGGCAGGGCCTCGAGGCGATCCCGGGGGTGTCGTGTGTTCTGCCGCGCGGTGCGCTGTACGCCTTCCCGCGGTTCGACCCCGAGGTGTACGAGATCCCCGACGACGCGAAGTTCGTGCGCGACTTCCTCGTCGCGGAGCACGTGCTGCTCGTCCAGGGGTCGGGGTTCAACTGGCCGGCCACCGACCACGTCCGCATCGTGACGCTGCCCGAGGCCCGGGTCATCAGCGACGCCATCGAGCGACTCGGCAACTTCCTCGCCTCGTGGCGCCCCTGAGCGTCAGAGCAGTGCCAGCGCGGTGACGCGCCAGCGCCCGTCGATGCCCTCCAGGCGCAGGGCGACGGCGCGCGTGCGGGCTCGTCCTGCGGCGGTGACGGTGGCCTCGACGACCCCGTCCGCCGGGGCGAAGAGGCGGACGCTGCGGATCTCGTGCACGTCGCGCGGTGTGGGCATCCCGCGCGCGCTGCGCGCGCGTTTGGCCAGGCTCGCTCGCACGACCAGCGAACGGTAGACCTCCTCCGACATCCACCGGGCGAGTTGCTCGACCTCCCGGACCCCCGCGAGGACCTCGAACACCCCGCGCACCATGTTGCGGGTGAACACGTCGGCGCGGGGCAGACGGGTCGCGGAGGTCTTCTGCGGGGCGAAGAAGTCACCCGCGGCGAGGCCGTGCGGAGACGGGCGCGAGTCGAGGATCGAGAGCGGAGCGGGCATGCGTCCCTCCTTGTGTCGGGCGTTCAGAGCGGGGCGTGGTGGCTCGACAGTAGGACACGGCATGCGAGGCCCCGGGTGCGGACGAGGCAAGTTGTGGACAAGTCGCGCGAGGTGATCGCGGGGGAGAGGACTCAGTCCGGGTGGCGCACCTCGCCCTCGCCCCACAGCTCGGGGAAGCTCGCCTCCTGGGACTGCCGCCAGAGCGCCGATCGTCGCGCGACTTCGACCCGGTCGTCGATGAACGACGTCACGCTCGCCTCATCGATCAGCAGCCGCGGAGGTTCGCCGGCCTCGATGCCGCGGATCTCGCCGCGCGCGAGAAGGGAGAGCACGTCGTCACGGCTGATCCCGAGCCGCTCGGCGACGGCTTCGGCGCCGATGAATCGGCTCTGGGGTGACTCCATGTCCGGCACGCCCTCATTATGTCGGCCGTTCGGCCGGGGGCAAGGGTTCACCCACTCGGCGCCCCCGGTGGATGGTCCCGCTTCTCCGGCCGTGCGCCCGGGGAGGGGACCCGTTTCGACGCGAGGAGCTCCGGACCGACGAGGACGGTGCGGCCCCGTAGTCTGGAGCGGTGTCGACACTCAGTGAACTCGTCTACGCCCAGGGCCGCTCCAGCGAGGCCGATGTCGAGTGGCTGCATCGACTCGCCGGCGACGGACAGCTGCTCGCCGATCTCGCCTTCGCCGACATCGTGATCTGGGTGCCGACCCCCGACGACTCGTTCATCGCCGTCGCGCACACCCGCCCCGGCGGAGCGGCCACCCTGTTCTACCGCGACATCGTGGGCGACCGCGTCCGGCCGCAGTGGCGGACCCAGGTGCGCGAGGCGTTCCAGAGCGGGCACATCGTCGACTCGGCATCCCCCGACTGGTTCGAGGAGACGCCCACCCGCGTCCGCGCGGTGCCGATCGTGCGCGAGCTCTCCCGGGAGGGCCACGCCGTCGAGACGGTCGGTGTGCTCACCCGTCACACCAACCTCGGGGAGACGCGCACGCCTTCGCGCCAGCAGATCACCTTCAACGACTGCGCCGACGACCTGTTCGGCATGATCGCCTCGGCTGAGTTCCCCGACCTCGCCGCGCCCACCGCTCCGCGCCGGGGCGCCCCGCGCGCCTCCGACGGCCTCATCCGCCTCGACGTCGACGGCATCACGACGTTCGCCAGTCCCAACGCCCTGTCCGCCTTCAACCGCATGGGCTTCGACGACGAGCTCGAGGGCGAGTCCCTCGCGGAGGTCACCGCCCGCATCCTTCCGGCGAAGCGTCAGGACGTCGACGAGTCGCTGCCCGTCGTGGTGAGCGGACGGGCGCCCTGGCGCGCCGACATGGAGGCGCGGGGGGTGCAGGTCTCGCTGCGCACCATTCCGCTGCGCGACCGCGGCAACCGCATCGGTGCGATCGTGCTGAGCCGCGATGTCACCGAGATCCGTCACCAGGAGCAGGAGCTCATCACCAAGGACGCCACGATCCGCGAGATCCACCACCGCGTCAAGAACAACCTGCAGACCGTCGCCTCGCTGCTGCGGATCCAGGCGCGACGCACGCACTCGGACGAAGCGCGCGACGCCCTCACCCAGGCCATGCGGCGCGTGTCGGCCATCGCCGTGGTGCACGACACGCTGTCGGAGGGCCTCGCGCAGAACGTGGACTTCGACGACGTCTTCGCCCGCGTGCTCAAGCTCGTGGCCGAGGTCGCGGCCGCCCCGAACACCCGTGCGCGCACGCGCACGACCGGCCAGTTCGGCACCCTGCCGAGCCAGTTCGCGACCCCTCTCGCGCTCGCCCTCACGGAGCTCGTCACCAACGCCGTCGAGCACGGACTCGCCGGTCAAGAGGGCGACGTGGAGATCGCGGCCGAGCGCAGCGACGAGGTTCTCGCGGTGAGCGTGCGGGACACGGGCGTCGGTCTTCCCGAGGGGCAGGTCGGTCGCGGTCTCGGCACGCAGATCGTGCGCACACTCATCCAGGGCGAGCTGGGCGGGACCATCGACTGGCACACGCTCATGGGCAGCGGCACCGAGGTGACGATCGAGATCCCGCTCCGCTACATCGGCGGAACCTCCGCCTGAGGCGCGGGGTCGGCGCGCCCGGGGGATCAGGCGATCGCGCGCGAGAACGGGCCGCGCGCGACGCGGCGGTTTCTGCACCCTCCCGGGAACGACGAGACCCGCCCCGGACAGGGGCGGGTCTCGTCGACGGCGGATGCCGTGATGTCAGGACGCGCGGCGGGCGCGAGCGGCGCGGCGCTTCAGGGCACGGCGCTCGTCTTCGCTCAGACCGCCCCAGACGCCCGAATCCTGGCCGGACTCGAGGGCGTACTGCAGGCAGACCTCGGTGACGGTGCAGCGTGCGCAGACAGACTTGGCCTTCTCGATCTGGTCCACCGCGGGGCCGGTGTTGCCGACGGGGAAGAACAGCTCGGGGTCGACGGTCAGGCAGGCTGCTTTGTCGCGCCAATCCATAGGGGTGCTCCTTGTAACAGAAAATTGGTCGATTCGGCACCGGCATTCGGGTCCGGTACCCTGGTGGGAACGCGAGCGATTGCTCGCCCCACTTCGCTGTGGGAGCACACGGCTTGTCCCATGCTCCCATAGCGATTCCGCGCGATCAAGAGGTAACCGGCAGGTTTCCGAAACGTAACGGCGCGGCGGTGTCCGAAGGAAGGGCCTTCTCCATGCCTGTTCGCCTGTCGGCCGCGCTGGTCGTGGGGCTCGAGGCCATCGGCATCCTGGCCCTCGCCGGGTGGCAGGTCGTGGCCCTGATCGGCGGCGATACCGACTCGGTCGTGAGCTCGGTCGCCCTCATCGTCCTGACCGTGATCGGGGCGGCCATCGTGGGCGCCTTCGCCGTCGCCACGGCGCGGGGGGTGTCCGCCGGGCGCTCCGGCGGCATCGTCACCCAGCTGTTGATCCTCTCGGTCGCGCTCGGCGCCGTCACGGGGGAGTGGGCCGCGCCCGCGGTCGCGCTCGCGATCGCCGTCCCCGCGTTCGTCGGCCTCGTGCTGCTCGTGCTCGCGGTACGCCAGGCGGCCCCGCGGCGTCGATCCGACGACTGAGCCCGGTCCCGCCGAACGACGACCGCTCCCGCGTCCCCGCCGTACGTCGGCGACGGCCCCCGATGGAGCCGCGCGTGGACTCGCGGCGGTCTCACGGGATCACCCGGCTCCCGGATCGATCGGCGCAGACGCGACGACCCCGCCGCCGCGATCGCGGGGCGGGGTCGGGCGGTGTCTCAGGCGGCGAGGCCGAGGGCCTTGCGCAGGCGCGCGACGTGTCCGGTGGCTTTGACGTTGTACTGGGCCTCGACGATCTGCCCCTCTTCGTCGACGACGAAGGTCGAGCGCAGGACCCCGGTCACGGTCTTGCCGTAGTTCTGCTTCTCGCCCCAGGCGCCGTAGGCCTCGTGCACGGCGTGGTCGGGGTCGCTGAGCAGCGGGAAGGTGAGGCCGTCGCTGTCGCGGAAGGCCCGCAGCTTCTCGGGGAGGTCGCGCGAGACGCCGAGCACGGTGTACCCCGCGCCCTGGAGCGAAGCGAGGCTGTCGCGGAAGTCGCAGGCCTGGGTGGTGCACCCCGGGGTCTGCGCCGCGGGGTAGAAGTAGAGGATCACGCGGCGGCCGCGGAAGTCGCTCAGCGAGACGGGGTGCTCGTCTTGGTCGAGCAGGGTGAAGTCAGGGGCGGTGTCGCCCTTCGCGAGGTTCGTCACCCCTCCAGCCTAGAACGCTCGATCGACTGGAACGTGGTCAGCAGGCGATGCAGCGAATCGAGGCGGGCGGCGGCGCCGGGGCCGAGCCGACCGGACGCCACGGCCTCGGCGATGGCGCAGTCCGGTGCATCCGGCAGGTGGGTGCAGCCCCGTGGGCAGTCCTCGGCGGCTTCGGCGAGGTCGGTGAAGGCACCGAGCACGTGCGCGGGGTCGACGTGTCCCAGCCCGAATGAGCGCACGCCGGGGGTGTCGATGACCCAGCCCGACCCGGCCGGGCCCCGGTAGCGCAGGGACACGGCCGACGACGAGGTGTGGCGTCCGCGCCCCGTGACGGTGTTCACGTGGCCGGTGGCGCGCTCCGAGCCGGTCAGGGCATTGACGAGCGTGGACTTGCCGACGCCGGAATGACCCACGAACACCGTCGAGTGCCCCGCGATGGCGTCGCCGATCGCGTCGAGGGGCATGTCTTCCCGCGCGCTGGTGAACACCCGCAGGTCGATGCCGTCGAAGTGCGACAGGAACTCGGTCGGGTCGGCCAGATCGGTCTTGGTCACGACCAGCAGGGGACGGATGCCGGCGTCGAGAGCGGCCACCAGGTACCGGTCGACGAGTCGCTCGCGCGGTTCGGGGTCGGCGGCGGCGACCACGATGAGCATCTGGTCGGCGTTGGCCACGATGACGCGCTCGACCTGATCGGTGTCATCGGCGCTGCGGCGCAGCAGCGACGTGCGCTCCTCGATCCCGACGATCCGGGCCAGGGTCCCCTCGTCTCCCGAGAGGTCGCCGACGACGCGGGCGCGATCCCCGTTGACGATGGGCTGTTTTCGCAGCTCGCGCGCGCGGGTGGCCAGGATGCGTCGTTCGGTGGGCTCGTCCTCGTCGAGCAGCACGGTGTAGCGACCCCGATCGACGCCGAGGACCCGGGCGATCCGCGCATCCGCGTGCGCGGGCCGCCGCTTGGTGCGCGGTCGATTGGCCTTCGGGTTCGGGCGGACGCGGATCGACGACTCGTCGTAGTCGAGGTCGTCGTCTTCGTCGCCGTCGCCGTCGTCGAGCCAGCTCACGCGGCGGCTCCGGCGTCAGTGCGCGGCATCCGGCGCCTCGTCGAGACCCAGCATCGTGCGCCACAGGCCGGCGAACTGGGGGAGGGTCTTGGCCGTCGTGCCGATGTCGTCGATCTCGACGCCGCCCACGCGCAGACCGATCACGGCGCCCGTGGTCGCGAGGCGGTGGTCGTGGTGCGCCTTCCACTCGCCGGCCCGCAGGGGCTGCGGAACGATGCGGATGCCGTCGTCGAGCTCGTGGGCTTCTCCGCCCAGGGACCGCAGGTTGCCGACCAGGGCGGCGATGCGGTCGGTCTCGTGTCCGCGGATGTGGCCGATGCCGTGCAGCGTCGTCGGTCCGTCGGCGAAGGCGGCGAGCCCGAACAGCGTCGGGGCCAGCTCGCCCGCCGCCGAGAGGTCGAGCTCGACGCCGGCGATCCGCTCGCCGGCCGTCACGGTGAGCGCCCCGCCGCGGCGGGTCACGCGCGCGCCCATCTCGGCCAGGATGTCGGCCAGGAGCGCGCCCGGCTGGGTGCTGTGCAACGGCCAACCGGTCACGGTCACCGACCCGCCGGTCATCATGGCGGCGGCGAGGAACGGCGCGGCGTTGGACAGGTCGGGCTCGATCGCGACGTCCTTCGCGCGCAGCGGGCCGGCGGGCACGATCCACTCGCCGACCGACGGGCGCTCGACGTGGATGCCGCGATGCGCGAGAGCCTCGACGGTCATGTCGATGTGCGGGACACTCGGCAGACGCGAACCGACGTGACGCAGGTGCAGCCCGACGTCGAAGCGCGCCGCGGCCAGCAGCAGCCCCGAGACGAACTGGCTGGACTGGCTGGCGTCGATCTCGACCTCTCCGCCGCGGACGTGCCCGTGCCCGCGTACCGTGAACGGCAGAGCCCAGTGCCCGCCGTCGTCGATGTCGACGCCCACGTCGCGTAGCGCGGAGATCATCGCCCCCATGGGGCGGTGCAGGGCGCTCTCGTGGGCCGTCACCGCGACGTCGCCACGCGCGAAGCCGGCGAGCGGTGCGATGAATCGCATGACGGTGCCGGCCTGGCCGCAGTCGACGGTCACTCCGCTGCGGAACGCGGCCGGGGGCGTCACGAGGAGGTCGGGGCCGAACGGCGAGTCGGTGGGGACTTCTTCGATCCCCACGCCCAGCGCGCGCAGCGACTCGACCATGCGGACGGAGTCGTCGGAGTGCAGGGGCGCGTGGAGCATGCCCGGGCCGTCGGCGATCGCGGCGAGCACCAGCTCGCGGTTCGTCAGCGACTTGGAGCCCGGGACCGTGACGGACGCCTCGACGGCAGCGTCGGCGACGGGCGCGATCCACCGCCCGCGAGGTGTGGCGGAGGAAGGGGAATACCCGAGACCAGTCATCGGTTCCAAGCCTACTGAAAGGGGACGACACGTGACCGCACTGCTCGAACGCTCCGGCGTCGCGACGACCATCCCGATGGTCGCCGACACGCCCGACGTAGACTGGCGCCTGATGGACGACACGGCAGACACCCTCCCGCCGGTGGCGGATCCCCGCGCGCAGTTCGAAGAGCAGGCGCTGCCCTTCATGGACCAGCTGTACGCGGCGGCCATGCGCATGACGCGCAACCCGGCGGACGCGGCCGATCTCGTGCAGGAGACCTTCGTGAAGGCCTACGGATCGTGGGCGACCTTCACGCAGGGGACGAACCTGAAGGCGTGGCTGTACCGGATCCTGACGAACACGTACATCAACACGTATCGCAAGAAGCAGCGCGAGCCCTACCAGAGTGCCATCGACGACCTCGAGGACTGGCAGCTCGGCGGCGCCGAGTCGACCACCGCGACGAGCGCCCGCTCGGCCGAGGCCGAGGCCATCGACCACATGCCCGCGTCCGTGGTGAAGGATGCCCTGCAGTCGATCCCCGAAGACTTCCGCCTGGCGGTGTATCTCGCCGACGTGGAGGGCTTCGCCTACCAAGAGATCGCCGACATCATGAAGACCCCCATCGGGACCGTCATGAGCCGTCTGCATCGCGGCCGACGGCTGTTGCGCGATCTGCTGTCGGACTACGCCAGAGAACGCGGCTTCCACGCCGCGACGGGAGAGAAGAAATGAGCGACTGCGGCTGCGACCAGGCACGGCGCGATCTGGAGGAGTACCTCCGCAACGAGGTCTGCAAGACCCAGCACCATGACATCCGCGCGCACCTCGAGAACTGTCCCGAATGTCAGGACGAGGCTCTCGTCGCGCGGACGTTGACCGAGGTGGTCGCGCGCGCGTGCAAAGAGACCGCACCCGAAGAGCTGCGCGACCAGGTGCTCAGCCGTCTGCGTTCGGCGCAGGCCGCGCACTGACGCGCGGGAGCACCGCGCGGCGTGTCCGCCCCGGTCCGTAGGCTGGGGGCATGGCCATGCCCGACACCCGTTCCCTTCCCCTGGATGCCACCTCCGCCGCCGATCTGAAGGCGTCGGGGCTCACCTATGCGGCGGTGTCCGCGGGCGATGAAGCCTTCGAGCCGTTCCTGCGGGCGGTCTCGCGAGGCTTCCTCGGTGAGGAGCCGTCCGCCGACGAGGTGGAGAGCGCGCGTCGAGCCCTGACACCGCGACGGTTGACGGGAGTCTTCGACCGGTCCGGCCTCGCCCCCGAGGCGCCGGTGGGGACGGTCGATTCGTGGGCGGCGGAGCTCACCGTGTCGCCCGGGCGTACGGTTCCGATCTGGTCGATCAGCGCCGTCACCGTGGCCCCGACCCACCGCCGTCGGGGCATCGCCCGCGCGATGCTGGCGGGTGAGCTGCGGACCGCCGCGGCCGCGGGCTTCGCCCTCGCCGGCCTGACCGTGACCGAGGCCACGATCTATGGTCGCTGGGGCTTCTCCCCGGCGGCGTGGGCGTCGGACGTCGTGATCGACACGCGGCGCGCCCGGTGGAGCGGACCGGTGGCCCCGGGCCGTCTCGATTTCGTTGCGCCCGCGAGCCTCCCGGAGCGTCTGAGCCGCGTGCACGAGCGTGTGCGCGTGCGACGGCCCGGATCGGTGCCCGGGTGGGAGGGGCGCTGGCGCGGCGTCGCGGGACTCACCCCCGACGAGAAGGACGCCAAGAAGGTACGCGCCGTGTCGTACCGCGATGTCGACGGCGAGGAGCGCGGCATCCTGGTCTACACGCTCGACCCGGGTCCGAACGACGACTACTCGGCCCACGAGCTCAGCGTGCGCGCGCTCTTCGCCGACGGAGACGAGGCGGCGGCCGCCCTGTGGCGTTTCGCGATCGAGCACGACCTCGTGGGGAAGGTGTCCGCGTCGCTCCAGCCGACCGTCCCGCCCGTGCAGTGGATGGTGACGGATCGGCGCGCGGTCACCGCGACGCTCACCGACCACCACTGGCTGCGCGTGCTCGACGTGCCCGCGGCGCTGAGCGCGCGTCGCTACGCCCACGCGCTCGATGTCGTGCTGCGGGTCGACGATCCGCTCGGCTTCGCCGAGGGCGCGTGGAACCTGCGCATCGACGACGCGGGAGAGGCGACGGTCTCGCGGGCACCCGCGGATCGCGCGGCCGACGTGGAGATGACGGTCGGAGCCCTGGGGTCGATCCTGCTCGGCGCCGTCCGCGCGAGCGAGCTCGCCGCCGCGGGGCTCGTGCGCGGACCGGCGGGCGCGCTCGCCGCCGTCGACGGGGCCTTCGTTCCCGAGGTCACCCCGTTGCTGGACATCTGGTACTGACCCTTTCTTCATAGGGTGACCCCGTAGCCTTCTCCCCGATGAGCGACGCCCCACCGCCCCCCGCGCCCCGCGGCCTGTCGCGTCTGCGTACGCGCCCGCGCGCCGTCGCGACGGCGCTGAACCGGTACGTCCGCGCCAACCCGGTCGCCGTGTGCATCGCGATCCTCGTCACGGCCGCGGGTGCGGCCACGGGGTCGCTCTGGGGCGAGGACGCCCTCGTCTGGGGCGCCGGCCCGCTCGCGACCTTCGCCTCGGGGCGCTGGTGGACCATCCTCACCGCGCTGTTCGTCCCGGACTCGCCGGTCGACGCCGTCACGTCGGTGGTGCTCGCCCTGACGGCGCTGGCCGCCGCGGAGCGCCTGCTCGGATCCCGGCGTGCCGGCATCCTGTACCTCGTCATCGGTGTGGTCGGTCTTCTCGCGGGGATCGGGATGCACACGGTGGTGTGGTCGGTCACCGACCTGCGCCCCGTCGTGGCCGCCGAGGTGCCGGTCCTCGACCCCACGACGCCGATCGCGGGCGTCGTGATGGTCGCGAGCGCCTTCGCCCTGACGCTGTGGCGACGGCGCCTGCGGTTGGTCGGCTTCGCCCTGCTCTCGCTCTTCGCCCTCTACGCCGGTGACGCCGACTCGTGGTACCGCATCATCACCGCGACCATCGGTCTGGCGGTGGGCGCGGGACTCGCGCACGGGATCGAGCGGCGATCCTGGCACCGCAGCTCGGCGCGAGAGACGCGGACGCTCCTCGCCCTCCTGGTGGCGGTGGTCGGCAGTGGCCCCCTGGTGGCCCTCGTCAGCGGGGGTGGGCGCGGCCCGCTGTCCCTCGTGGTCGATGCCTACACGCAGTACGACGACGAGCTGCTCGCACGCTGCGGCACGGTCGCGCAATCCGTCTGCGACGAGCAGATCGCCCTGCTCATGACCCGGGGACTGGGCCCGGCCCTGCTGGCCGTCGTTCCCCTCGTGCTGATGCTCGTCGCGGCGTGGGGACTGCGCCAGGGGCGCCGCGCGGCTCTCGTCCTCGCGGTGCTCACGCTCGTGGCGTCGGCGCTCATGCCGGTGATCTCCCTGTGGGACGGCCGCTTGCGGATCGACCCGTGGGTCGATGGCAGCGGGGCCGAGTACGTGCTGTGGGCGTTGGCATCCGTCGTCATCCCGCTCGTGCTCGCGGTCGCCCTGGTGCTCGCGCGGCGTCGCTTCCCGGTCCGCGCCACGCGCCGGGCCGCGCGGACCGTCGCGATCGTGACGGGGGCGGCGTTCCTCGTCTGCGGATCGGCGTTCTTCGTGATCGAGGAGATCGGCCGCCGCTCGTTCGACCGCGACTTCTCGCCGCTCGACCTCGTCGGCATCACCCTGCGCCGGTTCCTGCCACCCGCCTACACCCACCCGGGGGCGTCGACGTTCCCGCACCACGGTCCGGCGCTGTTCGCCTACCAGTGGGTCGGGGTGCTGTTCTGGGTCATCGTCATCGCGGCGATCCTGTGGCTGTACCGACGGGTCCAGCGACCGGATGCCGATGATGACACGCTCTACCGCACGCTGCTGCGGCGCGGCGGCGACACCCTCGGCTTCCTGGGTACCTGGGAGGGCAATCGGCACTGGGGCTCGGCCGACGGGGAGAGCGCGGTGGCCTACCGTCTGGTCGGCGACGTGGCGCTCGCCGTCGCCGATCCGCTCACCCCGCCGGGCGGACGCCCCGAGGCGTTGCGCGGCTTCACCGACTTCTGCCTCGAGCACGGCTGGATCCCCGCATTCTACAGCATCCACGCCGAGACCGCGGCGGATCTCGCCGACCTCGGCTGGCGCCGGATCCCGGTCGGTGTGGAGACCGTGATGGACCTGCCCGGGCTCACTTTCGCCGGCAAGGCGTGGCAGAAGGTGCGTCAGCCGCTCACCCGTGCCGAACGTGAGGGCTTCTCCGCGGTCTGGACGCGGTGGCACGAGCTCACCGTGTCGCAGGCGTCGCAGGTCGTCGCGATCGACGAGGAGTGGGTGGCCGACCGCGCGCTGCCCGAGATGGGCTTCACGCTCGGTTCCCTCGACGAGCTGCGCGACCGCGACGTCCGTCTCCTCCTCGCCGTGGGACCGGACGACCGCATCGAAGCCGTGACCAGCTGGATGCCGAGTTGGACCGACGGCGAGATCACCGGGTGGACCCTCGATTTCATGCGGCGTCGTACCGACGGGCCCAACGGGATGATGGAGTTCCTCATCGCGAAGGCCGCGTTGCAGCTGCAGTCCGAGGGGGCGACGGTGCTGAGCCTGTCGGGTGCCCCCCTCGCGGACGACCCCGACGAGCCGACCGACGGCGACCCCGCCCCCCTGCGCGCGCTGTTGAGATGGTTGGCCGATGTGCTTGAGCCGGCCTACGGCTTCGCCTCGCTCTTCCGGTTCAAGGGGAAGTTCCGCCCCCGCTACCGCCCCCTCTCGCTCGCGTACCGCGACCCGCTCCAGCTGCCCGCCATCGGCGCCGCCGTCGGCCGCGCCTACCTCCCCGACGCGTCGCGGCGTGAGATTCTCGCTCTGGCGAGAACCGCTTGGGAGGGGCGCCGGTGAACCGTTTCGTGCTGTCGTTCGAGTTGATCGACACCCCCCTGCTGACCGTCTGCGCCCTCATCGCCGGTCTCGGCGCGCTCGCCGTGATCGTGTGGGCGCCACGACGCATCCTGCGGACGCTCCTCATCGGTGTCGCGGCGGGCGTGGCGATGTACATCGTCGCGCACGTCCTCGAGGGGATCGGGATGTTCCAGGGGCCGCTGCCCGTGCACGCCGCCACCTGGGCCACCGGTGGCATGGTCGCCGTCGCCATCGGCATCGTGGGGATCTGCCGACGGCCCTGGGGACGCCGCGTCGTGGGAATCGTGACGGTCCTCGCCGGCCTGCTCACGGCCGCGCTCGGCGTCAACGCCGCCTACGGCGTCACCCACAACCTCGCCGCGATCCTCGGGGTGCAGGCACTGGACCCCGCGTCGCTGCCGGCCCAGACCGCCACCGGCGGCGACCCGGCGACGCTCTACCAGACGTGGCAGCCTCCGGCGGGGATACCCGCGCAGGGATCGGTGAGCGCTCTGTCGGGCAGCGCGAAGATCCCCACGGGTGATTTCGCCGCGCGCGATGCGTCGCTGTACCTCCCGCCCGCGGCGCAGGTCGCGAATCCGCCGGCCCTGCCGCTGCTGGTGTTCATGATGGGTCAGCCCGGGTCTCCCGATCCGACGAATCTCGCGAAGGCCCTGGATGCGTTCGCCGCGAAGAACCGCGGTCTCGCTCCCATCGCCGTGGTGGTCGATCAGCTGGGGGCTCCCGATCGGGATCCCGGATGCGTCGATTCCGCGACCTTCGGGGCGGTGTCCACGTACATCAACCAGCTCGTTCCGCAATGGGCCGAGGCGAACCTCAACATCGTGAAGGACCACCGGTACTGGACGATCGGCGGCTTCTCGAACGGCGGCTCCTGCGCCGCGGTGTACGGCTCCGAGTACCCCCGGGTGTGGGGACAGATGCTCGACATCATGGGGAACGAGTTCCCGGGCTCCGAGCACGTCTCGCAGACCGTGACCGACGTGTTCGGTGGAGACGCCAACAGGTTCGAGGCCACGAAACCGTCGTCCATCATGGCGGCCGCGCCCGCGGGGACGTACGACGGCCACCTCGCGATCTTCACCTGGGGGAGCGAGGACACCACCTACGGCCCCGGGCAGAAGGCCAACTCGGAGGCCGCGCAGGCGGCCGGGTTCACGGTGCTCACCTACGTCGTCCAGGGGGCCGGTCACACCGGAGAAGCGCTCGACGCCAGCCTCGCCTGGGCCATGCCCGAGCTCGCGGGGGTCCTCGGCCTGGCTCCTCCCGCGTCCTGACGAAGGGGGGAGCCCCCGCGTGCGTGGACGGCACCGCGCGGACGGTGCCTCGCGTGCGTGCGCCCGGGGCCGCCGGCATCCGGGGCCCGGACGAGCGGGTCGCGAGCAGGGGACGGAACCTCGGACGACAGGAAAGGCCCGGTCGGGCGATGCCGACCGGGCCCTTTCCTGAAGCGTCAGCGCGCGAGCGCCGCCTTCATGATCTCCGCATGCTCGTTCGCGTGCACCTTGGGCGAACCGGTCGCCGTCGACGCCGCGGCCGCGCGCGAGATGACGCGGATGGGGCGTCCGAGCTTGTCATCGACCTCGAGGGCGATGAACGGCCACGCACCCTGGTTCTCCGGCTCGTCCTGTACCCAGACCAGCTCGGCGTTCGGGTACTGCGCCAGCACCCGCTTGAGCTCATCGATCGGCGCGGGATAGTACTGCTCCATGCGGACGAGCGCGATCTCGGGGTTCGGGTTCTTGTCGAGTTCGGCGCGGAGGTCCCAGTGGATCTTTCCGGCGTGCAGCAGCACGCGCGTCACGCCGTTCGCGTCGAGGCCGCGATCGTCGCCGAGCACCGGCTCGAAGCGCCCCTCGAGGAAGTCCTCGACGGGGCTCGTCGCCCCGCGGAGGCGCAGCATCGCCTTCGGGGTGAACACGATGAGCGGGCGGCGGGGGCGCTGGTACGCCTGACGGCGCAGCAGGTGGAAGTACGACGCGGGGGTCGACGGACGCGCCACGATCATGTTGTCCTGCGCGCACATCTGCAGGTAGCGCTCGATGCGCGCCGACGAGTGGTCGGGACCCTGGCCCTCGTAGCCGTGGGGGAGCAGCAGCACGACGCTCGACTGCTGCGCCCACTTCTGATCGGCCGACGAGATGAACTCGTCGATGACCGACTGCGCGCCGTTGGCGAAGTCGCCGAACTGCGCCTCCCACAGCACGAGCGCATCGGAGCGCTCGACCGAGTAGCCGTATTCGAAGGCCATCGCCGCGTACTCGCTGAGCAGCGAGTCGTAGACCCAGAAGCGCCCCTGGTTCTCGCTGAGGTTGGCCAGCGGGAGCCATTCCTGCCCGTTGGCGCGATCATGCAGGACCGAGTGGCGCTGGACGAACGTGCCACGGCGTGAGTCCTGTCCGGCGAGGCGCACGGGGGTGCCCTCCATCAGCACCGAGCCGAAGGCGAGGAGCTCGCCGAAGGCCCAGTCGATGCCGCCGTTGCGGCTCATGTCGAGCCGCTTCTCGAGCAGCTGCTGAAGCTTGTTGTGCACGGTGAAACCGTCGGGCTTGTTCACGAAGGCGTCGCCGATGTGATGGACGACCTCGCGCGACACACCGGTCGTCTCGGGGGCGCCGGTGGGCACCTCCTCGGCGGCGCCGGTGGAGATCACCGGGTTGGTGCCGGTCTCGGCCTCGTGCGTGTCGGCGAAGGCCACCTCGAGACGGTTCTGGAAGTCCTGCTTGGCCTGCTCGTACTCGTCCTCGGTGATGTCGCCTCGGCCGACGAGCGACTCCGTGTACAGACGGCGAACCGAGCGCTTCGCCTCGATGAGGTTCGTCATCAGGGGCTGCGTCATCGAGGGGTCGTCGCCCTCGTTGTGACCGCGGCGGCGGTAGCAGACGAGGTCGATCACGACGTCGCGGTGGAACTCCTCGCGATACATGAACGCCAGCTCGGCCGCACGGACGACGGCCTCGGGGTCGTCGCCGTTGACGTGAAGGACAGGGGCCTGGATGGTCTTGGCGACGTCGGTGGCATACACCGAGGTGCGCGCGTCGGTCGGAGTGGTGGTGAAGCCGACCTGGTTGTTCACCACGACGTGGATCGTGCCCCCCGTGCGGTACCCGCGCAGCTGCGACATCTGCAGCGTCTCGACCACGACGCCCTGACCCGCGAAGGCGGCGTCACCGTGGACGAGGATCGGCAGCCACGAGAACGTGCCGATCGGCTTGCGGTCCTGCTTGGCGCGGACGATACCCTCGAGGACGCCGTCGACGGTCTCGAGGTGCGAGGGGTTGGCCGCGAGGTAGACCGGGAGCTCATCGCCGTTGTCGCCGACGAAGGTGCCCTCGGTGCCGAGGTGGTACTTCACGTCTCCCGAACCGCGCTTGCTGCCCACGGCGACGGCACCCTCGAACTCGCGGAAGACCTGACCGTACGTCTTGCCGCCGATGTTCGTCAGCACGTTGAGGCGACCGCGGTGGGCCATGCCGATCGCGGCCCCGTCGAGGCCGTTCGAGGCGGCGCCCTGCAGGATCTGGTCGAGCAGGGGGATGAGCGACTCGCCCCCCTCGAGGCTGAAGCGCTTCTGGCCGACGTACTTGGTCTGCAGGAAGGTCTCGAACGCCTCGGCCTGGTTGAGCTTGGAGAGGATGCGCAGCTGCTCGTCGTGGCCGGGCTTGGTGTACTTGACCTCGACGTTGCGCTGGAACCACGCGCGCTGGGTCGGATCTTGGATGTGCATGTACTCGACGCCGATCGTGCGGCAGTACGAGTCGCGGAGGACGCCGAGGATGTCGCGGAGCTTGGCCGTGCGACGACCGCCGAGACCGCCCGTGACGAACTCGCGGTCCAGATCCCAGAAGGTCAGGCCGTGCGACTCGATCTCGAGGTCGGGGTGGGTGCGCTGGACGTACTCGAGCGGGTCGATGTCGGCCATCAGGTGGCCGCGGACGCGGTAGGAGTTGATGAGCTCCTGCACGCGGGCGCTCTTGTCGATGCGCTCGGAGAGGTCGACGCTGATGTCGGCGGCCCAGTGGATCGGCGCGTAGGGGATGCGCAGCGCCGCGAAGATGTCGTCGTAGAAGCCGCGCTGCCCGATGAGCAGCTCGTGGACCTTCTTGAGGAACTCGCCCGACCCGGCGCCCTGGATGACGCGGTGATCGTAGGTGCTGGTGAGCGTGATCGTCTTGCCGATCGCGAGCTCGTTGAGCGTCTTCTCGCTCGCGCCCTGGAACTCGGCGGGGTAGTCGAGCGCACCCGCGCCGATGATCGCACCCTGGCCGCGCATGAGGCGCGGGACGGAGTGCACCGTGCCGATTCCGCCGGGGTTGGTCAGCGAGATGGTCGTGCCCTGGAAGTCGCCGGGCGTGAGCTTGTTGGCGCGCGCGCGGCGCACGAGGTCTTCGTACGACGCGAGGAACTCGCTGAACGACAGCGTGTCGGCGCGCTTGATGCTGGGCACGAGGAGCGCGCGCGAGCCGTCGGGCTTGGGCATGTCGATCGCGATGCCGAGGTTCACGTGCGCGGGGGCCACGACCGAGGGCTTGCCGTCGACCTCGGCGTAGTACACGTTCTGGCTCGGGAACTCTTTCAGCGCCTGGATCAGCGCCCATCCGATGAGGTGGGTGAAGCTGACCTTGCCGCCGCGCGTGCGCGACATGTGGTTGTTGATGACGATGCGGTTGTCGATCATCAGCTTCGCGGGGATCGTCCGCACGCTCGTCGCGGTGGGGACCGTGAGCGAGTCGTCCATATTGGATGCCAAGGCCTTCGGCATCCCCTTGAGGACCGTGACGCGGTCTTCCTCGGTGCTCTCGGAGCCGGCTGAGGGCGCGGCGGCGGGAGCCTGCGCCGGGATCGGCTGGGGGGCCGCGGGCTTGGTGGTCGTGCGCGCCACGGGCGCCTGACCGACCACGGGGATCGGGGCGGTCACCGGCTTCGGCTCGGCCGCGGCAACCGCGGGCGGAGCGCCGGCCGCGGCGGATCCGTCGACGACCGGGTGGTACGCCTCCAGGATCGGCCACCAGGCCTTGTCTACGGAGTGCTTGTCGACTTTGAACTGTTCGTAGAGTTCGTCTACGAGCCACTCGTTCGCGCCGAACTCGCCCTCGCTCGAAGTACCGACGCCCGTCACCTGGCTCGACACAGTCGATCGCCTGCTTTCCTCGATGAAGATTCCTGTGGATGCGCGGACGTCACCGTGCACGCGCATTTTCCAGCCTAGCCGAGGTTCCTGCACGCTCTCCGAGGTCTTTACATTCCGTTGACGTCCTCGAACCGATACCGGGGATACACACCGTGGATACTCGCCGGGGATGTGGTGAGGTGGATGCCATGGAGTTCTCCGGCGCTCAACCCGATGTCGACCTGACCTACTCGGACGTGTTCCTCGTCCCGCGTCACTCGGAGGTGCGAAGTCGCCTCGACGTGGACCTCGCGCCGGGGGACGGCAGCGGCGCGACCATCCCGCTCGTCTCGGCCAACATGAACTCGGTCACGGGGACGCGCCTGGCGGCCACCCTCGCGCGCCGCGGAGGTCTCGGCGTCCTCCCGCAGGACATGCCGCTGCCGAACCTGCTCGACGCGGTCGCCTGGGTCAAGGCGCAGCCGGTCGCCTGGGACGCCGCCCTCGTGCTGCCCCCGACGGCGACGGTGGCCGACGCCCGCCTCGTCCTGCCGCCCGTGGCCGGTCGCGGCATCGTCGTGGCGGACCAGCGCGAGGACGGCACGGTCGACCTCGCCGGGTTCCGGGGGATCGTCCCCGCCCCGCGTCTGGCGACGGCGCTCCCGGATGCCACGCTCGGCGACATCGCCCGCACCGACGCTCCGCTGGTCGAGGCATCGCGGGTCGGCGACCCGCGCGAGGTGTTCGCCCTGGTGGGGACCGCCGACATCGTCGCCGTGGTGGAAGGGGACCGCGTGGTCGGTACGCTCTCCGCGCGCAGCGCGCTGCGCGACTCCGTCTACCGCCCGGCCGTCGACGCCGAGGGGCGACTGATCGTGGCCGCCGCGGTGGGGGTGAACGGCGACGTCGCCGGCAAGGCGCGCGCCTTGGCCGACGCGGGCGTCGACGTACTGGTCGTCGACACCGCCCACGGCCACCAGGCCCAGATGCTGCGCGCGCTCCGCGAGGTCGCGGCGCTGGATCTCGGCATCCCCATCGCCGCGGGCAACGTCGTCACCGCCGAGGGCGTGCGGGATCTCACCGCGGCCGGCGCCTCGATCCTCAAGGTCGGCGTCGGACCGGGGGCGATGTGCACGACGCGCATGATGACCGCGGTCGGCCGGCCGCAGTTCTCGGCGGTGCTCGAGACCGCGGAGGCCGCGCGCGAGGCGGGAGCACACGTGTGGGCCGACGGTGGCGTGCGCTACCCCCGCGATGTCGCCCTCGCTCTGGCTGCGGGCGCCGCCTCGGTGATGATCGGCTCGTGGTTCGCCGGCACGATCGAGTCGCCCGGGCGCCTGCGCACCGACGAGGGCGGACGGATCTACAAAGAGTCGTGGGGGATGGCCTCCACCAAGGCGGTCCAGGGACGGTTCGGTCGGCTCGACCCCTTCGAGCGCGCGCGCAAGGAGCTGTTCGCCGAGGGGATCTCGTCGTCGCGCATCTACCTCGACCCGCAGCGCCCGGGCCTGGAGGATCTGCTCGACATGATCACCTCCGGCGTGCGCTCGTCGTTCACGTACGCCGGTGCCGCGACGGTGGCGCAGTTCCACGAACGGGCACGGGTGGGACTGCAGTCGGCCGCCGGGTACGAAGAAGGAAAGGCGCTCCCCGTCAGCTGGTGACGACTCCCAAGGCGTCGGATGCCGCCACGTCGGCCTCGAGGGTGATCCAGGCGCCGAGCTGCACCGACAGGTCGAGGTCGTCGCCCTCCGGGCGAGCGGGGCGCCGAGGGTCGGCGGGGAACCTGTCGCCGCGACGGTTCCGCCAGAGGGCCTCGGCGTTGACCCGCACGAGCCGGCCCGCCGCCCGGGACACGACGCGGCGGTCGGCGTCCGCCTCGTCGTCGGCGAACCACAGAGCGGCCTCGGCGAGGTAGCGGGCCAGGATGCCGGCGAACAGACCGCCGTCCCCGCCCCCGGCCGCGGGGAAGAGACCGCCGTCGGGTGCGCACCAGCGCTCGACCGCGCGGACCAGGGAGGCCGCCCGCGCCTCGTGCGCCTCGCGCCCATCCGCGTCGGGTGCGGCCTCCGCCAGCGCGAGAGCGGACCCGATCGCCACACCCTGGTTGTAGGTCCACAGGTCGGGGCGCACGACGCCGTTCTCGATGCCGTCGCGCACGAGTCCGGTCTCGGGATCGTCGAGGGTCGCCGCGACCCAGGAATCGAGGTCGACCGCCGACCCGCGACGCGCCGACCACGCCAGGGCGATCGCCGCGGGGCCGTTGGCGGGGGCGTTGTAGAGCGCGCTGTCGACCGCCCAGGGCAGTGCCCCGACCGCGGGGTCGACCGCGTCGCCCAACCGGCGTGTGAGGCGGTCGATGCGCCGATCGTTGAGGTCGTATCGCTGCAGGGCCAGCGTCATCCAGGCGACGTCGTCGTAGAACGGGGTCGTCCAGCGACCGAGCGTGCGCACGGTGATGCCGCGGTGCAGTGCGCGCAGCAGGCGTGCGCGGCGCGGATCGGGCCGGTGGGACTGCGCGTCCCGCAGGACGTGGAGCAGGTGCGCGTGCCACCAGTAGTGCCATGTCCGGGCCCCCGGGACACCGGGCGTGGCGGCATGCGCCCAGGCGACCGGGCCGTAGCGGTGCACGTAGTGGCGGACGACGGCGGACTCGGCGGACATCGCACGGGCCTGCGCCGGAGATCTGGCATCCATCCCCTCATCCTGCACGCGCGACGGATCCGGTCGGACCGGGCGCGGGGGGTGCACCGCTGCCCTAGAATCGTCCGCACGATGGACGACCCTCCCAGTTGTAGACCCGAGCCCCAACGACCCCCCTCCGACGCCGATCGCCGATCGAGCGGAGGTGATGACTGATGGATTACGTCATGCTGGGCGTGGGGCTGCTGCTCACGGTGGGAACCGGCCTCTTCGTCGCGAGCGAGTTCGCGCTGGTCAACCTCGATCGCGCCGACCTCGAGGCGCGACGCGACGCCGGTGAATCCCGACTGTCGCTCACCATCGATGCGCTGCGCATCACCTCGACGCACCTGTCGAGCGCGCAGCTCGGCATCACGCTGACGACGCTGCTCACCGGTTACACGATGGAACCGGCCATCTCGAATCTGCTGCGGCCCGCCTTCCAGGCGTGGGGTTTGCCCGAGGCGATCACCGTCTCCATCTCCGCCGTGATCGGCGTGGGATTCGCGACAGTGCTGTCGATGATCCTCGGCGAGCTCGTACCGAAGAACTTCGCGCTCGCCATCCCCCGACAGACGGCGAAGCTCGTCATGCCCTTCCAGGTGGCCTTCACGGCGGTCTTCAAACCGGCCATCGTCGTGCTCAACGGCAGCGCCAACGGCGTGCTGCGCGCGATGGGCGTCGAACCGAAGGAAGAGCTGTCGGGAGCCCGATCGGCCGAGGAGCTCTCGAGCCTCGTCAAGCGCTCGGCGAGCGCGGGCATGCTCGAGAAGGACACCGCGTCGTTGCTGGACCGCAGCCTCACCTTCGCGCGGCTCAGCGCGGCCGACGTCATGACCCCCCGCCCGAGCGTGCACGCGCTCGCCGCGGGCGACCCGGCCGACGACGTGGTGCAGCTCGCGCGCCGCACCGGGCACAGCCGCTTCCCCGTGTACGGCGAGTCGATGGACGACATCGTCGGCGTCGTGCACCTCAAGGCCGCGATCGGGGTTCCGCGCGAGAAGCGCGGCGACGTCCCGGTGGCGGCGCTGGCGACCGAGCCGCTGCGCGTGCCGGAGACGGTGCACCTGGACGCCCTCGTGTCGGAGCTGCGCTCGCGCGGCTACCAGATGGCCATCGTGGTCGACGAGTACGGCGGGACGGCGGGGATCGTCACCCTGGAAGACCTCGTCGAGGAGATCGTCGGCGAGGTGCTCGACGAGCACGACCGCTCGCGCGCGGGCGTCGTGCGCACCGCCGTGTCGTTGACCTTCCCCGGTGACCTGCGCCCCGACGAGGCGCTGGACCGGGCGGGCGTCCGCGTCCCGGAGGGCGACGCCTACGACACCGTCGGCGGCTTCATCATGGCGGAGCTGGAGAAGATCCCCGCCGTCGGCGACACCGTCGAGATCGAGGACGGCGTGCTGACCGTGAACCGGATGGACGGCCGACGCGTCGACCGCGTGCAGTACACGGCGAACCCCGTCGAGGAGAACATCGACGACCTGGTCCGCGCGGCGAAGGGGGGTGACCAGCGATGAGCGATTGGGCAGGACTCGCGTGGCTGGTCGTCCTCCTCGTGGCCAACGCGTTCTTCGTCGGCGCGGAGTTCGCCGTCATCTCGGCGCGGCGCTCGCAGGTCGAGCCGCTCGCCGACCGCGGGTCGCGGGCGGCCAAGACCGCGCTGTACGCGATGGAGCACGCCACCCTCATGCTGGCGACGTGTCAGCTCGGCATCACCATCTGCTCCCTGCTGATCCTGAACGTCTCGGAGCCGGCGATCCACCACCTGCTCGCCGAGCCGCTCGGGTTGACGGGCCTGTCGGAGACCGCCGTCGACGTCGCCGCGTTCGTCGTGGCGCTGCTGGTCGTGTCGTACCTGCACGTGGTGTTCGGCGAGATGGTGCCCAAGAACCTCGCGTTCTCGCTCCCGGACCGCGCGGTGCTCATGCTCGCCCCGCCCCTGGTGGCGGTGTCGAAGGCGTTCTACCCGATCATCGTCGCGCTGAACTGGACGGCCAACCACGTGGTGCGGCTGTTCCGCGTGGAGCCGAAGGACGAGGCGGCATCGACGTTCACCCTCGACGAGGTCGCGACGATCGTCAATCAGTCGCGCCGCGAGGGAGTGCTCGACGACTCCGCCGGCACCGTCACGGCGGTGGTGGAGTTCACCGAGAAGAAGGCGGCCGACATCGCCGTGCCGATGGCCGAGCTCGTCACCCTCCCCGAGCGGACCACGCCCGGCGAGATCGAGAGGGCGGTCGCCCAGCACGGCTACTCGCGCTACGTGATCGTCGACGACGCGGGGCACCCCACCGGTTACGTGCACCTGAAGGACGTCCTGCGCGCGGCCGACGGATCCGACGCCGACATGAGGCGTCCCATCCCGAGCAAGCGCATCCATCACATGGTCTCGGTTCTCGAGACGACCGACCTGGAGGACGCCCTCGCGCTGATGCGCCGCTCCGGCCGCCACCTCGCGCAGGTGCGCGACGAGGCCGGCGACGTGCGCGCCGTGCTGTTCCTCGAGGACGTGATCGAGGAGCTCGTCGGCGAGGTGCAGGACGCCACCGCGCGTCGCCGTTTCGCCTGATCTCGGAACACCGGATGCCACGGACCCGCGGGCTCGTGGCATCCGGTGTTCCGTGCGGGGTGCGTCCGCGCCCCCGCGGGTCAGTAGGCGCGGAGGTACTGCGCGGGGGCGGGGGAGTCCGCGCCGAGCGCGGCGGCCGCCCGCAGCCCGTAGTGCGGGTCGCGCAGCCACTCGCGACCCGACATCACGGCGTCGGCGCGGCCGTCGGCGACGATGTTCTCCGCCAGCGCCGGGTCGTCGATCATGCCGACCGCGCTGACGAGGAGCCCGGTCTCGCGGCGGACGGTCGCGGCGTACTCGACCTGGTAGCCGGGGCCGGGGACGATGCGCTGCTCGGGCACCAGTCCTCCGCTGGAGACGTCGATGAGATCGGCACCGGCGGCGCCCGCCAGGCGAGCGGCGGCCACGGTGTCGGCCACGTCCCAGCCGCCGTCGGCGGCGTCGGTCGCCGAGAAGCGGACGAACACCGCGATCTCGGCGGACGCGGCTCGCACGGCCTCGGTCACGCGCACGAGCAGACGCGCACGGTTCTCGAGCGAGCCGCCGTAGGCGTCCTCGCGGTGGTTGGTGAGCGGCGAGAGGAACTGGTGCAGGAGGTATCCGTGCGCGGCGTGGACCTCGACGACCTGGAAGCCGGCGGCGACGGCGCGGCGGGCGGCATCCGCGAAGTCGGAGACGACCTTCTCGATGCCCGCCTCGTCGAGGGCCACCGGCTGGGCGAACGACGCGTAGGCCCGGGCCGAGGGGGCCACGGTGGTCCACCCGCCGGCGTCCGGCGCCACCGACCCGCGACCGCCCGTGAGGGGCGAGCTGGTGGAGGCCTTGCGCCCCGCGTGGCCGAGCTGCACGCCGGCGACCGCGCCGCGGGCGCGAATGGCCGCGACGATCGGTGCCCACGCGCGCGCCTGCGCGTCGGTCCACAGCCCCGCGTCGTCGGGGGAGATGCGCCCCTCGGGCGACACCGCGGTGGCCTCGGCGATCACGAGTCCCGCCCCGCCGGCGGCGAACTGCGCGAGGTGCACGTGATGCCAGTCGTTCGGCATCCCCTCGGTCGCGCTGTACTGGCACATGGGCGAGACCCAGAGCCGATTGCGCATCTCGATACCGCGGACGGACAGGGGTGTGAAGAGGGAACTCACGACGGACCTTTGCGTTCTATGGTGACGCCATGACGGCGAAGGATTGGACCGGGCGGGATGTCGCCCGCACTCTGCGGAGACCAACGGTGAGCGACGACAAGTATTCCCGCGGGGTGGTGGGCATGCGCACCGGTTCCGCGCGGTATCCCGGGGCCGCCGTGCTCGGCGTCGAGGCCGCCTGGTGCACCGGGACCGGCATGGTGCGGTATCTGGGACCCGAGCGCGCGCAGGACCTCGTGCTGCAGCGACGCCCCGAGACGGTCACCGCGGACGGACGTGTGCAGGCGTGGGTGATCGGATCGGGAACGGATGCCGCCGAGCGCGACGAGGCCGAGACGGCGGCGCTGCGCGGCATCCTGAACGCCGACACGCCCGTCGTTGTCGATGCGGGAGCGCTGGACCTCGTGGTGGGGGCCGCCGCGCCCGTCATCGTCACGCCGCACGCGCGCGAGCTCGACCGGCTGCGCGCCCACCTCGGTCTGGCGGGAACGGATGCCGGCGACGCACGCGCCCGCGAGGAGGCCGCGCGCGAGACGGCCGTCGCGTTCGGCGGGGTCGTGCTGCTCAAGGGCGCGGTCACGATCGTCGCGACCGCGGACGGGTGGATCCGCCGGGTCACCGCCGGCACGCCGTGGCTGGCCACGGCCGGTACCGGTGACGTGCTCGGGGGCGTGCTCGGCGCGGTGACGGCGGGGGCGGTCGCCGCCGACCGCGTCGGCCTCGACGACCTCGCGGCGTGCGCGGCGACGGCGGCGTGGCTGCACGGAACGGCCGGGAGGGTGGCATCCGCCTCTCGCGGGGGCGACGGCGGACCGATCACCGCGCTCGATGTCGCGGAGGCGCTGCCCCGTGTCGTGGCGGAGGCGATGTCGGACTCGATCGCATGACGGTTGCGTGCCGCGACCTCGCGACGACGGCGGGGCCGACCTCACCCGTGACGGAGGGCGGAAGGCCGCCCGCTTAGGATGAGGCGGTGCTGAGGCGTGTCGTTCCCCTGTTGATCGCGTTCGTCGCCGTGCACGTCACCGTGGCGATCCTGGGCTACCAGCAGCCCAACGAACCCATGGGTGACGTGTACCTGGTGTACGAGCCCTGGTCGCGCTGCGCGCTGTTCGGCGGTGTCGACCTCAGCTCCTGCACCCGCTCCGACACGTGGGAGTGGCCGGGCATCACCGAGAAGTGGATCTACCCGCAACTCGCTTTCCTGCCCATGACCTTCGCGTGGGTGTTCGCGTGGGCGGTCGGCTACGTCCCGGCGTGGGCGATCACCGTCTCGCTGTTCAACCTGGTCGCCTTCGTCATCCTCGTGGGTCGGGGACGCTCCCGCGGCCGCGTTCTGGCCGCATGGTTCTGGCTCGCTGCGATCCTGCTCATCGGCCCCGTGGGGCTGTACCGCATCGACGGCATCACCGTGCCGTTCGCGATCCTGGGCAGCATCTGGCTCGTGCGGCGGCCGTTCCTGGCATCCGTCCTGCTGTCGGTCGCGGTCTGGATGAAGGTGTGGCCCGCCGCGATCCTCGCCGCCGGTCTCATCGTCATCCGTCGTCGTCTCGCTCTGGTGTGGGGCGCCGTGGCGGTGTCGGTCGCCACCGTGATCCCCGTCGTCGCCCTGGGCGGGGCGGCGTACGTGCTCGGCTTCGTCGGCGATCAGACCTCCCGCGGCATTCAGATGGAGGCTCCCGTCGGCGGGCTCTACATGATCCTCGCGTCGTTCTCCGTGCCGGGGTCCGAGGTCTACTACGACGGCAGCGTCCTCACGTTCCAGGTGACCGGTCCGGGCGTCGACCCGCTCATCGCGGTCATGACGCCGCTCATGCTCCTCGTCATGCTCGGGGTCGCGGTCGTCGGCGCGCGCAAGCTCTGGGCCGGAGCGACCTTCGTCGCGCTGTTCCCGCCGCTGTCGCTCGCCCTGGTGACCGCGTTCATCGCGCTGAACAAGGTCGGCTCACCGCAGTACTACGTGTGGATCTTCGCCCCGGTGGTCCTGGGCCTCATGATCGATCGGCGCCGCTGGTACGGGATCGCGGCGCTCACACTCGTCATCGCCGGTCTCACGCAGTGGATGTACCCGCTGGTGTACGACGGCCTCATGGCGACGCACCCCGCGCCGTTCCCGGTGTTCCTGCTCGAGGCGCGCAACGTCCTCGCGCTCGTGCTCATGGTCTGGGCGATGGTGCGGGTGATCCGCGTCCCGGTCGGCCGGGTCGCGCGTCCCGGCGACCTGCGCGAGCTCGTGACGGGTCGACGGACGGCCGTGGCCACCGTCACGGCGGACTAGCCTCGATCCCATGCTCGTCGCCTTCTCCGTCGCCCCCTCCGGGACCGGCCGCCTGTCCGCTGAGAACGCCGATGGCTCGGTGCACGACGCCGTGGCCGCGGCCGTCGCGGTCGTCCGCGCCTCGGGTCTCGCCCACCGCACCACCTCGATGTTCACCGAGATCGAGGGGGAGTGGGACGAGGTCTTCGACGTCGTCAAGCGGGCCACCGACGCCGTCCTGCCGTACGGCTCCCGCGTCTCGCTCGTGCTCAAGGCCGACATCCGGCCCGGGCGCACGGGCGAGATCGACGGCAAGATCGAGCGCCTCGAGCGCGCGATCGACGACGCGTCCGGGGAGTGAGCGGGTCGGCGGCCGCCGCGGTTCCTGTCGCGTCGCGGTGCCGCGCGCAAGCGGCGTGACCGTCCTCGGCGGCTCGATAACCCGGGACGGGGAGAGCGGGGGTCGGGTGGAACCGGAGATCGGCGAGGCGCTGGGAGCCTCCACCCGTTTCGTCGACCGGATCGGGTCGGGTGCCGCGGGCGAGGTCTGGCGCGTGCGCGACGTGCGCGACGAGTCGCTGCTCGCCGCGAAGATCCTCCGCCGCGAGCACGCACAGGACGCCGATCTCGTCGAACGGTTCATCCGCGAGCGCACGGTGCTCTCGCGACGGCGTCACCCGCACGTGGTGGTGGTGCGCGACCTCGTCGTGGAGGGCGAGCGGCTCGCGACCCACCGCGACCGACTGCAGCAGTCGCGTCGGTGTGATCTCCGCCTCACCGCTGGTGCACGCCGTGACCGTGACCAGTGCGGCCACGGCCACCATGGCCTCGATCGCCCGCGGCAGCGCGCGCCGAGCCCCTGTCGAAATCCCCGATGACATCCGTCCCCCTTGAGCACCGCCCGGCAGCCGGGCTGGATCGTGGTCGAAGCCTCGGACATCCCCTGATTCCCGCGGCGGAGCTCGACGGCTCGGTGTGTGGGGCTCGCCGTTCTCGAAACGATTCGACAGTGCTCGTGACGCGCATTACGATCGACGGGTGACCTCTTCGACGACCTCGAGAGGTGCGGCGATGCGGGCGCTCCTTTCTCTCGCCATCGGCAGCTTCGGCATCGGCATGACCGAGTTCGTGGTGATGGGCCTCCTGCCCAACATCGCCCGCGAGCTCGTGCCCACCGTGTGGGCCGCCTCCCCCGATGACGCGATCGCGCAGGCCGGCTGGCTCGTCTCCCTCTACGCCCTCGGTGTGGTGGTGGGAGCCCCGACGATCGCCGGCTCGGTCGCGCGCTTCCCGCGCCACCGCGTGATGATCGTGCTCGCGGCCGCCCTGGCGTTCTTCACGCTGCTGACGGTGATCGCGCCGACCTTCGAGCTCGTCGCCGTGTCCCGCTTCCTCGCGGGACTCCCGCACGGCGCCTATTTCGGAATCGGAGCGCTCGTGGCCGCCGACGCGCTGGGCCCGGGCAATCGCGCGAAGGGCGTCGCCTTCGTCCTCACGGGTCTCACGATCGCCAACGTCGTCGGCGTCCCGCTCGGCACGCTTCTGGGCCAGCAGGTCGGATGGCGTGCGGCGTTCGCGGTGGTGACCGGCATCTTCGTCCTCGCGACCGTCTGCATCGCTCTCTTCGTCCCCGCCCACCCCGGGTCGCCGGGCAGGCGCCTGCGCGATGAGCTCCGGGTGTTCCGCATCGGCCAGGTGTGGTTCGCCCTCGGCATCGGTGCCGTGGGCTTCGGCGGGTTCTTCGCGATGTACAGCTATATCGCGCCGATGGTCACCGATGTCGCCGGGCAACCCGAGTGGGCCGTCTCGCTCGTGCTCGTGCTCGTGGGTGTCGGTATGACGGTCGGCAACGTCGTCGGCGGCGCCCTGGCCGACAAAGACCTGCGTTTCTGGCTCCGTATCGGACTCCTCGCCCTCGGCGCCGCCTCGGTAGGACTCGCGCTGACCGCCGGGTGGATCGTCAGCCTCACGCTGTTCGCGTTCCTCGTCGCCTTCTGCGGCGCGGCCCTGAGCCCCGGCATCCAGACCCGTCTGATGGACGTCGCCGAGGACAACCAGTCGATCGCCGCCGCGCTGAACCATTCGGCATTGAACATCGGCAACAGCATCGGAGCCTTCCTGGGGGGCCTCGTCATCGCCGCGGGTCTGGGACTCGTGGCGCCCGCGTGGGTGGGCGTGGTCCTGGCCGTGGGGGGACTCCTCGTCGCGATCGTGTCCTATCGCGTCGAAGACCGCTCCGGTCGTCATCCCGAGCACCGGATGCCGGCGGCCGAGGCCGCGCGCACCGCCATCACGGGGTCGATCCCGACGCAGGGCTGAGCTACCCCGCGGCGGCCGCACGCGGTCGTGGCCGGAGGGCCTCCGGTGCGCGTCCCCGACGCGCCGGACCGTCGATGGCCCGCGAAGGAGCGCGCGACGCCGAGGCGAAGGATGCCGGGGGCCCGGCATCCGGGATCGTCAGCTCGCGAGGAGGCGGCGGAGGTGATGCGCGACCGCCGCGGTCTCGATGAGGAAGCCGTCGTGGCCGAAGTCGCTGGAGAGCACGACCGCCTCGTCGCCGTCGAGGGTGTGCGGGATGCCGCGGGCGATGCGATGCTGTCCGTCGATGGGGAAGAGCCGGTCGCTGTCGATTCCGAGCACGAGGGTGGTCGCGGTGACGCGGCGCAGCGCGTCCTCGACGCCGTCGCGGTCCCGGCCGACGTCGTGCGAGTTCATGGCCTCGACGAGGGTGAGGTAGCTGTTCGCATCGAAACGTCGGGTGAACTTGTTGCCGTGGAAGTCGAGGTACGACTCCACCGCGAAGCGCCCGCCGCGCCCGAGCGGGCTCACCCCCGACTGCCACGACCGCTGGAAGCGCTGGTTGAGCTCGGTGGGGCTGCGGTAGTTCAGCAGCGCCATGCGCCGCGCGAGGGCGAGCCCGCGGTGCGGGCCGTCACCGTCTCCGGAGTCGTAGTACTCGCCGCCGGCGAAGCGCGGGTCCATGCGGATGGTGTCGAGCTGCACCGAGTTGAGCGCGATCTGATCGGCGGTCGTGATGGGCGGCGCCGACAGGATCGCGGCGCGCTCGACGCGGTCGGGATGCCCGACCGCCCACTCGAGCGCGTGCATGCCGCCCATCGACCCGCCCACGACGGCGGCCCACCGGTCGATGCCGAGCGCGTCGGCCAGCTGGGCTTGGGCGCGGACCTGGTCGCGGATCGTCAGGTACGGGAAGCGCGACGCCCACTCGTAACCGTCGGGGGCGATGCTCGCCGGCCCGGTCGACCCCTGGCATCCGCCCAGCATGTTCGGGGCGACGACGAACCACCGGTCGGTGTCGATCGCGGCGCCCGGTCCGACGAGGTCGCTCCACCAGCCGGCGGTCGGGTGGCCCGGTCCCGCGGCTCCGCGCACGTGGCTGTCGCCGGTGAGGGCGTGCAGCACGAGCACGGCGTTGTCGCGGGCGGGGGAGAGCTCGCCCCACGACTCGTACGCGAGCCGGAAGCCGGGGAGGGACTCGCCGTTCTCGGTCGCGAACACCCCGAACGCCGCGAAACGACGGTCACCCGCGGGGTCGCCGTCGCGCCAGGCGCCCGTGGCGGGCGGGCGTCCGAGCAGGGACCGGGCGTCGGCCTCCGTGATCGGCGCCGACGGCACCGTGTCTTCGGAGATCTGCCAGTCCATGGCATCCATTCTCTCCGGTGCAGAGCGGACGAACCCGACTGTTACGACGATGTCGGGCGTGCCGCGGACGACGCGACACAGGGGCATGGGCGAGCTCGCCGAGCAGTGGAAGAGGAGCCGGACTGCGGCTGGCCGAGAACGAGCGCCGGCGCGGGGCGCTGACCACCGACCGAGGTGTTGTCCAGCCCCCGTCTCACGACGATCGCGGCCCGCACAATCACGGCATGGCGACCTTCCTCCTCATCGCAGCCTCGAGCGACATCGGCCGGGCGACCGCGACTCGATTGCGCGACGCGGGCCACCGCGTTCTCACCACGGCCCGGGACTCCTCGGTCATCGAGCCCGACTTCGTCCTGGATGCCACCGACTTCGACGCCGTCGACCGGGCTGTCGCCGAGGTGGACGACCTCGACGGGATCGCCGTGTTCGCGGGCTCGATGCTGCTCAAGCCGGCGCACCTGACCTCGCGCGCGCAGTACGACGGGCTCATCGCCGCCTCGCTGACCACCGCGTTCGCTGCGGTGCGCGCCGCCGGGTCGCACATGCGCGCCGGCGGAGCGGTCGTGCTGGTCTCGTCGGCCGCGGCGCTGGCGGGACTGCCGAACCACGACGGCATCGCCGCGGCGAAGGCCGGGGTGATCGGGCTCACGCTCTCGGCCGCGGCGAGCTACGCGGCGCACGGCCTGCGGGTGAACGCCGTGGCACCCGGTCTCGTGCAGACGCGGCTGACCGAGAAGCTGACCTCGAGCGACATGTCGCGCAGGGTGTCCGAGGCCATGCACCCGCTCGGGCGTCTGGGCGAGCCCGACGACGTCGCGCGAGCGGTGCAGTTCCTCCTGGAGCCGGAGAACGCCTGGGTGACGGGGCAGGTTCTCGGCGTCGACGGGGGCCTGGGGAGCCTGCGGCCGCGGCAGAAGGTCTGATCACCGGCGCGCCGCATGCCCGGGAGCGGAGGGGACTCGGGGAGCGGAGGATGCCGAGGCCTCGACCCGTCCTCCCGTCGCGGGATCTCCTCCCGAGCGGCGCAGTGCCCGCCCCCGGCACGAGGAACGCCCCGATCCGCTCACGGATCGGGGCGCTCACGAGGACCTCAGGCGCGGGCGGCCTCCGACAGGCGCCGCGCGGCCAGGAGAGCCTGGTCGAGGTCGGCCTTGAGGTCGTCGATGTTCTCGAGTCCCACCGACAGGCGCACGAGACCGGGGGTCACCCCGGCGGTCAGCTGCTGCTCGGGCGTGAGCTGCGAGTGCGTGGTCGAGGCGGGGTGGATGACGAGCGAGCGCACATCGCCGATGTTGGCGAGGTGGCTGAAGAGCGTCAGCGCGTTGACGAACTCGCGACCCGCCTCGACGCCGCCCTTGAGCTCGAACGACAGCACCGCGCCGACACCCTTGGGGGCGTAGTTGTTCGCGGCGGCGTACCAGGGCGAGGTGGGCAGACCCGAGTAGTTGACGCTCGCGACGTCGGGGTGCGACTCGAGCCACTCCGCGATCTCCTGCGCGTTCTGCACGTGGCGCTCGATGCGCAGCGACAGGGTCTCGATGCCCTGGATGAGCTGCCACGCGCTCTGCGGGGCGATCGACGCACCGAGGTCGCGCAGCAGCTGCACGCGCGCCTTGATGACGTACGCGAGGGCGTCGCCGACAGCCTGCGTGTAGACGGCGCCGTGGTACGAGGGGTCGGGCGTGGTGAGCCCCGGGAAGCGCTCGGAGTGCTCCGACCACGGGAACCGGCCGCCGTCGACGATGACGCCGCCGATGACCGTGCCGTGCCCGCCGAGGAACTTCGTCGCCGAGTGCACGACGATGTCGGCGCCGTGCTCGAAGGGACGGATGAGGTAGGGCGTGGCGATCGTGTTGTCGACGATGAGCGGCACACCGGCGTCGTGGGCGACATCGGCGACCGTGCGGATGTCGAGCACGTTGATCTTGGGGTTGCCGATGGTCTCGGCGAAGAACAGCTTCGTGTTCGGGCGGACCGCGGCGCGCCACTCCTCGGGGTCGTCCTGGTTCTCGACGAACGTCGTCTCGATGCCGAGCTTGGCCAGGGTGTACTTGAAGAGGTTGTAGGTGCCGCCGTAGATCGAGCTCGACGACACGATGTGGTCGCCGGCCTGGGCGATGTTGAGGACCGCGAAGGTCTCGGCCGCCTGGCCGCTGGCGACGAGGAGGGCGCCGGTGCCGCCCTCGAGGCCCGCGACGCGCTGCTCGACGACGTCCTGCGTGGGGTTCTGGATACGCGTGTAGATGTTGCCGAACTCGGCCAGCGCGAACAGGTTCGCGGCGTGGTCGGCGTTGTCGAACACGTACGAGGTGGTCTGGTAGATCGGCGTGGCGCGCGCCTTGGTGACCGGGTCGGGCTGAGCGCCCGTGTGGATCTGCTTGGTCTCGAAACGCCAGTTCTCGGGTGCCGACATGGCTGCTCCTCTGCTTCGGCGGCCGGGGCGGTCGCCGTGGCCTCCTGCGAGCGTAGACACCCCCTCCGACGCCGACAACCGGGGGGTCACGGGCCGTAACACCGTCGTGACGGTCGTGTCGGAGGGGGCCGGTAGCGTGGATGCCATGACACGACGCGCAGTGGTGACCGGGGCCAGTTCGGGTATCGGAGAGGCGACGGCGCGGCTTCTGCGCTCGCGCGGCTGGGACGTCGTGGGCGTCGCCCGCCGGGCCGACCGGCTCGCTGCGCTCGAGGCCGACACGGGCGTCGTGGCGCGCGCGGCCGACCTCACCGACGCCGACGACGTGGCGGCTCTGGCGGCGTGGCTCGATGAGACCGGAGGAGTCGACGCTCTCGTCCAGGTCGCCGGGGGAGCGCGCGGCAGCGACCGCGTCGAAGACGGCGACCCCGACGACTGGCGGTGGATGTTCGAGGCGAACGTGCTCGCGTCGCAGCGGCTCGTGGCATCCCTCCTCCCGTCGCTGCGTCGTGCCGCCGACGCGGGCGGCCACGCCGACCTGCTGTTCGTCACCTCGACCGCCGCACAGATCGCGTACCCGGGTGGCGGGGGGTACAACGCCGCCAAGGCCGGCGAGTCGATGCTCGTCCACGCCCTGCGTCAGGAGCTGAACGGCGAGCCGCTGCGTGTCATCGAGATCGCACCCGGCATGGTCCGCACCGAGGAGTTCACGCTCAACCGTCTGGGCGGGGATCAGGACGCCGCCGACAAGCTGTACGAGGGCGTCGAGGCGCCGCTGGTGGCCGACGACGTCGCCGACGTGATCGCCTACGCGCTGGACGCGCCGGGTCACGTGAACCTCGACCTCGTCACGATGCGGCCGGTGGCGCAGTCGGCTCAACACCTGCTGGCACGGGGACCGCTGCGCACCCGCTGACGGCTGACGTGGGCACGAATGCCGCGCTCGATTTCGGGGCGTTCCGCGTCCGCCCGGGCCGCCGGGAGCTCCGGCGGTTCTGGGCACGGTTCCGGCAGGAGAATCCGCGCGTTCGCGACCCCGAGAGGCGGGGACGACGGATCTCTCTCACGTTCATCGTGGTCTGCGCGAGCCTCGCCCTGCTCGGGCTCTCGGCCACCGTCGCGACGGAGGTCCGGCGGGGCGGGTCGGACCAGGTTCCCCTCATCCTCCCTCTCCTGCTTCTTTCGCTCGCGATGCTCGTGATGAGCGCGGCGCTCCTCCGGCGCAACGAGAGACGGCGCACGTCGCGCCGCACGCACTGGGCACTCGCGCACTTCGCGCAGGACAACGCGCTCACCTACACCCCCGGACCACGCTCGGGCACCATGCGTGCGTGGTGGAGCATCACGGGGCACACCGTCGCCCGCGCGATCACGCGCGAGAATGCCGACGGGCGGCAGGTCGAGTGGGCCGACTACGAGATCCGCAATGCCGCCCGACGGTTCACGTATCCACCGGTCGGGGGCTGGATCGCGATCCGCCTGCATCGCCCGCTCCCGCACATCATCGTGCGCGCGACAGGGCGCGGAACGCGCGCCTTCTCCGTCTCGGCGGTGCCCGACGCGGCGCAGCGTCTCTCGCTCGAGGGAGACTTCGACCGGTTCTTCGATCTGTACTGCCCGGAGGGGTACGAGGCGGACGCCCTCTTCCTCTTCACCCCCGACGTCATGGCACAGGCGATCGACGATGCGGGCGGCTGGGACATCGAGATCGTCGACGATCTGCTGCTGATGGTTCACCCGCGCGACGTCGTCACGACCGATCCCGCGAGGTGGGTCGAGGTCGTGCAGACCGCCGACGCCTTCGCCACGAAGCTCGAGCAGTGGGAGCGGTGGCGCGAGGACGCGCTCCGGACCGATTCCGCCGGGAGCCGCGCCCGCCGCGACACCACGGGCGTCGCTCCCGCCGGTCGACGCCTGCACACGTCGTGGGGGGTCGCCGCGTGGGTCTCCTTCGGTCTCGTCGCGGCGGCCTTCGGCGGGCTGCTGCTCGCGGTGTTCACCTCGCGCTGACCCCGTGCCGCCTCGCCGCGTACGCGGATCGGCGCGCGTCAGCTCATCTCACCGCGCGCCGCGTGCGCGTCGATGTCGGCTTCTGCGCCATCGGCGAAGGCGACCTTCGGGACGAAGAGCAACAGCACCGCCGCCGCGAACCCGCCTGCCGCGCAGATCGCCCACACCGTCAGATACCCCGCCAGGGGAGCGGCGGTGGCCGCCACCGCCGAGCCCGCGCCCGCCGCGAGCACGACGCCGAACACCGCCGACGACATCGTTCCGCCCACGACCTTCGTGGTGTTCGTCAGGGCGGACGCGACGCCCGTCTGTCCGCGCGGTGCGGCGGCGGCCGCGGCGGCCGGCATCGCGGCGACGAGGGCTCCCGACCCGATTCCGGAGATCGCGAGGCACAGCAGGACGTGCCACAGCTCGACGTGGAGGGGTATCAGCAGCGCGTAGCCCGCGCCCACGAGGACCGCCGCGCCGATCAGGACGGCGCGCGGACTCGCGCGACGTGACGTCACGGCGAACAGCACCGCCCCGACGATGAGCGACACGAGGTAGACCCCGATCACGTTCGACCGGTCGGTGGCATCTAGTCCCAGCCCGTATCCGAGCGCGCGGTCGGTTCCGGCGTACGTCGCGAGCGGCCCCTGCGACCCGAGGAGGCTGATCCCGACGAGGAAGGCCGTGGCCTGCACGGGCCACATCTCGGGCCGGCGCAGCACGCGGATGTCGACGGCCGGATCGGGCTGACGCAGCTCGAACCGCACGAACACCGCCCCGAGGACGACCCCCGCGGCCAGGAGGGCCACGATCGCCACGGGACCCGGTCCCTCCGGCAACCGCACGAACGACAGCGCGCCGGTCACGCAGAGCAGCGCCCCCGCCAGGATCGCGAACCCGCCGACGTCGAGGCGCCGTTCATCGGTCGATCGCTCCGACTCCGGAACACCCACCCAGATGACCACGCAGATCAGCGTCACCACCACCGCCGGAACGGCGAGAGCGAGCTGCAGGTCACCGCCCGTGGCGGCGAACAGGCGGCCGGCGGCCAGAGCGCCGGCGATGGCCCCCACCTGCAGACCCACCACCAGCAGGCCCGCGGCGCTGCGCGTGCGGGAGACGCCGCGCCGCTGACGGCGCCCGCGGTCGAAGATGAGGGCGATCTCCAGGGGCAGCCACACGACGTAGAACCCCTGCAGCACCCACGCGAGGAGGAAGGTCGTGAACGAGTCGGCGAACACCAGCCACCAGCTCGCCGCCGCCGTCGCCATCGCGGAGAACAGCAGGATCCGCTTGTGCCCGAACATGTCGCCGAGCTTGGCGAGCACGGGCAGGATCAGCGCCGACAGGAGCAGTTGCGCGGCCTCGAACCAGTTCACGTCCGCGTCGCGGATGCCGAGGTGAACGACGATGTCCGGGAGGAGAGGCACGTAGAACCCCTGTAGGATGCCGCTCGCGAGCTCGACCAGGATGAACCAGCCGATGAGACCCGCGGTGGCCCCGAGCGCGGAGCCGCGCATCCGGCCGACCGCGCCGGAGACGCGTGACATGGCGCGACGATAGCACCGCGACAGCGGGCCCCGGGAAAGCGGCGCGACGCGCGCGGCGAGGCGGTGCGGGCGGTGGGATCGCCCGTCCCGAGGCCCGCGCGCCCCGGCGACGTCCGCGACCCGGCAGGGTGGCATCCGCGAACCGCCTAGGGCGAGCAGTCGAGGAGAGGAGCCCGGTGTGGCGGATGAGCGCGAGCGGTTGAGCTGGGACGATTTCGGGGTGGCGAGCCGCGACATCTCGCGGGCGATCGTGGCCGACGGTTTCGAGCCCGAGGTGGTCGTCGCCATCGCTCGCGGCGGCCTGCTGCCCGGTGGTGCCATCGCGTACGGACTCGGCGTGAAGAACTGCGGGGCCCTGAACGTGGAGTTCTACACCGGCGTGGGCACCGTCCTCGACGCCCCGGAGGTGCTCCCCCCGGCACTCGACCTGTCGTACCTGAGCGGGCGTCGCGTGCTCCTCGTCGACGACGTGGCCGACAGCGGACGCACCCTCGATCTGGCCGTGAAGCTGCTTGCCCGGCACGGCGCCGAGGCGCGTTCGGCGGTCATCTACACCAAGCCGTCGACGATCATCACCCCCGACTACTCGTGGAAAGACACCCACCTGTGGATCGACTTCCCCTGGTCGTTCCAGGGATCCGTCCACGAGGAAGACGCGGCGTGACGGCGAAGAGCCTCGCCGAACTTGCCGACGCCGGGCTCATCGACTCCTCCTGGGTGGAGCCGCTCGCCCCCGTCGCGGCCGACATCGCGGCCCTCGGCGAACGTCTGCGCAGCGAGGGCACGCCCTATCTCCCCGCCGGAGAGCTGGTTCTCCGCGCGTTCCGCACCCCGCTCGACGCGGTGCGGGTGCTCATCGTCGGACAGGACCCGTACCCGACACCGGGCCACCCGATCGGTCTGTCGTTCGCGGTCGACCCGCACGTGCGTCCGCTGCCACGAAGCCTCGCGAACATCTATCGCGAGCTCTCGGACGATCTCGGCATCGCCCCCGCCCCGCACGGCGACCTCTCGGCCTGGTCGGCACAGGGCGTCATGCTGCTGAACAGAGTGCTGACCGTGGCGCCGGGGGCGCCGGCATCCCACCGCGGCTGGGGGTGGGAGCGCGTCACCGAGCACGCCATCCGCTGTCTCGTCGCCCGGGACGCCCCGCTGGTCGCGGTGCTGTGGGGGAGGGATGCCATGAACCTGACGCCCCTCCTCGGCGACACCGCGATCGTGTCGTCGCCGCATCCCTCGCCGCTGTCGGCGAGTCGCGGTTTCTTCGGGTCGAGGCCGTTCTCGCGCGTGAACGCCCTCCTCGAACGGCAGGGGGCCGAGCCCGTCGACTGGCGCGTCGCGTCCTGACTCGCCGGGGGACACACGCGCGAAACGGCGTCGTGCGTAGAGTGGCGTCGTGTTGGAAGAGGAGTACGAGAAGAGCCGCCGGCGACTACCCGCGCATCTGCGGCGTGCGGCCGCGCCGGAACCGGCGTTCTCGTTCGCGATCCGGCCGGCGACGATTGCCGACATCCCCGATATCCGCGAGATCTACAACTACTACGTCCGCAACTCGGTGGTGACCTTCGACGAGAAGGCGTGGTCGCTGGCGAAGTGGCGGGACAAGTACGACACCCTGCACAAACTCGGGCTGCCTTTCCTCGTGGCGCAGTCGCCGAGCGGACAGATCCTCGGATACGCGCTCGTGCAGCCCTGGCAGTCGAAGTCGGCGTACCGCTACACGGTGGAGAACTCCATCTACCTGGGACAGGCCGCGTCCGGCAAGGGACTCGGTCGGGCGCTGCTGGAGGCCCTGATCGCCGCGTGCCAGGAACTCGGCATCCGTGAGATGGTCGCGGCGATCAGCGACAAGGGCGCGGACGCCTCGATCGCCCTGCACGAGAAACTCGGCTTCACCGAGGTCGGCCGCATGGGCCGGGTCGGCTTCAAGTTCGGCCGGTGGCTCGGGGTCGTGTATCTGCAGAAGAGCATCCCGTCGAAGAAGAAGCGACGGAGGCTGTTCGGCTGACCGCGCCCGGGCGCGGCGGGCTGTCGCTCGCGCGCGGCGCGGCCCGCCCTGGCGCGGAGCGTGGGCGAGCTCGTGCCGGGCTCCGGAGGTCACGGCGGCGGGAGCCGTACCTCGGGCGAGCCATCGGGCGAGTGCGCGAAGATTCCGGAGCGCGGGACGGGGGACCCCGCGAGAGCGCCCGGGTGCCGGGCCGGAGGAGCGCGCGGCAGCGCGAATCAGCGCGCGCGCGGCGTCGGCGCGGAGGACCGGCGCACCTCGTCGACGAGCGTGCGCCAGGGGCCCTGCACCTGCGTGTCGCCGAGCCGGGCCTCGTGCAACGCAGTGTCGCCTCGATGGACCTCGATGCGCCATTGGTAGCGGTCGGCACCGGTGGTCTCGGGCGTCGGGGCGTCCCACGGGCACCGCTCGACGAGCTCCCGCCATCGGGGGGCGCGCTCGGCGTCGGGCTCGGCCCGCCACTGCTTCGAGAGGCCGGCGATGCCGCCCGAGCGCACGACGACGATCGCGAAACGTTCGTCGTCCGCGGTCTCAGGTTCCGGCATCCTCCTCGACACCGACCCCGGCCCACGCGGCACGGACGGCGGCGACCTCCTCCGACTCCTCACCGTACTCCGTGGCCGCGGCGAGCAGGGTGGCACGGGCGAACGCGGCGAAGTCGGCGGTGGGGGAGAGCGTGCCGGCCGTGATGGTGCGGTACCAGATGAGCCCCGCCCGCTCCCACGCGTAGCCGCCGAGTTCGGTCGCGGCGAGGAAGAACGCCCGGTTGGGGATGCCGGAGTTGATGTGCACGCCCCCGTTGTCGTCGTCCGTCTCGACGTAGTCGCGCATGTGGCCCGGCTGCGGATCCGTGCCGAGCACGTCGTCGTCGTAGGCGGTGCCCGGAGCCGCCATCGACCGCAGCGCGTCACCCTGCACGGCATCGGCGAAGATGCCCGCTCCGATCAGCCACGTCGCCTCGTCGGCGCGCTGACCGAGGTGGTGCTGTTCGGCCAGGGCGCCGAACACGTCGGACAGCGACTCGTTCAGCGCACCGGACTGACCCTGATACTCGAGGCCCCCGGCGGCCTCGGTCACCCCGTGGCCGAGCTCGTGGGCGATGACGCTGAGCGACCGGGTGAATCCGACGAACACCTCGCCGTCGCCGTCGCCGAAGACCATGCGCTCGCCGTTCCAGAACGCGTTGTCGTAGTCGTCGCCGAAGTGCACGGTCGCGAGCAGCGAGCCCCCGGCGGCGTCGATCCCGTCGCGCGAGAACGCATCCCAGAAGAAGTCGTAGGTGGCGCCGAGCCCGTCGTAGGCCTCGTCGACGGCATCGTCGCCCGTCGGCGGCTCGTCTTCGCTGCGCACGCGCCGCCCCGGCAGATTCTCGGAGTTCTGCGCATCGGAGATGATCCGGTCGGGTGCGGGGACCGCCTCGGCCACCAGGGCGTCGCCGTCGATCGACAGGCGCAGCCGCGTGCGCGTGGAGCGCGGCGGGCGCGGCATCGCCAGGGTCTTGCGCGCGGCTTCGGCGGCGCGGGCCAGCCGGGGGTCGTCGGTGGAGGCGAGTCGATCGAGCAGGAACGGGGGAACGATGCCGGGGGTCATGCGCCGAGGCTAGCGCCGACCTCCGACATCGCGGGAGCCCTTGTCCACAGGCGGCACCGCGCCCCGAGGGGCCTCAGCGCGGCAGCGTCGGAACGGATGCCAGGAGCTGGCGCGTGTACGCGGCCTGGGGCTGCAGCAGCACCTTCTCGGTGGGCCCCTGCTCCACGATGCGCCCGTCCTTCATCACCACGACCTGGTCGCACACGTTCTGCACGACCCCGATGTCGTGCGAGACGAGGACGAGCGTCAGATCCTGCTCCGACCGCAGCCGCGCGAGAAGGCGCAGGATCTGCGCGCGCACGGTGACGTCGAGCGCCGAGAGCGGCTCGTCGCCCACGAGGATGCGGGGTCGGTGCACGATCGCGCGCGCGAGCGCGATGCGCTGACGCTGTCCGCCCGAGAACTCGTGCGGGAAACGTGTCGCCATGTCGGCCTCGAGACCCACCTGCTCGAGCACCTCGCGCACGCGCGCACGGCGGTCGCCCTCGATGCCGAGGGCCGACAGCGGTTCGCCGACGATGCGACCGACGCTCATGCGCGGATCGAGCGACGCGTAGGGGTCCTGGAACACGATCCCGGCGGCTCGGCGCAGCCAGTGCAGCGACCGCGCCGAACCGCGCGCGTCGACGGTACGCCCGTCGACCTCGACGGTGCCGGCCGAGGCGACGTCGAGCCCCAGGAGAAGGCGGACGAGCGTCGACTTGCCGGACCCCGACTCGCCGATGACGCCCACCGCGGATCCGGCGAGCACCGACAGATCGACGTCGTCGAGACCGACCGTGCGCTCCGCGGGGCCGAAGCCGCGCCGGGGCGCGGGGTAACTGCGCGACAGGCCGCGCGCGTGGATCAGCGTCTCGCTCACGGGGCCTCCTCGCGGGGTGCGCGCGGCTCGGACGAGCCGGGGCTCCCGGCATCCGTCGACGCGTGCTCCGGATGCCACAGCGTCGCCGTCGCATCCCGCACCAGTGCCCGGGTGATCGGGGAGACGGGCGCGTTCAGCAGATCGGTCACCGCCCCGTGCTCGACGATCCGGCCGTGCTCGAGGACGACCGCGTGGGTCGCGACCTGCGCGAGGACCGCGAGGTCGTGCGTGATGAAGACGAGCGACATCCCGGCATCCTCGACCAGCTCCCGTAACAGCGACAGGACCCCGGCCTGGATGGTCACGTCGAGCGCGGTCGTCGGTTCGTCGGCGATGAGCAGGCGCGGGCGGCATGCGAGCGCCATGGCGATCGCCACGCGCTGGCGCTGGCCGCCCGAGAGCTGGTGGGGGTAGCGCGAGACGATGCGCTCCGGCTCGGGCAGCGCGACGCGCGCGGCCTCGGCGACCGCCCGGCGGAGCGCCTCGCGCCGAGACACGCCCTCGTGGATCCGGACGGATTCGCCGATCTGGCGCCCGACCGTCCGGATCGGGTTCAGGGCGGTGCGCGGCTCCTGGAAGACCATGCCGATGTCGTCGCCGCGCAGGTCGGCGAGCTCGCGGTCGGGGAGCCCGAGGATCTCACGCCCGTTCCACTGCACGCTCCCGGTGGCACGTGCTGCGTCGGGCAGGAGCCCGAGGATGGCCAGGGCGATCATCGACTTGCCCGACCCCGACTCGCCGATGAGTCCGACGCGGGCGCCCTCGGGGACCTCGAAGGACGCGCCGTCGACGACCGCGCGGCCGCCGATCTCGACGCGGAGATCGCGGACGACCAGGCTCACGCGACCACCCCCGGCACGGGCGTGCGGGCGGCGGGTGCGCGCTCGGCGAGTGTGGGATCCGCTGCTTCGCGCAGCGCGTCGCCCAGGAGGTTGAGTCCCAGTACCGTGAGCGTGATCGCCAGGCCCGGCCACACCACGGTCAGGGGGTGCACGGCGATGTACCTCTGCAGATCGTTCAGCAGAACGCCCCACGACGGCTGCGTGATCGGGGCGCCGAAGCCGAGATAGGACAGTCCCGCCTCGGCGAGCACGGCGACCGCCATGCCCCACGACAGCTGCACGATGAACACCGGCGCCACGTTGGGCAGCAGGTGGCGGGTGAGGTTCTGCCAGGTGTTCAGGCCGCTCGCCCGACCCGCGAGCACGAAGTCGCTGCGCAGGACCCGCCGCAGTTCGGGGCGTGTCACGCGGGCGATGTTGACGCCGAAGCCGATGCCCACGGCCCAGATCACGACGGCGAGCGAGCCGCCCCAGACCGCGGAGATCATCATGGCGATGAGGAGCACGGGAAAGGCGATGAGGATGTCGACGAGCACGGCGACGGTCTCCCGGACCCACCGGGCGGTGAGCGAGCCGAGGGCGGCGAGAGCGATGCCGAGCACCGAGGCCACCAGACCGGCGCCCACGGCGACCATGATCGTGGTCCGCGTCCCCGCCATGAGCAGGCTCGCGATGTCGCGCCCGTTGTTGTCGGTCCCGAGCACGTGCGGCCAGGACGGATCCATCCAGCGGGAGCGCGCGTCGACCGCGCCCGGGTCGAACGGCGTCCAGATCAGCGACACCAGCGCCACGACGACCAGCGCGGCCACGATCAGGATGCCGAACCGGCCGGTGCCCAGGCTCCAGAGGCGTCTCAGAGTGCTCACGTCGCCTCCCGCTGTCGGGGGTCGATCACGCGGTGCACGAGGTCGACGACGAAGCCGACCAGGAGGACGAAGCCGGTGAGGGCGAGCAGTTCTCCCTGGACCTTCGGCAGATCGCGCGCCGCGACGTCGGCCACCAGCATGCGGCCGACACCGGGGAGGGTGAACAGCTGCTCGATCACGACGGCGCCCACGATGATCCCGGCGATCTGCAGGCCCAGGACCGTGATGATCGACAGGCCGACGTTGGGTAGTCCGTGGCGCAGCAGCGCACGCGTGCGGGTCAGGCCCTTCGCGGCCGCGGTGCGCACGTAGTCCTGCCCGACAGCCTGCAGCGTGGCGCTGCGGACGAACCGCAGAAGCATCGCCCCCTCGACGACGCCGATCGTGAGGGCCGGCAGCACGAGAGCGCGCAGCGCCGCGCCCGGATCGCGCCAGCCTGCGCGGGGAAAGCCCTGCGGCGGCAGCCAGCCGAGCCACACCGCGAAGACGACGACGAGCATCATGCCCGCCCAGACCACGGGCACCGCGGCCAGGGTCTGGGCGCCCACGCTCAGCGCCGTCCCGCCGGCGCGATGCCGCCCCAGAGCGGAGAGGACGCCGAACGGGATGCCGACGACCAGCGCCACCGCGAGCGACAGGGCCGCGAGCGGCACGGTGACCTGGGCCCTGTCGACCAGCTCGCCCGCCACCGAGGTGCCCGTCAGCAGCGACGTTCCGAGATCGCCGCGGAACAGTCCACCGATCCAGTCGAGGTACTGCTCCCACAGGGGGACGTTCAGACCCAGGCTCTCGCGCAGTGCCGCCACCTGTTCGCGGGTGGCCTGGGTACCGCCCACCAGCTGGGCCACGTCGCCGGGGAGCACCCGGAGCGAGACGAAGATCAGCGCGCTGGCAACGGCCAGGCCCAGCAGGAGCAGGCCCAGCCGTGTCAGCGCGTACCGGATCACTCCGACGAGACCGTCACGGCCGCGAGGGGCAGTCGCACGTTGAGGGAGTTCTTCGGGAAGTTCGCCACGTTCGTGCCGACCGCCGCGCGGGGAGCGGACAGGAACAGCCAGTCCGCGGCATCCTGGTCGTCCACGATGCGGGCGGCCTCGGCGAGCAGGTCGGACGACTGCTGTTCGTCGGTGGTCGCCAGCGCCTGGGCGTAGAGGCTCTGCACCTCGGCGTTGTCGAACCCGAAGTAGTAGGAGGGGTTCGCCCAGTTGCCGAAGTCGCGCGCCTCGACGTGACGGACGAAGCTCAGGTCGTAGTCGTGGTTGGTGTAGACGTCGGTCAGCCAGGTGGAGAAGTCGACCTGGTCGACCTTGAGCGTCACCCCGACGTCGGCGAACGACGACACGAGGAACGTCGGGATCGAGCTGGGGTAGACGTTGGGGATCGTGAGCGACAGGTTCAGGTTCTCGGCACCCGCCTCGGCGAGCAGCTCGCGCGCGCGGTCGGGGTCGTACGCGATGCTGCCGGTGAGGTCTTCGTAGCCGGGGTCCAGCGGCGGGATCGGACCGTTGAGGGTCTGGGCCGTGACCACCGTGTCGACGAGCGCGTCGTGATCGATCGCGAGGCGCAGCGCCTCACGCACGCGCTGATCGTTCAGGGGCGCGCGCTGGTTGTTGAAAGCCAGGGTCGCCTTGTCGGTCGTCAGACCCGACTCGATCGTGAAGTCGCCGGTGCCCTCGACCTGGCTCTGCAGTTCGGGATCGAGCTCGAGAGCCGCGTCCAGTTCGCCCGCGACGGCCGCGTTGACGGCGGCGCTGCGATCGGGGATGTACTCCAGGACCACCTCGGCCACGCCGGCCTTGTCGCCCCAGTACCCGTCGTACCGCGACAGCGTCAGGCTCTGTCCGGTGTTCCACGCCGAAACCGTGAAGGGTCCGGTGCCGTTCGTGGTCGTCTTCAGGTCGGTCGTGTCGTCCTTCTTGAAGACGAGACCGGCACGACCGGTGAGGGTGAAGAGGAAGTCGATGTTCGGCGCCGCGAGGGTCACGACGACGGTCGACGCATCCGGTGAGGAGAGGGAGGCGACGTTGGCCAGGTCGGCGCTGTTCTGCACCGTGGCGTCGTCCTTCGCGGTCTGCAGCGAGGTCACGACGTCATCGGCGGTCAGCGGTGTGCCGTCGTGGAAGGTCACGCCCTGTCGCAGGGTGAAGGTGTACGTCAGCCCGTCGGGCGAGACGGTCCACTCGGTGGCGAGGGCCGGGACGATCGCGTTGTTCTCGTCACCGTCACGGGTCACGAGCCCCTGGTACACGTTGTCGATGAGGGCCTGTTCGAGCGCTGCGCCGCTGGTGTGCCGGATGTCGAGGTTCGACGGCTCCAGCGACAGTCCCACGGTCAGGGTGGCGTTCGGGTCGACCTCGCCCGTGGGGGCGGGGGCGTCGTCGGGGCCGGAGCCGGAGCAGGAGGTCAGCAGCAGCGCTCCGATCAGGAGCGCGCTCGTGGCGAGGGCGGTGCGGCGCAGCATTGCGGGATGTCCTTTCGCAGGCCGAGGCATCCGAGTGCTGTGGATGCCGTGCAGGGGTGGGAACAGCCTACTTTCGCCGGTATTCCTTCCACGTCCTTCATGACGGTGCGCGACGACGTGTGACGCCGCGCGCAAGAGGGTCTCAGCCCGCGGCGGTCACCGCGCGGATGACGTCGGCGAGCCCCGCGGGGTCCTCCTCCTGCACGTTGTGCCCCGTCGCGATCGTTTCGACGTCGGCGGTGGGGACGCGCCGGGCGAACTCGTCGGCGTCGGACGCCGTGACGAAGCCGCGCTCGCCGCGCAGCAGCGTCACGGGTGCGGTCACCGCGGACAGGTCGTCCCACCCGGTCGTCGCGAGCACCGCGCGGACGGCATCCGGGGTCGAGGGGTCCGCGCCGGCGTTGACCGCCGCGGCGGCCAGGTGGGCGAAGTGGTGTTTCCACTCGACCCGTCCGTCGGGGCGCACCCGCGAGTTGAGGAACACCCCGCGCGTCGCCGCCTCGCGCGAGCCGCCGAGCCCGAACGACAGTGCGCGTTCGACGAGTTCGTCGCGCGAGGCCCAGTCGGTGGGTCCCGCGAAGAACGCGCGCACCTGCGCGGGACCGGCGCTGGAGTCGATACCGGGGGTGATATCGACGATGAGGAGGCGGTCGACGAGATCCGGACGGGATGCCGCGACCGCGGCGGCCGTGAGACCGCCGAGGGAGTGACCGACCAGCGTCTGAGGGCCGTCCGTCCACTCCTCGACGGCCGTCACCACATCGGGCGCGAGCACGCGGGCGACGTAGGTGGCGTCGTCGCGCCAGGACGAATCGCCGTGGCCGGGCAGATCGAGAGCGAGCGCGGGGAGACCGAGGTGCAGCAGGGTCGTGTCCCAGGTGTGGGCGTTCAGGCCCGCGCCGTGCAGGAGCGTGACAACCGGGGGAGCGTCACCCCAGCGCAGACCGCTCAGTGTGCGTCCGTCGGACAGCTTGCGCTGCACGCGCTCGACGGCGGGGACCGGGCGATCGGCGGCGGCCGCCTGGGCGGGAAGGAACGAGAACTCGTCGACCTCGGGCATGGGCTCCACCCTGGCACCCCCGGCCCGGACGACGCCAGCGCTCCGCCTCGCGGCGTCACGGCCGCCGTAGGCTGTCGCCATGGGTGAGGAGAAGCGCGTCCATCTGTCGAAGAATGCCCCCGAGGCGTACGCGGCGCTGCGATCGTTCTCGACGACCGTCGGCCGTCTCGCCGCCGACGCGGGCATCGACGCGCGCCTGCGCGAGATCGTGCAGATCCACGCCTCGCAGCTCAACGGCTGCGCCTTCTGCGTACGGGTGCACGTCGACGCCGCGACGAAAGCCGGCCTCGACGCCGACGTGATCGCCCAGATCGCCACGTGGCGCGAGTCGGGCGTCTTCGATGAACGCGAGCGGGCCGCGCTCGAGCTCACCGAGTCGTTCACCTTCATCCACGAAGACGGCGTTCCCGACGAGGTCTACGACCGCGCGGGCGGCATCCTGAGCGAGGAGGAGTACGTCGCCCTCAGCTGGGTGCTCATCGCGATCAACTCCTTCAACCGCGTCGCGATCGCCGGTCGCTACCCCGTGCCGCCCCGCGCGGTCGCCGGGCAGGTGAGTCCGGATGCCACGCCCCCGGCGACCACGTCGCCCCGGACGCCGCCCGAGCACACCGGAGAGAGCGCGTGACGGCGTCGCTCGTGTCGGGAGCGCTGAACTTCCGCGATACCGGCGGTCTGCCCGCGGGCGATCGGCGCACGCGCGACGGGGTGCTCTTCCGCTCGGGCAACCTCGTCGACGTCGACGACGCCGGGGTCCAGACGCTTCGCGCGCTGGGGATCCGCCGGGTCATCGACCTGCGCGCGGACGACGAGGTCCGCCACGCGCCGAGCCGCCTCGACGACCTGCCGGTCGAGGTGCAGCGCGAGCCGCTGTTCCTCGGCTCCGTCGCGTCGTTCTTCGCGCGCGACGTCAGCCTCGACGAGCTGTATGCGGCCATCGTCGACGACTCCGCCGAACGCGTCGTGGCGGTGGTGCGCGGCATCCTGGCCTCCACCCCCGTTTTGGTGCACTGCACGGTGGGCAAAGACCGCACGGGGGTGACGGTGGCGATCGCTCTCGCCGCTGCCGGCGTCGACCGGGAGGCCGTCATCGCCGATTACGCCCGTACCGAGGCGCTCCTGCCGGCGGAACGCAATGCCCACGTGATCGCCGGGATTCGGTCGCTGCATCCCGGCAACGTGCACGTCGAGGCCCTTGCGACGCGCTCTCCCGCACCGGTGATGCGCGCTCTGCTCGAGCGCCTCGACCGCGAGTACGGGTCGCCGGCGGACTACCTCCGGACCCACGGTTTGAGCGACGACGAGGTGCGCCGGCTCCGCGAGTCACTGGTCGGCTGACCGATACCTCGACGTCGGGATTCGAAGCCCGAACTCAGGTAAGGCAACCCTTCTTCCCGGGTATAGTGGAGGAATCATGGCCACCCCCTCCGAGCACAACGACGCCGCCTGCCGCGCGTCGCGGCACACCCGCGTGCAGCATCTCGTGACCGCCGACGAGACCTCTCTCGTCGAGCTCGAGACGCTCCTCACGACGCTGCCGATCTGCTCGACGGGGCGCGTGTTCGTCGAGGTGCCCGACGCGTCGTGGATCCGACACGTCGCGACCCCCGCGCGGATGACGCTCACTTGGCTCGACCGTTCCCGTCGCTCGGGGGCACCCGGCACGGGTCGCGGGTGCGCGCCGGGCGAGGCCGTGGCCCGCGCCGTCGCCGGATGGGCGGGCGAGATGCTCTGCTGCGACGACGACGCGACCCGCGTGTTCCTCCTGGGCGGTTACCTGGGCACGGCGGAGATCGTCGACGAGCTCGTGTCGCGCCACGGGGTCGGGGCGGATGCGATCCACACCCCCGCACGTTTCGGTCTCGCGACCGCCCGCTGAGCGCGAACGCCCACCGCAGAGCGTGACCGGCGGCCGGGCGCGGCCCCGGATCCCCGGTGCGACGGTCCCACCGGGAGCGCATCGGTGGCAGCGGCGCGCACACACCGGGGGCGGAGGGGATTCCCCCGGGGGAGGAGGTCGCCGCCGCGGAGCCCCTCCGGTCGCGGACTCTCCTCCCGTGGCCCGTCGGCGCGCCGCGATCAGCTCCCGCGAGGGACGTAGTTGCCCTCGACGAGTCCGGCCTCGATCTCGAATCGGTTGCGCAGCGGGTCTCTCCCCGCGAGGGCGTACAGCAGCGGCATGAGGAAGCCGTAGCGGCGCCACTGCCGCTGGTGCACGGCCTCGTGGCGGAGCACGGAGTCGGTGGGCCGGGCGTCGCCGGTGAGGAAGCACCCGCCGACGCAGACGCCGCCCCGCGGGAACGCCCACGGTGGCAACCCCCGGAAAACCCAGAGGCCCTGGCGCTTCTCGATGCGCCCGGTGCTCCACAGCGAACCCCACACCCAGCCGACCGCGCAGCCGTACCAGTAGCCGACGCGGCTGACGGGGGAGTCGAGCAGGATGACGGGGATGATCCGGTCCCAGACGCGACCGCGCGCGACGGCCCGGTCGGCGCGCTCGCGCCATCCCGCCGGAGGGCGGGGGATCGGGCTCACGCGAGTGCTCCGATCACTCGCAGGATCGTGCCGAGGTCGTCGACGGCCGCCGCCGGTGACGCCGGCGAGAACTCGGTGAGGGTCGCCCCGACGAGAGGCAGGCGTTCGCGAAGGCGACGGATGGATGCCACGACGTCGCTCGTGCGCGCTCCGAACGGTTCGGGCAGGGCGACGCCGGTCATCTCGGCGGGATCGAGCACGTCGAGGTCGACGTGGATGTACACCCGTGCCGCGCCGGTCGCGGCGACCGCGTCGGCGAGGACGTCGGGGTCGGCGAGATCGTCGGGAGCGATGACCCTCACGCCGTGGGCGTCGATGAACCGCTGCTCCTCGGCGTCGAGCGCCCGAGTGCCGGCGAGCACGATACGGGCAGGCGCGATCCCCGGCTCCAGACGGTGCAGCCGCTCTCCCTCGCCCGTGATCGCCCGCAGCACCATGCCATGAAAGGCACCGCTGGGGGAGGACGCGGGGGTGTTCAGGTCGGCGTGCGCGTCGATCCACACCACGGCGAGGTCGTCGCCCGCGACGGCGGACACCGATCCGAGCGCGACGCCGCAATCGCCGCCGACGACGATCGCGGGTTCGTCCGCCGCGCGGACGGCATCCTCGATGCGTTCCCGCATCCGGATGAGCGCGCTCAGCCGGTGCACGGCTGTGCCCTGCGCGTCACCGGCCTCGGTGGGCGCCTCCACCACGGTGGTCGCGGCGCGCGGGAGATCGCCGGCGATGGCCTCCGCGCCGTCGGCGAGCTGCATCGCGCGCGACGACGATGATCCCTGCCACTGCGGGGCGATGATGAATCGGGTCATGGGAGTTCCCCTCGCCGGAAGACGTGAGTGCACCGCCCGGCGACGCGGGCGGTGCACTCACGATGTCGGTCAGACCTGGTCGGGACTGGGTGCGTCGATCGCGGCACGCTGAGGCCCGCCGACCTTGAGAGCGGCGAGCCGCGCCTCGACCTCGGTCAGCTCGCCCACGTCTTCGAGGGCGTTGAACTGCGCATCGATGCTCGACGCGGCCAGCTCCTGCTTGCCGGCGGCGAGGGCCTCTTCACGGCGGATCTTGTCTTCGAAGCGGCCGAGCTCGCTCGTGGGGTCGAGCACGTCGATCGACTTGACGGCGTCGTGCACCTTGTTCTGGGCCTCGGCGACCTTGGCGCGCGCGGTGAGCTCGTTGCGCTTCGCCTTCAGCTGGTCGAGCTTGCCCTTCATGCCGTTGAGGCCGTCCTTGAGCTTGTCGACCACCTCGGTCTGGGCAGCGATGGTGGGCTCAGCGGCCTTCGCCTCGCCCTCGGCGGTGATCTGGCGCTGCAGGGCGATCTTGGCCAGGTTGTCGAACTTGTCGGCCTCGGAGACGTTGCCCGCGGCGCGCAGCTCGTCACCCTTGCGGCTGGCGGCGAGGGCCTTGTTGCCCCACTCGGCCGCGGCCTGGCGGTCTTCCTGGTGATCGCGTTCGAGCAGACGCAGGTTGCCGATGGTCTCGGCGATGGCCGACTCGGCGTCGGCGATCGAGTTGGAGTAGTCGCGGACGAGCTGATCCAGCATCTTCTGCGGATCCTCGGCCTGGTCGAGGAGCGCGTTGATGTTCGCGCGGACGAGGGTCGAGATGCGACCGAAGATGGACTGCTTGGCCATGCGTGGTTCCTTCCTAAGGCGACGGTGTCGAGTCTGGTGTCGAATGCTACGAATTCTCTGTGACGGCCGGGACCGGCTTGCGCGGGGGATCAGAAGCGCCCGCCTCCCCGGCGAGACCGGCCGCCACCGCTGCTGCGCGAGCCCCCCGAGCGCATGCCGCCGCTCGAGCGCGACCGCGACCCGCCGGAACGGCCGCCGCCGCCGAAGCTCCCGCCGAAGCCGCCGCCGAGGCCGCCCAGGCCGCCGCCTCCGAAGCCGCCGCGCGAACGGGAGCCGCCCCCGCCGAGGAGGGAGTTGACGGCGATCCCGCCGAGGAGGGCGCCCAGCATGTCGCCACCGCCGCCGCCGGAGCCGCCACCGAAGCTGCCGACGTCGTTCTGGGCGAGGGACCCCGCTTCGCCGGACAGCTGCACGGCGCGCTGGGCGAGCGAGAGGGCGGCGACGGGGTCGGTGGCCCGGAGCTGCTCGGCCTGCACGAGGGCCGCTCCGGCCTCGGCCAGTCGGGTGCGCGCGGTCGGGCCGACGGCGCCGCGCCGCGCCGCGATGAAGTTCTCGGTCGACGAGACCTGGGCGCGCGCCTGCAGGAGCGCGGTGTCGAGCTGAGCGGCCGCGCGTCGCTGACGCTCCGCCGCATCGCGCGCCTCGGCGATGACCCCGTCGATGGTCGTGTTCGCCTGCTCGAGCGTGGAGAGGGCTCCGAGCGGATCGCTCCGCTTGCCGTTCAGGGCGGCGCGGGCGGCGTTCAGCTGGGCCGTCGCGGCGGCGGCGGCGCCGGCGATGCGGCCGTCGGGGTCGGCCAGGGCCGTCGCGGCCGCGATGTCGCCGTCGATCTCCGCCGCAAGCTCGCCCGAGCGGCGTTCCGCGGTCGTCAGATCGGTGGCGAGGGAGGAGACCGCCTTCTGGAGGGTCTCGGCCTGTGCGACCGCTGCCTGAGCCGCCCGCAGTGCGACGGCGGCTTCTCCGGTGTCTCCCGCCGCGAGAGCGGTCGAGGCGGCGGCGAGCTGCTGGGCGGCGAGGTCGAGCCGGGCACGAGCCTGCGTCGCATTGTCGGCGACCGGAGCCAGGGCTGCATCCGCGTACTTCTCGCGCAGGGCCGCCAGCTCTTTCTCGGCCGCGGGCAGAGCGGCGGTGGCGGCGGCGTGCTGCTGCTGCAAACGGGCGAGGGCTGCGGGGGCGTCGGCCTCGAGCGCGCGAAGGTCGTCGAACGCGGCCGCCTTGGCATCCAGAGCCTCGTCGGCCGCCGCGCACAGGCGAAGGATCTCGGCGTAGCCCGCGCGCTGCTGCTCCGGGGTCTCGGGGGTCGAATCGTCGAGCTGCTGCGAGATCGTGAAGGCCTGGTCCAGGTCGGCCTTGGCCCGGGCGAGCACCTCGACGAAGGGCGCGGCCGCCTCGTCGCCGAACTGCGCTCGCGCGAAGCCGAGCTCCTGCTCGCTGTTCTTGATCGCGTCGTCGGTCGCGACGAGCGCCGAGCCGGCGCGGCGGGCGAGGTCTTCGATGCTCTCTCGCGGGGCGGCTGGACCGCCCGATGCCGCGCGCCGTCGGCGGAGTCCGAACCACAGCAGCCCGCCGCCGATGACGAGGACCAGCAGGATCACCAGCACGATGAGCCCGAAGTCGGGGCCGTTGCCGGCGGGGGTGGGGGCGGGCGGCTCGGGAGCGGCCCGTTCCGCGGCCGTCAGACCGTCGGCGGCCTGCACCGCAGCTCCCGCCCAGTCGCCGCTCGCCAGGGCGGGCTGCACGAGGTCCTGCTCGATGGCGGCCAGCTGGGCCGACGTGAGGGCCCCGTCGTCGACGTCGCCGGAGAGGTAATACGCGCGACCGCCCACCGAGACGGCCAGGAGGTACTGGTGCGGCCCGAGGTTGTTGCGGTTCGCCGTCTCGTTCGCCCAGTCCGCGGCCCCTTCGGGCTGCGTGAACTCGTCTACGTAGGCGACCCACATGTCGAAGCCGGTGTCGTTCGTCAGGCGCACCAAGCGCGACTGCACCTCGGCCTCCTGCGCATTGGTGAGCACGTCGGCCTGGTCGAGCACGTAACTCGATCCCAGTGAGGGCGGGGGCACGGCGGCCGCGGACAGCGGCCATCCGATCGCCCCGGCGACGACCGCAAGCAGAACCACGATCGCTCGCGCGGCGCTGGGCTTTCGCATGCCTCCCCCTTCGGCTGGCGGACTCGACCACTCTATAAACGACCGCCGACACCCGGGTAGGACCGGCGCGTCCGCTGTGAGCGCACATCGGCGCCGCCTAGGCTCAAGCGTTCGGAGGTACGAATGGACGACCGTTACGGCACCGATGTGCTCGCCCGGGGCTGGCGCGACGCCGGGCGCACGAAGCCGGCGCAGGTCCCGGCATCCGTCGATCTCGTCGTCGAAGTGGCCGGAAGCGACTACGTCGGCGCGGTCACGCGTGTCGAGGGCATGAACGTCGAGCTCGAGGACCGCTTCGGCAAACGCCGCCTCTTCCCCCTCGGGGGAGGCTTCCTCGTCGACGGCAAGCCCGTGGTGCTGACCGCGCCCGCTGCCGCCCCGAAGGGGCGCACGCGCACGGCATCCGGCTCCTTCGCGGCGGAGGACCAGCGCGCCCGCACCGCCCGCGCCAGCCGCATCTTCGTCGAGGGCAAGCACGACGCCGAGCTCGTCGAGAAGGTGTGGGGCGCAGACCTCCGCGCGGAGGGCGTGGTCGTGGAGTTCCTCGAGGGCGTCGATCTGCTCGAGCAGACCCTGGATGCCGAGCCCCCGACCGCCGAGCGGCGGTACGGCGTGCTCGTGGACCACCTCGTACCGGGCTCGAAGGAGTCGCGCATCGCCGGGAAGATCGCCCGGGGCCGTCACGGTGCGCACGTGCGGATCGTCGGCCACCCCTTCGTCGACGTCTGGCAGTGCGTGACGCCCCGTGCCCTCGGCATCGCCGCGTGGCCCGAGGTGCCGCGCGGCATCGAGTGGAAGGTCGGCGTCTGCCGGGCCCTCGGCTGGCCCGCCGAGGAGCAGGCCGACACCGCCCGCGCGTGGCAGCACATCCTGTCGAGGGTCACCACGTTCCGCGACCTCGAGCCGGCCCTCCTCGGCCGAGTCGAGGAGCTCATCGACTTCGTGACCGTCCCGTGAGCGGCCGCAAGCGCTCCCTTTCACGTGAGGGGTCAGATTCTGTCGCTTTGGCGTCGTCTGGGCGACAAAAACTGACCCCTCACGCGGCGGATAGCCTGGATGCCATGGATGCCGCGCCCGTGTACCGCGACAAGCCCGTCTCTTTCGTGCGTCGCAGCGGGCGGATGTCGGAGGCGCAGGACCGCGCGTGGGCGGAACTCTCGCCGTTCTACCTGCTCCCCGTGGAGCGCGCCGCCGCGGCCACGAGCGTCAAGGCCGGCACGGCCGTCGATCTCGCCGCGGTCTACGGGCGCAGCGCCCCGCTGGTCGTGGAGATCGGCTCGGGGCAGGGCCACCAGATCGTGTCGGCCGCCGCGGCCCGCCCCGACACCGACTTCCTCGCCGTCGAGGTCTTCACCGCGGGCCTCGCCCGCACCATGCTCGACGCCGATCGCGAGGGCGTGAAGAACCTGCGCCTGGTGGAGGCCAACGCGCCGGAGGCGCTCGAGCACCTGTTGCCCGCGGCATCCATCGAGGAGCTCTGGGTGTTCTTCCCCGACCCCTGGCACAAGAACAAGCACACCAAGCGCCGCCTCGTCGCCCCCGACTTCGCCCGTATCGCCGCGCAGGTCCTCCGCCCCGGCGGCACCCTGCGCCTGGCGACGGACTGGCAGGACTACGCCGATCAGATGCGCGATGTGCTCGACGAAGCGCCCGGTTTCGAGCGGGCCTTCGCGGGGGAGTGGGCCGAGCGCTTCGAGGGACGCGTGCTCACCGCCTTCGAACGCAAGGGCCTGCGGGTCGGGCGCGATATCCGCGACCTGACCTACACCCGGGTCTCGCCGTGACCGCGCACACCGCGGCGCCGGTCCGCGAGCGTTCCACCTGGACGCCGAAACTCCTTCCGGCGCTGCTGGTGTGCCTCGCCGCCCCCGTGCTGTTCGTCGTGCAGATCGTGTGGCTCGGGTGGATCCTGCTCGCGCTCGCCGTGGCATCCGGGATCCTCGTCGACCGGCGTCTCGGCGTCGCCACCGTGCCGCGGCGCGACGCCGGTGCCCCCGACGCGCCGGAGCCGAGCATCGCCCGCGACGTGTCGCTCGTCGCGGTCGGGCAGTTCATCGTTAGCCTCATCCCGCTGCACGCCGAGCTCGACGACGCGGCCTTCGTGCGCTTCACCCTCGCCCTCGGCGGTGCGGTGGTGGTGCCGTACCTCGTCTCGCGTTTCGTCTACCGCGACTATGCGATCCGATTCCCGTGGCGCGGCGGCGGGCGCTGGACCTGGTGGCAGTGGGCGTGGCTGGCCGGCGTCATCGTGCTGGGATACCTGATCCTGCCGTTCTACTTCATCACCTCCGGCGTCTACATGAACTGGCCCGTGGTGGACACCCCCGAGCTCATCGCACGTCTGTTCGTGGGTGTCGGGGCGGTGGGGATCTGGGACGAGCTCTTCTTCATCTGCACCGTGTTCGTGCTGCTGCGTCGGCACTTCCCCGATCTCACCGCCAACCTTCTGCAGGCGATCGTGTTCGTGTCGTTCCTGTGGGAGCTCGGCTATCAGGCGTGGGGTCCGCTGCTGACGATCCCGTTCGCGATCGTCCAGGGCTTCCTCTTCCTCAAGACGCGCTCGCTCTGGTACGTCGTGACGGTGCACCTGCTGTTCGACGCCGTCGTCTTCGGCGTCCTCGTGCACGCCCACAACCCCGGCGCGGCATCCGTCTTCCTGATCTGACCCCGGATGCCGCGTCCCCGGGGTCTCTCTCCACTCCCCCCGTCGCTCTCGCGCTCGCCGTCGCCCGACGATAAACGCTGATCCTCGCGAGACACGCCGCCGCTCAGCGTGTCTCGCGAGGATCAGCGTTTATCGCGAATGCGTGGGCGGGCGAGCGGGGAGTGGTTGCAAGGTCGATGCCCAGGTGCGCTCGCTACCCTGGATCCCGGACGCCGACCGCGTCCCCGGACGAGGGATCAGTACCCGGACTGCGACAAGACTGGCCGAGGAGCATCGCCATGTCGTGGATCGTTCTCATCGTCTCGGGTGTTCTCGAGGCCGTCTGGGCCACGGCTCTGGGCCGATCCGAGGGCTTCACGAAGCTCTGGCCCACCGTGGTCTTCGGCGTGGGCCTCGTGGCATCCATGGCCGGACTCGCCGTCGCGATGCGGGAGATCCCCACCGGCACGGCCTACGCGGTGTGGGTGGGAATCGGCGCCGCCCTGACGGTCGTGTTCGCGATGGTCACCGGCGCGGAGGCGATCTCGGTGGTGAAAGTGCTCCTCGTCCTCGGTCTCGTCGGGTGCGTGATCGGTCTCAAGGTGGCCGGTGACGCCCACTGACCAGGACATTTCCTGAAAGTCAACGGGAGGGAACGTTCGGGTTCATCCGCTACGATCTGGCCTCACTGCACTTGTCCGGGCCCGACACCGTCGTCACTCGCCCACGTCCTCCCTGTGAAAGGTTCCGAGTGAGCGCACCGCCGAGCGAGCTTGCCTCCCCGACGCGTCCGTCGCGCGTCATCGAGCGCCCGAGCCGATACCGCCGCCTCGATCGACTCCGCGGGTCGCGGATCGGTCGGGCGTTGCGTCAGTACGGCGAAGACGTGCTGCGTCCGCCGCAGGGCGCGGTGCCGGTCGAACGGGGCTCGTTCACGCGCGTGCTCCTGCTGTGGGCCATCGCCCGCGCGGTGAACCTCGGATTCCTCTGGGGCTTCTACTCGATCGCGAAGGCGGCGCGGTGGGGCTTCGGTCCCGACAGCGAGCGCCTCGGGACGTTCTTCGACTACCTCACGGGGTGGGACGCCGACCGCTACGGCCAGATCGCCGCCGAGGGCTACCCGATGTCGCTGCCGATGAACGTGTCGGGCGACATCCTGCCCAACAACTGGGCGTTCCTCCCGGTGTTCCCGTGGCTCGTCCGCGTGCTCTCGGGTGCCACGGGCCTCGGGTGGCAGCCGATCGCGGTGCTGCTCAGTCTCGGCGCGAGTCTCGGCGCGACGTGGCTGCTCTTCCTCCTCCTGCGCACCGTCACCAAACCGCAGGCGGCGTGGTGGGCGGTCGTCTTCTTCTCCTTCGCGCCGATGTCGTTCCTCTTCGTGATCGGCTACAGCGAGGGCCTGTTCATGGCGCTGATGTTCGGCGCGATGCTGCTGGCCATCAAGCGCAAGTACCTGTGGATCCTGCCGATCGGCCTCGTCACCGCGTACACGCGCCCGGGGGTGCTGGCTCTGGGCCTCGCGCTCGGCATCGTGTTCCTCGTGCGCTTCTTCCGCCGCCGCGTCGACCCGTTCCCCGTGAAGGAGTGGGCGTCGCTCATGGCGACCGGTCTGACGATCGCCGTCGCCGGGCTGTCCTGGAATCACATCGCCCAGTACGTCACGGGCACGCACAACGCCTACATCCGTACCGAGCTCGGCTGGTGGCTCGACTACGTCGGGAACGATGCGTTCACGCCGTTCACCCCGTGGTTCCGGCAGGCGGGCACGCATCTCGGCGTCGTCGGGATCGTGCTCGTGATCGCGCTGATCATCGCCTTCCTGGCCCTGATGTGGTCGCGTCCGGTGCGCCGGCTCGGCCTCATGGTCGTGACGTACGGCTTCAGCTACGGCGTCTACATCCTCGCGGTGTTCCTGCCGCAGCAGAGCACGTTCCGCCTGCTCATGCCGATGGCGCCGCTGATGGCCGACGAGCGCTGGTCGTCGTCGCCGCGTCGGCGTGCGGCGATCCTGACCGGATGCCTCGTGCTCCAGGTGGTCGCGATCCTCCTGCTCTGGACCCGCGGCAACCCGTGACCCGCTGACAGACGGAAACGAGGGGCGACGCCGGATCGGCGTCGCCCCTCGTCGTCGTCGAGATCAGTCGGGCCTGCCGCCCGGATCGACGGCGTCGATCATGTCCTGCTCCACGGGGTTGTCGGCATCCATCTCGGCGGAGCCGACCGCGTCATCGTCCCCCTCGGCGAAAGCACCCGCGGACTCACCCGCGCCGTCCCCGCCCCCGACGGACGCGCTCGCCGGCCCCGGCGCCGTCTCGGGCGGCAGGGGCACGGTCGGTTCCGCGGGATTCGGGGCCAGCGGCTCGTCCGGCGTCGTGGGCGTACCGGGCTCGGCGGGCGTCTGGGGGAAGGGCGTCGGAGTGCTCATTCCGACACTCTTCGGCGTGGCCCGCCGCGGCGCGACCCCCTTCCGCCCCGGCCCGACCGGGTGTAACCGCAGTAGGCTCGACGGCGGGGAGTACCACGAAGAGGGGACGACGTGTCCACGGCGCATGATGTGACGCGACGCGAGGCGATCGCGCAGTACCGGCTCATCGGGGAGCCGCCCGAGCCCGATCTGGAGGGCCTCGTCGAGCTTGCGGCCACCGCCTGCGGCGTCCCCACCGCGGTCATCAACATCATCGACGATCGCATGCAGCACCAGGTCGCGGCGTTCGGCATCCAGGCAGCCTCCTGCGCCCGTGAGGACTCGATGTGCGCCGCCGTCATCAGCAGCCCGGGGCGCGTCGTCGTCGCTGACGCGCGGCTCGATCCGCGCTTCGCGCAGAACGCTTTCGTGACCGGCGAGCTCGCCAACGTCCGCTTCTACGCCTCGAGCCCCCTGATCACGCCCGAGGGCGTGGCGATCGGCACGCTGTGCGTCTTCGACGACGTCGTCGGAGAACTCTCGGATGCCAGCAGCCGGGCCCTCGATCTCCTCGCCCGCCAGGTGATCGACGTCCTCGAGCTGCGCCGCATCCAGCGCGAGCTCGTGGAATCGAACGCGTTGCTCGAGCACTTCGCGACGCAGGTGAGTCACGACCTGCGCAACCCGCTGACCGCGCTCACGGGATTCATCGAGCTCGCGGCCGACAGTCCCGAGATGGCGGAGGCCCCGCGGGCGTCGCAATCTCTCGCGCGTGCCGAGGCCGCCGCGGGACGCATGACGGCGATGGTCACCGACCTCCTCGACTTCGCCCGCATGGGCGGTACGCGACCGCACCTGACCGATATCGACGTCGCCGACACCGTGGACGCGGTGCTGGAAGACCTCGACGGCGCCGTGGTGAGCGCCGGCGCGGAGGTGACGGTCGTGGATTCGACCTCCGTCCGCGCCGACGACACCCTCCTGCGGGTGCTGCTGCAGAACATCATCGCCAACGCCGTGAAGTTCACGCTCGCCGCCGACCGGCTTCCCCGCGTCCGCGTCAGCGTCGAGACGCTCCCGGACGGCTGGCGCATCTCCGTCGACGACAACGGCGAGGGGATCGATTCCGAGCTGCGTGATCGCGTGTTCGAGCCGATGCAACGGGCGCACGGGGCGGATGTGCCCGGAATCGGCATCGGTCTCGCGACCTGCCAGCGGATCGTCGACGCGCACGGCGGGTCGATCGGCATCGACGCCTCACCCGAGGGGGGCGCGCGTGTCTGGTTCGTGCTCCCGGCCGCGGCCTGACGGATACCCGGCGCGCCGCGTCGGCGCAACCGTCACGACGACGATCCCCGCGGGGCCGTAGCGTGGGATCGGTCCGTCAGACGAGGAGGAGCGACGATGGCCCGCAATGTGCGACTGCTGCGATGCGACCCGGAAGACGTGTTCCGCGTCCTCTCCAACGGCTGGCTCTACCCGCTCTGGGTGGTGGGAGCCTCGCGCATGCGCGACGTGGCCGAGGAGTGGCCGGCCGAGGGCGCCACGCTCCATCACTCATTCGGGTCGTGGCCGGCCCTGGTCAATGACACCACCGTCATGCGGGTGTGGGACCCGCCGCACCGGGCCGTCCTCGAACCCCACGGCGGCCCGATCGGGATCGCCCGCGTGGCGATCGACGTGAAACCTCGCGCCGACATGTGCGTCGTGCGTCTGCAGGAGGAGCCGGTCACCGGGCCGACGAAGATCCTCCCCGACGTCGTCTTCGACGCGATCACACGCTGGCGCAACGCCGAGACCCTGCACCGGCTCGCGTACCTCGCGGAGGGCGGGGCTCCCGGGACGGCGGGAGGATCCGCGGCGCGCGGCCACGAGTCCACGGCCGAGAGGGAGCCGATCGACCGATGAGCGAGACCTACGACGCGATCATCGTCGGTTCGGGACCCAACGGTCTCGCGGCGGCGGTCACCCTCGCCCGGTCCGGACTGTCGGTGGCGGTGTACGAGCGCTCCACCCTGCTCGGGGGAGCGGCATCCACCACCGAGCTGACCCTGCCGGGCTTCCGCCACGACCTGGGCTCGGCGGTGCATCCGCTCGCCCTTCAGTCCTGGTTCTTCCGCGAGTTCGGACTGGAGCGCCGCGTGCCGCTGATCGTCCCCGAGGTCTCGTACGCGCATCCCCTCGACGGAGGCCGCGCGGGGCTGGCGTTCCGCGACCTCGATCTCGCCGCCGCTGCCCTCGGCGTCGACGGCCCGGCCTACGCACGCCTCATGCGACCGCTCGTCGACCACCTGCGCGGGGTCGCGGACTTCACCGGCAACGCGCTGTTGCGTATCCCCGGCGATCCGCTCGCGGCGCTGTACTTCGGCATCCGTTCCCTCGAGCAGGGCGGACCCTGGTGGAACGCGCGCTTCCGCGAAGACGTCGCCCCCGCACTGGTCACGGGGGTCTCGGCGCACACGATCCTGCACCAGCCGAGCCTGGCCGCGGGCGGCGCCGGTCTCGTGCTCGCCACGTACGGCCACGGTCGCGGCTGGCCGATCCCGGTCGGAGGGAGCCAGTCGATCGCCGACGCGATGATCGCCGACATCCGCGCGCACGGGGGAGTCCTGCACACCGGGGTCGAGGTCACGTCGCTCGACGAGCTGCCTCCCGCGCGCGCCGTCCTGCTGGACACCACGCCCCGGGCGCTCATCCGCCTGGCCGGACACCGGATGCCGGTGGGCTACCGTCGCGCCCTGGAGCGGTTCCGCTACGGCGGCGGTGTCGCCAAGGTCGACTTCGCGCTGAGTGAGCCGGTGCCGTGGGCGAACGCCGATGTCGCGCGCGCCGGGACGGTGCACATCGGGGGGACCCGCGACGAGATCGCCGCAGCCGAGAACGCCGTGGCGCGAGGCGATCTGCCCGATGCGCCGTACGTCCTCGCCGCCCAGCCGACGCTGTTCGACACGTCGCGCGCGCCCGCGGGCGCGCACGTGCTGTGGGCCTACACCCACGTCCCCTCCGGGAGCCCCGCCGACCGCGAGGAGGCGGTGGTCCGGCAGATCGAACGCTTCGCCCCCGGCTTCCGCGACACGGTGCTGGCGTCGAGCTCCCGGTCGGCGGTCGACATCGCCGCGTGGAACCCGAACTTCCCGGGCGGCGACATCTCCGCGGGGGCTCCGACGCTCACGCAGCTGCTCGGCCGGCCGGTCTACAAACCGGATCCCTGGCGCACCCCGATGAAGGGTGTCTACCTCTGCTCGTCGTCGACCAGCCCCGGTCCCGGAGTGCACGGACTCGCGGGGTGGCAGGCTGCCCTCAGCGCGCTCCGCCACGAGTTCGGCACGCGTCTGCGTCCCGACCTCTCGCCGCGCGACGATCAGCTCGCCGCGGCACCCTAGCCGTGCCGGAGGGCGACAGCGTCTACCGGCTGCGGCGGCGTCTCGACGAGGCGACCACCGGAGCCCGCGTCGATGACGGGGAGCTGCGCTCGGGCGCGGCGGCCGGTGCCTCCCTCGCCGGACGACGCATCGCCGGGTACGACACCCACGGCAAGCACCTGTTGACCCGTTTCGACGACGGCACCACCCTGCACACGCACCTGCGCATGCAGGGCAGCTGGACCATCACGCGCCCGGGTCGTGCGCTGCCGACCGGCGCCCGGGAGAAGGCGCGGGTGCGTCTTCGGCTCGACGACGGGCGCGAGGTGTGGGGGCTGGATCTCCCCGTGGTCGAGCTCGTGCCGACCTCGCGCGAGACCGATGTCGTCGGATACCTCGGCCCGGACCCGCTGCGGGACGACTGGGATGCCGCGGAAGCGGTGCGGAGGCTGTCGGCGCGAGCCGAGCGCCCCGTCGTCGCGGCGCTGCTCGACCAGACGCGGATCGCGGGCCTGGGCAACCTCTGGGTCAACGAGCTCGCGTTCTTGCGCGGAATCCACCCCTTCGCGCCCATCGGCGCGACCGACCTCGACGCGCTGGTCGCCCTCGCGGCGCGATGCCTGCGGATCTCGGCGACCGTCCCCGGGATGTACCAGATCACGACGGGGAATCAGCGCCGGGGGGCCTCGCACTGGGTGGCCGGTCGGGCGGGTCGGCCGTGTCTGCGGTGCGGCACGCGCGTCCTCGTCCGCGACGAGGTCGCGGGCGATCCCGAACGGCGACGGACCTGGTGGTGCCCGCGATGCCAGCCGACACCGCACGAGGTCGGTGCCGCCAGCGATGTCGGAACCCCGGGGTAGAACGGAACGATGGCCGTCGATCGCGAGAACCTGCTGCGTGTGACCCGCATCTACGCGGAAGACGCGGCGCTCGACCTCGAGCGCGGGCGCGAGATCGTGGCACGGTGGCCGGAGGCCGAGATCGTGCCGATCGCCTCGCACTGGCGCATCCCGGAGGTCCACGGCGACGAGACGAACGTCGCGCGCTGGGTCCGCATCAAGACCGAGGCGCTCGTGCTGGGCGTCAAGAAGAGCGTGGCGACGCGGGTGAACGGACGCTCCGCCGACTTCATCGCCCCGTCGCTGTCGAACGGGTGCGCCATGGCGTGCGCGTACTGCTACGTCCCGCGCCGGAAGGGATACAGCAATCCCATCACCGTGTTCGCGAACATCGATCAGATCACCCGGCATCTCGCGCGGCACGTGGCCGCGCGCGGGGCGAAGTCCGAACCGACCCAGTGCGATCCGGAGGCCTGGGTGTACGACATCGGCGAGAACAGCGACTGCTCGGTCGACGCGATGATCAGCGAGAACGTCCGCGACGTGTGCGACCTGTTCCGCATGACGCCGACCGCCAAGGCGTCGTTCGCGACGAAGTACGTCAATCGCGACCTGCTGGAGTGGGATCCGGCGGGTCGTACGCGCGTGCGCTTCTCGCTGATGCCCGCGGCCATCGCCCGCGTCACCGACCTGCGCACGTCGCCGATGTCGGAGCGGATCGCCGCCATCAACGACTTCGTCGACGCCGGCTTCGAGGTGCACGTCAATTTCTCACCCGTGATCCTCACGCCGACGTGGCTCGCCGACTGGGGTGCCCTCTTCGATGAGATCGACGCCGTGCTCCACCCCCGGGCGAAGGCGCAGCTCGCCTGCGAGGTCATCTTCCTCACCCACAACGAGGCGCTGCACGAGGTGAACCTGGGCTGGCATCCGAGAGGCGAGGATCTGCTGTGGTCGCCGGCGACGCAAGAGGAGAAGCGGTCCCAGAACGGTGCCGTGAACGTCCGCTACCGGCACCCGCTGAAGGCGCAGAGCGTGGCCGCGCTGACGGGGCTGATCGCCGAGAGGCTTCCCTCCTGCCGCGTGCGCTACGCCTTTTGAGCGTTCACGAGATGTCGCCGGTCGGCGACTCCGACGTGGTGGCGGCGTCGTCGGCGTCCTGCTGAGCGGCGGCGCCCTCCTCGGGGGACTCGCTGCCGGCGCCGTTGGCGTCCTGATCGGGGGCGTCGTCGGCGCGGCCGTCGTGATTCGTCATGCTGTCTCCATCCGTTCGCAGCCGCGGTCGCGACACCAGGCGACGCTCGCACGTCCCCCGCGACGTGTCCAGGGGGTGGACGGGGTCAGATCGGTGCGACCCCGTAGCGCTCGGCGAACGCCGCGGCCGCGGCGTCCTCGAAATCGTCGGCCTCGTCGCGAAGATCGATGTCGTCCATGTCGCTCACAGCAGGGGGGCGAGCGCACCCGCGGTCAGGGCGAATGCCAGAGCGGTGCCTCCGACGGCGGTCGCCGCCACGAGCGAGGCCCGTTCGACACGGCGACGTCGACCGGCGTTCAGGGGGTGCGTCGTGCTGCGCAGCGACGACTTGGCCTCCTCCAGCCGGTCGTACCGGCCGATGGGGACGCCGTGCGCATCGCGGGAGACGAAGCCGCCGGCCACCTGATCGACGCATCCAAAGTACTCGCCACCACGGTGAGCAACCCAGAAACCGGCGTCGACCTTGGCCCACATCGTGCGGGCCGAGGTCAGCGGGACCGTCGCGGAAGGAAAGGGAGCGGTCATGTCAGGCCGCCGCAGTCAGCGAGGAGCGGCGCGGCGCGACCGGGGACGTGCGCGTCACCGACGGTGCGGTCGCGTCGTGCGCGGGGATCGCAGCGGAGAAGTCGACCACGAGACCCGCCGAGGAGTTGGCCATGTCGGCCATGTTCTTCAGTGTCGTCGCGTTCAAGACCTCGGGTTCGGCCGAGTCGAAGGCGAACCGCAGCGGGATGGACGGCTGCAGCCAGAGCGTCGAACGCCCCGGGGCGCCATCGACGTGGGTCCAGCTGAGGGTGAAGCTCTCGCTACGGCGGAGTTTGGTCGTGATGATCACTTTGAGGTGCGAGAGGAGGCGATCCGGGATCTCGATCGATGCGGTCGACATGGCGTAGAACAGCTGGCCCATGGGTGGCTCCTTCCTTCAGCATTTAGCTTTACGGAGAACATACTCGGTTAGTAACTAGTTCGCTTAACTATTCTTATGAGGTATAGTCGCCCCAGACCGCAGGGGAGTGTGCCGTGACCGACGTCGATACCGCGAACCCGAGCTCCGCGACCTCCGAATCCACGTACTGGTACAACGACGAGTCCAGCGATCGCCGCACGCGCCACAGGGCGGTCCTCGAGGCGCTGCGCGTCTATCGCGCGGCCGAGGTGGCGATGCGCCGGCGTACGCGCGACTCGATGTCGATGGGCGAGAACGAGCTCCTCGTGCTGCGGTATCTCCTGAGGGACTCCACCCATCAGGTGCGCCCGGGGGAGCTGACGCGCTACTTGGGCCTGTCCACCGCGTCGACGACGGCCCTGCTCGATCGTCTCGAGCGTTCCGGTCATATCGTCCGGGTCGCGAACCCGGGGGACCGCCGCAGTGTCTTCGTCCGATCGACTCCGCGCGCCGACGCCGAGGTGCGGCAGACGTTGGGCAACATGCACGACCGCATGCTGGCGGCCGTGATCGAGATGTCGCCCGAAGACTCCGCCACCGTCGTGGCGTTTCTGCACCGCATGAGTGACGCCGTCGACGGTGTCGCCGTCGACGGCACGGCGGTCGATTCCCCGTGATCTACGTGCTCGTCGGCGGGCCCCGCGATGGACAGCACGTGGACGATCTCCCTCGCGGTTACCGCCTTTCCCTGACCGACCCGCCCCCGGAACGGTTCGGTGAGTTCGAGACCGTGCGCGCCGTGTGGTTCGAGCTGGACGAGGCGATGTTCCGTTCCGCCCAGCGGCGCGATTGACGTATCGCACCATTCGCCGCGGGGCAACCCACCCCCTCGCCGCCGGGACGGACCGCACCCTGGTTCCATGCGCTGCGTGACATATGCCGGAGAAACCGTCCTCACCACCGACGACGTGGCCTCGTCGCTCGTCGTGTTGACCGCGGCTGTCGCCAAGGAGGGTCAGGCGGAGGCCGTCAGCATCCCCATCGTCACCAGCGACAACACCGTCGCTCAGGCCGAGCTGGTGATCGGCGTCGGCAACGACGTGTTGTCCGCTCCCGTGGACTGGGATGACGAAGAACCCGACTTCTCGCATGCGGCCAAGGAGCTCAAGGATCATCGCCTGTTCCCGCAGACGCCGTTGCGCGCCGTCGAACCCGATCCGGATGGCGATGACCCCGGCGCGATCGACTGGGACTTCGATCAGCCCACCCGGGCGTGACCGTCGGCCGGGTGACCGGCCACCGGGACGAGGACGTGGTGCCGCGACTCTTGCGCTGAGTTCGCGGCATCCGTTATGTTCGCAGGTCCGTGCCATCCGGCACGACAGCCGAGGAAAGACGAGACGATGACCGCGAACCGCGATCGCCGCACGGAGCAGCAGCTTCTGCCGCTCCTCCTCTCGTCGTACCCTCCGGCGCCGGTCGTCTAAGAACCCGTTCTCTCACGCCCCGCACCGTCAGGTCGGGGCGTTCCTCTTTCCACGCGAGTGGCGGAGCGTGCCCCGACAGAGGCCCACTCACCGCGCATCAGCGCACCACACGAAGGAAAGGATCCATGGAGAAGCTCACCGGACGACTGGTGTCGTGGGCGAGCCTGATCGATGACAAGACCATCGAGCAGGCCCGCACGTCGTCGCGCATGCCGTTCATCTACCCCCACCTGGCTTTGATGCCCGATGCCCATCTGGGATTGGGCGCCACGGTCGGTTCGGTCATCCCGACGCTGGGGGCGATCATGCCCGCCGCCGTCGGAGTCGACATCGGTTGCGGGATGATCGCCGTCCGAACCCAGTTCCACGCCGCCGACCTCGACGGGCGGGACCTCGCGGAGCTGCGGCAGCAGATCGAGCGCGCCATCCCGCTCTCGGCCGGTCGCGACAATCGCAAGATCGTCGCGACCGCACAGCCGCGCGTCGCCGAACTCGAGGCGCTCGCCGAGAAGGCGGAGTTCGACCCTGCGGCCTACGCCGGGCACTGGCGGAACCAGCTCGGGTCGCTGGGCAGCGGCAACCACTTCATCGAGATCTCGCTCGACGAGAACGACGACGTGTGGATGTTCCTGCACTCCGGCTCCCGGGGCGTGGGCAACCGCATCGCGCAGCACCACATCAAGGTCGCGCAACGGCTCGCGAAGCAGTGGTGGATCGAGCTTCCGCACCCCGACCTGGCCTACCTCGTGGAGGGGACGCCCGAGTTCACCCGGTACATCCGGGAACTGCGGTGGGCACAGCACTTCGCCCTGCTCAACCGCGAGGAGATGATGGACCGCGTCGCGAACCAGCTCGGCCGCTTTCTCGACGCCCCCGTCGAGGAGCGCGAACGGATCAACTGCCACCACAACTTCACCGAGTCCGAGAAGCACTTCGGCAAGCAGGTGTGGGTGTCCCGTAAGGGCGCGATCATGGCCGACGCCGGTCGACCCGGGCTCATCCCCGGGTCGATGGGCACCGCGTCGTACGTCGTCGAGGGGCGGGGCAACCCCCTCGCGTTGAGCTCGTCGCCGCACGGCGCGGGGCGGGAGTACTCCCGCTCCGCCGCCCGCAAGACCTTCACGCACGAGCAGCTGCGTGAGGCGATGGCGGGCATCGAGTACCGCGACACCGACGCGTTCATCGACGAGATCCCGCAGGCCTACAAGCCGATCGACCGGGTGATGGCGGATGCTGCCGACCTCGTGACCGTGCGGCACACGCTGCGCCAGATCGTCAACGTGAAGGGTGACTGACCGGATGCCACGGACGCGGCCTCGCGTCCGTGGCATCCGTCCGCGGAGACCGCCCCCGTAGCCTGGACGCATGCGAGCGAGGACGAGGACGTGGCGTGTCGGGGGGATCCTGCTGGCGGTGGCGGGGGTGCTCACCCTCGTGGGAGGGCAGTACGTCCTCGACCCGTTCGCCATGCGGATCACGGTCGATCTGTTCTGGGCGACCGGGATCGCCGTGCTCGCGTGGGGTCTTTCTCGCGACGCGAGCGTCGTCGCCCGCCGCCCCCTCGGCATGACGGCTCTCGCCGTCGTCGCCCTGACGCCGCTGGTGGTCGACACGATCCTGCTCGTGCTGCCCGACCCCGTCTCCGCGAGCGATCCGTCGGTGGCCGCCGTATCCGGTCTCGTCTGGACGGGCACCTTCGTCTCGACGGCGGCGGCGTTCGTCGCCGCCGCGCAGATCGCCCGCCTCGGCGCGGTCCCACGCCGGTGGAGATGGACGCCGATGTGGGCGCTCGGGCTGAGCCTGGGTGCCGCGGTGCTGCAGTACGCCGTGGTCGCCCTGCTGGTCCAGACCGGCGCCGGGCAGGACGCGCTCGTTCCCACCACCCTCCTCGGGGTGGTCGCGGCGCTCGTCCCCACGTTGGGGCTGGGGATCGCGGCCCTCCTGGCCGCGGCCGGGGAGCGTCCCGAGAGCGTGGACGTCTACCGGCCGGTCTGACCGTTCGCGGCCGCGTCGGCCGCCCCGCTTCCGCCGACCAGCGGCGCATGACGCGGAGACGGCGCTTCGCGCCGCCGTGTCGTCAGGGGCGGGGCTGGAACACGTCTCGGCCGAGCTCGAGCTCAGCCCCCGCGCCCTGCGAGCGATCGTCGAGGGGTCGGTGCGTCTTCGCAGTCTGCATCCCGACGATCGCCTGCGGCCCGCCTGACGACGAGAACGGCCCCGGGGTGCGACTCGTCGCGCTCGCCGGGGCGTTGCGCCGTCCGCGTCCGTCGTGGGTCCCCGCCGCGGAGTCAGATGCGCTCGGCGCGGTAGGTGTCGCTGCTGAACGCGAGGATGAGGTAGCCGATGATGTGCAGCAGGAACAGCAGGACGATCGAGAAGAACCAGCCGTGCCCGAAGGCGCGCCCCACCCGGATCGACACGATGATGTAGAACACGATCCCGACGAACGGGATGAGGTACAGCAGCGCGAACCACCCCGAGAAGCCGGCGATCTTGGTCAGGAAGACGAGGTTGACGATGGGGATGATCGCGAGCCAGCCCGGGTAGCCCGCCTTCGTGAACACGCGCCACAGTGCCGCCGCCAGGAGGATGTACACGGCGAGGCCGATGAGGGAGTTGGTCGCGCTGAGGGCGAAGATCGACGTCTGCTCGGTGAGGGAGTACGGGCTCGAAGTCAGCATGCGCTCATCGTAGGGGTCTCCCAGCCTCCGTTCAGGTTCGGCTCCGGTGTCGACTTCCCGCGCGCCGTCCGCCCGGGCCGGGGCTACGCTCGGTGGGCGTGACGGGAGGTGCCATGGGCGAGCGCAGATTCGAGTGGGGCGGTCTGAGCGCCGACCGGGCAGAGTACGTCACCGCGGCGGAGGCCCTGGCGATGCTCGACGTGCTGGCGGTGGCGCAGGCCGACCTCGACGTCACGACGGAGCTTCGCGGCGGAGCGGCCCGTGCCCGTTTCGCGCGCGGGGAGCGCTGGGCGGTGGTGTCGACGCCCGGCTCGCGATGGTTCTCCGTCGAGGTCGACAGCGGTCACCGCACGCAGCTGATCGATGCGGCGTCCTCGAAGGACGACAGCGCCCGCCTGCTCGCGCTGTACGTCGATATCGCCGAGGCCTATGTGCGGGGCGAAGCCGCGCCGAACCGCGGGGGAGTGCTCGGTGGGAGCACCGTGAGCGTCGAGACGAACGGGCGGTCGGTCGTGCTGACGCCGCCGCTCGGCCGTCGGCTGCGGGCACTGTTCGGACGCTAGGCGCCACCCGTCTCCCGGTCAAGCCGTTGGGGTTCGTGCACGTGCTTTGCGAGCCTGAAGGCGTCCGTGACGAAGGGAATCCCATGAGCGACCCGCAGAACTCCGCCCCGGCCGACGACGCCGCCGATCTCGGCGACGACCCCACGGTCAAGCCCAGCCAGGAGAACGACCCCGGCGAGGGGGCGAAGGCGCCGGCGAAGGACGATCCGAACGCCGACCACCAGGCGACCGGCATCGGCGTCGTCGGCGAGGAGTGATCCGGATGCCGCGGGCCCGTCGTCCCCTGCCGGACGACGCCCCGCGGCGTCGGGTATGCCCGCGGCGCGATGCTAACCTTGACCGTCCGCCTCCGTAGCTCAGGGGATAGAGCGTTGGTTTCCGGTACCAAAGGTCGCAGGTTCGATTCCTGTCGGGGGCACCAAACGAGACACGGGGTCGCGGGTCATTCCGACCTCGCGGCCCCTTCCGCTGGTACCAGCAGGGTCCGGATCGGTCGCGTCACAAGCGGGGACGCTCTCCCGCGTCGAACGCCGGCTTGTCAAGACCCACGCGGGTGACCTCCTCTGCTGAGATGCTGAGTCCTCCTGGGAAAGGGGTCTGACATGAGTATCGGAGCCGGCATTGCGCTGTTCGTCATCGGCGCCATCCTCGCTTTCGCGGTGAACCTGCCGAACGATTTCGTGAACCTCAGCATGATCGGCTACATCATGATGGGTGCCGGCGTCGTCGTCTTCCTGATCGGTATCGTTCTGCTGGTGCGGCGCCGTCAGACCGACACCGTCACCCGAACCGAAGGAGTCGGGGGAGCGCAGGTCACGCGCTCGACGACGCGCAGTTCCAACGACGACCTCGTCTGAATGCTCTCGGGGTCACCGGCCCCGAGAAGGCGATCATGACCGAACCGACAGCGACAGTGCCCCTCGACGATCCCGTCGAGGGCCTGTTCGACGGGCGATACCGCCTCGGCCGCCTGCTCGGCCAGGGCGGGTACGCGCGCGTGTACGAAGCCGTCGACACGTCGCTCGGCCGCACCGTCGCCCTCAAGGTCATCGACGGCGAAGGGGCGGATCCGTCCGACGCGGCGCGCGTCCGCTCGGAGATCCGCCTGTTGGCATCCCTTTCGCATCCCTCCCTCGTCACGCTGTACGACGCCAGACTCGCCGCCCATCCGGCGTACCTGTCGATGGAGCTCATCGCCGGTCCCACCCTGACCGACCTCATCGCGCGCGGCCCGATGCCGCCCCCCGACATCGCCCGCACGGGTCGAGAGGTCGCCGAGGCTCTCGCGGTCATCCACGCCCGCGGAATCGTGCACCGCGACGTCAAGCCGTCGAACATCCTCATCCGTCCCGCCGCCCACGCCGGGGAGAGTGCGCGCGCGACGCTCGCTGACTTCGGCATCGCGTCGCTCGTCGGCGCCACGCGACTCACGCGGGCCGAGACGGTCGTCGGCACGGCCGCCTACCTCAGCCCCGAACAGGCGCGCGGAATGCCCGCGGCGCCCGCCAGCGACGTGTACGCCCTGGGCCTCGTGCTGCTCGAGGCGCTCACCGGCACGCGACCCTTCGGCGGGCGTACCCCGCACGAGGCGCTCGCGGCACGCCTCGTGACGGCACCGGCCATCCCCGAGCACGTTCCCGCCGCCTGGCGGCAGGTGCTCGAACGCATGACCGCCGTCGACCCCGCTGAGCGTCCGGATGCCGCGGGCCTCATCTCCGCGCTCCGACCCCTGTCGGACGTGCCGGTGCCCGCGTCGACCGACACGGCCGTGCTGCCGGAGGCCGGGGAGTCCCGGACGCGAATCCTCCCGCGTTCGACGGAGACGGGGGACACCCCGACCCGGGTGTGGGAGAAGCCGCCGTCTCGGCGCCCGCGGCGCGCGATCCTCGTGGCATCCCTCGTCGCCGTCGCGCTCGCCGGAGGGGGGATCGCGACGGCGATCGCGCTCGGCGGGGCCGCGCCGAGCGCGTCCTCCGATCTGCCCGCCCTCCCCGCGCCCCTCGATCAGCACATCGACGAGCTGTGGACGGAGGTGGGACCGTGAGTCGCCGCGCCCCCGCCCTCGCGGGGATCGTCCTCGTCGTCGTCGTGGTCCTCACCGGCTGCACCCCTCCGGCGTCGGCCCCGACGGCGTGGCAGGACACCGTCCGGACCGTCGCCTCCCAGGCGTCCACCGGCGACTACCCGTCGGCCCTCGCGACGCTCGACGCGCTCGAGGCGGAGGTCGTCGCCCGTCGCGACGGCGGGGAGATCCCGACGGAGGAGGCGGATGCCGTCCTGGGGCGCATCGCGACCGTCCGAGCCGACCTGTCTGCGCTGGTGCCCACCCCGACACCTACCCCCGCGCCGACCACCGAGTCGACGCCCGAACAGCCCACCGTGACCGACGACGGCACGACCGACGACGACGGCGCGGTCGACCCCGGCGACACCGGTCCGGGCGGCCAGGATCCCGACAAAGACAAGAGCAAAGACAAGGGTCCGGGCAAGGAGAACGGCGGTCCTGGTTCGGGCGGAGGCCCCGGGAAGAAAGACGGCTGAGGCGAGTTCGTACGCTCCGGTCCGAGCGACCCTCGCAGCATGCGAGGATTACCCGGTGCCGCGCCGGGTGACCGCTGAACTCGACCTCGATCTGGGGGCGTCCGTCGACCTCATCTTCCAGATCACCGCCGCCCAGGGCGTCCCCCTGGCGAGCGAGACCCTGACGTTCTCGCAGGGCGATCGCCTCTATACGCCGACCGAGATCGTCGATCAGTCGGGCAGCCGTCTGCACCGTCTCAGCGCGGAGCAGGGTCCTCTCGCGGTGCGCTACGACGCGGTCGTGCAGGGGCTGTCCCAGACCCCCCACACGAGCGATCTCGAGACCATCACCTACCTGCGTCCCAGCCGCTACTGCCAGTCCGATGAGGTGTTCGCCCAGGCGCGTCGGCAGTTCCGCGGTCTCGCGGGCGCCGAACTGCTCGCCGCGGTCTCGAACTTCGTCGCCACGACCGTCACGTACACCCCCGGCCTGAGCCTCGGAACCGACAGCGCCGTGACGACCCTCATGACCGGTCAGGGTGTCTGCCGCGACTACGCTCACGTCGTCATCGCGCTGCTGCGTGCGATGGACATGCCGGCTCGCTATGCCGCGTGCTTCGCGCCCGGACTCGAACCGATGGACTTCCACGCCGTCGCGGAGGCGTACCTCGACGGCGCCTGGTACGTGATCGACGCGACCCGGCTGGCCGATCGACGCTCGCTGGTGCGCATCGCCACAGGACGCGACGCCGCGGACTGCGCGTTCCTCAGCTACCACGGCGGGTACGTCGGCCTCGAGCGCATGCACGTCGATGCGGTCGTCCAGAACGGGATCCCGGATGCCGACACGGCCGGGGCCGACGCTCCGGACGATCACGAAGCCCTCGTGCAGATCGCCTGACACCGGCTCCCCGGCCCCGCGCCGTAGGATTGGAGGGCTATGGATCCCGCTGCCCTCTCCGCCGCCCTGCTCGCTGTCATCGCCCCGCTCGCGGAGGCGCGACGAGAGGGCTCCTCGGTGGGTCTGAGCGCCGCCGACCTGCCCTTGGAGCGGCCGAAGAACCGCGACCACGGCGACTGGGCCTCCAATGCGGCGATGAAGCTCGCCAAGAAGGTCGGTGCGAACCCCCGCGAGTTCGCCGCCGAGATCGCCGCGGGGCTCGCGGCGGTCGACGGTGTCGCGAGCGTCGAGGTCGCCGGGCCCGGCTTCATCAACATCCGCCTCGACGCCGCTGCCGCGGGTGCCCTCGCGCAGACGATCGTCGACCAGGGGGCCGCGTTCGGGACGAACGACTCCCGTGCCGACGAGATCATCAACCTCGAGTTCGTCAGCGCCAATCCGACCGGACCGATCCACCTCGGTGGCACGCGCTGGGCGGCGCTCGGCGACGCCCTCGCGCGCATCCTCGCGTCGCAGGGCGCGAGAGTCACCCGCGAGTACTACTTCAACGACCACGGCGCGCAGATCGACCGCTTCGCGCGCAGCCTCCTCGCGGCCCACCAGGGCGACCCGACCCCCGAAGACGGGTACGGCGGCGCCTACATCGGCGACATCGCGCAGCGCGTCGCCGAGGCGTACGACGGAGACATCGACTCCCTCGACCCCGATGCCAAGCAGGAGGCCTTCCGCGAGCTCGGCGTGAACTTCATGTTCTCCGAGATCAAGCAGTCGCTGCACGAGTTCGGCGTCGACTTCGACGTCTATTTCCACGAGAACGACCTGCACGACTCCGGTGCGGTCGATCGCGCCGTCGCGCGGCTTCGCGAGCTCGGCCACATCTTCGAGGCCGACGGGGCGACCTGGCTGCGCTCGACCGAGTTCGGTGACGACAAAGACCGCGTCATCATCAAGTCCGACGGACAGCCCGCCTACATCTCGGGCGACCTGGCGTACTACCTCGACAAGCGCGAGCGCGGCTTCAACCGCTGCATCATCATGCTCGGAGCCGACCACCACGGGTACGTGCAGCGGCTGATGGCGATGTGCGCGGCCTTCGGCGACGAGCCGAACGTGAACCTCCAGGTGCTCATCGGCCAGATGGTCAACCTCGTCAAAGACGGCCAACCGATGCGCATGTCCAAGCGCGCCGGCACCGTCGTCACCCTCGAGGACCTGGTCGAGATCGTCGGGGTGGACGCCGCGCGGTACGCCCTCACGCGCAGCTCCGCCGACTCGAACCTCGACATCGACCTCGACGTCCTGCAGAAGCGGACGAACGACAACCCGGTGTTCTACGTGCAGTACGCGCACGCCCGCACGCACAACGTCGCGCGCAACGCCGAGGCATCCGGGGTCGACCGGTCGGAGTTCGCCCCCGAGCTGCTCGATCACGAGACCGAGTCCGCGCTGCTGGGTGCCCTGCAGGAGTTCCCGCGAATCGTCGCGCACGCCGCCGACGTGCGCGAGCCGCACCGGGTCGCGCGCTACCTCGAAGAGGTCGCCGGGCTCTACCACCGCTGGTACGACAACTGCCGGGTGATCCCCCTCGGGGACGCTCCCGTCGAGACGGTGCATCGCACGCGCCTGTGGCTGAACGACGCCACCGGCCAGGTGCTGCGCAACGGACTCACCCTGCTCGGCGTGTCCGCTCCGGAGCGGATGTAGCCGATGACGGACGCCACGACCGCGCCCCGTCGGGGGCGTCGGTGGATCGCCGTCCTCATCGTCGTCATCGTGCTCCTGGCGGCGGCGGTCGTCGCCGCGGAGTTCATCGCCCGTTCCGTCGTCACGAGCACCGTCCGCTCGCTCGTGGTCCAGAACATCGGCCTGCCCGACGATCAGGACGTCGACGTCCAGGTGCCGGGGATCCTGCTCCCGCAGCTGATCGCCGGGCGCCTCGACGAGGTGACCGTCTCCTCCGACGACGTCGCCCTCGGGCCGATCACGGGTGACGTGCGCGCCGAGATGCGGGGCGTTCCCGTCGCCGGCGGTGCCGCAGCCGAGAACGGCACCGCGTCGGTGCGTCTCGACGAAGCGCAGGTGCGGGCCCTCCTCGCGCAGATCCCCGACTTCCCCTCCGGGACCGTGACCCTGGCCGCCCCGGACCTGACCTTCACGAACGAGCTGTCGCTGTTCGGCGTCGGCATCCCCGTGGGCGTCTCCGTCGCGCCGGGAGCCGCGGAGGGCGAGTTGACGCTCACCCCGTCGGCGTTCGAGCTCGGCGGCAACCTCATCGACGCCGACGCGCTTCGCGCGCAGTTCGGCGGGGTGGCCGAGGCGCTGCTGGGCACGCGAAGCCTGTGCATCGCCGACCGTCTTCCCACGGCCCTCACCCTCACCGCCGCCACGGTGCAGGAGCAGAACCTCGTCGCGGCCTTCGATATCGACGGGGGCGTCCTCGACGACCCGGCCCTGCAGGCCGACGGCTCCTGCTCCTGAGCGGCGACCGGCGAGGGAACAGCGCGGCATACGCCGTGCCTTAGACTGCAAGGACTGCCCGCCGCGTGACTCTCCGCGCGGGTGGGAGCCGTGATCCGCGGCCATCGCGTCGCCGCAAAACCCGATTGGTTCCTCCGTGTCCGCCTCGCACTCCGCGCTCGTGCCCGAGTGGCTCACCGCCCCGGCCGAAGCGAACGAGCTCGTCGCCCCCGTCTGGCCTTCCTCCGCGCGTCGTCGCGACGACGGTTCCGTCGAGGTCGGCGGAGTGTCGGTGTTCGACCTGCGCAACCGATTCGGCACCCCCCTCTACGTCCTCGACGAGGACGAGGTGCGCGGCCACGCCCGTCGTGCCCGCGCCGCGTTCGACGCCGCGGCCGACCGTCACGGCATCCGGGCGCGCGTCTACTACGCCGGCAAGGCGTTCCTCTCGACCGAGGTCGTGCGCTGGGTGGTCGACGAGGGTCTCGCGGTCGACGTCTGCACGCGCGGCGAGCTCGAGGTCGCCCTGGCCGGCGGCGCCGACCCGGCACGCCTCGGCTTCCATGGCAACAACAAGAGCGCGAGCGAGCTGGAGCGCGCGGTCGAGGTCGGCGTCGGATCGGTCGTGGTCGACAGCCCGATCGAGATCGAGCGTCTGGCCGCGATCGCCGATCGCCGCGGCGCGGTGCAGCCGGTGCTCGTGCGCGTGCGCACCGGGGTGCACGCCGAGACGCACGCCTTCCTCGCCACGGCGCACGAAGACCAGAAGTTCGGGTTCTCGCTCGACGGCGCGGCCGAGGCCGTCGCCCGCATCCGCGAGCTGCCGAGCCTGCGTTTCGTGGGACTGCACGCGCACATCGGCTCGCAGATCTTCGACTCGTCCGGCTTCCGCGAGTCGGCGGCACGTCTGGTCGACCTGCACGCGGACCTGCTCGCGGGGGGAGAGATCCCCCTGCTGAACGTCGGCGGCGGCTTCGGGATCTCGTACACCTCGGTCGACGACCCCCGGCCGATCGAAGAGATCGCCGACGGCATCCTGGATGCCATCGCCGACGAGTGCGCGGTGCGCGGCATCCCGATGCCCGACGTCGCCACCGAGCCCGGGCGCGTCATCGTCGGGCAGGCCGGCGTCACGCTCTACGAGGTCGGGACCGTCAAGACCGTCGCGGCCGCGGAAGACCTCGAGCGCACCTACGTCAGCGTCGACGGCGGCATGAGCGACAACGCCCGTCCCGCGCTGTACGGGGCGGACTTCTCGGCCCGGATCGTCTCGCGCGTCAGCCACGAGCCCCCGGCGCTCGCGCGCGTGGTCGGGCGACACTGCGAGTCCGGCGACATCGTCGTGGATGCCGAGTACCTCCCGGCCGATGTCACGCCGGGCGACCTGCTCGCCGTGCCCGCCACCGGCGCCTACTGCTATTCGCTCGCGAGCAACTACAACTACACCCCGCGCCCGCCGGTGGTCGCGGTCCGCGGCGGCGAGGCCCGCGTGCTCGTCCGCGGCGAGAGCATCGACGACCTGCTCGCGCGCGACGCGGGCATCCCGGCATCCGCCACCGATACACCCCACGGAGACACCGAATGACCGACTACCGCACGCTCCGCGTGGCGCTCCTCGGCGCCGGCGCCGTCGGCTCGCAGGTCGCCGACCTGCTGCTCAAGCACGGCGACGAGCTCGCCGACCGCGCGGGCGCGAAGCTCGAGCTCGCCGGCATCGCCGTGCGCAACCTCGACGCCAAACGCGACGCCGACCTGCCGCGCGAGCTCTTCACGACGGATGCCGAGACCCTCATCGTCGGCAGCGACATCGTCATCGAGCTGATGGGCGGCATCGAGCCCGCCCGCACGCAGGTGCTGCACGCGATCGCGTCGGGCGCCGACGTCGTCACGGCGAACAAGGCGTTGCTGGCCACGCACGGCTCCGAGGTGTTCGAGGCCGCCGACCAGGTCGGGGCCGAGGTGTACTACGAGGCCGCCGCCGCCGGCGCCATCCCCATCATCCGTCCGCTGCGCGACTCGCTCGCGGGCGACCGGGTCGTGCGCATCATGGGCATCGTCAACGGCACGACGAACTACATCCTCGACCGCATGGACACCGAGGGCGCCGACTTCGAGAGCGTCCTCGCTCAGGCGCAGGAGCTCGGCTACGCCGAGGCCGACCCCACGGCAGACGTCGAGGGATACGACGCCGCCCAGAAGGCCGCGATCCTCGCGAGCCTCGCCTTCCACACCACGGTGCCGCTGGATGCCGTGCACCGCGAGGGCATCACCTCGGTCGACGCCGCGATGATCGAGTCTGCTCGGCACGCCGGATACGTCATCAAGCTGCTCGCCGTCTGCGAGCGACTGACGGCCGACGACGGCTCCGAGTCCATCTCGGTGCGCGTCTACCCGGCCCTCGTCGACCGGTCGCACCCCCTCGCCAGCGTCCACGGTGCCAACAACGCCGTCTTCGTGCAGGCCGAGGCCGCGGGCGACCTCATGTTCTACGGCGCGGGGGCCGGCGGCGTGCAGACCGCCTCCGCCGTGCTCGGCGACGTCGTGTCGGCCGCGCGCCGCCACATCGCCGGCGGCGTCGGCGTGGGGGAGTCGACCCGCGCGAACCTCCCGGCCGTGCCGATCGGACACGTCATCACGCGCTACCAGATCACGCTCGAGGTCGACGACAAGCCGGGCGTGCTCGCCACCGTGGCCGGCATCCTGAGCGAGGGGCGCGTGTCGATCGCGACCGTCGAGCAGACCGTCATCGATGCCGACGAGAAGACCCAGACCGGCGGATCCGCCCGCCTGGTCATCGGAACACACAAGGCCCGCGAGCAGGACCTCAGCGAGACCGTCGAGCGTCTCGCCGCGAGCGGCGTCGTCGAGCGCGTGGTCTCCGTGCTGCGCGTGGAAGGGAACTGAACATGGCACACCTCTGGCGCGGAGTCCTCCGCGAATACGCCGACCGTCTGGGCGTCACCGACGCCTCCACCGTCGTCACCCTCGGCGAGGGCGGTACGCCGCTCCTGCCCGCCCCGGCGCTCTCGCGTCGTACCGGCGCCGACGTGTGGGTGAAGTTCGAGGGCATGAACCCCACCGGTTCGTTCAAGGACCGCGGGATGACCGTCGCACTGTCCCGCGCGGTCGAGCACGGCGCCAAGGCCGTCATCTGCGCGTCGACGGGCAACACCTCGGCCTCGGCGGCCGCGTACGCGGCGCACGCCGGCATCACCGCCGCGGTGCTCGTTCCCGAGGGCAAGATCGCCATGGGCAAGCTCAGCCAGGCCGTCGCCCACAACGGCCGCCTCATCCAGATCCGCGGCAACTTCGACGACTGCCTCGAGATCGCCCGCGAGCTTGCCGACCACTACCCGGTGCACCTGGTCAACTCGGTGAACCCCGACCGCATCGAGGGGCAGAAGACCGCCGCCTACGAGGTCGTCGAGGTCCTGGGCGACGCCCCCGACTTCCACTTCATCCCGGTCGGCAACGCGGGCAACTACACGGCGTACTCGCGGGGATACCGCGAGGAGGCCGCTCGCGGCGTCGCCACCACGGTCCCGCGCATGTTCGGGTTCCAGGCCGCCGGGTCCGCGCCGCTCGTCCGAGGCGAGGTCGTGAAGAGCCCCGAGACCATCGCCAGCGCGATCCGCATCGGCAATCCCGCCTCGTGGGACCTCGCCCTCGAGGCGCGCGACGCCACCGACGGCTGGTTCGGCGCGATCGACGACGCCGGCATCCTCGAGGCGCAGAAGATCCTCGCCGGCGAGGTCGGCATCTTCGTCGAGCCTGCCTCCGCGATCAGCGTCGCGGGGCTTCTCGATCGCGCCGAGGCCGGGGTCGTCCCCGCCGGCGCGAAGGTCGTGCTCACGGTGACCGGCCACGGCCTGAAGGATCCGCAGTGGGCCCTGCGCCAGGCAGACGGCACCGACGTCCAGCCCACCGTCGTCGACGCGACCACCTCGGAGGTCGCCTCGGTGCTCGACCTGCAGCCGGTGACCGCGTGACCGCAGGCCCCCGTCGCCGGGTCGCCGTCCGGGTTCCCGCCACGAGCGCGAACCTCGGACCCGGCTTCGACACCCTCGGCCTCGCGCTGAGCGTCTACGACGAGCTGGTCGTCGAGCAGCTCGACGGCGACCGTCTCGAGATCGAGGTCGAGGGTGAGGGTGCCGTCGACGTGCCCCGCGACGCCTCGCACCTCGTCGTGCGCGCGATGGCGCACACGTACGCCTCGGTCGGCCGTGCCCTCCCCGGGCTGCGGCTGGCCGCGCGCAACGTCATCCCGCACGGGCGGGGGATGGGCTCGTCGGGGGCGGCGGTGGTCGCCGGCATCCTGGCCGCGAAGGGCCTGCTCGAGGGAGAGGCCGCCTTCAGCGATGTCGACCTGCTGCGCCTCGCGACCGAGATGGAGGGGCACCCCGACAACGTCGCCCCCGGTCTGTTCGGCGGTCTGACGATCGCGTGGATGGATGCCGAGGGCCCCCAGCACAAGCAGCTCATCGTGCACCGCGGTGTGTCGCCGTTGGTCTTCGTCCCGAGTTTCACCATGTCGACCGCCGTGGCGCGGAGCCTGCAGCCGCTGCAGGTGCCGCGCGAGGACGCGGTGTTCAACGTCTCGCGCTCCGCGCTGCTGATCGCCGCGATGACGCAGAGCCCCGAGCTGCTCCTGGCGGCGACGGAAGACAAGCTGCACCAGAACTACCGGGCGCAGGCGATGCCCGAGACCGACCGCCTCGTTCGCGCCCTGCGCGCCGAGGGATACGCGGCGGTGGTCTCCGGTGCCGGCCCGAGCGTGCTCGTCCTCGCGGACGGCCCGGGGCAGCGACTGGAGGCCGCGGATCTCATGGCATCCGTCGTCGACACCCCGTGGGAGGCGCTCATGCTCGCCGTCGACGTCAAGGGTGGTACAGTGAAAAACGCAGAGGGTTCCGCGTAAGTCGCGAATCTGAGCCTCTGCACCACCTGCGAAATCCGCAACACATCGCGAACCCGGTATCGGCTGCAGTCTCCCGAACCGCTGGTGTCTCTTCGTCTGCGTTCTGCATGGCGAAGCGCGATCTGATCACGTTTCATTTTCTGAGGAGCACTCGTGGAGTCCATCTCCGAGACCCAGCCCGTCGACGCGCCCGAGGGCGCCGAGATCACCACCGACGACCAGCCTTCGGCTGAGGCGCAGGGCACCGGCACCGAGCAGACCGACGCGGTCGCCGAGACCATGGAGGCCGAGGGCGCAGACGCTCCGGCTCCCGAGGGCGCGGCCGACGAGGCGCCGACTGACGAGGCGCCGGCCGACGAGGCGTCCCCCGATGCGGCAGCGGCTGATGCCGCGCAGCCGGAGGCGCTGTTCACCGACGACGCCCTCTCTGCCGAGGCGCCTGTCGCCGAGACCCCCGTCGCCGAGACGCCCGCCGCCGAGGGCGAGCCGGCCGCTGAGAGCGCGCCCGCCGCCGACGCGCCGGCCGAGGAGCCCGCACCGGCCGAGAAGCCGGTGAAGGCCCCGCGCAAGCGCGCGCCCCGCCGCGCGACCACGGCCTCCGCCAAGGAGAAGGCGGCCGCCGAGGCTGCGGCGGCCGAGGCTGCCGCCGCTGACACGGCCACCTCCGAGACGGCCACCTCCGACACGGTCGCCGCCGAAACGACTCCCGCGGACGCACCGGCCGACACGGCCGTCGCCGTCGAGAGCCCCGCGGCGGAAGCCCCCGACGCGACGACCCCGGCGAGCACCGCCGCCGACGTCGCAGAAGACGCCGCCGTCGCCGACCAGACGCCCGCCGTCGACGAGGCCTCGGCCCCGAGCGAGGCCCCGGCGGCCGAGGCGCCGGGCGAGGCAGAGAGCGCCGACGCCGGTGAGGCGTCCGACGCTGCTCCCGCCGAGGAGGCGGCCGACGAGACCCCGGCTCGCGGACGAGGGCGCAACCGCTCGCGCAACCGCAACCGCAACAAGGCCGACGCCGCCGAGAAGACCGAGGCCCCGCAGGCGGCTCCGGAGTCCGGCGACGAGGCGGAGGCGGCCCCGCAGGGCGGTCAGCGCGAGACCGCCCCGCAGAACGGGCAGAACGCCCCGCAGGCCGGCACCAGCAGTCGCAACCGCCAGCGCAACAAGCGCCGCGGCCAGAGCACCACCGGTGACGAGTTCGACTCCGAGATCGGCGAGGACGACGTTCTCGTCCCGATCGCCGGCATCCTCGACGTGCTCGACAACTACGCGTTCGTGCGCACCACCGGCTACCTGCCCGGCCCGAGCGATGTCTACGTCTCGCTCGGCCAGGTCAAGAAGTACAACCTGCGCAAGGGCGACGCCGTCGTGGGGTCGATCAAGCAGCCGCGCGAGAACGAGCAGTCGAGCCGCCAGAAGTACAACGCGCTCGTCAAGGTCGACTCGATCAACGGCCTGTCCGTCGACGACGCCGCCACGCGCGTCGACTTCGGCAAGCTCACGCCCCTCTACCCGCAGGAGCGTCTGCGGTTGGAGACGGCTCCCGAGAAGCTGACCCAGCGCATCATCGACCTCGTCGCCCCGGTCGGCAAGGGCCAGCGCGGCCTCATCGTCGCGCCCCCCAAGGCGGGCAAGACGATCGTGCTGCAGCAGATCGCGAACGCCATCGCGCACAACAACCCCGAGGTCCACCTCATGGTCGTGCTCGTCGACGAGCGGCCCGAAGAGGTCACCGACATGCAGCGCACCGTCAAGGGCGAGGTCATCGCCTCGACCTTCGACCGCCCGGCGGAAGACCACACCACGGTCGCCGAGCTCGCCATCGAGCGCGCGAAGCGTCTCGTCGAGCTGGGTCGCGACGTCGTCGTCCTGCTCGACTCGATCACGCGCCTCGGCCGCGCCTACAACCTGTCGGCGCCCACGTCCGGCCGTGTGCTCACCGGGGGCGTCGACGCGTCGGCCCTGTACCCGCCCAAGCGCTTCTTCGGCGCCGCGCGCAACATCGAGAACGGCGGATCGCTCACGATCCTCGCGACCGCGCTGGTGGAGACCGGATCGAAGATGGACGACGTGATCTTCGAGGAGTTCAAGGGCACCGGCAACAGCGAGCTGCGCCTGAGCCGTCAGCTCGCCGACAAGCGCATCTTCCCGGCCGTCGACGTCAACGCGTCGAGCACGCGGCGCGAAGAGATGCTGCTCTCGCCCGACGAGGTCAAGATCACCTGGAAGCTGCGTCGTGCCCTCGCCGGCCTCGAGCCCCAGCAGGCCCTCGAGGTCGTGCTCGGCAAGCTCAAGGAGACGCAGTCGAACGTCGAGTTCCTCGTGCAGATGCAGAAGTCGATCCCGGCGCCCTCGCGCGGCGGTGACGACAACAGCATCCGCTGATCCGTGTCCGACTCCGGCATCTTCGAGTCCGTCCGCGGGCTGCTCGACGAGCACCGGGAGGTCGAGCGCGAGCTCAACGACCCGGCGGTCCACGCCGACGCCGCGCGCGCGAAGCGGGTCAATCGGCGATACGCCGAGTTGAACCGCATCGTGCACGCCTACGGGGCCTGGACGGCGGCATCCGACGATCTGGATGCCGCGCGCGAGCTCGCCCGCGAGGACGAGACCTTCGCCGCTGAGGTTCCGGCGCTGGAGGAGCGGGTCGCCGAGACGCAGGAGCGTCTGCGGCGCCTGCTCATCCCGCGCGACCCCGACGACGCGCGCGACGTGATCATGGAGATCAAGGGCGGCGAGGGCGGGGCCGAGAGCGCCCTGTTCGCGGCCGACCTGCTGCGCATGTATCTGCAGTACGCGGCATCCATGGGCTGGAAGACCGAGCTCCTCGAGCGCACCGAATCCGATCTGGGCGGATACAAAGACGTCCAGGTCGCGATCAAGGGCTCGTCCAGCGACCCCGCGCAGGGCGTGTGGGCGCACCTGAAGTACGAGGGCGGCGTGCACCGCGTGCAGCGCGTGCCCGCGACCGAGTCGCAGGGGCGTATCCACACCTCCACGACCGGGGTGCTGGTGTTCCCCGAGGTCGACGAGCCCGAAGAGGTCGCGATCGACCCCAACGACCTCAAGATCGACGTCTTCCGTTCGTCGGGCCCCGGCGGGCAGTCCGTGAACACGACCGACTCGGCCGTGCGCATCACCCACGTGCCCACCGGCATCGTCGTGTCGATGCAGAACGAGAAGTCGCAGCTGCAGAACCGCGAGGCCGGCATGCGCGTGCTGCGAGCACGCCTCCTCGCGAAGCAGCAGGAGGAGCGCGACGCCGTGGCCGCCGACGCACGTCGGTCGCAGATCCGCGGCATGGACCGCTCCGAACGCATCCGCACGTACAACTTCCCCGAGAACCGCATCGCGGATCACCGCACCGGGTACAAGGCCTACAACCTCGACCAGGTGATGGACGGCGCCCTGGGCCCGATCATCGAGTCGGCGATCACGGCCGACGAAGAGGCGCGTCTGGCGGCTCTCGCCGGCGAGTAAGCCCGGGTGGCTCGGCCCGCCGTCCGCGGGCCGGAGCCCGGGGAGATGTGCGCGCGGTGGCGTTCTCGCGCGTCGTGGGACGCAAGGCGGCAAGAAAGTCAGGAGTCTCGCACGGCGGGTCGTCCGCGAGAGGCCGCTCAGGCGTCCCAGACGGGCGGGTGGGGGAGAGCTCCGCGCCGGTCTTCGAGCTGCGCGGCGAGCGACAGCAGCGTCGCCTCGCCCCCGGGGCGACCGACGAGCTGCACCGACACCGGGTGGTCCGTGGCATCCCTTGTCACCGGCAGGGTCACCGCGGGCAGCCCCGCGACGTTGACGAAGCTGGAGTACGGCGCGTACTCCACCTGCATCGCGAACGTGCGCTCGGGACTGTGTCCGGCGTACGCGCCCACCGGCTGCGGTGCCTGGGCCAGAGCCGGCGTCAGCACGGCGTCGAACGCGGCGAAGTCGGTGATCGTGCGGCGCTCGAACGCTCTCGCCGAGGCGAGGCCGCCGATCAGATCCAACGCGCTCAGCCGGCGCCCCTCGTGCACGAGCCACGCCGTGAGGGGCTCGACGAGAGACATGTCGTCTTCGCTCAGGGGGATCCGCGCCGCGCTCGCACGCCACAGCACGTGGAAGAGCGACGCGTAGCCGACGGGATGCCAGTCGGCATCCGTCACGTCGTGTCCGGCGTCGCTCAACCAGGCGCCGGCCGTCTCGAAAGCGGTGCGCGCGTCAGGGTCGAGGACGATGTCCTCGTCGTCGTCCCACGGCGACACCGTCGTGACGCCCACCCGGAGCGTGCCGGGCGATCGCCGAGCGGCGTCGACGAAGGGACCGGAACCGGGCGCGGAGGTGGCATACGCGAACGGTGCGAGCCCGACGAGCGCGTCGAGCAACAACGCGGCATCCTCGACGCTGCGGGCGATCGGACCCGTGACCGACAGACCGTCGGGGGAATCGAAGCCGGAGCCGATCGGCAGGCGCCCCCGCGACGGCTTCACACCGACCACGCCGACCGTGGCGGAGGGGATGCGGATCGATCCGCCGCCGTCCGAGCCCACGGCCGCGGGAAGCAGTCCCGCCGCGACCGCGACCGCGGCTCCCCCGCTCGATCCACCCGCTCCGGCGGACAGCCGCCACGGATCGCGTGCCGGCGCGTGGATGAGCGGCTCGGTGAACCCGGTGAGCCCGAACTCCGACGTGCTCGTCTTGCCCACGTTGACCGCACCGGCGGCGTCGAGGGCCGCGGCGAGGGGATCGGATGCCGTGGGCACGAGGTGCGCGCGCGAGCGCGAGCCGTAGCGGGTGGGGACACCGGCGCGGGCGACGAGGTCCTTGTCCGCCAGGGGGACACCCCACAACGAGTGGTTCGCGGGTCGCCCGAGCTTCGCGATACGCCGGAAGGCGGCATCCGGGGTGACCTCGGCGAACGCCCCCAGATCGATGAACCGGGTGATGCGGGCCAGGTAGTGGCTCGCGAGATCGCGAGGATCGAGCGAACCGTCACGGAGGGCCCCCACCTGCGCGACGAGCGACAGATCGTGCGGGCGCGTCATGGTCCGAGCCTACGGCGTCGGGAGGGGCGACAGTCGGAACGTCGGGTGCGCTCGACCCGTCGTCGACCGCGCGCCGGAGGTGCATCCGAGCCGAGCAGTGTCAGCCCGTGCGCATCTGGTCGAGGTCTTCGGCGTCGATCTGGGCGAGCACCTCACGCGGCGTCCGACCGAGGTGGTGGCGGAACGCGCGGTGGAGGTGCGACAGGTCGCTGAAGCCCCACTTCGCGGCGAGGTGGGTCATCGTCGTGCGCCCGCCGTCGGCGCGCAGATCGTCGGCGCACGCGAGCACGCGCAGCCGCATCACCGTCTGACCGAACGTCAGGGGTGCGCTCTCGTACACCTGGTGGAGCTTGCGTACCGAGATGGCGAAGTGCCGCGCGATGGCCGCGGGGGAGGTGTCGACGAACCGGAGGTGCCGCTCGAGATGGTGCTCGATGCTCCGTCGCAGCACCTCGTCGCCCCCCTCCACCGCGGCGAGCCCGGCCGTCGGCGACGCGTGCGAGAGGGCCCGTGTCAGTGACGCGACCGCGATGCCGACGGCATCCGCCTCGCCCGTGCTCATCCGCGGCGCCTGCATCCACGAGGAGCGGACGGTGTCGGCGATGACCGCGCCGAGGCCTCCCGCGGCAGAGAAGGTGCGTGCCGTGGCATTCGCTCGAAGGCCGTCGGGGATCTCGCGTGCCGGAACGCGGAACGAGACGGTGCGCCACGGGTCGAGATAGTCCAGCGAGAACGGACGGGTGACGTCGACGATCGAGAACGTGCCCGGGCCCGACAGCGAGCGCCGACCGTCCTGCGACACCACGCAGCGCCCGTCGAGCATGAGGTTGACGAAGACGACCTCCTGCTCGACGCGACGCACCTCTTCGGCGCCGTGGTGGATCACCTGGGCGCACGTGGCGATCTCGGCGCCGTTCACCGGGCCGAAGGGCCGACTCTCGACCTGGCCGTCGAGACCCGTGCGCGTCCACTCGTCACGGCTGCCGCGCGCCGCGGGACGCAACGGGGTGAAAGCCGCGCACACCACCTCGCGCCAATACGCGTACTGCTCCGATGGGCGCTTCTCGCGCGTGTCCCAGCGTTGCACGGATCCTCCTCGACGGTCTCCGGATGCCGACGGACCCAGCAGAGCAACGTGCTGTTTCCCGCGGCCTCGCCGAACGTGTCCTCCCGGTAACGAACTGCTCACCGCCGTACGCCGTGCACTGTCGTCCTCGCGCGCGTGCACGTGCGTCCAATCCCGGGCGAGAACCGCGCTGCGACGCTACCCAGACCTTCACCCGAACGAACGAGGAGCACACCCGTGGCCATCGACTTCACCCTCTCCGACGAGCAGCTCGGTCTCCGCCTGCAGGCGCGGGAGTTCGCCGAGACCGTTCTGAGCCAGGTCCCCGACGTCATCGCGCCGATCCCCGATCCGCTCGACCGGTTCCGCGCCCTGAAGCCCTTCTACCAGCAGATGGTGGACGCCGGCTTCGTCAAGGGCCTCGTCCCCGTCGAGAACGGCGGGCACCGCTTCAGCAACCTGCAGTTCGCCCTCGCCTGCGAGGAACTCGCGCGGGTCGAGATCAACACGCCGACGGCGATCCTGGGGACCGGACTCGGCACCTTCCCGATCATCACCGGGGGCACCCCGGAGCAGAAAGAACGTTTCCTCGCCCCCTTCGTCGACGGCAGCCCCGCCCTCGCCGCGATCGCCTTCACCGAGGCCGCCGGGGGTGCCAACTTCGATCACCCCGACCCGCAGTACGGCGTGCAGACGTTCGCCGTGCGAGACGGCGACGAGTGGGTCATCAACGGGCGCAAGGCCTACACGACCAACGCGTCGGGGTGGGACGACGAGGGTGCCGACATCATCAGCGTCGTCTGCCGCATCGATGAGACGAAGCCCCCGGCCGAGTCTCTCGCGATCATCGTCGTCGAGAAGGGAACGCCCGGGGTCACGTTCTCGGGCATCATCGACACGATCGGTCACCTCGCGACGAACTCTCCCTACGTGGACTTCGTCGACGTCCGCGTGCCGGTGGAGAACCTCATCGGCGCACCCGGCGACGGCCTGGCCCTGACGAAGGGCGCCTTCTCGTGGACGTGCTCGAGCATCGCCGCCGCCGCGGTCGGCAAGATGCGGCGCGCCTTCGAGATCGCCTACGACTTCGTCTCGACCGAGAAGCGCTCGGGAAGCGTCCCCGTCATCGATCACCAGAACGCCGGATACATGCTCGCCGACATCAAGACCCGCATCGAGGTGGGGCGCTACTTCGCCTGGAAGGCCGCCGACCACTTCGACAAGACGGGCGGTCTGGATCGCGAGCTGTCGAACATGTCGAAGATCTACAACTCCGAGCTGGCCGTGCAGACCGTGTACGACGCCATGCGCCTCGTGGGCGTCGACTCGTACGGCGACCGCGCGCCGCTCGGCGACATCATGCAGGACGTGCTCTGCCTGCCGATCTACGACGGAGGCAACATGGGCGTGCGTCGCCGCCACCTTCACGAGATGCTGCGCACGCCCGGCTACGACCCCCTGGCCGCGGCGGAGAACCGCCTCTCGGTCTGAACAGGCCGCCCCTCTGCGACACCGCGGCGATGGCGGGTCGCAGAGGGGCTTCTCCGTGGGCGGGTGCGCCCGCGTCAGATGGAGTACTCGGGTGCCATGAGGAGGGCGCGGGTGTCCTCGCCGGTTCGGCGGGAGCGCTGCTTCGCCGGAACGCCCACGAGCACGCTGTCCTCGGGGGCATCGCGGGTCACGACGGCATTCGCCCCGATGACGGCGCGAGCGCCGATCGTGATCGGCCCGAGGATCTTCGCCCCCGCTCCGACGGCCACACCATCGCGGAGCGTGGGATGACGCTTGCCCCCCTCGCGCTGACGACCGCCGAGGGTGACCCCGTGGTAGAGCATGACGTCGTCGCCGACCTCGGCCGTCTCCCCGATCACGACGCCCATGCCGTGGTCGATGAAAAAACGCCGGCCGATCGTCGCGCCGGGGTGGATCTCGATGCCCGTCAGCCAGCGGGTGACCTGGGACAGGGCTCGCGCGGGGAAGCGCAGCCCCCGCTGCCACAGGCGATGCGAGACGCGGTGCATCCACACGGCGTGCAATCCGGGGTACAGCAGAGCGATCTCGACGACGCCACGCGCCGCCGGGTCGCGGAGTTTCGCCGCGCCGATGTCTTCGCGGATGCGGGAGAGGGCCCCCACGTCAGTCTTCGCGGAGGTGCTCGTAGAGAGCCGTCGAGAGGTAGCGCTCGCCGTACGAGGGGATGATGACGACGATGTTCTTGCCCGCCGCCTCCGGACGACGCGCGACCTCGAGCGCGGCCCAGATCGCCGCGCCGGAGGACATGCCGACGAGGATGCCGTCCTTCGCCGCGGTCTCCCGGGCCAGACGGATCGCGTCGTCGAACTCGACGTCGATGACCTCGTCGATGATGTCGCGGTCGAGGATCGCGGGCACGAAGTTCGGACCGATGCCCTGGATCTTGTGCGGCCCGGGGTGGCCCTTGGTGAGGATGGGGGAGTCGGCCGGCTCGACCGCGACGATCTTCACGTCGGGGACGCGCTCCTTCAGCACCTGGCCGACACCGGTGATGGTGCCGCCCGTGCCGATGCCGGCGACGAAGTAGTCCACCTTGCCGTCGGTGTCGCGCAGGATCTCCTCGGCGGTCGTCTTGCGGTGGATGGCCGGGTTCGCGTCGTTCTCGAACTGGCGGGCCCAGACGGCGCCCGGCGTCTCGGCGACGATGCGCTTGGCCTCGTCGACGGCGTACGACATGCCCTTGGTGGGGTCGGTGAGCACGAGTTCGGCGCCGAACGCCTTGAGCAGGATCCGGCGCTCCTTCGACATCGAGGCCGGCATCGTGAGGATGACCTTGTACCCGCGCGCTGCACCCACCATGGCCAGGGCGATCCCGGTGTTGCCGCTGGTGGACTCGACGATCGTGCCGCCGGGCTGGAGTTCGCCGGAGGCTTCGGCGGCGTCGACGATCGCGATGCCGAGGCGGTCTTTGACGCTCGAGGCGGGGTTGTAGAACTCGAGCTTCGCCAGGATCTGCGCCTCGGTCCCCTCCGCGACGCGGTTCAGACGCACCAGCGGAGTGTCGCCGAACGCAGAGGTGATGTCGGAGTGGATGCCGGGCATGGCTCGCCTTTCGCCGTCGATCAGATCGCGATCATCCTAGGCGAGTCGCCCGGCGCCGACGCGTGTGTGACGCAAGACGGCTACGCTGGGACCCCGTCATGCGTGAGACCGCACCCTCCCTCGCCCCCACGGCCGCTCCCATCGCCGAGATCGTTCGCGACCTCTCCGCCCGCTTCGCCGCCGCCGGCATCCCCGACCCTCAGGTCGACGCCGAGCTGCTCGTCGGCCATGTGCTGCAGACCTCCCGCGGGGGAGTGCAGGCCGCCTCGATCCGTGGAGACCGCATGCCGCCGGCCGCCGCCGCCGCTCTTCTCCCGCTCGCCGATCGACGCTGCGCGCGCGAGCCACTCCAGCACCTCACGGGTGCCGCTCCGTTCCGTTCGCTCGAGCTCGCGGTCGGGCCCGGCGTCTTCGTGCCCCGCCCCGAGACCGAGATGGTCGCGCAGCTGGCGATCGACGCCCTCGGCGCGGTCGCCTCCCCGGCCCCCATCGCCGTCGACCTGGGAACCGGAAGCGGCGCGATCGCCCTGGCGATGGCGACCGAGGTGCCGCACGCGCGGGTCTTCGCCGCCGAGAACAGCGTCGACGCGTTCGTCTGGACCAGGGAGAACGTCGCTCGCGTCGGCGCGGCGAACGTGACGCTGGCGTTCATCGACCTCGTCGACGCCTTCCCCGAGCTCGATGGCACGGTCTCCGTGGTGGCGTCCAACCCCCCGTACGTCCCCGACGACGCGATCCCGCGCGATCCCGAGGTGCGTCTGTTCGACCCGCCGGCGGCTCTGTACGGCGGCCCGGACGGACTGGATGCCGTGCGACAGCTGTCCCGCGTCGGTCTGCGGCTGGGTCATCCCGGAGCGTCGATCGTCATCGAGCACGGCGAGTGGCAGGGGTCCCCGATCCGCGACCTCCTCACGGCGGACGGGTGGCGCGCCGCCGCCACCCACCGCGACCTCACGGGCCGTGATCGCGCGACCACGGCCGTGCGTCCCTGACACGACGTCGCGCCCGCGCCAGTAGACTGGCGCGCGATATGTCACCCGTCTACGACTGCCGAGACGAGTCGCAGCTGCTGTCTGGAATGCGCCACGCGCGCCAGGCCATCGGCCGCGGCGAACTCATCGTGCTCCCCACCGACACGGTCTACGGAATCGCGGCCGACGCGTTCAACGCGCGCGCGGTCGCCGGCCTGCTCGAGGCGAAGGGTCGGGGCCGTCAGCAGCCTCCCCCCGTGCTCGTGCCGGGCGTCTCGACGCTGCGCGCGCTGGTGGCCGAGATCCCGCCGGCGGTCGACGACCTGGTCCGCGAGTTCTGGCCCGGTGGCCTCACCATCGTCCTCCCCGCGCAGCCCTCGCTGTCGTGGGACCTCGGCGACACCCACGGGACGGTCGCCGTGCGCATGCCGGCGCACCACCTCACGCTCGAGCTGCTCGAAGAGACCGGCCCCCTCGCGGTGTCCAGTGCCAACCGCACCGGCATGGCGGCCGCCGTGGCGATCGACGACGCCCGCGACATGCTCGGCGACAGCGTCGCCGCCTACCTCGACTCGGGCCCCAGCGAGACGGGCATCGCCTCGACCATCGTCGACGCGACCACGCTCGTCGGCGGTGCCGAGCCGCGGGTCCGCGTGCTCCGTGAGGGCGCCGTCTCCCGCGAACGTCTGCGCGAAGTGCTCGGCGACCTCCTCGAACCCGACCCCGATCCCGATGCCCCCGCGCCGGCCGTCGGCGAGGCTCCCGCAGCCGCCGCCCCGGTCGAGTCCGCGGCAGAGGGCACGGCGAGCGGGACGGATGCCGAGACGCCGGGTCCGTGACCCAGTACCTCCTCACCATCCTGTTCACGGCGGCGGTCACGCTCGCGCTGTCGTGGATGGTGTGGAAGATCGCCCTGCGATTCAAGCTGTATCCGGGCATCCGCGACCGCGACGTCCACAAGACGCCGACGCCGCGCCTGGGCGGCGTGGCGATGTTCCTCGGCGTCGTGGCCGCCTTCGCGCTGTCCAGTCGCAACCCGTACTTCTCGATCTTCTGGACCGATCCGGTGCCGGTGCTCTGGCTCCTGGGTGCCGTCCTGCTCATCGTGCTGGTCGGCGTCGCCGACGACCTGTGGGATCTCGACTGGATGATCAAGCTGGGGGCGCAGTTCGTCGCGGCCGGCATCATCGCGTGGTTCGGGCAGCTGCAGATCCTCTCGCTGCCCATCGGGGCGCTGACGGTGGGGTCGAGCTGGGTGAGCTTCCTGCTCACGGTGTTCGCCCTCGTGGTGGTCATGAACGCCGTCAACTTCATCGACGGACTGAACGGGCTCGTCGCGGGTGTCTGCCTCATCGCCAACGGTGTCTTCTTCGCCTACTCCTACCTGCTGGTGCGCGACACCGGGGCGAGCACCTACTTCAACCTCGCCTCGTTCATCGCCGCGGTCCTCGTGGGCGCCTGCCTCGGCTTCCTCCCGATGAACTGGACGCCGGCGAAGCTCTTCATGGGCGACGCGGGCGCGCTGATGCTCGGACTGCTCATGGCGAGTTCGGCGATCGCGATCACCGGCCAGCTCGACCCGGCCGTGCTCGACCCCGAGAAGATCGGTCGGTCCCAGCTTCTCGGCGCGTTCATCCCGATCCTGCTGCCGGTCGTCATCGTGCTGCTGCCGCTGCTCGACTTCGGGTTGGCTGTCATCCGGCGACAGTGGGCGGGACGCTCGCCGTTCTCGCCCGATCGCAAGCACCTCCACCACCGCATGCTCGACATGGGGCACACCGACACCGGTGCCGTCCTCATCTTCTACAGCTGGACCGCCGTCGTGAGCCTGGCGTTCCTGCTGATGTACATCGGCACGCAGCAGAGCTGGCCGGGCGACTACCTGTTCGGCATCCTCTTCGGCATCGTCGGCGTCGTCGCCTGCGCGGTCCTCACCCTCCTGCCCTCCCCGCATCGTCTGCGACGACTGTCGCCCCGGCGCGTGCGCCCCACCCCACCGGAGCCCCACTCATGACCAGCGCCACACCTGCCCGCCGCCCCTCGAGCACCCCGGTCCTGCGCACGGCCCTGGTCTGGGGAGGCATCGTCACCGCGGTCCTGCTCGTCGTCGGGGCGGTCGTCGGTCTCGCCGTCGGGGGAGCGGGCGGGCTCGGCAGCGCGCTGGCGGGAGTGGCCGTCAGCGCCGTCTTCCTCGCGGTGACGGCCACGAGCATCCTCGTCGCCAACCGGTGGTTCGGCGACCCGCTCTACGTGCCGATCTTCTTCGGCATCGTGCTCGGGGGGTGGCTTCTCAAGCTGGTGCTGTTCATCGTGGCCATCGTCGTGCTGCGCGAGCAGGACTGGGTGGACCCGACGATCTTCTACGTTGCGCTCGTGGTGAGCGTCGTGGCCTCCCTCGTTGTGGACGTGGTCGTGCTGCTGCGGATGCGCATCCCCAGCGCGAGCGACGTATCGCTGCCCACTGATCCCGACGAGGGCGACCGCCGGTCCTGAACGTCGCGGTTCGGTGAGGGCATCCGGCCGTACCGTGCCGCCGACGCTCTCGCAAGCCGGATACTCCGGCGCCGAGAGGATCGGCTCCGGGACCACATGTATTCGCTGGGAGTTTGATAGGGTGGGGTAAGTACCCGCCCGCACCAGGGTTATCCCTCCAGGTCTGCATTCTGGGTGCTCTCACCGACCATCGTCGCAACGGTTCATACCGGTGCCCCGAAGCTGGAGCCAGCGCTGACTACTCAAGCTGCGACCCTGATCACGAACCTCGCGTCCGCGGGTGCGGAGTTCCACCCGCCGTCCATCGGCGAGTTCTTCCCCGACGCGGTGCTTTTCGAGGGCACGATCTTCGCGATCACCCGCATCAACCTGATCCAGATGCTGGCGACGGTCGTCCTCGTGACACTCCTCGTGGTCGGCACGCGCCGCATGAAGGTCGTCCCCGGCCGCTTCCAGAGCGTCGTCGAGATGGGTCTCGACTTCGTCCGCGTCAACATCGCCGAGGACATCCTCGGCCGCAAGGACGGCAAGCGCTTCCTGCCGATCCTCACCACCATCTTCTTCATGGTGCTGTTCATGAACATCACGGGTGTCATCCCGTTCCTGAACATCGCCGGTACCAGCGTCATCGCCGTGCCCATGCTGCTCGCGATCGTCGCCTACGTCACCTTCATCTACGCGGGCATCAAGAAGAGCCCCGGCGGGTTCTTCAAGAACGCCCTGCTCCCGTCCGGTGTGCCGTGGCCGCTGTACATCATCATCGTGCCGCTCGAGTTCCTCTCGACCTTCATCATCCGCCCGGTCACGCTGACCCTGCGTCTGCTGATGAACATGGTCGTCGGCCACCTCATGCTGGTCCTCTTCTTCTCGGCGACCCAGTTCTTCGTGGTCGACCTGAGCGGATGGTGGACGGCGCTCGGCGCGGGTTCTCTCGCCTTCGGCTTCGCTTTCACCCTGTTCGAAATCTTCGTCGCCTTCCTCCAGGCGTACGTCTTCGCGATCCTCACCGCGGTCTACATCCAGCTCGCGGTCGCAGAAGAGCACTGAGCGGCCCGGCGCACGCCGAGCCACCCAACCGAAAGGAAAAATCCGTGGACGCAACTACGGTTCTCGCCCAGGTCACCGGTAACGTCGCGACGATCGGCTACGGCCTCGCAGCGATCGGCCCCGCCATCGGCGTGGGCATCGTCGTCGGCAAGACGATCGAGGGCGTCGCCCGTCAGCCCGAGCTCGCGGGTCGTCTGCAGGTGCTGATGTTCATCGGTATCGCCTTCACCGAGGCGCTCGCCTTCATCGGTATCGCGACCGGCTTCATCTTCACCTGATCCGGCCGCTCTCGACTCACTGTAAGGAGACAGGATGCTGAACGCTCTTGTCACTCTCGCCGCGGAACCCGCGGGCGAGGCGGCGCACAACCCGCTGATCCCGGCGTGGTACGACATCATCTGGTCGGGCGTCTGCTTCCTCGTCATCGTCTTCGTGGTGTGGCGCGTCGCTCTGCCGCGCATGGCGAAGCTGCTCGACGAGCGCAGTGCTGCCATCGAGGGCAACATCGCCAAGGCCGACGAGGCCCAGCGCCAGGCCGAGGCCGCTCTCGAGCAGTACACCGCGCAGCTCGCCGAGGCGCGCCGCGAAGCCGGTGAGATCCGCGAGACGGCGAACCAGGACGGCCGCAAGATCGTGGCCGAGGCCAAGGAGACCGCTGCGGCCGAGGCTGCGCGCATCACCGCCGCCGCGCACAACCAGATCGAGGCCGAGCGCCAGACCGCTCTGGTCCAGCTGCGCACCGAGGTCGGCACGCTCGCGGTCGACCTCGCCGGCAACGTGATCGGGGAGACCCTGTCGGACGACGCTCGCGCGAACGCGGTCGTCGACCGCTTCCTCGCCGAGCTCGAGGCATCCGAGAAGGCGGCCAAGTAATGGGCAGCGCGACCACTCAGGCGCGGACCGCGACCGCGGAGGCCCTGGCCTCCACCTCGGGCGTCGACCTTGACGTCGCGCGCGAACTGTTCGCGGCCGTGGCGGCCGTGAGCGGATCAGCGCAGCTGAGCGGCGCGCTGTCCGACTCGTCGGTGCCGGCCGCCGCTCGCGCGGGCCTGGTGTCGGCCGTCTTCGGTCCTTCGTACCGGCCCGCGACGGTCGAGCTGCTCAGCAGCGCGGCTCAGCAGCGCTGGTCAAGCGCCGCGCAGTTCATCGAGGGTCTCGAAGAACTCGCGATCCGTGCGACCTCGGTCGCGGAGTCCGGCGACATCGAGGGCGAGCTCTTCTCCTTCTCGCGGACGGTCGCGGGCAACGGCGAGCTGGAGCTCGCGCTCGGCGGTCGCATGGGCGGCGCCTCGGCGAAGGGCACTCTCGTCTCGACCCTGCTCGACGGTCGCGCGAGCGCCGGCACGGCCCTGATCGTCTCGTCGCTCGTCGAGCACGCGCGCGGTCGCCGCGTCCGTGCGCTGCTGCGGCGCGCCGAGAGCATCGTCGCCGACCAGCGGGCCCGCATCGTCGCCACCGTGTACGCGGCGGCCCCCCTGAGCGCCGAGCAGCAGACCCGTCTGCAGAACGCTCTCAGCGCTCGTTACGGTTCGGCGGTCACGCTGAACACCGTGATCGACCCGACGGTGCTCGGCGGTCTGCGCGTGCAGGTCGCAGACGACGTCATCGACGCGAGCGTGTCCGCACGTCTCGCCGACCTCCGCCAGCGGATCGCAGGCTAAAGACTTTCCGCCCGAACGGGCGTGGATCTGGGGGCCTCGCAGCCCCACGAACGAAGGAAGACAATGGCAGATCTCTCTATCAGCCCCGACGTCATTCGTGACGCGCTGAAGGACTTCGTCACCGCCTACGAGCCCACCGGCGCTGCGGCGACCGAGGTCGGCGCCGTCGTCGACGCGGCCGACGGCATCGCGCACGTCGAGGGCCTCCCGGGCGTCATGGCGAACGAGCTGATCCGCTTCGCGGACGGCACGCTCGGCCTCGCCCAGAACCTCGACGAGAACGAGGTCGGTGTCGTCGTTCTCGGCGAGTTCTCCGGCATCGAAGAGGGCCAGAGCGTCACCCGCACGGGCGAGGTGCTCTCGGTCGGCGTCGGCGACGGCTACCTCGGCCGCGTCGTCGACCCGCTCGGCAACCCGATCGACGGTCTCGGCGAGATCGCGACCGAGGGTCGCCGTGCGCTCGAGCTCCAGGCTCCGGGCGTCATGCAGCGCAAGAGCGTGCACGAGCCCCTCCAGACCGGCATCAAGGCCATCGACGCCATGATCCCCGTCGGTCGCGGCCAGCGCCAGCTGATCATCGGCGACCGCCAGACCGGCAAGACGGCCATCGCGATCGACACGATCATCAACCAGAAGGCCAACTGGGAGTCGGGCGACGTCAACAAGCAGGTGCGCTGCATCTACGTCGCGATCGGCCAGAAGGGCTCGACCATCGCTTCGGTGAAGGGCGCGCTCGAGGACGCCGGGGCGATGGAGTACACCACCATCGTCGCAGCCCCCGCCTCCGACCCTGCCGGCTTCAAGTACCTGGCCCCGTACACCGGCTCCGCCATCGGTCAGCACTGGATGTACGGCGGCAAGCACGTCCTCATCATCTTCGACGACCTGTCGAAGCAGGCCGAGGCCTACCGCGCCGTGTCGCTCCTCCTGCGCCGCCCGCCGGGCCGCGAGGCGTACCCCGGCGACGTCTTCTACCTGCACTCGCGTCTGCTCGAGCGTTGCGCGAAGCTGTCCGACGAGCTCGGCGGCGGTTCCATGACGGGTCTGCCCATCATCGAGACCAAGGCCAACGACGTCTCGGCATACATCCCGACCAACGTGATCTCGATCACCGACGGCCAGATCTTCCTGCAGTCAGACCTCTTCAACGCCAACCAGCGTCCCGCGGTCGACGTGGGTATCTCGGTCTCGCGTGTGGGTGGCGACGCTCAGGTCAAGTCGATCAAGAAGGTCTCCGGAACGCTCAAGCTCGAGCTCGCGCAGTACCGCTCCCTCGAGGCCTTCGCGATGTTCGCGAGCGACCTCGACGCGGCTTCGCGTCGTCAGCTGGCCCGCGGTGCGCGTCTGACCGAGCTGCTCAAGCAGCCCCAGTACTCGCCGTACCCGGTCGAGGAGCAGGTCGTGTCGATCTGGGCGGGCACCAACGGCAAGCTCGACACGGTCGAGGTGTCCGACGTGCTCCGCTTCGAGCGCGAGCTGCTCGACTACCTCCGCCGCAACTCGACCGTGCTTGACACGCTGCGCGAGACCAACGTCCTCGACGACGACACCCTCGCCGAGCTCGACAAGAAGGTCGACGAATTCGCCCTCGAGTTCCAGCCCGGCAAGGACCAGAGCGTCGTCGGCGCCGAGAAGGTCGACGCCGCCGAGGCCGAAGACGTCAACCAGGAGCGGATCGTCAAGGGCCGTCGCTGAGCGCGGCGGTACGAGAACGTAAATCATGGGCGCACAACTCCGGGTCTACAAGCAGAAGATCAGTTCTGCTCAGACGACCAAGAAGATCACCAAGGCGATGGAACTCATCGCGGCTTCGCGCATCCAGAAGGCGATGGCGCGTGTGCGCGCGGCCTCTCCCTTCGCGCGGGCCGTGACGAACGCCGTCTCCGCGGTGGCCACGTACTCGTCCGTCGACCACCCGCTGACCACCGAGCGCGAGACCATCCGCCGTTCGGCCGTCGTCATCTTCACCTCCGACCGCGGCCTGGCCGGCGCGTTCAACTCGCAGATCCTCCGCGAAGGTCTCGAGCTGGCTGAGCTCCTGCGTTCGCAGGGCAAAGAGGTCGTGTTCTACCTCGTCGGACGCAAGGCGGTCGGGTACTTCCAGTTCCGTCGTATGCCGAGCATCGAGCAGTGGGTCGGTGACACCGACACGCCCCAGTTCTCGACGGCGGAGGAGATCTCCGAGGCCGTGCTGAAGGCGTATCGGGCGGGCGGCGACAACGACGGTGTCGACGAGATCCACCTCGTGTACAACCGTTTCGTCAGCATGATGACGCAGTCGCCCGAGTCCGTGCGTCTGCTCCCGCTCGAGGTGATCGAGGCCGACGAGGCCCCGGCGCAGTCCGAGATCTACCCGCTCTACGAGTTCGAGCCGGATGCCGAGACCGTCCTGGACGCGCTCCTGCCGGTCTACGTCCAGAGCCGCATCTTCAACGCCCTCCTGCAGTCGTCGGCGGCGAAGCACGCCGCGACGCAGAAGGCGATGAAGTCGGCCAGCGACAACGCCGACAAGCTCATCACCGACTACACCCGCCTGCGCAACAACGCGCGCCAGGCGGAGATCACGCAGCAGATCGCCGAGATCGTCGGCGGCGCCGATGCCCTGGCATCCGGCAAGTAAGTTCCCAAGGAGAGAAGAAGCCATGAGCCTCACCGCCGAGAAGACCGACGCGGCCGTCGTCGGACGCGTCGCGCGCGTCACCGGCCCGGTCGTCGACATCGAGTTCCCCCATGATGCGATCCCCGAGATCTACAACGCGCTGAAGACCACGATCACCATCGGTGACTCGTCGACCGAGATCACCCTCGAGGTCGCGCAGCACCTCGGTGACGACCTGGTCCGCGCCATCGCCCTCAAGCCGACCGACGGCATCGTCCGCGGCCAGGAGGTGCGCGACACCGGCGGCCCCATCTCGGTGCCCGTCGGCGACGTCACCAAGGGCAAGGTCTTCGACGTCACCGGTGAGGTGCTCAACGCCGCTCCCGGCGAGACCATCGAGGTCACCGAGCGCTGGGGCATCCACCGCAAGGCGCCCAGCTTCGACCAGCTCGAGTCCAAGACCGAGATGTTCGAGACCGGCATCAAGTCGATCGACCTCCTGACCCCCTATGTGCAGGGTGGAAAGATCGGCCTCTTCGGTGGTGCCGGCGTCGGCAAGACCGTCCTCATCCAGGAGATGATCCAGCGCGTCGCGCAGGACCACGGCGGTGTGTCGGTGTTCGCCGGTGTCGGCGAGCGTACCCGTGAGGGCAACGACCTCATCGGCGAGATGGAAGAGGCGGGCGTCTTCGACAAGACCGCGCTCGTGTTCGGCCAGATGGACGAGCCGCCGGGGACGCGTCTGCGCGTGGCGCTCTCGGCCCTGACGATGGCGGAGTACTTCCGCGATGTGCAGAAGCAGGACGTGCTGTTGTTCATCGACAACATCTTCCGCTTCACGCAGGCCGGTTCCGAGGTCTCGACGCTGCTCGGCCGCATGCCCTCCGCCGTGGGTTACCAGCCGAACCTCGCCGACGAGATGGGTGTGCTCCAGGAGCGCATCACCTCGACGCGCGGTCACTCGATCACCTCGCTCCAGGCGATCTACGTCCCCGCCGACGACTACACCGACCCGGCTCCGGCGACGACGTTCGCCCACCTCGACGCGACCACCGAGCTCTCGCGTGAGATCGCGTCGAAGGGTCTGTACCCGGCCATCGACCCGCTCACGTCGACGAGCCGCATCCTCGACCCGCGCTACATCGGTGCCGACCACTACCGCGTGGCGACGGCCGTGAAGCAGATCCTGCAGAAGAACAAGGAACTGCAGGAGATCATCGCGATCCTCGGTGTCGACGAGCTCTCCGAAGAAGACAAGATCGTCGTGTCGCGCGCACGCCGCATCCAGCAGTTCCTCTCGCAGAACACCTACATGGCGAAGAAGTTCACCGGCGTCGAGGGCTCCACGGTCCCGATCAAGGAGACCATCGAGTCGTTCGACGCGATCGTCAAGGGTGACTTCGACCACGTGGCCGAGCAGGCCTTCTTCAACGTCGGTGGCATCTCCGACGTCGAGGCCAAGTGGGCGCAGATCCAGAAGGAGAACGGCTGAGATGGCGCTTCGCGTGAGCCTGGTCTCGGCGGACGCCGAGGTGTGGACGGGTGAGGCATCGCTCGTCGTCGCCAAGACGGTCGAGGGCGAGATCGGTTTCATGCAGGGCCACGAGCCGGTGCTGGCCATCCTCGCCCAGGGTGAGGTGCGCATCACTCGCGCCGACGGCACGAAGGTCCTCGCGAACGCGCAGGACGGGTTCCTGTCGATGGCGAACGACGAGCTCACGATCGTGGCCGGAAACGCCGCGCTCGTCTCCTGACGTCCGATCATCCCGACGCGCGTCGCCCGGTTCGCCGGGCGGCGCGCGTCGGTCATTTCCCGAAGAGTTCTCCCATGCTGGTCCTCCTTCCCCCCTCCGAGACGAAGCGTTCCGGGGGTGACGGCGCACCCCTCGATTCCGCCACGATGGCCTTCGCATCTCTCGCACCGCAGCGCGAGACGGTCATCGATGCGCTCATCGCGTTGAGCGCCGATGCGGACACCGCCGCCCGTGTTCTCAAACTCAGCGCGAAGAGACGACACGAGATCGACGACAACGCCGCGCTCCGCGTCGGCCCGACCCTGCCGGCGATCGATCGCTATACGGGCGTGCTCTTCGATGCGCTCGATGCGGGCAGCCTCGACGGCGCGGCGCGGGCCTGGCTGGGAATACACGTGGCCATCCATTCCGCGCCGTTCGGTCCCATCGGCGCACTGGACGGGATCCCGGCCTACCGGCTCGCGGCGTCGAGCTCGGTGCCCGGTCTGCCGGCCCTGCGTCGGCTGTGGAGCGACGCGGTGACCACTGCCCTGGCCGGTGCCGTCCCCGCGTTCGTCCTCGACCTGCGGTCCGAGGCGTACGCCGCGCTCGGCCCGGTGCCGACGGGGCTCGACAGCGCGTACGTCAGAGTCGTCACGGGCGGGGGAGAGGCTCCCGTGCGCGCCCTCAACCACTTCAACAAACGGACGAAGGGGGAGCTGGTGCGCGCGCTGGCGATGACGCGCCCCGAGATCGGGTCCCGGGACGACTTCTTGGCGTGGGCGCGGGCGACGGGGTGGACCGCGACGGAGGCGGAGTCGGGAGAGATCGCGCTGTTCTCCTAGCATGAGGGCGTGGGGGATATCAGCGAACATTCAGGTTCGCTACCATGTGACCCGCGGGAGACTCCCGCTGGCGCTGCGTTTTGCGCTCTGCACCCGTCCGAAAGGATCGACGTGAACATCCTTCACCTCGCGTACAGCGACCCCTACGGGGCGTCGGATGCCGCGGCCGCGGCGTTCCTCGCCGTCATCTACGGTTTCGGTGCCGTCTTCGGCCTCATCGGCTACGTCATCGCCGCGTTCCTCCTGATGAAGGTCTTCGAGAAGGCCGGCGTCGAGGGCAAGTGGCGCGCGTGGGTGCCTTTCTACAACTACCTCGTCTACGCCAAGCTCGGCGACGTCTCGCCGTGGGTGGTCCTCGGTGTGGTCGTTGCCGCGTTCATCCCGATCCTGAACATCTTCGCGGGCCTCGCCTTCGCGATCGTCATGGTCATGGCGTCGGTGCGGGTGAACGCGAAGTTCGGCAAGGAATGGCCCATCCTTCTGCTCTTCATCCTGGGCCCCCTCGGTGTGCTGATCTACCTCGGCATCCTGGCCTTCGGCAGCGCGCGCTGGAACCCCGCCGCCGCGTCGCCGTCGCCGTGGGGCTCGTCGTTCCTCGCCGACAAGACGGTCTGGAACGGCATCCCGGTCCAGCCCGCGCAGCAGGTGACGGGCACGACCATCGGGGGATACGCGGCCCCGCCCCAGGGCTACGGCGCACCGCAGTCGCCGAGCTACCCCCCGGCGGGCTCGACCCCGCCGCCGCCGGCTCCTCCGGCCACCGGGACGACCCCGCCGCCGCCGGCTCCGCCCGCCGGTCCCCAGGTCTGATCACTCGACGGGCTCTCCACCTCGGTGGGGAGCCCGTCGCCGTCTGCGGGGTTAGCGTGGGAGGATGACGACCTCCTCCCTTCCCCCACGACCGGTCGGACGCTCGGGTCTCCGGGTGTCCGCCGTCGGACTCGGCTGCAACAACTTCGGACGCGCGGGGACGGCCACGGAGACCCTCGCGGGCACGCGGGCCGTTCTCGACGCCGCGCTGGAGTCCGGCGTGACGTTCCTCGACACGGCGGACGTCTACGGGCGGGAGTTCGGCCTGTCGGAGACGTTGATGGGCGAGGCGCTGCAGGGGCGTCGCGACGAGGTGGTCCTCGCGACCAAGTTCGGGCACGCGGATCTGGCTCCCGGCGTTGTCGGCGGGGCCAAAGCCTCGCGCACATCGATCCGCAGGTCGGTCGAGGGGTCGCTTCGGCGTCTGCGGACCGACTGGATCGATCTGTACCAGTTGCACACCCCCGATCCCTCGACTCCGATCGAAGAGACACTCGACGCGCTCTCCGATCTGGTCCGCGAGGGCAAGGTCCGCTACATCGGGCATTCCAACTTCTCGGGCTGGCAGATCGCCGAGGCCGCGCACGCGGCAGGGAGCGTGCGGTTCGTGTCGTCGCAGAACCAGTACAGCCTCCTGGCCCGTGCGGCTGAGCGAGAGGTGCTCCCGGCGGTCGAACGCTTCGGCCTGGGACTCCTTCCGTTCTTCCCGCTGCACAACGGTCTCCTCACGGGCAAGTTCACCCGTGACGGCGGGCCGGAGGGCAGCCGCATCATGCGTCAGCGTCCGCACCTGTGGCGCGACGCACCGTGGGACGCGCTCGAGCGGTACCGGGCGTTCTGCGACGAGCGCGGTATCACGATGCTCCAGGCGACATTCGCGTGGTTCCTCTTCAACCCGCTCGTCTCGAGCGTCATCGCGGGAGCGACGAGTCCCGAGCAGGTGCACGCCAACGCCGCGGCGGCGACGGCTTGGACGCCCGGTCCGGACGACATCGCGGAGATCGACGGCATCCTGAGTCTGCCGCCGGACCCCGCGGCGGGGTGACCACGGTGCGTGTCCACACCGCGCGCGGCGCTGCCCGAGCGCGAGCGGGGGCGTCCACTAGGATGGCAGGGCCGCGCGCTCCCGCCGGCACAGCTGTCGGCCAACCGGAGGATCTGTCGTGCCCGAGGTGACCACGCACACGCGTACCGTTCCGTTGTCCGGTGCTGCGCTCGATCTCTCGTGGGCGGCGAGTACCGATACCGGCAAGCGCCGCGAGGTGAATCAAGACGCCGTGCTCGCCGACTACCCGCTGTTCGTCGTCGCCGACGGCATGGGCGGGCACCTCGGGGGAGAGATCGCCAGCGCGAGCACGGTCGAGCGTCTGCGCGCCGTCGTCAGCGGGGGCACCGTCTCGCCCCGCCACATCGAGAAAGCTCTCTCCCGTGCGGTGAAAGACATCACCTCGCATCCCGAGACGACCGACGAGGGCACGGGCACGACCTTGACCGGCTTGTACCTGGAGGCCGGGACCGAAGAGCCGCACTGGGTGACACTGAACATCGGCGACTCGCGCGTCTACCTGCTGCGCGACGACGAGATCGTGCAGGTGACCACCGACCACTCGGTGGTCCAAGAGCTCATCGCCGCGGGTCGGCTGAGTCCCGAAGAGGCGGAGAACCACCCCTACGGCAATGTGATCACGCGGGCCGTCGGGCCCAGTGACAGCGTCAAGCCCGACTACCTCCGGCTCGACGTCCTGGACGGTGATCGGTTCGTGGTGTGCTCCGACGGCCTGACGAAGGAGCTCACCGACTTCGGCATCAAGCATTTCCTCGAGGCCAACGCCGACCCCGCCGCCGCGGTCGAGGCGATGATGGCGGCCGCGCTCGAAAACGGCGGACGCGACAACATCACGATCATCGTGCTCGACGTCCGCCGCCACGCTTCCTGAGAATTCGCTCTTGACCGCGGCGACCCGCGGATTCTACGTTCGGCATATGACCTCCGCTCCCGAACGGACGTCGGGCAAGGGACTGGCCACCGGGACCCTCGGACTCTGGGGCTCGACGGTCATCGGCCTGGCATCCACCGCTCCCGTCTACTCCCTCGTCGCGACCCTGGGCTTCGTCGTGCTCGCCGTGGGTGCGCAGGCGCCCATCGCCTTCGTCGTGGCGTTCATCCCGATGCTCTTCATCGCGTTCGCCTATCGCGAGCTGAACAACGAGGTACCCGACTGCGGGACAACCTTCACGTGGGGCACGAAGGCCTTCGGGCCGTGGGTCGGCTGGATGGGCGGGTGGGGGGTGGCCGTCGCCGGAATGGTGGTTCTGGCCAACCTCTCCCAGATCGCGGGCATCTACCTCTGGTCGCTCGTCGGCGACGGGTCCCTCGCGGAGAACGTGCCCCTCGTGACCGCCACGGGTGTCGCCTTCATCGCCGCGATGACCTACGTCAGCTACCGGGGCGTCGAGATCGGCGAACGCATTCAGAACATCCTGCTGGCGGTCCAGTACGTGGTGCTCGCACTCTTCGTCGTCGTCGCTCTCTGGAAGTTCTTCGACGGGACGGCGCCGAATCCGACTCCGTTCGACCTCGGCTGGTTCAACCCCCTCGGCTTCACCGACTGGAGCGGTTTCACCGAAGCCGTCCTGCTGGCGCTCTTCATCTACTGGGGATGGGACACCTGCCTCGCCCTGAACGAGGAGACGAAGGACCCCAAGCGCATCCCCGGCCGTGCGGCGCTGCTCACGACAGTGATCCTGCTGGGCACCTACGTCAGCGTGACCGTCGCGGCGATGATGTACGCCGGCGTCGGCGAGGACGGCGCGGGGCTGGCCAATCCGGAGAACGCCGACGACGTTTTCCTCGCCCTGAAGGACGGCCTGTTCGGTCCCTTCGCGTGGATCCTCATCGTGGCCGTGCTCATCTCTGCCGTGTCGTCGACGCAGACGACCATCTTGCCGACCGCGCGCGGCACTCTCGCGATGGCGGCGTACAAGGCTCTGCCCGAGCGTTTCCAGTCTGTGCACCCGCGCTTCAAGACGCCGTCGTTCTCGACCCTCGTCATGGGCATCGTGGCCAGCGTCTACTACGTCGGCATGACGCTCATCAGCGACAACATCCTGCAGGACTCGATCCTCTCGCTGGGGCTCGCGATCGCGTTCTACTACGCCCTCACCGGCTACGCGTGCGTCTGGTACTACCGCCGCGACCTGTTCTCGTCGGGGAAGAACCTGCTCTACCGCGGCATCCTGCCCCTGCTGGGCGCGCTCATGTTGACTTACGCGTTCATCCAGTCCGCGATCGACATGTGGGATCCCGAGTACGGCAACACGGTGCTCCTCGGAATCGGTGGAACGTTCGTCGTCGGGATCGGCGCGCTGGCGATCGGTGTGGTCCTGATGGTGATCTGGTACCTCGTAGCGGCCTCCCAGCCGTTCTTCCGCGGCGAGAGCCTGAACCGGGACACCGAGGTGCTCGTCCCCGATGAGCCGATCGCCTACCCGCGCTCGGTCGACGGGGGCATTTGAGAGCGAGCGGTCCGACCGGGCCCGGCGAGCGCGTCGACCCCGAGGAACGGCGCGGCGCGGCGCGGTGCCGCCGCCCGATCAGACGGCGCTGCGAATGACGCCGACCTCGCGGCCGCCGCCCGAGATGGTCAGCGGCAGCAGAGCGAGGGTGTCGGCGACGGCGTCGGGGGTGAGGGCGCCCGCACGCTCGAGAAGGCGCAGCGCCACGGCGTGGCCCGCCCGGTTGGACCCGTCCAGCATCTTCAGTGCGACCGTCGTGCCGTCGGGCGCGGTCATGACCTGCACGCCCTCGGCACCCATCTTCGAGAACACGCCGAGCCGCTCGATGATGACCGTGTCGGGGCGACCCGGACCGTCGATGGTCCACGGGTGCTGCTTCACCGCGCGCACGAGCGTGCCGGCGCTGCGGTGCAGCGCGAACGGTGAGCGCTCCGACGACGTCGCGATGCGCTGGATGGCGCGAGCGAGACCGAGGAGGCTCATCGCGTAGACCGGTGCGCCGCAGCCGTCGATCGCGGTCGTGGTCATCCGCTCGCCCACGAGGCGTTCGAGAACCTCCCGGATGTGCACCTGGAGCGGGTGCTGCGGGTCGAGGTAGTCGGCGGTCGGCCAACCGTTCGCGACACAGGTCAGCAGCATCGCGGCGTGCTTGCCCGAGCAGTTCATCCGCAGCGGCGACGGGGAGCCGTGGTCGCGCACGAGCTCGTCGCGTGCCGCGGCGTCGCTGGGCCAGGCGGCGGGGCAGCCCAGGTCGTCCTCGGTCAGACCGGCCGACTGCAGGATGCCGCGCGCGACCTCGACGTGCCGCTCGGTGCCGCAGTGGCTCGCCATCGAGATCGCCAGCCGCTCATCGGCGAGGTCGGCACCGGCGGAGAGGCACGCGAGCGCCTGCAGCGGCTTCATGCTCGAGCGGGGGAGGAACGGAGCGGACGCCTCGCCGAGCGTGAGCTTCTCGGAGCCATCGGGAGCGAGCACGACGGCCACGCCGAAGTGGCGCGATTCGACGAAGCCGCTGCGTTCGACGACGGCGAGTTCGACGGAGGCGGGGGGCGTAGCGGGCATCCCTCGATCTTATCCGGCGGCTCGCTTCGCCGAGGGTGTCGAGGCGCCTCGGCGGTGACGCCGACGACCCCGCACGTCAGCGAAGGGCGGCAGACTGGGAGCATGAACGGAGAGCACCACTACCGCCTGCGCTCGACCTGGACCGGCGACCGGGGGAGCGGCACCAGCGGCTACCGCGACTACGACCGCGCCGTGACCCTGGAGGTCGAGGGCAAGCCCGCCATCGCGGCATCCGCCGACAAGCCGTTCCGGGGCGATCCCACGAAGTGGAACCCCGAGGAGTTGCTTCTCGCCGCCCTGAGCGAGTGCCACCTGCTGTCGTACCTGCACGCGTGCGTGACGACCGGCGTGGTCGTCACGGCCTACGAAGACGACGCGGAGGGGACGATGCAGGAGGACGGCAACAGCGGTGGGGCGTTCACCGAGGTCGTCCTCCGCCCGCGGGTGCGTGTGGCCGAGGAGTCGATGGTCGAGGCCGCCCGGGCGGCCCACAGGCAGGCGCGCGAGTGGTGCTTCATCGCCAACTCGGTGAACTTCCCCGTGCGTCATGAGCCGGAGATCACGGTCGGCTGACTCGCCGCCCGGCGGTGCCGCGAGGCACGGCGTCGTACAGTGAGCGCATGCAGCTCGAACCGGCTCTGCGCCGCCTCGATCGGATCGCGGGCGGCCGCCAGGCCGATCACCGCGTCACCGTCCCCGACGACCCGCGGGTGGGTCGCGCCTTCCGGGCGATCACCCTCCTGCTCGCGATCGGTTTCGTCCTGGGCATCGCCACCGTCGTCGTGGCCCTGGTGATGACGCTGAACGGCGACGACGTCGGGCTCGCCGTGTGGATGCGCTGCCTCGTGGTGGTGGCGATCACCACGACACTGTTCTCTTTCCTGTGGCGCGCTCGCGCCGGGTGGTACTGGGCCTTCCGTCGCCTTCAGCTGTTCAGCCGCATCTTCCCCGTCGTGGCGCTCGTGCTCGCCGCGATCCCGGGCCTCTACCCCTTCTGGGTGGTGACCGAGCAGATCCTCTTCGCGATCCTGCTCATCGGCGTGTCCGATTATCTGCAGTCCGACGTCGTGCGCGCCGCGTATCCGAAGCCCTCTCGCTGAGCGGACGGATGCCGGGCGCCCGGCACCCGTCACCGCATACGAATGCGACCCCGCCGGCGGCAGCCGACGGGGTCGCATTCGTGGTGCGCGCGGTCAGCGCACGTCGTCGTCGACCCAGTCCATGGACTTGGTGACGGCCTTCTTCCACAGGCGCAGCTCGCGGTCGCGCTCGGCGGAATCCATGTCGGGCTCCCAGCGCTTGTCCTCCTGCCAGTTGGCGCGGAGGTCGTCGAGGTTGTCCCAGAAGCCGACGGCCAGGCCGGCAGCGTACGCGGCGCCCAGCGCGGTGGTCTCGGCGACGACGGGGCGCACCACCGGCACGCCCAGGATGTCGGCCTGGAACTGCATGAGCTCGTCGTTGGCGGTCATGCCGCCGTCGACTTTGAGCTCGGTCAGGTCGACACCCGAGTCGGCGTTGACGGCCTCGAGCACCTCGCGGGTCTGGAACGCGGTCGCCTCGAGTGCGGCGCGGGCGATGTGCCCCTTGTTGACGAAGCGGGTCATACCGACGATCGCGCCGCGGGCGTCGGGGCGCCAGTACGGCGCGAACAGACCCGAGAACGCGGGCACGAAGTACACGCCGCCGTTGTCGTCCACGGTGCGGGCCAGCGCCTCGACCTCCGGGGCCGAGGAGATGATGCCGAGCTGGTCGCGCAGCCACTGGATCAGCGAACCGGTCACCGCGATCGAACCCTCGAGAGCGTAACGCGCGGGCTGGTCGCCGAGCTTGTAACCGAGGGTCGTGAGCAGCCCGTTCTTCGAGTGGACGATCTCCTCGCCCGTCTGGAAGATGAGGAAGTTGCCCGTGCCGTAGGTGTTCTTGCTCTCGCCCGGATCGAAGGCGGCCTGGCCGAACGTCGCCGCCTGCTGGTCGCCGAGGATGCCCGCGACAGGGGTCTCGCGCAGCAGCGACGACGACTCGACGGTGCCGTAGACCTCGGAGGAGGAGCGGATCTCGGGGAGCATCGACCGCGGCACGCCGAAGTCGGCGAGGATGTCGTCGCGCCACTCGAGGGTCTCGAGGTCCATGAAGAGCGTGCGGCTGGCGTTGGTGACGTCGGTCGCGTGCACGCCCCCGTCGATACCGCCCGTGAGGTTCCACAGCACCCAGGTGTCGGTGGTGCCGAAGATCAGGTCGCCGGCCTCGGCCTTCTCGCGCGCTCCCTCGACGTTCTCGAGGATCCACACGATCTTCGTTCCGGAGAAGTACGTCGCCAGGGGCAGGCCGACGATGCTCTTGTAGCGCTCGGTGTCGCCGTCGGCGAGGCGATCGACGATCGCCTGCGTGCGCGTGTCCTGCCAGACGATCGCGTTGTAGACGGGCTTGCCGGTGTTCTTGTCCCAGACCACCGCGGTCTCGCGCTGGTTGGTGATGCCGACCGCGGCGATGTCGTGGCGGGTGATGTCGGCGCGGCTGAGGGCGAGGCCGATCACCTCCTGGGTGTTGCGCCAGATCTCGAGCGGGTCGTGCTCGACCCACCCGGCGCGCGGGAAGATCTGCTCGTGCTCCTTCTGTCCGACGGCGACGACGCCACCGGACTTGTCGAAGATCATCGCGCGGGTCGAGGTCGTGCCCTGGTCGATGGCGAGGACGTAGTCGGCCATGGAGGGACTCCTTTGTCTTGTGAGGGAATGAGGAAGAGGTGAAGCGGGAGGCGGGGGCGGCGCGCCGAGGAGCGACGCCCCCGCGGAAGCATTACTTACCGAGGCCGAGGAGGACCGGGGCCAGCAGACCCGCGATCAGACCACCGACGAGCGGACCGGCCACCGGCACCCAGGCGTAGGACCAGTCGCTGGACCCCTTGCCCTTGATGGGGAGGAGGGCGTGGGCGATGCGCGGACCGAGGTCACGAGCGGGGTTGATCGCGTACCCGGTGGGACCACCGAGCGAGGCGCCGATACCGACCACGAGCAGGGCGACGGGGACGGCCGCGAGGCCACCGATACCGCCGGGGACGCCGATGTCGGCCACGCCGTAGTCGCCGAGCCCGAAGATGACGAAGACGAGGACGAAGGTCGCGATGACCTCGGTGAGGAAGTTGAAGCCGTAGGAACGGATCGCGGGTCCGGTCGAGAAGACCCCGAGTTTGGCCGCGGGGTCGGGCTCGTCGTCGAAGTGCTGCTTGTAGGACGCCCACGTGAGGACGGCGCCGATGATCGCACCGATCATCTGGGCGGCGATGGCGACGAGGAACGGGACGAACGAGATCTTGCCCGCCACCAGCAGGCCGATCGAGACGGCGGGGTTCAGCTGGGCTCCGGAGTACGCGGAGACGATGACACCGGCGAAGACAGCCAGGCCCCAGCCCCAGTTGACCATCAGGGTGCCACCCGCGTTGCCCTTGGTCTTGGCCAGGGCCACGTTGGCGACCACGCCGCAGCCCAGCAGGATGAGCATCGCGGTGCCGACCACCTCCGAGAGGAAGTACAGCCCCAGATTGACTTCTTGCATGTCGTCATCGACCTTTCTGTTGTCGCCCGGCCATCTTCGGCCTGGACGTCTGTATGCGGCTCAGTGATCTGAACCTATGACCGCCGCGCGGGCGCGCAACAGGTGACGCGCCCGCACGTTCTCTCAGATTCGAGCGACCCCGGCCTCGGCCAGGTCGACCCGGTGAGCGGTCAGCAGGATCTCGCGGGTGCGAGCCACTTCCTCCTCGACACGGTCGCCGTCCCAGCCGAGGGGACCGGCGACGGCCTCGGCGACGTCCTGGAGCGTGCGCTCGGTCATGCCGCCGACGAAGGCCAGGTGTGTCCGGCGCAGGAGAACGTCGATCAGGTGGACGACCTGCTCGTTGCGCGCGATCCACTCGAGCTCTTCCACGTAGTAGCCCGGGGCGTGTGCGACCGGCGTGGGCTCGGCGGGCAGTGCCTCCAGCAGCAGGTCGGCGCGCGTGCCGTAGCGGGTGAGCATGGCATCCACGAGCTCGCGCGAGTGGGCATTCGTGCGAGCGGCAACCCAGCGGCGGCGGGCTTCGGGGGTCGTGGGGAAGCCCGCGCCGCCGCCGATGGGCAGACCCTGCGTGCTCACGCGGTGCGGGCGGCGGAGCTTCTGCAGCGTCTTCATGCTGAGGTGCTCGGCGAGGGCCCGGAACGTGGTCCACTTGCCGCCGACGAGGCTCATCGCGGGCACGCCCGCGATCTCGTCCTCGACGATGCGGTAGTCGCGGGACACGAAGCCCGGGGCGGTGTCGTCGTGGCGGGGCAGGGGACGGATGCCGGAGAACGTGTAGACGATCTGCGAGCGGTCGACGCCGATGGTGGGGAACACGTGTCCGATGAGGTCGAAGAAGTACTCGATCTCGTCGTCGGTGCACACGACCGGCTTCGCGGGGTCGGCATCGATGTCGGTGGTGCCGACGAGCACCCGGTCCTTGAGCGGGTAGATCAGCACGATGCGGCCGTCGGAATGCTCGAAGAAGATCTCACGGCCACCGGTCGCGGCGAGCAGCTCGGGGTTGTCCAGGACGATGTGCGAGCCCTTGGTGCCGCCCATGAACTGGGTCTTGAGGCCCATCGCGGCGTTGGCGAGGTCGGTCCACGGGCCGGCCGTGTTCAGGATGACCTTGGCCTTGACCGAGAACTCCTCGCCGGAGACCTCGTCGCGGACGCGGACGCCGTTCGCGTCCGCCCCGACGGCGGAGACGTAGTTGACGGCCTGCGTGCGACCCGCCCCGGCCACGATGCCGTCGTGGAGCACATCGAGGGCGATGCGCTCGGGGTCGTGCATCGACGCGTCGAAGTAGGTCGCGGTGTACGCGAGGTCGGGGTTGAGCTTCGGGAGCTCCGCAAGGGACTTCTTCTTGCCGAGGAACTTGTGGCGCGGAACCGAGCCGCCGTCGCGCGAGAAGGTGTCGTACATGATGAGGCCGACCTTGATCAGCAGCGCGCCGCGCTCGTTGGGCTTGCCGCGACCGTGGGTGACCAGCAGGCGGAACGGCGCCGAGAGGATGCCCGAGAACGTCTTGTAGATCGGGATCGTCGTCTCCAGCGGCTTGACGAAGTGCGGGGCGGTCTTCAGCAGGTCGTTGCGCTCGGTGACGGCCTCTTTGACGAGGCGGAACTCGCCGTTCTCGAGGTAGCGGATGCCGCCGTGGACCATGTGGCTCGAGGCGGACGAGGCGCCGGACACGAAGTCGCCGCGTTCGACGAGCGCGACCTTGACGCCCTGCAGGGCCAGATCGCGGAGGGTGGCGAGGCCGTTGATGCCCCCGCCGATGATGAAGACGTCGAGGTCTTCGGCGTCACGGAGCGCCTGCACATCGGCGCGGAGCGAAGTTGCGGGGGACGACATGTCGACTGCGACCTTTCGTAGTTGGTACGCCGATCAGGATGCGCTCGTCTGCACGTTGTTGCAAGCCCCTTGAAAAAACGTGCACAATGGGAGCCGACGGGAGGGCCCATGGTGACCCAGGCAGAGGCGCGCGGGCGGGATGCCCTCCGCGCCGCACAGCTGTACTACATGCAGGACCTGACGATGGACGCCATCGCACACGAGATGCGTGTGTCGCGCTCCTCGGTCTCGCGGCTGCTCCAGCACGCGCGCGACGTGGGCCTGGTGACGATCTCGATCAGTCCCCCGGACGATGCGCGCGGTCAGATGGCGCAACGCATCGCGGATCGTTTCGGCATTGCGGCTCACGTCGTCCCGACCCCGGCGCGGACCACCGAAGCGGATCGCCTCGAGCGTACGGCGCTGACCGCCGCGCGCATCCTCACCGAGCGGGTCGAGTCGTCGATGACGGTCGGGATCGCCTGGGGCTCCACGCTGTCGGCGATCGCCCGTCACGTCCCCGCGAAGGACGTGCACGACACCCACATCGTGCAGATGAACGGCGCCGCCAACGTCCGCACCAGCGGCATCCCGTACGCGGGCGAGATCCTCTCGCGGTTCGGGACGGCGTGGTCGTCGTCGGTGCACCAATTCCCGGTTCCGGCGCTCTTCGACGACCCCCAGACCAAGCGCGCGATGTGGCGGGAGCGTTCGGTGCGCTCCGTGCTGGAGATCCAGGAGCGCGTGGGGTTGTTCGTGTTCGGCCTCGGCTCACCCCAGGCCGACGTCCCCTCGCATGTGTACAGCAGCGACTACTTCGACGAACGGGACCGCGCGATCATCGACCGCGAGGGCGTGGTCGGTGACTGCGCCACGGTGTTCTACCGCGTCGACGGATCGAGCGACATCCCGGAGCTGAACGCCCGCTCCAGCGGTCCCGACCTCGACACGGTCCGCCGGATCCCGCGACGGTTCTGTGTCGTGTCGAGCCTGTCCAAACTGGACGCCCTGCGGGGAGCCCTCGCCGCAGGCCTTGTGACCGAGCTCGTCGTCGAGGAGGCGCTCGCCCGGCGCCTGTTGAGCGTCACGCGCTGACCGGCGTCAGCGCTCGCCGAAGCCGTCCTCGATCAGGGCGCGCAGATCGCTCAGCGCCGCCGACGCCTGGGTTCCGGTCGCGCTGACGCGCACGCGGGAGCCCTGCCGGATGCCGAGCGCCATGAGCGCGAGCAGGCTGCGGCCGGAGACGACGTCGGACCCGGCGTCGAGATCGGCGATGCAGACGTCGGCGTCGTACCGCGACGCGGTCTTGACGAACGTGGCCGCGGGTCGCGCGTGCAGGCCCGACGGGTTGGTGATGACCGCCTCGAAGGAGAAGGCGCCCTCGTCTTCCTCCCCGGATGCCGCGCCCTCGTCGCCGTCACCATCACCGACTCCTCCCCGCACCGGAGGTGTGTCGCCGAGCTGCTGTCGCTTGGCGTCCCCGGCTGTGGCGCACTCCGCGGCCACCGCGTCGAGGTCGGCACCGCCCACGGCCGTGACCACCGCCGAGACGAGCCCCTCGACGAACGGGGCGGCGCTCAAGCGCACGCGGTCGGGTTCGGCGACGAACTCCCGCGCCGTCTCCGCGCTCAGGATCGCCGATCCCAGATCCATGAGGACGAGGACGCCGTCGCCGCTGTCGGCCTCGTCGATCGCCGCGGCGATGGCCACGGCATCCGTCCCGAGGTCCCCGTCCGGGCCGCCCGCCGCCACGCGGATGGTCGGGGGCTGAGCGCCGCCCATCTGCAGGGCGAGTTCGACGGCCGCCTCGGCCAGCGCCCGGCTGTGCGAGACCACGACGAGACCGATCACGCGCCCGCCGCCAGGGTGTCGCGGAGCGCCTCGAGCAGCAGGGTCGCCGAACTCGCGCCCGGGTCCCGATGCCCGGCGCTGCGCTCGCCGAGGTAGCTCGCGCGGCCCTTGCGGGCGACGAGCGGTTCCGTCGCGTCGCGTCCGCGCGCCGCGGCCTCGGCGGCGGCGCGCGCGGCCCCCGCGGGATCCGCTCCCGCAGCCACCGCCGCGTCCCACGCGTCGACCGCGGGGGAGAGGGCGTCGATCATCGTCTTGTCGCCGAGCTCGGCCTTGCCCCGGGCCACGACCCCGTCCACACCGGCGCGCAGGGCGGCGCCGAGGGCGGAGGCATCCACGTCCTCCGCGGTCAGCGCGGGCCCCATGCGCAGGAACAGCGTGCCGTAGAGGGGGCCGCTGGCACCGCCCACCGACGAGACCAGGGTCATGCCCACGGTCTTGAACAGTTCGGCGGCGCTGGCGGGAGCCGTGTCGAGCTTGGCGACGACCGCGTCGAGTCCCCGCGCCATGTTCGAGCCGTGGTCGGCGTCACCGATCTCGGAGTCCAGGCGCGTCAGTTCGTCTTTGTGCTGCTGGATGGCGTCGCGGAAGGCGCGGACCCACGCGGCGAGGTCGTCGGTCGAGACGGCGCCGCTCATGCGCCCCACCGCAGACCGGGGGTGACGACGGGGGCGTCCCAGAGTCGCAGCATCTCGTCGTCGGCCTTGACCACCGTGAGCGACGCTCCCGCCATGTCGAGGCTCGTGATGTAGTCACCGATCAGCACGCGCTGCACGTCGACGCCGGCGGCGGCCAGGAGCGGTGCGATCTCGCCGTACAGCAGGTACTGCTCGATGAGCGGGGTGCCCCCGAGACCCGACAGCAGCACGATCGCCGGACCGACCGGCTCTGCAAAGTCGTGGACGATCGGGTCGACCATGAGCGTGGCGATGTCGTGCGCGGATGCCAGTTTCACGCGCGAGCGGCCGGGTTCGCCGTGGATGCCGACGCCGACCTCCATCTCATCGTCGGGCAGTTCGAAGGTGGGCCGCCCCGCCGCGGGGACGGTACAGCTGGTGAGCGCCACGCCCATCGACCGACCGGCGGCCGCGACACGGCGGGCGAGCTCGGCGACGGTGGGGAGGTCGGCACCCTCTTCGGCGAGGGCCCCGGCGATCTTCTCGAGGACGACGGTCGTGCCGGTGCCGCGTCGGCCGGCGGTCCAGGTCGAGTCCTGCACCGCGACGTCGTCGGCGACGACCACGGCCTCGACCTGCACGCCTTCGGCGGCGGCGAGCTCGGCCGCCATCTCGAAGTTCAGGACGTCGCCGGTGTAGTTCTTCACGATGTGAAGGACCCCCGCGCCGGAGTCGACGGCCTGCGTCGCGGCGAGCACCTGATCGGGCGTCGGAGACGTGAAGACCTCACCCGCCGCGGCCGCGTCGAGCATGCCGCGTCCGACGAAGCCACCGTGGAGGGGTTCGTGCCCCGATCCGCCGCCGGAGACCAGCGCGACCTTGCCGGCCCGCGTCGGCTCCGCCCGCAGGATCACGCGGTTGACCTTGTCGACGCGGAGCTGGGGATAGGCGACCTCGATGCCCCGCAGGGCCTCGGCCAGCACGTCGGCCGGGTCGTTCACGAACTTCTTCACGGTGCCTCCTCGTCGTGGCGGTGACGGTTCGGGGCCGTCACTCCCGACCCTGCTCGCCGCGTGCCGCCGCGTCAAGCAGGAAAAGGCTCAGAGGCGCTCGTGCGGCAGCACCTGCTTGATGCGCTCCAGCGGACTCTGCGCCGGCGCTTCGTTGTAGGCGTTCGCGAGCTCCTGCTCGCTGAGGGCGTGGATGGCGGCCATGATCTCGTCGGTGGCTCCGCGCCGCGCGCGTCCCGAGGTGGCCGGACCGTGCGGCGACAGATCGAGCGGGGCACCGAAACGCACCGTGATGCGCTCTTTCGTCGTGGGGACCTTGGCGCCGACGGGCATGACCTTGTCGGTGCCGACGAGTCCGACCGGAACCACCGGAGCGCCGGTCTGCAGCGCCAGGAAGGCGACGCCGGTGCGGCCCTTGTAGAGCCGGCCGTCCAAGGACCGGGTGCCTTCGGGGTACAGCGCGACCGCGCGGCCGTCCTCGAGGAGCACGCGCTGCTGATCGAGGGCGTCCAGGGCCTTCTGGCCCGCGCCGCGCTCGACGGGGATGGCGCCGATCGCGGTGAAGAACTGCCGCGATGCCCACTTCTCGAAGTACGTCGACTTGGCCATGAAGTGGACGGGGCGGGGAGCGGCCACCGGGATCGCGATCGAGTCGATGAACGACAGGTGGTTGCTGGCGAAGATCACCGGGCCCGTGCGCGGGACGTTGTCGCGCCCCTCGATGTGCGGGCGGTAGATCGCCCGGGCCAGGGGACGGATGAGCGAACGCCCAAGCACGTAGGTCACGCCCATCTGCTGCGGCGGTGCGGCGGGTGTCTCGGCGGGGACGTCGGAACTCACCCATCGAGGTTACTCGTCGCCGCATGCCCGCTCGCGCATGCCCGCGCGCGCCCGCCCGCTCGTGCGAATACGGGACTCCCAGCCGCGACAAAGCACGATGAGCGAGGATGGGCACTCCCCGTCTTCCTTCGAGAGGTCCTCCGTGCGCTTCCGCCCGATCGCTTCCCTGTCCGTCGCCGCCGCCGCGGTGCTTCTCCTGGCGGGTTGCACCGGATCGCCCGACGACAGTCAGACCCCGGATGCGCGTGCGAGCGCCGACGCGGGCGCCTGCACGACACCCTTCACCGGCGAGGTCCCCGAGGGCCTCGAGGTGTCCGGAGACTTCCAGGGCCCCGTGACGGTCACGCGACCGGACGGCTTCTCACCCACCGAGGTCCAGCGCAGCACCCTCATCGAGGGATCGGGAACCGAGCTGACGACCGGGGACCTCGTGCGGGCGAACTACACGGTCGTGGATGCCTCCACGGGCGAGGTCGTGTTCAACACGCTCACCAGCGACCCCTCGGGCAAAGACATGATCCTCGACAGCCGGCAGATCTTCGGGGCCGCTCTCGCCTGCGTCCCGGCGGGATCTCGCACCGTGTCGACGTTCCCCGCAGGCACACTCGGACAGGGGTCTCCCGGATACGTCCTCGTGGCGGATGCCATCGCGGACGTGCCCGTGCGCGATGTGGCTCCCGAAGACGGGATGCCGACGGTCGCGTTCGACGATAGCGGCGTGCCCACCATCACCATGCCCGGCACCCCGGCGCCGACGGAGACCCGCATCGAGAACTTGCGGGAGAGCGACGGCGACGTCGTGAAGCCCGGAGACACGGTCACGGTGCAGTACTCCGGCGCGCTCTACGACGGCGGTACGGTCTTCGACTCGACGTGGCAGAAGGGTGGGACCCCCGCCGAGTTCGCCACCACCGACGTGGTCCCGGGCTTCCGACAGGCTCTCGAGGGCCAGACGGTCGGGTCGCAGATCGTCGCCGTGATCCCTCCCGCGGACGGGTACGGCGATCAGGAAAAGGGGGCGATCCCGGCGAACTCGACCCTCGTCTTCGTGATCGACATCCTCGGCGTTCAGCACGCGACACCCGCCGCTCAGTAGGCTGAGCGGATGCGCCGCGTCCTCCTCCTCGGTTCCACCGGCTCGATCGGCACGCAGGCGCTCGACGTCATCCGTGCCAATCCCGACCGCTTCGAGGTGGTCGGTCTCGCTGCCGGATCCGACCGTGCCGGCGTCGAGGCGCAGGCCGAGGAGTTCGGCGTCGAGCACGTCGCTCTCGGCGCGGTCGAAGCCGAACAACTCGTGCGCGACGTCGAGGCCGACGTCGTGGTCAACGGCATCACGGGGTCCGTCGGACTCGGTCCCACGATCGCGGCGCTCGAGAGGGGTCGCACCCTCGCCCTCGCGAACAAGGAGTCCCTGATCGTCGGGGGAGACCTCGTCACCGCGCTCGCCGCTCCCGGGCAGATCGTCCCCGTCGATTCGGAGCACTCCGCCATCGCGCAGGCGCTGCGCTCCGGAGAGTCGCACGAGGTGCGTCGGCTGGTGCTCACGGCATCCGGGGGTCCGTTCCGCGGACGCTCGCGCGACCAGCTCACCGCCGTCACGCCGGCTGAAGCGCTCGCGCACCCCACGTGGGACATGGGGCGGGTCGTGACCACCAACTCCGCCACGCTGGTGAACAAGGGACTCGAGGTGATCGAAGCGCACCTGCTCTTCGATGTGCCGTACGACCGGATCGATGTGGTGGTGCACCCGCAGTCGATCGTGCACTCGATGGTCGAGTTCGTGGACGGGTCGACCCTCGCGCAGGCCTCTCCGCCCGATATGCGTCTGCCGATCTCCCTCGGACTCGACTGGCCCCGCCGCGTCGCCGGGGTCGGTGCGCCGCTCGACTGGACGCGCGCCTCGCAGTGGACATTCGAGCCGTTGGACGAGAAGGCTTTCGGTGCCGTCGCGCTGGCCAAGCAGGTCGGCCGTGCCCGCGCCACCTACCCCGCCGTTTTCAACGCGGCGAACGAGCAGGCCGTGGATGCCTTCCACGAGGGGCGTCTGCCTTTCCTCGGCATCCTCGAGGTCATCGAAACGGTCGTCGACCGCCACGAGCCGCCGGCGACGCTCACGCGCGAGTCGCTGGCCGACGCCGAGGCGTGGGCGCGCCGGACCGCCGACGCGGTGATCGCGGCGCGCTGAGGCGCAGCCCGCCGGGCGACGTCATCGCCGGGCCGGGTCGCGGGCGCAGCCGAGCAGCGGTTCGGCGGGCGCCGCGCGCCCTCGACGGGTTCTCCCGGGGGGGAGCCGGACGGACGCGTCCGGACGTCGGTCGCTCGCGCGCGCGGTGAGCGGGTGGTGACGCTCAGGCCGGGAAGTCGACCGGGCGCTCGGGGTCGGACGACGGCGTCTCGTCGAGCGGGTACGGTACCGGCCACTGCGGGTCGGGCACGGGCCACCCGGCCGCGCGCAGGGCCCGGCGTGAGAGCTCGCGGGCGGAGTACGGGGTCCGGACGCCGCGGATGTCGCGGTAGTCCTGGTGCCCGGGGCCGGCCCACAGGATCGCGTCACCCTCGCCCACGAGCTTCACGGCCTCCAGGATCGCCCGCTCGGGCGGCGTGAAGGCGTGGATCTCGGCGTCTGGTCGCGCGCCGCGTGCCCCCTCGACGAGCACCTCGCGAATGGCATCCGGGTTCTCGTGCCGGGGGTGGTGGTCGGTGACGACGAGGATGTCGCTGCCCAGCACGGCCGTGCGTCCCATGTCGTGGCGCTTCGTGGCGTCGCGGTCGCCGTCGGCGCCGAACAGCATGACCACCTTGCCCGGGGTGACGCGGCGCACGGCGGCGAGGGTCTTCTCGAAGGCGTCGGGGGAGTGCCCGAAGTCGACGTACACCGCGGGGCCGTGGGCCCCCGACACGAGTTGCGTGCGTCCCGGGAGGGAGGCGTCGATGCGGCCGCCGTCGAGGGCGTCGACGAGACGCTCCCAGGCGTACCCGGTCTCGAGCAGCATGACGATCGCGAGGCCGGCGTTGGCGGCCATGTGCCGACCGATCACGGGGACGACCGTCGTCAGCGAGCGGCCGTCGCGCGAGCGCAGCGTGAACTCGGTGCCCTCCTGCCGCTCGTCGACGATCTCGACGGTCCAGTCGGCGTCGGCGTCGGGCGCCACCGCGATGGCCGGGGTGACGATCGTGACGACCGGGATCTCGGCGCGCGCGGCGATCTCGGCGCCCGCGGCGGAGTCGAGGCAGACGACGCCGCGACGCGCGCGGTCGGGGCGGAAAAGGGGGAGCTTCGCCTCGAAGTACTCCCGCATGTCGGCGTAATCGTCGAGGTGGTCGTGCGTGAGGTTGGTGAAGCCCGCGACGTCGAACACGAGACCGTCGACGCGGTGGCGCGTGAGCGCCTGGGCGCTGACCTCGACCGCGACGGCCTCGACGCCACGCTCGCGCATGAGCGCGAGCAGCGCGTGGAACTCGGATGCCTCGGGCGTGGTGAGCCGCGACACGATGACCTCGCCCGCGATGTGCCGCTCCGCCGTCGAGGACAGACCCGTGACGACCCCGAGCTGCGCGAGGATGCCCTCGAGCAGGTGGGAGACGCTCGTCTTGCCGTTCGTGCCGGTGGTGGCGAGCAGCTGCGGGATCTCGTCGTGGGGCCCGGTGCCGTAGACCCACGCGGACAGGTCGCCCAGCAGCGCACGGGGATCGTCGACGACGACGAGCGGCAGACCCGTCCCCGCGGCGATCTCGGCGCCGTCGGCATCCGTGATGACCGCGACCGCCCCGCGCTCGGCGGCGGTGGGGGCGAACTCCGCCCCGTGGCGGTTCACGCCGCGGATCGCGACGAACGCCTCCCCGGCGCGCAGGTCGGCGGTGGCCAGGGTGATCCCGCTGAGGACGGTGCCCTCGACGTCTCCGACGCTGCGGCCACCGAATCGGCGGGCGAGCTCGGCGAGATCGCGCTGGGGCGGACGCTCCGGCCGGAGCACGGGCGGGAGGTTCGGGGCGGCGTCGGTCGGCATCGTGTCCATTGTCTCACCCGCTTCCACACAGTCTCGGCATCGGAGCCGCACGGGTGCTTCAAAGGGCGGCGGCGGTATCGTCGGCGGGTGACTGCGATCGCGTTCCTCATCGGCGTCCTCGTGCTCGTGGTGGGACTGGCCGTCTCGATCGCGCTGCACGAGATGGGACATCTCCTCCCCGCCAAGATCTTCCGCGTACGCGTCGGCCAGTACATGATCGGCTTCGGGCCGACGCTCTGGTCGCGCCGCATCGGCGAGACCGAGTACGGCTTCAAGGCCCTGCCGCTGGGCGGCTTCATCTCGATGGCCGGCATGTACCCGCCCGCGCCGGAGGGTGAAGAGGCCTCGACCCGCCGCTCGCGCTTCTTCTCCACGATGGTCCAGGATGCCCGGGACGCCAACGCCGAGACCCTCATCGGGGGAGACGACCGCGCCTTTTACCGTCTCCCGGTGCTCAAGCGCATCGTGATCATGCTCGGCGGACCCGTGATGAATCTCGTCTTGGCGGTGGTGCTGTTCACGATCGCCCTGAGCGCGATCGGCATCCAGCAGGGGACGACCACCGTGTCGTCGGTGTCGGAGTGCGTCATCCCGGCGAGCCAGCAACGCGAGGACTGCACGTCGACCGACCCGGTCGCCCCGGCCGCGGCTGCCGGCATCCAGCCCGGCGACAAGATGATCTCGATCGACGGCACTCCCGTCTCGACGTTCGACGAGGCGGCGGCGATCATCCAGGCCTCGCCCGGCACGCCTCTCTCGCTCGTCATCGAACGCGACGGTGCGCAGCAGACCGTCCGGTTCACCCCGCAGCCCAGCGACCGCGCGGTCACCGACGCCCAGGGGCGCCCGGTCACGGACGCCGCGGGAGCGCCGGAGTACGAGACCATCGGGTTCGCGGGTCTGCGACCCCAGACCTCGTTCGTGCCGCAGCCCCTGTGGACGGGGGTCGAAGCGACCGGACAGTACATCGGCCAGGTCGTGCGGATCATGGCGCAACTGCCCGTCCGCATCTACGACGTCGCGGTCGACACCCTGACCGGTCAGCCCCGTGACGCCGACAGTCCGATGAGCGTGGTCGGCGCGGGCCGGATGGCGGGCGAGATCGCCGCCGTCGACGCCCCGATCCTCGACCGCGTCCAGCAGATGATCCTGCTGCTGGGCGGCCTGAACATCGCCCTGTTCGTGTTCAACCTCATCCCGCTGCTGCCGCTCGACGGCGGGCACGTCGTCGTCGCCCTGTGGGACGGCCTGAAGAAGCTGATCGCCCGCGCCCGCGGACGCATCGCGAAGCCCGTGGATGCCACCCGCCTGGTCCCGGTGACGTTCGTCGTCGTGATCCTGCTGGTGGGGATGGGCGGCGTGCTGTTCCTCGCCGACATCTTCAACCCGGTGAAGCTGCTTTAGTCGGCCCTCGAGCCGAGGGACCTCCCGCAGGGCCTGTGCCGGGCTCCGGAGAAGACGTGCCGTTCTGGGTGTCTCGACGCGGCCACGCACGCGAGAGGCGAGCTGGCTCCGGAGCGCGGGACGCCACGGCGGTAGCCGCCGCGTCTGCCGCCGGCCCCGGGCGTCAGAGCACGTGCGAGATGAGCCGCTCCAGCGTGCGCATGCCGTCGCGCGACAGGATCGACTCGAGGTGCCCCTGCACGCTCGCGAAGCCGGGACCGCGGAGGGCGTAGACGTCGCCGGTGTCGGGGTCCGCGGCCACATCGGTGACGATCTCGGTCACCACCGCACCATCACCGATCGTCAGGCCCCGTTGGGTGTCTCCGGGCGCGACGCGCGCCGTGAACGTGTTGTAGAAGCCGATCGAAGCCGGCTCACCGAACACGTCCACGCTTTTCTGCAGGCCCTGGTGCGGCTGCGCGAGGGGCTCCAGGTCGATCCCGAGCGAGTCGGCGAGGATCTGGTGGCTCAGACAGACCGCCAGCAGCGCCGCGCCCGCGGTGCGGCGGCGAGCGACGACGTGCCGCATCGCCTCCATGCGCGGGCTGTCGTCGCGCGGGTCACCCGGCCCGGGACCCGAGACGACGAGGTCGGCGGCATCCAGCTCGGCGTCGGTCACCTCGGCCCACGGCACGATCCGGGTGTCGAGTCCGAGGTGACGCAGCTGATGCGCGAGCATCGTGGTGAAGCGGTCCTCGGCATCCACCACGAGCGCCGTGCGACCCGCGAAGGGGCCCGACCCGTCTGGGTCTTGCGGATTCATCCAGAACGGGGCGAGCCGGTCGTTCCGGGATGCCAGCAGCTCGCCGATCGTGGGATCCTCGGCGAGCGGGCGACGCGGGGCCACCGGGGCGTCGGGGTCGGCGGACGGCGGGGCCGCGGGGACGTCGCGCGGGATCGCGCCGATCGCCCCGAGCACGCCCGCGGCCTTGCCGTGAGTCTCGCCGACCTCGCCGTAGGGGTCGGAGTGACGCACGAGCGTCGCACCGACCGGGACGCGCAGGCGCCCGTCGACGAGGTAGGCGGTGCGGATGAGGATCGGCGCGTCGAGGTCGTGCGTGGGACCCTCGGTGGCATCGGTCGGCGTGAAGAGCGCCGCGACGCCGGAGTAGTACCCGCGGGGCGTCGTCTCGTGCCGGGCGATGACCGTGCACGCGTTCTGCATCGGCGAGCCCGTGACCGTCGGGGCGAACATCGTCTCGCGCAGGATGTCGCGCGGGTCGAGGTCGCTGCGCCCGCGCAGCATGTACTCGGTGTGGGTCAGGCGAGACATCTCTTTGAGATGGGGCCCGGTGATGCGGCCGCCGTCGCTGCACACGGCGCTCATCATCTTCAGCTCCTCGTCGACCACCATGAAGAGCTCTTCGGTCTCTTTCGTCGAGCGCAGGAACTCGGCGAGCGTCTCGGCGGTCGCCCCGCCCGCGGGGTGGCGGAACGTGCCCGAGATCGGGTTCATGGTGACGATGCCGTCTTTCGCGCTCACGTGCGCCTCGGGGCTCGCCCCGACGGCGATGTGCCCCTCGGTGACCACGGCGAAGGTCCAGTACGCGCCCTTCTCGTGCTCGAGCAGCGCGCGGAACCACGTCAGCGCGGCGATGCGCGGGTCGATCTCGACGCCGGCGACGAAGTCGCGACGGATGACGAAGTTGGCGCCCTCTCCGCGGCCGATCTCCTCGGCGATCACGCGCCGGACGATGTCGGCGTACTCCTCGTCGGCGATGTCGAAACCGGGCTCCGCGAGCGGGACGGGGGAGGAGGGGAGGGATGCCACGACCTCGGCGCGGTCGAGGGCGACGCGCTCGTCGACCACGAGGCACCGCAGCGGCGCACCGTCGTCGTGGCAGACGAAGCCGCGTTCGCGCACCTGCCGGTACGGCACGAGAGCGAGCACCTCGCGCGCCGCCCCCGCGGCATCCGTCAGCGGGATGTCGGCGAGCAGGTCGACGTCGACGACGTCGCCGGTGAGCACCTCGACCGTCGTGCCCTCGCGCGCGATGAGCGCGAAGGGGGCGGAGCCGGTGAGGAGGTCGTGGATCAGGGAGGAGGGGTCGGGCCCGGTCATCGAGTACTTCCGTCTGTGATCGAGGGTCCGGAGCGGCCGCCGGAAACACGAAGACCGCCCGGATTCCCCAGGGGGAGGGCGGTCTGTTGCATGCGTGCGCACCGCCTAGACGGTGGGCCACCAGGATGTGTGTGCACGCATGGCGCCGAACCTACCACAGAGCGTCCTCAGCCCCCGTCCGGGTGCAGCGGCGTAGGCTGTGGGCGTGCCTGCAGTGAACATCGGGATGCCCCGCGTGCCGGAGGTCCTCGCGCCTCGTCGCAAGACCCGTCAGATCAGAGTCGGCAAGGTGCTCGTCGGCGGAGACGCCCCCGTGAGCGTCCAGTCCATGACGACGACGCCGACGACCAACATCAACGCCACGCTCCAGCAGATCGCCGAGCTCACGGCATCCGGGTGCGAGATCGTGCGCGTCGCCGTCCCCTCACAGGACGACGCCGACGTGCTGCACATCATCGCGAAGAAGAGCCAGATCCCGGTCATCGCCGACATCCACTTCCAGCCGAAGTACGTCTTCCAGGCCATCGACGCCGGCTGCGGCGCGGTGCGCGTGAACCCCGGCAACATCCGCAAGTTCGACGACCAGGTCGGTGCGATCGCCAAGGCCGCGAAGGATGCGGGGGTCTCCCTCCGCATCGGCGTCAACGCCGGCTCGCTCGACCGTCGTCTGCTCGAGAAGTACGGCAAGGCCACGCCCGAGGCGCTCGTGGAGAGCGCCGTGTGGGAGGCGTCGCTGTTCGAGGAGCACGACTTCCACGACTTCAAGATCTCGGTCAAGCACAACGACCCGATCGTGATGGTGAAGGCCTATCGCCTGCTTGCCGAGCGGGGCGACTGGCCCCTGCACCTCGGCGTGACCGAAGCCGGACCCGCATTCCAGGGCACGATCAAGAGCGCCACGGCCTTCGGCATCCTGCTCTCCGAGGGCATCGGCGACACCATCCGCGTCTCGCTCTCCGCCCCGCCCGCCGAAGAGGTCAAGGTCGGCCACCAGATCCTGCAGTCACTGAACCTGCGTGAGCGCAAGCTCGAGATCGTGTCGTGCCCCTCGTGCGGTCGCGCGCAGGTCGACGTGTACACGCTCGCCGACGACGTGACCGAGGGGCTCAAAGACATGACCGTGCCGCTGCGCGTGGCCGTCATGGGCTGTGTCGTGAACGGTCCCGGTGAGGCGCGCGACGCCGACCTGGGCGTCGCCTCGGGCAACGGCAAGGGCCAGATCTTCGTCAAGGGCGAGGTCATCAAGACCGTCCCCGAGGCTGAGATCGTGCGCACGCTCATCGAAGAGGCCAACCGCCTCGCCGACGAGATGGGCCCGGATGCCGCGCCGGGCACCGCGCAGGTCGTCACGGTCTGAGCCGTCCGGCGCCGCGCGCCGGGTCCGCTAACGTCGGAAGTCTGATGCCCGGCTCCGACGTCTCCCTCACGCGCCCGCTGATCGCGGGGGTCGTGACGGCCCTGGTCGGTTTCACGAGCACATTCGCGGTCGTGCTGACCGGTCTGCGCTCCGTGGGTGCGACGCCGGAGCAAGCGGCGAGCGGCCTGCTGGCGATCACGCTCGTCGTCGGCGTGGGCTGCATCGTGCTGGCCTCGCGCTATCGCCTCCCGATCACCGTGGCGTGGTCGACGCCGGGGGTGGCGCTGCTCGCCGCGACCGGCGCGGTCGACGGCGGCTGGCCCGCGGTGGTGGGCGGATTCTTCGTGTGCGCCGCGCTCATCCTGTGCACGGCGCTCTTCCCGCCGCTCGGCGCGCTGATCGCGCGCATCCCGCCCTCGATCGCGCAGGCCATGCTCGCGGGCGTCCTCCTGCCCCTGTGCGTCGCCCCCTTCCTCGGTCTGGTCGACGACCCGTGGGGCGTGGCGCCCGTGCTGATCGTGTGGCTGGTGGCATCCCGCCTTCTGCCGCGGTGGGCCGTGCCGCTCGCGTTCGTGGCGGCGATCGTCGTGGTCGCCGTGTCGCTGTCGCGAACGGGGGCCGACCTGGATGCCGCGAGCCTCGTGCCGCAGTTCGCGTTCACCGCCCCGACGCTGACGATCGGCTCGGTGGTCGGTGTCGCGCTGCCGCTGTTCGTGGTGACCATGGCGTCGCAGAACGTCCCCGGTGTCGCGGTCATGCGCAGCCTCGGCTACACGATCCCGTGGCGCCCGGCGATGCTCGTGACGGGGCTGGGCTCGGCCGCGGCCGCCGGGTTCGGCGGGCACGTCATGAACCTCGGCGCGATCAGCGCGGCCATCGCCGCGGGGCCGGACGCGCATCCGGATCCGAAGCGCCGGTGGGCGGCGGGCGTGTCCGCGGGCGCAACCTACCTCGTGCTGGGCGCGCTGTCGGCGGCGTTCGCGGCGATCGTGCTGCTGGCGCCCGCGGGGGTCATCCCGGCGGTCGCGGGCGTCGCGCTCTTCGCGGCCTTCGGCTCGGCCGTCCAGCAGGCCATCGATGACCCGGGGGAGCGGGTGCCGGCCGTCGTGACCTTCCTCGTGGCGGCATCTGGGGTCGCGATCGCCGGCGTCAGCGCGGCGTTCTGGGCGCTGTTGGCCGGGCTGGTCGTGCGAGGGGTGCTGCACCTCGGGCGGCGGGCCTGACTCGGCGGCTCAGTGGAGGGAGCCGCCGACGGCCGCGACATCGTCGGGGACGTCGAGCGCCGTGCGCACCGCGATCTCGAGGGCGCGCACGGTGTCGAGCAGCGAGAGGGCGCTGGCCGACGGCACGTGCACGAAACCCGCTCGCGTGCCCGGGTCGACGGCATCCAACGCCGTGAACATCACGTGGTTGCAGACGAACGTCCCGGCAGAGTGCGAGACGGCCGCGGGAATGCCGGCGTCGCCGAGGGCCGCGGTGATCGCTTTCACCGGGAGCGTCGCGAAATGGGCGGCGGGGCTGCCCGCGACGACCGGCTGGTCGACGGGCTGGGCACCGTCGTTGTCAGGGATGCGGGCGTCGGCGAGGTTGATCGCGACGCGCTCGGGGGTGACCTGCGTACGGCCGCCCGCGAGACCCGTCGCGATCACGAGGTCGGGGCGATGCTCGTCGAGGAGCTGCCGCACCCGCGCCGCCGCCGCGGCGAAGGCGACCGGCAGCACCTCGACGATCAGCTTCTCGTCGCCGGTCCATCGTTCGCCGACGGCCCGCACGGCGTCGCCGGACGGGTTCGTGGCATCGCCCCCGAAGGGTTCGAAGCCGGTGAGGAGCACGGTGGTCACCCCTCCAGGCTATGTCGCGCGGGCTCTGTCGCGGCGGCCCGTTCGGGCGCCGACGCCGGCGGTCGCGCGCGCGTCGCGGCCTGCGATCCGCTCGACCACGCTGAGCCACGCCGCGCGGGTGCGTTCGTCGGCGGTGCGGACCGAGGGAAAACGCGTCGTGCGCACGGTGTCGACCCCGCAGAACCGCATCGTCTGGTTCCGCACCTGCCGGACGGTGGGATCGCCGGTCCATGCCAGGAACCAGCGCGGAGAGTCGCTCGTGACCAGCAGGCGCCCCGTGCGGGCCGGCAGAAGCCCCTCGGGGAATCCGTTGGGGCGGTAGCGGTACGTCTGTTTCGGGAGGAGGACGCGGTCGAAGAAGCCCTTCAGGAGCGCCGGCGTCGCGGCCCACCAGACGGGGGTGGCGACGACCAGGTGCGACGCGGTGAGAAGCGCGTCGAGGGCGCGCTCGAGGTCGGGCTCGAGCGGCTGCGGGGTGCGGTACCCGCCGCGCAGGATGGGGTCGAAGTCCAGGTCGCGGACGGCGAGGAGCTCGGCGTCGCCGTGCGCCTCGGCGTAGCGGCGCGCGAGGGTGGCGGTGAGGGAGCCGGCCGCGGGGTGGCCGTCGATGACGAGGGCGGTCATGGGTGTTCCTATCTGGGCACTGTCAAGAATCTAGACAGGAGCAAGATAACGCGATGTCCCATCGGTTGTCGAGAGCGCGTCGAGGTGCGGCAGCCCGCACGGCGTCTAGCATCTTGCGTGTGTCCACATCGACGGCCTATCACCACGGAGACCTCGGACCGGCCCTCCTGGCGGCCGCGGACGAGCTGCTCGTCTCCGGTGGTGTCGGGGCGCTGAGCCTGCGCGAGGTCGCCCGTCGAGCGGGCGTGAGCCACAACGCGCCCTATCACCACTTCGCCGACCGGAAAGCGCTGCTGAAACGGCTGTCGGAACGGCACATGGAACAGCTGCTCGACGCCCAGCGGCGGGCGTACGAGGCAGCCCCCGCGGGGTCCGCATCGCTTCGCGCGATCGCCGAGGCCTACCTGGACTACGCGGTGACGCACCCCCAGGGCTTCGCTCTCGTCTTCGACCCCGAGATCTGCGTCCCCGGCTCGCCCACCCCGACGATGGCCCCGCTCATCCGCGCCAACGAAGACCTCCTCGCCGACGTGCTGACGACGATGGATCCATCCCTCCGGGGTGCGGAGCTGGAGGCCACCGTCGCAGCCGTCTGGTCGTTCGCCCACGGTATGGCGACGCTTGTCGTCGCGGGGCATCTGCCGCGCGAGGGGATGGCATCCGGGCTCGCCGCGCTGACGTCTCTCGCGCGCACCGTTCCCGAGGAGTGACGCGCACGTTTTCCGGCGGGCCGCGCGGCGCCGCGGTGAAGCGCCCGGGCGGAGTCGTTGCCGACCCGCCGGCGGCGGGGGCTCCGGCATCCATCGTCTCCACCCGCTCGCCGTAGACTCGATGATCGTGGTCACCCGTCTGTCGAACTTCTTCCTCCGCACGCTTCGCGAAGACCCCTCGGATGCCGAGGTCACGAGCCACCGCCTGCTCGTGCGCGCCGGTTACATCCGTCGCAACGCCCCGGGCATCTTCGCGTGGCTGCCGCTCGGTCTGAAGGTCAAGGCCAAGATCGAGGCGGTCGTGCGCGAGGAGATGGCGAACGCCGGAGCGTTCGAGGTGCACTTCCCCGCTCTGCTGCCCCGCGACCCGTACGAGCAGACCGGCCGCTGGGAGGAGTACGGCGACGCGCTTTTCCGCCTGCAAGACCGCAAGGGCGCCGACTACCTCCTCGCCCCCACGCACGAGGAGATGTTCACGCTCCTGGTGAAAGACCTGTACTCGTCGTATAAAGACCTGCCGCTGACGATCTACCAGATCCAGGACAAGTACCGCGATGAGGCGCGCCCCCGTGCCGGGCTCCTCCGCGGCCGCGAGTTCACAATGAAGGACGCGTACTCGTTCGACGCGACGGATGCCGGTCTCGACGCGTCGTATCAGGCCCAGCGCGACGCCTACGAGCGCATCTTCACGCGCCTGGGTCTCGAGTACGTGATCGTCGCCGCCGACGCCGGCGCGATGGGGGGCTCGAAGTCTGAGGAGTTCCTGCACCCCACCCCCATCGGTGAAGACACCTTCGTGCGCTCGGCCGGCGGCTACGCGGCCAACGTCGAGGCCTTCACGACGGTGGTGCCCGACGCGTTGCCGATCGAGGGACAGCCCGCGCCGGTGATCTTCGATTCGCCGAACACCCCGACCATCGCGACCCTCGTCGATCACTCCAACGCGCACCTCGGTGCCCCGGCGCCCGGTATCGCGGGCCCCGCGACCGCGGAGGCCTCGGAGTGGACCGCGGCGCACACGCTGAAGAACGTCGTGCTCGCCCTGACGCACCTCGACGGCACGCGCGAGCTCGTCGTCGTGGGCCTGCCCGGCGATCGCGACGTCGACGACAAGCGCGTCGAGGTCGCGTTCGCCCCGGCGGAGGTCGAGGCGGCCACGGAAGAGGATTTCGCGAAGAACCCGCTGCTGGTCAAGGGATACATCGGTCCCTGGTCGGAGACGGGCCCGGTCCTCGGCGAGGAATCGGCGACCGGCATCCGGTACTACCTCGACCCCCGCGTGGTCGACGGCACCGCCTGGATCACCGGCGCGAACATCGACCAGAAGCATGTGCACTCGCTCGTGGCCGGCCGCGACTTCGTCGGGGACGGCTTCGTCGAGGTGGCGACGGTCCGCCCCGGAGATCCCGCCCCCGACGGGTCGGGTCCCGTCGAGCTCGCGCGCGGCATGGAGATCGGTCACGTGTTCCAGCTCGGCCGCAAGTACGCCGAGGCCCTCGGGCTGAAGGTGCTCGACGAGAACGGCAAGCTCGTCACCGTCACGATGGGCTCCTACGGCATCGGTGTGACCCGCATCCTCGCCATCATCGCTGAGCTCAACAACGACGACAAGGGCCTCATCTGGCCGGCGTCCGTCGCCCCGTTCGACGTGCACGTGGTCGCCACGGGTCGGGATGCCGCGGCGTTCGAGCTCGCCGAGCGGGTGGCGGTCGACCTCGAGGGCGCCGGCTTGGACGTGCTCTACGACGACCGGCCGAAGGTCTCGCCGGGCGTGAAGTTCGGCGACGCCGAGCTCGTCGGCATCCCGCGCATCCTCATCGTCGGCCGTGGGGCCGCCGACGGTCAGGTGGAACTGTGGGACCGTCGCACGGGCGAGCGCGAGACGCTCGCCGTCGCCGACGCCGTGGCCACCCTGACGCTCCCGCGCTGACGCTCCCGCGCTGACGCCTGAGCGCCGACACTCTCGCAGGCCCCGCGGTCTCGCGGTCCCGGCGGCCCGGCCGCGCCGGGGCCGGGACGACCGGCGGTAGCGTGGAGTCATGATCGCCGCTCCCCGCGTTCCGCTGTCCGACGGCTCCACGATCCCGCAGCTCGGCATCGGCACCTACAAGGTGCCCGCCGACGTCACCGCCGACCTCGTCGCCGGAGCACTGGCCGCGGGATACCGGCACGTCGACACCGCCGCGCTGTACGGCAACGAGGTCGAGGTCGGGGAGGGGATCCGCGCTTCTGGGCTCGAGCGCGAAGAGGTCTTCGTCACGACCAAGGTCTGGAACGACGACCAGGGCTTCGACAAGACCCTGCGGGCCTTCGACGCGAGCGCCGCCCGTCTGGGCCTGGATCGCGTCGACCTCTACCTCATCCACTGGCCGATCCCCAGCGCCGACCGCTACGTCGACACGTGGCGCGCACTCATCCGGCTCCAGCAGGAGGGTCGCGCCACCTCGATCGGCGTGAGCAACTTCTCGATCCCCCACCTCGAGCGGCTCCGGGACGAGACGGGGGTGCTGCCGGCGGTGAACCAGGTCGAGTTGCACCCGCGCTTCCCGCAGAAGACCCTCGTCGAGTGGGACACCGCGAACGGCATCGTCACCGAGTCGTGGGCGCCGCTCGCCCGCGGCGGCCTGCTCGAAGAACCCGTTCTCGCACGGATCGCGCAACGCTACGGCAAGACGCCGGCGCAGGTCGTCGTGCGCTGGCACATCGAACGGGGACTCGTGCTGTTCCCGAAGTCGGTGTCGCCCGAGCGTGTCCGCGAGAACGGGGACGTGTTCGACTTCACCCTCGACGCCGACGACCACGCCGCCATCGCGACGCTGGACACGGGGGAGCGCACCGGGCGCGACCCCGATCTGGACTGACCCCGGTCAGACGTCGAGTCGCGCGTAGCGCGCACGGAAGATCGTGAACACCCCGTAGGCGAGGAAGCCCGCACCCACGAGGGCCGCCAGAGGGCGGCCCGCCGGCAGGGCCACGAGCGCCGACACGGCACCGTCGAGTCCGCCCGCGGTGTCGGGCTCCACGCGGACGGCCGCGATCACCACGAGCACCCCCACGACCCCGAGCGCGAGTCCCTTCGCCACGAAGCCGACGGCGCCCAGCGCGCTCAGGGCGCGGCCGGCGGGGCCGTCGGGGAGGCGCACCTTCGAGTGGAACGAGCGCCGGAGTCCCATCCACACGAATCCGACGCCGACCGCGGCGACGATCACGCCCGTCGCGCCGAGGACGAAGCCTCCGATCGGGAGCGTCAGCACACTCGCGCTGAGGTCTTCGGCGGTCTTCTCGGCCCGCGGTCGCGCTCCCAGGGCGACCGCGGCGGAGATCAGTCCGATCACCACGAACACGACGCCCTGGGGTGCCTCGGCGGCGATCCGGGCGACCCGTCTGCGTCCCGAGAGGCCGCGCGGGACGATGGCCTGCAGCAGGTGCCATCCCCCCAGAGCGACGAGTCCCGCCGCGAGAGCCCAGAGGGCGACGGCCCCGAGCGGCACGGTCGCCACCGCACGGAACGCCCCCGTCTGGTCGCTGTCCTTGGTGGCGCCGAAGCCGACCGCCAGCACGAGTCCGCCGACCAGCAGATGGAGGATGCCGTTGGCCACGTAGCCCGCCCGGGCGGCGAGGCGGAACGCGGGGTTGGCCTCGGCCTCACGGGCGACGGAGCAGGCTGTCGATGTCATCGGGGAGAACGGTATGCGTTCCCGGGGGCGGACGACAGCCGGTTGCGCCCGGCGTCGGGGTCGCCGTCGCGGACGACCGCGCTGTTTATCATGGCCTGATGCCCGCTTCCCGACGCCCGCACCTGCGTCGGTGGAACGCCCTCCCCGCGCTCACGCGCAACGCGCCTCCGCGGGTGCTCCTCATCGTCGGCGTCGTCGTCGTGCTGCTCGGTGCCCTGATCGTTTCGCGTCCGCTGACCTCGATCGTGCTGTTGGGCGTGTACGTCGGGGCGAGCGCGGTCGTGATGGGGGTGCTCGAGCTCGTCGGCCGGTCCTCGAGCTGGTGGGTCCGCTCGGTCGCCGCGGCGTGGATCGTCGCGGGTGTGGTCGTGCTGGTGTGGCTCGGGCGCAGTCTCGAGCTCCTGCCGTCGGTCCTCGCCGTGCTTCTCGTCATCGGCGGTGTCGCCTCCGTCGGCCGCGCGGTCGCGCGGGGCTCCGCGAGTGCGCGGGTGCTCTCCCTCGCGTGGGGGGTCGCGCAGATCGCGTTCGGGCTGTTGTCGTTCACGTGGCCCGACGTGACCGTCCTGGTGCTCGCGGTCGTCTTCGGTGTCCGCACCATCGTCTTCGGCGTCGGCGTCTTCGCGCGCGGGGTGAGCGGCATCCGTCGTCCGCGCGCGACCCCGTTCGATGCCGCGCGCGCGGTCCGCCGCCGTCGGCTCCGTGCCCGCTGGACCGCTGCCGGACGGTACGCGCTCTCACTCGTGCTGGTCGCCACCGCGGCGGGCGGGTGGTGGGTCAACGACTGGCTGCACGAGGGTGCGCCCGTCATCGACGCGTTCTACAGCCCGCCCGCCGAGGTGCCGAGCGGCCACGGGCGCCTGATCCGCTCCGCCGCCTCCCCGTGGCGGGCCCCGCAGAACGGTGACGTCACCCGCATCCTGTACACGACCCGGGATGCCGTCAGCCGCCCCGCCGTGGCCAGCGCGATGGTCATCACCCCCAAGGAGGCGTCACCGGGTCCCCGTCCCGTCATCATCTGGAACCACGGCACGACCGGTGTGGCACAGGGCTGCGCGCCGAGTCTTCGCGACGGGACCTCCACCCGCTGGGCGATCCCCGCGCTCGAGCAGGCGCTGAAGGCCGGGTGGGTGGTCGTCGCGAGCGACTTCTCGGGTCAGGGGGCACCCGGTGCGTACCCATACCTCATCGGCAAGGGCGAGGCCCGGTCGTCGTTGGACGCCGTGCTGGCCGCCGCCGAACTGCGCACGGATCTCGTCCTCTCACCCGACACCGTCGTGTGGGGGCATTCGCAGGGCGGACACGCGGCGCTGTGGACCACCGCCATCGCGGACGACTACGCCCCCGGAATCGACGTGCTGGGCACCGCCGTGGTCGCGCCCGTCGCGGACCCTCCCGCTCTCGCCCGGGAGCTGCTGTCGGGTCCGCCGAACGCCATGCTCTCCGTCATCACCTCGTGGGTGCTCGTTCCCTACTCCGAGACCTATGCCGACGTTCACCTGGACGACTACATCGCCGAGGGATCGCGGTCGATCGTGCTCGAGATGACGCAGCGGTGCCCGACCGAACCGGGCGTGGTGGTCTCGGTCCTGACGGCGCTCGGCGTGTCGGAGGACCGCCCGCTGTACAGCGCCGACCTGACCGACGGGCCCCTCGGCCGCCGCCTCGCCGAGAACGCGATGACCGAGCCGCTGGGAACCCCGATGCTCGTCGCCTGGGGAGCGGACGACGAGGTGATCCCCCCGAAGCTCCAGCGCGACTACGTCCAGAAGCTCTGCGCAGAAGGCCAGCAGGTGCGGTGGGCCACCTACACCGGGTACGACCACCTGCGCCCGATACTGCCGAAGTCGCGGTTCCTCCCCGTGCTCTACGACTGGACGAAGAACCTCATCGAGCGCAGGACACAGGTGCTGGACGGGTGCGGGCTGCGCTGAGTCATCGCCTATGAGGCGCGAGGGTGAAGATCGTGTGTCGGCGACATTGCCGTCTTGGCACCGCCTCGCCCGACTGATTACGGTCGGAGGGTGCCCGAGAACAGCCCAGAGCTTCGCCCCACACACCCGCTGGCCGTCGCCCCCGTCGTCGCCCCCGCGGCGTCGGTGGACGGTTTCACGAAGCAGTTCCTGCAGAACCTGAACTTCGATCAGGGCGTGACGCTGTCCACGTCCGACGTCAACGACCAGTACCTCGCGCTCGCCTACACCGTTCGCGACTACTTGATGGCGCGCTGGTTCGACGATCGGGCGAAGCAGAAGACCCAGCAGGCGAAGACCGTCTGCTACCTCTCCGCCGAGTACCTCCTCGGGCGTCAGCTCGACAACAACCTCCTCGCGGCACGTCTGACCGACATTGCCACCGAGGCGCTCGCGCAGTGCGGCATCGACATCGACGACCTGCGTCAGGTCGAGATCGAGCCCGGTCTCGGCAACGGCGGTCTCGGCCGTCTGGCCGCGTGCTTCATCGACTCGCTCGCGACGATGAGCGTGCCGACCATCGGATACGGCATCCGCTACGAGTACGGCATCTTCCGTCAGGCCTTCGCGGAGGGGCAGCAGATCGAACAGCCCGACGCGTGGCTGCGAATGGGATCGCCGTGGGACTTCGCCCACCCCGAGGCTGCGCAGACCATCTCGTTCGCCGGACGTACCGAGACCTACGACGACGAGGGTGTCGAGCGTACGCGCTGGGTGCCCGAGTGGAACGTGCTCGCGGTGCCGTACAACATGATGGTCCCCGGCTACCACAACGGCCGCGTCAACACCCTGCGCCTGTGGCGGGCGGTCGCGACCAACGCCTTCGATCTGCACACCTTCAACTCCGGCGACTACGTCGAGTCGGTGCGCGCGCAGACCTTCGCCGAGAACATCTCGAAGGTGCTCTACCCCGAGGACTCCACGCCCCAGGGCAAGGAGCTGCGCCTGCAGCAGCAGTACTTCTTCGTCGCGGCATCCATCGCCGACTTCATCGAGAACGTCCTTCCCGCCGACTTCGACCTCGAGAAGCTGCCGGAGCGCGTCATCTTCCAGCTGAACGACACCCACCCGGTGATCGGCGTGCCCGAGCTCATGCGGGTGCTCGTCGACGAGAAGAAGGTCGAGTGGGATGCCGCGTGGGCCATCACGCAGAAGTGCTTCGCCTACACGTGCCACACGCTGCTGCCCGAGGCCCTCGAGGTCTGGCCCGTCGACCTGCTCGGGCGCCTGCTGCCGCGGCACCTGGAGATCATCTACCGCATCAACGACGCCTTCCTGCTCGAGGTGCGCGAGCGGTTCGGCGACGACGAGATGCTCATCCGGAACATGTCGATCATCGGTGAGCACCCCTCCCGCTCCGTGCGGATGGCGTATCTCGCCACGGTCGCCGGCTCCAAGGTCAACGGCGTCGCCGAGCTGCACTCGCAGTTGCTGCGCGACAACGTGCTGAAGGATTTCGCCGACATGTGGCCCGACAAGTTCACCAACGTCACCAACGGCGTCACGCCCCGGCGGTTCCTGCGGCTCGCCAACCCCGACCTGTCGGCCCTCATCACCGAAGCGCTCGGCGCGGGGTGGACAGTCGACCTCGAACGCCTGCGAGGCCTGGAGGCGCTCGCCGACGATCCGGATTTCCGGGAGCGTTTCGCGGCGGTGAAGGCCTCCAACAAGCGGCGACTGGGCCGCGTGCTCGCCGCCCGCGGCGACGCCGCGCCTGGCGACGACCACATGCTCGACGTCATGATCAAGCGCTTGCACGAGTACAAGCGTCAGACGCTGAAGGTGCTGCACATCGTCAGCACCTACGAGGGGATCGTCTCGGGACGCCTCGACGTCGACGCCGTGCAGCCGCGTACGTTCCTCTTCGGCGCGAAGGCCGCCCCCGGGTACGGCATGGCCAAGCGCATCATCCACCTCATCAACGCCGTCGGCGACGTCGTCAGCGCCGACCCGCGCGTGAACGGCACGCTCCAGGTGCTGTACCCGGCGAACTACAACGTCACGCTGGCCGAGAGCATCATCCCCGCCGCCGACCTCTCGGAGCAGATCTCGCTCGCCGGCAAGGAGGCCTCGGGCACGGGCAACATGAAGCTCGCCCTGAACGGCGCCCTGACCATCGGCACCGACGACGGCGCGAACGTCGAGATCCGCCGGCTCGTCGGCGACGACAACTTCTTCCTCTTCGGGATGAGCGAACCCGAGGTCGAGGCGCTGTGGGCCGAGGGTTACCGCCCCGCCGACTTCTACCAGCGCGACGAGCGGCTGCGCAGCGCGATCGACCTCATCGCCTCCGGCGCCTTCTCCGACGGCGACCGGACGGTCTTCGAACCGCTCGTGTCGAACCTCCTGTACGAAGACCGATTCATGGCGCTCGCCGACTTCGCGTCGTACCTCGACGCTCAGGAGCGCGTCGACGCCGCGTACCAGGACCAGGACGCCTGGGTCCGCTCGGCGATCCTCAACGTCGCCCGGAGCGGCTACTTCTCCTCCGACCGGGCGATGCGCGACTACCTCGACCGCATCTGGCACGCCACACCGGTGAGCTGACGCGTTCCGGATGCCGCGGCCCCGGGGTCGTGGCATCCGATCTTCGGTGCGGCAGGGCGCGCACACCGGGGCCCGGACGCCGCGGCATCCGTCCTTCCCTGACGAGTGCGCACCTCGACACGGCGACTGCCCTCGACGTCTCGGGTTCCCGGCACCGACTGCTTGCCCGCGGACCTCGTGAGCGAGCTGATCGCCGCGGCCGGTTGATGATGAGGGCGCTCGCGGGCGACACGAGCGCCACGGGACGCCGAATAGGCTGATTCCCATGGATGTCGAGCGCCACGAGCGTACCCTGTCCGATCCCGATGCCCCCCTCTTCCACCTGTCGTCCCCGTACGGCCGAATCAACGATCCCAACGGCCTGATCGTCATCGACGGTGAGGCGCACGCGTTCTACCAGTGGGGGCCGGCCTTCCCCGAACGGGGCATCGGATGGGGCCACGCCACCTCCCGCGATCTCCTCCGCTGGACCCACCACGGCATGGCCTTCGCACCGGATGCCGCCTACGACCGCGACGGTTGCTATTCGGGGTCGGCGGTCGCAGCGGGCTCCGGAGCCGACCTCTTGTACACGGGCAACGTGAAGCACCCCGACGGCACGCGCGAGGCCCACCAGGTCCGCGTGCACACCGCGGACTTCGTCACGTTCGAGAAGGACCCCGCGGGTCCCTTCGTCGCGGACGCGGATCGCCCGGAGGGGTACACCGCGCACTTCCGCGACCCCATGGTCTTCGGCGAGGACGGTGGCCGTCTGCGGATGTGCCTCGGCGCGCAGCGAGACGACGAGACCGGGGCGGTTCTGCTGTACTCCGCGCCGACCGCCGCCGGCCCGTGGCGCTTCGACGGCGAGCTGGAGGTGGACGGGCTCGACCCGGCATCCGCGGGGTACATGTGGGAGTGCCCGAACATCTTCCGTCTCACCGACACCGAGACCGGCGTCGAGCACGACGTCCTCGTGCTCTGTCCCCAGGGGGCGACCGACCCCGCCGTCAACCCGTTCGGCGTCGCCGATGTCTGCGGATACGTCGTCGGCCATCTGGATGGCTCGCGTTTGCGGGACACCGGTGGCTTCCGCCTGCTCGACGCGGGCTTCGAGTTCTACGCCCCCCAGGTCTTCGCGGGGCGCGACGGCGCGAACGACGCGCTTCTGCTGGCCTGGGCGGGAATGCCCGCTCAAGACGACCAGCCCTCGTTGGAGCACGGATGGGTGCACGCGCTCTCGGCGCCGCGCAGCCTGACGCTGCGCGGTGGTGAGCTGCTCCAGCGTCCGGCCCCCTCCCGCGCCGACTTCGGCCCGACGGCTTCGTTGGCTCCGGCGAGGCTGCCCGAGGGTGAGACCGTGGGACTCATCGCCGGGGGTGCGGCGAGCGCCACGTGGCTGAGCCTGCGGCTCCGCATCGACGACGGGGCATCGGCCCGGATCCTCATCGGCCCGGAGGCGTCCCCGGTGATCGTCGAGCTGGATGCGACCGCACTCAGAGTCGACCGCTCCGCCTCCCGCTATCACGGTGGGGGAGAGCGCCGTGAGGTGGCGCTGCCGGCGGACACCGAGCGCGTCGTCGAGGTGCTCGTCGACCGCTCGATCGTCGAGGTCATCGTCGACGAGAGGACGGCGTTCACGATGCGCGCGTTCTTCGTCGAAGGAGCCGTCGCGGTGTCGCTGAGCGCCCGCGATGGCGAGGTGGCGCTCGTGGCGGGGGAGTCCTCGCTCTTCACCGCCTGAGCGCCGGCGCTCGCCGTCGTCGACCCCCGCGCGACGGTCGTTTTTGCGGGGCAACATCGGCGCGCCATACTATGTCAAACGTTTGGCAGAGATTGCCAGCCGGTCCTTCCTCTCACTGTCGCCGACCTTCAGGACTCCCGATGCAGCACGATGTCGTCGCCCGCTCCGTTCTCTCCGCTCTCGGCGGGTCCGAGAACATCCAGGCAGCCGCGCACTGCGCGACGCGGTTGCGCATCGTCACGGTCGACAAGACGCGCATCGATCAGGCCGCGCTGGACGCCGACCCCGACGTGAAGGGCACGTTCGAAGCCGGCGGGCAGTTCCAGATCATCATCGGACCGGGTGACGTCGACAAGGTCTACGACGAGCTGGTCGCGCTCTCGGGAGTCCGTGCGGCGACCAAGGACGAGGTCAAGCAGGTCGCCGGACAGAGCGGCAACGTCGCGGTGCGGTTCATCAAGATGCTCTCCGACATCTTCGTCCCCGTGCTTCCCGCGCTGATCGCCGGGGGTCTGCTGATGGCGCTGAACAACGTGCTGACCGCCCCGGGCCTGTTCGGGCCGGAGGCCGTCACGACGACCCTGCCGTGGCTCGCCGACCCCGCTGCCCTCATCAATCTGCTCGCCTCCGCGGCCTTCGCGTTCCTCCCTGTGCTCGTCGCCTTCTCGGCCGGCCAGCGGTTCGGAGCCAACCCCTACCTGTCGGCCGCCCTCGGCGCCGCGATGGTCATGCCCTCGCTGGTCAATGGGTACGCCGTGTCGCAGGCCATGGCCGACGGCACGATGACCTACTGGAACATCCTCGGCATGGACGTGGCCCAAGCGGGCTATCAGGGCACCGTCATCCCGGTGCTCGCGGTCGTGTACCTGCTGTCGGTGTGCGAGAAGCTGCTGCGACGCGTGCTGAAGGGAACGTTCGACTTCCTGTTCACGCCCATGATCGCGCTACTGGTGGTCGGGATCGCGACATTCGTGGCGGTCGGCCCGGCCATGCGCTGGGTGAGCGATGCCATCACGTTCGGACTCTCGTGGGTCTACGAGAGCTTCGGCTTCCTCGGCGGTGCACTGTTCGGTCTCGTGTACTCGCCCATCGTCGTCACGGGCTTGCACCAGAGCTTCCCCGCGGTGGAGCTGAGCCTGATCGCGCAGGGCGGGTCGTTCATCTTCGCGATCGCAGCGATGGCGAACATCGCGCAGGGCGCAGCGTGCCTCGCGGTGTTCTTCCTGGTCCGGCGCGGATCCAAGCTGCGCGCCATGGCGGGCGCGTCCAGCACCTCCGCTCTCCTGGGCATCACCGAGCCGGCCATCTTCGGCGTCAACCTGCGCCTGCAGTTCCCCTTCTTCATCGGGATGGGCGCCGCGGCCGTCGCCGGCGGCTTCATCAGCGCCCTCGGTGTGAAGGCCATTTCGCTCGGCGCCGCCGGTGTGATCGGATTCGTGTCCATCCAGCCCTCGTCGATCCCGCAGTTTGCCGTGTGCGCGCTCATCAGCTTCACGCTCTCCTTCGTCGCCACCCTCGCGTACGGGCGCTGGCGCATCGGCCGCGGCAAGCCGCTCGACCCGACGGAGGGCGTCGCCCCTCTCGACGCGTCGGCCGAGGCATCCGATCTGTCCGCTCCCGCCGTGGCGGCCCCCGCGGCCTCGTCCACCGTAAACGCACCCGCTTCGGGAGAACCCGGCTCCGAGGCGGTCCGCGTCGACATCGTCTCTCCCGCGCGCGGACGCCTGATCCCGCTCTCCGAGGTTCCCGACCCGATGTTCGCGGGCGGCGTGCTCGGCAGCGGTGCCGCGGTCGTTCCCCGCGAAGGGGAGGTCACCGCGCCGGTCGCGGGGACGCTCACCGCGGTCTTCCCGACCGGCCACGCCTACGGCATCACCACCGACGACGGCGTGGAGGTGCTCGTGCACATCGGCATCGACACCGTCGACCTCAAGGGCGCCCACTTCACGGCTCTGGTCACCGCGGGCGAGCGCGTCGAGATCGGCTCGCCGCTCGCTCGCGTCGACTGGGATGCCGTCCGCGCGGCGGGCTACGACATCACCACGCCCATCGTGATCACCAACTCCGACGACTTCGAGGTGGTCGCATCGGTCGACGCGGCCGACGTCGAGCCGGGCGCGCCGTTGTTCCACGTGCTCCGGGGCGAGGTCGCACCGCTCGCCTGAGCTGCACTGCTGCGCCGGTCGGGCCGTCGGAGCCGCGCCCCGGCCGGGCGGCGGGTCTGCCGGCTGGGCGGGTCGTCACGGCCCCGCCCCACCGTCCGTGCCGACGCTCGCCCCCGCGCCACGTCGTGGGCGGCGACTTCACCGGGCCGGTTGCTGTTCGACGGTGGCGTGCTCGCGCACCGTCGACCCACGGCGCAGCAGCACCGGAAGCACCGTCTCCGCCGGAAGCTCCGCCTCGGGCTCCTCGATTCGACGCACCAGGAGTCGCACGCACTCGGCGGCCAGCTGCTCGACCGGCTGCAGCACGGTGGTCAGGGTCGGCACGAGGTGCCGTACGGCCGCGGAGCCGTCGTACCCGACGACGCCGAACTCGTCGGGCACACGGATGCCGCGCGAACGCGCCCATTCCACCGCCATCAGCGCGCTGACGTCGTCGGTGCAGAAGGCCGCATCGTAGGAGGTCGCGTCCAAAGTCTGCTCGATGAGGGTGCGCCGCTCGTCGAGGCTCGAGCTGAACCCGTACGCGAGCACCGCCTCGGGGAGCCCCCGGACGGCCAGCACCTCGCGATGCGCCGATCGTCGCGCCGAGCGCACGTCGTCACGGGGGGTGATGAAGAGGATGCGGCGATAGCCGGCATCCGCGAGCATCGCCGTGGCGGCGGCGGCGCCGGCGACGTTGTCGCTGCGGACGTCCGGGATGCCCTCGCCCAGCTTGCGGTCGAGAGCGACGATCGGCAGTCCGGCCGTGCGGTACAGGCTCACGCCGTCGTTGTGGGTCGAGGTGATGATCCCGGCGACCTGGTGGGCCAGGAGCAACTCCAGTGACGCCGTCTCGCGCTCGACGCTGCGCAGGCTGTCGCACAACAGGGTGCGATAGCCGCGGTCGGCCAGCCCGGCCTCGACGGCGGCGGCGAACTCGCCGAAGAACGGGTCGGCCACCGTCGGCACGATCAGCCCGACGACGCGCGTGCCCCGGCCGAGGAGCGAGCGGGCGACCTCGTTGGGGCGGTATCCGAGTTCGTCGATCGCGCGGCCCACATCGGCGCGCACCCGATCGCTCAGATACCCGCGATCGTTCAGCACCCGTGAGACGGTCGTCACCGACACGCCTGCTCGCGCCGCGACATCGGTGAGAGTCGGTCGTGCCACGTGCCCTCCTCGGCCCGGACCCGCCGCGGCGGTCGGGTCTCATCGAGCCTATCCACCGCGACGCCTGCTGCCGGAAGCCCCGGGAGGCTGCGACGACGACAGCCGGCACGAACGCCGGCGTGCGGGGAGCGCGGCGAGATCCGGCGTCACGCACCCGGGAAACGGCTGGGGGATGGCATCCCGAACCGCTCAGCGGGTCGCGAGCGCGGTGGGATGGCGGGTATCGTAGGAGGGTTGTCGGCGCCGGTCGCGTCGACGAGAGCTGAATAACGGAGGGCCTTGTGGACATCGATCTCGCACTTCTGAAGACGATCGAACGCGAGAAGGAGATCCCCTTCGACGAACTCGCGCGCATCATCGAGCAGGCGATCCTCACCGCCTACGCCAAGCACATCTCGCCCACCGGCGAGATCCCGGCCGGGGCGCGCGCGTCGCTCGACCGGAAGACCGGCCACGTCGGCATCTTCACCCCCGTCACCGACGACGAGGGCGCGGTCATCGGCGAGGAGGAGCAGGCTCCCGACGACTTCGGCCGCATCGCCGCGTTCGCCGCGAAGCAGGTCATCAGCCAGCGTCTGCGCGACATCGCCGACGACGCCGTGCTGGGGGAGTTCCGCGGCAAGGAGGGCGACATCGTCGCGGGCGTCGTGCAGCAGGGTCCGAACCCGCGCATGGTGCACGTCGACCTCGGCACCGTCGAGGCGATCCTTCCTCCCGAGGAGCAGGTGCCCGGCGAGACCTACCCGCACGGCTCGCGGCTGCGCGTGTACGTCACGAGCGTGTCGAAGGGCAACAAGGGCCCGCAGATCACCGTCTCGCGCACCCACCCGGGTCTCGTGCGCAAGCTCTTCGCGCTCGAGGTGCCCGAGATCGCCGCGGGGCTCGTCGAGATCGTCTCGCTCGCGCGCGAGGCCGGTCACCGCTCGAAGATCGCCGTCAAGGCCAACGACCCGACGGTCAACGCCAAGGGGGCCTGCATCGGGGAGCTGGGTCGTCGCGTCCGTGCCGTGACCGAGGAACTCGCCGGCGAGAAGATCGACATCATCGACTACGACGCCGAGCTGCCCCGTTTCGTGGCCAACGCCCTGTCTCCGGCCAAGGTCACCTCGTCGTTCGTGCTCGACGCCTCGACCAAGGCCGTCCGTGCGCTGGTGCCCGATTACCAGCTCTCGCTCGCGATCGGAAAAGAGGGGCAGAACGCCCGTCTCGCCGCCAAGCTCACCGGCGCGAAGATCGACATCCAGCCCGACAGCATCCTCGAAGACAACTGAGCCGCCGTCGCCCCGGCGACGGTGAGGTGTACGATGGAACCAGTACGAACGTGCGTCGGATGCCGCGCACGCGCCCCCCGATCTTCGCTTCTGCGTGTGGTCGCCGACGGGTCGGTCCTCGTCCGAGACGAGAGAGCGGTCCTTCCCGGGCGGGGAGCGTGGGTGCACGAGACGGACGCGTGCGTGGGAAAAGCTCTCACGCGTCGCGCCTTCGTACGAGCATTGCGTGTGTCAGGCCCGCTTGACACGCAGACCTTCGAATCAACCCTCCAGCGAAAAGGCTGAACGGCTATGGACACGAAGTGAACGGCTCGAAATGAGACCCGTCCGCAACTAACGGTCTGCCCTGTCCGGGGTAGGCCCTCAGACAGGAGAATTGTGGCAAAACCACGCGTGCACGAGATCGCTTCCGAGCTCGGCGTCGACAGCAAGGTCGCGCTTGCGAAGCTGAAGGAGCTCGGCGAATTCGTCAAGAGCCCCTCATCCACCATCGAGCCCCCGGTGGCCCGTAAGCTCCGCGCCGCCCTCGCGGCCGAGGGCTCTTCGGCGCCGGCCGCCGGTGGATCGCCCGCCGCGCCCGCGGCGCGCCCCGGCGCCCGTCCGGGCCCCGCGCGTCCTGCGGCGACCCCCGGTGCCCGTCCCTCGGGCCCGACCCCCGGCCCCGCCAAGCCCGCGGCCCCCGCCGCTCCCGCGGCGAGCCCGGTCCCCGAGACCGCTGCCCCCGAGAAGGCCGCTCCCGCAGCGGCCGAGGCCCCGGCAGCCAAGCCCGCCGCTTCGGCGTCGACGTCCGGTGCGCCGACCCCCGGTGCCGCCGCCCCCGGCGCCGGTGCCCCCAAGCCCGGCCCGAGCGCGCCCCCGCGTCCGGGTGGAGCGCGTCCGGGCAACAACCCCTTCGCCTCCTCGCAGGGCATGGGCCAGCGTCCCGCGGGCCCCCGTCCGGGTAACAACCCCTTCGCTTCGGCGCAGGGCATGGGCCAGCGCCCGACCCCCGGCAACATCCCGCGTCCCCAGGCTCCGCGTCCCGGCGCCCCGCGTCCCGGTGCCCCGCGCCCCGGCGGTGCCGGTCGTCCCGGTGGCGGCGGTCGTCCCGGCGCTCCGTTCCAGCAGCGTCCCGGCGGTCCCGGTCGTCCCGGCGGCGCCGGTGGCGGTTTCCAGCGCCCCGGTGGCGGCGCTCCGGCCGGTGGTTTCGCCGGTCGTCCCGGTGGTGGTGGCGGCCGTGGCCGTGGTCCCGGCGGTGGTACCGCGGGTGCCTTCGGTAAGGGTGGCGGCAAGTCCAAGCAGCGTAAGTCGCGTCGGGCGAAGCGGCAGGAATTCGAGATGCGGTCGGCGCCGGTCGTCGGCGGCGTCAACGTCTCGAAGGGCAACGGCGAGATCATCCGCCTGCGCCGCGGCGCATCCATCGCCGACTTCGCGGACAAGCTCGAGGCCCTGCGCGGCTACACCGTCCAGCCCGGCACGCTCGTGACCATCCTGTTCAACCTGGGCGAGATGGCCACCGCGACCGAGTCGCTCGACGAGGCCACCTTCGAGGTGCTCGGTGCCGAGCTCGGCTACAAGATCCAGATGGTCTCGCCCGAGGACGAAGACAAGGAGCTCCTCGAGGGCTTCGGTCTCGACCTCGATGCCGAGCTCGAGGCCGAGAGCGAGGACGATCTCGAGATCCGTCCTCCCGTGGTCACCGTCATGGGTCACGTCGACCACGGTAAGACGAGACTCCTCGACGCCATCCGCCAGACCAACGTGGTCGCGGGCGAGGCCGGCGGCATCACGCAGCACATCGGTGCGTACCAGATCTGGACCGAGCACGAGGGCATCGAGCGCGCGATCACCTTCATCGACACCCCGGGTCACGAGGCGTTCACCGCCATGCGTGCTCGAGGAGCGCAGGTGACCGACATCGCGATCCTCGTGGTCGCGGCCGACGACGGCATCATGCCCCAGACGGTCGAGGCGTTGAACCACGCCCAGGCGGCGAACGTGCCGATCGTGGTCGCGGTCAACAAGGTCGACAAGCCCGACGCCAACCCGGCCAAGGTCCGCCAGCAGCTCACCGAGTACGGCCTTGTCGCCGAGGAGTACGGCGGAGACGTCATGTTCGTCGACGTGTCGGCTCGACAGAACCTCAACATCCAGGCCCTCCTGGATGCGGTCCTGCTCACCGCCGACGCCGGTCTCGACCTGACGGCCAACCCGAACAAGGCGGCCCGCGGTGTCGCGATCGAAGCGAAGCTCGACAAGGGTCGCGGTTCGGTCGCCACGGTGCTCATCCAGTCCGGAACCCTCCGCGTCGGCGACGCGATCGTCGCGGGAACGGCTTACGGCCGTGTCCGCGCGATGATGGACGAGAACGGCGAAGCGGTCGAAGAGGCCTACCCGTCGCGTCCCGTCTCGGTGCAGGGTCTGAACTCCGTGCCCCGCGCCGGCGACGTGTTCATCGTCACCGAGGAAGACCGCACCGCGCGTCAGATCGCCGAGAAGCGTGAAGCCGCCGAGCGCAACGCCCAGCTGGCCAAGGCCCGCAAGCGCATCTCGCTCGAGGACTTCACCCGTGCTCTCGAAGAGGGCAAGGTCGAGTCGCTCAACCTCATCATCAAGGGTGACGTGTCGGGTGCCGTCGAGGCGCTCGAGGAATCGCTGCTCAAGATCGAGGTCGACGACAGCGTCCAGCTGCGCATCATCCACCGCGGTGTGGGTGCGATCACCGAGTCGGACATCAACCTGGCCACGATCGACAACGCGATCGTGATCGGCTTCAACGTCCGTCCCGACACGAAGGCCCGCGAGCGTGCCGCCCGCGAGGGTGTCGACGTGCGGTTCTACTCGGTCATCTACAACGCGATCGACGACGTCGAGCAGTCGCTCAAGGGCCTGCTCAAGCCGGAGTTCGAAGAGGTGCAGTCGGGTGTCGCCGAGATCCGCGAGGTGTTCCGCTCCTCGAAGTTCGGCAACATCGCCGGTGTCATCGTGCGGTCGGGAACGATCACGCGCAACGCCAAGGCTCGCGTCATCCGCGACGGTGTCGTGCTGGCCGACGGCCTGCAGATCGAGTCGCTGCGTCGCTTCAAGGACGACGTCACCGAGGTGCGGACGGACTTCGAGGCCGGTATCGGTCTGGGCAAGTTCAATGACATCCAGGTCGGCGACGAGATCGAGACCACCGAGATGGTCGAGAAGCCGCGAGGCTGATCGCATCGAGCGGGAGTCGCGTCCACGGGCGCGGCTCCCGCTTCCGGTTCCCGGTGGGATGAAGAGAAGGAGAAGGACGTGGCAGGAGAGCGACAGGCCCGCGTGGCCGACCGCATCCGCGTGGTGCTCGCCGAGCGCCTCGAGAAGGGGCTGCGCGACCCGCGGCTCGGATTCGTGACCATCACCGACGTGCGCGTGACGGGCGACCTCCAGCGCGCCTCGGTGTTCTACACGGTCATGGGCGACGAGGCGCATCGCGCCGACACCGCTGCGGCGCTGAAGTCGGCGACCGGCATGCTGCGCAGCGAGGTCGGCAAGCACCTCAACACGCGCCTCACGCCGTCGCTCGAGTTCATCCTCGACGCGATCCCCGAGAACGCCGACCACATCTCGGCGCTGCTGCGCGAGGCGCGGGAGCGCGATGAGTCGGTGGCCGGTCTCGCGGCGTCCGCCAGCTACGCGGGCGAGGCCGATCCGTACGTCAAGCCGCGCGAGCTCGACGAGCTCGATGACGACGACGAGGATGACGACGACGACAACGACGACCGGGCCTGAGCCCGGGTCTTCGTCCGGCCGGATGCCACCCCGCGGGGAGGCATCCGGCCGTTCTTCGTCCGCGCGGATCCACCCCAGGGGGGAGGTGCGGGGTCGGCGGAACTCGTAGATTCGAGGGATGCACGCACGTACTCGACCGGACTGGCCTGCGGTGGCCGTCTTCGCCGTGACGTCACTGGCCCTGGCCTGGCTCGTGGCCCTGCCCCTGTGGCTCGGCGGGAAGGGACTCGCCGACCCGTTCTTCGGGCTGTTCGCCGCGGCGATGATGTTCACCCCCGCTCTGGCGACGGTGGCGGCGCTGCTCGTGCAGCGCTGGTCGCGCGGACGACGGGGCGCGCGCGTCGTGCTGCGCGAGCTCGGGATGTGGCCGCTGCGGCCCGCCGCCCGGACGATCTGGACCTGCGTCGCCGTGATCTTCGCGGCGCCCGTGCTGATCGGTGTCGGTCTCCTGGTCTCGGGGGCGCTGGGTCTGGCGAGCTTCGACCTCGTCGGGTTCTCCGGCTTCTCGCAGCTCCTGCAGAGCTCGGTCCCCGCGGGCACCCCCCTCCCGCCTGTCGGCGTGCTGGTCGTCGTCCAGTTGGCGATGATCCCGCTCGGCGCGCTGGTCAACGCCCCGCTGGCCTTCGGTGAGGAGATCGGCTGGCGCGGGTGGCTGCTGCCGGCGCTCCAGCCGCTCGGCACGTGGCCCGCGCTGATCATCTCGGGGGCGTTCTGGGGACTGTGGCACGCCCCGTTGATCCTGCTGGGCTACAACTTCGCCGAGCCGAACGCGCTCGGTGTGCTGCTCATGATCGTCGGGTGCGTGCTGTTCGGAGTGCTCCTGGGGTGGACGCGTCTACGGACTGCGTCCGTCTGGCCCGCGGTGTTCGCCCACGCCGCGTTCAACGCCTCGGCCGGGATGGGCGCCCTGTTCGTCGCTGCCGGTTCGCCCGCGACCTCGGCGACGCTCATCGGCCCTCTCGGCGTGGTGATGTGGGTCGTGTTCGCGGCGGCGATCGGCGCGCTGCTCCTGGCGGGGCAGTTCCGCCGCACGCGCATCGGCGCGGAGCTGGGGCCGGACCGACACCGCCCCGTCGCACCGGTCACATCCACGGCATCCTGACTCCGCTCGGGGCCGTCCGGCGGAGTCGCGGGGCGACGCGCCGGACGAGGGCCTCCCGTCGCGGCGCGCCGGCAGCCACTCCGCGTGAGGGCGCGCATCGCGCCGCGGGTGCCGACGGGGCGTGCGAGAGGGTCAGCGGGGCAGCAGCAGATGCTCGTCCTCGGCCTCGACGAGACCGTCGGAGATGAGCGAGTCGATGGCGCGGTCGCGCTGGGCGGCATCGGGCCAGTCCGGAAGAATGGCGAAGAGGGCGACGGCGGCGGGAGCCGCGTCCCGCAGGGTCTTCAAGACCGCGCCGCGCGCCTGGCGGTCGCTGCCCTCGTAGGTCGCTTGACGGCGCCGGCGATCCTCCGAGGCGGGGTACCCGGCCGCGCGCCAGGCGCACACGTCGGCGAGGGGGCAGACCTCGCATCGCGGTGACCGCGCCGTGCAGACGATCGCACCGAGCTCCATCGCCGCCGCGTTCACGATCGCCGCCTCGACGAGGTCGTGGGGGAGCTCGGTCTCCATCCGCTCGAGATCGCGACGGTGCGGGGGGCCGGGCTGGGCGACGCCCTCGACGGCGCGGGCGAGCACGCGGCGCGTGTTCGTGTCGACGACCGGATGTCGATCGCCGTAGGCGAAGACCGCGACCGCGCGTGCGGTGTAGTCGCCGACGCCCGTGAGCGCGAGAAGGGCCTCGACGTCGCGCGGGACGATTCCCTTGTGCCGGTCGCGGATCTCGACGGCGGCGCGGTGCAGCCACAGAGCGCGCCGGGGGTAGCCGAGGTTCGCCCACTGCGTCACGGCGTCACCGGGCGGCGAGGCGGCGAGGTCCGCCGGCGTCGGCCAGCGCCCGAGCCATGCTTCGAGGTGCGGGATCACACGGTTGACGGGCGTCTGCTGCAGCATGAACTCGCTGACGAGCGTGCCCCATGCGCCGAACCCCTCGCGACGCCAGGGGAGATCTCGCGCAGCATCGCGGTACCAGGCGATGAGCGGGGCGGCGAGTCCTGGCATCCATCCAGCCTACGGTCGTGCGCGGGTGCACCGGCCGTGTCGGAGGCGCGCCCGGCGTCGGTGGCCGGTGACCGTCGGCGGTGGCCGCGAAAGTAGGCTGGGAGCATGTCGTCGCCCGGAAACACCGCCCCCGATCTGCAGCGCAGCCTTCGCGACCTGATGCGGCAGAACGCCCGCGCCGGGCGCGTCGTGGTCGCCATCGACGGGCTGGATGCCGCGCAGGCGCGCGTCTTCGCCGACGGCTTCGCCGAGGTGCTCGGCGAAGACGGCACCCCGGTGGAGCGCGCGAGCGTCACCGACGTCGCGACCGACGTCCGCGAGGACCTCGTCGCGCCCTTCCGCGGCGGGGAGGGCGATGCGATCCTGGTCGTCGACGGCCGCTTCCTCCACACTCCCGGGCGCCGGGGGCTGTGGAACTGGTCCGTGTGGCTCGAGAGCAATCCGCCCATCGGGACGCCCCGGCCCGCGCTCCCGGATGCCGAGAAGCAGTACCTGGCCACGGCGCGCCCGAAGGCCGCCGCATCCGCGATCGTGGAGAACTCCGATCCGGCCCACCCCGTTCAGGTGTTCGGGGACTTCTGCTGATGGTGCGCGCCGGCATCCTCCTGGTCGACAAGCCGGGGGGCATCACCAGTCATGACGTCGTGTCGCGCGCGCGGCGCGCGCTCGGCACCCGCAAGATCGGTCACGCCGGCACGCTCGACCCGATGGCGACGGGGCTGCTCGTCCTGGGCGTCGAGGGCGCGACCCGTCTCTTGACCTACATCGTCGGTGCCGACAAGACGTACGAGGCGACGATCCTCCTCGGCGTCTCCACCGACAGCGATGATGCCGACGGCGTCGAGATCTCGCGGGCGGATGCCGAGGCGGTCGCCGCGATCACCGACGACGCGATCGCCGCGGGTGTCGCCGACCTCACCGGCGACATCGAGCAGGTACCGAGCACGGTCTCGGCGATCAAGGTGGCCGGACGTCGGGCGTACGACCTCGCCCGCGCGGGCGAGGAGGTCGAGCTGAAGGCGAGACGGGTCACCGTGGCGCGCTTCGACGTGCGGGCCACCCGGCGGGGTGAAGGAGCGATCGAGCTCGACGTGGTCGTCGACTGCACGAGCGGCACCTACATCCGCGCGCTCGCGCGCGACCTCGGTCGTGCCCTCGGCGTCGGCGGGCACCTGACGATGCTGCGACGGACACGCATCGGCTCCTTCGACGTCTCGGCGGCGGCATCCGTCGACGACCTCGCCGAGGACCGTCTCGTGGATCCGGCCACCGCGGCCTCCGTCGTGGTCGGCGCCCTCGCCGTCGGCGAGGAAGAGGCACGCGACCTGCGCCACGGGAAGCGCATCGACGGCGGCGGACGCCTCACCGGTGCCGTCGCCGCCGCGATCGATCCCGACGGACGACTGGTCGGCATCGTGGAGAAGCGGGGGACGCAGATGAAGAGCGTCATGAACATGCCCGAGGAGGTCGGCCGATGATCCTGTGGTTCACACTCGCGCAGGTGGGGATCGCCGTTCTCGCCGGCGTCGTCGCGATCGTCGCGGGGCTCATCGGTCGACGCCCGGGCGACGTGACGGTCGGGTCGCTCGCCCTCATCGAACTCCTGCTGATCGTGCAGATCGTCGTCGCGATCATCGCGCCGCTGGTGGGCAATCCGCCATCGGGCAGCTTGCTGGAGTTCTGGACCTACCTCGTCTCGGCGGCCCTCGTGCCCGTCGCGGGAGCCGCCTGGGCGCTGATCGAACGCAGCCGTTGGAGCACGGTCATCATGGGCGTCGCCGCGCTCGCCGTCGCCGTCATGGTGTGGCGCATGCACGTCATCTGGACCGTGCAGATCGCCTGACGGCCGGATGCGCCGGGGATCGGCGCATCCGCGACGGAACCAGCGCGCGCCGTGGCGCCGCCTGCGCTCGTGGCGGTGACCGCCGCAGCAGACGCCGCGCGGCGCCGGCCGGGGCGAACTAGAATCGAGAGGTCATGGCATCCACCACTCCCACCCGCACCCGGGGGATGACCGGCATCGGCCGTGTCCTCGTCGTCGTCTACGGCATCATGGCGCTCGCCGCCACGGGCCGCTCGTTCGTGCAGATCGTGCGCGAGTTCGACGACGCGCCGCTCGCGTACTCGCTGTCGGCGCTCGCTGCGGTCGTGTACATCCTGGCGACGCTCGCCCTGATCTTCTCGGCGCGTCCGGCCTGGTATCGCGTCGCCTGGATCGCGATCGTCTTCGAACTCGTCGGCGTGCTGGTGGTCGGGACGCTGAGCCTCGCGCTGCCGGCGCTGTTCCAGCACCCCACGGTGTGGTCGGTCTACGGCTACGGCTACCTCTTCATCCCGCTCGTCCTGCCGTTCCTCGGTCTGTGGTGGCTGATGCGCCACCGCCGGGCGGCGTCGTGATCGTCTTCCGCGACGCCGCGGAGGTCCCGGCGGATTTCGGTCCCTCCGTCATCGCGATCGGCAAGTTCGACGGTGTGCACACCGGGCACCGCGCCGTGATCGATCGTGCACGCGTCGACGCGTCCGACGGGGCTCAGGTGGTTGCGGTCACCTTCGATCGCAACCCGCTCAGCGTGCTGCGGCCGGAGCGATGCCCCACCGACGTCATCGGTCCGCACCAGAAACTCGATCTGCTCGAGCGTGCCGGCGTCGATGCGACTCTGCTGCTGACCTTCGACGCGGCGCTGGCGTCTCTGCCGGCGGAGGAGTTCGTCCGCCGTTTCCTCGTCGACGCGCTGCACGCGCGGACGGTGCTCGTCGGCGAAGACTTCCGCTTCGGGGCCGGGGGAGAAGGCGATCCCGCGCTTCTGCAGCGACTCGGCGCCGAGCACGGCTTCCGCGTCGATGTCGTCGGCGACGTGCGCGCGGTGCAGGCCGACCGCCGGGTCTCGTCGACCTGGATCCGCGAGGCCCTCTCCGCCGGAGACGTGACCACGGCGGCGCGGCTGCTCGGACGCGCCCCCTCCGTATGGGGTGAGGTCGTCCACGGGCTCAAGCGCGGGCGCGAGCTGGGGTACCCGACGGCGAACCTGTCGTCGGATCTCGAGGGGTTCGTCCCCGCCGACGGTGTGTACGCCGGGTGGTTGGTCGACGTCGAGGGTGGCCGCCGCATCAGCTACCCCGCGGCGATCAGCGTCGGCACCAATCCGACCTTCGACGACGTGCACGCGCGACAGGTCGAGGCGTACGTCCTCGACGAGACCGATCTCGACCTCTACGGCCACCACGTGGAGGTGCGCTTCGTCGAGCGGGTGCGCGAGATGACGGCGTTCGACGGCATCGACGCGCTGCTCGTGCAGATGGCCGACGACGTGGAGCGCACGCGCGCGATCCTGCGCTGAGCCGCACACGGGCGGCGATGCGTCACCCCTCGTCCCGGCGGGACAGGTGATCGCGGATGCCGACGAACGACGCCGCAGCCCCGAGCACCATCAGCACGGCGGTGAACACCGCCGCCCGGTGGAAACCGTCGAGGTCGAGGGAGCCGCCCACGACGGCCGAGACCGCGGCGATCGCGAGGAGCCCCGCCACGCGCGAGACGGCGTTGTTGACCGCGGAGGCGATGCCGGACCGCTCGGTCTCGATCGCACCGAGAACGGCAGCCGTGAGGGGGGACACCGTGGCGGTCAGACCCACCCCGAACACGACGATGCCGGGCAGTACCTGCGTCCAGTAGTCGAAGGCTGCGCTCACCCGCAGCAGCAGGAGCGCGCCGACGGCCATGACCAGTGGTCCCGCCGTCATGAACAGCCGGGGTCCCCAGCGGCCGGCCAGGGCGCCCATGCGCGAGCTCAGGACGATCATGAGGATCGTGCTCGGCAGCGAGGCGAGTCCCGCGAGCGTCGCCGACAGGCCGGCGCCCTGCTGGAGGTAGACGCTCACGACGAAGCCGTTGAGCGAGAGCGCGGCGTATACGAAGACGGTGGCGAGGTTGCCCGCCCAGAAGTTGCGCGAGCGGAAAAGTCCCAACGGCATCATCGGCTGGGGCGCCCGGCGCTGGCGCCCGAGGAAACCCGCGAACGACAGGATGCCGAGGACGCCCGGCAGCCAGATCACCGGGGAGGACCAGCCCAGGTTCGGTTGCTCGATGAGCGCGAACACGATTGCGCCCAGACCGGCCGCGCACAGCACCGCGCCGAGGATGTCGACCCGCGCGCCGTTGCGACGGTGATCGGCGTGTCCGAGGCGGAGCAGCAGCCACAGTGTGACGGCGATCGGCAGGACGTTCACCAGGAACACCAGCCGCCACGACAGCGTGTCGACGAAGACGCCGCCCACGAGCGGCCCCGCGAGCATCGCGACGGTCGTGGCTCCGGTCCAGATGCCGATCGCGCGGGACTGCTGCGGGCCGCGGAAGGTCGAAGTGATCAGCGCGAGGGAGCTGGGCACGAGCAGCGCACCGGCGACACCCTGCAGGGCGCGGGCGACGATGAGGAACTCGGCCGTGGGAGCTGCGGCGATGGCGACCGAGGTGACCCCGAACCCGATCAGGCCGATCCGCAGGACGAGCACACGGCCCAGGACGTCGCTGAGCGATCCGGCGACGAGGATGAAGGCGCCGAGCGTCACGAGGTAGGCGTCCACGACCCATTGCTGCGTCGTGAGGCCGCCGCCGAGGTCCGCGGCGATCGCGGGGAGGGCGACGTTGACGACCGTGCCGTCGAGGAACGAGACGAAGGATGCCAGGACGGCGATCGTCAGCACCACCCCCTCTCGGCGGGGCATCGTGTCGCTCATTCCCTCAGCGTAGGGTCGGGCGCGGTGTCGTCGTCCGATTTTCGTCGCGTCTTCGGAATACCCCCAGGGGGTATCCTTGTTGGCGTCGGGGAGACCCGAGGGGGAGTCATGGACGAGATGAATGAGGCCACGCCGGCAGGCGGCGTCGCCGAGGCGGTGCTCGACATCGAGGGCATGACGTGCGCGAGCTGCGTCGCCCGGGTGGAGAGGCGTCTGGGGCGCGTCGACGGCGTTCAGGCCGCGGTCAACCTCGCGACCGAGACGGCGCGGGTGCGTTATCCGGAGGGGCTCGACACCGCGACGCTCGTCGACGCGGTCCGCGCGGCGGGCTACGACGCGACGGTGCGTCCGCGGGCCGCGTCCCGCGAGCCGCGTGTCGAGCCCGAGCCGGTCGCCGTCCCCGCTCCCGGCGGCGAGATCGATGCCACCACCGGTCGAGCGACCGAGGCGCCCGAGGGGCAGGCGCGCGGCGCGCAGACCCCCGACGGGCACACGCATGCCTCGCCCGACCACGTGAGGGAGCACAGCGGGCACGCGCACGGCGGGCACGTCCACGACACGGCCGATGCTCCGGGGGCGACTCCGCTTCGGACGCGCCTGTTCGTCTCCCTCGCTCTGGCGGTCCCGGTGGTCGCGCTCGGCATGGTCCCGGCGTGGCAGTTCCCGGGATGGCAATGGGTGTCGCTCGCGCTGACGACGCCCGTGGTCCTGTGGGGCGGCTGGCCGTTCCATCGCGCCACGCTGCGCAACGCCCGGCACGGTGCCGCGACCATGGACACCCTGATCACGCTCGGCACCTTCGCGGCCTTCCTCTGGAGCGTGTGGGCGCTGTTCTTCGGCAACGCCGGCCGCATCGGCATCCGGCACGAGGTCATGCTCTTCGGGCCCGTCCACGACGCCAGCGCGGTGGTGTATTTCGAGGTCGCGGCCGCGGTGACCGTCCTGCTGCTGCTCGGTCGTTTCATCGAACAGCGCTCGACCCGCCGCGCGGGTGCCGCCCTCCGCGCCCTCCTCGACCTGGGGGCCCGAGAGACCGAGCTCGCCGACGGTCGGCGGATCTTCGTCGACGACCTGACGGTGGGAGACGTGTTCGTCGTGCGACCCGGCAGCGTCATCGCCACCGACGGCGTGGTCGTCGAGGGGCGCGCCTCGGTCGACGAGAGCATGCTCACCGGCGAGTCCGTTCCGGTCGATGTGACCGAGGGGTCGGAGGTGACCGGCGGCACGATCGCCGCCGGGGGCCGGCTGACCGTGCGCGCGACGGGGGTGGGGGAGCAGACGCGTCTCGCCCGTATCGCGCGGCTCGTCGAGGACGCGCAGCTCGGCAAGAGCCGCGTGCAGCGCCTCGCCGACCGTATCTCGGGCGTCTTCGTGCCGGTCGTGATCGTGCTGGCGGTGCTGACCCTGGCCGCGTGGATCGCCGCGGGCCAACCGGTTGCGGCCGGGTTCACCGCGGCTGTGGCGGTGCTCATCATCGCCTGCCCCTGTGCCCTCGGGCTCGCCACCCCCATCGCCATCCTCGTCGGGACGGGGCGGGGCGCGCAGCTGGGCGTGCTCGTCACCGGCCCCGAGGCCCTCGAGTCCGCCGAGCGCATCGACACGATCGTGCTCGACAAGACCGGCACCCTCACGAGCGGTCGTATGAGCGTCGCCGGAGTCGTGGCCGCGAGCGGGGAAGACGCGCGGCGCGTGCTCGCCCTCGTCGCCGCTGTCGAACGCGGGTCCGAGCACCCGGTCGCGGCCGCGATCGTCGCGGCCGCGGGGGAGGGGCAGACCGCGTCCGCTCTGCAGGCGCTCCCCGGACGCGGCGTGATCGGCGACGTGGACGGCGTGCGGGTCTTCGCCGGACGTCCGGCGTGGATCGTCGATCTCGGCGCCGTCCTGCCGCCCGAGCTGGTGGCGGCGGTCGACGCGGGGGAGGAGCGCGGCACGGTCGTCGTCGCGGGGTGGGCCGACGCCGACGGCACGCCTCGCGCTCGCGCGGTGATCGAGATCGCCGACACGGTGCGTCCCGAGAGCGCCGAGGCGGTGTCGCGGTTGCGCGCGATGGGTCTCGAGCCGGTCCTCCTGAGCGGGGACAACCCGCGCATCGCGCGGGCCGTGGCAGCCGAGCTCGGCATCGAACGCGTCCGGGCCGGCGTCCTCCCCGAGGGCAAGGTCGACGAGATCGCGGCGTTGCGCGCGGAGGGTCGCACGGTCGCCATGGTCGGCGACGGGGTCAACGACGCCGCCGCCCTGGCATCCGCGGACCTCGGAATCGCGATGGGGGGAGGAACGGATGCCGCGCTCCACGCCAGCGACATCGCGCTCATGCGCGACGACCCGCGCGGCATCGTGACCGCGGTGACGTTGAGTCGGCGGACGATGCGGGTCATCCGCGGCAACCTCTTCTGGGCTTTCGCGTACAACGTGGCCGCTCTGCCGCTCGCGGCACTCGGCCTGTTGAACCCGATGATCGCGGGCGCCGCGATGGCGTTCTCGAGCGTGTTCGTGGTGTTGAACAGCCTGCGGCTGCGTCGCGCGGCCTGACGCGTCGGAACGAGTTGTGCGCGGCTCACGCGTTCGGTCTCTCCGCGCGCTAGAATGGATGCGATCCCGTCACCCGCTGTCTCGCGAGCCGTTCCGGTGTAGACGCGTCACGGGTCGCCGGTACCGCCGCTCAGGCGGCGTGCCGCGCGAGGTTCTCCGGGGTCACTGATCCACCGGCATCGGCCGGACGTTTCGGACATCAATCCGAACGACAGCTCAGGAGGAGCATGCCGACCACGGCAACCGCGTCCCGAGGCACGAGCCAACGGCGCAGGAAGACCACGTCCTCGCGACGCGACGACGAAGCCCCCGTCATCCCGATCCTCGCCCGCAAGGTGCGCGAGGTCGAAGCCAAAGCCCAGCGCGGCAAGCTCGGACCGACCAACCGGGTCAAGTTCCAGGTGATCGCGTTCCTGGTGCGCGAGGAGCGCGCCCGGGTCAAGGCCGACACCGAGATCACCGACGCCGCCCGCGCCGAGCTGCTCAAGCGCCTCGACGGGGTGGCGACGATCCTCGCCAAGACCGCCGCGCGTGACACGTCGCTCATCCAACTGCTCGAGGTCGACCAGGCCACCTCGCCCGTCGCACGCCGCATGCGCCGCGACTGGCTGTTGGAGTCCGGCGCGGAGCTGCCGCCCGACGAGCTCATCATCACCGACACCGCACCGCAGGTGACCCCCGTGGTGTCGGCGGCGCTCGCCGAGAAGCAGGTCATCCCGCCCTCGATCGAGTCGCGCCAGATGGCGAACCCCTTCCTCGCCCCCGACCTCACCCCGCGCTCGACCGGCGACGCCCCGCGCCGCCGCCTCGACGGCTGGGAGCTCATGGGTCCGCTCTACAAGGCCTTCGAGACCGGTGCCGGCGGCTCCGCCGCGAGCATGGAGCTGCCGCCCGTGCCCGAGTTCGACCGTGTCTCGCCGCGCGGGCTCGAGGTCATGCCGCATCAGTCGCGGTTCCTCGAGGCCGTTCGTCAGGGGCACCGCTCGTTCCTGCTGGCCGACGAGCCGGGCCTCGGCAAGACCGCCGAGTCGGTGCTGGCGGCCTCCGTCGCCGACGCGTACCCGCTCCTGGTCGTCGTGCCCAACGTCGTCAAGATGAACTGGGCCCGCGAGGTGCAGCGCTGGACCCCGCAGCGCCGGGCCACCGTCATCTCGGGCGGCGGCGCCGACATCGACGCCTTCGCCGACGTGTTCATCGTCAACTACGAGATCCTCGACCGGCACCTGTCGTGGCTGTCGTCGATCGGGCTCAAGGGCATCGTGGTCGACGAGGCGCACTTCATCAAGAACCTCACGTCGCAACGCTCCCAGAACGTGCTGGCGCTGGCATCCCGGGTCCGCCAGCAGACGCGCGACCCGCTGATGCTCGCCCTCACCGGCACCCCGCTGATCAACGACGTCGAGGACTTCGACGCGATCTGGCGCTTCCTCGGCTGGACCAACGGCGAGAAGCCCGGTCCCGAGCTGATGGAGAAGCTGGATGCCACGGGCCTGACCCCCGCCGACAAGGCGTTCTACCCCGAGGCGCGTGAGGCCGTCATCTCGATGGGCATCGTCCGCCGCAAGAAGAAGGACGTCGCCGCCGACCTGCCCGACAAGCTCGTCGCCGACCTCCCCGTCGAGCTCGACGACGAGTACGGCCGCTCGATCCGCCAGGCCGAGCGCGAACTCGGCGCCCGCCTCGCCGCGAAGTACCGCCGCATCATCGAAGCGCGCGGAGACCGGGGCCTGGCCGCCGGCGAGATCGACGACGACATCGTGCGCCTGGTCGCCCACGGCGAGCTCGAGGAGTCGAAGGCCGCCGGTTCCGGCAGTGAGAACGTCTTCACGATGGTCCGCCGCATCGGTCAGGCCAAGGCGCACCTCGCGGCCGACTACGCCGTGCAGCTGCAGCGCTCGGTCGGCAAGGTGGTGTTCTTCGCCAAGCACATCGACGTGATGGATGCCGCGGAGGCCCACTTCAAGGCATCCGGTCTGAAGGCGGTGTCGGTGCGCGGCGAGCAGACGTCGACCGCGCGCCAGGCCGCGATCGACGCGTTCAACACCGACCCCGACGTCGGGATCGCGGTGTGCTCGCTCACCGCGGCCGGTGTCGGCCTGAACATGCAGGCCGCGTCGAACGTCGTTCTCGCCGAGCTCTCGTGGACGGCCGCCGAGCAGACGCAGGCGATCGACCGCGTGCACCGCATCGGTCAGGAGGAGCCGGTCACCGCGTGGCGCATCATCGCTGCGCACACGATCGACACGAAGATCGCCGAACTCATCGACTCGAAGGAGGGCCTCGCGGCCCGCGCCCTCGACGGACAGGCGATCGAGCCCGGGTCCAGCGACTCGGTGCAGCTCTCGGCGCTCATGCACCTGCTGCGCCAGGCGCTCGGCGCGGCCTGATCCGCCTCGCCACGAACGCCCCGGAACTGCGGTTCCGGGGCGTTCGTGCGCTCGCGGGTCCGTGCGGTGCTCGTCGTGAGGCCTGCGCGGGCTCGGGGGAGTGTCGGGGGCCGTCGCTAGGGTCGGGGCATGGTCTTCTCCGCTGACGCGCTGCTCGCCGGGCCCCGTGGCCGCCGCCTGTGTCTCGAGATCCTGCTGCGCGCCTCCGACGCCCGGGAAGTGTACGAGGCCGGGTGGGCGGTGACGTGGGCCGCGTACCCCCTCGCCGAGAACTCTGCCGTTTTGACGTCCTTCGGCCCCGGTGCCGCGGCCCGAACGCAGCCCGAGGTGTCGCCCGCCGAGGCGGCCGCCGCCCTCGCGCGCGTCGGCGTCCCCGATCTCACGGTGGCGGCGCTCGACGCGGCGCTCGCCACGACGGTCGACCAGGCCGCGTACTGGCAGCCGCCGTCGGGTGAAGACGTTCTGGCGGCGACCGAGGAGGTGCGCGCGGCGCTCGAGCCTCTGGCGGTCGCGGTCGTCGGTTCGCCGCACACCACGTGGTGGTCTTCGGCGCTCGATCGTGCGTGGCAGGCGACGGTGCGATGGGAGGACGACCGACCGTCGACCGCGGCCCCGGAGGAGATCTCGGCGCGCTGGCGGGCCGAGCAGCAGGCAGAGGAGGTGCAGTCCGCCTCCAGCCCGGAGAACGTCCGCATGTCGGGCTCCTGGTGGTCGACGCCCGCCTTCGGCCTCCCGCGCTCGACCCGGTTCCGGGGGACGGCGGGGCCGGTCGGTCTGACCCTCGTCGAAGACTCCTTCGGGTGGACGTCCGCACGCGTTCAGCCGATCGCGGCCCCCTCCGGCGAGGTCATCGAGATCGACGGCCCCGAGGCGTGGGCGGCGCTGTGCCGGCGGCATCCGTTCATCCTCACCGCGAGTCGTCGCAACGTCTGGGGCTGGACGACGGGACGCCAGGGCGCGTGGGTGCAGCCCGACTGGGCGGCCGTCGCGCGGGAGGCGGCGGGCGTGCACCTGAGCGTCGCCGGGTATCTCACCGCGGCGGGACGGGTCATCGATGTGGGCGATCTCGGCGCGAGCACGATCGCCGGGTGGGCGCCCGACGAGACCTTCTGGTTCGCCGAGGTGGTGCCCACCGCGCCGGAGCAGAGGTGGACGCTCGACGAGCCCGACGCCACGCGCCCGTGGCGCCGGACCTGAGCTGCGCGCCCGGCGCGGCAAGACCCGCCGCGAGGGCGCCGAGGCCCGTCGTGCGGATCGGAACGGCGGCCATGTGGCAGCGCTCCCGCCCGCGGCGATAGGGTCGAAGACGGCAACGGCGCCGCCCCTCCACCCGAAACACAGCACTAGAGGACTCTGCCCATGAAGATCGGCATCCTGACCAGCGGCGGCGACTGCCCCGGGCTGAACGCGGTCATCCGTGGCGTCGTGCTGAAGGGCACGACCAACTACGACATCGAGTTCGTCGGCATCCGGGACGGGTGGCGCGGCGTGGTCGACGGCGACTTCTTCCCCCTGACCCGTCACGAGGTGAAGGGTCTGTCCAAGGTCGGCGGCACCATCCTCGGCACCAGCCGCACCAACCCCTACGAGGGCGTGCGCGGCGGCGCCGAGAACATCTCCAAGACCATGTACGGGCACCGGCTCGACGGCATCCTGGCCATTGGCGGCGAGGGCACGCTCGCGGCGGCCGACCGGCTGTCGAACGACGGCATCAACGTCATCGGCGTCCCCAAGACGATCGACAACGACCTGCGCGCCACCGACTACTCGTTCGGATTCGACACGGCCGTGAACATCGCGACGGATGCCATGGACCGCTTGCGCACCACCGGCGACTCGCACCAGCGTTGCATGGTGGCCGAGGTGATGGGCCGGCACGTCGGCTGGATCGCGCTGCACGCGGGGATCGCGGCGGGAGCGCACGTCATCTGCATCCCCGAGGTGCCCATGTCGATCGACGAGATCGTGGAGCAGGTCAGTCGCGCCCACGACCGCGGTCGCGCGCCCCTCGTCGTCGTGTCAGAGGGCTTCAAGCTGACGGGCATGGACGAGGCCTTCAGCGACAAGGGCCTCGACGCCTTCAACCGCCCCCGCCTCGGCGGCATCGGCGAGCAGCTGGCGCCCGAGATCGAGCGTCTCACCGGAATCGAGACGCGGGCGACCGTGCTGGGCCACATCCAGCGCGGCGGCTCGCCCTCGGCCTTCGACCGCGTGCTCGCGACGCGTCTCGGCCTGCACGCCGCCGACGCCCTGCACGAGGGCGCCTGGGGCCAGATGGTCGCCATGCGCGGTACCGACATCGTGCGCGTGCCCTTCGCCGACGCCCTGGGCGAGCTCAACAGCGTCCCGCTGTACCGCTACGAGGAGGCCGCCGCGCTGTTCGGCTGAGCGCGCCGCGCGTCCGCCCCGTCTCGCTTCGCCCGCCCCGTCCCGCTTTCGCGGGGCGGGGCGGTGCCGTTTTGACCGGGTGTGCTTCGCCGTGGTCGTGGTCGTGGTCGTGGCCGTGGCCGTGGTCGTGGTCGTGGTCGTGGTCGTGGTCGTCGTTGTCGGCGGGCGAGCGCGTGCGTCCGCGCCCGCACAGCGAAAACAGGGGATGCCGCCAGAACAGGGCAATACCGCCGAGAACGCCCTGTTTTCATGGCGTCCCCTGTTCTGGTGACACCTCCGGCCCGGCCGGCTCGCGCTCGCCCGTACCAGCGGGAAGCGGCGCGCGCGACGAGAACAGGCGTTGCGGGGAGAACAGGCGGATGTGGTCGGATTCGGCCTGTTTTCGTGGCATCCCCTGTTCTGGTGACACCTCCGGCCCGGCCGGCTCGCGCTCGCCCGTACGAGCGGGAAGCGGCGCGCGCGACGAGAACAGGCGTTGCGGGGTGAACAGGCGGATGTGGTCGGATTCGGCCTGTTTTCGTGGCATCCCCTGTTCTGGTGACACCGAGGGGCCGACGAAATGGCGGCCGTTCGCATCGGAAAGGCCCGCCGGTGTCGCCGAGCCCCACACTCGCGGACGGAAGGCGCGACTCCGCGCCCCGCAGACGGACGTCAGCGGGCGGACGGGGGCAGGTGACGACCCTGCGCGAGCGCCGCGCGAATCGTCTCGATGACGTCCTGCGGGTCGAACAGGATCTGCATGTAGTCGAATCGCAGCACAGTGTAGCCGCGCAGCACGAGACGGGCGTCCTGCCGGAGATCGCGGCGCCTGTCGGCCGGAGACTGGTGAAACGCGAAGCCATCGATCTGCACCGCAAGACACTCACCGATCAGGCCGTCAACGGGGTGCCCGTCGATCCACACCTGCTGCCGGACGCGCACGCCGATCGACAGCATGAGCTCGCGGAAGTGGGTCTCGAGCCCGGAATCCGAGAGCTGGGTGGCCACCCGCGCGAAGCGACTCGCCCGCGTCGAACGCCACCGCACCGCCCTCACGATGTCGGCATCGACCTTGCGCAGGCGCAGTGCTGACTCCCACACCGCGAGCGCGTCCACGTGCGGGAGACAGCGCGCCGTGTGGAACAGCACGTTGAGAACCGGTTCGTCCGGGTCGGTTCGTGCGATGGGCACGGGAGGGGCGGCTCGGTGCAGGCGAACCCCCGAGCCGCCGACGCGCGACGCGGTGGACGGTACCCAGACGTGGATGAGTTCGCTTCGCGGCACCCAGAGGCCCAGACCCTCTGCGGCCGTCACACAGGTCACGCGACCGCTCACGGATGCCGCCACCCGTCGAGACGCGGCACAACTGGGCGTCACGATCCACGACCGACGGACGCGCTCGACGTCGCCGGCGGCGACAGCTGCGGCGATCGCGCGCGAACCGAACCCGGCTGTCGCCGCGACGGACGTGTGAGCGACGCCGCCGCGTGCGGCGATCCACCCGACGAGATCATGCGTCATCGCTCCAGCGTGACCAGTTTTCCGTGGCCGCGTCGCTCGGAGGGGCGTCGTTGAGGACAACCGACGGATAATCGCTACCGGTGCAGGGGCACCGGCGTCGCTTCCGGCATCCGCTTTCGACGTCACCAGAACAGGGGATGCCACGGGCACAGGCCGAATCTGGCGATTCCGCCCTGTTCTCGGCGCTTCCCCTGTTCTCGCCGCGCCTGTGCGCCCGCCCGCCGTCGTGCGCGCCCGCCCGCGCGCCCACGCGCGCCGCGTCCGGCATGCACTTTTGACGTCACCAGAACAGGGGATGCCACGGGCACAGGCCGAATCTGGCGATTCCGCCCTGTTCTCGGCGCTTCCCCTGTTCTCGCCGCGCCTGTGCGCCCGCCCGCCGTCGTGCGCGCCCGCCCGCGCGCCCACGCGCGCCGCGTCCGGCATGCACTTTTGACGTCACCAGAACAGGGGATGCCGCGGGCACAGGCCGAATCTGGCGATTTCGCCCTGTTCTCGGCGCTTCCCCTGTTCTCGCCGCGCCTGTGCGCCCGCCCGCCGTCGTGCGCGCCCGCCCGCGCGCCCACGCGCGCCGCGTCCGGCATGCACTTTTGACGTCACCAGAACAGGGGATGCCGCGGGCACAGGCCGAATCTGGCGATTTCGCCCTGTTCTCGGCGCTTCCCCTGTTCTCGCCGCCCTGTTCTCGCCGCGCCCGCGTGCCCGCCCGCCGCCGCATCCGCGTCCCGCCGCCGTATCCGCGCCGCCGGCGTCGCGCACCCGCGCCGCCGGCGTCGCGCGCCCGGCGGCGGAACGCGGCGCCTACTCCGCCACGCCCAGCACGTCGAGCAGCCAGGCCAGCTCGAACGCCCGCTCGCGCCACGCGTTGTAGCGACCGCTGACGCCGCCGTGGCCGGCGACCATCTCGCACTTCAGCAGCGCGTCGGCGCCGACCTCGCGCAGGCGCGCGACCCACTTCGCCGGCTCGACGTAGAGCACTCGCGTGTCGTTCAGCGAGGTGACGGCGAGGATGCGGGGGTACTCGACGCCCTCGCGCACGTTCTCGTACGGCGAGTACGACTTCATGTACGCGTAGACGTCGGCGTCGTGCAGGGGGTCGCCCCACTCGTCCCACTCGATGACGGTGAGCGGCAGCGACGGGTCGAGGATCGTCGTCAGGGCGTCGACGAAGGGGACGTCGGCGAGGATGCCGGCGAACAGCTCGGGGGCGAGGTTGGCGATGGCGCCCATGAGCAGGCCGCCCGCGCTTCCCCCCTCGGCGACGATGCGATCGGGGGTCGTGTACCCCTCGGACACGAGGTGACGCGCCGCCGCGACGAAGTCGGTGAAGGTGTTGCGCTTGGCCAGCAGCTTGCCGTCCTCGTACCACTGGCGCCCCATCTCGCCGCCGCCGCGCACGTGCGCCACGGCGAACACGACGCCCCGGTCGAGCAGGGACAGGCGCGGCACCGAGAAGCCGGGCTCGATCGAGTGCTCGTAGGAGCCGTAGCCGTAGAGGTGGACGGGCCGGTGCGAATCGCCCGGCTCGCCGAACGACCGCTTCCACACGAGTGACACCGGCACCCGCGTGCCGTCGTCCGCCGGGGCCCAGACGCGCGCCTGGCCGTAGTCCGCCGGGTCGAAGCCCCCCAGGACGGGCTGCTGCTTGCGCAGGAGGAGCTCGCCGCTGTCGATGACGTAGTCGTAGACGGTTCCCGGGGTGACGAACGAGCCGTAGCCCAGGCGCAGCACCGGGGGAGCCCACTCGGGGTTGCCGCCGGTGCCGACGCTGTACAGCGGCTCGTCGAAGGCGATCTCGTCGATCTCTCCGTCGCCGTACGACAGCAGGCCGAGCCGGGCGAGCCCTTCGCGGCGGTAGGCCACGACGCCCCAGTCGCGGAAGGTGTCGACGCCCAGCAGGCGGTGGCCCGCACGGTGGGGGACGACGACCTCGCGCGCTCCCTGCGGGGCGGATGCCGAGACCCGCACGAGTTCGAAGTCGAGGGCGCCGTCGTTGTGGAGGATGTAGAGCACGTCCTCCCCGTCGATGACGGCGTGAGAGACGGAGTACTCGACGCCCTCGCGGCGCGGCCAGACCACGCGCGGCTCGGAGCGCAGGTCGTCGGCGTCGACCAGCAGCTCCTCCGAGGTGATCGACGAGCCGACCCCGATGGTCAGGTACCGATCGCTGCGCGTGAAGTCCGCGCCGACCCAGTAGCGGTCGTCGGGCTCGTGGAACAGCTTCACGTCCGCGTCGACGGGGGTACCGATCTCGTGCAGCCACACGGTGTCGGGGCGCCACGCGTCGTCGACGGTGGTGTAGACGATGAAGCGCCCGTCGGGCGAGAACGTGGCTCCCGAGAACGTGCCGGGGATCTCGTCCGGGAGAGTCTCGCCCGTGACGAGGTCGCGCACGCGCACGGTGTAGCGCTCGTCACCGGCCGTGTCGATGCCGTACAGCATGCGGGTGGCGTCGTTCGAGATCTCGAAGCTGCCCAGCGAGAAGAAATCGGTGCCCTCCGCCTCGACGTTGCCGTCGAAGAGCACCTGCTCGCCCGGGACGGGCTCATCGGGGGAGAGCACCGGGGGAGTCCAGTCGTCGGGCGAGTCGAGGGGAGCGCGACACTGGATGCCGTACTGCGCGCCGGCGACGGTGCGACCGTAGTACCACCAGTCGCCGCGTCGTGTCGGCACGGAGAGATCGGTCTCGCGCGTGCGCCCCTTGATCTCGTCGAAGATGCGATCGCGGACGGGGGCGAGGTGCGCGGTCCGCTCCTCCGTGTACGCGTTCTCGGCCTCCAGGTGCGCGATGACCTCGGCGTCGTCTTTCGCGCGCAGCCACTCGTACGGGTCCTCGAACGTGTCACCATGGTGCGAGCGCGAGACGGGTCGACGGGCGGCGACGGGCGGAACGGGTGAAGCGTCGATATCGGTCACGCCTCCACGGTAGTCCGCCCCGCCGTCGGTGAGACCGGGCGGGAGCCGGGTCGGATCGGTTTGACCACCGTGGCCACCGATGACATGATTTCCACGCGACCTCGGTGAACGGGTGTCGAACTCCAGGTGAACTCTTCGTTCGTCGCGCCGATTCCGTCGGCATCCCTTCTTCCTTCTCACGGAAAGCGAACGGTGGAGAGCGCAGCCCTCGTCATCGTGCTGGTCATCGGCCTGGCACTCTTCTTCGATTTCACCAACGGATTCCACGACACCGCGAATGCGATGGCGACGCCGATCGCGACCGGCGCCCTCAAACCCAAGGTCGCGGTGCTGCTGGCGGCCAGTCTGAACCTGGTGGGTGCGTTCCTGTCGACGGAGGTCGCCAAGACCATCTCGGGCGGCATGATCCGCGAGGATCAGCTCTCCCCGGAGATCTTCCCGCCGATCATCTTCGCCGGGCTCATCGGTGCGATCACCTGGAACATGCTGACGTGGTTGCTCGGGCTGCCGTCGAGCTCGTCGCACGCGCTGTTCGGCGGTCTGATCGGCGCCACGCTCGTGGGCGTCGGGGTTTCGGCGATCGACACCGGCGTCGTGCTCAGCAAGGTGATCCTGCCGGCGCTGATCGCCCCTCTGACGGCCGGGATCATCGCGTTCACGGTCACCAAGATCGCCTACGGCGTGACGCGTCGATACGACACCAAGGCCGACGGTCGCGACGGATTCCGGTGGGGACAGATCTTCACCTCGTCGCTCGTCGCGCTGGCGCACGGGACGAACGACGCGCAGAAGACGATGGGTGTCATCACCCTCGCGTTGATCACCGTGGGATGGCAGTCCGCGTCCGACCCCGACCCGCACATCTGGGTGGTCTTCGCGTGCGCGATCACGATCGCCCTCGGCACGTACATGGGCGGCTGGCGCATCATCCGCACTCTCGGCAAGGGCCTGACCGACGTCAAGCCGGCCCAGGGCTTCTCGGCGGAGACGTCGACGGCGGCGACGATCCTGGCATCCAGCGCCCTGGGCTTCGCCCTCTCGACCACGCAGGTCGCGTCGGGCTCCGTGATCGGCTCGGGGCTGGGGCGACGCGGCTCGACGGTCCGCTGGAACACGGTCGGCCGCATCATGATCGGCTGGGTGCTGACCCTCCCCGCCGCCGGTGCCGTGGGGGCGGCGGCCGCCCTCATCGTCGTGTGGCTGGGCGGCTGGGGCGTCGCGGTCGACGCGGTGATCGCCGTCGCGATCATCCTCGGGCTGTTCCTGCGTTCGCGTCGCGACTCGGTCACCTCGGCGAACGCCATGAGCGAGGTCGCCGATTCCGGCGCGGCGGTGAAGGTGCCCCGCAAGCCGGGACCGACTCGTCGCCAGCGTCGCCTGGAGCACACGGGGAAGGCCGACAGATGAGCATCGACTGGGAAGCTTTCCTCCACGTCTTCGTCGCCGCTCTCCTCGGCGCCGCCGTCGTCGTGACCTTCTACGCCCTCGGTCTGCGCCTGCTGGTGCGCGGGGGCCGGCCGCCCCTCGTGGCCCCCGCGGAGTTCACGGATGCCATCACCGTGCTCACCGACAAGCAGCGGCGCCGCGCCGAGAAGGCGGCCGCCAAGGCCGCGGCGCGCAACCCCCTCAGCGACGCGCAGAAGCGCCTCGCGCTCGTCGCCGCGTACGTCTGTTTCGGCGTGTGTGCGGCGGCCGTCATCGGCGCTCTGCTGCTGATCCTCTTCAACCACTGAGGCGGGATGTCGGAGCCCTCTCCTAGGCTGAGGACATGGCGTCGGTGCAGTTCGGTCAACACGCGCCCGCACGGCGGGTGATCCTCCACCTCAGTGACACTCACCTTCTGGGTGGTGATCGTCTTCTCGGCGGTCGGTACGACACGGCCGCGAATCTGCGGCGGACCCTGGATGCCGCCGAGGCGACCGGCGTCCGGCCCGACGCGGTGGTGTTCACGGGCGATCTCACCGACCTCGGAGAGCCCGAGGCCTATCGCGCCCTGCGCGCCGCGGTCGAGCCCTGGGCGGCGCGCCTGGGCGCGCCCGTGATCTGGGTGGCCGGCAACCACGACGAGCGCCCGGCCCTGCGCGCCGAGCTCCTCGACGCCGCCCCCTCGCTCGAGCCGGTGACCGGGGTGTGGAACCTCGACGGGCTGCGTGTCATCGCCCTCGATTCCACCGTCCCCGGGTGGCACCACGGCGATATCGACATCGCACAGCTCGAGTGGCTCCGGGGGGAGCTGACGACCCCCGCCCCGCTGGGCACGATCCTCGCCCTCCACCACCCGCCCATCCCGACGCACATCCCGTTCTTCGACATCCTCGAACTCCGCGATCAGCCGGCGCTCGCGGCCGCGATCGCGGGCAGTGACGTGCGGGCGATCCTCGCCGGACACCTGCACTACTCGACCTCGGGCACGTTCGCGGGCGTCCCCGTGAGCGTGGCCGCCGCGTCCTGCTACACGATGGATCTCGCGCGCCCCGCCGACGAGGTCAACGGAATGGATGCCGGTCAGTCGTTCCACCTCGTCCACGTCTGGGACGACACCATCACCCACGCCGTCGTGCCGGTCGTCGACGCCGACACCTCCGGATACTTCACGCCGCAGTGGGTCGAACGGATGGCGACGCTCACCCCGCAGCAGCGGCTCGAGGAGTTCTCGCGCAAGCGGTGAGCCCTCGGCGACCGTGCGGCGCGCAACCGACACGGCGGACGGTGCGAGCACCGCGACAGGCCGCGACGTCGAGAGGCGCCCCCGTCGTCGGTGGTTAGGCTCGTGGCATCCCCCTCCCCGTGAACCCACAAGGACGACACATGACTCTGGACGCAAAGACGCGTACCCGCACCGAGACCGACTCCCTGGGATCGCTGGAGATCCCCGTCGACGCGTACTGGGGCATCCACACCGCCCGTGCGCTGGAGAACTTCCCGATCGCCAAGCGACCGATCTCGGTGTACCCCGACCTCGTGCGCGCCCTCGCGATGGTGAAGCAGGCGTCGGCGCGGGCCAACCGCGAGATCGGCGTGCTCGACCCGGCCAAGGCCGACCTCATCGACCGTGCCGCGCAGCGGGTGATCGAGGGAGAGTTCCACGACGAGTTCGCGGTCGGTGTCATCCAGGGTGGGGCGGGGACCTCGACCAACATGAACGCCAACGAGGTCATCACGAACATCGCGCTCGAGATGGCCGGACGAGACAAGGGCGATTACGCCTTCCTCTCGCCGATCGACGACACCAACCGCAGCCAGTCGACGAACGACGTCTACCCCACGGCGATCAAGGTCGGCCTGGCCCTGACGCTCCAGAGCCTGCTCGAAGAGCTCGCGCTCCTGCGCCAGTCGTTCCTGGCCAAGGCCGACGAGTTCCACGACGTCCTGAAAGTGGGACGCACCCAGCTGCAGGATGCCGTCCCCATGACGCTGGGGCAGGAGTTCCACGGCTTCGCCACGACGCTCGGCGAGGACTACAGCCGGCTCACCGAGAACGCCTACCTCCTGTACGAGATCAACATGGGCGCCACCGCCATCGGCACGGGCATCACCGCCCACGCCGGGTACGGCGCGGCCGTGCTCCGGCACCTGCGGGAGATCACGGGGCTCGATCTCGAAACGGCGACCGACCTCGTGGAGTCCACGAGCGACACGGGGGCGTTCATGTCGTTCTCGTCGTCGTTGAAGCGCAACGCCATCAAGCTGTCGAAGATCTGCAACGACCTGCGCCTGCTCTCCAGCGGCCCCCAGGCGGGCCTCGGGGAGATCAACCTCCCGCCGCGTCAGGCGGGATCGAGCATCATGCCCGGCAAGGTGAACCCCGTCATCCCGGAGGTCGTCAACCAGGTCGCCTTCTCCGTGGTGGGTGCCGACATGACCGTGACGATGGCGGTGGAGGCCGGACAGCTGCAGCTCAACGCCTTCGAGCCCGTCATCGCCCATTCGATCTACCAGTCGATCACGTGGATGCGTCAGGCGATGTGGACCCTGCGCGTCAATTGCGTCGACGGCATCACCGCGAACCGCGAGCGGCTCGGCGCGATGGTGGGGTCGTCGGTCGGCGTCGTCACGGCGCTCACGCCCTTCATCGGCTACGCCGCCGCCGCGGCGCTCGCCAAGACGGCCCTGCTGACCCATCGCAACGTCGCCGACCTCGTCGTGGAGGCGGGGTTGATGTCGCGCGACGAGGTCACCAAGCAGCTCTCGCCCGCGCGACTGTCGGGCCTGCACCCGATCACGCAGGCGATCCCCGTGGTCCGCGCCGCGGACAGCGTCGTCGAGGAGTGAGCTCACGCGGGACGCTCGCGGTCGTCGGGCGCCCGGCCTCGCGCCCCGATCACCGCGGCCCCCTCGGTCGCGGGGGCGTAAGCCCGGTCAGTCGAGGATGCGGCAGTGCGTCGTGAGCTCGCCGATGCCGTCGATACCGACCGTGACCGTCGAGCGATCGCGGAGGAAGATCTGCGGGTCCCGCGAGTAGCCCGCCCCGCCGGGGCTCCCGGTGGAGATCAGGGTGCCGGGCAGCAGGGTCGCCGACTCCGACAGCTTGTGGATGAGCGTCGCCACCGAGCGCACCATCTGGCCGGTGCTGGCATCCTGGACGGTGTGTCCGTCGACGACGGTCCAGATGTGCAGGTCCTGCGGGTCGGGGACCTCGTCGGCGGTCACGACGAACGGACCCGTCGGGGTGAAGCCGTCGAACGACTTGCAGCGCGACCACTGCGCCTCGGAGAACTGGATGTTGCGCGCCGTGATGTCGTTGACCACGGTGTAGCCCCACACGTGGTCGAGGGCGTCGGCTTCGGCGACGTCGCGCCCGGGACGCCCGATGATCACGCCGAGCTCGGCTTCGTAGTCGACGGCCTCGCTGAGCGCGCGGGGCCAGGACGTCGTCGCCTCGTGCGCGGTGAGCGAGTTCGGCCACAGCACGAACACGGTGGGGCCGGCGTCGGTCTTCAGCCCGAGCTCTCCCGAGTGCGCGGCGTAGTTGAGGCCGACGGCGAGGATCGACGGGGGAGCGAGCACCGCCGACGCGAATCGAACCCCGGTCAGCGGATGCCGCGCCGCACCGGCCACGGCCTCGCGAACACGTTCCAGGAGCTCGTCGCCGCCCTCGATGAGCTGTTCGAGAGTGCGCGGCGCACCGGCGAACAACTCGTCGACGAACGAGAACTCTTCGGCGTGGACGCTGACCAGACGGGGGGACTCCGCCCCTTCCGGGGTGCGGACGTGGGCGAAACGCATGCGTCCACGCTACCGGGCGACTCGAGCGGCCCGCCTCCACAACCCTCGGATCGTCCGGTCCGACGGCCCCTAGGCTGTGCGCATGAGCTACCCCTCGCCGCTCTCGCAGCCCGCATCGGGGCAACCGGCCCGCATCTCGACCACGCCCCCGGTCGCGGTCTCCGCCGCGCCGCCGCGGGTGCGCGGGGGCGGGGTGGCCCTCTGGATCATCGCCGCTCTGCTGGTGCCGGTCCTCGTGCTCCTGGTGCTGTACTTCACGCGCTTCCTCGGGCCCGCGGCGTCGTTCATCGGACTCGTCCTGGCCGTCATCCCCTTCGTCGTGATCTGGTTCGTGGTGCGCTACATCGACCGGTGGGAGCCCGAGCCCCGGCGACTGCTGATCTTCGCCGTGGCCTGGGGCGCGGTGGCGTCGGTGGCGATCGCGCTCGGCGTCGACCTGGTGGTGAGCTACGTCACGGGCGGTCTGACGGATGCGGTGAGCGCGGTCGTGCAGGCACCCGTCGTGGAGGAGATCGCGAAGGGGCTCGGCATCCTGCTGCTCTTCGTGTTCGCCCGGCGCTTCTTCGACGGCCCGGTGGACGGGATCGTCTACGGCGCACTGATCGGCGCCGGTTTCGCGCTCACCGAGAACGTGCAGTACTTCGCCATCAGCTACCTCGAAGGGGGCGCGGGGGAGGTCGCCACGACCTTCTTCCTCCGCGCGGTGCTGTCGCCGTTCGCGCACGTCATGTTCACGAGCCTCACCGGGTTCGCTCTCGGGCTCGCGGCCCGCAGGTCCCTGGGCGCCGGCGCGGCGATGGGCTACGCGATCCCGGGACTGATCGCCGCGATCGTGCTCCACGCGTTGTGGAACGGCTCGGCGACGTTCTTCAACTTCTTCGAGGTCTACGCCACCCTGCAGGTCCCGCTGTTCATGGCGTTCATCGTCGGCATCCTGTTGCTACGACGCGAGGAGTCGCGGCTGACCCGGGCACGCCTGGGGGAGTACGCGGCCGCGGGGTGGTTCACGCCGCAGGAGGTCGACATGCTGGCCACGGCACCGGGTCGGCGTTCGGCGCTCGCGTGGGCGCGCACCCTGCCCGGCAACCGCGCCGAGGTGATGAGGGGATTCATCGTGGATGCCACCGCGCTCGCCGCCGCGCGCCAACGCGCGCTCTCGGGTCGCGATCCGCACGCCGTCGCCACCGAGCGGCAGCTCCTCGAGCGCACGACCGCAGCCCGGGCCGCATTGCTCGCCCCCTGAGCCACCGCGGCTCGCCGCGACCCGCGCGGTGACTCCGGGGGTCTTGACACCGTCGAACGGCGGGAGCACCATCGATATAGGCCAACTCAGCGCCCGGGAGACACGCAGGCATCGCCGCGGCACCGGGCGCTGAGTCTTTTCCCGGGTCGTGTTCAGGGGCTCCCGACCGGCCCCGGCGTGCTTGGATGGACCCATGACTGATCGCACCAAGCCGGAGTTCGACGCTCCCAGCGGCCCCGCCCCCTCCGACCTCGTCATCCGCGACATCATCGTCGGCGACGGCGATGAGGCGAAGCCCGGTGACACCGTCACCGTGCACTACGCCGGTGTCGAGTACGAGTCGGGCGAAGAGTTCGACTCCTCGTGGGGTCGCGGCGAGAGCATCCAGTTCCCTCTTCGCGGCCTCATCCAGGGCTGGCAGGACGGCATCCCGGGCATGAAGGTCGGCGGACGTCGCGAGCTCGTGATCCCGCCGCACCTGGCGTACGGTCCCGCCGGCGGCCACTTCCTCGGCGGAAAGACCCTCATCTTCATCATCGACCTGCTCAAGGTCGGCTGAGACACGCGATGTTCACGAACCCGAGGGGGCTGCGGCACCCTCGGGTTCGTTCTTTTCCGCGATCGTGGAATACATTCGTATGAATGGGAGTTTGACCCTCGCAGGACGCCGACACGGCTCCCCAGACCTCTAGGAGTGACATGACCGACGCAACGACCCTCGACATCCCCGGTTACAAGGCCGGTACCTGGGTTCTCGACCCCTCGCACAGCGAGGTGACCTTCACCGTCCGCCACATGATGATCTCCAAGGTGCGTGGCACCTTCGGCATGAAGAGCGCCACGCTCGTCGCCCCCGAGAACCCGCTCGAGGCGACCGTCGAGGCGTCCGTCGACGTCACCTCGGTCGACACCAAGGACGAGGGCCGCGACCAGCACCTGCGCTCGGCCGAGTTCTTCGACGTCGAGACCTACCCGACCATGGACTTCCGCTCCACCGGCGTCCGCGTCGAGGACGGTGACTTCCTCGTCGACGGCGAGCTCACCATCCGCGGCGTCAGCAAGCCCGCCACCTTCTCGATCGACTTCGGTGGCTTCGGCACCGACCCGTGGGGCAACTACAAGGGTGGCGCGACCGCCAAGACGGTCATCAACCGCGAAGACTACGGCCTGACGTGGAACGCCGCGCTCGAGACCGGCGGCGTGCTCGTCGGCAAGGACGTCACGATCGAGCTCGACCTGCAGTTCGCACTCCAGGCGTGATCTCGCCGCGGCTGCTGCTGCGCGCGTGATCTCGAACGAGGGCCTCGGATGCCACGGCATCCGAGGCCCTCGTCGTCCCCGTCGCGTGCGGTTGCGCGCCCATCAGGCGACGGACCGGCGGGGCAGACGTAGGCGCTCCTGTACGAGCAGGATGCCCAGGAACACCACCGCCGCCCCCACGGGCTCGTTCCACGAGACGCGTTCGCCGAGCACCAGGATGCCGAGTGCCACCCCGACGACGGGAGTGATGTACGTGACGGTCGACGCGCGCGTGGGGCCCCAGGCGCGCAGGGTGTTCTGGTTCCACACGTACGCGATCCCCGTACCGAGAACGCCGAGCGCGATGATGCTCGCCACGACCGGGATCGTGAGGTGCATCGGCTCGATGAGGATGACCGGTGAGAGCAGCACCATGAACCCCGCGGCGGGAGCGATGTACCCGAACGCGAAAGGGATACCCGAGAGGCCGCTGTCGCTGAGGAAGCGGCGCATGTACGCGAGGCTGAACCCGTAGCAGGCGGTCGCGCCGAGGAGGGCGAGCTGAGCGACGGTGCTGGCGCCGATGTCGGCGAGGGCCCCGGGCGCGATGATCACCACGACACCCGTGATGCCGGTGGCGATTCCGACGAGCTGGCCGAGTCGGAGGCTCTCGACGCGGAACACGGCCCACGCGATGATCGCCGTCATGATCGGGGTCGTCGCGTTGAAGATGCTCGCCAGCCCGGACGACACGTGCTGCTCCGCCCACGCGAACAGCAGGAACGGCACGACGCAGAACGTCGCCGCGATCACGCAGAGGTGCCCCCACACCCGCGGGCCGCGGGGCAGACGCTCCCGTCGGATCGCGACGATCGCCGCCAGCGCGAGCGCGCCGAAGAGCAGGCGGCCTCCCGCGACCTGCGCCGGGGTCATGCCGGTGAGCGCGATCGCGATGAACAGGAAGCTCGAGCCCCAGACGATGCCGGTGAGCACGAACTGGACGGCGATCGAGACGGGGGAGGGGGAGGATCCGGGGGTCACGAACCCGACCCTAGGGCCGCGGCGCGACATCGTCCGGGTCACGCCCGTGCGATGGCCGGAATCCGCCGACGACTGGCGGTCAGGCCCTCGAGCGGGCCACCCCCTCCGACCGTCCGGTCAGAGTCGGTGGTTCGTACGCGCGCACCGGCGGGACCGGGCCGTCGTAGCGCGCGATCGACACCGCCACGCGTGCCCCGCTGGAGGCCTGGGTCAGTGTCGAGGTTCCGATGTCCTTGGTCAGGACGTTCACGTTGCCGTTCACGCAGTCCGCGATCTCCGGTGCGCTGGGGTCGTACCACGAGCCCGTGTGCATCTGCGCGACGCCGCTCAGTAGCGCGTCCGTGACCACGACGCCCGCCAGCAGGCTGCCCTGCGCGCTGCGGACGATCGCGACATCGCCGTCGTGCAGCCCGCGCGCGGCGGCATCCGCCGGGTTCAGGCGGACCGGCTCCCGACCGGCGACCTTGGTGGACCGGCTCGGTCCCGCCATGTCGAGCTGACTGTGCAGCCGGTGGGAGGGCTGGTTGCACAGCAACTGCAGATCGTAGGGCGAGCCGGGCTCGACGGCCGGGTCGATCCAGACCGCGTGTCCCGCGGTGTCGGGGAGGGCGAAGCCGTCGAGGGTGGAGGAGAAGAGCTCGATGAGACCGCTGGGCGTGTCGAGCGGGTGAGCGTCGGGGTCGGCGCGGAACGAGGTGAAAGCCCCGTCACGGTAGGGACGCTGCGGCAGTGGCGTCCCGCCGTCGCGCCAGAAGTCGGCGAAGGGTGGCGCGTCGACGCACTGCCGGCGCCATTGCTCGTAGATGCGCTCGAGCCAGGCCCGCGAGTCGAGGCCCTCGGAGTAGTCCGCTCCGAGACGCTGCGCGAGACGGTCGTAGATCCAGAACTCCTCGCGGGCGTCGCCGACCGGCTCGACCGCGCGGGGCATCGCGCGCAGCCGCGCGTCGCCGGCACCGCCCGCGAGGTCGTCGCGCTCGAGCGGGGTCGCGGCGGGCAGGACGATGTCGGCGTGCCGGGCGGTCGGCGTCCAGTGGAACTCGTGGACCACCAGGGTGTCGATCCGGGCCAGACCGCGGCGCAGCCGACGGAGGTCTTGGTGGTGGTGGAAGGGGTTGCCGCCCGCCCAGTAGACGAGACGGATGTCGGGCAGGGTGAGCGTCCCGCCGTCGTAGGGGATCTGCTCCTCGGGACGAAGGAGCAGGTCGCCGATCCGAGCGCACGGGATGAAGTCGGGGACGGGATTGCTCCCCTGGGGGAAGGTGGGCAGCTTGACGGGCTCGACTCCGATCCCGTGGTCGCCCATCGACCCGTAGCCGTGGGAGAACCCACCGCCGGGCAGCCCGATCTGGCCGAGGAAGGCGGCGAACGTCAGGGCCGCGAACACCGCTTGCTCACCGTGCTCGGCCCGCTGCAGCGAGTACGTCACGTTCACGAGCGTCCGGCCGGAGGCCGCGCGGCGCGCGAGCTCGCGAATCGACCCCGCGGGAACGCCCGTGATCCGCTCCGCCCATTCCGGGGTCTTGGCCACAGCGTCGGACTCCCCGCGCAGATACGAACGGACCCGGTCGGCTCCGACGGTGTGCGTCTCCAGGAACCCGTCGTCGGCGAGGCCCTCGGTGACGAGCGTGTGCGTGAGGGCGAGCAGCAGCGCGGTGTCGGTGCCGGGCGCGATCGGCACCCATTCGGCGCCCAGCTCCGCCGCGATGTCGTCGCGCTGGGCCGAGAGCGTGACGATCCGGGTGGTGCGCGCCGCTTCGCGCGACAGCCCCCCGACGACCTGACGATTGTGGCCGCCGGGGATCACCGAGGTGTTGGACAGTCGCACGCCGCCGAAGCACAGCAGGAGGTCGGTGTGCTCGGCGATGTGCGGCCAGGAGGGCGGGCGCTTGCGCAGTTCCTCCATCCCGTTCGCGCCGATGAGGTGCGGCACCAGGACGAGGCTCGCCCCGCGGCTGTAGTCGTTGACCGAGGAGGTGTACCCGCCGATCGCGTTCAGGAAGCGGTGCAGCTGCCCCTGCGCGTGGTGGAGCCGACCGGCGCTGCCCCACCCGTAGGAGCCGCCGAAGATGGCGCGGTTGCCGTGTTCCGAACGGATCCGCGCCAGTTCGCCGGCGAGGAGGTCGAGGGCTTCGTCCCACTCGACCTCCACGTACTCGTCGTCGGGGTCGCCCCTGCGGTCGTCGGGGCCGGGACCCCGCTCGAGCCAGCGGCGCCGTACCGCGGGTCGTGTCACGCGCAGGGGATGGTGCTGGGCCTCGGCGACTGCCGCGATCGCCGGAGAGGCGTCCGGATCGTCCTCGTACGGCCGGGTTCGCAGCACGGTGCGACCGTCGTCCGCCACATCGACCTGGAACGTGCCCCAGTGGGCGCTGCTCTCCTGCGTCCGCGTCATCCCGCCATGCTTTCCCAGGCGCTGCCGCCGGCGCCGTCGCCACGCAACGCGGCGTCACATTCGCACCGGACATCATCGACGGGCGTTCGCCGATCGCCTCCCGTCGACCCGTCCCGACGCGACCGGCGGCGAGTGCTCAGGGCTGCGGGTTCAGGGCGTCGTACCGGCGGAAGCGCGGGGTGAGGCGCACGAGCGTCCCCACCAGCGCGAGGATCAGGATGCCGCCGAACAGCGGCGGCACCCACAGGGCGGTGAGTGTGGCCAGCGTTCCGGCGTAGAACGCGCCGACGCGGGGACCGCCGGCCACCACGACGATGAAGATCCCCTGGAGGCGTCCGCGCATGGCATCCGGAACCGCCGCCTGCATCATCGTCGACCGGTAGATCGCACTGACGTTGTCGGCCGCGCCGGACACGGCGAGCACGAGGGCGGCGATGACGATCAGCGCGATCGCCGCGTGGGTCTCGTCGACCACGGCGGGACGTAGCCAGCCGAGCGTCGCGGCCAGCAGCACGAGGCCGAAGAGGCCGATCGAGAGGCCGTAGACCTGAATCGCCCTCTCGATGCCGAGGCCCTGTCGGCGCACCCGGCCGATGGGCCCGGAGAACAGGCTCGACAGGAACGCCCCCGCGGCGACCGCCGCCGTGAGGACGCCGGTGGTGATGGCGCCACCGCCCAGGAGCACGGCGCCGATCGCGGGGAACAGGGTGACCGGCTGCCCGAACGTCATCGCGATGATGTCGAGGATGTACTGCAGGCGGATGTTGGGGGCGCCGCGCAGGAACCGTGCGCCGTCGCGCAGCGACTCCAGACCCGGGCGCACCACCTCGCCCTCGGGGCGGAGGCGCGGCAGCGACCAGAGGCCGAGGAACAGCGAGGTCATGAGGAGGACGTCGAGCGAGTACGTCCAGGCGTACCCGGCCACGGCGACGAGGACTCCCGCCAGGGCGGGGCCGGCCATGACCATGATCCCGAACGTGACGCCCTGCAGGGCCGCCGCAGCCGGGAGGAGATCCCGGGGGATCAGCCGCGGGGTGATGGCCGACTTCGTGGCCATGACGATCGAGTTCGCCGCGGAGTTCACCACGCTGAGGACGAACAGCCACCCGACCGTCTCGAGGCCCGTCCACGCGAGGATCGCGAGAAGCGCGGTGGAGGCGAAGGTGATCAGGGCCGCCAGCAGCGCGACCGTCCGCCGGTCGAAGGCGTCGGCCAGCATCCCGCCGTAGAGGCCCGCGAGGATCATCGGCAGCAGCCCGGCCACCGCGATCATCGAGACCGCGAACGTGCTCTGCGTGAGTTCGAACACGTGCAGCATGACGGCCACGACGGTGAGCTGGCCGCCGAGGCCGGCGAGCGTCGAGCCGATCCACAGGCGCGCGAAGGCGGGGGAGGTGGTGAGGGGGCGCAGGTCGATGAACGCGCTCCGGCGGTCGCTCACGCGTCGACCTCGACGCGTTTCACCCGGGCCGTGTGCCCGCGCAGGATCACGACATCGCGCGGCGCGACCCCGAAGTGTGCGGCGAGCGCCCGGACGACGCCGGAGTTTGCCGCCCCGTCGGCGGCGCGCTCGCGCACGTGCACGACGAGCCCGTCGGCGGAGTCCTCGACGAGCGGTCCGCGCCGGCTGCCGGGCTTGACGCGGACGGTGAGCTGCACGGATCGAGGCTACGCCAGGCCTCCGACATCGCGCTCCGCTCGCGAAGCGCCCTCCAGGGCGGTTCGGTGATGGCATCCGGATGCTGGTAGACTCATGCGGTTGCCGTTCGATCGGCCGCGGATAAAGAGAGCTCGCACATCAGGTGCCGGGCGCCGCGCAATGAGAAGGAAGGGGATCCCATCTATGGCACTCGAAGCAGACGTCAAGAAGGCGATCATCGAAGAGTACGCGACGCACCCCGGTGACACCGGATCCCCCGAGGTGCAGGTCGCGATGCTGACGCAGCGCATCAAGGACCTCACCGAGCACCTCAAGGCACACAAGCACGATCACCACTCGCGCCGTGGCCTTTTCCTGCTCGTCGGTCAGCGCCGCCGCCTGCTGGGTTACCTGCAGGAGGTCGACATCAACCGTTACCGCTCGCTCATCGAGCGTCTCGGTCTGCGTCGCTGAGCACACCAGCGTTCTATCGCGCAAAACATTCTTGGAAGGCCGCCCCACGGTGTGGGGCGGCCTTCGGCGTTCCCGGATACGGCCTCCCGCCGTCTCCCGCCCCGTCGTCCCCCGGGGTCCCGACAGCGATAAACGCCGATCCTCGCGAGACGCAGCGCGTCGCAGCGTGTCTGGAGAGGATCGGCGTTTATCGAGGAGGGAGGGAGGGAGGGGCGGGCCGTCAGGACGACGAGCGCGCGGCCAGCAGGTCGGAGTGCCAGCGCTCGGCCACGTCGGGGTGCGCGCGCAGGCGCGACTTGAGGGCGTTCTCGCCGTAGGTCGCGTGGATCGGGTTGGTCGGGTCGTCGCTCACGCCGCGAGCCTCGGCGGCGAGCTCGGCGGGCAGGTCGATGATCGGCAGGCGCGCGTCGAGCGCGGGGTTGAAGAAGAACGGGACCGAGATCCGCTCGTCGGGGAATTGCGGGGAGATCACGCGGTGGTTGGTCGCCGTGAGGTACCCCTGCGTGGCGTACTCCAGCAGTTCGCCGATGTTCACCACGAACGCGCCGGGCACCGGGGGAGCATCGACCCATTCGCCGTCGCGCTCGACCTGGAGGCCGCCCTTGCCGGGCTCGACCCACAGCAGGGTGAGCACGCCCGAGTCCTTGTGCGCGCCGACGCCCTGTTGGGGCGTCGGGTCGTCCTTGCCGGGGTAGCGGACGATCTTGATGAGGGTCTGCGGGTCGCCGAAGTGACGGTCGAAGTACTGCTCCTCGGCGCCCAGGGCGAGAGCCCAGGCGCGCAGGAGCTTGCGGGCGACGCCGGTGAGGTGGTCGTGCCACTCGGTGACGACGTCCTTGAGCTCGGGCTGCGCCGCCGGCCAGAGGTTCGGCCCGACCAGGCGGTTGTATCCCGGGCCGTCGGTGATCGCCTCGCGTTCGGGTCCGATGTCGATCTGCTCGCGCCAGTCGACACGACCCTGGGTGCGCTCGCCGCCGACGCGCGTGTACCCGCGGAAGTGCGGGCTCGTGACGTTCTCGATCGCGAGCTTGTCGGCCTCGGGCAGGGCGAAGAAGTCCTTCGCGGCCTTCAGCAGGCTCGCCTCGAGTTCGGGGCTGACGCCCGTGCCGGTGAGGTAGAAGAAGCCGACGTCGTGGGTCGCGGCTCGGAGCTCGTCGCGGAAGCGTGCGGCGGCATCCGGACCCTGGTCGAGGAGCGAGAGGTCGAGCACGGGAAGGTTCAGGTCGGACATGCGACGAGGCTAGGTCGAACTCCCCGACGGGGGGCGAATGTTGCCGAGGGTTACCGCCGGGTCGGCGGTGGGTGCCCCGTCCGGTCGTCGGCCGCGCCGACCCTGAGGGGGCTCGTGTCACCTCGCCTCCCGCCGAACGGGGGAGAATCCCCGCCGACCGGCGGGGTGCGAAGGGGTCGCGTCGTTGCGTATCGTGGGCAGGTCAGGTGAGGCTGCCCTTACCTCCCGCAGTGCCGCGGTGCCCCACCCCGAAACCCGAAAGTCGGATTCCGCCCGTGCTTGCCAGCTTCTTCGCCACTTTCCTCATCGGCCTTCGCGAAGGCCTGGAGGCCGCCCTCGTGGTCGGCATCCTCGTCGCCTATCTCACGCGCCTGGGCCGACGTGATGCGCTGCCGAAGCTGTGGATCGGTGTAGGGCTCGCGATCGCGCTCGCGCTGAGCATCGGTGCCGTGTTCACGTTCGGTGCCTACATGCTGACGTTCCAGGCGCAGGAGTTGCTCGGCGGGGGCCTGTCGCTGCTGGCCGTGGCGATGGTCACGTGGATGATCTTCTGGATGCAGAAGGCCGGCCGCACGCTCAAGTCAGGCCTCGAGGGCGGCGTCGATCGGGCCCTGCGCGGGGGCGTGTGGGCGCTCGTCGCGGTCGGGTTCGTCTCGGTCGCGCGCGAGGGTGTCGAGACCACGCTGTTCCTGTGGGCGATGGTCCAGGGCATCGAAGACCAGGCCGACGCTCTCCTGGGCGCCGTCGTGGGCCTCGCCGTCGCCGTGGTGCTCGGCTGGCTCATCGCCCGCGGCATGCTCCGGCTCAACCTCGCGCGCTTCTTCACCTGGACCGGAGGCTTCCTCGTCATCGTGGCCGCGGGCGTGCTCGCCTACGCGTTCCACGACCTGCAGGAAGCCGGCGCCCTTCCCGGCCCCTTCGGTGCCGGAGCGCCTGTCGATCCGGACACCGGAGTCGTCCTCACGGGCTGGGCGGGCTTCCCATTCGGGTGGGCGTTCGACGTCTCGGGGGTCATCGCCCCCGATGGCGCCCTCGCGGTACTCCTGCAGGCCACGGTCGGCTTCATGCCGCAGATGACGTGGCTGCAGGTCATCGCCTGGGTGGTCTACATCGCCGTCGTCGCCCCGCTCTTCGTGCGCGGCGTGCGAGCCACGCGTCGCCCGCCCGCCGCAGCCCCCACCGGCTCCCCGCAGACCAGCCCCGCGACGGATGCCACCCCCGCCGCCCCGGGAGCCGTCACCGCCGCGGCTCCCGCCGCCCCCTGAGACCCCACGGGTCCGCGCGCACCCGAAGGCGCGGCATCCGCCCCTCATCCGAATGGAGCATCATGACCCCGACTCGCCTCCTCGCGGCCACGGCCGTGGCCGGCGCGGCCGCCCTCGTCCTCGCCGGCTGCGTCGCCAAGACCGACGCGGCCTCCTCCGGAGCCCTGACGGTCACCTCGACCGCCGACGGCTGCGCGGTCTCGGCTGCCTCGGCGCCCAGCGGGACCGTCGCGTTCGACGTGAGCAACGAGACCGACCAGGTCACGGAGTTCTACCTGCTGGCCTCCGACGGCCTGCGGATCGTCGGTGAGGTCGAGAACATCGCGCCCGGCGCGTCGCGCAACCTCACCGTCGTCGCCCAACCGGGCGACTACTTCACCCTGTGCAAGCCGGGCATGGTGGGCGACGGCGTCGGCAAGGCGAGCTTCTCGGTCACGGGCGACTCGGTCGCGATCGAGGGACCGGATGCCGATCAGAAGCAGCAGGCCGTCGACCTCTACGCCGCCTTCGTGAAGGATCAGGTCGGGCAGCTGCTGCCCGCGGTGCAGACCTTCGCCGCCGCCTACGAGTCGGGCGACGACGCCGCGGCGCGCGAGCAGTTCCCGCGCGTCCGCGCGTACTACGAGCGCATCGAGCCGATCGCCGAGGCGCTCGGCGACCTCGACCCGCGCATCGACTACCGCGAGGTCGATGCCGTGGCCGAAGGCCTGGACTGGACCGGGTTCCACCGCATCGAGAAAGACCTGTGGGTTCCCGCGCAGGACGCGCTGAACGCCGACGGCGAGACCCCCGCGTGGAAGGACTGGGCGCCCTCGACCCCGGCCGAGCGGGCGACCTACGGCGACAAGCTGATCGCCGACACGCAGGAGCTCTACGACTACGTGCACGGCGACGAGTTCACGCAGGCGCTGGACGCGCAGGGCGTCGCGGGCATCTCGAACGGTGCGATCGCACTGCTGGACGAGGTCGCGACCGGCAAGATCAGCGGTGAGGAGGACTGGTGGTCGGGCACCGACCTCTACGACTTCGCCGCCAACGTCGAAGGATCGAAGATGGCCTTCTCGCTCGTGCGCGACTTCGCCGAGTCGAAGGGCGACAAGGGCGCCGAGCTCGTCACGCGCATCGACGCCGGGTACGCCGATCTCGAGGCGGCCCTCGCGGCCTACGGGTCGCTGGACGCCGGCTTCGCGCCGTACAGCCAGATCACCGAGGCCGACAAGCGTCAGCTCACCGATCTCATCAACGCGCTGGCCGAGCCGCTGTCGCAGCTGACGGTCACCGTCCTGGAGTGAGCGTGACCGACGAGCAACACACTCCTGCTGCCGCCGAGCCTTCGGGTTCGGCGGCAGCCGCCGTGACTCCGGGTACGACGGGGCTCTCGCGTCGCGGCCTGATCGGCCTCGCGCTCGGTGCGGGGGCCACCGGCCTCGTCGTCGGCGCGGGGGGCGGCCTCGTCGGGGGCGCCGCCTACGGCCAGGAGCAGGCGCGGCAGGCGATGGATGCCGTCGCCCCGGCGTCCGGCATCCATCAGCCGGGCATCACCACCCCGGTGCAGGACCACCTGCACTTCGCGGCCTACGACATGATGGCGCGCACCACCCGCGACGACCTCGCCGAACTTCTCTCCGACTGGACGTATGCCGCCACCCGCATGATGCAGGGACTCGACGTCAGCGCGACCGGGGCCGTGGGCGGCTCACCCGAAGCGCCGCCGGACGACACGGGAGAAGCGGTCGGGCTCCCGGCGAGCAACCTCACCATCACGTTCGGTTTCGGTCCTTCGCTCTTCGACGCTCGTTTCGGTCTCGAGGGGCAGAAGCCCGCGGGGCTCGAACGCCTGCCGGCTTTCCTCAACGACGACCTGGATCCGCTGCGCTCGGACGGCGACCTGTGCATCCAGGCCTGCGCCGACGACCCCCAGGTCGCCGTGCACGCGATCCGCAATCTCAGCCGCATCGCCTTCGGACGGGCGACGATCCGGTGGTCGCAACTCGGTTTCGGCCGGACCTCCAAGACCACCGCCGACCAGGCGACCCCGCGCAACCTCTTCGGCTACAAGGACGGCACCGCCAACATCCTCGCCGACGACACAGCCGCCCTCGACGAGAACGTGTGGGTCTCGGCATCCGACGGCCCGGCGTGGCTCGCGGGCGGGTCGTACCTCGTTGCGCGGCGCATCGCGATGCTCATCGAGACGTGGGACCGCACGCGTCTCGCCGAGCAGGACCGGGTGGTCGGCCGTGACAAGGGCGCGGGGGCGCCGCTGTCGGGCGGCGACGAGTTCACCGCCCCCGATTTCGGAGCCACGGATGCCACGGGCAAGCCCCGCATCGACCCGCGCAGTCACGTGAGCCTGGCGCATCCCGACAACAACGGCGGCGTCCGGATCCTGCGCCGCGGCTACAACTTCGTCGACGGCACGACCGATCTCGGGCGTCTGAACGCGGGCCTGTTCTTCCTGTCCTTCCAGAAGAGCCCCGATCGCTTCATCACGCTGCAGAAGGCGCTGTCGACCGATGCCATGGGCGAGTACCTCCGTCACGTCGGCTCGGGACTGTGGGCCGTGCCCCCGGCTCCCGCGGCGGGCGCCTCCATCGGGGCGGGACTGCTCGGGGCGTAGCGCGCGTCCGGGGGTCGGGCGGACCGCGGTGACGCGACGCCTGGGCGGGGCGCGGGCTACCCCGGGGCGCGCCCCGCGCCGAGCTCGCGGTCGCGGAAGAGCCACGGCATCCGCGGTTCCACCAGCGGGCGCGTGAGGCGTCGGACGGGGCGGCTCGACAGCGCCACGGCGATCGCGACGCTCGCGACCACCACGGCCGGGATCCACAGCCACGCCGGCTCGAGCCCCCGCAGCACCCCGGTCTGGCGGAACGGGTAGAGCGCGAACGTGTGAAGGAGGTACACGTACATCGTGTACCGGCCGAGGTTCGTCCAGCGGGTCTCGCGGCGGGGGAGCAGCAGCAGGAACGCCGTCATCAGCACGAGCGCGAGGGCGATGATCGCCAGGCGCACGCCCCCCGCCCACCACTGCGGGGCGTCGAGGTCGCGGTAGGCGTCGACGAAGAAGAACCAGGTGCCCAGGCGCACCTCGCGCCAGACGTCGACGAACACGAACGCGAGCGCCCCCGCACCGCTGAGAACGGCTCCGGCGACCACCCGCAGCCAGGCGGGTCGCGCGGCGAGAAGCCCGAGGCGATCGACGACATCTCGCTCGCGCAGCCACCAGCCGAGGGTGAAGAAGGGCAGCAGCCCCAGGAACCGCGAGAGCGAGAAGTTCGAGTCGATGCTCGGCAGGTACCCGGCGACGACCGAGACCGCCAGCGCCCACAGCACGGGCGCACGCAGCAGTGCGAGGTACGGCAGGACGAGGCGGAACAGCGCGAGCGCGAGCAGGAACCACAGCGTCCACGACGGTTGCGCCGGGTCGAGGTTGGTCCTCCCCGTCACGAGGAACTGCGTGATCGTCCACAGCGTCTCGAAGATGAGGTAGGGCGCGATCAGGTCGGTGAACAGGCGCGCCATGCGGCGGCGCGTCGGCTCGGCCGAGGAGGAGAAGTAGCCTGCGATCAGCGCGAACAGGGGCATGTGGAACGCGTACACGAGCAGGTAGAGCGCCTCGGCGGCATCCGAATCGTAGGTCAGACGCTGGATCGCGTGCCCGAACACGACGAGGACGATCGCGGCGAAGCGGGCGTTGTCCCAGAACGGGGTGCGGGTCTTCGCGCGAGACTGGGGCATGGCATCCGTCATCCCCGGCGACGATAATCGCGACATGGGCGAGGGTCCACGGGGGTGGATCCCGGATGCCGATGGGGTACGGCGGAATAAACCTCGGCGCGATGCGTTCCACCATGTATATTCAGATGCATACAAATAGGAGGTCGCCCAAAATGAGCACCGCGAGTGAGAACAGCAACTGGGCCGGCATGCAGTTCGGTGTCATGACGGTGAGCGACATCACCCAGGACCCGACCACCGGCAAGACCCCGAGCGAAGCCCAGCGCATCAAGGACACGCTCACGATCGCCAAGCACACCGAAGAGGTCGGCCTCGACGTCTTCGCCCTCGGTGAGCACCACAACCCGCCGTTCTGGTCGTCGTCGCCCACCACGACGCTGGCATACATCGCCGCGCAGACCGAGCGCCTCATCCTCACCACCTCGACGACCCTCATCACCACGAACGACCCGGTGAAGATCGCCGAAGACTTCGCGATGCTGCAGCACGTGTCGGGCGGTCGCGCCGACCTCATGCTCGGCCGCGGCAACACCGGCCCCGTGTACCCGTGGTTCGGCAAGGACATCCGCCAGGGCCTGCCGCTCACCATCGAGAACTACGACCTGCTGCACAAGCTGTGGCGCGAGGACGTCGTCGACTGGGAGGGCAAGTTCCGCACCCCGCTGCAGGGCTTCACCTCCACCCCTCGCCCGCTCGATGGCGTGCCCCCGTTCGTGTGGCACGGGTCGATCCGCACGCCCGAGATCGCCGAGCAGGCCGCGTACTACGGCAACGGCTTCTTCGCGAACAACATCTTCTGGCCCAAGGAGCACTACCAGCGCCTCATCACGCTGTACCGCGAGCGCTTCGCGCACTACGGCCACGGCACGCCCCAGCAGGCGATCGTCGGCCTCGGCGGCCAGGTGTTCATGCGCGCGAACTCGCAGGACGCGGTGCGGGAGTTCCGTCCGTACTTCGACAACGCGCCCGTCTACGGCCACGGCCCGAGCCTCGAGGACTTCAGCCAGATGACGCCGCTGACCGTCGGCTCGCCGCAGCAGGTCATCGACCGCTACGCCGCGATGCGCGAGACGTTCGGCGACTACCAGCGCCAACTCTTCCTCATCGACCACGCGGGTCTGCCGACCAAGACCGTGCTCGAGCAGCTCGACATCCTCGGCTCCGAGGTCGTGCCCGTGCTGCGCAAGGAGCTGCAGGTGAACCGTCCGGCCGAGGTGCCCGACGCTCCGACCCACGCCAACCTGGTCGAGAAGATCTACGCCGGTGCCGCCCCGCGCCAGGCCGTGCCCGCTGCGAACCGCGGCGACAACCTCACCGCGGGAAGCCCCTACCAGGACGCCGCCCCGCGCTCGGGCAGCGCCTTCGGTGCGGCCGCGACCAAGGTCGGTGCCTGAGATGGCCGCCCGCCGCATCGCGGTCGTGACCGCGGGGCTGTCGACCCCGTCGTCCACCCGCATGCTCGGTGACCGGCTCGCCCACGCCGCTCTCGCGGAGTTGCGCCAGCGCGGGATCGACGCGACGAGCGACGTCTTCGAGCTGCGCGACTACGCGCACGACCTCACCGACAACCTGCTCACCGGCTTCGCGCCGGCCCCGCTGGAGCAGATGATCAACACGGTCGTGTCGGCCGACGGCATCATCGCGGTCACGCCGATCTTCTCCACGAGCTACTCGGGCCTGTTCAAATCGTTCATCGACGTACTCGACCCGCAGGCGCTCACGGGGACCCCCGTGCTCATCGGAGCGAACGCCGGCACCGCCCGGCACTCGCTCGCGATCGACTACGCGATCCGTCCGCTCTTCACCTACCTGCACGCCAATCCCGTGCCGACCGGTGTGTTCGCGGCATCCAGTGACTGGGGTGCGAACGCCGACGAGGTCGCCCCGCTCGGCTCGCGCGTCGAGCGCGGCGCCCGGGAGTTCGCGGACGCCATCGCCGCCCGCGAGCCCGTCCGCGACGCCGACCCGTTCGACCCCTCGTCGTACCTCGGCGAGGGCCGGTCGTTCGGCCACCTGCTGGGTGGACTGTCGGGGGAGTGATCCCGGTTCGAGGCCCCGTCGCCCGTGAGGCGGCGGGGCCTCGTCGTGTCGCGCGGCCCGTCGGCGTGCACCGGATTCGGAGATGTACAACGGATCCGGACCGATTCGGCGGTAGTCTCCGAATCCGGCGCCGATCTCCGGATCTGCGGCGCGCCCGCGGCGCGTCTCGCGCAGCTCTCGGGTGGCACCGACGAGAGGGAGTCGAACGGATGCCGTCGTCCGTCGGCCGTCGCCGCCGCTGCAGGCAACGCAGGCGTGCTCATGCACCAGCGGCCGCCACAGCGGGCGTGCCGCTTTCTGGGTCCCCCTCGCTCACACGACGATGTCGGCGACCTCTCGCAGCTCGCGGGCGGTGACCGGGCGCAGCCCGCGCTGCACCAGCACATCGGCGGACGTGAGCGGCCCCACGTCGATCCCGGCCTCGGCCGCGATGCCGGCGATCGGCGCCTGGAACGTGCGGAACGCGCCGAGCGGCGGCACCGTCAGCCCCTGGCGGGTGTCGACGAGGGCGCTCTGATCGAGCACGAAGCCGGCCGCCGACAACGCGTCGCCGGTGCGCCAGGCTGCGATCTTCCAGAACCGCAGAGGAACACGGATGCCGCGATACGGCGGATCGTCCTCCTCGAGCACGGGCGCGGTGAACACGGCCAGACGCTGATCGGTGGTCTCGGCGTACGCCAGTACGTGGTCCTCGAGCCCGAGCCAGAGCTCCTTCGACTGATTGAACCCGGCGGCCTGCGGCGCGGCGTTGGTGTAGAAGAACGTCGCCTCGGTGGCATCCTGAGCCTCGTCGGCGGAGCCCCAGCCGGGATCGCGCCGGCGGACGAGATGACCGCGATCGAGGTCGTTGCGGCTGTAGATCTCGGGGCCGGCCTGAGCGTCGTCGGGCACGCGCGGGTCGAGCCGCCACTCTCCCGTGCGGGGCTGATCGCGCAGCGTGGCCCCGTCGATCACGACGGCCGTGACCGCGGCGAACCGACGTTGCTCGTCGAGCAGCACCGAGAACCGCGGGTAGTCGAGTCGAGTCGTCGCTGCGGCGGGGGAGGGGAGGGGCAGGGGGATGCCGAGGAAGTCCGGATCGTAGCCGTCGCTCATGCGCCCATGCTGCCTCGAACCTCCGACATCGCGACAGACTGGGGCGATGGAACAGCTCGTGAAGACCCGCGCCGACGCTCCCGCGGGATTCTTCGCCGCAGAAGCCGCGGGGCTGCGCTGGCTTGCCGAGGCGGGAGGGGCTCGCATCGCCCGGGTGATCGAGGTGTCCGAGGGGCGGATCGCCATCGAGCGCGTTCATGAGGTGCGACCGACGGCCGAGGCCGCCGAGGCGTTCGGCACCGCGCTCGCCGCGATGCACGCCGCTGGGGCGGCCGCCTTCGGTGCCGCGCCTCCGGGGTGGGAGGGCGACATCTTCATCGGTCGGCGCTCGCAGCCCGCGATCCCTCGCGAGACGTGGGGCGCGTTCTACGCCGCGCAACGCGTGGAGCCCTTCGTGCCGATCGCGGTCGCGGCCGGGAACCTTTCGGCATCCGGAGCCGAAGTCGTCGCGCGCGCGTGCGCACTCATCGCGGAGGGCGCTCTCGACGACGACGAGCCGCCCGCCCGCCTGCACGGCGACCTCTGGGCCGGCAACGTGCTGTGGTCCGACGAGGGCGTGGTGCTCATCGACCCGGCGGCGCACGGCGGTCACCGCGAGACCGATCTGGCGATGCTCGCGCTCTTCGGCTGCCCGCATCTCGAGCGCATCCTCGCGGCCTACGACCACGCGAGGCCGCTGCGCGCGGGATGGCGCGAACGGGTGCCGCTGCATCAGCTGCATCCACTGGCCGTGCACGCCGCGGGACACGGCCCCTCGTACGGGCGCGCGCTCGTCGACGCCGCCGAACGGACGCTCGCGCTGGCCTGAGGTTCGTCCCGTATGAACTGATAACCATTCTCAATAGAATGGATGCCATGACCTCGCCCGTCTTCCCCTTCACCGCCGTCGTCGGCCAGGACGACCTGCGCCACGCGCTCACCCTCTGCGCTGTGGACCCCTCGGTGGGTGGCGTGCTCGCCCTGGGGGATCGTGGCACGGGCAAGTCGACGACCGTGCGCGGCCTCGCCCACCTGCTCGCGCGCGACGGTCTCGACATACCGGTGGTGGACCTGCCGCTCGGAGCGAGCGAGGATCGCCTCCTGGGCTCGCTCGACATCGACCGGGCGCTCCGCGGCGAGATCGCCTACGCGCCGGGGCTGCTCGCGGCGGCGCACGGCGGCATCCTGTACATCGACGAGGTCAACCTGCTCGACGACTACCTCGTCGACCTGCTGCTCGACGTCGCCGCCTCCGGCGTGAACACCGTGGAGCGCGACGGCCTCAGCCACTCCCACCCCGCGCGGTTCGTGCTGGTGGGCAGCGGCAATCCCGAGGAGGGCGAGCTGCGGCCCCAGCTCGAAGACCGGTTCGGTCTGTCGACGCCCGTCGCGACGATCCGCGACGTCGAGCAGCGGTGGGAGATCGTGCGCCGCCGGCTGGCCTTCGAGCGCGAACCCGAGGCGTTCTCCGCCGCGTGGGCGGAGCGCGAGGAGCGGTTGGCCGGGCGGATCCGCCTCGCCCGCGAGCGGTGCGCCGCGCTCGAGCTCAGCGACGACGTGGTGCACGCAGCCGTGCGCATCTGCGTCGACACGGGGGCGGTGGGTCACCGCGCCGAGCTCGTGCTCGTGCGCGCGGCTCGCGCCGCGGCCGCGCTGGCCGGCCGCCCCGCCGTGACCGTGCACGACCTCGCGGCCGTCGCCGTCGCCGCCCTGCAGCACCGCGCGCCGCGCACGGCCCTCGAGCCGGTGACGGCGGCGGCTGCCCGCGTGCGGAACGCCGCGGCGGCCGTGCTCGGGCGGCGCGTCGCGTGAGGACACGCTCGCGCGAGGCCGCGCCCCCGCCTCCCGACGGCCGCACCGCCGAGCTGCGGATGCGGCTCGGCGGCGACATCACCCTCCCGGTCGCGGTGCGCGCGACGATAGACGCTTGGCGCGCCGGCGCGCCGTTCGGACTCGCGCTCGCGGGCGACGCGGAACGCGCCGAGACCGTCTTCCGCCGGCTGCGGCCGGATGCCGACTGGGTCGCGGGCATCGCGGATGCCGACGTGCCGCCGCCGCGGGCCGCGCGCGGCCTCGCCCTGTGCGCGGACGCCACGACCCTTCCCCCCGTCGTCCGCCGCCGCTGCACGGCCGTCGTCGACGTCGGCGCGGTCATCGCCCCGGGTCGCCGACCCGCGGGTGAGAGCGAGGGGCAGCTGTGGCACCGGGTCGTCGCGGTCCTCGCGGCGCACGGCGTGCACGACGGCGCCATCGACGTCGGGGCCTGCGCCCTGGCATCCGCCCTCGTCGGGGCGGGCTACGACGGCGACCCGGTCGTGATCGTGCGCGCGTGGATCGCGGGACCGCACGGGCGGGGCCTCCCACCGGTCGGAACCGGCGAGACCGGCGGGGCCGATCCAGCCGACACCGCCGGTGAGTCGCCGGGGGCGGAATCGGAGAATCCCGGCGGTATCCCGGGCGCCGACGGGGAGGCTGAGGAGGACGGGGAAGAAGCGCCCGAGGGGGAGGGCGCGGAAGCGGCACCCTCCGGCGCCGCGGATGACGGCGGGGGGCGATCGCTCGACACCATCGACGCGGGGGCGAGCGATGAGGCAGCCGACGACGCCGGAGATGTGACTCCCGACGAGAACGCGACGGACGCGCGCCGGCGCCGTGACGCCTCTGGTCCGGACGACGACGCGGCGCCGTCCGCAGCGTCCGCGCCCGGTGACGATCGTCCGTCGGCGTCGCACGCCGAGGGAGCGGGCGCCCCCGGTGCTGCGGACGCCGGACTCGCCACCGACGCGGCGGACGAGGCGCCACCGTCCGCCCGCGCGGCGGCCCTCGCCTCACCCGATCTCGGCGATCAGCCCCTCCGCGCGACGGTGCGGTCGGGGCGCGCCGCGCGCCGCGGAGCGACACGGGCCGGCGGCGGGCGCGGGCGACCGGGGCGCGTCGTGGCACCGGAACGCGCCGACGGCCGCATCGCGATGCTCCCCACCCTCCAGCGCGCAGCGCAGCGGTATGCGGCCCACGGCGCGGACGGAGACCTCTCCGTGACCCGTGACGACCTGCGCGGCCGCTTGCGCGCGCAGCCCACGGCGACGCACACGGTCGTCGTGATCGACGGATCGTCGTCGATGGGCAGCGCGGGCGCCGCCCACGCGCGACGAGTCGCCGACGTCGCCCTCGGCCACGCCTACCGCGATCGGGCAGACGTGAGTGTGATCCTCGCCGCCGGATCGTTCGCCCGCGTCGTGCAGGAGCGCACCCCGCGCGTCTCGCGCGCCCGGGCGGCCCTGCAGCGTGCGAGCGCCGAGGGCGGCGGGGGCACGCCCCTCGCGGATGCCGTGCGCCAGGCGGTGGAGCAGTTCGCCGACGCCCCGCGCGAGCGGTGCCGTCTCGTGATCGTGAGCGACGGACAGGCCACGGTCGACCTCGCCGGGAGCGCCGACCCGCGAACGGCGACCCGCGATCTCCGCGTTCAGCTCGAGCGCGCGGCGACCCGCGCCGGACGCACCGTGTTCGTCCCGCTCGACCCGCGCGGCTGGTCGCCGCTGGAGCGTACCCTGGCGCCGTTCCGCGCGGCCGGCGTCGAGATCGCGCACGGCTGAGGGTCGTGGCGGCGCCGCGGTATGGCATCCGGTTCCTCGAGAGCCCGCCGGCCCGGCGCACCCGGGCCGGTCAGCTCCGCGACGCCGCCCGCCGCCCCGCTTTGCGCCGCCCGGCGTCAGCGATTCGCCGCCGCGCGCCGCCGCGCCTGCCGCGCGAGTGCCCGGTCGATCCCGACGCCGATACCGACGGCCACCGCGATCGACACCACGACCGCGACGACCGGTCCGCCCGGCACGATCGCCGCCACGATCGCGCCGATCACGGCCTGGTACGACGCCCACGCGAGCGCCGCGAGGGCGGCGACGCCGAGGTAGCGCGGAGGGTTCACCCGCGCCGCGCCCGCGGTGAGATTCACGGCCAGCCGGGCGAACGGCACGAATCGCGCCGTGAACAGCACCACGGCGGCGTTGCATTCGAGTCGCCCCCGCGCGGCGTCGAGAGCCGCTCGCACGCGCGGTCCGCGCATCCAGGCCCAGCGCTCGACGCCGACCGCCCGCCCGATGAGGTAGCAGCACAGGTCGCCCGCGAAAGCGGCGGCCGCAGCGATCAGCACGACGGATGCCAACGGGAAGGCGCCGTGCTCCACCGCCATGGCCCCGAAGGCCGTCACGGCCGCCTCGCCGGGGATGACGACGAGGAACGCGTCGCCGAAGACGAGGACGGCCATCCCGAGCAGGGCCCAGGGACTCGCGGCGATCGCTTCCAGCCACGCGCCGACACCGTCCATGACGTCACTCTCCGCCGCGGATCGAGACGCCCGGCCCACGAGTCGGTGACACCGAGCGGAGCATCCGGTGAACATCGCGAACGTCGGGCCCGAAGCGCTCCCGCGAGGCCCCGGCGCCCTCCACCCTGGTCTCGTGAGAGTCGCGCTGCTGGCCGAGTCCTTCCTCCCGCACATGAACGGGGTCACCGGTTCCGTTCTCCATGTCCTGCGCCATCTCGCCGAGGCGGGACACGAGACGCTCGTCATCGCCCCCAAGTCGGGCGACGTCACCGCCGATCTGCACGGTGCCCGCACCGAGCTGCTGCGTTCGGTTCCCCTGCCCTCGTACCCCGAGGTGCGGGTGGTCTTCGCCCGCGCCGCTCGCCTGGGCGCGCTGCTGCGCGACTTCGATCCCGATGTGGTGCACCTCGCATCCCCGTTCGTCCTCGGATGGCAGGGGCTCGCCGCCGCGGACGCGCTGCGCATCCCGACCGTCGCCGTCTACCAGACCGACGTGGTCGCCTACGCGCAGAAGTACGGCCTGCCCCACGCGACCGCCCTCGTCCAGGGGCACGTCGCACGCCTGCACCGTCGCGCGACGCTGACACTGGCGCCGTCGTCGGCGTCGATGGAGCAGCTCGAGGGGCTGGGCGTCGACCGCCTGCGCCGCTGGGGGCGGGGAGTGGATGCCGTCCGCTTCGCGCCCGCGCGTCGTGACGACGCGTGGCGCGCCTCGGTTGCCCCTGCGGGCCAGCGCATCATCGGCTACGTCGGACGCCTCGCCCCCGAGAAGCAGGTCGACGACCTGCGGGCCCTCGCCGATCTCCCCGACACGCGTCTGGTCATCGTCGGCGACGGGCCCTCGCGCGCCGCTCTGGAAGGGGCGATCCCGGATGCCGTCTTCACCGGGCATCTCTCCGGCGACACGCTCGCGCGGGTCATGGCGGGCTTCGACGTGTTCGTGCATCCGGGAGAGAGCGAGACCTTCGGCCAGACGATCCAGGAGGCGCTCGCGAGCGGTGTGCCGGTCGTTGCGACCGGGGTCGGTGGGCCGCTCGACCTCGTGCGGTCGAGCGTCGACGGCTGGCTGTACCGGCCGGGGGACCTCGACGAGCTCCGCGCGCGCGTCGCCGACCTCGTCGGCGACGAGTCCAAGCGTCAGGCGTTCGCGCGCGCGGCTCGCGAGGCGGTCGCCGGCCGCACCTGGGCGGCATTGACCGCCGACCTGGTCGGTCACTACCGGGAGGCCGCGGCGCTCCGGCGGATCGACGACAACCTCCTCGTGCGCGGAGCGGCTCGCCCCGCCGCCGCCGAGGCATCCCGAACCCGGGGCCGGTGGTCGCGGTTCGTCGCGCTCGGCGACTCCCTCACCGAGGGGCTGTGCGACCAGTCGCGCATGCCGACGGGGGAGTACCGCGGCTGGGCCGACCGGCTCGCGGAGCTGCTCGCCGGAACGAGCGAGGACGGGCCGTTCCGCTACGCCAACCTCGCGGTCCGCAGCCGTCGGGTGCGGCATCTCATCGACGAGCAGATCCCCGCCGCGCTCGCCATGAAGCCGGACCTCGTGTCGATCCTCATCGGGGCGAACGACCTCGTCGGGCCTCGTCCGGTGATTCCGGCCATCGTCGCCGAGGTCGAGTCCGCGGTGCGCGCGGTCCGCCGCACGGGTGCCGATGTGCTCCTGGTCACGACGTTCCTGCCGCACCGGGTCGCCGCGCGGTTGTTCGCGCGCCGGTTCTCGGCCTACAACGTGCAGCTGCGGCGGATCGCGGCGGAGCAGGGGGCGATCCTGCTCGACCTGGAGGCGCTCGCCGAGCTGGGGGCGACGCCGATGTGGGCGGACGACCTCGTGCACCTCCGGTCGGCCGGACACCGTCTCGTCGCGTACCGGGCCGCCGAGGCCCTCGGCGTCCCCGATGCCCGTGCGCTGCTGGGCCTCGACGAGGCGCTGCACGCCGACGACGAGCCGGCGCGAGGCGGGTGGATCACGCGCGACGCGCTGCCGTGGGTGTGGCGGCGCGTGCGCGGAAGGACGGCGGGCGACGGCCTGTCGGCCAAGCACCGCGGCTACGTCGAACTCCCGACCCGCGGCGACCGGGAGCGCGCCCGCACGTCGTGAGCGGGACGCGCGACGGCGGGCTCAGTACCAGCCGGTCTGCTCCGAGTGGGCCCAGGCCCCGCACGGGCTGCCGTAGCGCGCGCTGATGTACGACAGTCCCCAAGCGATCTGCGTCGCCGCGTTCGTGCGCCAGTCCGGGCCGGCGGATGCCATCTTCTCGCCCGGCAGCGCTTGGGGGATGCCGTAGGCCCCGCTCCACGGGTTCAGGGCGTCGGCGCGCCAGCCGGACTCGCGGTTCCAGAGCGAGACGAGGCAGGAGAACTGGTCGTCGCCCCAGCCGTAGCCGCTGATCGCGCCGCGCGCGTGGTCGCGTGCCTGGCCGGGACTCATGATGGGCCCGGCGGGCGCCGTCGGGGGAGGCGTGCTGCCGTCGTCGTCCCCGGTGTTCCCGCCGTCGCTTCCGCCCCCGGTGTCACCGCCACCGTTCTGGCCCCCGTCGGTCTGGCCGCCACCGTCCTGGCCGCCACCGTCTTGGCCGCCACCGTCTTGGCCGCCGTCGGTCTGGCCGCCGTCGGTCTGGCCCCCGTCGGTCTCGCCGCCATCCCCGCCTCCGCCGTTGCCGCCGGGCTGCTGCGCCTCACGTTCCGCCTGCTCGCGCAGGTGCCTCTCCCGCTCCTGCTGTGCGGTCGTTTCGCGCAGCGCCGCCAGGCGTGCGAAGAGGGCGTCGAGCTCGGCCTGCGTCGAGCGGACGGCTTCCGCCTCTGCATCGGCCCGGGACTGCGCGGTCGCCGCGGTCGTCGCCGCCTCCGCCGACAGGCGGTCGGCCTCGGTGCGGGCCGCCTCGGCCTGCGTCCGCAGGGAGGTGGCGATGTCCGCCGCGGTTCGCGCGTCGCCCGCCGCCCGCGTGGTCGTCGTCGCGACGCGGTCGAGGATCCCGAGGCGCTGCAGCAGGGAATCCGGGTCGGCGCTCGCCAACAATTGCGCCATCAACGGACCGTTCGTCGTGGTCCGGTACAGACGAGCGGCACTGGCGCCGGCACGCGCCTGGGTGAGCGCCATGGTGGCATCGGCCGCGGAGCTCTCCGCGGCCAGAGCGGCGGCCCGCGCCGACACCGACTCGGCCTGCAGACGGGTGCGCTCTGCCTCCGCCGACGCGTCGAGGGCGCGGCGCGAGGCTTCGGCCGCCGACGTCTCCGCGGCCTCGAGCGCCCGCTTCACCTCGAGGACCGCGGGATCGTCGTCGTCCGCGGCCGTGGAGAGAACGAGGGGAGACGCCGATGAGGTGGCCCACGCGGGAGAGGGGGCGATCGCGGCACCGATCAGCACGCACGCGAGGAGCGTGTGACCGGTGCGACGGATGAGGCCCATGAGGCCACTGTATTCGGCGCCTCGTGTCGGAACCACCCTGAGCGGCCCTCCGCTGCTAGGCTCTGTCGGGGTGCCGTCTTGGCATCCGCTCAATTACACATGAGCTCACGGAGCAGGCCGGCAGACGCTGGTCCCCTGTGGTGGACTCCCCGTCGCGATCGCCGGGTGGTCGTCTACTGGTGGCCAGTCGCCGGGAATTCCGGGCCGACCAGTCGGCGCGCCCTTTCTGCCTGTTCCTGCTCCTTCGCATGTCAGCTCGTCGCCCACACGGGGCGGCGAGCCTAAACAAAGAAGGAGGGACCTCTTGGAAGGTCCAGAAATCACCGCTGCCGAAGCCGTTCTCGACAACGGCCGATTCGGCACCCGCACGATCCGTTTCGAGACCGGACGCCTCGCTCAGCAGGCGCAGGGCGCCGTCGCCGCGTACCTCGACGAAGAGACGATGCTCCTGTCGGCCACCAGCGCCGGCAAGCACCCGCGTGAAGGCTTCGACTTCTTCCCGCTGACCGTCGACGTCGAGGAGCGTTCGTACGCTGCGGGCAAGATCCCCGGCTCGTTCTTCCGTCGCGAGGGCCGCCCCTCGACCGAGGCCATCCTCGTGTGCCGCCTCATCGACCGCCCGCTGCGCCCGTCGTTCGTCGACGGCCTGCGCAACGAGGTCCAGATCGTCGTCACGGTGCTCTCGATCGCGCCCGGCGAGTTCTACGATGCCCTCGCCATCAACGCGGCATCCATGTCGACCCAGATCTCGGGTCTGCCGTTCTCCGGCCCCATCGCGGGTGTGCGCCTGGCGCTCATCCCCGGCCAGGGCGAGCACGCCGACCAGTGGGTCGCGTTCCCCACCGTCACCCAGCTGGAGGAGGCCGTCTTCGACCTCATCGTCGCGGGCCGCGTGCTCGACGACGGCGACGTCGCCATCATGATGGTGGAGGCCGAGGCCACCGAGGGCAGCTGGAACATGATCAAGGGCGGCGCGACCAAGCCCAACGAGCAGGTCGTCGCCGAGGGTCTCGAGGCCGCCAAGCCGTTCCTGCGCCAGCTCGTCGACGCGCAGAACGAGGTCGCGCGCACCGCGGCCAAGGAGATCCAGGCCTACCCGGTCTTCCCCGCGTACAGCTCCGAGGTCTACGACTTCGTCGCCGGCCGCTCGTACGACGACCTCGTGGGCGTCTACCAGATCGCCGACAAGCAGGAGCGCCAGAACGCCGACGACGCCGTCAAGGACCGCGTCCGTGGCGAGCTCATCGCCGCCGTCGAGGCCGGCGAGCTTCCCGCCGGTGCGCCGCTGGAGTTCTCGGCCGCGTACAAGTCGGTCACCAAGAAGATCGTGCGCGGTCGCATCCTCAGCGACGGCGTCCGCATCGACGGCCGCGGCCTGGCCGACATCCGTCCGCTCGACGCCGAGGTGCAGGTCATCCCGCGCGTCCACGGTTCGGCGATCTTCCAGCGCGGCGAGACCCAGATCCTGGGCGTCACCACGCTGAACATGCTCAAGATGGAGCAGCAGATCGACTCGCTCTCGCCCATCACGAGCAAGCGGTACCTGCACCACTACAACTTCCCGCCGTACTCGACCGGTGAGACCGGCCGCGTGGGCAGCCCGAAGCGTCGCGAGATCGGCCACGGCTTCCTCGCCGAGCGCGCGCTCGTTCCGGTGCTCCCCAGCCGCGAGGAGTTCCCCTACGCGATCCGCCAGGTGTCCGAGGCCCTCGGCTCCAACGGCTCGACGTCGATGGGCTCGGTCTGCGCCTCGACCCTGTCGCTGCTGAACGCGGGTGTGCCGCTGCGCGCACCCGTCGCCGGTATCGCGATGGGCCTGGTCACCGACGAGGTCGACGGCCAGACGCGCTACGCCGCGCTGACCGACATCCTCGGCGCCGAAGACGCGCTCGGCGACATGGACTTCAAGGTCGCCGGTACCTCGGAGTTCATCACCGCGATCCAGCTCGACACCAAGCTCGACGGCATCCCGTCGTCGGTGCTGGCCGCCGCCCTCACCCAGGCCAAGGAGGCTCGCCTCACGATCCTCAACGTCCTGAACGCCGCGATCGACGCTCCCGACGAGATGGCGCCGACCGCGCCCCGCGTCATCAGCGTTCAGATCCCGGTCGACAAGATCGGTGAGCTCATCGGGCCCAAGGGCAAGACGATCAACTCCATCCAGGACGAGACCGGCGCCCAGATCTCGATCGAGGACGACGGCACCGTGTACATCGGCGCGACCGACGGCCCCTCGGCCGAGGCCGCCCGTGCCCAGGTGAACGCGATCGCCAACCCGACCAACCCCGAGGTCGGCGAGCAGTTCCTCGGCACGGTCGTCAAGATCGCGACCTTCGGTGCGTTCGTCTCGCTGCTTCCCGGCAAGGACGGCCTGCTGCACGTCAGCGAGGTCCGCAAGCTCGCCGGTGGCAAGCGCGTCGAGAACGTCGAGGACGTGCTGTCGGTCGGTCGCAAGATCCTCGTGCGCATCACGAAGATCGACGACCGCGGCAAGCTGTCGCTCGAGCCCGTGCTCGACGAGGAGGCCACCACGCCCGAGCCGGCCGACACGCAGAGCTCGGCCGCCGCGAGCGAGGGCCCCGAGGCTCCCGCCGAGGGCTGACCCTCGTCCCCATCGGATGCCCGTCCCGCCTCGAGCGGGGCGGGCATCCGTCGTCTTGCGGGAAGCGTTATGCAATGTTTACCGGAGCGGCGGGTGAATCCGCGGCCCGTATCGGGTGAGGCTTTACCCTCGTAATACGCGTTGGGGGGCGTGGACGTCGGGGTCATCCGGACGATCCCCCGACGCCTGAGGGGGATCCGATCATGAGCGGCTCTGGCGTCGAGAATGCCGCCTCGTCGCGCCTTCGCCGGGACCGCCCTCCCCACCCCTCCGCTCCCGTGACCCTCCAGGGGCCGGGACTCGGCTCGCATGTCCGCGTCCCGCTCGGCGAGACCGGCTTCGACGTGTTCCCGCTCTTCCTCGGCGGCGGGGAGTTCGGCTGGAACGTCGACGCCACAGCGAGCCACGACATCCTCGACGCGTACGCCGAGCTCGGCGGCAACGCCCTCCACACGGCTGACAGCTACGCCGCCGGTCGCAGCGAGTTCATCATCGGTGAGTGGATGCGCACGCGTCGGGCACGCGAGGACATGGTGCTCACGGTCCGCGTCGGCCGTCACCCCGACAATCCCGGGCTCGACTCCGTCAACCTGGTCCGCGCGGTGGAGGCATCCCTGCAGCGCCTCGGGACCGATCGCATCGACGTCCTCTCGCTCGACGCCGTCCGCGGTGACGCAGCGATGCTCGAGGACACCCTTGCCACGAGCGAGTGGCTCGTCGAGTCGGGTAAGGTCCGCGCCATCGGTGCGCACGGGTACACGGCCGCACAGCTGGTCGAGGCCCGGATCCTTTCGTCGGCGGGGTACCCCCGCATCACGGTTCTCGACGTGCCGTACAACGTGCTCCGTCGCGACGAGTTCGACGGCGATCTGCGCCTCATCGCCGCGGCGCAGGGGATCGCGGTGACGCCGTCGCACCCGCTCGCGCACGGTTTCCTCGCCGGGGAGACGCGCACGCGCGACCAGCAGTCGCGTTCGGTGCGGGGCTCCCAGCTCGCCATGCATCTGAACCGTCGCGGCTCCAAGGTTCTGAGGGCCCTGGATGCCGTGGGCACCGAGCTCGGGATCCCCGACGCCGCCGTCGCGGTCGCCTGGCTGCTCGCGCAGAAGATCGTCGTGGCACCCATCGTCAATGCCTTCGCCCCCCGTCACGTCGTGGAGTGCATGCGCGCGGTCGGCGTGCGCTTGAGCCGCGCCCAGCTCTCCGACATCGCCCGCGCCGCCGAGTGACCGACCCCCTCCCGGAGTCGTGACGTAGGGTGGGAAGAGTGCGGCGGGGGGCCGTGGACTGACGATGAGGTGAGCTGACGTGACGCACTACATCTACCTGGTGCGCCATGGCGAGCATCAGGATGCCGAGCACGGCCTCGCCGACGGACCGCTGTCTCCCCGTGGCCAGCGCCAGGCGGCGCTGCTCGCGGACCGCCTCTCCGGCCTCCCTCTCGACGCCGTCTGGCATTCCCCTCTCGAGCGCGCGGCCCAGACCGCACGCGCGGTCGCCGAACGCCTGCCGTCGGTCTCGCCCGAGCCGTCGGCCCTGCTGTTCGACTGCGTGCCGACGGGCATGACCCCCGAGACTCCTGCCGCGTACGAACCGTTCTTCGGCTCCGTGACCGAGGCCGAGATCGACGCGGGGCGCGCACAGATGGCGGATGCCACGGCCGAGTTCCTCGCGCGCCGGACAGGGGAGGTGCACGAGCTGCTGATCACGCACAACTTCGTGATCTCGTGGTTCGTCCGCGAAGTGTTGCAAGCCCCCGACTGGCGCTGGATGACGATCAACCAGGCCTACTGCGGGCTGACCGTCATCGCGCAGAAGAAGGGGCGGCCCTGGACGCTGCTGTCTCACAACGACCTGGCGCACCTCCCGGTCGAGCTGCGCACGGGACTGGTCGACCCGCTTCCGGTCTGAGCGCCAGTCCGCGGCTGCCCGCGGCGCCCTCAGTGGCGGCGAGCCAGGACGAACCCCTGGGCGTGCTTCTCCCGAGACCGGGCCGCGCGTCGCGCCACCGCGGTGATTTCGAACCCCGCCGTCTCGAGCGTGCGGGCGACGGCCTCAGGCTCGTGGAGCACGGCGTCCATCGCGACATCGCGTCCATAGGCGCGCTCGATTCTCCGGCGCCCGATGCCCGCATGGAATCCCAGCAGGAGCGTGCCGCCGGGGACGAGCGTGCGTCGCACTTCGCGGCTGATGGCGGCGACCTCGTCGGCGCCGCTGTGGATGATGGCGTACCAGCACAGGATGCCGCGCACCGTGGCATCCGGGAATGGCAACGCGGCGAGGTCGGCGACCTCGATCGGGACATCGGGGTGCGCCGCGCGGGCGTGCGCCACCATCGCGGGGGAGAGGTCCACGCCGGCCAGCGGCGACGCTCCGAGCAGGGCGAGGTGTGTGAGCAGGCGACCGGTCCCGCAACCGGCGTCGACGACCAGTCCCTCACCACCGGGGAGGTCTGCGATGAATTGGGCGATCATGCCCAGGTCGAGGGGTGCTTCGGCGCGGGTGTCCGGGAGGAGCTCGGCGTAGCTGTCCGCGACGGCGTCGTAGAAGCGCTGGGCCGGGTCGGTGTCGCTCACCCCGCCATCTTGCCGTGATCCGCTGGGGCGAGAGTGGCGAGATGTCGGCGGCCCCCGCGGTCGTCGTCCGCGGTGCTGCCGAGGCGGGAGCGAGCGCGGTCTGCGCGTTCGGGGTGCGTCACGTTTTCAGACGCTCGTCGTCGGCCCTGCCTTCCGGGCACCCGCGTGAACGCGAGAGATGGCGCGTGAGGATGTGTGCCCGGAGCGCCTGTGGATGACGGCACGACCAGCGGCGCCGCTCCACCTAGGCTGGAGATATGACGACGCGTGTGGCCATCGTGGGCGGGACCGGCAAGCTGGGCGGAGTGATCCGCGAGGTCGTCGAAGCCGAGGACGGCTTCGAGGTGTCGGCCATCCTGACCTCTTCGTCCGAGATGAGCGAGCTCGACGGGGCCGACCTGGTTGTCGATGCGTCGACGCCCGCCGTATCGATCGACATCGTGCGGGCGGCGATCGAGCGTGGCATCAACGTGCTCGTCGGCACGTCGGGCTGGTCCGCCGAGCGCATCGCGCTGGTGCGCCCCCTCGTGGATGCCGGCGGCACGGGCGCCGTCTTCATCCCCAACTTCTCGCTCGGATCCGTCATCGGCAGTGCGCTCTCCGCCGCGGCCGCCCCCTTCTTCCCCTCGATCGAGATCGTTGAAGCCCACCGCGAGACGAAGGTCGACTCGCCCAGTGGCACGGCGGTGCGCACGGCCGAACTCATCGCGGCGGCTCGCGCCGACGTCGGCCCCGTCGACTCGCCGCACGTCGATCAGCGCGCGCGCGGACAGCGCGTGGCATCCGTCCCCATCCACTCCCTGCGCCGGCCCGGGGTCGTCGCACGGCAGGAGACGATCCTGTCGGGTGTCGGCGAGTCGCTGACCATCGTCCACGACACCGTCGATCCCGCCGCGGCGTACGCACCGGGCATCCGGATCGCTCTCGCGGCGGCACGCGACGCGCACGGCGTGGTGATCGGACTCGACAGCTTCATCGACATCGGCGTGCGCACGCGGCCGGTGACGGCGGCGGCACCGATCGCGGACGGCGACGTATCGGGCCAGGTGGCGGGCGCGACGAGCGCATGAGAGTCCGCCTCGCCGTCGCCCTGATGACGGTGCTGCTCCTGCTCTACGTCTTCCTGGCGGGGCAGCGGGCGGTCGTCCTGCTGTCCAGCGGCGAGACGGTCGGTGTGATCATGGGGGTGGCCCTGCTCGTGCTGCCCCTGCTCGCCCTGTGGGCGATCGGCCGCGAGCTCTGGTTCGGTGTGCGCGCCCAGCGGCTGGGGGAGCGGTTGGACGCCGAGGGCGGACTCCCCGAGGAAGATCTGCCGGTGCGCCCCAGCGGCCGCATCGAGCGCGAGGACGGCGACGCTCTGTTCCCCCGGTACCGTGACGACGTCGAGGCGCACCCCGACGACTGGCGCGCGCGCTACCGTCTCGCGCTCGCGTACGACGCGGCCGGCGACCGACGCCGCGCCCGCGAGGCGGTTCGATGGGCGATCCGCCTCGAGGGCGCGGAGCGACGGGCCGGCTGAGGGGCGAGGGTCTTTCGTCAGTCCTCGTCGTGTGCGGGGACGGCGGCCGCGACGGCCTCCTCGACCGTATGGTGCGTGAACGTGAAACCGCTGTCCTCGAGTGCGCGCGGACGCACATCCGCGTCGGACGTCAACAGCGCCTCGGTCGCGTCTGCTCCGAGCGCCAGCTTCACGCCCCAGATCGGAGCGCGCAGCACGTAGGGGCGGTTCATACGACGCGCGAGGGCGAAACCGAGGTCGTTCGCCGTGGCACGGGTCGGGCCGGTGAGGTTGACCGGGCCGTCGATCTCGGAGTCGATGACGTGGCGGATCGCGCGGACCTCGTCGTCGAGACTGATCCAGGGCCACACCTGCGTGCCACGGCCGATCGGCCCGGAGATGCCGAGCGCGGTCAGGAGCAACAGGGGCTTCAGGACCCCTTCCTCGTGGACGACCGGTGCCGTCCGCAGGAGGGCGACACGCGCCCGATCGCCGGCCCCGCGGGCGGCGCGCTCCCACTCGACGCAGATGTCGACGAGGAGGCCGCGTCCCCGGGGGGACTGCTCGGTGAGCACGGCGCCGGGCTGCGAACCGTAGAACCCTGTCGCGCTCGCGTTGACGAGGGCCGGTGCGTCGTCGCCCAGCGCCCGCACCGCGGTCGCGAGCGTGCGGGTGGGGGTCAGACGCGACCAGAGCAGTGTGCTCTTGTAGGACGACGTCCAGGGGAACCTCCCGATCGAGGCGCCGTTGAGGCATACCACCGCATCGGCGCCGGCGATGACGTCGGGGTCGAGGGGAGTGGCGTCGTGGAGCCAGTGCACCTCGTGGGGGGCGGCCGGGGCGTGCCGGACGAGCGAGGTCACCTCGACGCCGTCGGCGCGGAGCGACTCCGCGAGGGCGGAGCCGATGAGGCCCGACGCGCCGGCCAGGACGACGCGTCGGGCCGGGGACTCAGGCAAGCGTCGCCTCGAGGGTGATATCGATGCCCGCGAGGGCCTGCGACACCGGGCAGTTGGCCTTGGCGTCGTTGGCGATCTTCTCGAACGTCGCGGCGTCGAGGCCGGGGACCACGGCGTTGACGTTCAGGTGGCTGCCGGTGATGCCGGTGCCGGGTTTGAAGGTGACCGACGCGGTGGCGTCGACCGACTCCGGCGGGGTGCCGTTCTCGGCCAGGGCGTTGGACAGCGCCATGCTGAAGCAGGCGGAGTGCGCGCCGGCCAGCAGTTCCTCCGGCGTGGTGACCGAGTTCGAGCCCTCGCTACGGGCCTTCCAGTTGACGTCGAACGTGCCGATGCCGGACGAGGTGAAGGTGACTTCACCCGACCCCTCGAACAGACTGCCCTTCCAAGCGGTGGCGGCTTCGCTCGTGACGGCCATGGGAACCTCCGTGTTGTCTGCGCGGCCCGGGGACCACGACGTGTAGGCGGCGGTCGGGACGACCGCGACGCGGCCAGCCTAACGAGCAGGTCGGCGGCCGCTCGGGTCTTGACAGCTCCCGGCGATCCGTCGATCAGGCGGACGCCGGACCACGACCGATGAGCCCGACTCTCTGCAGGACGAGATACAGCTGGCATCCGAGGCAGAGTCCGAACACCGCGTTGAGGAACGCCGCGACGAAGGCCATCGCGGCCGCGAGGGGAAGCGCCAGCGGCACGCCAGCGAGGTGCAGCACGAGGCCGATCCCGGTGACGAACAGGCCCACGCCCTGTGCGAAGCGCGGTGGCCGGGGGTCTTCGAACTCGGTGGGCGGGGCGAGTCGCGGCTGCACCACGCGCCGGTAGAGCGCGCCCCACGGCGCGGTACGCGGCGACGCGACACCCCAGACGAAGAGCAGGGCGACCACCAGCAGTAGCAGGAAGCCCGGGTCGGTGGCGCGCACCGCGAGCGAGGTTTGCGGGAGCACCCAGCCGCCACCGGGGGAGAACGTCTCGCCGGAGAGCGGCTGGTAGGCGAACCCCCCGACACGGTCGGCCCGCGAGGTCGACACGCCCAGCAGGCTGAGGAGCGTGGCGATCAGGAGGAGGACGGCGGTGATGGACGCCGCGAAGCGCGGTCCGCGGGCGTCGATGCGAGGGGGCTCAGCCATGGGCGTTCTCCTTGGTGAGGCGATCGAGTTCTCTCTCGATGTCGGCGCGGGCCGGAGGCCCGCCGAACCGCCCGCGGACGGTGCCCTGAGCGTCGACGATCAGGGTCGTGGGCGTCTGCAGGACCCGGAATCGCTTCGCCAGGTCGGGGCGGTGCGTCAGGTCTACGTCGAGGTGGTGGACACCCGGCCGCTCGTCGGCGACCGCGGTGAGCATGCGGTGCACGCCCGGGCAGCGGGAGCACAACTCGGTGCTGAACTGCACGAGCGTGGCACTGTCGCCCAGGGGGCCCGAGTCGAGCACACGGGGATCGATGGATTCGCCCTCGTCGACCGCGCGTCCGCGCCCCTGGCTGCGCTTCCAGAGCATGCCTCCCACGACCGTCAGCGCGAGCAACGCGGTGACGATCACGAGCGCGAGAACGAGGTCCACGGACGACTACGGTAGCCGCCGTCTCCGACATCGGAGCCGATGAGTCGCCCCATGACGGAGCCACCCGTCCTCCACGCGGCACGCAGCTCGCGAATCGTCCACGGCACGGGTCGCGGATCGGCCGGCGGCATCGGACCCCGGGTATCGTGAGGGCCGTGACCGCCGACACCCCCACCCCCTACGAAGACCTGTTGCGCGACGTGCTCGAGACCGGCACGCACAAGTCCGACCGCACCGGCACCGGCACCACGAGTGTGTTCGGGCGCCAGATCCGCTTCGACCTCGCCGACGGCTTCCCGCTCATCACCACCAAGCGCGTGCACCTGAAGTCGATCGTCTACGAGCTGCTGTGGTTCCTGCGCGGCGAGTCGAACGTGGGCTGGCTGAAAGACAACGGGGTCACGATCTGGGACGAATGGGCCGACCCCGACGGCGAGCTCGGTCCCGTCTACGGCGTGCAGTGGCGTTCGTGGCCCACCGCCGACGGGGGGACGATCGACCAGATCGCCCAGGTGATCGAGCAGATCCGACGGGACCCCGACTCGCGACGCCTCATCGTGTCGGCGTGGAATCCTGCCGACATCCCCGACATGGCGCTTGCCCCGTGCCACGCGCTGTTCCAGTTCTACGTGGCCGACGGCCGGTTGTCGTGCCAGCTGTACCAGCGCAGCGCGGACATGTTCCTCGGCGTGCCCTTCAACATCGCGTCCTACGCGCTGCTGACGCTCATGGTCGCGCAGCAGACGGGTCTGGAGCCGGGGGAGTTCGTGTGGACCGGCGGCGACTGCCACGTCTACGACAACCATCGCGAGCAGGTGCGCGAGCAGTTGACGCGCGCCCCCTACCCGTACCCGACGCTCCGCTTCGCCCGCACGCCCGCGTCGATCTTCGACTACACCTACGACGACATCGTCGTCGAGGACTACCAGCACCACCCCGCCATCCGCGGAGCCGTCGCGGTATGACCGTGGTCGGTCTCGTCTGGGCCGAGGCTCGCGGCGGCGTCATCGGCGCCGACGGGGGGATGCCGTGGCACGTGCCCGAAGACCTCGCGCACTTCCGCGCGGTGACCGGGTCGTCCGACGTGGTGATGGGTCGCCGCACGTGGGAGTCGCTCCCGCCGCGGTTCCGCCCGCTCCCCGGACGGCGCAACATCGTCGTGACCCGCTCCGACCAGTGGTCCGCGGAGGGCGCGGACCCCGCGTCGTCCCTCGACGAGGCTCTCGCCCGCGCCCGCGGCGACGCGGTGTGGGTCATCGGGGGCGGGCGTCTGTACGCCGAGGCCATCGATCGCGCCGACGTCGTCGAGCTCACGCGTCTGGACGTGGAGGTCGACGGCGACACCTTCGCCCCGTCGGTCGAGGGCTGGCGGCTCGACGCCGTCGACCCCGCGGACGACTGGCACGTGTCGCGCAGCGGCATCCGCTACCGCTTCGAGACCTACCGGCGACCCGAGGTGTGACGTGCCGGCAGCCCTGATCACGGGAGCCAGTTCCGGCCTCGGCGCGGAGTTCGCCCGACAGCTCGCGGCCCACGGCGCGGACCTCGTCGTGGTTGCGCGGGACCGCGTGGCCCTCGAGGCGCTCGCGACCGACGTGCGCACCCGCCACGGGGTGCGGGTCGACGTGCTCGTCGCCGACCTCCTCGACGAGGACGCGCTCGCCGAGGTCGAGAGTCGCCTCGCCGCGGGCGTCGACCTGCTCGTGAACAACGCGGGGTTCGGACTCGACCTCGCGTTCGAGCAGAATCCCGTCGACGATGAGGTCCGTCACCTGCGGCTGCACGTCGAAGCCGCGATGCGGCTCACCCACGCGGCGCTGCCCGCCATGCTCGCGCGGGGCCGTGGGCGGATCGTCAACGTCGCCTCGGTCGCCGGGTTCGTCCCGCGCGGGACGTACGGTGCCGCGAAGGGCTGGCTCATCTCGTTCAGCCGCTGGGCGAACGTCGTGTACCGTCCGCGCGGCGTCACGGTCACGGCGATCTGTCCCGGCTTCGTGCACACGAACTTCCACGAGCGCCTGGGGCTCCCACCCGGCCAGGAGGGCGTCTCGCCCGGGCTGTGGCTCGACGCGGCGACCGTCGTCGGCGAGGGGCTCCGCGACGCCGCGCGCGGGCGGTCCGTCTCGGTGCCGTCCTGGCGCTACAAGGCGCTCGTGGTCGCGTCCCGGCTGCTTCCCGACCGCCTCGTCGTGCGGGCCGCCTCGCGCGGGCGCTGACGCACGGCGCACCGTCGTGCGGCCTACCGGAACCGTCCGAGGGCGATCCCGGCGAAGGCGAGGGCCGCGATCGTCTCGCCGTCGGTGATCTCCCCGTCGGTCACGAGTCTCAGCGCGTCCGGGAAGGGAACCCACCGCACGGCGTCGATGCCCTCCTCGTGCTGCGAGGCCGTGGCATCCGTCGTCTGGAGGCCGCGCGCCAGGTAGACGTGCTCGGGCGCGTCGGCGATGCCGTTCAGCGCGTTCATCCGCCCGAGGTACTGCCACTCGGATGCCGTCACGCCGGTCTCCTCGAGCAGCTCGCGCTGCGCGGCGACGAGGGGATCCTCGCCGTCCGAGCCGCCGGCGGGCACCTCGAGCGAGAGACCGGTCGTGTAGCGCTCCAGTTCGACGAGGCACACCCTCTCGCGATCATCCAGCGCGATCACGAACACCGCGGGGTGCTGCATCCGCACGACACCGTAAATCCCCTCGCCGTGGGGACCGGTGACCTCGTCCTCGCGGACGTGGATCCAGCGGTTCTCGTAGACGGTGCGCGACGCGCGAGTGGTCCAACCCATCCCGCCACCCTAGGCGGAGCCGCGGTCACGCACTGTTCATCCGCGGCATCGGCGCGCGACCGCCCTCACGCCGGGGGAGAGGCCCGCCGAACCGATACCCTGGGATCATGACGCACTCCGGCAATCCCTTCGGTCAGGTGCTCGTCGCGCTCATCACCCCGATGACCGCCGACGGCGAAGTCGATTGGCCCGCCGTCGAGAAGCACATCGACGATGTCATCACGGCCGGCGCCGACGGCATCGTCGTCACCGGCACCACCGGCGAGACGTCCACCCTCACCGACCCCGAGAAGCTCCGCCTCGTCGAGGTCGGCAAAGACGTCGCGGCCGGACGCGCGAAGATCATCACCGGGGGCGGCTCCAACGAGACCGCGCACGCCATCGAGCTGTACAAGGCCAGCGAGAAGGCCGGCGCCGACGGCATCATGATCGTCACGCCCTACTACAACAAGCCGACGCAGGCCGGCATCCTGACGCACTTCCGGCTCGTCGCCGACGCGACCGACCTGCCGGTCATCCTCTACGACATTCCCGGTCGCACGGGCGTGCCGATCAAGTACGAGACGATCCTGCGCCTGGCCAAGCACCCCAACATCCTCGCCATCAAAGACGCCAAGGGCGACTTCAGCGAGGTCAGCCGCGTGCTCAACCAGACCGACCTGATGTACTTCTCCGGCGACGACGCCAACGTCCTGCCGCACCTCTCGATCGGCGCCGCGGGCCTCATCGGCGTGACGGCCAACATCGCCGCCGCTCCGTACCGCACCATCGTCGACGCGGTGAACGCCGGCGACCTGGCCTCCGCCACCGCCGCGCACAAGGGCCTCGAGCCCCTCGTGCGCGCCGTCATGACGCACGTGCCCGGCACGGTCGCGGCGAAGTACATCCTGCACGGCCTCGGTCGAATCGGCAGCCCGCGGGTGCGGCTGCCCCTGGTCGGTCCCGAGGAGTGGGAGGCCGCCGTGATCGAGGACGAGCTCGCCCTCGTGAAGAACGTGGCCGGCGCCGACTTCTCCAACTTCCGTCCCGACCGCAACGCGGCCGCGGGCGGTGCGCTGCCGAAGGTTCACGGCACCACGAGATAGACATCGGCGTCCGCCGATCCGCGGCTCGGGTGGGCGCAACACAGAGGGATGCCGCGAGACGGCATCCGAAACGAAGGGATGCCGCGAGGCGGCGTCCGAGGAGGCACATATGCCCACGATTGTTTTCGATCCGCCGGAGCTCGCCCCCGGCACCCTCCGCGTCATCCCCCTCGGCGGCCTCGGCGAGGTCGGACGCAACATGACCGTCTTCGAGTACGAGGGAAAGCTCCTCGTGGTCGACTGCGGCGTGCTCTTCCCCGAGGAGCACCAGCCCGGGGTCGACCTGATCCTGCCGGATTTCGAGCCGATCAAAGACCGCCTCGACGACATCGTCGGGGTCGTGCTGACGCACGGTCACGAAGACCACATCGGCGCGGTCCCGTACCTCCTGAAGCTCAAGGCCGACATCCCCCTCATCGGCTCGGGCCTGACCCTCGCCCTGATCGAGGCCAAGCTGAAAGAGCACCGGATCCGGCCCCACACGCTCACCGTCACCGAGGGGCAGCGCGAACAGGTCGGTCCGTTCGACCTCGAGTTCGTCGCCGTGAACCACTCGATCCCGGATGCCTTGGCCGTGGCGATCCGCACCCCCGCGGGGCTCGTGCTGGCCACCGGTGACTTCAAGATGGATCAGCTGCCGCTCGACGGTCGCATCACCGATCTCCGCGCCTTCGCGCGGCTGGGCGAGGAGGGCGTGGACCTGTTCCTGGTGGACTCCACCAACGCCGACGTCCCCGGTTTCACCCCGACGGAGCGCGCCATCGGTCCGGTGCTCGACCAGGTCATCGCCCGCGCGCCGCGTCGCGTCGTGGTGGCGAGCTTCTCGAGCCACGTCCACCGCGTGCAGCAGGTGCTCGACGCCGCTCACGCGAACGGACGCCGGGTGGCCCTGCTGGGTCGCAGCATGGTGCGCAATATGGGCATCGCCGCCGACCTCGGGTACCTGACCGTCCCCGACGGCGTCCTGATCGACTACAAGAAGGCCCGTGACCTTCCCGACGACAAGATCGTCTACATGTCCACCGGGTCGCAGGGTGAGCCGATGGCCGTGTTGAGCCGGATGGCGAACCTCGACCACGCGATCGAGCCCGGCGAGGGCGACACGGTGATCCTGGCATCCAGTCTCATCCCGGGAAACGAGAACGCCGTCTACCGCGTGATCGACGGGCTCACGAAGCTCGGGGCGACCGTCGTGCACAAGGGCAACGCGAAGGTGCACGTATCCGGGCACGCGGCGGCGGGCGAACTGCTCTACTGCTACAACATCCTCAAGCCGAAGAACGTGCTGCCGGTCCACGGTGAGTACCGCCACCTCATGGCCAACGCCAAGCTGGCGCAGCAGACGGGCATCCCCGAGCAGAACACGATCCTCGGTGAGAACGGCACGGTCGTCGACCTGCGCGACGGTGTCGCCCGGGTCGTCGGTCAGAAGGACATCGGCTTCGTCTACGTCGACGGCTCGTCGGTCGGAGCCATCACGGACGCCGACCTGAAGGACCGCCGGATCCTCGGCGAGGAGGGCTTCATCTCCGTGATCGTCGTCGTCGATTCGGCCACGGGCAAGATCGTCTCCGGCCCCGACATCCACGCGCGCGGGGTCGCCGAGAACGACTCGGTGTTCGAGAGCGTGAAGCCCAAGATCGCGGCGGCCCTCACCGAGGCCGCGCAGTCGGGCGTTCGTGACAATCACGCTCTCTCACAGGTCGTCCGCCGCACGATCGGTCGCTGGGTGAACCAGTCGCTGCGTCGCCGCCCCATGATCGTGCCCCTGGTCATCGAGGCGTGACCTTCCGTCGAAACGCCGCGGGTCCATCCGCGGCGCTTCGACGTCGCCCGCGCGGCTGCTGTCGTCGCTATCATGCGGGCATGCCCGGTCTCCCGATCCGCGCGGCACTGTCGTCCGACGGTGCCTTCCTCGCCGACATGACGGTCGAGGCCGCCACCTGGCGCGCCGGCGCGGTCCGTCCGCGGCACGAGATCCTCAGCAGCGCGGAGCACCGCCGCTACATCGCCGGGTGGATGCGACCCGGCGACGCCGGTTTCGTGGCGGAGGCGCCCAGCGGCGAGCCCGTCGGTGCCGCGTGGTACCGCATGCTGCCCCGCGATGAACCGGGGTTCGGGTGGGTCGGCACCGGTGTGCCCGAGCTCATCATCGGCGTCCGTCCGGTCTGGCGGGCGCACGGCGTCGGGCGTGCCCTTCTGCAGCGTCTGGCTGAACACGCGCGCGCTCAGGGGTACGCCCGCCTCAGCCTCAGCGTCGAGCGCGACAACTTCGCGGTCTCGCTCTACCGCTCGGAGGGCTTCGCGGTCGTTCGGCGCGGGATCGGACGCGACGTGATGGTCAAGCGACTGCGCTGAAGGCCCGCGTCGGTACGACCGAATGTCGGTGGTGCCGCCTACCGTGGAGGAATGGCCCGTACCTCGTCCCCCTCCGGCGGTCGCGCCCCCGCGAAGGGGGCGTCGCGATCGAAAGCCGTGGCTCCGGCGCCCAAGCGCTACGTCGACGAGCCCGACAAGCCGTCCCTCGCCGTCCGGGCGTGGATGGCGGTCGCCCACGGTGTGGGCGGTATGTTCCGCGCGTTCGGGCTCGAGAACCTCGAGCGCGACCAGCGTCGCGACGGTTTCCCCTTCTTCCTCGTCGTCCTCGCCGTGGTCGGCGCTGTCGTCGAGTGGTTCTTCATCGGCAACGACGTGGCGGCGCTCATCAGCGCCTATAGCTTCGGCGCCCTCGTGGGGCGGGTGGCGTTCGTTCTCCCCGTCCTCCTGCTCCTCCTGGCGGGGTGGCTCTTCCGCCACCCGGCGTCCGTCCACGACAACGGTCGGGTCGGGATCGGGTGGGCCCTGTTCATCATCACGGTCGCGGGCTTCTGCCACGTCGCCGGGGGAGGTCCCGCGCCGAACGAGGGACTCCCGGTGCTCAGCCTCGCCGGCGGCCTGGCCGGGTGGATCGTCGGAGAGCCGCTCGCCCTGCTGCTGACCGATGTCGGCGCCTACATCGCACTGTCGCTGCTCGCGGTGCTGAGCGTGCTCATCCTCACCAAGACGCCCCCGAACCGCATCGGTCGCCGCCTCGGCGACCTGTACGCGTGGATGTTCGGTGTCGAGCCGGTCGAGCAGTCCGACGCCACGACCAAGGTGCTGCCCGCCGCGCACGACGATGACGACGAACCGGCCCAGAAGTCGCTGCCCTGGTGGCGTCGCAACAAATCCGGTCGTGAGGAAGACGTCGACGGAGCGCTCGGGTCCGACGACCTGACGACGCTGCTGACCCCGGGCGCGACGCAGGGCGGCTTCGAGTCCGCCGTGGTGGCGCCCGAGACGGCGGCCGCCCCGGTGCGCCCACCGGTGCCCCCGGCACCCGCGCCCGATGCCCTCACCGAGGTGTTCGATGCGGGTGCGCTCGCGAAAGCGGTGAGTGGCCGCGGTCTGCTCGACGACTCTCCCGGCGATGACGCGGCCGACGACGAGCTGCCCGGGATCTCGGGTCTCGGCGGTGATCACGCTGGTGCGCCCCCCGCCGCCAACTATCGACTCCCCGCCGTCACCGCGCTCGCGGCGGGCACGCCACCGAAGGCCCGTTCCGCCGCGAACGATGCCGTCGTCAAGGCCATCGAGAGCGTGATGGAGCAGTTCAAGGTCGACGCCCGCGTCACCGGTTTCTCGCGCGGTCCGACGGTCACCCAATACGAGATCGAGGTGGGCCCGGGCGTCAAGGTCGAGCGCATCACCGCGCTCACGAACAACATCGCGTACGCCGTTGCCTCGAACGAAGTGCGCATCCTCGCGCCGATCCCCGGCAAGAGCGCGATCGGCGTCGAGATCCCCAACGCCGACCGCGAGATCGTCACGCTCGGCGACATCCTGCGCTCGGATGCGGCGACCTCGTCGACGCACCCGATGACGATCGGGGTCGGCAAAGATGTCGGAGGCGGCTTCGTCGTGGCGAACCTCGCCAAGATGCCCCACCTGCTGGTCGCCGGATCGACGGGTTCGGGTAAGTCGAGCTTCGTCAACTCGATGATCACGAGCCTGCTCATGCGGGCCAAGCCGTCCGACGTGCGCATGGTCCTCATCGACCCCAAGCGCGTCGAGCTCACCTCCTACGCGGGCGTCCCACACCTCATCACGCCCATCATCACGAATCCCAAGAAGGCCGCCGAGGCGCTGCAGTGGGTCGTGAAAGAGATGGACATGCGCTACGACGACCTCGCGTCGTTCGGGTTCCGCCACATCGACGACTTCAACCGGGCCGTGGTGAACGACGAGATCACCCTGCCTGCGGGCAGCGAGCGGGTGCTGAAGCCCTACCCCTATCTGCTCGTGGTCGTGGACGAGCTGGCCGACCTCATGATGGTGGCCCCGCGCGACGTCGAGGACTCGATCGTGCGCATCACCCAGCTCGCCCGTGCCAGCGGCATCCACCTCGTCCTCGCCACGCAGCGGCCGTCGGTCGACGTGGTGACCGGCCTCATCAAGGCCAACGTCCCCTCGCGGCTCGCGTTCGCGGTGACGAGCGTCACCGACTCCCGCGTCATCCTCGATCAGCCCGGCGCCGATCGCCTGATCGGGCAGGGCGACGGTCTGTTCCTCCCCATGGGCGCCTCCAAGGCGCTGCGCGTGCAGGGTGCTTGGGTGAGCGAGCAGGAGATCGAGAAGGTCGTCGCCCACGTCACCCAGCAGGCGAGGCCCGAATACCGCGCCGATGTCCAAGCCGCGGCCGAGAAGAAGGAGATCGACGCCGACATCGGCGACGATCTCGAGCTGCTCCTCGCGGCGGCGGAGCTCGTCGTCTCGACGCAGTTCGGCTCGACCTCGATGCTCCAGCGGAAGCTCCGCGTCGGCTTCGCCAAGGCCGGGCGTCTGATGGACCTGCTGGAATCGCGCGAGATCGTCGGGCCGTCCGAGGGGTCGAAGGCTCGTGACGTCCTGGTGACGAACGAGCAGCTGCCCGCGGTCCTCGCCCGACTCCGCGGCGACGAGGCGCCCGACGCCCCGGCCGCGCCTGCCGCCGACGACCGGTACGGTGTCGACCCCATCGAGGCGCAGTTCGACGGCGTGCCCGTCGCCGATGACGACGATGGCTCCGAGGACGCCTGGCAGCTGACAGGACGCGATTGATGGCCGTCCACCCCCAGCTCCCCAACGCGATCACGATCGCGCGCATCCTGTGTGCTCCCGTCTTTCTGTGGATGCTGCTGGCCGACGGCGGCGCCGGCGGGGCGTTGCGGTGGGCGGCCGGGATCGTTTTCATCGTCGCCATCGCGACGGACGGGATCGACGGCCACATCGCGCGGAAGTACGACATCGTCAGCGACCTGGGCAAGCTCCTCGATCCGATCGCCGACAAAGTCCTCACCGGGGTCGCTTTCGTCGGCCTGTCGATCCTCGGCGAGCTGGACTGGTGGGTGACCATCGTGGTGCTCGTCCGCGAGGTGGGGATCACCGTCTACCGCTTCATCGTGGTGAGCGATCACGTGTTGGCTGCCGCTTGGATGGGCAAGCTGAAGACGGTGGCTCAGGCCGTGGCGCTCTCGATCGCCCTCCTTCCCTTCGCCAGCCTGTCGGATGACGCCGCCTGGCAGTCCACGGTCTGGTGGGGAGGTGTGGTGACGATGACGATCGCGGTCGTCCTCACGATCGCCTCGGGTCTCGACTACGTCGTGACGGAGGTGCGGGCGGCGCGCACGGCACGGAGGTCACGATGACCCAGGCCATCCCCGACGACTTCGACGAGACGTTGGCGAGGGATCCGCGCGAGAGCGCGGCGCTCCTGCTGGATCGGCTGGTCGAGCTCGGGTGGAGCGTGGCGGTCGCGGAGTCGCTCACGGGAGGGCTGGTGGTGTCGTCGCTCATCGATGTGCCCGGGGCCTCCCGCGTGGTCCGCGGGGGAGTGGTCGCCTACGCGACCGATGTGAAGCGGAACGTGCTCGGCGTCGACGCCGCGCTGCTCGAGGCGCACGGTGCGGTTCACCCGCGGGTCGCGCGTCAGATGGCGCGCGGAGTGCGCGACGTCCTCGGTCGGGACGGCGTCCCGGCCGACGTGGGAGTGGCGACCACCGGTGTCGCCGGCCCCGAGACGCAGGACGGGCACCTGGTGGGCACGGTCCACATCGGCGTGTCCACGCCGTTGGGCACCAGCGTCGATTCTCTGGTCATCACCGGCGACCGTGACCGCATCCGACGGGAGGCCGCACGGATCGCCGTTCGGCGCACCCTGGCAGCCCTGTGAGCGAGGCCGAGACCATGGCGCCGTCCGAACGCGGGAACAAATGATGACACAGTCAGGTTTCGCATAGCGATTCCCATCCACTGCCCAGCGCGCGGCATTAGGGTGACCACATGGTGTTGTACCGTTGTCCACTCGGGCAGCGACGGAATCAGCAGTGAGGAGGGGCCCGAAATGATCCTGGTTCGTCAAGAGATCGGCGAAGTCCTGCGTGACCTCCGCCAGCAGAAGGGTCGTACCCTCCGACAGGTCGCCAGCCGCGCCAGCGTGGCACTGGGCTATCTCAGCGAGGTGGAGCGCGGCCAGAAGGAGGCTTCGAGCGAGATCCTCGCGTCGGTGGCCGAGGCGCTCGACGTTCCCATCTCGTTCATCATGCGCGAGGTCGGTGACCGTCTGTCGGTGCTCGAGGGTCTGCAGACCTTCCCCGACATCGTTCCCGACGATCTCGTCGCCGAGGTCGAGCCCGAACTCTCCCTGCACTGATCCCTCGCTCGGTGCTGAATGCGTCGTAGTGAGTTCGATCGCGCCGTCTCAGACGAATTCGGCGCGCGCGCTGGTTCGTTGATGTCCGACCTCGTGCTCGCCGCTGTCGGCGGTCGCACCCCATCGGAAGCACTGTCCGCGGGCGTGGATCCCCGTGAGGTGTGGCTCGCCCTGTGCGAGGAGACCGATGTGCCCCGGGAACGTCGGTACGGCGTGGGCCGTCTGGAGCCGCGCCGTCGGTGACGCCGTTCGCGCACCTCTCGGCCTGGGCGGGTTTCGGTAGTCGCGGTCGATTCGTCGGCGTGTCATCGAATCTTCGTTCGATTTTGCGCGTAGGCTCCTGCACATCGGAGTAACCGGTCGATCCTTCCCCGAACGCGGGGCCCTGCGACGCCAATGTCGGAGGCCCTCCCTAACGTGGGTGGTGTCGAACGACACTCTGAACGCCTTGTCGGGCATCCCCACCGTCGGTGGTGAGCGCGACAGCCTATAGGCGACGGAACGCGAGCAGAAAGAAGACGCCATGCCCTCACCCGCAGAGCGCGAAAAGGCCCTCGAGTCGGCCCTTGCGCAGATCGACCGGCAGTTCGGAAAGGGCTCGGTCATGCGACTGGGCAGCGACGACCGCGCCCCCATCGAGACGATTCCCACGGGATCCGTCGCCCTCGACGTGGCGCTCGGTATCGGAGGCCTGCCTCGCGGCCGCATCATCGAGATCTACGGACCCGAGTCGTCGGGAAAGACCACCCTCACGCTCCACGCCATCGCCAACGCACAGCGCGCCGGCGGTATCGCGGCGTTCATCGACGCGGAGCACGCTCTCGACCCCGAGTACGCGAAGAAGCTCGGCGTCGACATCGACGCCCTGCTGGTGTCTCAGCCCGACACGGGTGAGCAGGCGCTCGAGATCGCCGACATGCTGATCCGTTCCGGTGCGATCGATCTGGTCGTCATCGACTCCGTCGCCGCGCTCGTCCCCGAGGCGGAGATCAAGGGCGAGATGGGAGACTCCCACGTCGGTCTGCAGGCCCGCCTGATGTCTCAGGCGCTGCGCAAGCTCACCGGTGGGCTCAACACCACCAAGACCACGGCGATCTTCATCAACCAGTTGCGCGAGAAGATCGGTGTGTTCTTCGGCTCTCCCGAGACGACGGCCGGCGGTAAGGCACTGAAGTTCTACGCGTCGGTGCGTCTCGATATCCGCCGTATCGAGACCCTCAAAGACGGAACCGAGGCGGTCGGTAACCGCACCCGCGTCAAGGTCGTCAAGAACAAGATGGCTCCTCCCTTCAAGCAGGCGGAGTTCGACATCCTCTACGGCGTGGGCATCTCGCGTGAGGGAAGCCTGATCGACTTCGGAGTCGAGCACGGCATCGTGAAGAAGTCTGGTGCGTGGTACACGTACGAGGGCGAGCAGCTCGGGCAGGGCAAAGAGAACGCCCGCAACTTCCTCATCAAGAACGCCGACGTGGCGGCCGAGATCGAGTCGAAGATCAAGGGGAAGCTCGGCATCGGTGCGCCGGCGGTCGCTGCTGAGCCCGCCGCCGACGAGCTCGCGGCCCGTCGTCCCGCGTGATGACCGACGGTGAGCGCTCGGGGCGCCGTCGCGGACTCGCGTCCGTGAACGGCGTCCCCGGCGTGCCACCCGAGGGCGTGGAGGACCTCGCTCCGGTGATTCCTCTGTTCGGCGGAACGCGCGCCCCGTCGTCTCGCACCCCCTTCGTCGGGGACGACGTCGCCGACGACCACGACTTCGCGGATGACGCCACCACCCCCGACGACGTGCGGGAGCGCGCGGAAGCGCTGCTCCTGCGCAAGCTTCGTTCGCGCTCGCTGTCGGTGTCGGAGGCCCGTTCCGCGGTCCGGGCCGTCCCCGGGGTCGATGAGGCCCTGATCACCGAGCTCATCGACCGCTTCCTCGATCTCGGCTATCTCAACGATGCGGTCTTCGCCGAGCAGCTGGTCCTCTCCGCGGTCGAGAAGCGGGGAGAGGGGCGCCGCGCGGTGTCGCAGAGGCTGGTCAAGCGCGGCATCCCCCGCGACGTCGCCGAGGCAGCTCTCGCCGAGATGCCCGACGACGACGCGGAACGGGCACTCGAGTTCGCCCGGAGCAAGGCGCGGAGCGTCGGGGGAAAAGACGACGATGCAGCGCTTCGTCGTCTCGCGGGCCAGCTGGCGCGCCGTGGATACCCGTCGTCGGTCGCGCTGACCGCCGCTCGTCAGGCCCTCCGCGAGGTCGGGGTCGGGGGCGGCCGGTACGCTCGGCCGCCGTCGGGGGTCCGCTTCACGCCAGACGACTGACTCGGCGCGCGGGAACGCAGAACACCACGGGTGATCAGGCGCGGGATCGCTGGTTCTCCCACTGCGCCACCAGGCGCCCCAGCGCCGTGCGCGACTCGGCGCCGACCTTCGCTCGGGCTTGGTAGACGTGGGACTCGACGGTCCGCACCGAGAGGTACAGCAGCGCCGCGATCTCCCGATTCGTGTGGCCCTGCTCGACGAGGAGGGCGATCTCCCGCTCCCGCCGCGTCAGTTCTCGCAGCGGTGAGGCCGACGCGGCAGACGTGACCGATCGCAGCGCGGAGATCCGGCCCGGTCGAGCGCCGTGGGTGCCGTCGTCCGAAGACCAGACGGCGGCCAGGCGAAGGTCCGTGGAGATGTCGTGCACGTCTCCCGTCTCCCACGCCTCGAGTCTTCGGGCGAGCTCGACGACGAGCGGGAGGTCGGAACCGTCGAGCAGGGCGCCCAGCTCGAGCCTTTCCTCCTCGGTGAGGATGCCGAGCACGAGGAGTCGATAGAGGTCCCGCGCGCGGAGGGGAGGGACCTCCCGGCCGCGGGAAAGGGCCGCCGCCGTTCGTGCCGTCGCGCGCGCCTCCTCGGCTCGACCCTCCGCCATGAGCACGGTGGTCTCGACGGACGCTCGCGCGTGGCGAACGAGAAGCGCATCGCCGGTCTCGGTGCGCGCGAGGACAGCGCGGGCAGGGGCGGGGCGACCGCTCGCCGCGAGGGCGTCGGCGACACTCAGCTCGGCCAGATCGGCATCCGGTCCGGACAGCACTCCCGCCGACTTCTCGCGGACGGCCTCCCACTCGAGCAGCGCGTGCTCGGCGTCGCCGAGGTTGGCGTCGGCGACGGATGCCGCGACTCCGGCGATCGTCAGGGCCGCCCTGTCGTGCTCGCGGGCCGCTCGCGCGCGTTCCGCGGCGAGTCGTGCATGGATGCGGCTCCCGTTCGCCCCGGCGAGTTGATGACACGCGAGCATGACGAGGATCGCGCTCGTGCGTTGCGTCGCGCCGATGTCGACGGGCCGTTGCCGCGCATCGAGGAGACGCTCGACCTCGTCGAGATGCGCCCGCGCGCGCGACCATCGTCCGCGGTAGGTCTCGGCCAGTCCGGCGCTGAGCCGGGCACGCAGATGGGTGGAGGTCTTCTCGCTCGACGACGCCAGGGCGCGCTCGGCCGACTCCACCGCGCCGGTCCACGCGAACGCCTGGCCCGCCCGGGCGGAGTCGTCGAGGTGCCGTTCGATCTCGGTGTCCGGATCCCCGTGCGTCCCGGCATACAGCGGGACGGTCAGTCCGCGGTCCTCGAGGACGACCCGCAGGTGCGCGAGACGACCACGTCCCTCGTCGTCGAGGTCAGCCGGATCGGCGGCGTCGAGTGCGGCGCTCTCCGAGCCGGTTCCGAGCACCGACAGGGCGAACGCCGCTTCGAGGCGGAGCTCGGCCGACTCCTGTGATCGCAGACCGCGTGCGGCATGGGCGGCGGCGTGGGCCGCATCGCCACGATCGTTCGCCGCTCGCGCAGCGTCGAGGGCGACCCGCGCGCGCAGCGACGGCGGTCGCATCGCCTCGACGTCGGTCTCGCCCGTTCCGCGATGCCAGCGTTCCGCGATCGACACGGCCAGCGGCGAGCTCCACCATTCGCCGCCGTCGTCGAGCATGCGGTCCCCGGCGGCCTCGACGAGCGCGTCGATCCGAGAAGGACCCAGTTGGCGCGCGGCTTCACGTGCGAGCGCTTCGTTCGCCGTCAGACGCCGCGCGGGACTCTCGTCCGAGTGGACGAGGCCCGCGGTGATCATCGCCTCGAGCCGCGATGCCGACACGAACCGGGTCGCGACCGAGAACTCGACGTGCGGGAGGCGATCGAGGAACGCCAGGCACTCCTGATCGCCCTCCGCGAGGTCTGCGGTGTGCAATTTCAGGGCGACGGAGAGCCGGCTGTGCGGAGGGGTGTCCCGGATGGCCGCGAAGGGGTCGCGATCGGCGGACACGGCCCCCACCGCCTCCGCGACGAGTTCGCGCAGGAGCGTGCGGGATCCGTCGGCGCGCCAGAGGATCGCGCCGCAGATGGTGGCGTCCAGGGTCGACGCACCGGGAAGCACCGCGAGCAGCTCCTCCCCGTCGGCCGAGGTGAGCTCGGACAGGTCGATGCGTTCTGCGAGCCCGTCGAGCCACAGGCTCAGGATCGTCTGCCCGGCGCTCGTCGCGTCCAGGTCCACCCGACGAGCACGAGCCCGTGGAATGAGCAGGGAGGCGAGAAGCGCGACACGCCCGTCGGCGACGGAGCGCGCGAGCAGGAGCGCCGAATCGATGTCGAGCGCATGGACGTCGTCGACCACGACCACGAAGCCCTCCTCGGCCGGTCGCCCTCGACGCAGGTCCGTGATGCGCGGGTCGCCGACCGCGTCCAGAGCGCCGTAGGGGACGCCCGACAGCACCGTGGAGGGGCGGACGACGGCGGGTGCGACCCCGTGGAGGGCCAGTTCGCTCACGACCGCGCGCAGGAGGTGACTCCGCCCGCTGCCGCGCGTCCCCGCGACGAGGACGGACGTGGCCCCGAGAAGTGCCCCGGCGAGACCGGCCGCGTCGCGGTCTGCGCCGATGAGCGGCCCCGACCACATCCACGCCTGACCATCCACAGGAATCTCCTTCGCGGTGCGTGCGCGCACGCCGACGGACGCGCGCCTCGGCGTGAGGCCCCACGTTATCGAGCGTTCCGGGCGGACGTCCGGCCGCCGAGCGCACAGTTGCGTTCCATTCGCGAGAGCGCGGACCGACGCGGGCGCGGGTAGTCCTCCCGGACGTCGGACCGACCGTCCCGGCCCATTCGGCCGAGCCCCGGGATACCGGGGTGGGCGGCGTTTAGAATGGCTCCCATCATGACCACCCCCGTCTCCTCTCCGACGCTCATCGCGCCCTCCCCGGCTGCCGTCACGGTCGACGGCCGTGCGCGCACGTACGAAGTCCGCACGTTCGGCTGTCAGATGAACGTCCACGACTCCGAGCGCCTCTCCGGATCGCTCGAGAGCGCCGGCTACGTCCGTGCCGACGCCGGGACCGAGGCAGACGTCGTCGTCATCAACACGTGCGCCGTCCGCGATAACGCCGCGGGCAAGCTCTACGGGACGCTGGGGCACCTGAAGTCGCGCAAGGACGCGCACGCGGGCATGCAGATCGCCGTCGGCGGGTGTCTCGCACAGATGGACAAGGACGCCGTCCAGCAGAAGGCGCCGTGGGTCGACGTCGTGTTCGGCACGCACAACATGGGGTCGCTGCCCGGCATGCTCGAACGCGCACGCCACAACGGCGAGGCGGAGCTCGAGATCCTCGAGTCGCTGGAGATCTTCCCCTCCACCCTGCCGACCAAGCGCGACTCCGTCCACAGCGGGTGGGTGTCGATCTCTGTCGGATGCAACAACACCTGCACGTTCTGCATCGTGCCGAGCCTCCGCGGAAAGGAGAAGGACCGCCGCCCCGGCGACATCCTGAACGAGATCCGATTGCTCGTCGACGACGGCGCGATCGAGGTCACCCTCCTCGGCCAGAACGTCAACTCCTACGGCGTCGAGTTCGGCGATCGACTCGCGTTCGGCAAGCTGCTGCGGGCAGCGGGTGAGATCCCGGGGCTCGAGCGCATCCGGTTCACCAGCCCCCACCCGGCGGCCTTCACCGACGACGTGATCGCGGCCATGGCCGAGACGCCCGCGGTCATGCCTCAGCTGCACATGCCCCTGCAGTCCGGCTCCGACCGCATCCTGAAGGCGATGCGCCGGTCGTACCGCAGTGAGAGGTTCCTCGGCATCCTGGACCGTGTTCGTGAGCGCATCCCGCACGCCGCGATCACCACCGACATCATCGTGGGCTTCCCGGGCGAGACCGAGGAAGACTTCCAGGAGACTCTGCGCGTGGTCGAGGCCGCGCGCTTCTCGAGCGCGTTCACGTTCCAGTACTCGATCCGCGAGGGCACTCCGGCCGCGACGATGGCCGACCAGGTGCCGAAGGCGGTCGTGCAGGAGCGCTACGAGCGCCTGGTCGCGCTGCAGGACCGGATCGCGGCGGAGGAGAACCAGAAGCAGCTCGGCCGCACGCTCGAGGTCCTGGTGTCGACGGGTGAGGGCAAGAAGGATGCCGAGACCCACCGTCTCACCGGTCGCGCGGAAGACAATCGGCTCGTGCACTTCGAGCTGCCGGAGGGCTCGCCCGTGCCCCGCCCGGGCGATGTCGTGTCGGTGACGGTGACGCACGCCGCTCCCTTCCACCTGCTCGCGGACGCCCCCGACGGCGCACCGCTGCGCATCCGCCGCACGCGGGCGGGAGATGCGTGGGATCGTGCGCAGGCCGAGTCCTGCGGTGTCCCCACGCCCGCCGGCGATGGCGGTGCCCCGCGCGCGGTCTCGCTCGGTCTGCCCACCCTCCGCGTCGGCGAGTGACCGCGCCCGGCCTGTGGGCCGTGGTCGGCGCCACCGGGACCGGCAAGACCGGGCTCTCGCTCGACATGGCGGAGGCCCTCGCCGCGCGCGGTCGCCCGGCCGAGATCGTCAATGCCGATGCGATGCAGCTGTACCGCGGCATGGACATCGGCACGGCGAAGATCCCCGTGGCGCAGCGTCGCGGCATCCCGCACCACCTCTTCGACGCCCTCGCGGTGACCGACGAGGCGGCGGTGGCGTGGTACCAGGATGCCGCCCGCGCGGAGATCCGCGCGATCCATGCTCGCGGGGCGCACGCGATCCTCGTCGGCGGGTCAGGTCTGTACGTCTCGGCGGTGCTGTGGGACTTCCGCTTCCCGCCCCGAGACGAGGCGTTGCGCGCGAAGCTCGAGGCCGACCTCGAGCGGCTGGGGTCCGGCGCGCTCTTCGCCCGACTCCGCGAGGCGGACCCGGCGGCCGCGCAGCGCATCGACCCGCGCAACGGACGCCGCGTCGTCCGCGCGCTCGAAGTCCTCGCCCAGGGCCGCGAGACGCACGGGGGCGCTCTCCCGGACGCCCCGGACCTCTGGCATCCCGGCACGCGCCTTCTGGCCACCGTGATCCCCCGCGACGAACTCGTGCCCCTGCTCGACGCGCGCGTGGAGGGGATGTGGGCGGACGGGCTCCTCGACGAGGTCGAGGCGTTGCGGACCGAGGGGCTGGAACGCGGAGTCACCGCCGGGCGGGCGATCGGCTATGCGCAGGCGCTCGCCCAGCTGCGCGGAGAACTCACGCGCGACGAGGCCGTCGCCGAGACGCAGGCGCTGACGCGCCGCTACGCGCGCCGACAGGTATCGTGGTTCCGTCGCTACGCCGGGGCCGAACAGATCGACGCGCGGACCGCGGATGCCGCGCGGATCGCAACAGATAGGACTCCCGGATGACCGTCGAGATCCGCCCCTTCGCCCTCCCCGACGAGGACGCGGTCGTCGCGCTCTGGGAGGAGGCCGAGCTGACCCGCCCGTGGAACGATCCGCGCGCCGACATCCGTCGCAAGCTCACCGTCCAACCCGAGCTGTTCCTCGTGGCCGTGGAGGGCGACACCGTGGTCGGCACGGTCATGGCCGGGTACGACGGACACCGTGGCTGGCTCTCCTACCTCGCGGCGTCCGCCTCGCACCGGGGGATCGGGGTGGGTCGCGCGCTCGTCGCCGAGGCCGAACGACTGCTCGAGGGAATGGGCTGTCCGAAGGTGCAGCTGATGGTGCGCCCCGACAACGCCGGTGCGCGCGGGTTCTACGACGCCCTCGGGTACGAGCCCTTCGAGATCTGGGCGACGGGTAAGCGCCTGATCGTCGACGGTCCCGGCGGTCCCGCCCGGCCTGCTCCTTAGACTGGGATCATGTCGACCATCGCGTTCACCAAGGGTCACGGCACCGGCAACGATTTCGTGATCATCTCCGACCCCGAGGGGGAGCTCGACCTGAGCGACGACCAGGTCGCCGTGCTCTGCGACCGTCATTTCGGGATCGGAGCCGACGGACTGCTGCGCGTCGTGCGGTCGTCGGCGATCGACGAGGGAACCGAGGCGGCGGCCTCCGGCGCCGAGTGGTTCATGGACTACCGCAACGCGGACGGCTCGAAAGCCGAGATGTGCGGCAACGGCACGCGCGTCTTCGCGCGATACCTCAGCGACACGGGCCTCGCCGACCTCGACGGGGGACTGCGCATCGGGACCCGCGCCGGTGTGAAGACCCTCACGCGCAGTGACCGCGGCTACGAGGTCGACCTGGGGGCGTTCGAGATCGAGGCGTCGGACACGCTGGTTCGCGCGAAAGGTCTGCCGGTGGCGCGCCCCGGCGTCGGGATCGACGTCGGCAACCCGCATGTGGTGGTGGCCGTCGCCTCGGACGCCGAGCTGGAGGCGCTCGACCTGACCTTCCAGCCCGTGCTCGACCCGTCCCCCCGACGCGGCGCGAACGTCGAGTTCGTCGTCCCGGCGGACCCGCTCGTGCAGGAAGGGGTCGGCGCCATCCGGCTGCGCGTCTTCGAGCGCGGTATCGGCGAGACGCTGAGCTGCGGGACCGGGGTCGCCGCTGCCGCGCTCGCCGTGCGGCACTGGGCGGGAGCCGCCGCCCCCGACGTGTGGACCGTCGACACCCCGGGCGGCACCCTCGGCGTTCGCGTGGCCGAGGGTCACGTGTTCCTCGCGGGACCGGCGTCGTTCGTGTTCACGGGCGAGGTCGCTCTCTCCTGAGCGCCGCGCCCCGCGCGCCCCTCAGGAGATGACGTCGATCGGCTCGCTCGGGGGAGAGCCGTGGCGACGCACCCGCAGCACACGGAAGCCGCGCCCCGTCGCGGTGCGATGCACGCTGTAGCCCGGGGTGAAGGATGCCGCGAGCCACCGCTGCAGCGAATCGGACCCCAGGTTGCGCTGCACGACGAACCAGCCGTCGGAGCGCTCCGAGAGGCGGGGGACCCACTTCTCGAGCATGCTGTGCAGCTCGCTCTTGCCCACGCGGATGGGAGGGTTGGACCGGATCGTGCGGAAGGAGATGTCGTCGGGAACATCCTCGGGCCGCACGGCGTTGATGTTTTTGAGGCCCAAGGACTCGGCGTTTCGGCGGACGAGGTCGAGGGCCCGCTCGTTCACGTCGATCGCCCACACGGTGGCGTGCGGTGACGCCAGCGCGAGAGACAGCGAGATCGGACCCCACCCGCATCCCAGGTCGAGGAAGTGCCCGCCGGCGGGAGGGGGAGGGGTGTTGGCGAGCAGCACCGACGTCCCGGCATCCACGTGGTCGGGACTGAAGACACCGCCCGCCGTGAAGACCTCGAGGTCACGACCGGCGAGCGTCACACGGATGCGGCGGAGCTGTTCGGGACTCGACGGCGACGCGCTGAAGTAGTGCTCGCTGCCCATTCCGACAGAGTAACGGACGGCGGCCCCCGGATGCCCGGGCGGCTAAAGTGCGAGAGCAGCAGAAACCCGCGGAAAACCCGCGACGAAAGGAACACATGACCGAACAGACCACCCCCAACACGGACGCGGCGCCGGCGGACCCGGTGGACCGCGTGCTGTCGCGCGCCGATGCGCACCGCGGGGTCCGGGTCTTCGGTGCGGCACAGGCGCTTCAGGATGCCGCGACCGCGTACGGCGGCAGCACGGACGGCGACCAATGGGACCGCGAGGAGCGCGCGGCGCTGCGACGCGTTCCCGGGCTGTCGACCGAACTCGAGGACGTCACCGAGGTCGAGTACCGACAGTTGCGCCTCGAGAACGTCGTGCTCGTGGGCGTTCACCCCCAGGGATACCAGGCGGAGGCCGAGAACTCGCTTAGGGAGCTCGCGGCGCTGGCCGAGACGGCCGGCGCGGTCGTGCTCGACGGCGTGCTGCAGCGTCGGCCGCATCCCGATCCCGCGACGTACGTCGGGCGCGGCAAGGCCGAGGAGCTGCGTGACATCGTCGCCGCGGTCGGCGCCGACACGGTCATCGCCGACACCGAGCTCGCTCCCAGCCAGCGACGCGCACTCGAGGACGTCGTGAAGGTGAAGGTGATCGACCGGACCACGGTGATCCTCGACATCTTCAGCCAGCACGCCAAGAGCCGCGAGGGCAAGGCGCAGGTCGAACTCGCCCAGCTCGAGTACCTCCTCCCGCGCCTGCGCGGCTGGGGTGAGTCGATGTCGCGGCAGGCCGGTGGGCAGGTCGGCGCCGGCGGTGCCGGCATGGGATCCCGCGGTCCCGGTGAGACGAAGATCGAACTCGATCGCCGCCGCATCCGCACCAAAATGGCTCTGCTGCGCAAGCAGCTGCGTGACTTCGCACCCGCGCGCGCGGCCAAGCGTGCCGAGCGCAAGCGCCACACGATCCCCTCCGTCGCCATCGCCGGGTACACCAACGCCGGCAAGTCGAGCCTCCTGAATCGTCTGACCAGCGCCGGCGTGCTCGTCGAGAACGCGCTATTCGCGACCCTGGATGCCACGGTCCGCCGTTCCGAGACGACCGACGGCCGCGTGTACACGCTGACCGACACGGTCGGCTTCGTGCGCAACCTCCCGCATCAGCTCGTCGAGGCGTTCCGCTCGACTCTCGAGGAGGTCGGCGACGCCGACGTGATCCTGCACGTCGTCGACGCCTCGCACCCCGACCCCGCCGCCCAGCTGGCGACGGTGCGGGACGTGATGGGTGACGTGGAGGCCGACTTCGGGCACGAGATCGTCGTGTTCAACAAGGCGGACCTGGTCACGGCGGATGACCGTCTGGTGCTGCGCGGTCTCGCTCCGCGTGCGCACTTCGTGTCATCGCGCACGGGCGAAGGGATCGACGAACTGCGCGCCGCGATCGAGGAGGCTCTGCCGCTTCCCGCGGTCGAGGTGCAGGCGGTCGTGCCGTACGACCGGGGGGATCTCGTCTCCGCGGTGCACGAGAGCGGTCTGATCCTGGCGCAGGAGCACCGCGAGACCGGGACGTTCCTGCACGCGCACGTCGGCGCTCGCCTCGCGGCCGAACTGGAGCCGTACGTGGCCTGAGCGGTGCGCGCACGTGCGAGCCCCCACGCCTCGGCATGGGGGCTCGTTCGTCGAACCGACGATTCGACGGTGGATCCTTCGCGGTCCCCGTCGGGCGGGGGAAGACGTGGATCGCCGACGCGGTGTACGCCGCGCTCCCACCGCGGCAGGCAACCCGGGTGCGCTTCCACGTTCAGGATGGGGAGCCGTCTCCGTCTGCTGCGCCCGGCGTGATCTCAGTCGAGCTCGAGGGGATCGACGCCGGGTGTCGCGAACCCGAACACCGCGCCGAAGAATCCCAACTCGCGACGCAGGGAATCGATCACCGTCTCGGCGCTGCGGAAACCGTGCCCCTCGCCGTCGTACAGCACATAGGCGTGCGGCACTCCGTGTGCGGCGAGTGCGTCGCGGATCGCCTCGGCCTGCGACGGGGGGACCACCCCGTCCTCGCTGCCCTGGAGGATGAGCAACGGGACGCGGAAGCGCTCCGGATGGCTCAGCGGAGACCGCTCGACGTACACCTCTTCGGCGTCGGGGAGCGGGCCGATGAGGCCGTCGAGATAGCGCGCCTCGAAGTCGTGGGTGTCTTCGGCGAGGGCTCGGGCGTCGCCTACGCCGTACCGCGAGATGCCGGCGGCGAAGACGTCGGTGTTCGTGACGGCGGCGAGCACCGTCCAGCCCCCCGCCGAGCCGCCGGTGATGGCAAGGCGCCGCGGGTCGGCGAGCCCGGCCTCCGCGAGGGCGGAGGCCGCAGCGGCGACGTCGTCGACGTCGACCACGCCCCATTCGCCCCTCAGCCGGTCTCGGTACGCGCGCCCGTAACCGGTCGACCCGCCGTAATTGACATCCAGCACGCCGATGCCGCGGCTGGTGAAGAACGCCGTCTTCGCCGACGGCGCGGGGCCGACGTGCGAGGTCGGCCCCCCGTGCACGAGGACGACGTAGGGGGGACGTTCGCCCTCGGGGCCCGCCATCTCCGGGTTGGTCGGGGGATAGGCGAAGGAATGCACCGGGCCGTGGGGGCCCGCGGTTTCGAGGGCTCGGGCCGTCGGCATCCATTCATCGCCCCAGGACCCCGCGCCACCCGTCACGAGGTCGACGGTGCCCGAGTCGAGGTCGACGAGCCACAGTCCGGCGCGACCCCCCGCATCGGTACCGGAAACGAGCGCGCGCGACCCCCGGACATCGTCGACGGAGGCTCCCGCGATCGCGGGGACGGCGAGGGGGTGGACGCCGGACGGCGCGATCTCGACGACCTCGTCGCCGCCGTTCGTGCGGACGGCGACGATCCGTCCGTCGTCGGTGGCGCCGAACCAGCGTGTGCCGAGCACCCAGAGAGCGCCGCCGGTGTCGGCATCGGTCGGGGCCACGGGCTGCGCGACGCCGTCCAGTGAGTGGCGGAAGAGGTTCCATCGTCCGGCCGGGTCGTCGGCGTACAGCAATTCGTCGTCCGTGAGCCAGACGGGTTGCAACGGGGCGCGCTGTGGGCCTCCGGCGACGTCGCGCACGTGCGACGAGGAGAGATCGACGACCCGGATCGCCGTGGCGTCCCAGGGCATGTCGGGGTGATTCCACGCGACCCATGCGAGACGCCGACCGTCGGGTGACAGCGCGGGCTGGGCGACGAAGTCGCTGCCGGAGGCGAGGGTGTCGACCGCGCCGCTGTCGTCGGTCGCGATCCGCACGATCGCGCGGGCGGGCACGCGGTGCGCGCCGTGCACCTCCCGGACGGCCAGGAGAACGCCGTGCTCGAAGCGCAGCCCACCGTGGCGCGTGGTGTCGTCGGCCGGGGTGAGCGCGCGCGGCTGACCACCCGGACGCAGGGCGTAGACACGCTGATCGGTCTTCTCGACGTAGAACAGCTCGCCGTCGTCCGAGGCGGTCCAGGCGCCGCCACCGTACTCGTGGACGGCCGATCGGGCGTTCGCCGGAGCGGGGAGGACCGTTTCGACGCTGCCGTCGCTGCGACGGCGTTTGACGGCGACGCGGCCCGCCTCGGCGGGCACCGACTCTCCCCACCAGACCTCCTCGCCGACAAGGAGCGCTCCGTCGACGCGGGGAGACGACTGCGCCACGGACTCGGGCGAGATCGGGGAGGGCCAGGAACCGTAGGGGAGGGTGTCAGCCATGGCGTCCACCCTACGGACAGAGGAGCGCGGGTCCCGCCGGGTGCGGTCGGCTCAGACCGCTCGCAGAACCGCGACCACCCGACCGAGCACGACGGCTTCGTCGCCGAGGATCGGCTCGAACGCGCTGTTGCGGGGGAGCAGCCACGTGTGGCCGTCGCGTCGACGGAACGTCTTCACCGTGGCCTCACCGTCGAGCATCGCCGCGACGATCTCGCCGTTCTCGGCAGTCGCCTGCGAGCGCACGACGACCCAGTCGCCGTCGCAGATCGCCGCGTCGATCATGGAGTCACCCGAGACCTTGAGCATGAACAGTTCGCCCTTGCCCACGAGCTGGCGCGGAAGGGGGAAGATCTCCTCGACCTGCTGATCCGCCGTGATCGGCACGCCCGCGGCGATCCGGCCCACGAGCGGCACGAGGGCGGCGTCGCCCAGAGCGGGTGCGGTGTCGGCGGGGTTCTCGGCCGCGGCGCCGGGGAGGTCGATGAGCACCTCCATCGCTCGCGTCTTGCCGGGGTCGCGACGGAGGTATCCGCTGAGCTCGAGCTGGTTCAACTGGTGGGTGACGCTCGAAAGCGACTTCAGACCGACCGCGTCGCCGATCTCGCGCATGCTCGGCGGATACCCGTGACGGGCGATGGAGCGCTGGATGACCTCGAGGATCGCGAGCTGCTTGTCGCTGAGGTTCTTGCGCCGCCGCGTCTGCGGTCGTTCGCGGCCTGCGGCGGCCGTCGCGTCGGTCATCTGAGCTCCCCTCGCGCCGCTGATCCTGCGGCGGAAATTCGAATGTCGGAGGTTGGTGATGAGGTCTCCGTGTCGAAACCGTATCCGGTGAACGGCCCGATCGACACGGAGCTCCACGCGTGTCGCGTTCGATCCGTCTCCGATCGAAGTCGGTGTTGACACTCAAGATTATCGAAGATAGATTCGGAATACAGATTCGCACCACCGCCCTCCCGGCCGAGGGCGGGGTGCGAATCTCTCCCCACCGAGGAGCACATCATGAGCAGCATCACCCTCACCGCACCCACTACGCGCCTGCGACTGACGGCGCGCGGGCGACGTGTCATCGCATTCGTCGCCGCGTTCCCGGTGATCGTCGCGCTGAGCGTCGCCGTCATCGGCGGTGGGGCTGCTCTCGCCTCCGGAACGGCGAGCGCGCCCGGCCACTCGTTCGCCGAGATCACCGTGATGAGCGGCGAGACCCTGTGGTCCATCGCCGAAGACATCGCTCCCGAGGCAGACCCCCGTGATGTCGTGGCGCAGATCTCCCGCTTGAACGCTCTCGAGGGTGGTTCGGTGGCGGCCGGCCAGCGCATCGCGATCCCGACCGAGTATCTCGCCGCGCCCTGACCCCTTCGGGGCGGCGGCCTCTTTCGCCGCGGCTCGGGCGCGCGGCATCCGCCTACGATGGGTGAGGTGACTGTGCGCTTGGATGACCTGCCTCTTCGCGACGACCTCCGGGGGATGACCCCCTACGGTGCCCCGCAAGCGGCACTGCCCGTCGCCCTCAACGTGAACGAGAACACGCATCCCGTTCCCCCCGAGGTCGCCGACGACATCCTCGATGCCGTTGCTCGGGCGCTGCGTGACGTCAACCGTTATCCCGACCGTGAGTTCGCCGGTCTGCGCGAGGCGTTCGCCGGGTATCTGGGACACGGCCTGACCCCGGAGCAGATCTGGGCGGCCAACGGCTCCAACGAGGTCCTGCAGCACATCCTGCAGGCGTTCGGAGGCCCCGGTCGCTCCGCGATGGGCTTCGCCCCGACGTACTCGATGTATCCGATCCTCACGCGGGCGACCGGCGCGCGCTGGGTCGCGGGCGAGCGCGAGCACGACTTCACGCTGACCGCCGAGTCCGCTGCCGCCCAGGTGCGCGAACACCGCCCCGACATCGTTTTCCTGTGCGCCCCGAACAACCCCACGGGCACCCCGCTCCGTCTCGACGTCGTCGAGGCCGTGTACGGCGCGACCGACGGCATCGTGATCGTCGACGAGGCGTACGAGGAGTTCGCACCCCGCGACGAGCCGTCGGCCGTGTCGCTGCTCCCCGGCCGTCCGCGCCTCGTCGTCTCGCGCACCATGAGCAAGGCCTTCGCCTTCGCGGGAGCTCGCGTCGGGTACCTCGCCGCCGATCCCGCTCTCGTGGATGCCCTGCGGCTGGTGCGTCTGCCGTACCACCTGAGCGCGCTGACGCAGGCCGCGGCGACCGCGGCCCTCGGCCACGCCTCCACCATGCTGTCGATGGTCGACGAGATCGTCGCGCAGCGCGACCGCATCTCGGCCACGGTGTCGGCACTCGGCTACACCGCCCACGAGTCGTGGACCAACTTCGTCCTGTTCGGCGGGGTGGACGACCCGGCGGCGACGTGGAAGGCGCTCTACGATCGCGGCGTCCTGATCCGCGACGTCGGCATCCCCCACCACCTCCGCGTGACGGCCGGCACCGCGGACGAGACCACCGCGTTCCTCGACGCGCTGGCCTCGGTAGGATCGCGGTCATGACCGGCTCCGCCACGCCCCGCACCGCGTCGATCACCCGTGAGACGAGCGAATCCCGCATCGAGCTCGACCTCGACCTCGACGGCCGCGGTGCGAGCGACATCCAGACAACGGTGCCCTTCTTCGACCACATGCTCACGGCCTTCGCGAAGCACTCGCTGACCGACCTGCGCGTGCGGGCGACCGGCGATACGCACATCGACGCCCACCACACCGTCGAAGACGCGTCGATCGTGCTGGGTCAGGCCATCCGGCAGGCTCTCGGCGACAAGTCGGGCATCGCCCGTTACGGCGACGCCCTCGTCCCGCTCGACGAAGCGCTCGCGCAAGCCGTCGTCGACATCAGCGGACGCCCGTACCTGGTGCACAGCGGCGAGCCGGCGGGGTTCGAGCACCACCTCATCGGCGGTCACTTCACGGGTTCCCTTGTGCGGCACTCCTTCGAGGCCATCTCCATCCACGCCGGGCTCACTGTGCACGTGCGCGTCCTGGGCGGCCGCGACCCGCACCACATCGCCGAGGCCGAATACAAGGCGCTCGCCCGTGCCTTCCGCCAGGCCAAGGCTCTCGACCCGCTGGTCGACGGCATCCCGAGCACCAAGGGCGCGCTATGACGCGCAAGCCGGTCGTTGCGGTCCTCGACTACGGATCCGGCAACGTCCACTCCGCCGTCAAGGCGCTCATCGAGGCGGGGGCCGATGCGCGGCTCACGTCCGACCGAGCGCTGCTTCTCGACGCGGACGGGCTGCTCGTCCCCGGTGTCGGGGCGTTCAGCGCGGTCATGGGGGCTCTGGATGCCAGCCGCGGCGGCGAGATCATCGATCGCCGTCTCGCGGGCGGACGGCCGGTCCTGGGTATCTGCGTCGGCATGCAGGTCATGTTCGAACGAGGGATCGAGCGCGGCACCGACACTGCGGGGCTCGGAGAGTGGCCGGGCACGGTCGCTGAACTCTCCGCCCCGGTGCTTCCGCACATGGGCTGGAACACCGTCGCGGTCGGGGAGGGCTCGCGCCTGTTCGAGGGCATCGAGGACGAGCGGTTCTACTTCGTGCACTCGTACGGGGCGCAGGAGTGGTCCCTCGACGTCACGCCTCCTTTCCCGCAGCCGTCGGTGACCTGGTGCACCTACGGGGCTCCGTTCATCGCAGCCGTCGAGAACGGCCCGCTCGCGGCGACGCAGTTCCACCCCGAGAAGTCGGGGGACGCCGGCATCCGGCTCCTGGCCAATTGGATCGACGGGCTGCGCACGACTACTGTGTGACCTCGTGCCCAGGCTCGGCGAGATGCGCCGACGGGTGCGAGGAGCCATGAACGATTTCGCGTCCACGCCCGAACTTGTGCTGCTTCCGGCGGTCGATGTCGCCGACGGCAAGGCCGTCCGTCTGACCCAGGGGGAGGCCGGCACCGAGACCAGCTACGGCGATCCCGTCGACGCCGCCGCCGACTTCGCCCGCCAGGGCGCGCAGTGGATCCACCTGGTCGACCTCGACGCCGCCTTCGGTCGAGGCAGCAACGCGCACGTCATGCGCAAGGTCATCAAGCAGGTCAAGGGCGTCCAGGTCGAGTTGTCGGGCGGCATCCGCGACGACCGGTCGCTGGAGGCGGCGCTCGAGAGCGGCGCGAGCCGCATCAACCTCGGCACCGCAGCGCTGGAGAACCCGGAGTGGGCGGCCGACGTCATCAACCGCTATGGCGAGGCGATCGCCGTCGGTCTCGACGTGCGCGGCACGACCCTCGCGGCCCGTGGCTGGACGCGCGACGGCGGCGACCTCTGGACCGTGCTCGAGCGTCTCGAGGACGCCGGCTGCAGCCGCTACGTCGTCACCGACGTCACCAAGGACGGAACGCTGCGCGGCCCCAACATCGAGCTGCTGCGCGAGATGACGCAGCGCACCCCCAAGCCGATCGTCGCCTCGGGCGGCGTGTCGAGCCTCGACGACATCGCAGCGCTGCGCGACCTGGTGCCCCTGGGTGTCGAGGGTGCGATCGTGGGCAAGGCGCTCTATGCGGGGCAGTTCACGCTCGCTGAGGCACTGGATGTCGCCGGACACTGACGGTCCGCACGGGCAGGGTCCCCACGAGCACGGCTCCCCCGAGCATCGCGCGGGTGCGGACTCCGCCGGCGTCCCCTGGGAGGGGCGCAGCTTCCAGGCCAACCCGCACTCCGGGGACGACGGCTCGGCCGATCCGGCCCTGCTCGCGGCTCTCCTGGCCTTCCGTGCGGGGGAGGGCGACGCTCGCGAGATCGTCGACGCCTACCGTGACGCGCGCCTGCTGATCCCGCTCGTCGCTGAGAAGGGCGATCACGGGATCGGCGCCCACGGCCTCGAGGTCGACAAGACCCAGGAGCTGTCCATCGTGACGGTCGCGGCTCCGGACGGTCGCAAGGTGCTCCCGGTGTTCACCTCGGTGACCGCGCTGCAGACGTGGGACGCCGCGGCGCGCCCCGTTCCCGCGGACGGACGACGCACGGCTCTCGCCGCGGCCTCCGGGGACACCGACCTCATCGTGATCGATCCCGCTTCCGAGACGGAGTTCGTGCTGCGTCGTCCCGCGGTCTGGGCGATCGCGCAGGGCGAGGCGTGGGAGTCCGCCCACACGTCGCCGACGATCTTCACCGGGCTCCAGGAGAGCATCTCGGGCGAGCTCGCCGTGCTCGATCTGGCGGTCGAGTCGGGTGATCCGACGGGGCGCCTGCGGGGCCCCGAGCTCGTCGTGCATCTGCAACTCATGTCCGGCCTGGAGCAGGAGGAGCTGGACGCCGTGCTCGCGCGCATCGCGCGGCGCTGGTCGGCGGACGACCGCATCGCGGTGCTGGTCGACTCCCTGACGGTGAAGCTGCACCGCAGCACGGACGTCTGACCGCCAAGCCCCGTCCGACTACGTGACGGGACCCGTCCACTTCTCGCCCGGGCCCTTGCCGATCGGGTCGGGGATGGTGGACGCCTCGCGGAAGGCGAGCTGCAACGACCGGAGCCCGTCGCGCAGGGACCGCGCATGCATATCGCTGATCTCGGGGGCGCCGGCGGTGATCAGGCCGGCGAGGGCGTTGATGAGCTTGCGGGCCTCGTCGAGGTCGAGCTGCTGCGCGGGATCGTCGGCCAGGCCGGTCTTGACGGCGGCGGCGCTCATGAGGTGGACGGCGGCCGTCGTGATGACCTCGACGGCGGGGACGTCGGCGATGTCGCGGGTGGCCGAGGAGGCGGCGCGTTCCTGCTCTTCCCAGCGGGCGAGACGTTCGTCCGCGCCTCCGTGACGGTGCGCGGAGTGGTCGTCGGCGGGCTGGTCGGAGGGGATCGTGTCCACGTGCATCTCTCTGCTAGACTGTGGCGGGCTTCGGAGTGTCTCACTCCGTACGAAAGAGGATCACATCCCACCCGCGCTTGCCGCTCCAGGCTACCGGGTTCCCGCACTCCGCTCCGTTTCGCACGGGGTTGCTCGGGTGCAGAAGCCGGTGCTCTCAGCGCCGTGCCGGGTGGCGTGTTCTCCTCCTCGCCCGCGATTCCCCTGAATCGCGGCGGCCACCACCCGCACACAAGAGGAGTTCCGCATCAGCGATCCCCGCACCAACGAGCGCATCCGAGTCCCGGAGGTCCGTCTCGTCGGACCCAACGGCGAGCAGGTCGGCATCGTCCGAATCGAAGCTGCGTTGCGCCTGGCCCAGGAAGCGGACCTCGACCTGGTCGAGGTTGCGCCGAGCTCGAAGCCTCCCGTGGTCAAGATCATGGATTACGGCAAGTTCAAGTACGAGGCCGCGCAGAAGGCCAAGGAAACGCGCCGTAACCAGGCCAACACCGTCCTCAAAGAGGTCCGGTTCCGCCTGAAGATCGAGGCTCACGACTACATCACCAAGCTCAAGCGCGCCGAGGGGTTCCTCCAGGCGGGCGACAAGGTGAAGGCCATGATCCTGTTCCGCGGTCGCGAGCAGTCGCGCCCCGAGCAGGGTGTGCGTCTGCTCCGCAAGTTCGCGGAAGACGTCGCCGAGTTCGGCACCGTCGAGTCGAACCCCACGATCGACGGCCGCAACATGGTGATGGTGGTCGCCCCTCACAAGAACAAGTCCGAGGTCAAGACCGAGCAGAACGCGCAGCGCGCGGCCAACCGTGAGGCGGCGCGCAGCGCTGCGCGCGGTGACTCGGCCCCGGAAGAAATGTCCACCTCGGCCCCCGCCGAGTAAAGCTCCCCAGACTCCCGCTCCGCCGGGAACACCAACGAAGGAAGACAGATGCCGAAGCAGAAGACCCACTCGGGCGCCAAGAAGCGCTTCAAGCTGACCGGTAGCGGCAAGCTCATGAAGCAGCAGGCCGGCATGCGCCACAACCTCGAAGGCAAGGCCTCGAAGCGCACCCGCCGCCTGAACCAGGAGCAGGTCCTGGCCAAGGGCGACTCGAAGGTCGCCAAGAAGCTCCTCGGTCTCTGAGCGCCGACGCACGTTAGGAAGAAACAGAAATGGCTAGAGTCAAGCGGGCCGTAAACGCCCACAAGAAGCGTCGCGTCATCCTCGAGCGCGCGTCCGGTTACCGCGGTCAGCGTTCGCGCCTGTACCGCAAGGCCAAGGAGCAGGTCACCCACTCCCTGGTCTACGCGTACCGCGACCGCCGTAAGCGCAAGGGCGACTTCCGTCGTCTGTGGATCCAGCGCATCAACGCGGCGTCCCGTCAGAACGGCCTCACGTACAACCGCTTCATCCAGGGCCTCGGCCTCGCGGGTGTGCAGGTCGACCGTCGCATGCTCGCCGAGCTCGCCGTGAACGAGCCCGCCGTGTTCGCCTCCCTGGTCCAGACCGCCAAGGCGGCGCTGCCCAGCGACGTCAACGCCCCGAAGTCCGCGTAATCCGCGACTCTCCGTCCGAACGGGCGTCCTCTTCGGAGGGCGCCCGTTCGTCGTTCCTGCGCGGCATCCCGGGGCTCATGCCGCTGACGCCATACACTGAGGACGTGCTCGAGAACCCCCGTTCGCCGCGGGTGCGCGCCGTGGCCAAGCTCAGCAAACGCGCCGCCCGTCAAGAGACCGGTCTGTTCCTCCTGGAGGGCCCCCAGGCCGCGCGCGAAGCGCTCGCGTGGGCCCCGGAGACGGTGATCGAGCTGTACGGCACACCGACGGCGCTCGACAAGCACGGCGACGTACGCGAGGCGGCCGAGGCGGCCGGCATCGAGCTGCAGTACACCACCGAGGCGGTCCTGGATGCCATGGCCGACACGGTCACCCCGCAGGGGATCGTCGCCGTGGCGCGGCAGGCGCCGACGGCCCTGAAAGACGTCCTCGCGGGCCGGCCGCGGCTCGTCGCGATCTGCGAGGAGGTGCGCGACCCGGGCAATCTCGGCACCATCATCCGCGCGGCCGATGCGGCCGGTGCCGACGCGGTCGTCCTGACGGGGCGCACCGTCGACCCCTACAACCCGAAAGTCGTGCGCTCGACGACGGGGTCGCTGTTCCACCTCCCCGTCGCCGTGGACCTCGAACTCGCCCAGGTGGTCGCCCGGGTTCACGAAGCGGGAATGCGCGTGGTCGCGGCCGATGTCGACGGCGACGACTTCCTGGCATCCCGCGACCTGCTGGCCGAGCCCACCGCGTGGCTGTTCGGCAACGAGGCGCGGGGGCTGGACGAAGAGGCTCTCGCCCAGGCCGATCTGTCGCTCCGTCTGCCCATCTACGGGCGCGCCGAGTCGCTGAACCTCGCCACGGCGGCGAGCGTGTGTCTGTACGAGACCGCGTTCGCCCAACGCGCGGGCTGAGCGGGCTGTTACAGAACGGTTAAGGCGCGCGTTCCGAGGTGGTCGCCGGCCTGCCGCTCTCATAGGGTGAACGCATGGCATCCGTTCCCCCGGCGGGCTTCGAGCCCCTCGTCGTCGTCTCCGACGTGCAGAAGCACTACGGCCAGTTCCAAGCGCTGAAAGACATCGACCTCACCGTCGACCGCGGCGAGGTCGTCGTCGTCATCGGCCCCTCGGGGTCGGGCAAGTCGACGCTCTGCCGCACGATCAACCGTCTCGAGACGATCACGAGCGGCTCGATCACGATCGACGGCAAGGAGCTTCCCAAGGAGGGGAAGGGCCTGGCCGAGCTGCGCGCCGACGTCGGCATGGTGTTCCAGTCCTTCAACCTCTTCGCGCATCTGACCATCCTCGAGAACGTCACGCTCGGGCCGATCAAGGTCCGCAAGATGAAGAAGGCGGATGCCGAGAAGGAGGCGCGGGCGCTCCTGGACCGCGTGGGCGTGGGCCACCAGGCCGACAAACTGCCCGCTCAGCTGTCCGGCGGTCAGCAGCAGCGCGTCGCGATCGCACGAGCCCTCGCGATGAAGCCGAAGGTCATGCTGTTCGACGAGCCGACCTCAGCGCTCGACCCCGAGATGATCAACGAGGTCCTCGACGTGATGGTGGGCCTCGCTGCCGACGGCATGACCATGATCGTCGTGACCCACGAGATGGGCTTCGCCCGCAAAGCGGCCAACCGTGTGGTCTTCATGGCCGACGGCCAGATCGTGGAGGAGGCGGCTCCCGAGCGGTTCTTCACGGCCCCCGAGTCCGACCGGGCGAAGGACTTCCTCTCGAAGCTCATCACGCACTGATCGAGAAGGCGACGAACAAGGAGGTTCTCTCGCCGATGCCCCCACGTCACCCCCCGGCCGACCCGAACGCGCCGTCACCGACCCTTATCCGCACAGCACACGTAACCAAGGAGACATCACATGCGTAAGACACGTTTTCTCGCCGGCGCGAGCATCGTCGCCGCCGGCCTGCTGGCCCTGACGGCCTGCAACAGCGGCACCCCCGGCGCCGCTCCCGGGGCCGACGGCGAATCCGCCGACACCACCCAGCTCTGGGAGGTCGCCTCCGACGTCTCGCTCGACGGCAGCCCCACCTACGAGCGCATGGTCTCGGCCGACAAGGTCATCGTCGGTGTCAAGGAAGACCAGCCGGGCCTCGGCTTCAAGGACCCCATCAGCGGTGAGCGCGGCGGCTTCGACGTCGAGATCGCGCAGTGGATCGCCGCGTCGCTCGGCTTCGACGCCGACAAGATCGAGTACAAGACGATCCCCTCCGCCAACCGCGAGCAGGAGCTGGTGAACGGCAACGTCGACTACTACGTCGGCACCTACTCGATCACCGACAAGCGCAAGGAACAGATCGACTTCGCCGGTCCTTACCTCATCACGGGCCAGGGCCTGCTGGTCGCCGCCGACAACGACACGATCAACGGCCCCGACGACCTTGCGGGCAAGATCGTCTGCTCCGTGACCGGGTCGACGCCGCTGCAGCGCATCCGCGACGAGTACAGCCCCGGCGACACGGTCGAGTACGACACCTACACGCAGTGCCTCGAGCAGCTGCGCGCCGGTTCGGTGGACGCCGTGACGACCGACCAGGCGATCCTCGCCGGCTACGTCGCCCAGGAGCCCGAGGCCTTCAAGATCGCCGGGGACACCTTCAGCGAGGAGCGCTACGGCGTGGGTCTGCCCAAGGGCGACACGGTGCTGAAGGACCACATCAACACCCTCTTCAACGACGGTGGCGAGGTCTGGACGGCCCTGTTCGATAAGAACCTCGCGCCCGCCGGCATCACCGGCGACCAGCCGACCGCCGACGAGTGATCCTCTCGGGGGCGGTGCGCCCGTACCGGCGCATCGCCCCCGAAACCCCGACCAAGACAGGGACCCACGCATGGGTGTCATCACCGACAACCTCGACATCTGGAGCGAAGCGCTCGTCGGCACGCTCGTGCTGTTCTTCGCCGGCGGCGCCCTCGCGCTGATCCTCGGCATCGTCGTGGGCGCGATGCGCGTCTCGCCCGTGCCGATCGCCCGCGGGGTCGGCACGTTCTATGTCAGCGCCATCCGCAACACCCCGCTCACGCTCGTGTTCTTCGCGTTCGTGTTCGCGCTGCCGCCCCTGCTGGGACTGCGCCTCACCGGCGACGTCTCCCTGACACTCGGCATCTGCGCCCTGGGGATCTACACGGCGACCTACGTCGCCGAGGCCATCCGATCCGGTGTCAACACCGTGCCCGTGGGTCAGGCCGAGGCGGCGCGCGCGTTGGGCCTGACCTTCGGGCAGGTCATGTCGCTCGTCGTCCTCCCGCAGGCGTTCCGCTCGGTGATCCCCCCGATGGTGAGCGTGTTCATCGCCCTGCTGAAGAACACCACCGTCGCCGCCGGGTTCTCCATCGTCAACCTCGGGTCGATGCGCAACTATCTCAGCGAGCGCGGGGAGAACGCGTTCATCGTCATCCTGTGGATCATGGTCGTCTTCGTCGCGCTCGTCCTGCTGCTGTCCTGGCTGCAGCGAACGCTCGAGAACCGATGGAGGGTCGCCCGATGAGCAGCGTCCTGTACGACGTCCCCGGCCCCAAGGCCATCGCCCGCAATCGCATCCTGGGAGTGCTGACGATCCTCGTCGTGCTCGCCATCGTGGGCTTCTTCGTCTGGCGGCTCGCCGACACGGGCCAGTTCACGGCTCAGAAGTGGTCGGCGTTCACCTACACCAACGTCTGGATCGACATCCTCAAGGCGACCGGGGCCACTTTGGCGGCGTTCGCAGCGGCGGCGGTCGGCGCTCTGGCGCTCGGCTTCGTGCTGGCCATCGGTCGGCTGTCCGATCACAGGTGGGTGCGGTGGCCCTTCACCGCCGTCATCGAGGTCTTCCGTGCGATCCCGGTGCTGGTCTTCATGTTCCTGCTGTACTACGGCTTCCCCGTCATCGGGATCCGGATGGAGCCGTACTGGGCCGTCGTCATCGCCCTCGTCTGCTACAACGGCTCGGTGCTCGCCGAGGTCATCCGCGCTGGCGTCGAGTCGCTTCCGCGCGGACAGGCGGAGGCCGGGTACGCCATCGGTCTGCGCAAGGCGGGCGTCATGCGTCTCGTGCTCCTTCCGCAGGCGGTGCGGGCGATGATGCCCGTGATCATCGCTCAGCTCGTCGTGACCCTGAAAGACACGGCGCTCGGGTTCGTCATCACCTACCCCGAGCTGCTGTTCTACGCGAAGTACATCGGCGCGCAATCGACCGTGGGTTCGCCGATCATCCCGGCGACGATCATCGTCGGTGCGATCTACATCGCGCTGTGTCTGCTGCTGTCGTTCGTGGCGACCGTGGTCGAGAAGCGCTTGCGGCGCTCGCCGCGGGGCGGTGTCGCCGCTCCCGTCCAGCCTCTGCAACAGGGGGCGACCGACACCGAGCTCATCGTCGCCCAGCGCGGGCTGGGCAAGTACGACTCCTCGGGCCTGTGAGGCCGACGGGCGGGGGAGTGTCCCCGCCCGTCGGTAGACTCTCATCTCGTGTCCGACGCACCCGAGATCACCCCCGAGGCCGTCGCCTCCGCCGTCGATGCCGCTCTCGCGGCCATCGCCGCGGCCGCGACCACGGCCGACCTGAAAGCCGCCCGCTCCGCCCACACGGGGGAGCAGTCCGACCTCGCACGGCTGAACGCGCAGATGCGCCACGTCGCGCCCGACCAGAAGGCCGCGTTCGGCAAGCTCGTCGGCCAGGCGCGCGGACGGGTGAACCAGGCACTCACCGCCCGCGAGGCGGAGCTGGCCGAGGCCGAGATCGCGGCGAGGCTCGAAGCCGAGCGCGTCGACGTCACCGCGCTGCCGCAGCGCGCGCGCGTGGGGGCTCGGCATCCCATCTCGCTCCTGCAGGAGCAGGTATCCGACATCTTCGTCGGCATGGGGTGGGAGATCGCCGAGGGGCCCGAGCTTGAGCACGAGTGGTTCAACTTCGACGCGCTGAACGTCGACCCCGACCACCCCGCCCGCACGATGCAGGACACGTTCTACGTCGATCCGGTGGCGCGACACCTCGTGCTTCGTACCCAGACGTCCCCCGTCCAGATGCGCTCGATGCTGGAGCGCGAGATCCCGATCTACGTGCTGTCGCCCGGGCGCGTGTACCGCACCGACGAGTTCGACGCGACGCACCTGCCCGTGTTCACGCAGTTCGAGGGTCTCGTCGTCGACAAGGGCATCACGATGGCCCACCTCAAGGGCACCCTCGACCACGCCGCGCGCGTGCTGTTCGGGCCCGAGGCCAAGACGCGCTTCCGCGCGAACTTCTTCCCGTTCACCGAGCCGAGCGCCGAACTCGACCTGTGGCATCCCACCTTCAAGGGCGGTGCGCGCTGGATCGAGTGGGGCGGCTGCGGCATGGTGAATCCCAACGTCCTGCGGGCGGCCGGCATCGACCCCGAGGAGTACTCGGGCTTCGCGTTCGGCATGGGCATCGAGCGCACGCTCATGTTCCGTAGCGACGTCCAAGACATGCGTGACATGGCCGAGGGCGATGTGCGCTTCAGCAAGCAGTTCGGAATGGTGGTCTGATGCGCGTCCCGCTCTCCTGGTTGCGCGAGTACGTCGACGTGCCCGCCGCGGCCACGCCCGAGGACGTGCTCGCGTCACTGGTGTCCGTCGGCTTCGAAGAAGAAGACGTGCATCGCTTCGAGCTGTCCGGCCCGATCGTGGTCGGCGAGGTGACGGAGTTCACCCCCGAGCCCCAGTCGAACGGCAAGACGATCCGCTGGTGCCAGGTCGACGTGGGCGCCGAGCACGGAGGCGTGCGCGGCATCGTCTGCGGTGCCGGCAACTTCTTCGCCGGTGACAAGGTCGTGGTCACCCTGCCCGGCTCCGTGCTGCCGGGTCCGTTCCCCATCGCCGCCCGCAGGACCTACGGGCACGTGTCCGACGGCATGATCGCCTCGGCGAAGGAGCTGGGGCTCGGCGACGAGCACGGCGGCATCCTGCGGCTGGTCGAGCTCGGTCTGGACGCGCCCGTCGGAACGGATGCCATCGCACTCCTCGGTCTCGACGATGTCGCCGTCGAGATCAACGTCACCCCCGACCGCGGGTATGCCCTGTCGCTGCGCGGCGTGGCGCGGGAGTATTCCCACGCGACCGGCGCGGCGTTCCGTGATCCCGCGGAACGCCCCTGGGGCGAGCTCGATCCCGGTGCGGGGTTCCCCGTCGCCGTCGAGGACGAGGCGCCCATTCGCGGACGAGTGGGGGCGTCGGAGTTCGTCGCGCGCGTCGTTCGCGGGGTCGACCCGACCAAGCCCACCCCGCCGTGGATGATCTCGCGGCTCGCGCTGGCCGGCATCCGCTCGCTCGGTGTGCTGATCGACATCACCAACTACGTCATGCTCGAGCTGGGAGAGCCGATCCACGGCTACGACCTGGACCGTCTCCAGGGCGGAATCACGGTCCGGCGCGCGCGGACGGGCGAGAAGCTGGAGACGCTCGACGGCAAGGTCCGCACCCTCGACCCCGAAGACCTTCTGATCACCGACGAGTCCGGCCCGATCGGCCTCGCGGGCGTGATGGGCGGCGGGACGACCGAGATGACGGACGCGACCCGCAACGTGCTCATCGAGGCGGCGATCTTCGACCCCGTTTCGATCGCGCGCACCGCCCGCCGGCACAAGCTGCCATCCGAGGCTTCGCGGCGCTTCGAGCGCGGGGTCGACCCCAAGATCCCGTTCGTCGCGGCGCGCCGCGTCGCCGACCTGATGGTCGAATACGCGGGCGGCACGCTCGACACGCAGGTCGGCGGTGCACTGTTTGCCCCGGTGCACATCGACGACATCTTCCTGCCCGCGCGCTTCGTTCCCGGACTCATCGGCGTCGACTACACCGGCGACGAGACCGTCTCGGCTCTGCGCCTGATCGGCTGCACCGTCGAGGAGCGCGACAACGGCTGGTCGGTGGCCCCGCCGTCGTGGCGCCCCGACCTCACCGACAAGTGGACGCTCGCCGAAGAGGTGGCGCGGATCGAGGGCTACGACCGCATCCCCTCGGTTCTGCCCACCCCGCCCTCCGGTCGCGGCCTCACCGCCGCGCAGCAGGGTCGCCGCCGCGTCTCGAATGCGCTGGCCTCGGCCGGGTTCGTCGAGACGCCGTCGTTCCCCTTCACCACCGAGGAGCAGAACGCGCTGCACGGCTCGCCGTCCGGCGACAGGCTGCCGAGCGTCAAGCTCGCCAACCCGCTCGACGGGCTGGCGCCGTTCCTGCGGCGTTCGCTCGTGCCGGCGCTGCTGCAGGTCGCCCATCGGAACGTCGCGCGCGGCATCGTCGATCTCGCTCTGTTCGAGGTCGGCACGGTCTTCCTCCCCAAGCCGGGCGTGCAGTACGGCACCGCGTCGGTGCCGCCGCTCGCCGTGCGTCCGGACGCCGCGACCCTCGCCGCCCTCGACGCCTCGATCCCGCCTCAGCGCCGCCACGTCGCGATTCTGCTGACCGGGAACACGGTGGCCAAGCAGCCCGGACAGGCGGCGATCGTGGCCGATCTCGCCGACGCGGTCGACGCCGTGCGTGTGCTGACGGCCGCGGCGGGCCTCGACATCGAGCTCGTGCAGGCGCAGCGCGCCGCGCTTCACCCGGGCCGCACGGCGCGGGTGCTGGCCGGGGGACAGGACATCGGTTACGTCGGGGAGGTTCTGCCCACCGTCTCCGCCGATGCCGACCTCCCGGGTCGCGTCCTGGTGGCCGAGGTGGATCTCGACGCGATGCTCGAGCTCGCGCAGGCGCGCGTCGTCGCCGCATCCCTGTCGGGTTTCCCCGCGGCCACGCAGGACGTGTCGCTCGTGGTCCCCGCCGAGGTGGCGGCCGGCGCCGTGCGCGCAGCTCTGCTGGAGGGCGGGGCCCCGCTGCTCGAGGGCGCGCGCCTCGTCGACGACTACCGCGGCTCCGGGGTCGTGGAGGGCTCGAAGAGCCTGACGTTCGCGCTGCGTTTCCGCGCCGACGACCGCACCCTCACCGCGGCCGAGGCGACGGATGCCAAGCTGGCGGGCGTGGCCGTGGCCGCCGAACGTTTCGGGGCGGCGATCCGCGACTGAGCGGCGCCGATACCGACGACGGGCGGGGTGTCCACGGCGGAAGCCGTGGCATCCCGCCTCTTCCGTCCCCGCGGAGGGCGGGGCGGGCGCGTTCGCCGAGGTCCCCGGCCGCGCCTAGGCTGTGAGGCGCGCAGTTCACTGCGACGTGGGCCTGCCCTCACCGCCGGTCAGGGGGCAGTCGGAAGCAACCAGCGATGAGGGCAGGACTCACAGCATAGGGCATTCTTGTCCCCCAAATGGGGGACACGGGGCCTCTTGCATACCCTTCTCCCAGGGAAGGGTCGATTCGCCCGCCTCCCCCGCGAATTTGCCCTCGCCCGCGGCCGACGGCTACCCTCGCCTCATGTCGTCGAACGCCGCCGCCCGCGAGGAGCTCTTCGTGAGCACCGCTGTGCTGCGCCGACGTCGGGTCGCACGCCGAGTCTCGGCGACCTCGTAGTCCGCCATCGGTCGGGCTTGCGGGCGTCGCCGCCCCGGTACGCGCTGCGTTTCCGCACCAGCCCCGACTCCTAAGGTAGATACATGACCCTCTCGGTCGCCGTTTCCGGCGCTTCCGGCTACGCGGGCGGCGAGATCCTCCGCCTCCTCGCCGACCATCCCGATGTCGAGATCCGCACGGTCACCGCGCACTCCAGCGCGGGCCAATCGCTTCTCGCCCACCAACCGCACCTGCGTTCGCTCGCGCACCTCGAGTTGCAGGCGACGACCCCCGAGATCCTCGCGGGTCACGACGTCGTCTTCCTCGCGTTGCCGCACGGTCAGTCGGCGCAGTACACCGACGCGCTGGCCGACACGCCGCTCGTCATCGACGCGGGAGCCGATCACCGGCTCACCTCGTCGGAAGACTGGGCCGCGTTCTACGGCGGGGTGCACGCCGAGCCGTGGGCGTACGGTGTGCCCGAGCTGCCCACCACCACGGGCAAACAGCGGGAGAACCTCCGGGGTGCCTCGCGCGTGGCCGCCCCCGGCTGCAACGCGTCGACCGTGGCGCTGTCTCTCGCACCCGGCGTCGCCGCCGGCGTGATCGATCCCGGCGACATCGTCTCGGTGCTCGCGGTGGGGCCGAGCGGCGCCGGCAAGTCGGCGAAGACCAACCTCCTGGCGAGCGAGATCCTCGGCACCGCGAACCCCTACGCGGTCGGCGGCACGCACCGGCACATCCCCGAGATCCGGCAGGCGCTCGCGGCGGCCGGCGCCCCGGCCGACGGCATCCGGATCTCGTTCACGCCCGTCCTCGTGCCGATGGCGCGGGGAATCCTCGCCACGTCGTCGGCGCCCATCCGAGAGGGGGTCTCGGATGCCGAGATCCGCGCCGCGTGGGAGACCTCGTACGCCGACGAGCCCTTCGTCGAGCTCCTCCCGGCCGGGGCCTTCCCGCGCACGGCCGACGTGCTCGGTGCCAACGTCGCCTCGATCGGTCTCGCCATCGACCGGGCGGCCAACCGGGTCGTCGCGGTCGCGGCGGTCGACAACCTCGTCAAGGGCACGGCCGGTGCGGCCGTGCAGTCCCTGAACATCGCCCTCGGCTTCGCCGAGACCACCGCCCTTCCCCTGAACGGAGTCGCCCCGTGAGCGTGACCGCCCCTGCCGGATTCGATGCGGCCGGAGTCGCCGTCGGCCTGAAGTCCAGCGGTGCGCGCGATGTCGCCGTCGTGGTCAACCGCGGTCCCCTCAAGGTGGGGGCCGCAGTGTTCACCTCGAACCGCGCCAAGGCGAACCCCATCCTCTGGTCCGAGCAGGTCGTGAAGGACGGGGTGGTCGAGGCCATCGTGCTGAACTCGGGCGGGGCCAACTGCTTCACCGGGTCGTTCGGTTTTCAGACCACGCACCAGACCGCGGAGCGCGCGGCGGAGCTGCTCGGGATCGCGGCCGGAGACGTTCTCGTGTGCTCGACGGGCCTGATCGGCACCGGCGACGAGGTCTTCCGCGCCAAGGTGCTCGCCGGCGTCGAGGAGGGCGTCGCCTCTCTCTCGGCCGACGGGGGCGAAGACGCGTCGCTCGCGATCATGACGACCGATTCGAAGCCCAAGCGCGCTGTGCACGTGGGCGACGGGTGGACGATCGGCGCGATGGCGAAGGGGGCGGGCATGCTCGCGCCGGGTCTGGCGACCATGCTCGTCGTGATCACGACCGACGCCGTCCTCGATTCCGCCGAGGCCGATGCCGCGCTGCGTGCGGCGACCCGCGTCAGCTTCGACCGTCTGGACTCGGACGGCTGCATGTCGACCAACGACCAGGTGACGCTGCTCGCGAGCGGGGCCAGTGGCATCCGGGTTCCCGACGAGGAGTTCGCGGCGGCCCTCACCGCCGTCTGCGACGACCTGGCCGCGCAGCTGCAGGGCGACGCCGAGGGCGCGAGCCACGACATCACGATTCGTGTCGTGAACGCCGCGAGCGAAGACGACGCGGTCGAGGTCGGGCGCTCGATCGCGCGGAACAACCTCTTCAAGGCCGCCATCTTCGGAAACGACCCCAACTGGGGCCGGGTCCTCGCCGCGATCGGCACCACCGCCGCGGCCTTCGACCCGTACGACGTCGACGTGTGGATGAACGGCGTGCGCGTGTGTTCGGCGGGTGGTCCCGACCGTCCGCGCGAAGACGTCGACCTCACCCCGCGCGCGACCGATCTCGTCGTCGACCTGCGCGTCGGCGAGGCCGCAGCCACGATCCGCACCAACGACCTCACGCACGACTACGTCCACGAGAACAGCGCCTACGCCTCATGACCCACATCGACCTCCAGGACACCGATCCCGCCGAAGCCAGCGATCGGGCGGTCACGCTCGTCGAGTCGCTGCCGTGGGTGCGCAAGTACCGCGACCAGGTCGTGGTGGTGAAATACGGCGGCAACGCCATGGTCAGCGACGAGCTGCAGGACGCCTTCGCCGCCGACATCGCCTACCTCCGCTACGTGGGCGTGAAGCCCGTCGTCGTGCACGGCGGCGGCCCGCAGATCTCGTCGATGCTCGACCGTCTCGACATCCCGAGCGAGTTCCGCGGCGGCTACCGCGTGACCTCGACCGAGGCGATCGGCGTCGTGCGCATGGTGCTCACGGGACAGATCAACCCGCAGCTCGTGGCCAAGGTGAACGCCCACGGTCCCCTCGCGACGGGTCTCAGCGGGGAGGACGCCGGGCTGTTCGGCGGCCGGCGCCGCGGTGTCGTCGTCGACGGCATCGAGCACGACCTCGGACGCGTCGGCGACGTCGTGACGGTCGACCCGCAGCCCGTGCTCGACCACCTCGCCGCCGGCCGCGTGCCGATCGTGTCGAGCATCGCCCCCGACCTCGACAACCCGGGCGCCTCGCTCAACGTCAACGCGGATGCCGCCGCCGCGGCGCTCGCGGTGGCCCTCAAGGCCAAGAAGCTCGTCGTGCTGACCGACGTACCCGGCCTCTACGCCGACTGGCCCAACCGCGACTCACTGGTGTCGCACCTGACCTCGAGCGAGCTGCGCACGATGGTGCCCACGCTCGAGTCGGGGATGATCCCGAAGATGCAGGCGTGCCTCGACGCCGTCGACGGGGGAGTGCCCACCGCCGCGATCATCGACGGACGCGTGCCGCACTCGGTGCTCGTCGAACTGTTCACCAGCAAGGGAATCGGAACGGAGGTGGTCGCATGACCACCGCAACCTGGCAGGAAGACGCCGGACGCGACCTCGTCCGCAGCTTCGGCGACCGGATGGCGTTGTTCGTCCGCGGCGAGGGTGCCTACCTCTGGGACAGCGACGACAGGAAGTACCTCGACTTCCTCGCCGGTATCGCGGTCAACGCCCTGGGTCACGCTCACCCCGTGTTCGTGGAGGCACTCACGGCCCAGGCATCGACCCTCGCGCATGTCTCCAACTATTTCGCCACGCCCCCGCAGCTCGCGCTCGCCGCGCGGCTGAAGCGTCTCGCGGGCACGGGAGAGGCGGGCCGGGTGTACTTCGGCAACTCCGGTGCCGAGGCCAACGAGGCGGCCTTCAAGCTCGCGCGGCTGCACGGTCGCGGCACCGATCGCACGCGCATCCTCACCCTCAAGGGCGGGTTCCACGGCCGCACCATGGGCTCGCTCGCCCTCACCGGCAAGCCCGCGCTGCAGGCCGACTTCCTGCCGATGGTCCCGGGTGTCTCGCACATCGACGCGACGGTCGAGGCTCTCGAGGCGGCGATGGACGCGACCGTCGCCGCGCTGATCGTGGAGCCCATTCAGGGCGAGGCCGGGGTCGTCGAGCTGCCCGAGGGCTACCTGCAGGCCGCCCGCGAGATCACCCAGCGCCACGGCGCGCTGCTCATCGTCGACGAGATCCAGACCGGTGCCGGTCGCACCGGCGCGTGGTTCGGGTTCCAGCACGCCGCGATCGTGCCCGACGCGATCACCGTGGCCAAGGGCATCGGCGGCGGCTTCCCGATCGGGGCCCTCATCACCTTCGGCGCCGCGAGCGAGCTGTTCTTCCCCGGCACCCACGGCTCGACCTTCGGCGGCAACGCCCTGGGCACCGCGGTCGGGGGAGCGGTGCTGCAGGAGATCGAGGCATCCGGTCTCGTCGCGAACGCGGCCCGCCGTGAGGGCGAACTGCGCGAGGGCATCGCCGCGCTCGGCTCGCCACTGGTCGCGGGCGTGCGCGGCCGCGGACTGCTGCTCGGGATCGGGCTGACGAGCCCGGTCGCCAAAGCCGTGGTCGCCGCCGCCCAGCAGCACGGTCTCATCGTCAACGCCGCGAACGACGACACCATCCGCGTCGCGCCGCCCCTCACGATCGGGGATGCCGAGATCGCGGCGTTCCTCGACCTGTTCGGTGCCGCGCTCGCCACCGTCTCCGATGCCCTGATCCTCGAAGGAGCCCCCGCGTGACCCGCCACCTGCTGCGCGACGACGACCTGACCCCGGCCGAGCAGGCCGAGATCCTCGACCTCGCGATCGAGCTGAAGAAGGACCGCTGGGCGCAGAAGCCGCTCGCGGGTCCGCAGACCGTCGCGGTGATCTTCGACAAGTCGTCCACCCGCACGCGCGTCTCGTTTGCCGTGGGCATCGCCGACCTGGGTGGGTCGCCCCTGATCATCTCGACCGCCAACAGCCAGCTCGGCGGCAAGGAGACGCCCTCCGACACCGCGCGGGTGCTCGAGCGCCAGGTGGCCGCGATCGTCTGGCGCACCTACGCGCAGGCGGGCCTCGAAGAGATGGCGCGCGGCACCCGTGTGCCGGTCGTCAACGCGCTCAGCGACGACTTCCACCCGTGCCAGCTGCTCGCCGACCTGCTCACGATCCGTGAGCACAAGGGCGAGCTGACGGGCCTGACGCTGTCGTTCTTCGGCGACGGGCAGAGCAACATGGCCCACTCGTACGTGCTGGCGGGTGTCACCGCCGGGATGCACGTGCGCGTCGCCGCCCCCGCCGGCTACGCGCCGCGCGCCGACGTGATCGCCGACGCCGAGCGCATCGCCGCGGAGACCGGCGGCTCCATCACCCTGAGCGACGACCCCGAGGCCGCGGCATCCGGAGCCGACGTCGTGGTCACCGACACCTGGGTCTCGATGGGCAAAGAGGAGGAGAAGCTCGCGCGCATCCGCGACCTGGGCGGGTTCAAGGTCACGAGCGAGCTCATGGCGCTGGCCGACGACCAGGCGATCTTCATCCACTGCCTCCCCGCCGACCGCGGGTACGAAGTGGACGCCGAGGTCATCGACGGTCCGCAGAGCGTGGTGTGGGACGAGGCGGAGAACCGCCTGCACGCGCAGAAGGCGCTGCTGGTGTGGCTTCTGCGCCAGGACTGACCTCCCGGTTCGGCCGGCTCTGGGCACGTTTCGACGGTCCGGGCCGGCTGGCCGGCGTCGACCTGGCCCGGGGCCTCGCGGTCCTGGGCATGCTCGCCGCTCACCTTCTCGACATCGAGGACTTCGTGCCGCGCGACCCCTCGTCGTGGCTCGACATCGTCAACGGTCGGTCGTCGATCCTGTTCGCCGTGCTCGCGGGCCTGTCGATCTCGCTGCTCACCGGCGGGACGCGACCGGTCGCCGGCGCGCGACGTGCCCGTGCCGCGGCGCGGATCGCCCTGCGCGGAGCGCTGCTCTGGGTCATCGGCATGCTGCTCGTGCTCACCGGGGTGCCCGTGTACGTCATCCTCCCGGCGTACGCGCTGCTGTTCGCGCTCTCGCTGCCGTTCCTCGGGATGCGCGCCCGTGGTCTGTTCCTGTGGGCGTCCGCCGTCGCCCTCGTGATGCCGTGGGTGCAGCCCGTGCTCGATGCGGCACCGATCTGGTCGGGACGCGCGGGAGATGAGCTGGCCACGGCGCTCGGATGGCACTATCCGTTCACCGTGTGGATCGCCTTCCTGCTCGCCGGTATGGGCCTCGGTCGCCTCGACCTGCGGCGGCTTCCCGAGCAGGCGATGATCGTGCTCGCGGGGGCGGCCCTCGCGCTGGCGGGCTACGGACTCGCGCCCGTGGCGGCACGGGCCGCGGCGGGCGACGCCTACCTCGCCACGGTGCTGACGGCCGACGCGCACTCCTCGGGCCTGGGCGAAGTGATCGGGTCGGGCGGTTTCGCGGTGGCGACGATCGGGTTGTGTCTGCTGCTCTGCCGCACGCCGCTGCGCGTCGTCGCGGTGCCGGTGCGCGCAGTGGGGTCGATGCCGCTCACCGCATACGTGCTGCAGCTGGTCGTGTGGGCGCTCGTGGCCCTCGCCGTGCTCGGCGACACGTCGGACCTGCGCGGCATCCGGGATCTGGAGCTGTTCGGGCCGCTCGTCCTCGGGTTGGTCGTCGGGTGCACCGTCTGGGTGCTGACCGTGGGGCGCGGCCCGCTCGAGACGGCGATCGACGCGGTCGTGCGCTTCGTCGTGGGCCGGGATGCCGTGAGCCCGGGCGTGCGCGAGCGCTGACGGCACGTGCGGCGCGGCGGCGCGCCCCGCGGGTGTGCCGCGGGGTCGCCGCGCGGGCGGGTCGCGGGGCGCAGGGCCGCGCGGGCCGCGGCGCGAGTGTGCCGGGCTCCGGAGAAATCGGGGGACCGGACTGATCTCCGGCGTCACGCGCGCCGAGCGGGGCCGGATGTTCCGGAGTTTCGCACGGCCCGTGGAGCGTGCCAGGCGCGGGTCGCAGGGGGCGGTGGGCGCGGCGGGGTCCGGCGGGCGCTGCGGCGATGTGCGCACGGGAGTGGCGTGCCGCGCTCCGGAAGAATCGGGGCGACGGGCGGGTTTTCGGCGTCCGGGGCGGGGGAGCGCGCGGTACTTCCGGAGTTCGGCACGCGATCAGCGCGGGCGTGACCGCGAGGCGCGGACGGCACGCGCGGCGCTGGGGCGCGCGACGCGGCGTGGGCGGCGCGCGGGCGCGGCGGGGGCGCGCGGCCCGGGCCCGCGGGCTCCCACGGGCGCCCGTACCGGGCCGGCGGTGTCGGCGGCCCTCGGTAGGCTGGGGGGATGAGCAGCGAGACCGGCCAGGCGACGAACGAGGGAGCCCTCTGGGGCGCCCGTTTCTCGGGCGGGCCCTCTCCCGAACTGGCGGCCCTGAGTCGCTCCACCCACTTCGACTGGGACCTCGCGCTCTACGACATCGCCGGCTCGCACGCCCACGCCGCCGCCCTCGAGGCCGCGGGCTACCTCGACGCCGACGAGGCCGCGGCGATGCACGCCGGTCTCGACGACCTCGCCGCCCGCGTGAGAGACGGCTCGCTCGTCGCTGCTCCGGGCGACGAAGACGTGCACGGCGCCCTCGAGCGCGTCCTCATCGAGACGGTCGGTCCCGCCCTGGGCGGGAAGCTCCGCGCCGGACGCAGCCGCAACGACCAGATCGCGACCCTCGTGCGGTTGTACCTGCTCGACCACGCCCGGACGCTGACCCGCGAGGTGGTTCGTCTGGTCGACGCGCTCGTCGCCCAGGCCGAGGCCAACGCCGGGGCGATCATGCCCGGGCGCACCCACCTGCAGCACGCCCAGCCCGTGCTTCTCGCCCATCACCTGCAGGCCTACGGGTGGGCGTTCGTTCGCGGCATCGAGAGGCTCCGCGACTGGTCGGTGCGGGCCTCGGTGTCGCCCTACGGCGGGGGCGCGCTCGCAGGAGCGACCCTCGGTCTCGACCCGCAGCTCGTCGCCGACCGGCTCGGCCTCGCGCGCCCGGCCGAGAACTCCCTCGACGGCACGGCCTCGCGCGACGTCGTGGCGGAGTTCGCGTTCATCACCGCGATGATCGGCGTCGACCTGTCGCGCCTGGCCGAAGACGTGATCCTCTGGAACACGCGCGAGTTCGGTTTCGTCACCCTCGATGACTCCTACTCGACCGGCTCGAGCATCATGCCGCAGAAGAAGAACCCCGACATCGCCGAGCTCGCGCGCGGCAAGGCCGGGCGCCTGATCGGCAACCTGTCGGGGCTGCTCGCGACGCTCAAGGGGCTGCCGCTGGCGTACAATCGCGACCTCCAAGAAGACAAGGAGCCTGTCTTCGACTCGGTGCGCACGCTCGAGCTCGTGCTGCCCGCGTTCTCGGGCATGATCGCGACGCTGCGCTTCCACACCGACCGGATGGCCGAGCTCGCTCCGCAGGGCTTCTCGCTCGCGACCGACGTGGCGGAGTGGCTCGTGCGTCAGGGCGTCGCCTTCCGCGACGCCCACGAGATCTCGGGGGCGCTGGTGCGCGCGTGCGAGGAGCGGGAGATCGGTCTCGAAGACGCCGACGACGCACTCCTGGCATCCGTGTCGCCCTCCCTCACGCCGGCGGTCCGCGAGGTCCTCACGATCGAAGGGTCGGTCTCGAGCCGCACCGGCGTGGGTGGTACGGCTCCCGACCGCGTGCGGGAGCAGCGGGAAGAGCTGGTGTCGCGCGCCCAGTCCGCGGCGCGCACGCTGATCGACTGATATCAGTTTGTTGCTTATCAAACTGTATTGATAAGCGATATGCTTATTTCATGACCATCGCCGTCATCGCCGACATCGTCGCATCGAGGCACCTGGCCGATCGGGTGGCCGCGCAGAAGCGCATCGCCGCTGCGGTCGATCGCGTCCAAGCCGATCATCCGGTCGCGGCGGCACCGCTCGCGGCGGTCGTCGGAGACGAACTCCAGGGGGAGTTCTCGCGCCTGCGCGACGCGTTGAGCTGGCTGCTCCTGTTCCGCCTGGCCCTCCCCGACGACGTCGACTGCCGTTTCGGTGTCGGTGTCGGCGAGGTGCGCCCCATCGCCCTCGACGACCGGACGATTCCGGAGGGGCCGGCGTGGTGGGCGGCGCGCGCGGCCGTTGAGCACATCGAACGCCTGCAGCAGCGCGCCGCGCCGCTCGCCCGCACCTGGATCGAACTCTCCGAGGGGGAGGATGCCTCCATGGCCGACGCCCTCGCCCTCGCCAACGCGTACGCCCTCAGTCGCGACCAGCTCGTCTCGGCCATGAGTGAGCGCGCGCGCCGGCTCACGTACGGCCGCTGTCTCGGCCGCTCGCAGCGGCAGCTCGCCGAGGCCGAGGGCGTCACCCAGTCGGCGGTCTCGCAGACGCTCGCCGCGGCGGGCTCGGCCGCGATCGTCGAAGGTTTCGCGCTCCTGACGGCGGGGACGGCGGCATGATCGCGGCCGGACTCCTCCTCCTCGCCGTCGGTGCGGTCGACCTGCTGCGACAGATGGTCCACACGAGGCGCTGGCTCGCCTTCACCCTCGCCGCGGTGGCGCTGGTCGTGGTGTCGGCGGGGTTGGATGCCGTCATCGCCGGCCTGCTCGCCGTCGCGGTCGCCGCGATCTGGACGTGGGTGATGCCGGAGCGCGGGCCCGCCCGGGCCGGGCTCTGGCCCGTCGCGCTCCTCGGTCTCACCGCCTCCGCGTGCGTCGTCATCGCGCGCGGCCGCCCGCGGCCCGGACCCCTCGGCGACCTCTGGGCCACCTACCGCCCCACCGACACGGTCTCGGTCGACGTGATCGTCCTCGTGATCGGCTGCCTCGTGTTCCTGCTCGAGTCGGGCAACGCCGTCGTGCGCATCGCCCTGAGATCGGAGATGGGGGAGCGGGAGGCGGAGGCGTCCCTCCCGTCGGAGAACCGCGCCGCGTGCCCGACCGACATCGCGCCCCCGGGCGCCGCGCTCACCGACCGCGCCGCGCCCGCCGACGGTACGGCGCTCGTCGCCGGCACGGTGCCCGCGGCGGGGTCGACGGCGGGCGGCCCGGAACCGGTGGACATCGCGCCCTCGGACTCGTGCGTGCCCGATGCGCCGACCGGCCCCGCGCCGCCAGCGAGCCCGATCCTCAAGGGGGGTCGCCTGATCGGGCCCCTCGAACGCATCCTCGTGTTCGTGCTCACCCTGGCCGGGGCGTACACGCTCATCGCCGCGGTGTTCGCGGCGAAAGGCATCGTCCGCTTCCCCGAGATCTCGCGCGACGGCGAGACCGGTGCGCGCGCAGAGTACTTCCTCATCGGCAGTCTCGTCAGCTGGGTGACCGCGCTGGCCGCCGCGTTCCTCGTGTGGTGGGGCGTGAACGCGGGCTGAGCGGGGGGTTGTGGCATCCGGGGGCTCGATAGCCCCGCTGATAGCCTGACAGGGTGTCTGCACCGATCGACGCGGCGCCCGTGCGCGCCCTCACTCCCGCCAACGACCCGACATTCGACAACGTCTGGGACGAGCTGGTGTATCGCGGACTCATCCACGTGTCGACCGACGAGGGCGAGCTGCGCGAGCTCCTCGGCGGCGACCCGATCGTCTTCTACTGCGGCTTCGACCCGACCGCGCCGAGCCTGCACCTGGGCAACCTCGTGCAGCTGCTCACGATGCGTCGTCTGCAGCTCGCCGGACACCGTCCGCTCGGGCTCGTCGGTGGCTCGACCGGCCTCGTGGGCGACCCGCGCCCGACGGCGGAACGCACCCTGAACACCCGCGAGACCGTCGCCGAATGGGTGGCGCGCCTGCGGGTACAGGTCGAGCGCTACCTGAGCTTCGAGGGCGACAACGCCGCCCGCATGGTCAACAACCTCGACTGGACCGCGCCGCTCAGCGCGATCGACTTCCTCCGTGAGATCGGCAAGCACTTCCGCGTCGGAACGATGCTGAAGAAGGACGCGGTCAGCGCGCGTCTGAACTCCGAGGCCGGAATCAGCTACACCGAGTTCAGCTACCAGATCCTGCAGGGCCTGGACTACCTGGAGCTTCACCGCCAGTACGGCTGCGTGCTGCAGACGGGCGGCAGCGACCAGTGGGGCAACCTCACCAGCGGCACCGATCTGGTGCGCAAGGTCGAGGGCACGTCGGTCCACGCGATCGGGACGCCGCTGATCACCAACAGCGACGGCACGAAGTTCGGCAAGAGCGAGGGCAACGCGATCTGGCTGGATGCCGAGATGTGCAGCCCGTGGACGATGTACCAGTTCTGGCTCAACACCGACGATCGCGACGTGATCGAGCGTCTCAAGGTGTTCACGTTCCTCACGCGGGCCGAGATCGAGGAGTACGAGACCCTCGTCGAGACCGAGCCGTTCCGTCGCGCCGCGCAGAAGCGCCTCGCCCGCGAAGTCGTCACGACCGTGCACGGCGCGGAGGCGGCGGAGGCCGTCATCGCGGCGACCGAGGCGCTGTTCGGGCAGGGTGATGTGACGGCTCTGGATGCCGCGGTGCTCCGCACGGCGCTCGAGGAGCTGCCGCACGCGACGGTGCCCCCGGGCAGCACGGTGGTCGATGCGCTCACCGCGACGGGTCTGTCGTCGAGCCTCAGCGACGCGCGCCGCGCGATCGCGCAGGGCGGCGTGTCGCTCGACGGCGCGAAGGTCACGAGCGACGATCAGGTCGTCGGGGGGACGCTTCCGGGCGGGGTGTCGGTGCTGCGCCGCGGGAAGAAGACCCTGGCCGGTCTGTTCCTCGGCTGACATGCCGTTCACCGTCAGCCACGCGGTCGTCGCGCTGCCGTTCGTGCGGACGCCGCTCGTGCCGGCGGCGATCGCCATCGGCGCGATGACGCCCGACCTGCCGTTGTTCCTGCGCGGGATCGTGCCCCCGTACGCGGTAACGCACGATCTCGCGTGGCTGCCGGTGACGGTCGTCATGGCGTTCGTGCTGCTCCTGGTGTGGCGGTGCCTGCTCCGTCCCGCGACGCGCGAGCTCGTCCCGCGTCGTATCGCGGCACGCCTGCCCGAGGGATGGGATGCCGGTGCCCCCGCGGCCGCGCGCGAGACGGTGGGCGGGGGAGTCGTCGGCATCCTGTGGCTCGTGCTGTCGCTCGCGCTCGGGGTGGTCACGCACGTCGCCTGGGACTTCTTCACGCACGAGGGCCGCGCGGGCGACGCCCTCTTCCCGGCGCTGGAGGAGCAGTGGGGCCCGCTGCTCGGCGTGAAGTGGCTGCAGTACGGCTCGGGGGTGCTCGGCCTGGCGGGTCTCGCCGCGTTCGGGCTGTGGTGGCTGTCCCGGCGTGGGGCGGGGTCGGTCACCCGGGTGCTTCCGGATGCCGTGCGTGCGGTGTGGTGGCTGTCGCTCCCGGTCGCGCTGGTCGCGGCGACGGTGGTCGCTCTCGTTGTCCAGGGCGGCTTCGACGCGGACTACACCCCCACCCACCTCATCTACGGAGTGCTGGTCAAGGTCGCCGCGGCGTGGGGTGTCGCGACGCTCGTGCTCGCGGTCATCGTGCAGGTGCGGCGCGCGCGGGTTGCGCGCGCGGTGCGCGAGACGCCACGCCGCTGACAAGCCTCGCGCGGCCTGCCGCTCGCGGTGCGCGAGACGGCACGGGGCTGACAAGTCCACTGCCGCGTGCCGTGGGGATGTCAGCGCGCTGCAGTCTCGCGGAGCCCGGACGGCGCACCGACCACAGCCCGCACGGCCACCGCACCCGGCTCCTGCCCGCGGGTCCGACGGGCGGCGGGACAGGCGGCGGTTAGACTCGGTGACGTTATGACGAAGGCGGGAGACTCGGTGTCGGCGAGCACGAAGGGCACGAAGACGGGCGCGGACGAGGTCATCCTCGGACCCACCGGTCGCCCCTACCAGGGGTTCCCGACCCCGAAGGCTCTCGACAGCCACGGTCCCGCGCGCATCATCGCGCTGTGCAACCAGAAGGGCGGCGTCGGCAAGACGACGACCACCATCAACCTGGCCGCCTCGCTCGCCGGCTACGGCCGCCGGGTGCTCGCGATCGACTTCGACCCCCAGGGGGCGCTGTCGGCGGGTCTCGGCATCCAGACGCACGACGTGCCCACGATCTACGACCTCCTGCTCGATACCAAGCGCGACCCGCGCGAGGTCATCGTGCAGACCCGCGTCGAGGGACTCGACGTGCTGCCGGCGAACATCGACCTCTCCGCCGCCGAGGTGCACCTGGTGAACGAGGTCGCGCGCGAGACAATCCTCGCGCGCGTGCTCCGCAAGGTCGCGGCCGACTACGACGTCATCCTCATCGACTGCCAGCCGTCGCTGGGCCTGCTGACCGTGAACGCGCTCACCGCGGCGCACGGCGTGCTGATCCCGCTCGAGTGCGAGTTCTTCGCGCTGCGCGGCGTCGCGCTCCTCGTCGAGACCATCGACAAGGTGCGCGACCGCCTCAACCCCGCGATCCAGCTCGACGGCGTGCTGGCCACCATGTACGACCCCCGCACGCTCCACTCGCGCGAGGTGCTCGAGCGCGTGGTCGAGGCGTTCGGCGACGACGTGCTCGAGACGGTCATCGGCCGCACGGTGAAGTTCCCGGATGCCTCGGTGTCGGGCATGCCGATCACGGAGTTCGCGCCCGAGCACGCCGCAGCGCAAGCCTACCTGCGGCTGGCGCGGGAGCTGGTCGCCCGTGGCGCCGTCGCCTGACGAGACCCCCGCTGTCGCGGAAGACGCGACGTCCCCGCGGGAGCGGGTCGAGCCGGCCGCTGCTCCCGCGGCCCCGACCGAACCGGTCGCGGCGCCCGGGCGAGATGACGCGCCCGAGCCCGACGACGCCTCCGGCTTCCGGGTCACCCTCCCCGTCTTCGACGGGCCCTTCGACCTCCTGCTGACGCTGATCTCGCGCGCCGAGCTCGACATCACCGAGGTCGCCCTCAGCCGCGTCACGGATGAGTTCATCGCGTACCTGCGCGACCTCGGCCCGGAGAGCGATCTCGACGAGGCATCCGAGTTCCTCGTCGTGGCCGCGACCCTCCTCGACATGAAGATCGTCGGGCTCCTGCCCCAGGGTGAGCTCGTGGATGCCGAATCCGTGGCGCTGCTCGAAGCGCGCGACCTCCTGTTCGCCCGGCTGCTGCAGTACCGGGCGTTCAAAGAAGTCTCGGCGTGGTTCGCGCGCTGCCTGCAGCGAGAGGACCGGCGGCACACGCGCGACGTGCGGCTCGACGACAAGTATCGAGCGGCCGTTCCCGAACTGGTGTGGACGCTCAGCCTCGACGACTTCGCCGCGCTGGCGGTCGTGGCGATGGCGCCCAAGCAGATTCCCACCGTCGGGCTCGACCACCTGCACGCGCCGCTCGTCAGCATCCGCGAGCAGGCGGCGATCGTCGTGACGCTGCTGCGTTCGGCGGGCACCCTGAACTTCCGCGACCTCGTGGCCGGGGTCACCGAGACGGGGGTCGTCGTCGCGCGGTTCCTGTCGATCCTCGAGCTCTACCGGCACGCGGCGCTGTCGTTCGAACAGCTCGAGCCGCTGGGAGAGCTGACGCTGCGCTGGACCGCCGAGAGGTGGTCGGAAGAGAACCTCGCCGCCCTGGGAGCCGACTATGACCGCTGACCCCACGCGCCCGACCGACCCGGCATCCGTCGCCCGTCGTCTCGAGGCGATTCTGCTCGTCGTCGACGAGCCGCAGAGTCTCGTGAGTCTGGCCGCCGCCGTCGGCGCGCCGGTGCCGGCCGTGCGCCAAGCGGTGGGGGGCCTCGTCGCCGATTACGACGGCGAGACGGGCGGACCGGTCCGCGGGTTCGAACTGCGCGAGGTCGGCGGCGGCTGGCGCCTCTACGTCCGCGAGGAGTACGACGACGTCGTGGGCGACTTCGTCACCACGCAGGCGCCCTCCCGCCTCTCGCAGGCGGCGCTGGAGACCCTGGCCGTCATCGCCTACAAGCAGCCCGTCACGCGGGGGCAGGTGGCATCCATCCGCGCGGTGAACGTCGACTCGGTGGTGCGGACGCTGCTCGCCCGCGGGCTCATCGCCGAGGTGTTCACCGATCCCGACACGGGCGCGATCCACTACGGAACCACCGACCAGCTGCTGGTCAACCTCGGCATCAACTCGCTCGACGAGCTGCCCCACATCTCGCCGTTGCTCGACGACGGCGCCGACGGATTCGACGGAGAGGTCTTGAAATGAGCGAAGAGGGCGTACGCCTGCAGAAGGTCCTCGCGAACGCGGGGGTGGCCTCGCGCCGGGTGTCGGAGCAGATGATCGTCGAGGGGCGCGTGCGCGTGAACGGCGTGGTCGTCACCGAGCTCGGCTCGCGCATCGACCCCGAGGTCGACCTCGTCGACGTCGACGGCACGGCCATCCAGCTCGACGCGTCCAAGCGCTACGTCATCCTGAACAAGCCCACCGGGGTCGTGAGCTCGATGAGCGACGACCGCGGGCGTCCCGACCTGCGCCGCTACACGAAGGACTGGGACGAGCGTCTGTTCAACGTCGGACGCCTGGATGCCGACACCTCGGGCCTGCTCGTCCTGACCAACGACGGCGACCTCGCGCACGTGCTCGCGCACCCGTCGTTCGGGGTGACGAAGGTGTACATCGCCAAGGTCGAGGGTCAGGTGCTGCCGCAGACCATTCAGCGCCTCATCAAGGGCGTCGAGCTGGAGGACGGACGGATCGCGGCCGACAAGGCGCGGCTGCTCGACTCCTCGCGCGGGGAGAGCCTCGTGGAGCTGACGCTGCACTCGGGCAAGAACCGCATCGTGCGTCGCATGATGGCCGAGGTCGGTCACCCCGTCATCGAGCTGGTGCGCCGGCAGTTCGGTCCGCTGCACCTGGGAACACTCCCGGTGGGCAAGGCACGCGAGTTGACTACAGTAGAACGCGGCGCCCTGCTCACGCTGTCCCGTCGGGACGGCGACACTCCGACCGAGTGAGCCTCCGGGGCGTCTCGCGGTGCGAGGGGCACCGCCCAGGGCAGGAGACCCGATGAGCGAACCGAACGGAACGTCCGCGCGCGCGGCCGGGCCTTTGGCGACCCGCACGAGCGGCACCGTCCGCGTCGTCGGCTCGGGACTGCTCGGTGCGAGTATCGGACACGCCCTCACCGCGCGGGGCGTCGACGTCGTCCTCGTCGACGCGTCCCCCGCGCAGCTGCGCCTGGCCATCGACTACGGCGCCGGCCGCGCCGAGCGCCCCGACGACCGGCCGTCGCTGATCGTGGTCGCCACACCCCCCGATGTGATCGCCGACGTCGTGCAGCGCGAGCTCGCCGCGTTCCCGGACGCGGTCGTCACCGACGTCGCGAGCGTCAAGCTCGAGCCGCTGCGGACCCTGCGCGAGCGCGGCGTCGACCTGACGCACTACATCGGCTCGCACCCGATGGCCGGGCGCGAGCGCGGGGGAGCGATCTCGGCCCGCGCCGACATCTTCGTCGGTCGTCCGTGGGTCGTGTGCCGGGATGCCGAGACCTCCGCTCACGACCTGTCGCTGGTCGAGGGGCTCGCTCTCGACCTCGGCGCGACGCTCATCGAGATGACGCCCGAGGAGCACGACGAGTCGGTCGCGCTCGTGTCGCACGTGCCGCAGCTGGTCGCGAGCCTGCTCGCCGGACGCTTCGTCGAGGCCCCCGACGGCTCGCTCCGTCTCGCGGGCCAGGGGGTGCGCGACACGACGCGCATCGCGGCATCCGCCCCCGAACTGTGGGTGCAGATCCTCGGGGCGAACGCGACGCCGGTCGTCGAGGTGCTCGACCAGCTCGCCGCCGACCTCGCCGACGTCGCCGATGCGCTGCGCGACCCCGACGTGCCCGGTGCCCGCCGCGCGGTCGCCGACACCATCCGCCGCGGCAACGAGGGCGTGGAGCGCCTGCCCGGCAAGCACGGCCAGAACCGCCGTTTCGAGAGCTTCGTCGTCATGGTCGACGACACCTCCGGCCAGCTGGGTCGCCTGTTCGGCGAACTCGGCGACCTCGACGTCAACGTCGAAGACCTACGCCTCGAGCACTCGCCCGGAGCCCCGTTCGGCCTCGCCGAGATCAGCGTCATCCCAGGCGCCGTCCGCCGAGCCGTCGACGGGCTCCAGCAGCGGGGCTGGCGGATTGCGAGCACCACCCATGACTGAATCCCTCCTCACGCCCGCCTTCGGCGCCTCCGCCGAGGGCACCTCCGCCGGCCAGCCCGTCGTCGTCGCGATCGACGGCCCCGCCGGAAGCGGCAAGTCGAGCGTGTCGAAGGCCGCCGCCCAGCGGCTCGGCTACGGCTTCCTCGACACCGGCGCCGCCTACCGTGCGCTGGCCTGGCACGCGCTCGAGCACGGCGTCGACACCTCGGACGCCACGGCCGTCCTCGACGTGTTCGGCGATTTCGACTATGCCATCTCCCTCGACACCCGCGACCGGTGGGTGCGCGTCGGGGGCGTCGACGTGACCACCGCGATCCGCGCGCCCCGCGTGACCGACGCCGTGAGCGGGGTGGCCCGGGTCGCCCCGGTGCGCAAGGCCGTGAACGAGCTGTTCCGCCGGCTCGTGGCATCCTCGGGTCTTTCCGGCGTGGTGGTCGAGGGCCGCGACATCACCACGGTCGTCTACCCCGACGCGCCCGTGCGCATCCTGCTGACCGCGGCCCCCGAGGTGCGGGCCGCGCGCCGCAGCGCCGAGCTCACCACACAGGATGCCGCGGCGGTCGCCGCCGCTCTCCACAAGCGCGACGCCGCCGATTCCACGGTCGTCGACTTCCTCACCGCCGCTGAAGGCGTGGAGGTCGTCGACTCGACCCACCTCGATTTCGAACAGACCGTCGACGCCGTGCTGAGCGTCGTCGAGACCACGATGGGAGCCCGCGATGGGCGTTGAAGACGAGTACGAGGGCGGGCCCGACCAGCTCGCCGAGAAGATGGAGAACCTCGACGAGGCGCTCGCCGAGCAGCGGGCCGAGGCCCTGCGTGCGGGGCTGGAGGACTTCGACCTCGACGAGGACGATGCCGCGCTGCTGGCGGGCCTCGCGTCGGGCGAAGGTGCGATCGAGTTCCTCCCCGCGCTGCCGGTCGTAGCGATCGTCGGTCGCCCGAACGTCGGCAAGTCGGCGCTGGTGAACCGCATCCTCGGCCGCCGCGAGGCCGTCGTCGAGGACACCCCCGGCGTCACGCGCGACCGCGTCACGTACAAGGCCGAGTGGCTCGACCGCCGTTTCTCGCTGGTCGACACCGGCGGGTGGGAGCCCGACGCGAAGGGCATCGACCGCTCGGTCGCCGCCCAGGCGGAAGTGGCGATCGACCTCGCCGACGTCGTGCTGTTCGTGGTGGATGCCACCGTGGGCGCGACCTCGACCGACGAGCACGTCGTGAAGCTGCTGCGCAAGAGCAAGAAGCCCGTCTTTCTCATCGCCAACAAGGTCGACGACGCGCGCCAGGAGCCCGAAGCGACGGCGCTGTGGAACCTCGGCCTCGGTGAGCCGCATCCGGTGTCGGCGATCCACGGTCGCGGCGTCGCCGACCTGCTCGACGAGCTGATGAAAGTGCTTCCGGAGGTCTCGGCCGTCGCGAAGTACGAGATCGGCGGACCGCGCCGCGTCGCGATCCTCGGTCGCCCGAACGTCGGCAAGTCGTCGCTGCTGAACAAGGCCGCGGGCGAGGAGCGCGTCGTCGTCAACGAGCTCGCCGGCACGACCCGCGACCCCGTCGATGAGGTCGTCGAGCTCGGCGGCAAGCTCTGGACGCTCGTCGACACCGCCGGCATCCGTCGCCGTGTGCACCTGTCGCAGGGTGCCGACTTCTACGCGTCGCTGCGTACCTCGACCGCGCTGGAGAAGAGCGAGGTCGCCGTCGTCGTGCTCGACGTCTCGCAGCCCATCAGCGTGCAGGACCTGAACATCATCGACCTGGTGCTCGAGTCGGGCCGTGCGCTCGTGCTGGCGTTCAACAAGTGGGATCGCCTGAACGACGACGACATGGAAAACCAGGACCGTCGCCGCTACCTCGAGCGCGAGATCGAGCAGGACCTCGCGCACGTGGCGTGGGCCCCGCGCGTGAATATCTCGGCGCGCACCGGCCGTCACCTCGACAAGCTCGTGCCGGCGCTCGAGACGGCGCTGGAGTCGTGGGACACCCGCATCCCCACCGGCAAGTTCAACGCGTTCCTCTCCGAGCTCGTCGCCGAGCACCCGCACCCGCTGCGCGGCGGGAAGCAGCCCCGCATCCTGTTCGGCACGCAGGCGGCGACGCGCCCGCCGACCTTCGTGCTGTTCACGACTGGGTTCCTCGACCCGGGTTACCGCCGGTTCATCCAGCGGCGCCTGCGCGAGATCTACGGCTTCGAGGGAACGCCGATCGTGCTCAACATGCGTATCCGCGAGAAGCGCCAGCGCTGATCATCCGCGGCGATGCCCCGGTCCTGTCTCAGGGCCGGGGCATCTTTCTGTTCGCGCAACATTCGCGCGACTGCGCACAGGATTCTCTCAGGAATGGGTATGGTGCATCAGTGGCGGGCGTGAGGCCCGCCTCGCGGGCACAACGTTCCGCGGAGACAGGGGGAAGATCCATGACCAATCTGCAAGCCGAACCGGCACTCGACCAGCCCTACTACGGAGCAACGTTCGGCGCGGCCGTGCGGCGCTTCTTCAAGAAGTACGCGACCTTCTCGGGCCGCGCCAGCCGCAGTGAGTACTGGTGGTGGGTGCTCGCGTCGTTCCTCGTCGGCTTCGTTCTGCAGCTGCTCATCGTGTTCACGGGCGGCGCCCGCATGAATCCCGACGGCCTGTGGGAGATCCAGGGCGGTTTCGGCGTCGTCTTCGTCGTGCTGTACGTGATCTGGGGCCTCGCCATCATCATTCCGGGGCTCGCTCTGCTCGTTCGTCGTCTGCACGACTCGGACCACAGCGCGTGGTGGCTGCTGATCTACCTGATCCCGCTCGTCGGCGCGATCGTCCTGTTCGTGTTCACGCTGCTGGCTTCCAAGCCCGAGGGCGCGCGTTTCGACCGCTGACGCTCTTTTCCCGCGCCCCGGCTCCTCGTGGGGTCGGGGCGCGGTGCTGTTCCGTCTGCCTGCGGCGCGTCGCCGCGGACCGTCCGGCGGAGTACGTGCGCGACACGCCGTTTCGGATGCCGCGGGCACGGCGTCTCGGCATCCCGATCCGCGGGACGGTCGGGCGCACCGCTGGGTAGTGAGGTCGGGACGGGATTGCGGCGCCATGAGTCGTGGAGCCGACCTCGCGGCCCCGGCGTGTGCCAGGCTGGGGAGGATGACGATCGAGCCTCCCGCACCGGGCGAACCGCGACGCCCACACGGTCCCCGCGATCCCGGGGACGCATGGGTCGTGGCGCCGACGGGTGAGAGATACTGGGGCCGCTTCGGCGCCGCGGGCCTGCTCGCCCTCGACGCCGAGCGCGGGGTTCTGCTCCAGCATCGCGTGTCGTGGAGCCACTTCGGCGACACCTGGGCGTTGCCCGGCGGTGCGCGCCACGAGAACGAGTCCGCCCGAGACGGCGCCCTGCGCGAGTCGGGCGAGGAGGCCGGCGTCCCCGAGGATGCCGTGCAGGCCCGCTTCGAGAGCGTGCTCGATCTCGGCATCTGGTCGTACACGACCCTCGTCGCCGACGTCACCTCGCCCTTCGAGCCGGTGATCAGCGACCCCGAGAGCGTCGCCCTGGAGTGGGTGCCGATCGAGGAGGTCTCCTCGCGTCCGCTGCATCCGGGCTTCGCCGCTTCGTGGCCGGCTCTGCGCTCCGCGCTGTCTGCGCGGCCGGCCGTGGTCGTCGATGTCGCGAACGTCGTGGGGTCCGTCCCCGACGGCTGGTGGAAAGACCGCGCCGGCGCAGCTGGACGTCTGCTCACGCGCCTGTCCGACTGGGCGTCCACGGGAGTGGATGCCGATGCTCTCGGTCTCACGGCGACGCGCTGGTTCCCGTTCGTCGCGGCGGTGCTGGAGGGGGAGGCGCGTGCGACGGACGTCGACCCCGAGGGTGTCGCGGTGTCACGGGCCGACGGATCGGGGGACGACGAGATCGTCCGGGTCGTGGCGGAGCTCGGGACGATGTCGGATCCGGTCATCGTGGTGACGAGTGACCGCGGGCTGGCGGAGCGCGTGGAGGCGCTCGGGGCGTCGGTGCGCGGCACGCGGTGGCTGCTGGATCAGCTGGGCTGACCGGCTCCGGGGAGTCACGGAGGATCGCGTCGCTCCGTTCGTCCTCCGCTGCGCCCTGCGTCGAGCTCGCGGCCGCGGAGTCTCTCGATGTCGCGACGGTCGCGCTTGGTCGGACGACCCGCGCCGCGGTCGCGGACGGGGACGAACGGCATGCTCTCGCGCGGCGGGGGCGGGGGAGTTCTGTCGTCGAGGGCCTCGGCGACGAGCGCGGCGCCCACGCGCTTCGCGATGGTCTTCTTGACGATGAGGATGCGGTCGAACCCCTGGATCCGCACGCGCAGTTCATCACCGGGCCGGACGGGTTGCGCGGCTTTGGCTCGCTCCCCGTTGACGCGCACGTGACCCGCGCGGCACGCGGTGGTCGCGGCCGACCGGGTCTTGTAGACCCGGACCGCCCACAGCCAGGCGTCGACGCGCGCGGTGGTGCTGGCATCCGTCATTCGGGGTCCTCCGTCGGCGAACCTCCATCGTAAGACGGGCGGTCAGTCGCGCAGGGTGAGTGAGACGAGCGCGCGGTCGGGCTTCGGGCGGTCGACGACGTCGAAGCCGGCGGCTTCGAACACCGACACGGTGCCGCGGAAGAGCTGGTTCGACGACTTCTTCGCGGCGGACGGGTCGAGGGGATAGCCCTCGACGATGCGGGCGCCACCGTCGCGGGCGGCGGAGACGGCGGCATCCAGCAGCTGGGCGGTGAGGCCGTCGCCCCGGTGCTCTTTGCGGACCACGAAGCAGGAGACGGCCCAGACGTCGTCGTCGTCGAGGGGTTGGGTCGTGGATGCCGTGACGTCGCGCGTGCGGGCCAGGCGCGGTTGCGCGGTGCGAGGCCCGACGCGTACCCACCCCGCGGGTTCGCCGTCGACGTAGGCGATGAGTCCGGGCGGGCGGGTCTCGTCGAACTCGGCGCGGAAGAGCTCGGTGCGTTCGGCGACGGATGCCTCTTTCCAGGGACCGTTGGGCAGGATCCACCACTGGCACTGACATTCGGGTCCGTCGCCGCTGTCGAGGGCGATCTCGGCGTCGTCGAAGCGGTCACCGGTCGCGGGGAGGATCTCGATGCTCATGGGGGCGAGGCTAATGAGGGGGTCGGACACCGGCAAGGGCTCTTGGCCTCGGCCGTCTCTCGCTCGTACGCACACGCCCGGGTGCGGTCGGCCGTATCGGGGTGCGCTTCGGTGCGGCGCACACGCCCGGGGTGCGCCCGGTTCGCGGCACGGTCGCGGAGCGGCTAATATAGGGGAGTTGCCCGCTCGCGGGCGACGGGATGTGGCGCAGCTTGGTAGCGCACTTGACTGGGGGTCAGGTGAGTTAGAGCGGCGGGACTGTCCGAAAACTAAACAACGGGATGTGGCGCAGCTTGGTAGCGCACTTGACTGGGGGTCAAGGGGTCGCAGGTTCAAATCCTGTCATCCCGACAAAAAGCCCTGGTGAGAGGCAACTTTCACCAGGGCTTCGTCGTATCTGGACGTGGTCACTGACTGGCCCACTCGGCCGATCCGGCTGATCTGCCCGCCGGTGAAGTGGACCACTCGTGTTTGACGCCGACGTTGCCGGAATGGACCAAAAGGTGCCCGCGAGGTGCACCAATCTGCGGGCAGGCGGCTGCTCCGGCCCCCTGTTTAGAGGGTCGGAGCGTGGAATCCGGGCGCTCATAGACGGGGTCCGTCGCGACGGCTGGCGTCCTTCCTTGCGGGGGCTGCGGAGAGGAACTGGTTGGCCTGCCTGGCGGCTTCGGCGAGGTGCCGGTGGTCGGGGTGGAGGTAGCCCTTGGTGGTCTCGATCGACTGGTGCCCGAGGATCTCCTGGAGCACGTGCAGGGCGATGCCGGCGTCGGCCATCCAGGTCGCCCCGGTGTGCCGCAGCCCGTGGCGGGTGAGATTGCCAAACCCGAGGCGCCTCACGAGGTCGTCCCAATGGGTTGCGTCACGAACGGTCGCGGTGGTCAGAACACCGCCGCGGGGTCCGCGCAGGAGCGGGTCGTCGGGCTGTTTGTCGGCGGTGAGGCGTTCGAGGACGGATTCGAGGGCGTCGAGCATAGGCACTGGGCGGTCTCGACGGCCTTTGGTCTGCTTGATGACGAGGCCGCCTCGGCCGGGGTAGTGCTGTCGTCTGATCCACACGATCTGGTTGTCCCAGTCCACGTCTCCCGCCCGGAGGCCGGCGACTTCGGAGCCGCGGGCGGCGAGGAGCGCGGCGAGCATGACGTGATCGGAATATGACTGGTGCACCTGCCCGCAGGCGTCGGCGAGTTTGCGCAGCGTGGCGAGGTCCGGGAGTGCGTATTGGCGCAGTGCCCCGGTGGTGTGGGTGACGTGCTTGCCGAGGTTGCGGCGGGCGCGGTGTTTGGCGGGGTTGATCGAGATGATGTCGTCGCGGACGGCTTCGTCCAGGACGCGCACCAGCGGGGCGATGGAGTTCTTGATCGTGGACGCGGAGTGCTCGGCCTCCCAGCCGTCGATGGTGCGGTCGATCATCCCCGCGGTGATCTTCGCGACCCGCACGTGTCCAAGCGCGGGCAGCACCCGCAGCCGGAGCCCGGTGTCGTAGAGCTCGGCGGTGGAAGTGGGGTCCAGACCGCGCTGCCAGCGGTCGCCGATTGATGCAGCGTAGGCGGTGAGGGTGACGGTGGAGTCGGTGCCAGTCTCGGTGGCCTTGCGCATCTGGTCGAAGAACTCCTCGACCTCCTCCATTGTGCGGACGTGGCTGACCCGGCCGACGCGCTTCTTCGTGGATGGGTCGGTCCACCGCACCCGGGCGCGGAATCCCTCGGTGCGGCGTTCGACATCGGTGGTGAGACCTACGCCGACCGGCGGCATCCGGCGTTTGCGGGGGTCAGCCATGAGCGGTCTCCTGCTCGCGCACCCAAGCACGGACGGTGACGGGGTTGTACCTGTAGACGCCGCCGACCTGCACGAACGGCGGACCGACCTTCTCCCGCCGCCACCGAGACAGTGTGGCTTGGCAGACGGTCAGAAACTCGGATGCCTCCTTGGGGCACCACAGTGGCTCGACCGTGCCGATGCCGCGATCACTGGGCGGGCTCGTCATCGTCATGCACCTCGCCGGTCGTAGGGTCGGCGCCAAGGCTGGCGTAGAAGGCGTCCTCAGCGGCCTGCCGGCGGGCGACATCGGCCTTCACGAGCGCGCGGAAGTCCGCAGCCCGGTCCGGGATCACGGTGTCTTCGATCGTCTCGGTGGGAGCCTCGCCCGGCCACGCGGTCTGCCGGGTGGGTCGGTCGCGGTCCAGGCGGGTGCCGCAGGCGGCCACCCAGTCGCGCAGCCGCTGGCGGGCATCGGCGAAGTCCCGGTGCCATCCGTTGGGTGCCGATCCGTTCTCCTCGGGGTCGTAGGCGCACAGCCAGTGCAGATGCAGGGCGCTGAGCTCCCACAGCAGCTCGGGATGGCGGTGCCAGAACGGCGGGATCACGCTCGCGGGGAGCCCATAGGTGTGGCGCAGCCAGGTCACCCACTTGTCGAGCTCGACCCACTCGCCGGCGGCTTCCTCGGCGGTGAGGAGGTTCCAGTTGACCGGATGCGGCGGCTCCGCGAGCAGTTCTTCCTCCGCATCCGTGACCTCCTCATCGGCGTCATCGTGCAACGGGGCGGGCTCGGGCTCGTCCGCATCCGGGACGTCATCGACTTCGACCATCATGGTCTCCTCGGTCACAGTCCGAGTGCCGGCGCTGTGGACGGGGACGGCCGGCGCGGCTCCTCATAGCTCGCGGTTGCCCGAGACACGGCCGGAGCCGGAGCCTCCAGCTCCGCGGCGGCACGGCTGGCGCGGGGACTGCGGTCGACGTCGTAGCTGGTGCGGGCGGTGTCGTGGCCGATCTTCTTGGCGACAAACTCCTCACCCTGAACGGTCTGCCCGTCGCGCTCGTACTCGAACGGGTGCGTGTAGCCCTCGGCGACGAAGCTGTCGCCCTTCGCGAACCGGTCGTGCACACGCTCGGCGGTGGCCCGGTAGGTCACGAGGTCGTGGAACGTGGTCTCCAGCTCGGTGAACGACCCATCCGGCTCCCGCCGGTAGTGCTCCTGCCCGACCCGGGCGAAGAACCTCGCCTCGCCCTTGTTCGTGCGGCTGAGCTGTGGGTCTGAGGCGATGAACCCTGAGAACGATTCCTGCGTGCGGATCGCCATGACGACTGCCCTCCTTGACTCGACGACCCCACGGCGGGGTCTCCTTGCCAGGCAGGTGCGCGCACCCGTCCCTACGGTCGCTGTTGCAGCGACGCCTCGACCTCTGACCGGTCCGCACGCAGCTCGGCGGCGTTGGGCCGCTGGGTCCAGGTGCGGAGCCTGGTGACGATGGGCGGGGCCGATCGGAGCAGGACGAGGGCGGTGCCGAACGGGAGGGTGCGGATCGCGTCGGGTGGCATGATCGGCACCCGCCGGATGGAGCGTTGCGCGGTACGGGACCCGTGGTCGCCGATCGTGGTGGAGTCGGTCACCTCGTCGCGTTCCCCGATGAAGGTGGTGAGGTCGTGGAGGTCTTTCGAGTTCGATGCCCCACCGAGGATGATCTTCACAATGCTGGCGTCCCAGATCGCGCCGGCGGCGTTCTCGGACCACTTCTCCCGCGCCTGCGCCAGGCTTTGGAGGACGGGCATGGTGGTGATCCCGGTGCCGCCGCCCTCGGCCATCAGCGTCGGCAGCGACGGGAGCGGGGCGAGGTTGCCGACCTCATCCAGCGCGAGCAGCAGCGGCGGGCCCAGGCGTGCGCCGGGGCTGGTCGCGGCGATCCGTCGTGCGGCCTCCACCACGTCCTCCACGAATGCCGCGACGAGTGCGGCGGAGTTGTTCGCCCCCGCGCCGGTCGCGAGGAGGTAGAGGGTGCCTTTGGCGCGGAGGAACGCTTCGGGGTCGAAGTCCTCACCCTCCCGTGGTGATACGGCGTCGAGGACGCGGGGGTCTGCGAGGGCGGCCAGGGCGAGGGAGACGCCTTGCCAGATGGAGTCGCGGGTGCGGGGGTCGGAGTCGATCATCGCCTGCAAGCCCTCCGCCCATCCGACCGCGGCATTCGGGTTCGCGGTCAGGATCGCCACCGCGTCCGCGGCAGCGGAGGGGTCCAGCGTCCACCGGAACAGCTCACCAGGCGGGCGGTGGTCGAGGGCGGCAGCGTGCAGGAGGGCTTGGAGTGCGGTGCGGGTCTTGCCTTCCCAGAATCCGCCGCCTTCGACACCGCCGGCGGCCAGGCCGGTGCCTGCGGCGAGCCCGGTGGCGCGGATCATCGCCGTCAGCGGGTCCTCGCATCCGCGGATGGGTGACCAGCGCAGTCCGGCGGGGACGCCTTCGGCGAGGTGCTGAGGGTCGAACACCGCCACCGGCCCGCCCGTGCGTTGGCGGGCGCGGAGGGTCGCGGTGAGGTTGTCCGGGCGGGTGCTGGTGGTCACCACCGCGCCCGGCGCATCCAGCAGCATATTGATGACCACCCCTGCCCCTTTCCCGGAACGCGGCGGCTCGAGAAGCAGGATCGAGTCCTCCACCGACGCCCATACCCCGTGCCCGCGGGACGCGCCGATCCGGTATCCGACGTCTGCGGGTTTCGGCGTGTCCAGGGAGGGGCGCAGGTGTCCGGCGCGGCGTAGCAGCGCCTTCTCGGATGCGGCGCGTGCGACCTCGGTGCCGGTGGCGATCCCGGCGATCCGGTACGGGTCGGTTTTCACCTGCCGGCCGTGATCGCGCAGTAGCCGCCACACCCACCATCCGGCCGCACCGGCGGCGAGGATGAGGACGGTCGCGGTGATCCAGTACGCGACGACGCTCAGCCCTGGGGCGTCGAGCGCGGTGGCCGGGTCGCCGGGGTTCAGCAGCACGCCCAGGCCGGCCTCGACACCGCCGGCAGGTTGGGCGGTGCCGGTGATCCATGCGGCGACGGACCCGGCGCCGCGGAGGATACCGGCGAGGATCGCGGCCCCGATGAGGATGCCGATGCCGAGGTTGCTGAGCTCGTCGCCGAGCGACCCGGCAGGTCTGGGGGTGCTCATCCGGGGTGCCCGATCGTGAGGGTGCCGGAGACGCGGCCGAGCAGGATCACCTCGCGGGTCGGACTCGCGCCGGCCTGCTCGGCGGTGAGCAGGGCGCGCATGGTGCCGTCCCGGGCGGCATCGCCGTGCGCGATCACCACCGCTATGGCGACATCCTCACCGGGCACGAACCCTTCCCCGTGCAGGGCGACCAGCTCCGGCGTCACCTGACGTGCGGGGCGTTCCGGGGTGGACTCTGGTGCGGATCGGCGGCGGCGTGTGCCGGGGGTGATGATGTCGGTGAACACGGTCCCGTCCGCCTCACGGACCTCGACCCGCACCGCTGAGCGGTGCGTCTGGGTGAGCTGGTCGAGCACGCGGGCGAAGTGCTCCCGCCGCCACGCCGGCGCGAACGGCTCCGGCTCCACCGGCTCCCCGTCCACGGTGACCGTCAGCGTCCCGGAGACAGCGACGGTGATGAGCACCTGCGGGAGCGCGACCGGGACAGGCGGTGTCTCGCTCTCGCGGCGGGGGTCAGGGGTGGTGCGCTTGTAGCGGGGGCGGGCCATCAGGATTCCTGCCGATCGTCCGAGATTCCCGAAGAACCGTCGAGATTCCTGAACTCGCGGCTTTCCTGGGTCATGCGTCCAGTGGTGTCGGCGAAGGGGTCGATGTGGAAGGCGGGGTGGTAGTCGGGCAGCGGGTTCTCCCGGTCGCTGAACCGCTCCGCGTCGTGGAACACCGAGTAGCGGGGGCGGCGTGCCTGGTGCACCGAGCACAGCAGCCCGTTGCCGCGTTCCTCGCCGATGCAGGTCACCTGCACCGCGCGGGTGACCACCGCCCACGGGTCATCCGCTCGGCGGGTCGCCGCTCCCCGCATGGCCTCGAACGCGGCCGAGGCGGCCTCCCACGGGTCCAGGCCGTGCTTCTTGGCGAGGGCGGCGTACTTGTCGGCGGCATGCCGCATCAGCAAGGCGGCCTCCGGGTCGTGTCGCCACGCGCCCTTGCCTGCCTCGTGCAGACGATTCAGGAGAGCGCGCAGCGCCTCCGAGTCCTCGAATCTCGCCCGCTGTTCGCGGGGGCTTTCCGGTGTCATCACACAACCTCCTGCACAGCAGGTGCACCGGGGCTCCCACCCGTCCTCGCGTACTGCGGTTTTCGGGGGTTGTGCATAGCCGGCTCACCCCAACCCGATCCCGGACCGCGACACCCACGAGTGCCGGTGGCTCCCGCCGCGACCGAACGCGGTCATCGGAGGCAGGCGGCGTGCCCGCTCGCTCACCACCCGGGCCCCTGAGCGGGCGACGGTGCGCGCACCCCGGTACACCTGTCCGGGTGCGCGGCGGGTGCGGCGGGCGAGCTCGGCATGGAAGTCGATGCCCTGCCCGGCGACCCTGCCCGTGCGCGCGGCCAGCAGATCGGTGGGCCGCACCCACTCCACCCCCGACCGTCGCCGCACCGCCTCCGCGTCGGCCTTCGCGTTCGTCACGGACGGGTCGCCATGCCGGGCCAGTACCGACACCTCCCTGTCCCCGCCTCGCCGCGGCTCCTCGGGCGTCGTCGCCGACTCATCGCGGCGGCCGTGACGGACGAGTGCGGGGTGCTGCTCGTGCGTTGCCGGGCTCTGGTTGTCGTCGTTCATGTTGTCTCCTCCGAGTCGGGGCCGGTCAGCGCCGGCCGGGCGAACCAGCGGCCCACCGTGGACGGGTGCACGCCCAGATGGCGGGCGATCTGCTTGTTCGACCACCCCTCCTCCTCCCGCAGCAGCACCGCCGCCTCACGCCCCTCACCCCGCGACACCGCCGCCGTCGAGACGGACGGCATCACCGCATGGCCCGAGTCGGCCACAGGCGCTGTCGGCGGGTCGGCAGACAGATCGGATGCGTGTGTAGGGGTGGGGCGGGTGAGGATGACGGTGAGGTGGGTGATCGCCAGCAGTACCAGCGGGGGCACCGCCGCGACGGACGCGGCGAGCACGGCCGGCACGTCGGCGTCGGCGGCGACGACGGCATGGATCGCGTTGGCCGTCACCGACACCACCGCGCCGGCGGCCAGCAGCACCCACGGGTACCAGGCCTGGCGGTGCCCGGCCAGGGCGACCACGGCGACGGTTGCGACGACGATGATGCCGTCCACGATCAGAGGCCACGCCCACGCCTGCCCCGCCTCGATCCCGGAGCGGCGGGCCAGGTCCGCCAGAGCGGTGAAGGACAGCCAGAACGCTCCGGCGGCGATGAACACCGTCCCGCCTGCCGCGGTCACCACAGCCCACCGCCTCCCTGCCTGCGTTGCCATCGCAGCCCCCTCCCTGGCACGGCCGGGCGCGCCGTCCCGGGCCGGCGGTCGAACCAGCCGGCTCCTGCCGGTGACGCGCCCTGCGTCGGGGAGGCCGTCGTGCGCTTGACAGAGTCGGGGTGGACGGCGCGGTAGGCGGATCGGACGGTCGCGGTGATCTCCCGCGGCCCGAAGTCCGACTTCGCGGCCGTCAGCACCGCATCGAGCGCATCAGCGAACGGGACGCCGCCCTCAGCCAGGCGGCACGAGGCCCAGAACAGTTTGAGATTGCGGTCGGTGTCCTGCCGGTCCAGCCACCGCGCCAGCCGCTCCGCATCCTCCCGCCCCGCCCGCTGCCCGCCGATAGGACGGGGACGGATCGTAGGGCGGGGGTCGAGGAAGTCCCGCAACCTGCCCGCGTCCAGCTCGCGTCCCGGATCGGGGGCGACCTGGACGATGCGGTACCCGGCCATCGCGCCGCCGATGGGCCGGGTCGAGGGCGGGACGATGATGTATCCGCCGTCGCCACGGAAATCGACTCCTGCACGCCCGGCCTGCCAGGACCGTTGCGCGGTGCCCGGTGTCGCCGGGTAGTAGGCGTGCATACCGCCCGTGGGAGTGCGCGCCAGCAGCTCCCACCCCTCGACCAGCCCGGCGTCGCGGGCACGGCGGAAGCTCGCCCGCCCGTCGACCGGCCCGTGCACGTCCACATCCACCACCACCAGCCCGGACGGCGCACCCGTCGGGACGGCGATGTTCGCGACCGGCCACCGTCGCCACCACGCCGACACCCGGGCGGGATCGCTGCTCGCGTCGTGGAACCCGTGCCCGGTCAGGGGGCGCTTGCCGCCCGGCACGCACGGGAACACCGGCACCCCGGCGGCCGCAAACCGTGCCGCAGCCGCAGGCAACGGCAAGCCCGCGGCCTCGGTGAACAGCGACACGGCCCGCATCACAAGCCCCTCCCCGCGACCTCCGCCGCCCGAGACGCCCGAGGCGGCTCCACCCGCGACGCCACAGCAGGCCGCTCCGCCCGCCCTGGCCGTTCGGTGCGCGGGGCGTCGCGGCTCAGGCCGGGCGGGTCACCTCCGCCGAGCTGCACGGTCGGGAGGGCATCGAGGATGGCCCCGGCGGTCCTGCGGACCCGCTCGCCGGTGGCCTGCACCACCTCCGCGGGGTCCTTGTCCTTCACCGTCGCGGCCCACCCGGACACATACGGGATCGTGTACGAGCTGGTGTCCATGCCGTGCGCGGCGCCGATCATCAGCGCCACCGACTCCGCCTCCACCTCCCCGATCCCGCGATGCCGTGTCGCATCGGGGTTGTCGAGGCCGTGCAGGCGCACATGCGCGAGCTCGTGCGCGAGGGTCTTCACCTGCGCGGCGTCGTCCATGTCGATCCGCACTGAGACCGTGCGATTCGCGTAATCGGTCAGGCCGTTCGCGCCGTGGATCAGCCCGGCGTGCTCGACCCGCAGCACCGCGAATCCTTCGGCCTCTACCAGCCCGGCCAAGCCCTCCCACAGTCCCTCGGGCGCATCGCCCTCCAGCAGGACAGGCGCAGCGCGCTCGGGGATCGGATCGCCGGAGGTCTGCGACACGTCCCAGACGTAGGCCGGCTTCGCGCCGACCATCCGCGATCGCACTGCCTCGCCCGGCTTCGGCTTCTCGAACCGCCCCAATCGGCGCCATGACAGCGAGTCCTGCGGGGTCGAGGACGCGAACCGGCCCGTCACCGGGGCGAAGATCATGAAGCCCGGCTGACCCTTCCACCTGACGGCCCAGGGACTGCCACTGCTTGTACCCGGCGACATACGACGGCTCCGGCGCCGACACGCGGCCCTGCTCGAAGGCGTCGAGATGCTGGGCCCAGATCAGCAGCGTGTTCCCGAACGACCGCGACCGGAACCGAGCCGCGAACTCGAGTGCGCGCCGCCAGTCGTCGCCGGAGGAGAGCTGACCGACCGCAGCCGCCAGCCGTTCGTGCAGCGCGTCGAGCTTCGCATCCCGCGCGGCCCGCTGTTCCTCGGTCGTAGCCATCGGTGTCCTCCTTCCGGCGTGTCACACCGCACACGGCGGATGACTCCTGCGACCAGAAGGTGCGCCAAGAGGAACAGCGAGGATCGAGACGGACGGCGGACAAGAACGTGAGCGACCGCCAGGTGCATCGCTGAACCCGACGTGGTCAACCAACCACTACCCCGCAGGCAGCATCCCCGGTGATCCGCGCGCCAGAACATGCCCGTTTCGCCCGGTCATCGCGCGCGTTTACTCCGGGTGGGTCGCGAGCGGCGTCGTGCGGCTGATCCGTCGATACTCGCTCGGAGAAACCCCGACGCTACGGCGAAACTGACGCGCCGCGAAATCAGGATCAACCCACCCCACCGCAGCGGCGATCGTTGAGACAGGTGAGTTGCTGGTGCGAAGCAGGCGGGCCATCTTTTCCGCGCGCCGCATTGTCAGGTAGGCAATGGGCGACTTCCCATACGCTTCCGTGAACACACGCCGTAGCTGGGATAGCGACAGGTGCACTACTTCCGCCAGGGCTGGGACCGACCAGCGCCGATGCATTTCGCTGTCGAGGAGTTCGGCGACCCTTCGGGCCTCGGCACGCAGTGGTCGGAAGGAACGGTGACGAGGCACGGAGGGAATGACGGTGGTTCGTTGAGTCGAGGTCACCCTTTGGCCCGTGACCGAAAGGTGAGGGACTACTACGTCGAAGATTGCCGAGAGCAACGACTGTGCACGGTAGAAGTGCTCCGCTTGTGGCCCGTCAAGACTCAACGCCGCGAGCTCATCCAGCCACGGCATCAGCAGCCCCGCGCGATGCTCCCCGATACGGACGACCTGCGCCGGCTCCGCAAAGTGGGTTTCGATGAAGTCGCTGGCATCGAGGCGATCTTTGAAGCGCGCTGCATATTGCCAGAACACCTGGTCGATCACATAGTCACGATCCAGATACAGCGTTGTCGTCGTCACCCAGCCCTCAGGCTCAGCTCCGCAGAGCGTATTCGCCGCTAGGACAGCGATGTCGCCGACGTTGACATGACGGGTACCGAACTCGCTGAACAGTCGGGCGCTACCGGCACGGATGACAATGAACTTCACGCAATCGAACGCGATGGGTTCGATTGCGACGTGGTCGGTTCGTGTTCGTGCGGCGACGGGAGAGTAATCGGAGACTCTGAGGCGTGACTGGTGCATGCCGTCACCGCAGTAGTCGGATCGACGTTTGCCGGAACCCTCGCTGGGGCAGCTTCGGAGAACCCGATGGGCCTTCGAGGACGAATCGGGTTGATCTGGAACTCACGTTCTACTCGCGAACGGGGATGATCCCGTGCGTGTAGGCGAGGATGACCGCTTGAACGCGATCGCGGACGGCGAGCTTTGCGAAGACGCGGTTCACGTAGGTCTTCACCGTTGCGGGTGAGAGGTGGAATCTCTCGCTGATTTCCGGGTTTGACAGTCCCTGCGCGATGGCGAGGAAAACGTCGTGTTCGCGTGAGGTGAGCGACGCGAGCAGAGTGCTCGCGTGGGCGTCAGCGGTGTGCCTGGTGTTGCGCGTGTAGTGGCGGATGAGCTTTGTCGTGATCCGAGGCTCGACCACAGACTCGCCCCCTGCGACGGTGCGAACCGCTTGGGTGAGGAGTTCCGGAGTGGTGCTCTTGAGGAGGAACGCGCTTGCGCCGGCGTCCAGGGCGCCGAAGGCGTACTCGTCGAGGTCGAAAGTAGTGAAGACGACGACGCGTGTCCGAGGCTGCCTGGTCGTGATCGTCTTGGTCGCTTGGATGCCGTCCATTCCGGGCATGCGCACGTCCATGAGCACCACGTCGGGGGTGAGGGCAGCGCTGAGGGTGATGGCTTCGAGTCCGTCGGCTGCTTCGCCGACAACTTCGATGTCGTCGGCGGTGTCGAGAACGAGCGCGTTTCCTTTCCGCACCAGGGGTTGGTCATCGACCACGAGCACCCGGATGCGCTGTACGGAGGTTTCATTCGTCACGAGTCGCCTCCTTGGTCGGCGGCACTCTGAGCGTGACGATGGTCTGCCATCCTCCGGTGACCGTGCGCCCGGCGACGAGTTCGCCGCCGTAGGCGGTTGCACGTTCGCGAATCCCGATCAGGCCCTTCTTCGAGCCGAGCTGAGGGCCGGTGGTGATGCCGTTTCCGTCGTCGGTGACTCGCAGATGGAGCATGTCGTCGTGCCGGCTGATGCTGAGCTCGACGCGTGTGGCCCCTGTCGCGTAGCGCAGCGCATTGGTGAGTGTCTCCTGCGCGATCCGGTAGACGGTGGTGTTCAGTGCGGGATCGTCCGTGATGACGTTCCCGGTGCGGGTGAGGATGACGGGCATGCCCGCCGCTTGGAACATGTCGACCAGGTTCTCCAGGTCTGGGAGGTTGTGCCCGGACTCGTGGAGGGCCGCGTCCAGATCGCCGTCGGAGTCACGCAGGAGGTGGAGCACTCGCTGCATATCGGTGAGTGCGCCTCGTCCGACTGTGGAGAGGTGTTCGAGGGCGTCGGCGGAGCGTTCGGGGTGCTTCTGCCAGGCCGTTGCTGCACCGTTGGCCAGCGCGATCATGACCGAGAGGGAGTGCGCGACGACATCGTGCATCTCCGCTGCGATGCGGGTGCGTTCCAGGGTGCGTGCGTTCTCGATGCGCTGGTTGATTAGCTCGGTGACCGCTTCCCGTTGCGCACGCCGCCCGCGGACGGCGATGCCGATGGCGAGTGCGACGAGGACGAAGGGATCGATTACGCTGCTCGGGATTACGGGTTCTTGTGTCACGAGTTGCCAGATGAATGCTCCCGCCGCGGAAACGGCGAGGCTCGCGCCCGCAACAGCCGCCGTCCGCCCGAGGGAGAAGCGGGAGGCGACCGTGTAGACGGCGAAGGCCAGGGCGATGGTTTGGTTGGTGGCGGGGTGAATCGTGCCGGCCAGCGATATCGCGATGAGCACCGTTGCCGGGTGTGAGCGCCGCCAGATCAGTGCGAGCCCGGTGAGGGCCACTGTCGCGTACGCGGTCCAGGGCTGTGTGCCGCCGGCGTAGATCAGCGCGACGATCTGCGGAGCGACGGCAAGGGCGATGATGAGTGTGTCGATGACTCTCGGGTGACGATTCAGCCAGCGGAACGGTGGCCAGGGACGCAGCGCGAACTCATCCGCGTCCACGCGGGGAGCCGGTGTGTCATCTGGCATGGGTCTTCCTGTTTCGCGGGTTCTCGTCGGTTCCATTGTCTCGCGCGGCCCTGAGCGGGCAGCCGGGATCACTGTGGAGGTCAAAAGGTTGCCTCCTCTCACGCGTCTCTGGCGCGAAGCGCCCAGCTCGCGAGCGCGAGCAGGACGAGAGCCCATCCGGCGAGGACGGCCAGGCCTGGCCAGGCGGTGAGGCCGGCGGGGTTCTCGAACGTGGTGAGGATCACGCGACCCGCCACCGTGGGGAGGTAGCCGGTGAGCGTGGTGACCGTGTGGTTCCCGATGGATTCGAGCACGGGCGGAACGATGCTGAACACGGCGACGGGGATGATGATCGCGACCACGACGTTGCGGATCAACATTCCGATGCACAAGGCGACGACCCCGGTGAAGGCGAGGTAGATGCCGGACGCGACGGCGAGCAGCAACGCATCGCCGAGCACGAAGTCATAGGCGATGTCGCCGAAGGGCAGGATCAGCAGCGGCACGCACACGGCGATGAGCGCAGCGATCGTGCCGACGATGAAGCCGATCACCGAGATGACGATGGCTTTCGCGGCGAGCACCGGGATGCGGGAGGGTACAGCGGTGAGTGAGAGCTTGATATGGCCGCTGGTGTACTCGCTGGTCGCGTAGAGCACGGCGATCACGGCGAATACGATCTGCATCCACAGCACGGTGTCAACGAAGCGGAGCGAGTCGACGCCGGTGACCGTGTTGACGGCGGCGCCGGGGTTGGAGGAGGGCACGGTCAGCGCGATCGCGGAGGGCAGCGCCGAGAGCGCGATCAGTGCCCCGACCACCGCGACGAGGATCGGGTTGGATCGCAGCGTGAAGAACTTGATGCGCTCGGCGGTGATGACGTCGATGAGACGCAACCGGGCGGGGATGGCGGTGGAACGGGTCGTGGGGGTCATGGCTCCTGCTTGGATGTCGGAACGATTCACGGCGTCACGCGTCCCTGAATCGAAGCGTGAGTGCTGCGGCGACCATCCCGGCGATCGCCCAGGCGGCCAGGACGCCGAGGCCCTGCCACGGGGTGAGCGGTGACGTCGGGCTGTCTGGGTACAGCACGAGGATGCCGGCGATGGTGGGAAGATACGACGTCGCTTTCGCGACCCACTCGATCGGCACGGCGCTGAGCAGAAGCGGCGCCACCGTGAGCAACGCAACGACGGTGAGGAAAGCACCCACCGTGTTCCGGATCAGCACCCCGAGACTCAGCGCCAGCACCGCGATCAGCGCCAGATAGAGACCGCACCCGAGGATCACCTGCACCGGCGTCTGCGCGGACCAGTCCACCCCGACGCCGGCCTGGTCGAGGATCGCAGGAGCCGCGAACATGAGCGTCGCGCTCCCGGCGACACCGATGAGTAGCCCGGCGGAGGCGACGGTCGCAGCTTTCGCCAGCAGGATCGGGATGCGCTTGGGGACAGCGATGACGCTGGTCTGAATGGTGCCCTGGGTGTACTCGGAGGTGACGAAGAGCGTCGCCACGATCGCGAGCAGTACCTGCGCGGTCTGCACACCATCTAGAACCAGCCCAGGCACCACCGGCCCCAGCGCGGGACCGCCGTCCTCGGCCTGCCAGACCATCGCGAACGAGCTCAGCACGCCCAGCCCGATCAGCAGCGCAAGCGTCGCGAAAGACGCGACCGAGTAGGACGGCAGGGTGAGGAACTTGATGCGTTCCGCGTTCACCGCGCTCAGGGAGGTGACGCGCCGTGCGCTCGTAGGGGTCGCTGTGAGCGTCGTCATGATCCTGCTCCGGTGGTGCGGTACTCCACCGCGTCGCGGGTGAGTTCGTTGTAGGCATCCTCGAGCGATCTGGTCACCGGGGCGATCTGATACAGCACGATGCCGGCCGCGTTCGCGCGCTCCGCGATCAGCTCCGCGGAGAGCCCGGACACCTCCACCGTGTCCGCGGAGAGAACGGTCGTGCTGACCTCAGAACCGGTCAGTACCTTCACCAGTTCGGCGACGGTCGCGGTGCGCACCTGGGTCGTCTCGGTCGTGTCCACGAGTTCGGAGAGAGGCTTGTCGGCGATGATGCGGCCCTTGCCGATCACGATGACGTGATCGGCAATCAACGAGAGCTCACCGAGGAGATGTGAGGACAGGAACACGGTGCGGCCCTCGTCCGCGAGCCCGCGCAGCAGGCCGCGCATCCAGGTCACCCCGTCGGGGTCGAGGCCGTTGACCGGCTCATCGAGAATCAGCGTCTGAGGATCGCCGAGAAGAGCGACCGCGATGCCGAGACGCTGCCCCATCCCGAGGGAGAAGCCACCCACCCGCTTGTCCGCGACCGTGCTGAGCCCCGCCAGGTCGATGACCTCCTCGACGCGCGACCTGGAGATGCGGTTCGTGGCTGCCACCCAACGCAGATGGTTGCGTGCCGTGCGGGAGCGATGCGTAGATCGAGCGTCCAGGAGAGCACCCACTTCGTGCAGCGGCGCGCCGAGCTCCGCATAAGGACGACCGTCGATCAATGCCGTCCCCGCTGTGGGGTGGTCCAGGCCGACGATCGCCCGGAGGGTGGTCGACTTGCCGGCCCCGTTCGGTCCGAGAAAGCCCGTGACCTTGCCAGAGGCGACAGTGAACGACACATCCTGGATGGCGTACTTGCGCCCGTATCTCTTGCTGAGGCTGCGTGTCTCGATCGTCACGGTGCGTCGTCCTTTCATGCCCCTGCGGGGCGGTGGGAATGGCCTACTTCCAACGTAGGAATCGGCCCACCCGCTGGAACATCAACCGTGGGTGACAATCCGCTTCCCCACGGACCAACCCTGGATGGTCCTAGAGCACGCGCTCGGGGCGGGCGAGCACGGAACGCAGCACGGGCGTCGTCGCTGCAACGGCAATACGCACCGCACCGATACCGGCAGCAAGGAGCAGCGCCACGCCCACGACGAACAGCGGTGCGGTCGCGACGGCGATCGCGACCAGGAGGAACACCAACGCCGTCGATGCGAGGGCGGAGCCGATGGATGCGACCAGCAGCGGCAGCAGCACCGCACCCCATCGCGACCGGTTCATCTCACGGCGCGACATTCCGAGACGGTCGAGGCTGACGTAGAACGCGCCGCGTTCCAGAACCGCCGCCGCCTGGGTCACGCCGACCGAGCAGGCGACCAGCAGGAAGGAAACGACGAGCGCGACCAGCAGCACCGTCCGGATGTCGGTGAACAGCACTCGGTTCTCGTCCGTGACCACGGGTGACGTGCGTTGGATCATGTCGAGATAGCCGAGCATCGACCCGGCCGGAACGACGAGGAAACTCGCCAAGGCGACCCCGGACACCTGCCGCCACGCTGTTGCCGGTGACTCCAGCACCACGCGTGCCGCGATCAAGCCTGACGCTGTGCTCGCCCTCTTGGCGCGTAGCCCTGCGAACCGGGCGGTGAGGAATGGGCCGACCACTCCGAGCACCGACATCACCGCGACCAGGGCGACCGCGTATGCCGCAGCGATCCCGGTCGCACCCCAGCTCCCGGACACCGACTGCAAGAGAACCAGCGCCAGAGCGATCACCCCGCCACCGATCAGCAGCCGAACCCACCGCAGCCGAGGGGCTTCACTTCGGGTTCTTACCCCCAAGGGCGACATGACGACCATACGCAAGCTCGCCGTCGCGCTCAGCGCCGCGATCGCGACCACGCCGACGGCAAGGGACACCGTCACCCACCACGGCAACCACATCTCCTCAGCCTGCGCCGTCTCGCCTTGCACCGGAACGAGCAGCAGGAGCGGGGCGGTAAGGAGGTACAGAAGCACACCGATGACCGCACCGATCGCAGCGACCACCACCGCCTCAAAGAATGCGATCCGCCGCACCAGGGCCGACGTAGCCCCAAGGAGCCTCAATGTCGCGAGGCGATCGTCACGCCGGCGTGCAGAGAGCCGTGCAGCCGCTCCCGCGAGCGTGCTCAACGGTACGAGCAACAGAATGACGAGCCCCGCACCCAGCAGGCGATAGGCACCGAACTCGTTGTCAGGAGCGAACCAGAATCGGCCGGCGATCGCCGCAACACCGAGCGCGACCGTCGTGATGACCGCGAACGCCACCACGGGGAGCACCAAGGTTGAAGCGCCTGTCCGGGCAGGGCGAATGAGAAGCCACAGCACGCGCCAGTTCATGGCCGAGACTCCACGCTGTCAGACACAACCCGGCCATCCTTCATCCGCAACACCCGAGAACACCGGGCTGCGACAGACTCGTCGTGCGTCACAAGCACGAGAGCCCGGCCACGGCGAGCAGTCAGCGATAGCAGAAGATCGAGCACCTCCGAGGCGGTGGTCGAGTCCAAAGCCCCGGTCGGCTCGTCCGCGAACACCACCGGCGGATTCCCGACGACAGCACGAGCAATGGCGACCCGCTGAGCCTGCCCGCCCGAAAGCTGCCCAATCCGACGTTGCCCCAAACCGTCCAAGCCAAGTGATGCCAACAGACCCCGAGACGAGGACTCTGCCGCCGCGCGGGTGGCTCCCGCCAACAGCAATGGGAGCGATATGTTCTCGACTGCCGTCAGCTCAGGGAGCAAGAGCCCCTGCTGAAAGACGAAGCCGAACTCTCGCAGCCGGAGCGCCGAGCGAGCATCGTCATCGAGCGCGCCAATGATCACCGGACCCGCCTCGGTTCGCAGGACCACCTCCCCGGCATCCGGTCGAACGATCCCGGCCAACAGATGCAGCAGCGTCGTCTTCCCCGAACCCGACGGCCCCATCACCGCCACAGACTCACCATCCCGAATCTCGACGGTGACGTCTTCTAGCGCTGTCGTGAGGCCGTAAGCCTTCGCAAGACCGACTCCTCGGACTCTCGGCGATGTGATCGGATTCGTAGACATGCGACCTCTTGGTGTTCGATGAACGTGACCCCTTCACGCTACGAAGCCGGACCGCGTCGCCAACATCAACCAGGGGTTGAATTCAGCTCGGATCGTTTTGCTCCGTTCACCGTGTTCCAGGCGCACTCTGGTCAACGATCTGTCGGAGAAGAACTCTCAATGCGGCCTCAGCGTGCCTCGGGAGAACACCATTGCCGAGTGCAGCGAGCTGCTGGGCGATACTCAACCCGTGGCGCGGGTCAGTGACCCATCCCTGCACCAACCCCATCAACCATTCAACGAACGCAGGCGCGGGCCTGGGGCCTGCGCCGTCACTCAGGAGCGCAGGGGCTGGGGCTGGTCGTCCGGTGAGGTGTTCCCATCGGGTGATGGCATCTGCGTAGCGTCCCCAGCGTCGAAGAGCTGCCCGATCAGATTCCACAGGCTGTCCGACTCCTCCGACCGCGGGTAGCCATTCGGCCCGTGCAATGCAAGGTCGATGATCTGATGCGACAGTGCGATCGTCCCGCGCCGTGCCTTGACTTGCTGCAAACTCTCCCCACCCCGCGCGGCGTCGGAGGCGAGCGGGGTGCGGAACAGTGCGGTGGGCGAGGATGAAGACGCGGAACCGGGGATGCGGCGCGCCGATGGCGGAAGCGGGTAGACCGATCCACTGCGCGTCATACCCGAGGTCCACCAGGTCCCCGAGCACGGCGCCGGCCGCCCGAAGAGGTCGAGCTGGCTCGTCTCCCAGATGCCACGGGTTGGACTCCACGTCGCCAGGGGCTGCATCGGCACTCGTTGCGAGCCCGTTTGCGGGGTCGGGGTTGCGTCGGTCATCGTCGTCTCCTTCCGGGGCCGGGCGGATAGCGGGCGCGGAGAGCAGCCCGCGGACGTTCTCGATCACCACGTACTCGGGTTGTAGGTGATCGATCGCGGTAGCCATATGGGCCCAGAGGCCGGAGCGGGTACCGGGGGCCAGCCCGGCCATCTTCCCGACCGTGGACACGTCCTGGCAGGGGAAGCCTCCGCAGAGGATGTCTACGGGCGGCACCGAGGGCCAGTCGATCGTGGTGATGTCGCCGAGGTTCGGTGCGCCCGGCCAGTGGTGGGCGACGGGCTGGTTGATTTCGGAGAACCAGATCGTGTCCGCATCGAAGACGTCCTCCACAGCGAGGTCGAGCCCGCCGTACCCGGAGAACAGGGATCCGACTCGCAGACATTGGCCGCCCTGCTTGTGGTTCGGCTCATGCATGAGGACTCCGGCGAATCGGTGATCCCCGGCGGTCATCCATCCCTAGACTCCTGACCGGGCTGGTCACCTGCCAGGTGCTCGCGGCGTCACCCGTCATCCGCCGTCTCGCCCGATTTCGGAGCCTGCCCGCTCCGCCTCGGACGAGTCCTCGCCGACTCCCTCGGCGTCCTCGTTCTCCGAGCATCTCTGAGCTGCCACGCGTCTTGCAGGTCGAGGTAGAGCGAGTAGCGAAGGCGGGCATGTAAATGCGGGATATGGTGCGGCTATGACGAAGCGGCGACCTGGGCGGCAGCCTCCACCCCCTGAGAACAATGAGTGGCTCAGGCGCCTGGACCGCATCTCGGAAGCGGTCCATGCCTGGCGTAAGCGTGCAGCGAATCCGATGTCGCCCGAGCCTGGAAGCTCGCTCGCAGCCGACTCAGTCGACGGATTGAGTGTCGAGAACCCCGTCTGGTACTCGATGTGCATCTCCTCCGAGCACTTGGACTTCGCGATCGATGCCATGCGGGCAACAAGCACGATGTACCCGACGGCCTACATGACCGTTGCGCGGACAGCGTTCGTCGCGGCGGTGAACGCGGTGTGGGTCCTCGCACCACCAACGCGGCAAGAACGTCGCGAGCGCGCGCTCAGGCTCCGCGCCGACGACCTTCGTGTTCAGGTCACATCCTTTCGCGATATGCAGATCCCGGAAGGCAAACCTGAGGAGGCTCGTGCGGGCCTCCTAGAGCAACTGCGCGAGCGGCAAGCCAGTTTGCAGAGGGTCGCGGTCGCTCTCGGCCTGCGAGAGGACGTCACGAAGATTCGGTTCCACCAGACCGGGGCGATCGACTGGGTCGCACAGCACATGCACGGCATCGATGACGACCTCCTCATCGGTGCGACGCAAGCAATCTGGCGATCGGGTAGCGCGGCTGCCCACGCGCAATACCATTTCGGCGTCATGCGACTCGACCGAAATGAGGTCGTACGCGAGGAGTCAGGTGGTTCGATCGTGCGGCTACGAGGAGACCTCAACAACGATGTTGGCCCCGCTATCGCAGCAGCAACCATGACCCTGAGCGAAGCATTCCGGCTGTATGACCTACGGCGGGTAGCTCATGTTCGTAGCTGAGCGGCTCGGCCATCGAAAGCGCGAAGAGTGTTCGTTGCCGACCAGTGACTAAGCAGGATGCGGCCGCGGGCGCAATACGCTGCGATTGCCGCCACAACTGGAGGCTCCTATGGCGCAATCCTCGGCCGGTGTCCGCGACCCGAACAGGCCATTGAGGAACTAGGCGCGCAACCACCTCGATGTCAACGCCGTCTTCGCAGCCAAGATGGAGCCCGCCGTGCACCGCCCGCCGAAGATCGTATCCCGCGGCTGCGCTTCCCTAGCGCCTCGAAGGAATCATCACTGAGCGTGAGCTTCTTCGGGACAACGCCCTTGATCGCTTTGAGCTCGGTTCCGACAACCTCGATGTCCTTGCCAATACGCACAAGTGGATCGACAGGCAACTCGATGCGCTTCTCGACGTCGAGGTCGAGTACAAACGTTTCGTGGAACGGTTCTGGAGATGCCGTTCCGGTGTACTCGGCTTCCACTTCCCAGCGGCGCGGGATTCCCGACTCGTCGTCAAACAACTCAGGCACTTGACCCAGGAACCAGATGTATGTGTTGCCCGGATTGAGCGTACGAAAGCTCACGTTGCCGCTGAACGTCTCGTTGACCTCAGCGAAATGAGCGTTCATCATTCCAGGTTTGAAGAATTTCTCCAGGGAAGTCAACGGCGGGCTCACGCGCAACCGCACCTCGTGGGCCGGACTCACCCCGATGTTTCGTACGGCGATATGAAGCGTGCCCTCTGCCGGTGCACCGCGGTTCTTTCGAACGAAACGAGTGGGTTCCAGGGCGACCTGGACCCTCGGTCGGACGGCTTCGACGTTCACCTGGCGCGCCAGCTCGTTCGATGCGATCAGCGCTTTGTTCGACTGGTCCACCTGACGGATCTGATACCACGCGAACCCCAACGCGACCAGAGCTGAAGCTCCGAAGATGGCAGACCACTCTTCGGCCGTCGGCATGTTGGGGAACCGCCACCACGAGCCCCATATCGCGACGCTGGCAGAGAACAGTCCGAACGCAACTACTACGACAGCAGCAACCGAAAAGACGATGCGTGCGGCCGGGTTCTTCACCTTTGCAACTTTATCGGCGGCGATCTACGCCCGCGGTGATGGATGCGTGGGTCGTGTCGCGAACACCTACGTGTATGACCGTTTCGATGCGCGTGATGAGCGCCGCCGACGGCTACAAGTATCTGCTGCGCACGGTTGCCGCCGGGGACGGCGACAGGTCGCTCTCCACACCGTTGACCCGCTACTACGCAGAGGAGGGCAGCCCGCCAGGGCGCTGGCTCGGCGCCGGAGTCGCCGCGCTCGGCGGGCTGATCGTGGAGGGCGATCAGGTCTCCGAGTCCCAGCTCCAGCTCCTCGTGGGGATGGGCCGGAATCCGGTCACGGGTGACCCTCTCGGCCTTGCCTATCCCGCCTACAAGACCGTCGCCGAGCGCGTCGCCGAGCGCACCGCCGCCCTCGATCCCGACCTCGGGCCAGCCGGCCGCGTGGAGGCGGTCGCGCAGATCGAGGCCGAGGAAGCTGCGCGCGGGACGCGGCGCGCGGTCGCGGGGTATGACTTCACGTTCTCGATCCCGAAGTCCGCGAGCGTGTTGTGGGCGGTCGCGGATGCGGGGTTGCAGGCGTTGATCGCGGATGCGCATCATGCGGCGGTTGCGGAGGTGGTTGCGTTCATGGAACGAGAGGTTGCAGCCACCCGCACCGGCGCAACCGCCCGCAACGGAGCCGTCGCACAAGTCGATGTCCGCGGTCTCATCGCTACGGCGTTCGACCATTACGACTCCCGCGCGGGCGACCCGCATTTGCACACGCACGTCGTCATCTCGAACAAGGTGCAGACCGTCCTCGACGGCAAATGGCGCTCTCTCGACGGGCGGCCAATGCACGCCGCCACGGTCGCGCTCTCCGAGCTGCACGAGGCGGTGTTCGCCGACCACCTGACCCGGACGTTCGGTGTGGAGTGGGAGTCGCGCGAGATGGGTCGCGACCGCAACGCCGCCTGGGCGGTCGCGTCGGTCCCGGAGGAGCTGGTTGCGGAGTTCTCCTCCAGGTCCCGGCACATCGAGGTCGAGAAAGACCGGCTGATCGCCGAGTACGTCGCCCGGCATGGGCGGCAGCCGTCTGCGGCGACGATCATCAAGCTCCGTGCGCAGGCCACGCTCAGCACCCGCCCGGAGAAGCAGGTCCGCTCCCTCACGGACCTGACTGCCGAGTGGCGGGAGCGGGCGGGGCGCATCCTCGGGAAGAACGCAACCTCATGGGCGCGCACCGTGACGGCGAGCGACGCGCCTCTGCTGCTGCGCGCAGATGATGTGCCGTTGGACGTGATCGGCACGCTCGGGCAGTCGGTTGTGGATGTCGTGGGCGAGAAACGATCGACGTGGCGGCGGTGGAACCTCACGGCTGAGTCGGCACGGCAGACGATGCGCTACAGGTTCGCGTCCACCTCGGATCGGGAAGCGATCGTCGGCCTGGTCGTGGATGCCGCCGAAGCCGCATCCCTGCGGCTGACCCCACCCGAGCTCGCATCGAGCCCGGCCGTGTTCCGCCGCCCGGACGGGACCAGCGTGTTCCGGCCGAAGCACTCGGCGGTGTTCTCCTCCGAGACGTTGCTGGCCGCCGAAGACCGGCTCCTCGAGCGTGCCCGCACGACAACCGGACCGACCGTCCCGCTCGCCACCGTCGAGAAGACCGCGGCACGACCGGACAGGAATGGCCACACCCTCGGTGACGACCAGGCCGCCGCGCTGGCGAAGGTCGCTGTCTCCGGCCGACTCGTCGATGTCCTCGTCGGCCCCGCCGGCGCGGGCAAGACCACGGCGATGTCCGCGCTACGCCGCGCGTGGGAGCACGAACACGGGGCAGGCAGCGTAGTCGGGCTCGCGCCGTCCGCGGTCGCAGCGCAGGTCCTCGCCGACGACCTCGGCATCCAGACCGAGAACACCGCGAAGTGGTGGCAGAACCACCTCATGTACGGCGACACGTTCCGCAGGGGGCAGCTCGTGATCGTGGACGAAGCGTCCCTGGCCGGCACCCTGTCCCTCGACCGCATCACCCACCTCGCGGCCGAGGCCGGAGCCAAGGTGCTGCTGGTCGGCGACTACGCCCAACTCCAGTCCGTCGATGCCGGCGGCGCGTTCTCGCTGCTCGTCCACGACCGCGACGACGCCCCCGAGCTGGTCGACGTGCACCGCTTCGCCAACGAGTGGGAGAAGACCGCCTCCCTGGGCCTGCGGCATGGCCGCGCCGAGGTCATCGACACCTACCTCGACCACGGCCGCATCCACGGCGGCGGTACGGAGGAGATGGTCGATGCCGCCTACGCCGCCTGGCGAGCCGACCGGCAAGCTGGCCGGGCGACAGTGTTGGTCTCCGACTCGAACGAATCCGTCCTCGTCCTCAACCAACGTGCCCGCACCGATCTGATCATCGACGGCACCGTGAACCCGCGCCGCGAAGTTGAACTCCACGACGGCACCCGCGCCGCGGTCGGCGACAGCGTCATTACCCGCCGCAACGACCGCCGCCTGCGCGCCGGGCGCGGGTGGGTGCGCAACGGTGACAGGTGGACGGTCACGGAGGTCCGCGACGACGGGTCGCTCACGCTGCGGCGCGCCACGGCCCGCTGGGGCGGATCGGTCATCCTCACCGCCGACTACGTTTCCGAACACCTCGACCTCGGCTACGCCGTCACCTCCCACCGGGCACAGGGCATCACCGTCGATACCTCGCACGTCCTGGTCGACGCGGTAATGACCAGGGAGAACCTGTATGTCGCGCTGACCCGCGGACGGCACACGAATCTCGCCTACGTCGCCATCGACAAACCCGACGACTCCCACGACGGCCCGCACCCCGGAGACAACACCGAAGCGACCGCGCGAAGCGTGCTGTTCGGCGTGCTCGGACACGTCGGCGCCGAGCTCTCCGCGCACGAGACCATCACCGCCGAGCAAGACGCCTGGGCGAACATCGGCCAACTTGCCGGAGAGTACGAGACGATCGCCGCCGCCGCGCAACGTGACCGCTGGGTCACGCTCGTCTGCTCCTCCGGGCTCACCGATGAGGAGACGGAAGCCGCGGTCCATTCCCAGGCATTCGGGGCGCTCACCGCAGAACTGCGGCGTGCTGAGGCGAACCACCACGACATCGAGAATCTGTTGCCGCGCCTGGTGCGAGCGCGCGGGTTCAGGGACGCCGACGACATCGCCGCCGTCCTCCACTACCGCCTCGTCCGCGCGACCCAGCGGCCGGCGGGATCGGGGCGGACCCGGAAGACGCCGCGGCTGATTGCCGGGCTGATCCCCGAGGCCACCGGCACGATGAGCGCCGAGTTCCGACACGCGCTCACCGAGCGACGCGACCTCATCGAGGCCCGGGCAGACGCTCTCCTCGACACCGCGCTCACCGAAGGCGAAGGCTGGACGAAGGCGCTCGGCAACCCGCCGAAGGACGCCAAGACCACCGCGGCCTGGCAGCGGCTGGCCCGTACGGTGGCCGCCTACCGCGACCGCTACGGGATCACGGCCGCCACCCCGCTCGGCGCGGCGGCCGAGGACGACGCACAGAAGGTCGACGCGGCCCGCGCCCGCGCCGCGCTCGACAGGGCACGCGGCCTCGCGCGTGGAGCGGGGGAGGAGCGTAGGCCGGAACTGGAGCCGGTCCGCCGCGCGCTGTGAGCCCGGTGCCCTTCCCGATGTCAGGCCACCGTCGTACAGTGGGGGACGAGGCGATCTCTATATTGGCGCTGTCGCTCCCCGCGACGGTATGGCCACCCCGCACGCTACGGGCGGTCCTTTCAGGTTCTTGTCGCCGAACCCCTAGAAGGACTATGCCCATGTTCCGGCTCATCTGGGCGGCCAGCGTCCGCACCCGCAGCATCCTCAGCTACGCGCCCACCAACCTCCTCATCGCCGCGACCCGCACCCGTCGCGGACTGCGCTGGGGCATCCCCGTGATGCTTCTCGCGATCCCGTACCTGCTCGCTGCCCACTGGTGCGTGACGACCATCGAGGCCGGCGGGCCTGGCTGGCTCAACCTCGTGGTGTTGCTGTGCGCGTGGAACTCGATCAAGCTGATCCTCAACGGCCCGATCACCGTGATCCTGTTGATCCGTGCCATTCTCCGCGACCACCGGGCACACCGTGCTGCGCGAAGCGTCGAACGTGGCAGCCCAACCCCAGCGTGATGCCTACTAATGGCGCAGATGCGTCGATGGGGTGCTGACCAGGAGTTTTCTCGCGTGTCTGTGGCGGGGCAGTAGAGTGATGTTGGGGTCGTGTCGGCTCGGCGCGTCGTCCACCCCCGACGGTATCGGTCGTGTTCTCCTGGAGGTGAACGCCAAAGTCTGGAAGGAGTGCTGACGCGTGGCGAAGTATGCAGTGAAGCTCGAACGCTCAGCGCCTCTCATCCTTCCGAGACATCCGGACGCCCCCGATGACGAGAAGTTCGCCGAGTGGTGCGCCGCCGAGAAGGAAGCTGGACGCCCGCTTGCCATTGACCTGTTCTCGGGAGCAGGAGGTCTCGGCGCGGGCGTAGAGGCAGCCGGATGGACTGTGGTCACCGCTGTCGACCACGACAAGGCCGCCCTGGAGACGCACCGCGCGAACTTTCGCGGGCAGGCGCTCGACGTCGATATGTCGGATCAGGCCCAGGTCGGCGCGCTCATCGAGAAGCTGCGTCCGTTGGGCATCGATCTCATCGCAGGCGGGCCGCCTTGCCAGCCGTTCAGCAGGGCCGGCCGGGCCAAGATCCGCAGCCTTGTCGAAGATGGCGTGCGTGATGCTGTCGACGCCCGCAAGGAGCTGTGGCGCTCTTTCATCGACGTCGTGATCGCGCTGCAGCCTCGCGCCGTGCTCATGGAGAACGTCCCCGATATGGCGATCGGCGATGACCTCATCGTGATCCGAGAGATCGCGGAAATCCTCGAACGAGCTGGCTACATGGTCGATTACCGGCTACTCGACGCTTGGCGGCATGGCGTGCCGCAACACCGCAAGAGGTTCATCCTTCAAGCCCGACGCGACGGCGCCGTTCCCGGGTGGCCATCGCCCAGCCCCTACCGTCCGACCGTCCGCGATGCCATCGAGGATCTCCCGTCCTTGAATGACACGACCGGCGGTCGGGAGCTTCCATACTCCGGCGAACCCAAGAGTGAACTCGCGAAGGCACTAGGCACCTCCGCCGAGACAGGCGTTGTCTACGACCATATGACTCGTCCCGTGCGCGCAGACGACAGGGAAGCGTTCGAGCTCATGACGTCGTCCACGCTTTACTCGGAACTTCCGGATCGTCTCAAGCGTTATCGGTCCGACACCTTCAACGACAAGTACAAGCGTCTGCCCTGGGACGATCTGAGCAGGACAATCACCGCCCACATAGCGAAGGACGGTTACTGGTACATCCATCCGGCCGAGCACCGGACGCTGACAGTGAGAGAAGCCGCGCGCATCCAGACGTTCCCTGACGACTTCCGATTCGCGGGCACTAGGAGCGACGCGTTCCGACAGATCGGGAACGCTGTTCCTCCGATCCTCGGCCGCGTCGTCGCGGAGATGGTTCTCCCGCTTGACCTTCCGCGGACGGACGTCGCTTCCCTGCCCGCGATGCGCGATCGACTCACCGCGTGGGGACGACAGCAGCGCGAGTCCACGTGGTGGCTCTATCCCGGACCCAAGATGACTGCCGCTTCTGCGGCCGTCGTCGCGTTGCTTGACCTCCATCGTCTCCCGAAGGAGTCCGCCGCTTCCATCATGCTTCCGCTCCAAGGAGTGCAGGACCTCTCCATCGCGTCGCTCCAGCACATCGACGTACACGCGCTGAGCAAGACGAAGAAGCAGTCGCTTCGCGAGCTTCGCGAGTTGCTGCGCGGGCCAGGAGTCGTGGACTGGACCCCGCTGGTGGCAGCCTCGCTGGGAACGGCGCAACGCAAGCTCTTCTCCCTCCTCAGAGGAGGGAACGAACTGATCGTCAACGAACGCGTGAAGAACGTCGTCGCTATGCTCATGGACCTGCCTGAGGCCCAGACCGGCCTCCACACCGACATCAAGGTCGCTCTCGCTCAGCTTGTGTCCAGCGGTCCTGACGCCGCGCTCAGAATGAGCGCGCTGCGTTTCATCACCGTGTCCGAGGCCCGCGCGCTCATCAAAGCCACGCCGAGCACGGATACCAGAACGAAGGCGGCCTTATGAACGACGACGCCTCACAAGCAACCAGAGACGCTCCTGACGGAAGGGGCGCGCTGAGGCCCCGCGCACGCCTGCTCCGCACCCTCGGCAATGACCTCATCAGCAGCGACAAGGTCGCTCTAATCGAACTCGTCAAGAACTCTTACGATGCGGACGCCACCACGGTCCTCATCCGATTCGAAAGTCCGCTGGAAAGCGGAGAAGGCCGCATCGAGGTGTGGGACGACGGGCACGGGATGGACGTGCCCACACTTCAACGATCCTGGCTCGACATCGCCACCGACACGAAACGACGCAAGCCCAAGAGCGACGGCGGACGCCGAGTCCTCGGCGAAAAAGGTATCGGGCGATTGGCAGCTGCGAGACTCGGCGACGAGCTTCTGCTGGTCACACGGAAAGCCGATGCCCGCGAGATCAACCTCCTCATCGACTGGTCACAGTTCGATCAAGAGGATGCCTATCTTGACGAGATCGAGGTGGCCTGGGAGATCAGCGACCCTGACATCTTTTCGGAGGACGGCCCAGCCGCCTCTGTCTTCTCCGAGTCCGGCAGCGAGACCTGGACACACGGTCGAGGGACGCTCCTCCGGATCGAGAAGCTCACTCATGCCTGGGATGCGGAAGATTTTATCGAGCTCCGCACAGCATTGACTCGGCTGATCCGTCCACGTCCCACCGACCATGCCGTGACAATCGACGCGGTCGAGGCGGATGGCTCCGAAGAAGGCCAGAAGGCAGCGCAACCCGACTTCCAGATTCTCGTAGAGCTTGAGGATGTCCCCGAGTCGCTACAGGGCTTTGCGGGTCCGATCGACCCGTCCAGCGACCTGAGGACACCGCACTACCGGCTGAGCGGGTCGGTCGACGCCAACGGGGTTGCAACCCTTCGCTACGTCCAGCAGGAACCGGCGGTTGACGACGACCTCGGCGAGAAGACGCTCTGGAACAACGACAAGCGTGCCCCTCAAGCCGGACCGTTCGAGTTTGAGATCAACGTCTGGGACCGAGACAAGGACGCGATCCAGCGGACGCTGACAGCTTCGAGCCCGGACGGGCCGCCGCCAACGCCGAAAGACCTAAAAGGCTTCCGGGAGACTCTCGACGATGTCGCCGGCGTCAGCATCTACCGAGACGGTTTCCGTGTCCTGCCCTTTGGCGAGAGCGGCGACGACTGGCTTGGCCTTGACCTCAGACGAGTCCAAAGTCCGACCCTTCGACTCTCGAACAATCAGATCGTCGGCCACGTGTTCATCGGCGCCGATGCCAATCAGGGGCTCAAAGACCAGTCCAACCGCGAAGGCTTCCTCGCCGGCGCGGCCTACTCCGATCTCCAAACGCTCGTGCGGGCGGCGCTCAACGAGCTGGAGCGTCGTCGCTACGAGGCACGCCATCCCGAAAAATCGCAGCCCGAGAAGAAGGGCGGCTTATTCGAGCGGTTCGATCTGGGGGAGATTCGTGCCGCACTCGCAGCGAACTATCCCGGGGACTCTCGTTTGATCGGGCTGATCGACGACAAGAACCGTGACATCCAGGAAGGCGTCGTCGAGGTGCAGCAAGTCCTATCCCGGTACTCGCGTCTTGCGACGCTGGGATCGCTCGTTGATCGAATCCTTCACGACGGGCGAACCGTCGTGACGCGCTTGAAGAACATCTCGCGCTTCGGCAAACGCGACCTGGCAAAGACGACTCTGTCAGCCGTCGAAAAGATCGCTATCGCTCAGAAGTCGATGGGGGAGACCGCAGACCAAGCGGACATTCTGGCGGCGCTGTTCAACCAGATCGAGCCCTTCGGCGGGCGCAAGCGAGGACGTCCAAAGGAAGTACGGACTCGCGAGCTGATCGAGAAGGCGATCTCGATCATGCAAGTTGAGGCGGACGACCGTGGTGTGAGTCTCGCTGCCGGGGATGCGGACATCTCAACTCGGCTCGATGAAGCGGAGGCACTGCTTGTGCTCGTCAATCTGATCCAGAACGCGATCTACTGGGTATCTACGCAGCCACGAGACGCAGAGCGCAGAGTCATGGTGGACGCGCGCAACAACGCCGACTCGTCGCTCACGCTGATCGTCAGCGACTCCGGCCCAGGCGTGGCCGACGATCTTCGGCACCGCATCTTCGACCCCTACTTCTCGACCAAACCAGACGGTGTCGGCCTTGGCTTGAGCATCGTGGGGAACATGGTCGAAGACATCTATGGTGGCGAGCTGGCTCTCGTCCAAGAAGGTCCCCTCGGCGGAGCGACGTTCGAGGCCACGTTTAGGAGGCGCGTCTGATGACTGGAAAGACATGGCGCGTGCTCATCATCGACGACAACCCTCAGATGGCGGCAGACGCCCAGCGTGAGATCGTCGACGTGTTCGAGCAGAACCCGGATATCGACGTCGAGGTTTCGATCGAGACCGACTTCGAGAAGGGCTTCAACATCGTTAAGGACGGTGGAAGCGATGTGGTTGTCCTCGATGTCCGACGCGATGCCACGAACTTGACTCCGGTTGACGAGACAGTCGGGCACACGGTGTTCCGTGAGATTAGGGAAGCGAGATTCGCTCCGGTCATTTTCTGGACCGCTCTTCCCGAGAAGGTCGAAGAAGAGGCCATGGCACCGCTTGTCGCTGTGCTCGGCAAGGGCGACATCGAAAAGCTGCCGGCTGCTGTCGAGGCGGCCATCACCAGTCGTACAGTCGACACGATCGCCGACATCGAGAATCATGTGACGTCCGTGCTCACGAAACACATGTGGACCGAGCTCGGCCCGCATTGGTCGGAATACACGGATGGCGTAGACCCGGCCACGGTCGCGCAGGTGCTCATCAGCAGGCTTGCGCGCATTCTGGACGAAGACCGCGAGCATTCATTCACCGCCCATCCAAGCCATCGCTACATCTACCCGCCCGCATCGGACATGCGTGCCCCAGGGGACGTGCTCCGGGCGCCGGATGGTGATTGGTGGGTGGTCTTGACGCCGGCGTGTGATTTCGAGCAGAAGAAGTTCGAGTTTGTCCTCCTAGCTCGCGCGGGGCAGCTCCAGACACACAAGAAGTATCTGGACTGGGTGGCGACGAAGTCCTCGGGAAAACGGGGAGAACTTCGCAAGGATGTCTTGATGGCAACGCAGGGCAGATACCACTACCTTCCTGCGTTTCGAGACATTCCGGACCTCGTAATCGACCTTGAGAACGTCCGATCCGTCACAGCGGATGCGCTTGAGGCGATGGATGCGGTCGCTTCTCTCGTGAGCCCCTTCTCAGAAGCACTTCTTGTTCAGCACAGTCACTTCCGCGGGCGCATAGGTGTGCCCGATCTTGACCCGGAACTGATCAAAGAGCGCCTTGAGTTGGCGTCGTCGGCCAGCGCGTAGTGCAGGTTCGGTCCCGCCGCGAAGTGGACCAATCAGGTGACCAACAGCCTGCAAACCCTGCAAAACGTGACGCGCAGAGCGCGCTCCTGAAACGCAAAACCCCCGGTCAGGTGGGCTATGAGACCTACTCCTGGCACCTGGGGGTCAAGGGGTCGCAGGTTCAAATCCTGTCATCCCGACCAATTGACTGTTACTCAAACCATTGGACGAAGAGTCCCTTTGGATGGTCGAAAACGGAGAGCCTTCCGCGGAAACGCGGGAGGCTCTTTCGTTTGTGGTGGGGGTGTTCGCTTGCCAGTCGTGGAGTGCTTCGTTGACGTCGGTTCGGACGGGGTGGATGTGGAGGCCGTCGTCTTCCACGTGGACGATTAGGCGTTGGAAGAACGCCGCTAGGAGGTCGCGTCGGGGGTTGCCTGCGAGGCTGGTGTAGAGGTCTCCTGGGTTCTCGAGGAGGTCGACATACGCGAGCACTCGTTCGGCGCCTGATCGGAGGTGGGTTTCCGTTTCGGCGAGACGCTCTTTGATCGAAGCTTTTTGGAGGGTGATGTCGTTGAGTCTGCCGCGGAGCTTGTCGCTGGGCATGGTGCCGTCTGCGGCGAGGTCGATGAGTCGATCTTCTTGCGCTTCGAGGGTGGTCAGTTGCTTCCGCAAGCTGTCTTTGAGTTCTCGGTCGGCTGCCTGCAGCGTTTCCATGGCACGGGTGACCTCGCGTCGGACCGTATCGACGGATTCGGTGTGGAAGCGTTCGGCGGCGACGGCGCGGGCCACGGCCGCTTCGATGTCGTCCAGTCTCATGGTGCCGATGGTGCAGTTTCGGAGCCTGACCCGGTTTTCCGGACACCAACTTTGAGGCGATGATCGTCTCGGAAGGAGTCCGTGAGATGCCTGCTGTCCACCCGCCGGAGTTCCGGCGTCGAGCCCTCGATCTCGTCGCCCAGGGCAACCCTGTCGGTCAGACCGCGCGTGATCTCGGGATCAGCGAATCCTGCCTGCGGAACTGGATGAACCGCGACGCGATCAACTCGGGCCGTAAGGCCGGCGTCACGAGCGACGAGCACAAGGAGCTCGTGGAGCTGAGGCGCGGGAACCGTGTGCTGGAGATGGAGATCGAGATCCTCAAGCGCGCTTCGGCCTATTTCGCCAGGGAGAACGTGCTCCCAAAATAGGGTTCCGGCTGGTCCAGGAGCTCGCCGCGGACGGGATCCCCGTCGCGGTGGCCTGCCGGTTGCTCAACGTCTCAACGTCCGGCTATTACGAATGGGCTTCCCGCCCACCGTCGCTGTGCGCGGTCGCGGATGCAGCGCTCACGACGACGATTCGGAAGGTGCTTCGCGACTCGCGAGGCACCTATGGGGCGCCGCGGGTGCTAGCCGAGCTGCGGCTCGGGCTCGGCGTTCACGGTGGCAAGAAGCGCGTCGCCCGGCTCATGCGCCTCGACGGCCTCTCCGGGGTGTCTCATCGACGCAAACGGCGAGGTTGGAAGCCAGACACAGCGACGCACGAGGATCTGGTGAAGCGACAGTTCTGCGCGTCTGAGACGAACAGGCTCTGGTTCTGCGACATCACGCAGCATCGCGCGAAAGACGGATGGGTCTATTGCGCGGCCGTCATCGACGCGTTTAGCCGCCGAGTGGTGGGTTGGTCGATCCCGGACCGGATCACCGCGGAGATCGTCGTCGATGCCCTCGAGATGGCTCGCTGGCGACGACGACCCGAGCCTGGAACCGTGGTCCACGCCGATCGAGGAGCGCAATACACCTCCTGGCTCTTCGGTCACCGGCTCAGGCAAGCCGGTCTGCTCGGCTCGATGGGCCGGGTCGCCTCCAGCGTCGATAGCGCGCTCATCGAGTCGTTCTGGTCGACGATGCATCGCGAGCTTCTCGATCGGTCGAACTGGACCTCAAAAGCAGAGCTGTCGTCGGCGATGTTCGAGTGGATCGAGGGCTTCTACAACCCGACCCGTCGGCACACTGCCCTCGGCAACCTCAGCCCCGTGGAGTTCGAACGACTTCACGTCCCCGCCGCAACCGCGGCATGATCAACACAAAAAACCCGTCCGGAAAAGCGGGTCAGGCTCCAACGTCGACTGGGAGGGGAGGACAATGGGAATGCTCAAACCTATTGCCCTCCCCGGAGCAACATCTGTCCGATGTCGATGCCTCTGTACGAGGCGTTCGCTAGGCCTGGCTTGCGTTACCCGACGGCTTCGCGCGTACCCGACGGGTGCCTCATGGATGATCGTCAGCAATCCGGTCCTGCACGGTGGGCAACGGGACGACTTCACGACCGAAGTGAGCTCTGCGCTGGGATCGTTCTTGTATCAGTTCTCGGGCCGAATGCTTGTGAGAGGAAAGACCACTGGGTGAGGCAGATGGGCGTCGTGGATGATGCGGGCGTCGATCGAGAAGACCGATCTGAGCAGCTCCGTGGTCATGACCTTGGAGGGGGCACCGCTGGCGACGACGCGGCCCTCGTGGACCACGACGAGCTCATCCGCATAGACGATCGCCTGGTTGAGGTCATGCAGCACGAGCACGACGGTTCGCCCTTCGGCGGCGTTGAGGGATCGCACCAGTTCGAGGACGTCGAGCTGGTGCGAGACGTCGAGATACGTCGTCGGCTCGTCGAGGAGCATCACCGGAGCCTGCTGCGCGAGCAGCATGGCGATCCAGACGCGCTGCCGCTGCCCTCCGGAGAACTCCTCGATCGGGCGATCCGCGAGGGTGTCGACGCGGGTGGCCTCCATCGCCCTGCGCACGGCTTCCGCGTCTTCGACGGTGGGCGGACGCAGCGGCTGCTGGTGCGGGAACCGCCCGCGACCGACGAGATCGGCGACCGTTATGCCCGCCGGCGCGAGCGAGGACTGCGGGAGCAGACCGAGCCTCCTCGCGAACTCCTTCGGTCCGTAGGCGCGGACGTCCTTGCCGTCGAGGACGACGCGTCCTTCCGTCGGGCGCAGAAGGCGGGCAAGAGCCCTCAGGACGGTCGACTTGCCCGAGGCGTTGGGTCCCATGATGACGGTCACCTTGCCCGAGGGAATGGAGATGTCGAGATCGCGGCTGACCTCGCGTCGGTCGTATGCCAGTCTCAGTCCGACTCCGGACAGCGTTCCGCGGGAGGAACCCTCAGCGCCTCGGCGTGGTGTCTGCCCTCTTGTCGACGGCTCGTTCATGTGTTTCGCTTTCTTCGTTCGGCGTCACGTCGTTCATCTCGTCCGTGAGCTCGAGCAGTCCTCTGATCAGGGCGCGTACACCGAACCTGAAGGAGCTCTCCGGGTCCCGGGCTTCGTGCCGACGAGCCGAGGCCGACAGTGCGGGAAATCTCTCGTCCGCGGACATCCGCGCGACGTCTCGCCGTCGACCGCCGCTCGCGTTCACGATGTCGGTGACCGCGAGCGTGTGTTCGGCGACCGTTCCCAGGAGCACGGAGCTGCGGGCCAGCGAGAGGCCGTAGGCCCCTGCGACCGACTGCTGATGCGCATCCATGGCCTGGACGACAGCGGGAGACACCTCGGTGGATGCTCGCACCAGGAAGCCCGCGATTCCAGGGTTCTCCAGGGCGAGGGCCCGCAGCGAGAGAGCGACGTTCATCAGATGCTCCGCGAGGGGCTCCCCTTGCGGAGCCGGTGCCTCCCACGATGCGAAGATCGCCTCGGCTGTGAGCACCTGGATATCGGCGATCCCCTCGGTGTGCTTGTACAGCGCCCGCACGCCCACGCCGAGCTCATTCGCGACATCGGCGAGCGTCGCCTTGGGGAGCGTGAGTCTCCGTCCGGCGTCGGCGATGGCCTCGCGTGTGATCTTCCGGGGTCGACCGCGACGCGGCTGAGCGGGTTCTGGCTCCATGGTCCTCATCATCCCAGCCGGGATGCCGGGCACGATGATCGCTCGCGCCCGGCATCCCGATCGGATCATCCCTGCAGCGCCGGGACGATCTGCTCGACGATGACGCTCTGGATCACGTACGGGATCGAGAGCGGCGAGGGATTGCGAAGAGCTGTGCTGTCCGAAAGGTCCATCGCGATGTATCCGCCGTTCTTCACAGCGGTGAGCTCCTGGAAGAGCGTTGATTCCTCCCAGAACGTGCGGGTGTCGGCTCCGAAGTATCCGATCATCACGATGTCGGCGTCCAGTGCCGCGATGTTCTCCTCCGAGACGCCGGCCGAACCGGAACCGTCGCCGAGACCGGGAAGCGCCGCCGCCGTCTCGCTGAAGGTCATCCCGAAGGCGTTCATGACTTCGACGCTCGCGTCGGCCGGATCGTTCATCACCTTGATCTGATCGGGGGTGCCGAGGGAGAGGGTGTAGTCGTGCCCATCCGTCACGGAGTTCTCGGCCGATGCCGTGGTGAGCTGCTCCTCGACGAGGTCGATGCGCGCCTCCACTTCGTCCGAGAGGCCGAGCGCGGCTGCGATCGCACGCGTTTGATCGCGCCAGGGCAACTGCAGGTAGTTCGTTTCGGACGGACCCAGCACCGGCGCGATTGCGGACAGCTGGTCGTAGTACTGACCGAGCTGAGAGTACGTGGTCGCGATGATGACGTCGGGGTTCAGTGCAGCGATCGATTCGACGTCGAGCTCCGCGCCGTTCGCACCGGTTGTGGTGGTGTCGATGATCTCCGGCACCTCATCGAGTTCGGGGGCGAGCCATGGCGCGACCCCGTCGGGAGTGGCGAAGAACTTGGCGATGGCGATGGGGGTGACGCCGAGGTCGACGGCGACATCCGTCTCGAGCAGGCCCAGCGTGACCACCCGCTCGGGTGCCGCGTCGAGCTCGAGCGTCCCATAGGCGTGCTCGATCACGATAGCGCCTTCGCTCACGGTGGTGGCTTCCGGCTCGGCGCTGGTCGCAGCGCATCCGGAGAGGATAGCGGCGGCACCGATGGTGAGCGCGACTGCCCGCATCGCGCGGTGCTGAATGCCTTGCATGTGGTTTCCTTCGCAGGTCGTTGGTAAGGTTAGGGCAACCTTATTGCACAAATAAATGGAAGTGGAATGACCGAACCAACCGAAGCCGTCTACGGCGGTCGACACCGCCGAGTTCTCGATCATCCTGACCACCGTGAAGGCGTCAACCACGGCACGATGACGATCACTGCGATCACTGACATCACCCCGTCACTCGCGCGCGTCGAGGCGACGCTGGACCACGAAGGCGACGCATCAAGGTGGCTGGCCACAAATCCAGCCATTCGACTGGAGCTTCCTGACCTGGACGCCTCATCCACGGTGTCCCGCGTCTACACGGTGCGCTCCTACCGCGAGGACGAGGACCGACGCTTCATCGAGGTCGATATCGTCAGGCATGAGGGAAGCAGCCCCGTGATGCAGTGGCTCTCCCATGCGCGCACCGGTACCTCGGTGAGGATTCTGGGGCCCCGCCCCCACTTCTGCCCGCCATTCATCGACGGGCGTCCCGCGCTGCTGTTCGCGGATGAGACGGCCATCCCCGCGCTGGCCACAATACTCCGGGACTGGCCGGAGGTTCACACCGGGCTCATCTGGGCCGAAGCCCGCGACCGAGCAGTAATCGACGAACTCTGCGTCCCGAAGGGCGTCGAGATCCGCTGGCTCTCGCGCGCCGATACCGAAGAACCAGGAAGCACCGGTCGTCTGGTCGAGGCGGCGCTCGAGGCCAGCACCGCCTACCCCGAGCCGATCACCGTGTGGGCATGCGGCGAGCACCAGGAGATGCGGCAAATTCGCAATCACTTCAGACGCGATCGACAGATGACGCGCGAAGAGGTCCAGGTCTTCGGCTATTGGCGGCGCGGGCTCACGAGCTCCGAGATCGACGAGGCCCGTCTGCAGCGATACGAGGAGGCCCTCGCGCTGAACCCGCGGATGACAGTGCTCGATGACTTCGACGTCGACGACTGAGCGGGTGAGGTCGACTCGTCACGCCCCTCGCGCGACCTTCGCTGTCACCGCATGCCTCGCACTGCTCGTCGCAGCGACTCTGGCAGGTCTGTTCGTCGGCGGCCAGCCGACCACACCTGCCGAGGTGCTCGGAGCACTGGCGGGCGATGCCGAACTGCGCATCTGGGCGATCGTCACCGAGATCCGTCTGCCACGCACGCTCGCCGCAGTGATCGCCGGGCTCGGGCTCGGGCTCGCAGCATCCCTGCTGCAGACGGTGACCCGCAACCCCGTCGCAGATGCCGGACTGCTCGGATCTAATGCAGGGGCCACGGTCATGATCGCGATCGGCATGGCGACAGGACTCGCCACCGACTTCGTGACGCAGAGCGCATGGGCCTTGATCGGAGCACTCATCGCGACAGCTCTCGTCAGCGCCATCGGCCTGAGCGGAAGAATCTACTCACCCACCCGACTGATCCTCTTCGGCGTCGCGCTCGGCGCCGTGCTGACGGGGATCACGACCGGCATCATGCTGGCCGTGCCGGAGGCGTTCGATGGGATGCGCAACTGGCTCTCCGGCTCGATGGTGGGTGTGCCGTTGGAGTCCACACTGTTCGGCGCATCCCTGATCGCGGCCGCCCTCGCGCTCGCCCTATGCGTCGCGCGACCTCTGGAAGTCACGCTAATGGGCGACGACCTCGCGCGAGCACTCGGGACAAGGCTTTTCACGACACGCGCCCTCGCCGTCGTCGCTGTCGCCATCGCCGCCGCAACCGCGACAGCGCTCGTCGGCCCGATCGGATTCGTGGGACTCATCGCCGCGCATTCCGCAGCGCTCGCCGCGAGCCACCCGGGACTCAGCGCCGGAGTCAGACACCTCATCGCCGCTGCACTCTGCGGCGTGATACTGCTGCTCGCAGACCTCGTCGGCCGTGTCGCGCTCTGGCCCGGAGAACTGCCGGCGGGGATCGTCGCCGCGATCCTCGGAGCGCCCTTCCTGCTGTGGATCATCCGCCGAACCCGGAGCCTGACATGACGTCCGCCCGCATCTCCGCATTCTCGACCGTCGCCGTCATCGCCGTGGCGACGCTCGTGCTGGGCGCCCTTCTCGGCAGCTACGCGGTCTCGCTCGACCAGGTCTGGGGCGTCCTCACCGGGCAGGTCCAGGGCTTCGAGCGGACCGTCGTGCTCGAATGGCGCATCCCGCGCGCCGCAGCGGCCCTGCTCATCGGTGCGTGCCTCGGCCTCAGCGGCGCGTTGCTGCAGACGGTCACAAGAAATCCGCTCGCCTCACCCGACCTGATCGGCATCTCAGGCGGCGCCTACACGGCGGTGCTCATTCTCGTCGTCCTCGTTGGCGCGGATTGGGCGTACATCGCGCCCGCCGCGCTCGTCGGCGCCCTCCTGGCCGCAGCGGTGCTCTTCGCCGTATCCGGATCGCGATCGCAGCAGGGAGGAAGTCGATTCCTGCTCGCGGGTGTCGCTCTGGCGGCCCTGCTGGGCGGGATCAACAGCTGGATCGTCGTGTCAGCGTCGTTGGAATCGGCGATGGCCGCAGCCACGTGGGGCGCGGGTTCGCTCGCTGCATCGACCTGGAGCACGGTGTGGCTCTCGGGTGCCACACTCGGGCTCGGCGCTGTGCTGTGCGCCCTCTCCGTGCGTCGGCTCCGCGTGCACGTGCTCGGTGACGACCTCGCCGCAAGCCTCGGAGCAGCGCCACGCTCACTGCGCATCGAGCTGATCGTGATCTCTGTCGCGCTCGCGGCGATCGCCACCGCCGCATGCGGCCCGATCGGACTCCTGCCCCTCGTGGCACCCCCGATCGCGCGGGCGCTGTCACGCACCTCGGAGACACCGCTCGCACTTTCCGCCCTAGTCGCCGCCGTACTGCTGGCAATCGCAGACCTCATCGCCCAGCACGTTCTTCCGGGAGGACCGCCCGCCGGGCTAGTGACGACGGTGCTCGGCGGCATCTACCTCATGGTGATGCTGCTTCGGCGGTGAGCCGTCTATCTCTTTCGAGTGAGCTCGTCGCTTACAGATGACTTGGTGCAACGGGTACGGGAGGTGCTGTTTTGACTTATCGGCCGGTTGGCCGGCGAAGCGCCACCCCTGCGACCATTATCGCGACGCGCATGGTCTCCTGATTCACCTTCAGCTGTTCAGCCACTTGTGACAGCGAAAGGCCAGATCCATACAGTCGGGCTGCTTCACTCACCTGGTCGGGCGTGAGTGGTTGTCTTCTGAGGACTACGTTCTTCTCTCGCAAGATGCCAATGATCGTCGACTTCGCGACACCGTAGTCCGTTGCCAGCTGGGTTGTGGTCGCGCCCGATTCGTCGCGATGCGCCACTTCGGCTCGCTGATCGTGGCTGAGGCGGTTCCAGCCATGCTTGATGCGTGGTTGGAAATTGCGTTCAGAATCCTCAATGGAGCCTGAAATCTCGCGTATCTGCGCCGCAGTAATAGGGGTCTGCTGCACGGATAGGTGACATCTGATCTGGCTTGCCCCGCAGGACGGGCCTGGAAGGATGCCATCGTGCCCAAGCCTTATCCGAAGGAGTTCCGCGACGACGTGGTGCGTGTCGCCGAGAA